>ERZ808262.56-NODE-56-length-101217-cov-17.337518_pt1 | contig 101217 bp, 88 predicted proteins | sample MGYA00520895_ERZ808262 | MGnify/ENA primary metagenome ERZ808262 (study PRJEB31516, sample SAMN03275588) | gut metagenome | biome: mammalia-associated habitat; material: feces | host: Papio cynocephalus | place: Kenya | collected 2012-08-02 ...
TATGAACTGTTTTTTATTTTTTACAGGTGTTGCACTTGAAAGTATAATTCACCCCAATAGTAAAAACGAACACCTTGTTAAAAGATGTTCGTTTTTTTATTAACAAAAACTATTTCGGTATTAAAATCGGGCACACTCCGCCGTTTTCACATATCAACGGATAAAAAGCCTTGAATAAATGCATTTGGATATTGAAAGGCTTTGCGAAGATCACCGAACGCAACGTTGACGTAATTATCTGTAAGAGAAATAATAGTGCCTTTTCCAAACGCTTTATGAATTACGGTTGCACCGACCACTACGGGTGATAAATCGATGACTTTCGTTTTCTTTTCTTCCGCCTCTTTTGGCATTTGCTTTGAAATATTAGAATTTTGTTGCATTGCGCCGTCGAAAGATTGATGCAGTGTAGCGGAAACATTGTTGTCGATATTGTCTGCTGCAATAGACTTTTTGAAATCGCCGACGATTGTCGTTTGTGCGGTGGGCACTTTATGTTCGGTTGGTGTTGTGCGCTTGACTATAAGCGTAGGCTCACCTTGTTCGTCATCCCCTGAATACTCACGGTATAAAATCTCCGGACGGTCGTTTACATCGCGTTTGGCGGCAATTTCGGACTCGCCGAGAAGTTTTGCCATAGATTCGTAATATCCGAGCGACGTATCCCAAAGACCGACGTTTTCTTGTGCGTGACGGTCGATACCAGTATAACTCAAACTCGAATCTTCATAGCGGCGGAAATTCCACACTGCATCATTCATAACGGGCCCGTTGAAAACACCGAGCGAAACAAGCAAATTGAAATCTTTGACATCGAGTCCCGTAACTTTTTTGAAAAGCCCCGGTTCGAGTTGCGTGATAACGTCTTTAAGGCATTGCTCACGATAATCCGTGAGATACATAAAGATAGGCACACGCGTTGCAAACTTGATAAGTTTTTCTTGAATCTCTTTTCGCTTTGATTTGTATTCTTTTTCTTCGTCCGAAAGAATTTTCTTCTCTTTATCGGTCTTTGGCTTGTCGTCTTTCTTTGCCTCTTTAACGTGTTCGGACTTGATTATAATCGTTTCAATGTCCTTATTAAGCGTACGGAAACCTTCGATTTTCATAAGTGCCTCAAGTGCCTCTTTATTGCCTAAAAGACGTTTCAAAATATCGTCGGTGACGTTGACCAAAAGCGCGCTTTGCCAACGGCGAGCAAGCAATGTTGCGGACGTTCCTGCCATTGTTATGTCAAGGATTTCCGCTGCGTTGATTTGTTTCATTGCGCTGCCGTCATAAGCAAGCACCGGCAAGAAACTCGTAAATTCCGCGACGTTGGTTTCAAGGCTCTCGCCATTCACATTCAAGCCTTTAGCATACTCTTTTATCTGCATTAACGCTCGATTCAGCGCAAAGTCAAAAATGTAACACTCTTGCTTGAGTATCTCTTTGTGCGTGGAATCGACGTCTATTTCCCACGGAGATTGCACTCTGAATGCTGCTTGGAAATACGTTTCGGGACTCTTCAAATTGCGGAGCATAAATATACCCGTCCACGGACGAATAGTGACACCCGTTGTAAGTTTTCCGCAAGAAAGAGTAATTGTCTTTGTTTTGAGCGGATCGTCCATTGCCTTATACACAGGTTTCAAAGCCTCAACACCGATACCTGCGCTTGCGCCTGCGCACACGATAACTTTGTAATCGTGATAAAAAACATTTTGTTTTTCGGCAAGCAAATTTGCCATAGCGTGGCAAGACGCAACGTTTGGCAGCAACCAAAGTGTATGGGTGAGTATGGATAAAAGCACAGCGTTTCCGTACGGCATATCGGGCTTGCGTGCGCCGAGTTTCAACTCGTCCGTCGTTGTGCCGAGATATGCGCCACGGATAAGATCCAGCCACTTTTGCACATAATCTTTATATTTGAAAACAGCGTCTTTTCCCGTGCCTTCCGCCGAGAAAAACACGTTGAGATCGAACTCGTCAAACTCGCCTTGCTTTGCTATTTCGGTTATACTGTCGGGAATTTTGTACGTCATCATAACCATACGCGGAAGTGCGGCGTACGGATTATTTTCCCCTTGATTATTTTCTTTTGCACGTTGCTCGTCAGTGTAAGTCCAACTGTATATTTGGTCTTCCACAAACTCGCCGTTGTTGAGTGCGCGGAACGGTGTTCCCGAAAGGTACAAGTAGAACTTTGCTTTTATACGCAACCAAGTTTCATTTATCGCATCATTTAATTCTTTTTTTGCATATTCTTCCGCATCAAATGTGTCATAAGAATCTTCATCATCTTTAGATTCAAACATTTTCTTGGCATTATCACGCCACGCACCGAAATGGTATTCATCAAATACAACCAAATCCCATTGGGTATCTTCAACCCATTTTAGATGTGGTTTTATACATCCAGAGGCTTTGTCAAGCCCCAAAAAGTCTTGGAAAGAACCAAAACACACGATAGGTCGGTCTTTGTCTGCTTTTTCGTATTGCTCGGCAATATTCGGCGCACCGCTTTCGTGCGGACGACAAATGAATTGCCAACCTTCAAAATCAACGTGCGTATTCAAGTCTTCTTCCCACGCGCTCTGCACTGCAGGTTTGAACGTGAGAATAAGCACACGCTTGAATCCTTTTTTCTTTGCGAGTTGGTATGTAGCAAACGTCTTGCCGAAACGCATTTTCGCATTCCAAAGAAAACGCGGAAATTCGCCCGTTTTGAGCGAATTGAAATATGCAATCGTTTTGTCCACTGCTGCTTGTTGTTCAGGGCGCATTGCAAAATCTCTCGTACGGTTTTCAATATTGACGGTGCGATTGCGCACGGCAATAACCGCCGCTTTTACGTCTTGCACGTCGCAACGGAACCATTCTCCGCCGACACATTGAATGCCTTTTGTCGTGAGCATACGATGCACGTCGTGATCCGTGAAAGAAGTGCCGTCGGGATACATTGCGCTCTCGGCAAAAACTATGCGATACGGCACAGAACCGTCCGGCCGCTTTGTCGGATACTGCTCCGCCACGCGCTTTTCAACGTCAACGGAAGTGTAACCCACCTTGAGCAATCCCTCATACTGGGGATTGGTGTCTTGATAGGCATATATCATTGGATTTGTTTCAGGTCTTTGTGGAAAGAAGTTCATATTATCCCTCCTATTTTTTCAAAAAAATGGTATGTGTTGCCGTTTAGAAGATCCGATATGCCGTTTTCACAATTTGCTTTCAACTTGTTAAATTTTGATTCGTTAATTGTGTATAGCATTTTTAGTTCACCGCCAATCAGCAAGTCATTGAAGAGATTTACAAATTCTATAAACTTATTAAAAACATCATCAAGCGATATTTTGCCAAATGTAGCATTAAAGTCATGATGTGCTATGTATTTTGATCGAGCATAAATGAGCGTTTTGAATATACCACATTTATTATTAGGCGTTGGAGTTTTTATTAAATTTGGTTCTGTAAGATATTTTGAATTTATAATGTTTTTTAGTTTTGGAATTGTGTTTGCAGAACCATTTATATCACAACACAAACACCATACCGTCAAACAAAAGTCCTTTTTCAAGCATTGTATTATTGTTTCGAGGCATGTTAATGAATTTTTAGTGCAAAAAATTGTTAACTTATTATATTTGAATGCATTTGTAATCTCTCCGATTTTACATAGAGAATAATAATCAATTATCGCACTTTCAATTTCAAAATGAATCGACTTAATTTTTTCAGTATATTCAGCCTGATATTCATCTTTTATTTTCATAATAAATGCTGTCCATCCCAAAAGTAATTATGTATTTCTTCCACTCCATCATCATTTGATTTACACCAAACCGTTACACTATGTGCTGTGATGTTATAAATGCAATATCCTTCTTGATATGTGTTATATGTTGAAAGTATTTTTCGCACCTTGCAAATGTCAGAAATAGTGTTATTTATTTTTGCTTCAATACAAAATCTATTGTCTGTGTCTCGATTATGAAATATTATATCTGGTCTAAAATGGCTTTTTCGATTTGTATTAGTATTAGGTAATTCTTTTAGTCCACTTTCATTATTCTTGTCACGATGATATTCACAATCAACAAACAATCCGTTATTGTTAGTTTCTAATAGTTGTGCTAGATAATGTGCAATACGGAAAGTGAACGTTTGTTCGTGAGTGTGTCCCACAAACAACTCACAATCGTTATAATATAATTGCTCTAATGCTTGCTTAATAGTATCAAGATATTGTGGCATATTTTCTCTCAATTAGTTTATTTTAAGCATTGCCTTTATAAGCAACCATGATTCTTTAGGTATAGAAAGTTCCTTACATAACTCATCTTCTGTTTTATCCTTTAGAAAATCTAAAACGCATTCTCTGCATACTTGTTGCCTAATTGGAATAGGGAGGGTACTAATAGTTTGTATTAGTGCAAAGAAAAGTTGTTTTGTTAATGCAATTTGATCTTGTAGTGTTTTGTCCATTGTGTATTCTCCGAAAAGTTATTCCATAGGTCGGATCATAGATTCAATAAAATCAATCTCCTCCCTTGTTAACTTATATTTAGCATACAATTCCGCATCTGTCCAGGGTTTTGAAAAATCTTGCATAGGGACAAATTGATATACTTTTGCCATAGCATCTTGTGTAACCTTTTTTATTCCTACAAGAAAGTGGAAAAACTTCGTCCTTATATAAGAAATAATGTTTTCACAAATGGTTTTATTATCACAAGGGCCAATTAATATGTATGTTTGTGTACACACAGAATTTGGCTCACCCACAAATGGCTTAAATAAATCGGTTTCCATATCACCAGAACCAATCGCCTTTGGAATATATACTTTCCATTTGTCAATCCATTGCGTGTTTTTTTGTATTACATTACTGTCCACAAAACCAACTTGTTTATTAGCGTATAGTTTTAGAGCACTAGAATTATGTTTCTCTTTGGAGAAATTCGAAAAACTAGAATATAACCCAAACGGCGTCTGAGGACTTACTATTGTCGAAAACGAGGTTTCATTAAGCTTTTTAACTTTATGTAATATACTAATTGCTTGATTATACCTAATAAAAGTGTCATTTCCTTCTTCAAGAAGTGGTCGTTTAGAATGTTGGATATCTTTATTCTTGTGAGTATAGATATCGCAATCGCCATTATATTCTTTGTCCCAAAGGAAATAGCACACACCACCTTTAATTTCTACACCAGTAAAACAATCACTTGCATCAATATAGTCGTGAATAACCTTTAGCCGTCTATCATTGAGCATAGTGTTCCTAAAATCATCCAATCCACGGCCGCCAGAAAACCATCTTGAAGGAGTTATCATAACCAAATATCTAGGATTTAATTTTTTTGCTTGCTCTACAAATTTGTCGTAAATGGCAATGGCGTAACTTTTTTGTTGCACTCCCACATTCAATTGATAGGGCGGGTTGCCGATGATTACGTCAAATTTCATATTGTATATCTCCTGTGGTTTGGTGGTGTGGATAAATTCGTAGGCGTGGGATTCCATTCCTTCACGCTTTTGTGTGCCGTATTCGCTTTCGGTTGCTCCGCAAAAACAACATTTGCCTTTCACCCATTCGTGCGCGACATTTTTGTAGCGTATATTGCCTTGAACGTCGGCAAATTGCGATACGGAATATTTGCTGTTTGGATACTTGGAACAATACACACTTCTGCGAGAGAGCAAAGACGTGAGTTCTGTGATGGCAATGCCGTACAGTTGTTTTTGGAATATGTGGTCTATGCGCTCTTGAAGGTCAGGGATTTTATCTTCCAAACCTTTTATGAGGCGTTTTGCGATTTCACGCAAGAATACGCCGCTTTTGCACACGGGGTCTAAAAACGTGGTGTCGGGGCTTTCAAACAACTCTTGCGGCAACATATCCAGCATATCGTTGACCACAGACGGCGGAGTGAACACTTCATCGTTGCTCAAATCCGCAAGACAACTCAAAACGTCGGGCTTGTATAGCGTGGTGAATACGTCAGGCATTTTCTTGCACTCTCCTATAATGTATTAGGTCAAATTCTTTGACGGGCTTTGGCACTTTGATGTCTTCGACGTCTTCAAAGAGCGGTAGATCGTAATATGATTGGGTTTCAAGCAAGTTTGCAAGGGTGTAATCTCGGCGTTTCATATTGCTGCCGATAAGCGACCATTCCGAAAAAACGATGGGATTGCCATCGCTGTCCAGCATTGTGAGTGCGTCTCCGCAAAGCACATTGCGCGAGAGGATAAAACGTACGGCGTTTTTGCAATCTTCGCTCAATATGGTTTTGCATTTGCGCTTGTACGCTTTCTCCCATATTTTGAAAAGACGTTCACGACACTCGGCGGCATTGTCCGGCATAATGTCCACGCCATAAATGCTGCTCATTGCAAGCACGGAATACTTTTCCCAATCCGTTTCGCTTTTTCCGTATCTTTTGTTTACAACGGCAAGTTTGCGAGCGACGATTTCCGCAAGGAAGTTGCCGTCTCCGCACGCAGGCTCCAAAAACCTGCTTTCGATACGTTCGGTTTCATCCTTGACAAGATCGCACATCGCCTTAACTTCGCGCTCGTTTGTGAACACTTCACCCCGCTCCTGCACGCGCTGCTTGGATTTTATTTGTGATTTGTTTTCCACGTGAGTCCTCTTTGAAAAGTTGACGATGATTAGAAAATCTAATCATTTAGCATAATTATAGATTAGATTATCTAATATTTCAAGCAAGATATTAGATTTTCTAATATTATTTGGTAAAGGTGGAACGGAAATGATTAGATTATATGATTTAAGAAAAGAAAAAAATATATCCCAGCGACAGATGGCGGAATCCTTCAACGTGTCGCAAGGGACATATAATAATTGGGAACAAGGAAACACCCAACCGTCCATCGAGCAACTCATAGAACTTGCTAGATTTTTTAGTGTTTCCGTAGATTATTTGATTGGCAATTCGGATGATGAAGGGTATATAAAAATTCAGGAAGTGTTGTCAAAGGACGACATTGCTACACTGCACACCGTCAACACACTTCCCGAAGATTCAAAACAACTTTTAATGGATTTTATCTCAAGTTTGGGAAAATAACTTTTAGTCCTACAACGACTTGCTGGTGTGTTAATTTATAATAAAGGGAGTCAAAATAAAAGCGACATAATAATTTGCAAAATATGGGTATCATATGTCACTATAGAGGAAAAAATCTTTATGGATGAAAAATATGAAAGAACCTAAATTCGCAACTTTATTATTGGGAAGTAATCAAACATACCCTATTTATAAGATACATTATTCTACAAAATTAGTAACATTAATAGAAAAACCTTGGGTTTATAATACTGTCGCAATCTCCAATGTTGTTTTTGATTTAGAAGGAATGAGTCGGCAAGAACGTGCTGACTTTTTAGAAAAGATTTAGTATTTACTTATTCTATTCTTTGTGCTATAATTATACACAAGGAGGTAATTATGAACGAAAGTAAAATTAAGCATTTAGAGTTTTTGCAAAACAGTATTAGTAGAATGGCAAATAATTCATTTATTTTTAAAGGGTGGGCATTAACAATTGTATCTGCAATTATAACTTGTGCCATCACAATGAAAGAATTTTATATTGCATTAATGGCTTTTTTGCCGGCATTTGTTTTTTGCGCATTAGATACATATTACTTACAATTAGAAAGAAAATATCGCATTCTGTATGATAAAGTCGCAATGGAAAAACCAGAAAATATAGATTTTAACATGCAATTGCCAATATCAAAAAAGCAAGATAAAACATTATATTTCCAAACGTTATTTTCAAAATCAATAATACCATTTTATAGCGCCCTTATAGTAATAATATCTATAATAACAGTAATCATTAAATTCGTAATGGGAGGCAAATAATGGGACATAAGATTTTCATTTCATATAAATTTAAAGACAATCAAGTATATAGGTTAAATGATAATTATTTTACTACAGTGCGTGATTACGTCAATATACTTGAAGACTACATAAGAAATATGTCTGATAATATCTACAAGGCAGAATCAGAAGGAGAAGATTTATCGCACCTAAGTGATGATACTATTTGGGAAAAATTAAAAGATAAAATAGTTGATAGCACTTTAACGATTGTTATTATTTCAAAAGGGATGAGAGAAGTATATAAAACTGACAAAGACCAATGGATTCCGTGGGAAGTTAGATATTCATTGCTTGAAACGAAACGAAAAAACAGTAATGGCGACCCTATAACTAGTCCAACAAACGCATTATTGGGGGTAGTATTACCAGATAATTATGGCTCGTATGATTATTTTATAAGCGACAATAATTGTTGCGATACATCTTGTGTACTTTATAAAACAGATTTTTTATTTGATATATTAAAAAAGAATATGTTCAATATTAAAAGACCAAATTGTGATATTTGCAGCAATAATAGCACTATTTATCATGGCGAAAGTAGCTTTTTTAAATGCGTAAAGTGGTCAAATTTTATAAAAGCACCAGAAGAATACATACAAAAAGCTTATGATATATTAGGAGCCCAAGAAAATTATACCATTTGCAGAGAAATTTAATATTGTCCATTAGATGTGTCCTTGTCTTGAACAAGTGGCACGCTGGCGCGTGCCAGACAAGGACACGCAAAACAAACAAAACAGGCGAACTTTTCGAGGCAAACGGAGAGGGGCTGTTCGCGCTAAACCGCTTGGCGAAGCAGCCCCTTTCTCATACCGTTTTTTGCTCATCGAAAAAGTGTTGCGCCTTTTATTTTTTTATTGCCTTTTGCGCGAGCCTTTGTATCAACGCATCGTCGTCGAGTGTGCCGAGAATCTCACCTTCATCATACAATGTTGCATTATCAAACAGAAGCAACTTTTGCGACCATAGCCCCATTTCGGTTACTACGTCGTCATCCGCAATATCTGCGGTTATGTATGACGGTAAACCGCGCGAATAGGTAATTTTCTCACCAGATTTCGCTAAATACTTCAATAGATATTGCAGGATGCCGTTGTATAGTTGCTTTATAGATTGGTCTATGCTCTCAAAGTCGCTTCTTCCGAAACGCTGGTTAAAATATGTGTTTTGTATTGTTAAACGCATCTTTTTGCTTCTTGTGTCATAATCGCGTTTTTCAAACAACTCGCCGACCATTGCATTTTGCGGTACAAATATCAGTGCGTGAAAATGCAATCTATCCCTTTTGCTTCTTTCCCAAACTCCCATATATTTCCAACCTTTACGGCTGTGCAATTTTGCTAGCGAAGACGACAATCCCTTCTTGAAAGTATGCTCCGTGTGCTTTGCACTGTCATACGTAAACGTTGCAAAATAATTGAATCTGTTTAGATATGCTTTGCGTACAAAGCGAATTTTCCGTATGAGCAAATTGCGTTTATCAAGGGCTTTTCTTTCCTCATCCGTGTATTGTTTGGGCACAACCGATTTGCGCTTTTTATTATCGGATTTTGTTTCCGGAATGGCGATAAAATGATTGCCGTCGCTATATATTTTTGCACGTTCAATCATCAGCATCACCATCCTTTGCTGTTAAAGTGGATTGCTTTTCGTTGAGGTGCTCACGTGCGAAGAAAACCAAATTATTGATGAATATATCATAGTCTTGTTTTCGCATATTTTTTATAGACGGAGCACCTGTTGTGAGTATCGTTAATTTGGGTTTCGTTCTACAGTTCGGAGTTTTGCAATTCTCCATAAACATCACCTCCTTCGAGAAGTCGCAAAATCATCAAAGTGTAGCCGCCAAATATTGATACAGCATTTTTGTCAAGCGCGTTATATGCTCTCTCGAATAGCACCACTTGTTTGAAAGACTTTCTTGAGTATTGTTTTCGACAAACAAAGACGTATATAAATCGTAAAGTCTTATGGGTGCATTTTGCATTGCGACTTTGTAGCGTTCAACCATATCGACAACTTTGTTATTGCCGACAAGTGCAGAAACGTCATCAAGTCGTTTTTTGCGCGCGAAATAATAACGGATTTCATTTAAATCCTTACGTACTGCTTGAATCGTCATCATATTCTACCTCCTTGGAATGTATTTTTTTGTTCCGAGGGAGTCGAGAATATAAAAACCGTGGCTAACCAGGAAAATTTCGATTCTCTCGAAACTTTGCCTGATAGCCACGGTCACCCTTTGTTTTTAGGTCGTGGTGGTGCGATTTGCATCGTCACTCTTAAACCACAACAATCTCATTTTTTATTAGGTCTTATTTCTACTATCAGATCCGTATCACCGTGTTCTGTTGTGATGCCATTATACGATGTGCATAAATCATTGTCAACGACAAAACGACAAGAAAAACATTATTATCACATAGACATCACATTTAGTATTTGTCGAATATTTTTTGCGCTTCACTGGCGAAACAAAAAGTATGCGTATATGTGGTTTTATAAAATGGAAATTGTTGATAACATCATTTCATCAAACACAAAATACGATTTTCTTTCTTCGGGAAAGTATATCGGAAACCCCTTGCGGTAAAGGAGAAAAACAATGTAAAAACCATTTAACAAAAAGATTATGCACATTCTTTTTCTTGTTTCCTTGACCGACTGCGGATTTTCCGATGTTTTCGTTCCCCGTCGAAAGACAAATCAAAGGAGGTAAACAAAATGAAAACGGCAGTTATATACGCGAGATATTCGAGCGACAGCCAAACGGAACAATCAATCGAAGGACAATTGAGAGTGTGCCACGAATATGCAAAACAACACGACACGGTGATACTGGATGCATACATTGATAGAGCAATGACAGGTACAAACGACAATCGACCCGCATTTCAAAAAATGATACGCGATAGTGAAAAACAGCATTGGGATTATGTCATCGTGTACAAATTAGACAGATTTGCAAGAAACAAATATGAATCGGTTATCAACAAAAAGCGACTGCAAGACAACAACGTTAAATTGATGTCGGCAATGGAAAACCTTACAGACACGCCAGAAGGACGTATGATGGAATGTTTTCTCGAAGGTATGAATCAATACTTTTCCGAAGAACTTATGCAAAAAGTCAGACGCGGACTCAATGAGAGTTGGCTAAAAGGAAATGCAACGGGCGGAAGAAAAGTATTTGGATATGACGTAGTTAATCAAAAATATGTAATAAACGAAAAGGAGGCTGCCACAATTTTAGAGATATTTACTAAATATTCGCAAGGATATACGGCAGAAGAAATTGCAAAATCATTGCAAGAGCGCGGAATCAAATATCACGACGAAAAGTATTTGAGCAATCGGACGATTTTCAAGTTGTTGCATAAACTCAAATACACCGGCAAGGTCGAACACGGCGGAATTGTATATGACAAAGTATATCCGCAAATAATATCAGACGAATTGTGGCAAAAAGTTGAAATGATACATCAACAAAATAAAATTGCACCAAGCAGCAAAAAGGCAGTTTATGAGTATATACTCACAGGCAAATTGGTATGCGGTGTTTGTAAAAAGAAAATGAGTGGCGCAAGCGGTTCTAGCAAAGCAAAACGTGTGCATTATTACTATGTTTGCAATTCGCACAAAAAGGGCGAAAAATGCACGACAACTTCGGTACAAAAAGATTACATCGAAGATTTGGTTATAAACTCGACTATGGCATTTTTATCCGACGATGAAACTGTTACGAGAATCGCAAATTCGGTGTACACAGTTCTTGAAAAAGAAGCGAGAGACAATGCTTCGCTCAAATTGCTTGAAAACAAAAAAGCACAAGCGCAAAAATCCGCAAGCAATATTATCAAAGCGATAGAAGAAGGCATTATTACCGAACAAACAAAAACAAGATTGAAAGAACTTGAGATGCAAATCAATCAATATGATTTTGAGATTGATAAGGAAAAACAAAAAACACAGCAATATCTCTCGCGTGAACAAATCAAGAATTACATATCATCAAAATTCAATGCAAATTCAACCGATTTGCAATTTAGAAAAATGATAGTCAATACTTTCATTCGAGAAATAGTTTTCTTTGAAGATAAATTGATTATCACATACAATTTTGCACCGCCGACGGAAACAGTTGCCATCGATGCGAAAGCAACTATCGAAATAGAAAAGCAGTGCGAATCTGCTTTTTCTTTTACTCAAAATTATTCGTCTATTTTATCCAAAGGCGCGCCAAAAAAGAACGCATTTGCGTTCTTTTTTTATGTCTATTGGAAACTCTGACCCCTGCCGCACGATTGTGCGGCGGCACTTTTTTTTTATGTATGTTGGAAACGCTGACCCCTGCCGCACGATTGTGCGGCGGAATATCGATATTTTCGATGTTGGCGGATTTTATGGACTTAATTTGCAAAATAGGATAAAATCGAAGTATGCAAATAAACGTATCAAACGTAGCGGTAGAATATGACGGAACGCCGGTGATTTATCAGGCGGATTTTGTCATTCACGAAAACGAAAAAATCGCGCTTATCGGTCGCAACGGTTGTGGAAAAACCACGCTTCTCAAAGTTTTGACGGGTGAGGTCGAGTGCCAAAAGGGCGAGGACGACGCGCCGTACGGCGTTTTTACGAGCGGCAATCCCGTTATAGGTTTTTTGAAACAGACGAGCAACGACGACAAGTCCAAAACTATGCTCGACGAGATTTTGGACGCGTATTCCGATTTGCTCGGCATAGAGGCGGATATGGAAAGCGCGCTTTCGGCACTGCAAACGGATTCGTGCGACCAAAACGTAAAAAGATATTCTCGTCTTTGCGAGCAATTCGAGAGAGAGGGCGGATATACCTATAAAAAAGAATACCTCAGGGCGGTGAAAAAGTTTGGATTTTCAAACGAGGACATGAAAAAGCCGCTGTGCGAGTTTTCGGGCGGACAACGCACCAAAATCGCGCTTTTGAAACTACTTTTGTCGAAGCCGGACGTTTTGCTTTTGGACGAGCCTACCAACCATTTGGATTTAGAGGCTATTGAGTGGCTTGAAAACTATCTTTGCGCATACAAAAAATCCTGCGTGATAGTGTCGCACGACCGTATGTTTTTGGACAAAATCGTGAACGTCGTATACGAAATCGAGTACGGCGAAACGAAGCGTTACTCTGGCAACTACACCTCGTTTATGGCGCAAAAACAGCAAGCCTACGACAAGGCTCTCAAAGACTCGATTATGCGCAAAAAGGAAATAGACCGCCTTAGCGCGCTAGTTGAAAAGTTTAGATACAAGGCGAATAAAGCCGCAATGGCGCAAGCAAAACTCAAGCAAATCGAACGCATAGGCGAAGTTGGAACGCCGAGCAATTTCGATACGGCAACCTTCCGCTCGAACTTCCAACCCGAACGCGAAACCGTCGAAAAAGCGGTCGTTATCGACAAACTCGTATTCGGCTACGACAAGCCGCTCGGCGAGGTTGACACGATTGTCAAAAGAGGTCAAAAAGTCGGCATAATAGGGCAGAACGGCACGGGCAAATCCACGCTTGTGAAAACTATCGTTCACAAACTCAAACCGCTCGGCGGCAGCGCGACTTTCGGACTTCACGCGCAAGTTGGTTATTTCGACCAAACCTCGACGCAAAGTTTTTCGACGCTTACGGTGCTCGAAGATTTCCAAAACGAATTTCCTATGCTGTCCAACACCGAAGCGCGCAGTGCGCTCGGCGCGTTTATGCTCACGGGCGACGACGTTTTCAAGCGCATATGCGACTTGTCGGGCGGCGAAAAGGTTAGGCTCGCGCTTTGCAAAATATTGAGGAAAAAACCGAATATTCTCATACTCGACGAGCCGACCAACCATATGGACATCATCGGCAAAGAAACGCTTGAAAGACTGCTTTCAAACTACACGGGAACGGTGATAACCGTGTCGCACGACAGATACTTTATCAACAGAGTGTGCGATAGACTCATAGTTTTCACCGACGGAAAAATAGAACTTTTCGACGGCAAATATTCCGATTACGAATCGAGAAAAACGACAAGCGAAAGCGACGATAATCAAGGCAAATCCGTCGAAGTTAAGAAAAAAGAGAAGCCCGTATCGCAAAGCAAGGAAGAAGCGCGCCGTGCGCACAGACTGAGTTTTCTCGAAGAAAAAATGAACGCTCTCAACGAGCAAATTTCCTCTTTGCAAGAGGTTATGCACAACGACGAAAGCGTGTATACGGACTACGTCAAGATTGCCGAAATCGAGTCGCAAATTGCCGCGCTCAAAGAAAAACTCGCGCCCATGGAAGAAGAATGGCTTGAACTTTCCGAAAAGTGAAATCTGATATGATTATTACAAAATAAACACTTAAACAAAACGAAAACGGCTGTTTAACAGCCGCTTTTGTTTTTTGATAGTTTTTGAATTAGTTTTTTTTCTCGAGTTTCAAGCGGTTACACTTGGTAGCCGTACGCTTTTTCGAGATCGATAACGATGCCGTTTTGAATTGTAAGACTGTGGAAGAAGTTTTCGAGCGTTATATCAGAGATAACTTCTTTAACGCCGTTTGCAAGCCCGCTTATATCTGCATACATAAGGAGTTGCCCCATTGTCATTGTCGAGAAACTCTTTTGGACGTCGTGGCTCAAATTTTCGATTTTACTATCTTTGAAGTCGTAGAACAAACTGCCTTCAGATATGTCCATAATGTCGGAAATTTTCGCATTTTTGATGACGCCGTTGATGTTCTCGATTGTGACTTGCTCTCTTGCAATCATACGAAGCACCGCTTCGCTCTTTTCGTTTTCGACGTTCACTCTTTCGGTGAGGTGGGGAAGCGGATTGGTATACGACGTGATGTTGCCGTCAGTGTCCTTTTTTGAATTGTAAACTTCGTTGACTTGCGCAAGGTAGCCGACGACTACACTGTATCTTGCACTTTGGTCGTGCACGCCGTCGACGAAGGTTTCCGCTTTGCCGTTTATGACGGTGTACTCGCCCTTTGCGTCCTTGACGTAGATGTTTTCGCAGTATTGTTTTGCGTAAAGCACGTCCGTTTTTTTGTTGTATACATATCCGTCGTCGCCGACAACGCCGGGCGTGGATTTGTCCACAAAATATACCGTGTTTTCATCGTGTTTTTGGTAGATTGTTTCGCCGGCGTGAGTGAGATTCGACGAGTCATACTTCACATATTTGCCGTTGATAAGGACGTAGAGGTCGCCTTTTGTGTTGTCATATAAAGGCTGGGTATCGAAGGCATCCGATGCCGATGCGTCAACGCGTTTGTAAAGTTTATCGGATGCAGTTGCGGTTGTGGACGACAAGTTTTTGTATGCGACGTACGCGCAGAGTGTGGCGTTGTTGTCGTATACAATTTTTCCGTCTTTTGTTCCGCAGTAATAAATATTGCCGGTTGCAATGTCTGCAATCAAGTTGGTTTTTTGATATCTGAAAGAAACCGTTCCGGTCGGATTGAGGTTATCTGCTTTGACGAAAGCGTAACTTCTTGCGATATATTTGCCCGTTTCGTCGTAGACATAGGTGAAGGGCTTTTCGTTGCCTTCCGAATCGGTTTCCGTGCCGACGGGGTTTACGATAAAGCGGTCGTCTTCTTTAATCGTGCTCGTGTTTCTGTCAAAGGTAGCGTCGATACTCTCGATTGTCGAGAACTCGTACACATCCACGAGTTCGGAAAGAAGCATATCTTTCATCACGATTTCCATTGCGCTTGACAAATCGTCAACGGGGACGTACGCAAGGCGTTTGATAACCGACGAACTCGTGCCCGCGACTTTGACTTTGTAGTTCTTGTGGTCGTCGGTAACCGTCGAGGGAACAGAATCGCCTTGGCGCATAAAGAGGTGGTTTTCGACGTCGTAGTAGAAGTAAGACGTGCCCGGATTGACGGTTTCGTCTTGTTCGTAAATATCAGCGTCGATGTCCATAACGTCGCCGAGCGTGAGGGCACCGAACGAATCGGAGAATTCGCCGAGCGTGGAATACGCCATACGCTGAAGCACCGCAGACGACGGCGTATAGCCGAGTTCGGTTGCGTCGGTCGTGCGAGTGTAGGTTGTAAGTCCGCCGTGCTGCACGGGGTTATAGAGGGTGAAGTAGAACGCTTTTGCGTATTTGCCGTTTTCGTCGGGAACGTAATTGCCCTCGTCGTCTTTCGAGAAGCGTTCGCTTCCAAAATACTCGTTGCCGTCGCAGTAGACGTATTTATCTTCGACCACTTTGACGTATTTGCCGTTTGCCGACTCGGTGTACTCGTAAAACGCAATATCGGTGGTTTCTGCAAGGGTGAGTTGGTCGGATATATTGCCGAGTTCGGTGACGAGGCAATCTCTTGCCTTGAGCGATTGCATAAGGCGAGAGGACTTTTCGTTTATTTCGATGACTTCGTCCACTTTGAGCGTATCCACGACTTCGCTTATGTTGTCGAGGGTAGCGTCCTTTTTGGACAGCGATTTCATAAGAATATTGTCGCCGCTTTCGATTCGCACGAGTTCGTCAAAGAACATATCGTTGAGTTTTTCGCCGATGTCTTCGAGGGTGTAGCCGCGCTTTGCCATTTGTTGAAGCGCAAGAGCCGTTGCGCCTTGCGTGGTGCGGTTATATCTGGTTGCCGCGCCGTCGGCGTCTGCGTTGTAGAGGCGGTATCTTGCAACCGCGACGTATGCGGTTTCGCCGTCCGCAACCGAAGCCACCGCGCTATACGTTCCGTCCGCTTGTTTTGCGTAAAGTTGAACGTTCTCGCCGTGCGCATATACGTTGTAGGGAACGTACACTTCGCATTTGACGTATGCGCCGTCCGTCGCTTCGGCGTAAACGTCGTATTGTATGTCGAGCACTTCGCCAATCGTAAGTTTGTTTGCAATCGTGTCGATGTCTTTGAGGGTGCAACCTCTGTTTGCAAGGGCTTTCATAATCGGGGCGGACTCGTCCTTAACGTCGATGAGTTCGTCGATTTTTAGGTCGTTGATTTTCGTGCCTATTTCGCTGAGTTTGCAGTCTTTGAGCGCGATGATTGCTTTTGCGGTGTCGGGTTTGGTGGTGTCCACGACGTCGCCTATCGTGAATTGGTCGAGAAGGTTGTCGGCGTTTTGAAGTTCCACAACCGTCATATTCGACACGATTTGAAGGATTTGCGCCGAAGTGCCTTTGTGTATTCGCAAGTACGGCTTTCTGCCGCCCGCTTCTTCGCCCTCGTCGAGGGTGCGAAGCATACTGTCTTTGTCGATTTGCTCGTCCATAACGTAGAAGGACGCGCTTTCCTCGTACGTTCCGTCTTCGAGTTTGTATTTAACCGCCGTTACGTTGAGTTTGTTGCCGTTGTTGTCGGGTGTTTGAGAAAACGTAATATCGGTCAAGGGCACGAATCCCTTTGACACGAGGGTGTAATTTGCGCCGTCGATTGTCGCAATGCGGTTGGCATACGCGACGACATAGAGGCTTGCGACGTTTTCGGATGCATTTGTCGCAACGACGTATTGAACGTGACGATAGAACGCAGTTTCGTTCTCGTCGGCAGAGAAGCCTTCCGCATAGCAGGAATTGTCCACGACGTATTTTTCGCTTTTTTCGCCGTTTTCGCTCTTCACGGTCTTTTTGACATAGCGAAGTTCTTTTTCGACGAGTTTGTCCGTCGTGCCGTCGTTATCGGTGTCGATTGCGCCCGAAATATACGTTTCAACGCCGAGCGCGGGGGCGTAATTCGCGTTTGCAAGGTCGGATTTTGAAACTTCCTCGTATTTGTCAACCTTTTGGTATACGAGATTTTCGCCCTTGGGAATAAACGTGTCGGAATCCACTTCCAGAAGTTTGTCGAGTGTGATTGCGTTCACAACCGCGCCGAAAGCGGACAATGCAACGTCTTGCAACGTCGCAATGAGTTTGTTGTCCTCAACGCCGATGTCGATGCCGAAGTTGTCCTTTATCTTTCTCACCGAGATGTCGCCGTTTAGCGATCCCATAATGTTGTCGATTGCGGATTTTACGTTGTTGTCGAGATTGTCGTCGAGTATGGGCAGATTATAATCGGAAAAGTTTATGTCTGCAAGTTTGCTCACGTCGTCGAGCGTGAACGAGTTTACAACGATTGACAAATCGTCCAAAATATCCTTAATAGGGGCGGTGTAGAAGTCCTTTGTGGTGAAGTCTATTCCGCTTATTCCGTTGAGAAGGGATATGCCGTAGTGCCGATATAGGGTTTGAAGGGTCAGAGAATCGAGACCGTTCACGTCCTCGATCGCTTGTTTTACGGCGTCGAGAATGGTTTTGTTGTATAGGTCGCTGTCTTTGGCGATCGGACCTTCGTCGGTGAAGTTTTGTTGAAGTTGTCCGACCGTAACGGACGTTCCGACCGCAACGACCGCGCCGCCGATTGCGAGGACGAAAAGTATGATGCCTATCACCATACCGAGAACGAATGTTAAAGTTCCGCGAAGTACTTTCATAATATACCCCATAATATTAAACGTGCCTGCACAAAGCAGACACGAGATTTATCAACCGAAAATTTCGGTGAAAAGTTTTGCAACAGGATTGTTTTGATAAAAATATCCGCAAACCGTCGAGGATGAAAGAGCCTCGTCAACCGTCGGCAGTTTGTCTTTGAGAGCGTTGAGAATCGCAAGCACGACAAGGATAAACACAAGTGCGAACGCCGTCGATACGATTGCGCCGAAAGTGCGGTCGATTGCCTTGAGCGCGCCCGATTCGGACGTATGCATTTTTGCAAATATCTTGCGAAGAAGCCAGCATACAAGACCCAGCGCGACGCAGTATACGACAAACATAATCACCGCAACGATTATGTCGGACGCAAACGTGCCGGCAACGCCGCCCAACGTCTGTCCGTCGTCGGTGATGAACGTCTTTGCAAGCCACAGCGCAAATTTGCCTTTGAGAGAGGAAGTCAGCCCCTCGCCCATGCTCTTTTCAAGTTCGACTTTGGACGTGCCTTCTTCGCCGGATACTTCGACGTAGTATTTTTTCTCGCCCGTTTCGCTGTCCGTGCCTATGAATATTTTTTGCGAGAAAATCTTGTCGCCGCTCTCGATTTTTTCGGTTATGGAAGTTTCCATATTTTTGAACATATCGAGGTTGCGCACAGAATCGAAAGTGGGGGTGATTAAGAGCAGAGCCGAAAGCATAATCGCAATCGTAAGGAACACGCCCTTAAAGGATTTCGAGAATCCGCGTATGACGCCCAAAATCAAGCCGAGCGCGACAACGACGAAAAACGCGATGTCCGCATAAGGTATATCGGCAGATAGTAAAAAAGACGTCATAGTTGCACCTTCCGTTGCGCGTAGACACGCGCCCACGACGCGTATATGCGCAAAATGTTGATTATAAACATTATAACCCGATATAAAATTATATGCAATACAAAAACAAAAAAAGTTCGGTTGCGCTCCGAACCCTTTTGAAAAACGGCGGAAAAATCGCAAAAAACGGCGTGCGCAAAACGTTCACGCAAGAGCCGCTTTCAACATAACCGCTATTTCATTTGCCAAATTGTCGACGTAAACGGGCGATACGGTCAAAAGTTGCATAAGAGGGTCGCCTTGATTGCGGGCAACTATCCCCAAAACGCCTATATCGCCGAAACGCTCGGATTTGCCCGTCACGCCCGAGGGACACACTCCGTCGTCGCGAAGCACGATTTGTCCCACTTTGTCCTTGTTTCCGAGCGAAGCGTCCACTGCGACGAACAACGCGTTTTGGTGAACGGACTTTATAAACGCAAGCCATTCCTGCATATTTTTGCCGTTGATTTGAGCCTCGTCCGTGCCGTATACGAATGCGGAAACGTCGTATTTTTTTGTGAGCAGAGTGCCGACCGACGGACCGAGAGAGTCGCCCGAAATAGCGTTGGTGCCGAAGCATACGACCACGATTTCTCTGTCGCCTTTTTCAATTATGTCGTTGAACATACGCGCAACGAACGGCGCGAGAGGGTCGTATTCGTCGCCGCTTTCGGACTCTGCCTCGCAAGAGGAAAGTTGAGAGGGGATATGGATTTTTTCGATTTCGTCTTGTTTACGTTTGGTTTTTCTCATTGCCTAATTATTGCCGCACGTCGAAAATCTAAACGCTAAAGGACGGTGTTTTTGCGGCGTTCGTCCCCAAAAGAATAAAATCGCGATTTTTGCACACGATATGGCAAAAGGAGGTGTGATATGGAAGACAAAAATCTCGTCAAAAGAGTTGCGGAACTCGGCAATATGAACGTGATGATTTTGTTTCTTTTGGTTGCATTCATCGCGTTTTCCGTGGGACTTGCATTCTTCTTCCTCGTTCCGGGAAGCGTCGGCTACGGCATCGGCATCACGATGTTCGTCGTTGCGGGTTTGCTGTTCGTTATCGGCGAAGCGAATTATTTTTCAAAGATGAAGAAAATACGAACGGAATAACGACAACGTCAAAAAAAGCGACGAAAAAAATTTTCGCACAAAGAAGCCGCCGTTCGATGGCAGTATCACCGAACGGCGGTTGCTTTTTTAACCGCCCGAAATCGACCGTAAAGCAAGCAAGCAATCGCCCGGGTGCCAAACGAACAGGTGTAAAAAGTGTTGACACGAAGGCGATTAGGGTTTAACATTCAATCGTAAACCGATGAAGGGAAGAAAACGAATGCAAGACTTACAGAGAGTCGGCGACGGTGGAATGCCGACAGACACCGCATTCGACAATATGGGCCCCCGAGGGTCGAGGCGAACAAAGTAGTTTCGGACGTAATTCTCGCGTAAGAAGACAGATCGTGCAGGCGGTCGATGAGGGGAAGCGGTCAAACGCTTCAAGTACGGTGGCACCGCAGGATAGTATCTTGTCCGTACAAAATCTTTTGGATTTTGCACGGACTTTCTTGTTTTTTTGCGAAATAAAAAACAAAAAGCAAAGCATGCAAAAAGTCGATTCGAGCGGCAACGATTTTGTTTCGGTTGCAACCGAACGGCACCGGGATAAAGCGACGCACCGTGTCGCAAATCGCACAAAAGGCGGTTTATGACAAAAAAACAGAATAATAAACATCGTGTTGTGACAAAACAACACAATATATAACGGAGGCGCATATGAGCAAAAATAAAATACCTTATAAGATCTATCTGTCCGAAAACGAGATACCAAAAGATTGGTATAACGTGCGCGCCGACATGAAGACGGATATAGGCCCTCTGCTCAATCCGACAACTGACGAGCCGGCAAAACTCGATGAACTCGAAGCGGTTTTCAACAGCGAATGTTCGAAGCAAGAACTCGATTCCACACACGCATTTATCGAGATTCCCGAGGCCGTCAGGGACTTTTATAAAATGTATCGTCCCTCGCCGCTTGTCCGAGCATATTGCCTTGAAAAAGCGTTGGATACGCCTGCAAGAATTTATTATAAATTCGAAGGCAACAATACAAGCGGCTCGCACAAACTCAACAGCGCGATTGCCCAGGCGTATTATGCAAAAGAACAAGGGCTTGACGGCTTGACCACGGAAACGGGGGCGGGACAATGGGGCACCGCTCTTTCCATGGCGTGCAGTTATTTCGGTTTGGATTTAACGGTTTATATGGTCAGATGTTCCTATGAACAAAAGCCGCAACGCAAAACACTCATGGGCGTTTACGGCGCAAACGTGATTCCGTCGCCTTCCGACACCACGCAAGTGGGAAGAAAAATGCTTGCGGACGGCGTAAATCTCAACGGAAGTCTCGGAACGGCGATAAGCGAGGCGGTCGAAGTCGCTCTTAAATCGAACGGAAAGAAAAAGTACGCCCTCGGAAGCGTACTTAATCAGGTTGTCTTGCACCAGTCGATCATCGGACTCGAAAGCAAAATCGCAATGGAAAAAGTCGACGAATATCCCGATATTGTCATAGGTTGCGCAGGAGGCGGAAGCAACTTGGGCGGTCTTATGTCGGCGTTTATGAGAGACAAATTGCAAGGGAAACGCAATCCGAGATTCGTTGCCGTCGAACCTGTGAGTTGTCCCAGTCTTACAAAAGGGGAATTCCGCTATGATTTTTGCGATACGGGAATGGTTACACCGCTTGCAAAAATGTATACGTTGGGGTGCGATTTCATTCCTTCGGCAACTCATGCGGGCGGACTTCGTTATCACGGCATGAGCCCCATAATAAGCAGACTCTACCACGACGGATACATCGACGAGGCTGTCGCCGTTCGTCAACGAGAGGTGTTTGAAAGCGCAATCGCTTTTGCAAGGGTAGAGGGAATTTTGCCTGCGCCCGAATCCGCTCATGCCATAAAGGTCGCAATGGACAAAGCAATCGAGTGTAAACAAACAGGCGAAGAAAAAACCATTCTTTTCGGCCTTACGGGTACGGGATATTTCGATTTGACGGCTTATGACAAAGCGATGAAAGGAGAATTGTCGGACTAATCCGAAAATCCTTGCCGATTTAATGCGCTTTTAATAGTTATTCTTTAACATTTAGGCATACTAACTCAAAAGGCGCGGCGGCAGGCGGCGGCAGGGAACGTAAAATATTTCTTGTTGTGTTGACTTTTTCGTATTTAATTTTTATAATATGTAGAACATAATATATGATTATTGCGGAATCGTCGCACCGCGTCGATTTCAGGAGGATAGATGAAACCAACCACAAGACGCACACTCATCATCGTCGGCGTTATACTTCTCGTCATCATCGCGTTCGTTGTCGCGTATGAACTGACAAGACCCACCGAAATAAACTATCAGGGCACGGAAGACAGTTTCGTAGAGATGCTCAAACGCGGCGAGATTCAGGCGATTTACATCGAGGGCAGTTATTCTGCAAACATACAAAAGAAGGGCGACAGAGGCTACGGCTATTTCGTCAACACGCAAGGCAGAGTCGCTTTTTCCGAAGTTATCAAGGAATTTACGGAAGCAGGCTTGCTTGACGGCGTAACCGTAAGATACGACGACCCGTCCAGCGGTTCGCTTCTTTCCAGCATACTCGTTCCGCTCATTCTGTACGCCGCGCTTTTCGGCATATTTATGGTCGTGTTGAGAAAGAGCGCAGGCGTGCAAGGACAGGCGTTCAATTTCGGCAAGACAAAAGCCAATCAAGTGCGCGACATAAAAGTCAGATTCAGCGACGTTGCGGGCGCAGAGGAAGAAAAGCAGGAATTGCAAGAAATCGTGGATTTTCTCAAACATCCAAAAAAATATACGGATATGGGCGCGCGCATTCCGCGCGGCGTTCTTCTCGTCGGACCTCCGGGCACGGGCAAAACGCTTTTTGCAAAGGCGGTTGCGGGCGAGGCAAACGTGCCGTTCTTCTCTATAAGCGGTTCGGACTTCGTGGAAATGTTCGTAGGCGTAGGCGCGTCGCGCGTGAGAGACTTGTTCGAGCAGGCGCAAAAGAATATGCCTTGCATTATCTTCATCGATGAAATCGACGCAGTGGGCCGTCAACGCGGCGCGGGTCTGGGCGGCGGCAACGACGAAAGAGAACAAACCCTCAACCAACTTCTCGTCCAAATGGACGGCTTCGAGGCAAGCAGTTCGATTATCGTTATGGCGGCGACCAACCGCGCGGATATTCTCGATCCCGCTCTTATGCGCCCCGGAAGATTCGACAGACAAATTTACGTCAACGTTCCAGACGTCAAGGGAAGAGAGGAAATCTTCAAAGTTCACTCTCGCAACAAACCGCTTGCGCCCGACATCAACTTCAAGTCGCTTGCAAGGCTCACCCCCGGCTTTACGGGCGCGGACATCGAGAACATTCTCAACGAAGCGGCGATTCTTGCCGCAAGAGAAAACGAAAAAGTCATTACGATGAAGGACATCAGCGAGGCGGTCAACAAGGTTGTGGCAGGTCCCGCAAAGAAATCACGACTTATCACCGAGTCCGACAAACGCATCACCGCATATCACGAGAGCGGCCACGCAATCGTCGCAAAACTGATGAAGAACTGTGACGACGTGCATGAAGTGAGCATAATACCTCGCGGCATGGCGGCAGGCTACACCATTACGCTTCCCGAAAACGACGACAACCATATGACCAAAGGCAAACTGCTCGACGACATCTCGATGATGCTCGGCGGACGCGCGGCGGAAGAAATCGTCATCAAGGACATCTCGACGGGCGCATCGAGCGACATTCAGAAAGCGACGCAACTTGCAAGGCGCATGGTCACCGAGTGGGGTATGTCCGAATCTATCGGCAATATGTATCTCGGCACGAGCGAAGAAGTGTTCCTCGGCAGAGATTATCAGGCGCACCTCAATTACAGCGAAGAAGTCGCGGCAAAAATCGACGAGGAAGTCAAAACCATCATCGATACGCAATATCGGGTCGCTTTGAATATATTGAAAGAAAATCGCTCCATTATGGACGCGATGGTCAAGGCTCTTTACGAGAAGGAAACCATCTACGAAGACGAGATCAACGCTTTGTTCGGTCAAGAATCTTCTAACGACGACGGATTGTTCTCGTCCAAGGTTAACAGATCCGAGGGCAACGAAAACGGCGAATCCGCAGATAACGCTCCTTCCGAAAATAAGGATAAAGACGCCGAATAATAAGGGAAAATATGAAAATTTCCGAAGCAAAAAAGCGTGATTTGCAAGTCATTATGCAAAAAGACCCTGCCGCAATGAACAGCAGGATTGTAAGACGAACGTACACAGGGTATAAAGCCCTGTGTGCTTATCGTTATGCGCATAAGTTGTGGCAAAAAGGAATGAAGTCGCTTGCTCTCTACGTTTCCTACAAGGCAAAGGAAAAAACAGCAATAGATATTCACCCCGCCGCAAATATCGGATATGGAATATTCATAGATCACGGCGTGGGACTTGTCATAGGCGAAACCGCCGAAATAGGCGATAATTGCGTGCTTTATCAGGGCGTAACGCTAGGCGGTACGGGCAAGGACACGGGCAAACGTCACCCCACGCTCGACGAGGGCGTTATGGTGTCGGCGGGCGCAAAGGTTTTAGGTCCGGTACATATAGGCGCGCACAGCAAAATCGGCGCGGGAAGCGTGGTTCTCAAAGACGTTCCGCCGTACTCGACAGTGGTCGGTGTTCCCGGCAGAGTGGTCAAGCAAGACGGCAAGCGAATCGCGGATATGGATCAGATTCTTCTTCCCGACCCCATTATGGAAGAATTTTTGAGGCTTAACAAGCGTGTTTACGCACTCGAAAAGGCTCTCGACATGCACTCTTGCAGATATTCCATAACCATTGACGAGGACAACGTTCTTCCGTCCGAAGTCGAGGAAATCGAAGCGCAATTCGAGCAAAACAAATCTCAGGCGGACAAACCGCAGGAATAAAAGGACAAAGTTCCGTATGAAAATTTACAATACGCTAACGAGGAAAAAAGAGGATTTTTCGCCTATACACGAAGGTCAAGTCAATATGTATGCGTGCGGAATCACGGTTTCGGGCGACGCACATATAGGGCACGCATATCAGGCTCTCATTTACGATATAATCCGCAAGTATTTGGAGAAAAAAGGATACAAAGTCACTTACGCACGCAACTACACGGACGTTGACGACAAGATAATCGCAAAGTCCAAAGAAACGGGCATACCGCCTCTCGAATACGCGAGTATGATGATCGATCGCATTGACAAACTTATGCGCAAATTCGAGGTTGACGATCCTACGATTTGGCTCAAAGCGACTTGCAACATCGACAATATCATCGACTTCGTGTCCAAACTCATAGAAAAAGGTCACGCCTACGCAACAGACAGAGGCGACGTGTATTTTTCCGTCGAGAGTTTCCCCGGCTACGGTAAACTCAGCGGCAGAAGACTGGAAGACGCTTACGAGAGCGTGCGTATCGAAAACGAGGAAAACAAACGCAATCCCCTCGACTTCGCGCTTTGGAAGTCGGCAAAGGAAGGCGAAATATACTGGGAATCGCCGTGGGGTAAGGGCAGACCCGGTTGGCACATCGAATGTTCGGCTATGAACAGAGCGGCGTTCGGCGATCAGATAGACATTCACGGCGGCGGCAGAGATCTCATCTTCCCCCACCACGAAAACGAGATTGCGCAAACCGAATCGCTCACGGGCAAGCAGTTTGCAAAATACTGGATTCACAACGGACTTATCAAGGTCAACGGACAGAAAATGAGCAAGTCGCTCGGCAACAGTTTGCTTCTTTCCGACCTTCTCGACGAGTACAAACCCGAAACGATCAAGTACGCGCTTTTGCAGACGAATTACAGAGGCGACATCAATATCACCGACGAACTTTTCCCCGACGCGGACAAGCATATGTACGAGTTTTACAAGGTGCTTGACGAGGTGAACGAAAGCGGGCTTTCGAGCGACAAGCAAAGCAAGTGGATCGACGAGGGATTCAATCGCGCAATGGACGACGACTTCAACACGGCAAAGGCACTTGCGGACTTGTTCGGCATATTCAAGGGCATAAGAGCGAAGTTGAGAGCGGGCGATTCCGACGCGGTTGCGGACGCAAAACAGGTTGTGAAAACCTACGATTTGCTCGGACTTTTCAGAAGCAATCCCGAAGACTTTATCGCATACTACGAGCAAAAGCAAAAGGCAAAAGAGGGTGCCGTACCCAAGGAAGTTCTCGACCTCGTCGAGCAACGCAAGGTTGCCAAAGCAGGCAAAGACTGGGCAAGCGCGGACGCAATAAGAGCCAAGATAAACGAACTCGGCTACGTCGTCAAGGACACCAAGGACGGCTCGTTTGCGGAAAAGGCATAAAACGCATATTAAACACAAAAAACAAGGTTTATATTTGCAAAACAGTGCGATAAAAACCTTGTTTTGCAATATAAAAGCAAAAAACATACATCTTTTTTAACGGAGAAAGACATATGAAACGACGCATATTTACGGCTCTCGATAATCTTGCCAAAAGAGATATTTTCGACCAAAAATACGCGCAACTCGAAAAAAGGCGAGAGGAATTAGACAAGAAAATCAAGCGCGAGGAAAGAGAAGCAAAACTCGTGCTTGCCAAAGAGAACGTTGCCAACATCACGGCAAAGGCAAAGAAGCAGGCAAAAAAACAAGCGAAGAAAGCCGCTTACGACGCAAAGTATCTTTACGTTGCGGGCGGACACGCAAAGAATGAGTTTTTGGGCTGGCTCACCGTTTTCAGTTTTCGTCGCTCGCACAAGGTCAAAACCACGAGGTTTTTGAGATACGACCAAAACGACAAACGTCTTTATCTCGACATATACGAGAGAAAGGATAGGGACAGAAGCAAAAAAGCGCGCGTGTTTATCTACATTCACGGCGGAGGCTGGATTGGCGGACTTCCCGAAACGAGAGAGGCGTACACCACCAAACTTTGCGAAAAAACGGGTTATTTCGTGGCAAGCCTTTATTACGGCGACGCGCCCTTTTACGGTCATCCCGAGATGATTCAAAACGTGTACAAGGCGTTTGCTTGGCTCAAAGACCATGCCGACGAGTACAACATAGATATGGACCACATTTTTGTGGGCGGCGAGAGCGCGGGTGCGCATTTGAGCAGTATGGCGGGCGCGATAAGCACCAATCCCGAATACGCCGCGCACTTTGACCTCGACGAACGCTCGAAAGACCAAAAAATATCCGCGCTTATGCTCAACTGCGGCGTATACGACTTCCCGAAAGCCGTGCATACGGGCTTCAAAAACATAGGCATTTACACTCAATCCTATTGCAAGGGTACGCCCGTCGAGGAATGTAGCGAGGAATTGCAAAAAGAGGTTTCGCCTATCTATTGGGTGACAAAGGATTTTCCGCCGACATTTGCAATTTCGGCAGAGAACGACAAACTTGCGGTGCTTACGTTCGACCTCGTGAAGAAGTTTCAGCAACTCGGCGTTGCGTACGAACACTATCACGGCGAGGGCAAATGGGCGGTGCACGCATTCCCCGTCGCGCAATTCCTCAAAATATCCAAAGAGGCAATGAAGCGCACAATCGCATTCCTCAACTACTTCGAGATCGAGTGAAAAGAAATCGATTAAACAAAACAAAAACAAATAAGTTATATTGATTCAAATATAAATATAAAAAATAAGGATTATACGATAATAAAAGCGCATAAAAAAAGCACGAAAATCGTGCTTTTTTGCTATTTTTATGCGGTTTTTACATCTTGCCCGTGCTGCCGAAGCCGCCTTGTCCGCGGTCGGTGTCGGTTAAGTTTTCCACTTCTTCAAAGTCTGCGACAAAGCAGGGTGCAATCACAAGTTGCGCAATGCGTTCCTTATCCTCTATGGTTTGCGGCTCGTCAGAGTGGTTGTGCAAAGACACGATAATTTCGCCTCTGTAATCGCAATCGATAACGCCCACTTTGTTTGCGGGCGCAAGCGAACGTTTGCTTGCAAGCCCGCTTCGAGCATACACGAGTCCGACAAGACCGTCGGGAATCTCTATTGCAATGCCCGTGTGTACAAACACGGTTTGATGAGGCTGAACGGTGATTGCTTTACCTTCGCAAGCGTACAAGTCCGCCCCCGCGGAAAACTGCGTGCCGTATTTGGGTATTATTGCGTTTTCGTTCAGTTTTTTGAGTTTTACGGATACGTGTTGCATATTGCCTCCGGCTGCGCAAAGCAATATCTTTCTTTGCGCAATGATATCGCCTATGGCGGTGATATCACTTTGTGATGAAATCGTGCTGTTTGCACGATGATATCCAAACTTCGTTTGGGTTGCGGAATATTCAAATCTGTTTTCCGCTTGTCATTCAGAGGAGCAACATCGTTGCGACGTAGGAATCAAGGCGACAGCCGCATTTCGCTACGCTGGATTCCCACGCTATCGCTCGGAATGACAACGAGTTATTCGGTTTCGTAGCCGCCGAAACGTTGCTCGTAGACAGGCGGAGCCTGCGCAAAATACTTCATTGCGGTGATGCCAACAATTAGATTTATTGCCATAAACCGCATTTGCATTTTGCTTTTCTATCGCGCAGGAAATCTTTGCTATTTGTTTAAGCAAAACATTTTACTCAAACGTCGGTTTCGCAAGATTGTCTGCTTGATGTTTTTTGAATCATCCGGCTTCGCAGCCTCCGAGACGTTGCTTGTAGACAGGCGGAGCCGAACAATATAGAATGACGAAGAATCGTTGTGAGCATCCACTTCCGCCGTTGCAACTGCCGAGCCGCCTCAAAGTTGCAACCCCTTACGTCACAAACAAATGCTCTGATTTGTTTGTGACAGGACGTTTGCGCCAAAATATTTGTCAAGCCATCTTGAAAAGATGGGTGACAAGTGTTTTGCATTCGGCGCAATTCCTATTATTCCCATTCAATGGTCGCCGGGGGTTTCCCCGTCACGTCATAGCAAACGCGGCTTATGCCTTTCACTTCGTTGACAATGCGCGACGCCATTTTCGTGAGCAAGTCGTAGGGTAGGCGAGTGTATTCCGCCGTCATAAAGTCGGACGTGGTGACCGCTCTTATCACGACGACGTAGCCGTAGTTGCGGTAGTCGCCGATTACGCCGACCGATTTCGTGTCGGTGATGACTGCAAAATATTGGTCGGATTTGATTCCGCTTGCGGCGATTTCTTCACGCACGATTGCGTCCGCGTCGCGCAAGACGTCAAGTTTCTCTTTTGTTATTTCGCCGATAGTGCGGATTGCAAGTCCGGGGCCGGGGAAGGGTTGACGATTGACGAGATAGTCGGGCAAACCGAGTTTTTTGCCGATTATGCGCACTTCGTCTTTGAAAAGTCCGCGCAAGGGTTCGACAAGACCCGTGAACGGCATATCTTTGGGCAAGCCGCCGACGTTGTGATGGCTCTTGATGTTTGCCGAGTTGTTTGCGCCCGATTCGATGACGTCGGGATAAATCGTGCCTTGCGCAAGGAAGTCGTATCCCTTTTGCGCGTTTGCAACTTCCGCAAACGTCTTGACGAATTCCTCGCCGATAATTTTTCTTTTACGTTCGGGGTCGGTTACGCCCGCGATTTTGGAAAGGAATTTCTCGCTTGCGTCCACGACTTCGAGTTTGAGGGGAAGGGGCGCAAACGCTTCTTTGATTTGTTTGGTTTCGTCCTTGCGCATAAAGCCGTGGTCGACGTACACGCACAGAAGTTGATCGGGAATCGCCTTGCTTATGAGCGCCGCCACGACCGAACTGTCAACGCCGCCCGAAAGGCCGAGAAGAACTTTCTTATCGCCGACTTTTTCGCGTATGAGTTTGATTTGGGTGTCGATGTAGTCGTCGAGCGAGTAGTCGCGCGTTGCGCCGCACACGTTTATGACGAAGTTTTCAAGCACCTTGTTTCCGTTGAGCGAACGCTCGACTTCGGGGTGGAATTGTACGCCGTATATATGCTTTTGCTCGTTTGCGATTGCCGCGCACGGACAATCCGACGTGGTTGCCACAACCTTGAATCCGTCGGGAACTTGCGCAACGTAGTCGGTGTGGCTCATAAGCATTTCTTCTTCGCCCGAAAGACCGTCGAAAATCGCGCAGTCGCCGATGAAAACTTTTGTTTGACCATACTCGCGCACTGCGCCTTCCTTTACGACGCCGCCGAAATAATGTGCGATGTACTGCATGCCGTAGCATATGCCCAAAACGGGTACGCCCAAATCGAACACGGCTTTCGAGCAACGCGGCGAATTTTCGAGATAAACGCTGTTAGGTCCGCCCGTAAAGATAATGCCGATAGGATCGATTTCTTTGAGTTTTTCCTCTGAAATGCAAGACGGCTCGACGACGGAATACACGTTCATTCTGCGCACCGAGCGCGCGATGAGTTCCTTGTATTGTCCGCCGAAATCCAGAACGAGAATGGTTTGGTTTTTCATATGTTCTCCTACAAAGGTTAATTCGATATGTATATACAAAAGTTTTGATATATATAAAAGATTATATCTAATTCTTCGCCCAAAGAAAAGCGGATTGTCAAACAAAATAGAATTAATAAAAAATAAATGTCGCGCATATGTGTTGTCCAAAACAAATGACGATTCTCTAAAAACAACACAAACGACGGTTTATATTGAAAAAAGAGCGTGTTAAACGCTCTTTTTTGTCGGTATCGGGTTGTTTTCGATTAATGCTCTCGTTCTTTTGCGGCTTTGACGAACGCGCTGAAAATCGGATTGGCGACTTCGGGGCGAGAGGTAAATTCGGGGTGAAACTGTACGCCCACGAAGAAGGGGTGGTCTTTGACTTCCACCGTTTCGACGATGTGTCCGTCGGGGGATTTGCCGCTTATCACCAGACCGCCTTTTTCAAAATCGGCAAGATAGTCCGAATTGAACTCGTATCTGTGGCGGTGACGTTCTTCGATGACGTCCTGATTCGCATACGCTTCTTTGATTTTCGTGCCGTCTTTGAGGGCGCAGGGGTATGCGCCGAGTCGCATAGTTCCGCCGATTTTTTTGCCTTTCTTGTCGGGAAGTATGTCGATGACGTGGCTGCCGCTTTCGGAAAATTCGCCACTCGTCGCGTCCTTGATTCCCAGTACGTCGCGAGCGTATTCGATGACGGTGACTTGCATACCCAAACAAATTCCGAGATAGGGGATTTTGTTTTCGCGCGCGTACTTGCAAGCGCAAATCATACCATCTACGCCTCTCGTGCCGAAGCCGCCGGGGATTATGATTCCGTCAACGTCTTTGAGTTTTTCGGCGACGTTTTTGTCCGTGAGCGTTTCGCTGTCAATCCATTTGAGGTCTATGCCCGTCTTGTTCGCGCCGCCCGCGTGCTTGATTGCTTCGACGAGCGAAATGTACGAGTCGCGCAAGGATACGTATTTGCCCACGATTGCGATTTTCGTCTTGACGGACGTGATTTTGAGGTCGGCGACTTTTTCTTTCCACTCGGTGAGGTCGCACTTGTTTTTGAGCGAGAGAGCCTTGCTTATCGCCTTGTAAAGTCCGTTGCGATTGAGCATTGCGGGGGCGTCGTAAAGGCATTTTACGGTTGTGCTCGGCACGACGGCGTGTTCGTCGATAGAGCAGAAAAGCGAAATCTTTTTGATGATTTCTTCGGGCGGTTTTTTGTCCGAGCGCGTCACGACGACGTCGGGGAATATGCCGAAGCGTTGCAGTTCGCGCACGGAATGTTGCACGGGTTTGGACTTAAATTCGTCCGAGCAAGACATATAAAGAAGCAAACAGACGTGTACGAACGCGCAGTTTTCTCTGCCTACGTCGAGGCTGAACTGGCGCAAGGCTTCGAGGTAGGGTTGGCTTTCGATGTCGCCCACCGTTCCGCCTATTTCGGTGATGAGAATGTCCGCGCCCGTTTCGTTTGCGGTGTCGAGAATGTGCTGTTTTATCTCGTTGGTGACGTGCGGAATGATTTGCACGGTTTTGCCGCCGTACTCGCCGTTTCTTTCCTTGTTGAGAACGTTTTGGTACACTTTGCCACTCGTGAGGGTGGAACTCTTGGTGAGGTTCTCGTTTATAAACCTTTCGTAGTGTCCGAGGTCGAGGTCGGTTTCCGCGCCGTCGCGGGTTACGAACACCTCGCCGTGCTGGGTGGGGTTAAGCGTACCGGGGTCGATGTTCATATAGGGATCGAATTTTTCGATATACACGCTGTATCCCGCCGACTTCAAAAGTCTGCCGAGCGACGCTGCGACGATTCCTTTGCCGAGTCCCGAAACGACTCCGCCCGTTACGAAAATGTACTTGCTCATAGGTGTGCCTCCGTGTGAATATTTGTGCTTTTGTGAGCGATTTTGCGTTTTTCGAGGCTGTTTTTGCCTCAAAAAAACAAAAAAAAGGCGTTTTTTTTTAGCAACTTTCGTTTGCCAAAAAGAAAAACGCCTTTTCAGGTCCTTTTTTATTCGTTTCCCGTCCTTTGAAAAACGCCTCGATTTCTGCCGAGCGACGCTTTGAAAAGCCGTCCGCTTTTTTCAAAAAACAGTTGTAATAATATCATATTTTCGCCGTATGTCAACGACTTTTTCGCAACTTTTTCAAAAAATATTTGCATTTTACATATTTTACTTTTTTATATTATATTTCATTTTCCTATTTTTTTGCACATGCGCATATACGCGCACATATATCGGCAAAGCCTTGAGTTTTTACACAAGTGTAAAATATAAAAAACAATCGACAAAAAAAACAGTCTTCAAACGTCATTTGAGGTATTGACACGCGTTTTGCGAAAATGTATAATTTAATCATCAAATAAAAACTCTAAAGGAGAAAATTTATGAAAAAACTTGTAGCATTCATACTTTGTATGGCACTCGTTATCACTTGCGTCGCTTGCTTCGCGGCTTGCAACACCAAAGATGGCGATTCCGAAGCATCTTACAACAAGAACTGGAAGGTTGCTATGGTAACGGACTACGGCGACATCACCGACCAATCCTTCAACCAAACGACCTATGAAGCATGCAAATGGTATTGCGAAGAATTCAACATCGAATTCCAATACTACAAACCGACCGGTGACAGCACGGCAGAACGTGTTGCATCCGTCAACCAAGCAGTCGCAGCAGGTTACAATGTTATCGTTATGCCGGGTTATGCGTTTGCTGGTACGATTGTCGAAGTTGCTTCCAAAAACCCCACTGTGAAATTCATCGCAATGGACGTTGCACAAGGTGACTTGTTCGAGGCATACTATGGCAAAGAATATGACTACAACCCCAGCAACCCCAAATGGACGTACGAACTTCCTTCTAACGTTGCTTGCTTCGTTTATCAAGAAGAAATCGCAGGCTACTTTGCAGGTTATGCCGCAGTCAAAGAAGGATTCAGAAAACTCGGCTTCCTCGGCGGTATGGCAGTTCCCGCAGTTCAACGTTACGGCTACGGCTTCGTACAAGGTGCAAATGCTGCAGCAGTCGAATTGAATGTTGCAAAAGACGTTGAAATCAAATACGGTTACGGCAACCAATTCTACGGTGACGCAGACATTACGGCAAAGATGGATACTTGGTACGGCGCAGGCACCGAAGTTGTGTTTGCATGCGGCGGCGGCATCTATTCCTCTGCTTGCGAAGCGGCAAAGAAAGTCGATAAGTTTGTTATCGGCGTTGACGTTGACCAAAGCGCAATTATCAATGCATATAGATCTGATATGTGTGTTACTTCTGCAATGAAAGGTCTCGCTGCGACAACCAAGACGGCTTTGGCAAACTTGATGGTCGGCAACTGGTCGCTTTATTCCGGAAAAGTCCAAAAACTCGGTCTCATCGGCACGGACGTTGAAGCAAACTATGTGCAACTTCCGACTGCAACTTGGACAATGAAGAATTTCACTGTTGAAGAATACAAAGCACTCGAAGCAAAGATCTTCAACGGCGAAATCGTTGTCAACGCCAGCACAGAAGCAATGCCCACAACCGAAATCAAGGTTGATAATCAAGGAAACCTCAAATAAGGAATGAAAGCAAATAAAAAAAGAAGGCGAAAGCCTTCTTTTTTTATGCTCTTTTTGAAAAAATGCAAATGCGAATAAAAAAGATTTTTTATCGCTCTTGATATTGACAAATATATATAGTATAATTTTTCTATACATATTATAAAAGAATGACCCTGACAGACAGCACTTTTGACTTTTTCGACACGTTCAAAGGGCAATTCTTTGCAAGAAGGAAAGTATGGCAAAACGAAAAAAAGACACCGAAAGCACGTCCGTCGTTCAGATCGAAGCGATATCGGAAACGGAAGACAGGAGCAACATCGATGTGAGAGTAGAAGAAGTCTTGGCAATCGAACCGAACGAAACTTCGGACAATTCGACTGCGCAAGACGATTACGTCATCGAAATGCGCCACATAACGAAAGAATTTCCGGGCATCATTGCAAACGACGACATCACATTGCAACTCAAGCGCGGCGAAATCCACGCGCTTTTGGGTGAAAACGGCGCAGGCAAATCTACGCTTATGTCCGTTCTTTTCGGATTATATCAACCCGAAAAGGGCGAGATTTTGAAGGACGGAAAAGTCGTCAAAATCAACAGCCCGAACGACGCAACCGCTCTGGGCATAGGAATGGTGCACCAACACTTCAAACTCGTTGAGGTGTTCAGCGTCCTCGACAACATCATTTTGGGCGCAGAACCGAACAAGGCGGGATTCCTCACGAAGAAAGAAGCGCGCAAGAAAGTTGTGGATTTGAGCGAGAAGTACGGACTCAAAATCGACCCCGACGCAATCATCGAGGACATCACCGTCGGTATGCAACAGCGCACCGAAATTTTGAAAATGCTTTACCGCGACAACGAGATTCTCATTTTCGACGAACCGACCGCGGTTTTGACCCCTCAGGAAATAGACGAACTTATGCAGATTATGCGCAATCTCGCCGCCGAGGGAAAATCCATTCTTTTCATCACGCACAAACTCAACGAAATTATGGCGGTCGCCGACCGTTGCACCGTTTTGCGCAAAGGCAAGTATATAGGCACGGTGAACGTTGCGGACACAACCAAAGAAGAACTTTCAAAGATGATGGTCGGCCGCGACATCAAATTTGCCGTAGACAAGGACGAAGCGAATCCGCAAGACGAGATTCTCAAAGTCGAAAATCTTTGCGTAGAAAGCAAAATCCACAAAAAACTTGCAGTCAAAGACGTTTCTTTCACCGTACACGCAGGCGAAATCGTTTGTATCGCGGGTATCGACGGAAACGGACAAACCGAACTCGTATACGGACTTACGGGTCTTGAAAAACTCGCACCCAACGTCGAAGAAACGGTGGAAAGGGAAATCGCCCCTCCCGTCTGGACGAAACTCAAAGATGTCGAAAAACCCGAAAGAGCAAAACTCTTTTTCAAGCAAGTCGGCGAATTTATCAAATACTTCTTCGTTAAACTCGGCTTCAAGATTTGGGACGGACTGAAAAAGTTCGGCGAGGGCATTGCGTCCAAATGCGTTGCGCTCTGGAACAAACTCGTCTTCGTATTCGACAAGAAAAAGAGAGAGAGCATCGACGTAAACGCGGACGTCAAGGGCAGAGTGTATCTTATGGGGCAAGATATAACCAAGTCTTCCATACGCAAGCGCAGCAAGACCGGCATGAGCCATATCCCCGAAGACAGACACAAACACGGTCTCGTGCTCGATTATACGCTCGAACAAAATATGGTGCTTCAACGTTATTGGGAGAGGGCTTTTCAAACGGCGGGATTCATCAAAAAGAAAGCCGTGCGCAAGTATTCTGACGAACTTATCGAACAATACGATGTAAGAAGCGGTCAAGGAGCGATAACCGTTGTTCGCAGCATGTCGGGCGGCAACCAACAAAAGGCAATCGTTGCAAGAGAACTCGACAGACCACACAAATTGCTTATCGCCGTTCAGCCCACCAGAGGTTTGGACGTCGGTGCAATCGAGTATATCCATTCGCAAATCGTCAAAGACAGAGATAACGGCGCGGGCGTGCTTCTCGTTTCGTTGGAACTCGACGAAGTTATGAACCTCAGCGACAGAATTTTGGTTATGTACGAGGGCGAAATCGTCGGCGAACTCGACCCCAAGAAGACAACCGTGCAAGAACTCGGCTTGTATATGGCGGGTGCAAAGCGTGACGCAAAGGAGAAGAACGATGAAGAAAATTGATTCCGCAAAAGTGAAAGACTGGTTCAAAGGTTTGTTTGTTTCCACCCCCGGCAGCGAAGCGAAACTTTTGACCGTCGCAAAAAAGGACGGCACGCAAACGGTCATTTCGTCGATTCTTTGCGCATTGCTCGGCATATTTATAGGTTATATTGTCCTGCTTTGCATAAATCCTCAACATGCAGGCGAAGCAATAAGTACCATACTGAAAAATTTTGGCTATTATAAAGATAGGGCTCTCGCACTTGAAAATTTTGGTTCTACAATAGTAAAGTCTGTTCCGCTTATTATGTGCGGACTCTCGGTTATGTTCGCATACAAAGCAGGCCTTTTCAACATCGGCGTCGGCGGCCAATACTGCATAGGCATCTGTGTCTCGTTATATTCTGCGCTTGCATGGCAATTACCCTGGTATTTGTGTATAATTCTCGCAGGTTTGGCGGCGGCACTATGGGGCGCAATTTGTGGAATGCTAAAAGCATTTTTTAACGTTAACGAAGTTATCGCTTGCATTATGACAAACTGGATAGGGTTGTATATAACCAACATTGTGCTTAATCTGCCCGGTGCAAAGAATCCTAATTTAGGCGAAACGAAAGGGCTTTTAGAGTTTGCGCCTAATTCGGTAATTCCTGACATCGGACTTCGCAATTTGTTTAACGGAAACAAGTACATTACGATTGCAATTCCGCTTTGTATTATTATTGCGATAGTTGTTCTGATAGTCCTCAACAAAACAACGTTTGGATATGAGTTAAAAGCAACAGGGCACAACAAATTCGCCGCAAAATACGCAGGCATGAAAGACAAGCGCAACATCATTGTCACAATGGCGATTTCGGGGGCGTTGGCAGGTCTCGGCGCAGCATTCTTCTATTTGACAGGCTTTGAAGTTTATAAGACAACAGCGACGTCTGTTCCGACAATGGGATTCAACGGAATTGCGGTTGCGTTCCTCGGCGGTTTGAATCCTATCGGTGTTGTGTTTGCAGGATATTTCATTCAGCATATAACAATCGGTGGCGGATATATCGACACAAGATATTACAATCCGGAAGTCGCCGATTTGATGATTTCATTGATTGTATATTTGTGCGCATTCGTTTTGTTCTTCAAGCAATTTTTAACCAAGAGATTGAACAAAATAAGCGAAAGACGAAATGCGAAACAAGATAATGAAAACAATGATTCATCAATAGAGAATAATGTAACCGCACAAGATGTGGCACAAGCAGACGATACGACTGTTGAGGAAAACGAAAAAACACCCGAAGAAGAAGCAATCGACGACGTAAACAAAGAAATCGAGGAAATAACCCCGCCAAACGTCGAAGAAAATACGCACAAGGAGGATGAAACGAAATGACGTTACTTGCTCAATACACATTGATTTATGCAGCGGTTCTCATTCTCGTCGCACTCGGCGGTATGTTCTCCGAGCGTTCGGGCGTTATCAACATCGGCCTCGAAGGCATAATGGTTTTCGGCGCAATGGGTGGAACCTTGACTATGGTTCTGCTTCCGGAAGGCACGGCACCGGCACTAATTGTTATACTCACAATGTTGGTTGCTGTGGTAACAGGAATGATTTCTTCGCTATTGCTTGCAGTCGCATGCATAAACTTCAAGGCAGACCAAACCCTTGCCGGTACGGCACTCAATATGCTTGCGACAGCGGCTTCTATGGTTATTGTCAAATCTGTCAATAAGATTAGAAGCAAAGGTGCGGATTTCTCTGCGGTATTAAGATATATAGACCAACACGAAGCCTTTATTTTCAAGATAGGCGAGATGGAATGCAGTTGGTTTGTCGTTATCGCATTTATTTTGCTTATAATTTCCGCTATTGTCCTTTACAAAACCAAGTTCGGTCTTCGTTTGCGTGCTTGCGGCGAACATCCGCAGGCGGCGGGAAGCGTCGGTATCAACGTTTACGCTATGCGTTATTCGGGTGTTATCATCTCGGGTGCGCTCGGCGGTCTCGGCGGCATCATCTATGTTGCGGCGGCAGTTAGCACATGGGATTTCAAATATGGCGTTGCAGGTATGGGATTCCTCGCTCTCGCAGTTATGATTTTCGGACAATGGAAGCCGATAAGAATCGCTCTTGCGGCATTGTTATTTGGTGTGTTCAGAGCGTTGTCAAACGTTTATACCGGAATTGATTGGCTTGCGAATTTGCAGGTAAACAGTTATTTCTATATAATGCTTCCGTACATTGTGTCGCTAATCGTTCTTGCGTTCACGTCGAAGAAGTCCAGAGCACCGAAAGCGGAAGGTATCCCGTACGACAAGGGTATGAGATAACCAGAAGTTTTGCGACGGTGCAAGGCAATCGAACACAAACGCAAAACGAAGGTAAAATACAACCGCACAACAAAAGATTCACAACGATAAGACAAATTCGATTTATCGTTCAAAGCAAGAAAAATCCCGTCGCATTGCGACGGGATTCGTTTTGTCTTTAGTATATCGACCGTTTAACTTTCGTATATCTATTTGCTTTTTCTTTTGTGCAAAAGCGATTATTTAACCAAATCGATGAGAGCAAGTGCGCGCTTCAATGCGAGTTTGCTGTTGACCTTGAATTGGAAGGGGACTTCTTCGTACACTTTCTTGTGACCGGTGGAAGTGTGGGGGGTGCGTCCGTCGTTAAATTCTTCCGCGTCGGGGTCGAGGGGAAGGTTTATGCGCAACGACGTGCCGATGATCGTGATCTTTGCCACGATGTCGCCTTCGCGTCTGTACGTATCGCATTGCTTGCTGATTCTGCTCTTGATCTTCGGCGTACCTTTTGCAGTCGTGGTGAGCGCTTCTTTGAGAATTGCGTAACGCTCTTTGATTATGTCGTCCGCAAGCGCGTATTTTTCGGCAAAAGTGAGGCTCTTGCGCGCTGCTTTCTTCGCCATAACTTTGTCATAATCGAACTTTTTGCCCAAAGACGAGTGCAAATCCGTTACGTCTTCTTCGGGGGTGGCGATTTGAACGGGGCGATCCTCGTCCTTTGCAGGCAGAATCTTCGGCTCGTTCATTTTTTCAAAAGCCGTTGCGCAAGGCATATCGACGCTCTTGTCGCAAAAAGCGCAGTAGTCGTATGCGCCGCACATATCGCGGTGATTTTTTACGCTGTCATCCCATTTTTGCTCGTCAAGTTTTGCTTGCAATGCAACTTTGTCCATCGTGTCCTATGCTCCGTATATGTTATTATCGTTGAAATCTACAAAGCGGTCAAACCGCATTATCCAACCCAATCGACCATATTGTACACAAATAAATCGCATTTGGCAAACATTTTGGCATTCTATTGCGATATTTTTTTTATCGCAATCGTAGATTTATGCGGCAGTTATCGCAAAATCGTGTTTCTATCCGTATCAAAAACGCATTTTCCGCCTTCTAACCACATATAAAGATGTATATTTCTAAAAATTTGTAATTTAAGTTGAAAAGTAAAAACGTAAAAATCGATTGCGAACGTCTACACGGATTTTGCCGCTCAAGGTGATTTGTCAAACCAAGTGCAACACTTTGTTTAATTCTTGTTCAAACAAATCCGTTGGGTTTTGGTGGTTTAGTACCTTTTTGGGTGCGGCGTTAATTAACACCAGATCCTTTTTTGTAGCCTTTAGCGACAATAAAAAAGCGTGATTTTTATCACGCTTTTCTCAATTTTCCGTCAAGTCCTTTTATCAAAAAACATCTTCCCACGACGCAATCGAGACTTATTTGTCCGAATTCTCGGGAGTCGGTTGAGTGATTGCGATTGTCGCCCATGCAAAAGACGTAGCCGTCCTCGACGTACACGTCCAAATCGTCGTACTTTGCGAGTTCGGCTTTGTTGACGTAACTTTCGTCGAGTTGTTTGCCGTTGAGATACACGACGTTTTGGGATATGACGACATGGTCGCCGCCAACCGCGATAACCCTTTTTACGAGCGTTCTGCCCTTAAAAATTCCGCTGTCGGGGGTAAAAACGATAATGTCGCCGCGGTTTATCTTTGCAAGTTTGTTGAGATATAGCGTTTCGCCGTTGTTGCGGTCGGAATCGCTTTTAGCACCGCCACCGCCGTCGAGAGTGGGGTACATCGATATTCCGTCAACCGTGAACGTCGCAACGACGTAGTATTTGACCAAAAGTGCGCTTGCGACCGCTAAAACCACCACCAAAAGCACGATTGCAACCGAGATTGCAACGCGTTTGGAACGGCGTTTGGGTTCTTCCTGTATCGGTTCTTGTTCAAAAAGCGGAATATCTTGCATACAAAAGTATATTGCTTGCGGCTCGGATTATTTTCAAATCCACAAAAAGTTGTTGAAAACAATTCCGCCCGCGTTTTCGACCTCTATGGTTTTCACCACCGAGAACGAAGAAAGTGTGCGACCTTCCTCGCTCTTGAAGTCGGCGGATTCAAAGAGCAGTTTTTGCCAGAACTCGCCGCCTTTAAGTTTGGTGCGCGCGGTGTATTTTTTGAGGTCGGGGTAGGTGTATACGCACACGTTCAGACTGCCCGACGTTTTCGAGTATGCGTCGACGTGCAATATGGCGGTGCGGCTTGTCGAGGTCATTTCCTGTATGCTTCTGCAAAGCGTGAGGTTGCCTTTTTTTGCGGATATGCCTTTTATCGCAAACGGGCCGGTTGCGACAAACAGCGTGTCGTCGTCAAGCAGCGCGTCGTCCGTTCTTGCCACGAATCCGCCAAGTCCCATACTTCCGTCGTAGAGAACTTTCGATATTCTCGGCGAGGTTTCGATCGCACTCACGTCGTGTTTTGCGGGGATAATGCTCGAAACTTTTGTGGAAACCATGTTCGAGTCGGGATATACGAGCGTTGCGTACGCAACGATGAGTTCTTCGGTGTCGTAGACGGGAATGTCGCAGGTGTATTCGTGTTCGCCGACCTTTTGGCGTACGTCGAATGACTGCCAGTATCTTTGGCGAGAGGACGGCTCGCCGTAACTTACGTACAGCGTGCGTTTGTCCGCTTTTATGCCCGAATTGAGTTTGACGTACAATTTTCCGTCCGTCGTTTCAAAGCGCATAGACGGCAAAAACGATTCCGTCGTGTTTGCAAGGTGCGAGCGAAGCCACAGCACGAGCGCAGAGTATACGCTGCGCGTAATTTGCATATCGCACGAATCCGAAATTATGAGTTGTTTCACCTCGGACTTTACGAGGTCGAGCATATCGCCGATTCTGTCGATGTCGCAGTACACCGAATCGCGCGTTGCGATTGCAAGGGTGGGGCAAGTGACGAACATTGCGTACGTTTCCGCGCCGATACCCGTCGAATATGCCAGTTGCTCATCGCCCGACGGTATGTCGCTGCCCAAAAATCTTGCGTTATGTTCTGCCCAGCGGTAGCCGCCGCCGTTGATTGCCGTCATAGAGCATACGCGCTTGTCCGTGCCGGCGACGAGCCAGCAAAGTTGCGCGCCTATGCCGAATCCCAATATGCCTATGCGTTCGCTTAAAACTATGCTTTGTTCTTGCAAAAGACTTATCGCGCGACGCGCTATCTTCGCCCATACGAACCATGGCGTATTGCGCGCGGTGGTTTCTATGCTGTCGAGATGATTTTCGCAATCGGGGAAGCGAGCAAAACTCAAATCGGACGGATAAGCCGTTTTGGTATCTTCGAATATGCCGCAGTAGTCGAGCGTGCAAGCGACGAATCCTTCCTCGACGAGCATATGCATTGCGTCGGACGAGTGAGGATTCTTGAAACACGGCAACACCAAAACCGCCGGACGTGCGTCTTGCCAGCGTGCGTCGTAATAGATATTGCAACATACGCGAACGCGACCCTCTTTCGAGGTGTCCGCCGTGAAAATCTGCTTCGAGCAGACGAAATTATCCGTTGTTTGACACGAGATTATTGAGGCTTCCAAAGGCGCAACGCGCGGATCGAACCCTTCCCACACCTCGGTCGGCGTCATAAATTTGAGTTCCATATCTTGCATTATATCCCAAAAGCAGAATAATGTAAAGAAATAAAACTTTTATATCGCATGTATACGCATATTGCGCGCGATTCGGTTTTCCCGCCTCGTCGTTTTGCGAATCTCGTTGCAAATTGCGTTGAGAATCGCCGCTTGGGTCGTTGCTTAAGCCGCTTTGATTTTGCGACTCTTTTAAGCGACTGTCAATGTCGTCGCTTTGATTGTCGTTTGAGTTTAATTCGTTTATGTATCCGAGTGCGCCTGTCTTTTTGTTAAGATAACAAGCGTATTCGGCGCACATCTTTTTCACGGTTTCGTCGTCTGGCAAAAGATAATCCATAAAAATACCTCTACGCCACTATATGCCGATTGCAAAAATCGAGGTGCAAAGCGGTTTATCCCGCTTCTTTTACGGTTATGGACACTTTCGGCTCGAAAGAGAGGGTGACAAGGCAATCTTCTTCGAGATTTCGCCCGACCGATTGATACGCTTTTGCTTGCAACGACAAAAAATCGATGTTTTTGCTTACGGACAATTCGTACAGTTCAAAAAGCCTTTTTTCTATGTCCTTTGCAAGGGCGGCGGCGTATCGTTTTACGATTTCGTTGTCGGTGTTGACAACTTCGTCCGTCGGGATTTTCTGCACGTCGGCAAAGTCGGCGGAAAGTTTGATTTCGGCAATCACTTTGCGCCCGTACGCCTTGATTTTGACGGATTTTTTGAGAATTTTGAACTCTATCGTGCCGCCGTCGTGTGCGGTGTAGTTCAGCGTTCCCGTCACGTCGTGGCTGTGGTATAGCGCAAGAATTTCGGCGTATTCGTTCTCGATTATGCAATAATTTTCGTTGTCGAACGCCATTGCTCGCGATATGTCGAGTTCGTACACGTCGTCCTCGCTTCCCGCTTCTGTGAGGGGCGGCGTAGCCTTTTTTGCGATTATATATGGTATGACGTTTGCCTTGCTTCTCGACAGCGAACGCGCCAAAAAGTCCTTTGCGGTCGTGCGAATCATACCGTCCGAGCCTTCCTCGTTGACGAGAGCCTGTTGCAAAAAGAAGGGTGAACTTAAGGTCGTGCCTATCCTCAGCGACAGCATTTCGGACGGCGATTTATCCCCCGTCACGATAATGGTTTGCTCGGGCAGAGCGTACATTCCCGTCAACGGATATATGAGTTGCATATGGTCGAGTTTGAATGCCGAAGTTGACATAAACACCACATTACAGTGCGAAAGCGATACGGTTAACCCTATTTTCCGCGCAATTGCGTCCATTGCGCCCGCAATCGTGTTGCCTTTTGCGGACGTGCAGACGTAACTGGTTTCCGTCGTGTCGCCGCTCGACGAGCCGACGAGCACCGCTTGCGTGCTGACCTCGAAAAGAGAAGCGGATTCGTCGTAGTCTATGCCGAGTCCGAGCACCACCGCCGATTTCGACAGCGACGGCGTTTCCACCATTCTGCCGAATATAATCAGAAACACGGCGACGAGGAAAAACACAAACCATTTCGTACGCAGAAGATATGACGGCACGTTTAGTTTTTTCATTGTGCTTCCCCCTCGGGCGAGTTTTGCTTGAACGTATAAAGCACGCCGTCGTTTTCGCTGTCGGGCGCGTTGCTTTGTTTGCCTATCGTCGCGTACTCTGCGTCAAGACAAGCGTACAAGCCCGAATATTTTTTCTTTTCGACTTTTGCCACCGCAAAAAGCGAAATCGGCAAAGCGAATGCAATCGCCGTCAGAACGTAGCCCGTTACGCCGAGCGCGAAGTCGGTCACTTGTTGCAGCGACGACGAGAACAGCGCAGCGCAGATAACCGCCGTCGGACACAGTATCTTTGACGGCAGAGCCGTGCCGAGTGCGCGCTCGCACGCTTGATTTGCGCCGTCGTAGAGGAAAGAGAGAGAGTAGAGCGACATCATTATGATTCCGAAAAGGTTTGTCCATTCCATTCTTCCTATTTCCAAAGAAAGTTGGTTGAAACTCGCGATGTGTATAAAGAGGTCGGACACCGTTTTCAGTGCGTTGCCGTAGAGCGCGACGCCGATAAGCACGATCAGATTCGCAATCGCCCAAGTGGATGCGATGCCGAGAGTGAGATAGGGCGCTTTCTTGTTGCGAAGCCTCACGAATATAAACGGGAATACGTCGCCGAGCCACAGACCGTAGCGAGGCATAGTCGCAATCAGCACGGACGGCTCTGTCGTAAATACGGGCAGATTGCGCCCGAAGTCCATATCCGAATCCAAAAAGGCGAGATTGAGTATGACCACGGCAAGAAACAGCGGCGCAAACAGTTCGCAACTTCTCGCAATCGAGCGAGTGCCTTTCAAACCGAGATACACTATGGGCAAAAGGAACAATCCGTATATGAGAAAAGGTTGCGTCCCCGTGAAAAGTTCGTGGGTGAGATATGAGGTGCAGTAGCAAAAATAAAACACCGTCTTTGCCGAAAGCCAAACGCAGGCGATAAGACACGCCGCCTTATAAAATACGCAGTTCGTCGCGCGCAAAAGCGCGTCGCCGCCCATTCTCGCAAAGGCGAAAATAAAGATTACGCATATGCCCTCGATTGCGGTGAATCCCATAAACACCCAAAACGCCGCCGAGCCGAACGCGTCCGAAAAAATCCCCGGGGCGGACGAGAGTTTGAACGCAAAACCGAGCGCGACTATAATAGCCGCCGCTTGCGAATTGTAGATAGTGCCGTTCGGCAGATTTTTGCGTAATCCGTGTTTTATTGTGCTGTTTGCCATAGATAAACCTGTTGTTCGTCAATATTTGCGTATGCGGCGGCGGTTTTGCGTGGGTATGGAATAGGGGCGCAATTCCATTGCCGCCGAGTCCGCTTTCAACACGCCGTCCTGAAGGTCGGGCGAGATTCTCGGCGCGTACGGCGCAAGATAGGGCGTGCCGAAATTTTCGAGAGAAGCGAGATATGCGATGATGACTATCGTGAGAATTATCATTCCCACAAATCCGAGAACCGCGCTTATGCACAGATACAAAAAGCGAAGTATGGACATCGTTCCCACTTGGTCGGGCACGCAGAATATGCCTATTGCCGACAGCGCGACCACAAGCACGGACGGCGACGAGATAAGACCCGATTTCACCGCCGTATCGCCGAGCACGATTGCGCCCACGACGGACAAGGATATGCCGAAGTAGCGCGGCATACGTATCGACGCTTGATTAAGCACCTCGAAAAGCGTCATAACCAAAAGCATTTCTATCGCCGGCGGAAAGGGTATGTTCGTCGTTGCCGACATAAGCGTCATCAAAAACTTTATGGGCAACAACTGAAAATGATAGGTTTGAAGCGCGATGTACGCCCCCGGCAAAAGCACGGTCAGCATTGCGCCGAAAAGTCGGAACATTCGTATCATCGAAGCGCGCCAGTCGCCCGAATAGTAGTCGTAACCGTCTTGTACGTCCTCGAAAACGAGATAGGGCAGAGTTATGGCGATAGGCGAGCCGTCAACTATGATTACGATTCGACCTTCGAGCAGTTTCGCAGTCGCCGCGTCGGGTTTTTCCGTCGTGCCTGCCTGAATGAAAAACGAGTTCTTTTTGGATTGAATAAACGACAGCACGTACGCGCTGTCCACCACGCCGTCCACGTCGATTTGTTCTATTTTGCTGGTCAGCCTTTCGACGATTTTGTCGTCGGCAACGCCTCTTATATACGCCAAAGCGACCGTCGTTGCCGAGTATCTGCCCACTTGAAAGGTTTTCATAACGAGGTCGGGGGATTTTATGCGCTTTCTCACCAGCGACATATTCGTTTTGATTTCCTCGATAAATCCCTCGCGCGGACCTTTCATAACCGACGACGTGGGCGGCTCGCCTATCGCTCTCGAAGCGGGCTTGCGCAAGGAAAAGATATACGAGTCCTCTTCGCCCTCGATATAGAACGCGATGTCGCAAGCGGCAATGTTCCCGGGGGAATCCTTTGCCGACACGACCTCGATTTCGTCTGCGTACGCAACCGTATTTTGCAAAGATTTCAAATATGGTTTTTCGAGTTCCTCGCAGTTTTTGAGAGGGCGCACGACGTCCTGCTCGAACAAAATTTTGTCGATATTGCCGTCGATATACGCAAAAAGGCAACGCTTGTCGCCTATATCGAGACGGCGACACTTGAAGTCGTCGCTGTTTGAAAACGTCTTTTTCAAATCTTGTTGAAGTCTGTCTATGTCCACTCGCACATTATTGTCAAAACAACTGGTTTATAAACGGCGTTTAAGCAACAAAAAACCGCTCTCCAAAAAGAGAGCGGCGTGCGATTTTAAGTTTTTGCGTTTATTCTGCGGTGTTTTCCGTGTGTTCGGTTTCCTCGGTTTTTTCGGTTTTGTTTTCTTTTTTGTCTTTGGGTTTGCGGAAAACCACAAACTTTTGCCACATAAATTCAAGCGCGAAGTTGATTATCATAACCGTGCCTTCCGCGATTATGCCTGCGCCGTCCGTGCCTATTGCATTCACGAGCAAGGATTTTATCGTATGGACGTACCAAGTTTGGAAGGGATAGAAGGGGACGTAGAACAGAAACGCCAGAATCATTGCTTTGGGTACATTGCCCGCGTCTTTGAAGGTAAACTTGCGGTTGAAAGTGAAGTTCCAAAGGATAGAAGCGCAAAGCGCGACGGTCGTTGCGATAAACGTGACCAAATCCATATCTTCGACGATGAAGTGAATGGTTTTGCCGTTCGAGGGCATGACCGCTTGCAAAATCGAAAACAGCACAATCTGAATTATGCCTGCGCTCGCCGCACAAAGGGCGTATTTTATGAACTGCATAACGCCTTTTCTCTTTTCTTTTTTGGCGTTTTTCTCGGCTTGTTTGAGGCTGGTTTCGTACAGTATGCCTTTGGGGGTTTCCGCCGCGGATTCTTCCGCTTGGGGAATGATTTTTTGTTCGGTGTTTTCGTTTAAGTTTTTATCTTTTGCCATAATATTTTCCTCTTAAAACAGTTTATCATAACGACGTGAAATGTCAATACCGCTTAAAGAATCTTTGCGCTTAAAAGGCGTTTTGGTGATAGAAACAGGCTTGACGATAAATAAAAATAAAGATTGTGAAAATTAAAATTTTATAAAAATAAGTGTTTAGATGTGCGAAAACGTGTGTAGTGTGAGGGGGGGGGTAAAATCCACTAATCCGCCTTGACGATTAAAAATTAAAGCTTCCCCTTTCCTCAGGTGTTTGGACTTCGGCGTTTGCGAGGCAATCCGCCTCGTTCGCTTTGGCTACAACACATTCACCGGATGTGTTGTTTAACGCGTCGCGCCCATACCGCCGTTCCCCCCCCCTCTGCACAAGTTTGAGGGAACCCACGGCGACCGCGTAGCGGGGGACAACACTGACGCGATTGACTTCGTAGCAATCGCTAGTTCGTTGCGAGCAACGAACGGCAGACGGGCTGTTGGCAATATAAATCGGCTGAAAGCCGTGTCACCGTCCTTTGTGTGCCAGCTACGCACCCAAACGGCACAGTCGGACGGTACAAAACGTCGAGCTTCGACGCTCGCTTTTCTCGCCGCCTTGCGGCTCGTGTTCCGTCTACGAAAGGGCAGTGTTGTTGTATAAGTACAATTTGAATGAGTGTGCGTTAAAGTCCGCTCTGCAAGTTCGCGGACGGCGGTTTTTGTTACGTCTGCGAATAAGTGTCGTATCCTAAAAGGCTGTAAAATAGATGAATAACAAGAAAGCGCACAGAAAAACGAGCCGTAGGCTCGCACCAAGCAAGCACTCGCGCGGAATTGCGGTTTGAGTATTTGCCCGTCTTATTTTGAGAGCGAAGAGGGGTTGCGCGGTTAGAAAACTGAAAATCAAGCGAATAAAAGAAAGGCACTCGAAGTGAGTGCCTTTCATAAAATCGCGACGATTTTCAGTTTATGCCTTGCGCTATCATAGCGTCGGCTACCTTCTTAAATCCCGCAAGGTTTGCGCCTTTGACGAGGTTGTAATCGAGACCGTATGTGTCGAGTGCGTCGCAGATTTGAGTGTGGATGCCTTTCATAATTTGTTTGAGTTTTGCGTCCACTTCTTCTTTCGTCCAAGCAAGACGTTCGCTGTTTTGCGACATTTCGAGTCCGCTCGTCGCAACGCCGCCTGCGTTGACCGCTTTGGACGGGGTGACGAGAACGCCGTGTTCTTGCAAGTATGCGATTGCCTCGTTCGTGGTGGGCATATTGGAAACTTCGTTGAGGACGGGTACGCCGAGTTTAACCATTGCGATTGCGTCGTCCAAAAGAACTTCGTTTTGTCTTGCGCAGGGCATATAGACGTCTGCTTTGACGTTGCCCCAAGGCTTCTTGCCCGCGACGAATTCGCAGCCGTATTTGTCGGAATAGTCTTGAACTCTGTTGCGGTTGGAAGCGCGCATTTCGAGCAAATAGTCGATCTTTTCGCCCGTTACGCCGTCGGGATCGTAAACGTATCCGTCGGGACCGGAAAGGGTGACGACCTTGCCGCCGAGTTCGTCGATTTTCTTTGCCGCGCCCCACGCGACGTTGCCGAAACCGCTGAGGCAGAAGGTTTTGCCCGCGAGGTGTTCGCCTTGATGTTTGAACACTTCTTCAAGGAAGTAGGTTGCGCCGAAACCGGTTGCTTCGGGACGGATGAGAGAGCCGCCGTAACTGAGGCCTTTGCCGGTGAGAACGCCGTTTTCGTAAGCGCCGACGATTTTCTTATGTTGACCGAACAGATAGCCGATTTCGCGACCGCCGACGCCCATATCGCCTGCGGGAACGTCCATATTCGGACCGATATGACGATAAAGTTCGTTCATAAAGGATTGGCAGAAACGCATAATTTCGGAATCGCTCTTGCCGGTGGGATCGAAGTCCGCGCCGCCCTTTGCGCCGCCCATAGGAAGGGAAGTGAGAGAGTTTTTGAAGGTTTGTTCGAAGCCGAGGAACTTCATAGCGTCGAGGTTGACGTCCTTTTGGAATCTCAAACCGCCCTTGTACGGTCCGATTGCGTTGTTGAATTGAACGCGGAAACCGCGATTGACGTGATAATTGCCGTTGTCGTCCATCCAAGGAACGCGGAACATAATTTGTCTGTCGGGTTCTACGAGGCGTTCGAGAATGACGTTTTTGCGCATCAACTGTTCGTTTTGTTCGATAGCGGGGGTCAAAGACGTGAGGACTTCCTTGACGGTTTGCATAAATTGGGGCTGATTGGGATTTTTCGATTCAGTCTGCTCTATGACTTCGCTGATGTATGACATATTTTCCTCCTAACATCGACGGTTTGCCGATTTTATGATTAAATAATATACTCTCGAAAAAGCAAAATCAACCCCGAAATAAAAATCCGCGCGAGCGAGTTCAAAGATTAATTTGTCGAAACGATAAATATACCCACAAAACGGCGAAATTGTCGGGTATTTTGCGGCGGCTTGCGAATAATTAATATAAGAAAAACGCGTTCTGCGAGAACGAAATGAAAATCGGGAGCATAGGTCGTATCCGTTGCGATAGAATCGCATATAATACAAATATGCTCTTTGAAAGCGATGCGAAAAGCCTGCGAAAGGCAAACGAAAATCTGAGAAAAACTTGCGAAAAACCTGCAAAAAGCACTCTAAAAGAAACGAAAAAAAGTGCGAAGATCTGCAAAAAAGCCGCAAAAAGCGGGCATATTGTGAACGAGCGTACAAAGGTCACGCAAGATATAGGGCGGACAAATTTTCTTGAAAATCGTATTGAAATATGTTTCGGGATATGCTATGATAGTGAAGTAAATCATATTCGGGTGCGCTCGCGCATACATACGAGGGCAATCCCAAATCAATGAGGAGAAAGTTATGAGCAAAACTCAACAGTACAAAAAGGTCAAGTTGTACCGCACGCTCAAAGTCGTGTTCTATATGCTTGGTCTTCCATTGTTCCTGATTGCAGTGTGCTTCACCGCAGTCAGATTCATCGGTCACGACCCGTTTATGGGTGAAACCACTTTCACGACGACGTTGGGCTTTTTCATGCAAGCAGAGTCGTATATCACCGCACCTGCGCTTTACGGCGTATGGGTCGGTTTTGCGGTCTGGGCGTTTGTTTCGATCGTGCATATCGTTTTGAGCAAGACGGTTAAGAATTCGCGCGTGCGGATGTTTTCGGTCATTGCGGTTTGTATGGCGGCAATGCTTATCACGGGCGTCGTTATCGACGCGGTGCTCGAAGCGAAAGTCACCGACCTTCAAACGCAGTATGAAGGGACGGGCGTTGTGGTCAACGATTATAAGACCCAACTTTCCTACTATCGCACGTTGTCGTCGAATGCGGTGAAGAAGAACGACACGCTCAACCTCATAAAGCAGACGGATTTGATGAAAATCGTCTACAATGTCGAAATGGAAGGCATAAACAAGAGCGGCGTTTCGGGCAACATTTCCAACAAACCCGTGACGTACTATTCCATCATCGACGATGAGGGCAATCAAGGCGTTGACATCAGTTTCGTCAAAGGCGGCGACAACCTTTACAGACTCGACGTTGACGAAAACAACAACATCAAGGGCGATGGCGACCTCGAAAAGATTCTCAACGGCACTTATCGCGTGAGTCCCGACAGCGAAAATTCATACGATTACAGACAAAGCCCCGAATATACGCAAATCGTCAGACTCAAACCGAACGCAAACGGACAACTCGTCATCAACGGCAAGACCTATTCGCACTACTGGTATCAAAAGAAAACCACCAAAGCAGGCGAGGAAATTTACGTTTGGTACTGCAAGGATTTGATGCCCCTCGGCACCGAATACGAAAACGATTCTTCTCAAACCAACACTATGGACGGCGTATACGGCAAGGGCATTTACAATTCCAACGGTATGCTTTCGGACGGTTGGGTTTTCAGCCTCGACAACGTGCTTAATATTCTAGAAGATTATTATTCGGCGCAAAAGGAAATCACCGCAAACAAATACGATTCCAAATTCGAGTCTATGTACACCAAGGCGGTCAAAGCAAGAGACAGATATTACAAAGGCTTGCTCGAAGATCCAACCACGGGCGAAAAATGCCCCGAATGGTTGCAAACGCTTTACGGTCAAGAGATCGAGTTTGCGGAGAACTTTTCTCTCACTCACAACGGACTTGACTATTTGATTGCAAAAGTGGGCGCATTGCTCGGCAACAACCATCTTTTCGACTTTTTGCTCAAATCGAACGACGGTAGCACGGGTCTTGACGACGTTCTCGGCAAATTCAACATCGGCGCAATCCTTTCGCCTATCCTCGAAGATTTGCAAGAGGGTATGAGTTTCAAAAAAGACTTCCATATGGACGACGCGACTATGGCGACGGTTATGGAATGGCTTAAACCGCTTTTGGGCGTTGACAGCACCGTCGTCGTGAACGATTTGTTCTTGGTCGTCGCGTATGCAGGCGCACCCGACGTATTCAATCCGGGTGAAACGAGAGATTATCTCTACGTCGCGCTCGTCAAAGACGACGGCACGAAAGATAAGGACGGCAACTACGTTATGGGTCTTAACTCGGACAAAGTCGAGGACGGCGGCGACGTACTCGTCGACATCAACTTCAGCGACGCGTTCGTACAAGTGGGCGAGGACGGCAATATCGAATACGACTTCGACCTCGATCACCTCAGCACTTTCCTCAACACCGCTCTCAACGGATTGATGAGCAAACTCAACGTAAATCTTTCCGAAATTATCGGCGGCGGCGTTGTCGACACGCTTAACGGACTTCTCAACCTCATCAAGACCTTCAACACCGACGACGGCGTTCGTTACGGTCTAGAAATCGGCGGTATTCAAATTCCGCTTCTCGACGAGGATTACAACTTTGCAATCGACGTTTCCTCTATATTGACGGAAATCCTCGAAGGCTTGTATTACTATCAATCGCCCGCAATCAAACCCGTGTGGGAATTCTACACTTGGGTTGCAAATGAAAAAGATATGGCAATGGCTCTTGCGTATCAAAAATACGAGAGAGCAAACTACGAAGCGACCGCATACGGCTCGATGATCGGTTCGACGCTTATCGGCGACACGCTCGGCACGGGCACATATCCGTCCTCGCTCGGACTTACCGATTTGACGGCGGTTAGACAACTCAAAGCGGATTTGAGTTACAAACCCACGTTCTATCCGCTCTACGGCGTACGCGATATGTTGTTCTTCTTCTGCGGATTCGTCGTATTGTTCTACTTCCTTAGTTTCGTTGCGCAAGAGAAGGAATTCGAATACGCAAACGGCACTGCGGTTGTCAAAGACAAGAAGAAAGGCGAAAAAACCAAAAAAGCAAAAAAGGAGAAAAAGCAGCAATCCGAAGCACAAGACAAAGTGCAAAACGAGGATATGAGTGCGCAAGACGGGGGCGTTCAAGACCAAAAGCCCGAACAAGACCAAAAGCCCGAACAAGACCAAATGCCCGAACAAGAGGTAGAGGGGCAAATCCCTGCGGACGAAAACTTCGGCAAGAAGAAAGACAAAAAAGCCAAGATATTCAAAAAAGTCAAAGCCAAAACACAACAACTCGACGAACAAAACGACGCGCAAGGCGAACAAGACGAGGTCGTTCAAGACCAAACGCCCGAACAAGGGACAGAGGGGGATATAAAAATCCCCTCGGACGAAAATTCTGACAAGGAGGCGTTGTAATTATGAGCGATCAAGTTATGAATCAAGAAGAAATGAATCAAGACGTTCAAAACGAACAACTCGCCGAGCAACTCGCATTGGACGCGGATATGCTCAATCGCGATCAAAACGGCAACGTAATTCCCGCTTTCCCCGTGAGCAAACGCACAAAGAAAGACCAAAGCAAGACATCCGTCCTCTACACGGTCGCGGCAATATTGCTTCATGTTCTTGCATATTTGCCCATAGTCATCGTGCCGATAGTGCTTGCCGTCAAGTGCTACAACCTTATGCCGTACTACACGTTCTGGCCGTTCGTCGGCGTGATTTTGGCAGGCGTACTCGGACTCGTGTTTATGACGGTCGCACTTGTCGTCAACAGAAAGACGTCCAAGAGCAGCATTCGCACAAAAACCGTCAAAGTGCTTATCGCATTCGTATGTTTGTCAACGGGGTTCAGCCTTGTTCTGACATATGTGGTGCCCGATATCATCGCAAAAGCGACGCAAAGCACGCTCTACATCGAGGATGTGTACTACAACGGCGAAAAACAAGCCGAACATAATGCCGCACTCGAACGCGATTTCATTATGTACAACCTTCTCAACGGCAACCTCAACAACTACGACGCCGACGGCAAGATTGCCGAAAACGGCGACTTCTCGTACAAGACCCTCGTTGCGCACAACGAAAACAACGGCGTCATCACCAACTATAAAAACGCATTCATTCAACAAAGAATGAAGTACTACGACAGTCAGTACGGCAAGAATAACAAAGACAAAGGAATCTACGGCGAAAAGAACGTCGGTTTAATTCAAGCGGAAGTGGACGCTCTCAAATCCAACGAGAGAAAGTATGAACTCTATCAGTTCATCTACAATCAATACGTCCTCAACGACTACGATTTCTGCTTCAACAACAGTGTCGCAAGACGTGCAATCGCGCTTTCGATTCTCGAATATATTTACACGTATTACGATTATGAGGGTATGTTGAAAGAAGGCTTCAAGAATGTGAGATTGAAAACGTTGTTTCAACAAAATTACGACAGTTTCAATCAAGACGGCTATCTCACGTTTGACGATCCGCTTCTTTTGTACGCACAGATGAGCGGCCGTATGACGGTGCCCGTCGTGCTTCGCCTTATTCTCAATCAAGGTTGGACTTATACGCAAAGTTCTTATAACGGAGCGGGCGGTCTCACCTACACGGAAGACGGCAACTGCCTCTATCAACTCTACGATCCGCAACTCGTCGAGGAATTTAAGGCAAACGGCGGCAAGTTCGAGTACACGGGTACAATCGTCGATCAAAACGGCAACGAAAAACAGGTCAAGTACGGCTTCAACAAAGACGGTTGGCAAATGTACGAAAACGGCGTGACCAAACGTCCGCTTTCGTGGCTCGTTCTCGATATGCTCGGCGATCCGATGGCATTGACAACGCTCGACGTTGCAAATATGCTCGGCAGCCAAATCTACGGTCTTGTGCAAAACGTTCTCGATCAATTCCCGACGCTCATCGACTCTGTCGGCGGACTTATGCAAGAAGACCTCGTCGAAGTCGTCAAGGCGGCTGCGGGCGGCGCGCAACTCAGCGTCGGCTTGTGCATCGACGACGACGGCTTGATTGCAATCAACCTCTTCCCGATGAACGCGCCTTACGGCATGCTCGGCTATATGCAGGCAACGTGGGTTGACAGCGACAACTTGCTTATGGCGGTCATCAATGTTGCGGGTCTGTGCAAATGGCTGACGATTTTCGGCGCAATCGGCTCGGTTCTTATCGTTGCCGCAGGCGTATGCCGCGATATGGGCGAAAAGACTCGCAAACGCACCGAGGATTCCCGCAATCGCATTTTGCGAGCGCAGGCGGCGGAAGAAAACGGCATAGGCGTAGGCAAGCCCGATGAAGGGGAAGACGTTGCGCCCGACGTTCCCGACGCGATAGGCGCATAACGACTTTTCAAAAACAAAAAACACGACGGCACTCGAACGAGTGCCGTTTGTTTTTGGTTTTACGTTATATTTTGATATTTCGCCGCGAATATCCCTTCAACGGCTCTTTTTTGTTTTCGCTTTTTTTTGCGTTTTTGTATCGCAACGTTCGTTTTTTCGTTTTTCGTTCGACAAAATTCGCATTTTGTTCCTAATAAAATTTCAAAAAAATCAAGCGACGGCTTTCGGCATTGCTATTGCGTATTGACTTTATTTTTGTTATAATATATAATATCTATTACAAATGTAACCATACTATGCGTGTATGCGCGAGAGGTTGCGTTTGCAAACGATGGCAAATTATTAGGAGGCAATTATGAAAAAACTCAGCATCAGATCACTTCTCATCGTGATTCTTGCGTTGGTTTTGGTGTTTGCGCTTGTGGCTTGCAACGACAAGGGTAATGATAATCCTACGCCGACCCCGGAGCCGGACAACCAAGATAAAAACGACACCACGAATGTGAAGGCATTCTTCAACACGCTTTGGGAGCAATCCACCGAAATCGGCGGTCAAGAAATCGCCGAAACCGACGACCTCAAAGTGAGCCTTGGTCTTACCGTAAAACTTGACTTTGTCGGCAGTACTGACGGACAAGTCAAAGACAGCGTAGACGTAGGCGTCTTGCTCGACCTCGTTCTCGACAGATCAAGCGGCAAGGACAATAGCACCAACACCGCAATCAAAGCAAAGATCTACGATCCGAGCGCGGAGGAAAACTGGTTCACCGCATACTACTTCTTCAACGACGTAGACAACATCTACATCGACTATGCGGGTCAAAACGTTAAGATTCCGTTCAACTATCAAAACGAAACCTACAACAAGAGTTTCTACAACTTCATCTTCAACGATAAGCCCGTTGCAGGCAAATCGATTGCGGAAATCATCACGGCTCTCACCGCAAAAATGGGTGATGGTTGGAACCTCAACACTCTTGTCGGCGACGTTATGAGCGTTTTCAATGTCAGTGACGATCTCATCGGTACAATAGGCAGCACACTTCAAAGCATCGGTATCGAAGGTGCGATAGATGAGCAAGGAAAACTCAACATCAAGAACATCTTGACGAACGAAACCGTAGCGGCTTTCTTTGACAACAGTGTAACAGGCTCGAAAACCGTCGGCGATGTCACCACTTACACGACGCAACTCGATTCCGGAACAATCAGTATGATCGGTACTGCGTTCGGCAGCAGCCTTCCCGCAGGTCTCGCCGATTTGCTCGACGAGTTGGAACTCTTCCTTGAATTCACAACCAAGAACAACAAAATCGACACGTTCACAATCAAAGCGGGCATTCACGCACTCGAAGGCGAAAACGCAGATTCCGTTGACGTATATCCCGTCGTAGCAATCACCGTCACCGATCTTAAATTTGCAAAAGCAACGGAAGGCGCAATCGAAAACTCGATGGAAAAGGCAAGAGATCAATACACCGACCAAGTCGTTCTCGACGCAGCAGTCGCAATCGACCTCAAAGGCGTAACTCTCGACGCAACCGCATTCGACAAAGAAGGTTACGACAGATTCTCCAAAGTCAACACAGCAATGAAAGGCGCCCTCAAAAAAATCAAACTTGACGGCACTCTCGCTCTCACGCTGAACGGCAAACTCGACCTCAAGAACACCGAAAACAACGGCACGGTCGCAGCGGCGGCTTTGACCTACAAGGCAGCAGACGCAAAAGAAGCGGTCGACATCGTCAAAGCGTCCTTCAAGGACGGCACCCTCGCACTCACCGTCAATCAAGAGGCAACAGTCGGCGACGTTAAGATCGTTGACGCACTCGTCAGATTGTTCGGCGACTATGCTTACACTTGGATCAAAGATACGTTCTTCAAGACCGATTCGACCGAACTCGATAAATTTGCGGCAAAATTCTTCTCTTGCAACATCACCGAAGAACTTGCAAAAGATCCTCAAGAAAGAGTCATCACAATCAACCCCGACTTCAAGGGTGCAGCATGGAAGAACTTTGACATCGTCGGCGGATTCCAAGGCCTTGTCAAGAAAGCAATCGACGCAATCTTCCCGCCCAAGACCGATGACAACGCAAGCGCACAATACGCAAAAGATCCGATCGTCACCAAAGTGGCAGAAACTTTTGTCAAAGTGCTTCCGCTTCTTTCCACAAAGGGCGACAAACTCACGGTTAAGACCAACGACAACGAATTGTTGGAAGACAATTACGTCACCGTCGGCGCAGCAATCAACTACATCGGTCAAACTTGGTGGGTAAAGGGCGCAAAACCGTTCACCGATTCCATCATCGCGGCTGACAAAGACAACTGGCTCGGATATATCACCGAGGCTCTCACCGTCAAAGGCACGACTTACGGTGACGAAACCGACAGCGAAAAGAAAGCAAAAACATTCCTCAACGAAATGTTCGCTTCCACGGCTGAACTCGTCCTCAACATCAGCGGAGCAACCGGCATCGAGGCAACTCTCAACGTCGCTGTTAACGCAGAAGCAGGCGTTGGCGTATCCGTCAAACTCGGCGCAAAGGCTTACAATGAAGCAAACTACACCGATCTCGCAGCCAGTGTCACGGCAGAAACTGCCGGTTGGTACGTTTTCACCGTCACCAAAGCATAATTGCTGATTAAAAGCATAAAAGAGAAGGCGCGTTTGCGCCTTTTCTTTTTGCGTTTTTTCAATGTTCCTTTCAAGGTTGATAAATAAAAAAAGCGTGTTATAATAGAACTATGACAGGCTTTGAAGAAAAACACAGCGTAATAAACAAAGAGGATATGCAAAGCGCAATGGATTTCGTCGAGGAATTTTCGCACGAACTTTCAAAATATCCGCACCGTATCACGGCAAGCAAGGACGAAACCGCTTGCGCAAGGGCAATCCGCAACAGACTTCACGACGAAACCGACGCGAAAACTCGTCTCGAGGCGTTCAACGCGTCGCCGTTGCTCGGCAGAGGCTCGTTTTTGCTTTTGGGCATATGGTACGCGCTCTGCTACGTCGTGTATTTCGTGTCGTTTGCAGGCGGACGAGTCGCGGGCGCGCTCGTGACGTTATTGTCCCTTGTTATGTTCCTCTCGGGCGGAAGCGTGCTTATGCTTATGTATTTAGGTGATCGTAAATTCGGCAAAATTCTGCCTAAAAAAGTGTCGTACAACGTCGTCAGCGAAAGTTGCAAGGACGAAAAGAGCGTCAAAAACACTCTCGTCATCTGCGACAATCACGACGCAACCCTCGGAAGCCCCATAAAAGATTTCAATCTCGTAAGAAAACTCTTTATGATAATCGCGCCTTTGTCCGTGTTCATTTTCGTGCTGTTCTGCATTTTGAAGATGGCAATCGGCACGCAAGGCGACAACGTCGCGGCAAAGATAAGCGCGTTCACCATTCTGCCGTTCGTGTCGGGCAGTTTCGGCATAGCGGCGTTCGTGTTGCACTTCTCGCCTATGGAACGCTTCGCGCGCGAAAATAACGGCGTGGCGACGGCTGTTGCGATGGCAACGTACGCCTATTTTGCCGAGCAACCCGAACTTCTTGCCGACAACACCAAGATAGTGTACGTTTCCTTCGGCGCGGAAAACTCGGGCCACGGCGGCTCAAACGCGTTTTTGGAGTCTCACCCCGAATTTGCTTCGGCAAAAGTTTTGGCAATAGGCGACGTTTTGAGCGACAACTTCCAAGTGGTAGAGTGCGACGCTTTGCGCAACATCGACTTTTCAATCGACGTCGTGTCCGCAGTGCACGCAAGCGCGATAGAGCAGGGCATAACCGTTTCCACAATGCCCCACGACACCCTTTTGCACAAATTCAATTCACTTCACGGTTTCATTTCGGACGCGTTTGCCAAAAACGGCAATCCGACCGCAACGATTTTGGCAAAAGATTATTCAAAATGCGACAAATCACTTTCCAAATCCGATTTGGAAAATCTGTTTTCGCTTTGCGTCGGGGCGGCTATGAAGATTATGGCAAAAGAGGACGTCACGCCCAAAACCGTTGATAGCGTAATTGCAACCGCGCCGTCTTCCGAAATGAAAATCGTGGACGTCGAAAGCAAGTGAAACGAAAAGGGCTAAACGCTAAAACGCAAAGGTAAATATAAAAATTTCCGAAAACCGCTTAAATCGAATAAAAAACCGCAAAATTCTACGATTGCAAACGAATCAGAATCGTAAATAACGCAAAAACGCCGTTTCGGCGATATATAGAATAAACCGCATTTTCAATGCAAACGGACAGAAAAATGAAAAAAAACGACGATAAAAACATTGAAAAAAGCCCCGTTTTTGACGATAATTCGTGTGAAAACGCACAAGATTCTTCTTTGATTTGCGAGGATTCCGCAACCGAGCAAACCGCCGATACGGAACTTGCCAAAGAGGCAATCGCAGACGAGCAAGACGTTTGCGATGAACGAGAAAATCGTTGCGAGCAAGACGTTTGCGACGAGAAGAAAGAGGGAATTTTGTCCGAGTATTCCGCTCGCGAAAGCAAGGGTAAAAAGGCACTCGAAGTTGTCAAAAAGTACTGCAAACGCTACTTTATCGACGCGTTTTCGGGTATGGCGCAAGGCTTGTTCTGCACGCTCATCGCAGGCACAATATTGGGGCAAATAGCAAAGTGGTGTGGCGATAACGCTTTTGCGGTTATGCTTACTGCAATCTCTAATATTGCGAAAATAATTATGGGCGCAGGAATCGGCATTGGTATTGCTCACAAGTTGGGTGCAAAACCGCTTGTAATTTTCACAGCGGCTGTTACAGGTTTTGTAGGTGCGTGGTCATTAAGCATAATAAACGGCAGTTTTGCACAAGATTGGGCGACAATCTTTGTGCAAGGAAAGCCCGGCAATCCTATCGGCGCGTACGTCGTGTCCCTTCTCACCGTTGAAATCGCCTCGCTTTACGCAGGAAAAACCAAACTCGATATAATCCTTATTCCGCTCGGAATGATGCTTATGTGCCTTGCGGGCATATTCGTTGCGTGGCCGTTTATCAAACTTATCGACTTGCTCGCCAAACTCATAGTTTTGGCAATCGAGGCGGGCGCGGCAGTCAAAATCATCGTCGGCGTATTCGTCGCGGTGGTTATGGGCATTTTGCTCACTATGCCGACGTCTTCCGCGGCTATATGGGTTGCAATCGCGACAAGTGCGACGGCACTCGAAAATCCCGACGTATTCGCAATCGCGGGCGGCGCGGCGGTTGCAGGTTGCTCGGCGCATATGATAGGCTTTGCCGTTGCGAGTTTCAGAGAAAACGGCGTGGGCGGACTCATCTCGCAAGGTGTAGGCACGAGTATGTTGCAAATCCCCAACATTATGAGAAAACCTGCGATTATGGTTCCCGAAATAGTCGCGAGTGCGGTGTGCGGACTCGTCGCCGTGCTTATGGGGCTTCGCTGCAACGCCTCGGGCGGCGGAATGGGTACGAGCGGACTCGTCGGTGTATTCGGCACGATTGACGCGTCTATGGGTATAATCCCAGACTGGCAACTCGGCGTAGGCATTGTGCTTTGTATGTTCGTGCTTCCCGCGATAATTTCGTTCGGCATAAGCGAACTTATGCGCAAGACCGGCGCAATAAAGTACGGGGACCAGAAGTTAGACTAAAAACTAAAATAATTTAGGGTGTGGGGTGAAACCCCGCCCAAAATTATTATTAATAAATATAAATTTTCTTTTACTATTAAGAAATGATATCGCCTACGGCGATGATATCACGTTGTGATGATATCGTGCATATTGCACGATGATATCCAAACTTCGTTTGGGTTATGGAATATTTGAAGTTAATTTATCCGATTGTCATTGCGTCAATGTCGAGTGAGGAAACTTGCTTGCAAGGGTTTCCGAACGACGATATTTTTGGAGTGATTGCATTTGCACTAGTGCAAATTAAAGCCGCAGGCTAGCGCTAATGTGCACAATCACTGTGGAGGAGCAACATCGTTGCGACGTGGCAATCGAGGCGAAGCCGCATTTCGCTACGCTTGATTCCTACGGTCACTTCGTTCCCTCTGAATGACATATGGAAGATTTAAATATTCCGCTTGCGAGCGTAGCACGCTTTATGTTTTCGAATTAGCATATTCCGTGTACGAGTAGTCTTCGAATAAGCGTTCGTTTGGGGTGTGGGGTGCAACCCCACCCAAAATTATTAATTATTAATTATTCATTATTAATTAAAAGCGCACCCTTGCAAGTGCGCTTTCATTTATAGTTCAAACAATTTCTTTTTCTTTTTTGGTTCGACGGGCGTGCCGTCTTTTTTGACTTTGAGAGAGGGAAGATACACGTCGAACACGGTGCCTTTGCCATCGATTCCGTGGCAATCTATTTCGCCGCAATGCGCTTTTACCGTTGCCGACGCTATGGACAAGCCGAGTCCGAAACTTTGATTATCCTTGTTTTGTCTTGCGCCGTCCGTGCGGTAGAATCTGTCAAAAACGTGCTTTGCGTCCTCTTTCGAGATACACTCGCCCGTGTTCATAACCGACAAATGTATGCGCTTCGAGTCAACGAACAACCTAACGCCAACTTTGCCGTTGTCGCCCGAATACTTGATTGCGTTGTCGAGCAGTATGACGACGAGGCGTTCGAGAGATTTGCTTTCGCCGTAAACGTGCAAGTCGGGTTGCACGTCGGTGAGCAGTTTTACGTCCTTTTCAAAGCAAGTCGCTTCAAATTCGAGGCACGCGCCCTCGACGATTTCGCTGAAATTTACGTCTTGTTTTTGAAGTTCGCTCTGTTCGAGTTTGCTAAGTTCCAGCATACTGTTCACAAGGTCGCGCATACGCACCAGTTGCGTAGATATGGAAGTTATCCACTTTTCGTTGTCCTTGACGGTGGAATCGGGTTCGCTCTTGATTACGCTGAGGTTGGTTGCGATAATCGTAAGCGGCGTTTTGAGTTCGTGCGAAGCGTTTGCGATGAGGTCGCGCTGTTTCGTCATTGCGGAAGCGACGGGGAACAGCAACCTCGCCGACGACAAAAGTGCAAGCAACGCCACGAATACGACCGAGCAGCAGTAGAGCAACGTCACCATAATCGCAGTGTTTGCAAGTTGCTTGTGATAACTCGTGCGGTCGATGAGCGCATAAAGCGTGCCGTTTGTGTACTGTCTGTTTGCCACGACGAAGTGGCAGTCGTCGTACTCGAATTTTCCGTCGGCAGTGGAAATGGCTTTGAGAATAATTTCCGCCGCATCGTCGCCGTATACATCGACCTTGCCGTCGATAATCGGCTTTCTTCCGTCGTTATACGTGTAGATAAAGATACAGCGCAAGTCGTTTGCGACGTTGTCGTTGTAGTGTTCGGGGTCTTCCAAAGCCTTGTCGAGAGCCTTGTTTATGAACACGTCGTTCGAGCCGTACACAACGCCGAACAAACCGCCCAAAACCACAAGCAAAAATATCGCGGCTATAAGGGTGGTGGTGACGGTGTAGTTGATACGTTGTTTTTTGATTATATCCATAATGACCGATTCGACGTTTTATCTATGTGTAACGAGGTGATAAAACCTTTGTTTGCGTAATAAAACAAAAGGCGCAGCGCGCGCCATTTCGTTTACATTTTCGATTGAGAGAGTTTGTAGCCAACGCCGCGAACGGACTCTATGGTGAAGTTCGCGCCGAGATGGGAAAGTTTCTTGCGCAGGAAGGACATATACACTTCGAGGTTGTTCGACTCGAACTCGCTGTTGAGACCCCACGCTTTGAGAATGAGGTTTTCCTTCGTCGCGACAAAGTTGGGATACTCGAAAAGGTATCTCAAAAGCTCAAATTCCTTGCCCGTGAGATTTATGCTTCCGTTTTGCGTGGAAAGGGTGAAAGTGGTGAGGTCGAGCGACGCGTTTTGATATTCGAGTTTGTTGTCCGAGAGCAGTTTGCCGCGTCTTCTCAACACCGCGCGGATACGGGCGGAAAGTTCGTTGAAAGAGAAGGGCTTGGAAACGTAGTCGTCCGCGCCTTTATCGAGTCCGGATATTTTGTCGTTTTCGTCCGTGAGAGCGGTGAGCATAATCACGGGCGTTTCGAGTTTGCGTTGTCTTAAAGTGGCAAGCACTTCAAAGCCGTTCATTTTGGGCATCATAACGTCGAGAAGAATCATATCGTACATACCGGTGGACGCAAAATTCAATCCGTCCGCGCCGTCGTACACGCAGTCCACGTCGTAGCCGTCTTTCATCAACATCTGAGCGAGCGCTCTCGACAATTCTTTTTCGTCTTCAACAAGCAGTATTCTCATACGCACCTCCGTCAAATAAAAGAATTTTTCCTATTTTCAAAACAATATTACAAATTGTATCTTAAATTAACGTTAAATTCAACCGCAATTTTAAGCGAAATTTGCGCAAAAATTCGGTCTTTCTTTTTATTTTTATATATGTTATACTGTTTTTGCTATGGAACACGACGACAAGATGAAAGTTGACATTTACGATTTCGACAAAACGGCTATCCCGTACGACAGCGCGTTGCATTACTGGTTCTGGTCAATGGCGCATTGTCCGTGGACGCTTATTCTGTTGCCGTTCCAACTGTTTTGGGGATTTTTGATGGTCACCAAGATTTTGCCAGTGCCTATCTTCAAAAAGATAGCGTTCAATTTCGTGAGCCTTATCAACACCGAAAAAACCGTCAAAAAGTACTGGGATAAGCACCAAAAGGACATTTACGACTTTTTCAAACCCGAAAATCGCGACCCGAGCAGAAAGGTCGTGCTGATAAGCGCAAGCCCCGACTTTCTCATCGAAGAAATCGCAAAGAGAATGAAAATCGACTATTGCATAGCAAGTCCGCACAGCAAAAAGAACGGACATTTGCTCGGCAAGGTGTGCAGAAAGGAAGAAAAGGTGCTTAGGCTCAACGAGATTTTGCCCGACGTCGAAGTCGAGAACGTGTACAGCGACAGTATCGACCACGACAGATACATATTTGCGCTCGGCAAGCATTGCTATCTCGCAACGAAGGGCAACCTCAAAGAAATCGACTTTGCCACCGCCGTCAAGGAATACGACGAGCAAAAATCCAAAAAGAAAAAGAGAAAGTAAGAAAAGCGCAAGCCTGAAATCTAAGCAAAAACGCAAGCAAAAACCAAGCAAAACAAACGCAAAAAAAATTAGCGTAAAAAAAGACGTGAAATCCGCGTAAAAACAAGCGACAAAAATAAACTCAAAGTTGTAAAACGAAGAAAAAATCATAACAAAAAGCGTGCCGCGCAGGCACGCTTTTTAGTGGCGTTGAAACAATTATTCAACCGTTCCGTCTTTTGCGTCGCTGTCTTTCTTGTCGCAAGAATCGGAAGACGAGCAGCAAGAGCAGTCGGAATCGCAGTTTGCGCTGTCGGTGAGGTCGTCAATCCAGTAAATCTTGTCTTTGAGGACGAGAGATACGATGTCGATGACAAAGAGTACCCAACCGCCGAAAATCATAAGTACGATTGCAAGCACGATGCCGAGTACGTTGTCTTTTTGCGCACTCTTTGCAAGACGATAGAGGTTTGCGGGAACGTCCCACAAGATGCAGAGCAAAATCTTTACGACTTTGTCAAGACCTTGATACCAGTCGATATACTTTTTTGCAAATTCTTTCATTTTGGATTCCTCCGTGTTTTTTTACGTCGAATGTTGTAACACTTATTTTACGCAATGTCAAGTATATGAAACTTAAAGTTGTTTTTGTGTATATTTATAAAATAGAAATTTTAAGAGGATATTTCGCAAGGTCAACGGATATTCGAGAGGCGGCAAAAGTTGTTGTTGTGAAAAACGCCGTGCGGTGATATAATTTTCGTATCTACAAAACACGGCGGTGGTAATATGGCAAATACGGCGTACAAATCCGACATCGAAATTGCGCAAAGCGCGAAAATGCGTCCTATATGCGACGTGGCGAAAAATTGCGGTATCGACTGCGAACTTTTGGAAAACTACGGCAAATACAAAGCGAAAATCGACTATGCCCCCGTTCTGAAAAAGGGCGGTAAAAAGGGCAAACTCGTGCTTGTCACCGCAATCACCCCGACGCCTGCGGGCGAGGGCAAAACCACCACGACGATAGGACTTGCCGACGGATTAAGGCGTATAGGCAAAAAGGCGATAGTCGCACTTCGCGAGCCGTCGCTCGGTCCGGTGTTCGGAATCAAGGGCGGCGCGGCAGGCGGCGGTTATGCGCAAGTTGTGCCTATGGAAGACATCAATCTGCATTTTACGGGCGACTTTCACGCAATCGGCGCAGCAAACAATTTGCTTGCGGCAATGCTTGACAACCATATTCAACAAGGCAACGCGCTATCGATAGACCCTCGCAAAATCACTTGGAAAAGATGCGTCGATATGAACGACAGACAACTGCGTTTCGTCGTTGACGGACTCGGCGGAAAAGCGAACGGCACGCCGCGAGAGGACGGCTTCGACATCACGGTTGCAAGCGAGGTTATGGCGGTGTTGTGTCTTGCCGATTCGCTTGCGGATTTGAAAGAAAGACTTTCAAAAATCATCGTCGCATACACCTACGACGACAAGCCCGTTACTTGTGCGGATTTGAAGGCGCAAGGCGCAATGGCGGCGCTCTTGAAAGACGCGTTGAAACCCAATCTTGTGCAGACGCTCGAAGGCACGCCCGCACTCGTTCACGGCGGCCCGTTTGCCAACATCGCGCACGGCTGCAACAGTGTGATTGCAACCAAAACGGCACTTTATCTATCAGATTACACTATCACAGAGGCGGGTTTTGGTGCAGACCTCGGCGCAGAGAAGTTTTTTGACATCAAGTGCAGAAAGGCAAATCTCGTTCCCGACGCCGTTGTGGTCGTGGCAACCGTACGCGCGCTCAAAATGCACGGCGGTATGCAAAAACAAGACCTCGCAACCGAAAATATCGAGGCTCTCGAAAAGGGTGTACCCAACCTTTTGCGTCACGTTTCAAACGTCAAAAACGTGTTCAAACTTCCTTGTGTAGTGGCGATAAATCGCTTCCCGACGGATACGGACAAAGAGATAGATTTCATCACTCGCAAGTGCGAGGAACTCGGCGTAAACGTGCGTTTGTCCACCGTTTGGGCGGACGGCTCGAAGGGCGGCGAAGCGCTTGCAAAAGAGGTGGTGCGCCTTTGCCAAAAGGAAAAGGGCGAGTTTGAATTTGCGTATGCCGACGAGGATTCCATAATCGAAAAAATCGAAAAAGTCGTGCGCAAAGTCTACGGCGGCGACGGCGTTTCGATTACGCCTGCCGCGCAAAAGCAAATCGCAAATCTCGAAAAGTTGGGATTCTCAAATTTGCCCGTGTGCATTGCAAAAACGCAATATAGTTTTTCCGACGACGCAACGTTGCTCGGCGCGCCGAGCGGATTTACGGTGACGGTCAAGAACGTAAAAGTCAGCGCGGGCGCAGGTTTTATCGTGGTGCTTACAGGCGAGATTATGACGATGCCGGGGCTTCCCAAATCGCCTGCCGCCGAGCGTATCGACGTGACCGACGACGGCAAAATAATCGGCTTGTTCTGATTTGAAATCACGACCGTACAAGAATAGATTTTGAAATATAGAGGTGAAATATGGATTTAATTCAAGCAATGAATCAAAGACACGCGGTTCGCTCGTATACAGATAAGAAAATAGAGGGCGAAACGGCAGCGCAACTTCAAAACAAAATTGCCGAAATCAACGAGGAAAGCGGACTTAAACTTCAACTCGTTTTGAACGAAGAAAAGGCTTTCGGCGGCAGAATGGCTCATTACGGACATTTTGTAAACGTAAAAAACTATGTTGCGGCCGTGGGAAGAAAGGATGAGAAACTGAGCGAAAAAGTCGGCTATTACGGCGAAAAACTCGTGCTTTTTGCGCAGACTCTCGGGCTTAACACTTGTTGGGTTGCGTTGTCCTACGACAAAACCGAGGGCAATTACAGCGTGGATAAGGGCGAAAAACTTGCGCTTGTCATCGCAATCGGCTACGGAAGTACGCAAGGCGTGCCGCACAAAAGCAAACAGCCTCAAGACGTGTGCAAAGATTTTGAAAATTCGCCCGAATGGTTCAAAAGCGGCGTAAAAGCGGCGTTGCTTGCGCCTACCGCCATAAATCAACAAAAGTTTTATTTTGAACTAAAAGGCGACAAAGTGATTGCAAAACCCGGTATAGGCTTCTACACCAAAGTCGATTTGGGCATTGCGGAATACCATTTCGAACTCGGCGCGGGCAAAAAGGTTTTCAATATATAAAGTAACGGCAAAATAGAATCAAAAGAGTATATTCCTAATATGCTTTTGTATGAGAATTATTCTTACGGGGGCATCGGGACGTATGGGCAAGCAGATGCTTGCCCTTTTTCAATCCGAGGGGGATATAGAGGTTATCGCCGTTGACAAAAACGCCGTCGGCGAGTCGGATTGCGTCGTCGCAAGATATTCAAACGTATGCGACGTGAAAGAAAGCGCGGACGCAATCGTCGATTTTTCGTTGCATACGGCAACGTGCGAAGTGGTCGAATTTGCGGTGAAACGCAATATTCCGCTTGTGGTCGCAACAACGGGGCATACGGCATACGAGCGCAGCTATATCGAGAAAGCAAGCGAGCAAATCCCCGTGTTCACGGCAAGCAATATGTCGATTGCAATCGCATATCTCAAACGCTTTTCGGCAAAACTTGCGCAAATTTTCCCCGACGCAGACGTGGAAATCATTGAAGCGCACCACGCAAAAAAGATAGACTCGCCAAGCGGCACGGCACTTTCCGTTGCGAAGCGTATCGTCAGAGAACGAGGGTTTGGCAAAGTCGTCGTCGGCAGAGGAATAGGCAGAGAAAAAGGGGAAGTGAACATACATTCTCTGCGTATCGGCGCGTCGCTCGGCGAACACGAAGTGATTATCGACACGGCGGGCGAGCGCATAGTTTTGCGGCACGAGGTTTTTTGCCGAAGCGTATACGCCGAAGGCGCGTTGAGAGCGTTGCGATTTATCCTTACGCAAAGCAAAGGATTGTACGGGATTGAGGATATTTTGCCGTAGGCAGAGCGCCTACGGCGCAACGATATCGTTGCTTCCGCAACGGTGAAATACTCGCTTTGCTCGTGTGAAATTCTCGCTCTGCGAGAATGAAATTGCACCGTAGGTGCAGTTGAGGAATATTCAAATTTTCCGCTTGCGTGCGAAGCACGCCGCATAAAAACGGTATTCTTTCGCAAAATAGGGGTGAGGTGAAATATGAAAATTTCTTACAAACCTACTATTTTGGCGGCGGGCGGAATATGCCTTATCGTTGCGTTGTTTGCGATTTGCGGTTGCTTTTGTGCGCCGAAAGAGGTTGCGGACGCAGGGTTTTGCGATTTGCTGACCCCCGAAATCGTAAAGTTCTATGAGGAAGAAATCGCAAAAGAGCAAGTTTTGTCCTCAAAGAGCGAGCAAAACGTAAAGGCGATTGCGTCTAGGTTCGGTATCGACGAGCAAAAGGCAAAATGCGCAATATTGCTTTTCGATTTTTCAAAGCGTACGGGCGGCGGAATAACCTTTCCCGAAATCGCAAATATGAGCGAGTTCAAGATGTTTGCGTTTGCAAAACAGCGCGGCGAAATCTACGGACAATCCCTCAGCAAAGAGGATAAGGAAGAATTGAAACAAAAGGCGTCCGCTTTGTTGGGAATCAGATTGTAATAATACGTCTGCAACGCTTGAAAAGCGCGCGCCGAAATGATATACTGATTATATCAAGCAGGAGGCGTGGTATGGACACAACTCAAAAACAGTTTTTGACCGCCAAAGCAAGGCAACTTCGCGACGACGTCATCGAAACCATCGGCAGATTCGGTTCGGGACACATCGGCGGCGCGATGTCGGTTATGGATGCGTTGACGGTCATTTATTATGCAAAGGCAAACGTTGACCCGAAAAATCCCAAGAAAGCGGATCGCGACAGAGTGATTATGTCGAAAGGTCACGCGGGCCCCGCAATGTACGCGGTGCTGGCGGATTTGGGATATTTCCCCAAAGAGTGGCTCGAAACCCTCAACAAAAACGGCACGAATCTTCCTTCTCACTGCGATATGAACAAGACCCCCGGCATAGATATGACGGCGGGGTCGCTCGGACAAGGACTTTCTTGCGCGGTGGGTATGGCTCTTGCGGCAAAGATGGACAAAAATCCCGCCACGATATACTGCTTTATAGGCGACGGCGAAAGTCAAGAAGGTCAGATTTGGGAAGCGAGTATGTTTGCAGGCTCGCACAAACTCGACAATCTCATCGTGCTTTTGGACTACAACAAAATGCAACTCGACGGTCCGGTTGCCGAAATCAACGATCTTGCGCCCGTCGAGGACAAGTGGAAGGCCTTTAACTTCTACGTTCAAAGCATTGACGGCCACGATATAGAGGCAATTTCAAACGCTATCGACAATGCGAAATCTCAACACGAAAGAGCAAATATGATCGTGCTTAACACCGTAAAAGGCAAAGGCGCGTCCTTTGCGGAAGCGGCGGCAAACTGCCACAGTATGAGTATTTCCGAAGAAATGTGGCGAAAGGAAACGGGGAGGTACTGAGATATGACGGATGAAAGAGAAATGCGCCAGACGCTTGCGGGCGCGCTTGTCGAAAGAGCAAAAACCGACGACAGAATCGTCGTCATAGAAGCCGACCTTATGAGTTGCCACGCAACGAAGGTTTTCAAGCAAGAGTTTCCCGAAAGATTCGTAAACGTCGGCATTGCCGAGCAAAATATGATAGGCGTTGCGGCGGGTATGTCCACAATGGGCAAGATTCCGTTTGCGTACAGTTTCGGGCCGTTTGCCACTCGCAGATGTTACGACCAGATTTTTATATCCGTTGCGTACGCTCGCCAAAACGTCAAAATCGTCGGCACTGACCCCGGCGTGCTTGCAGAGTACAACGGCGGCACGCATATGCCGTTTGAGGATATGGCTCTTATGAGAGCGGTTCCGCATATGGTTTGCTTCGAGCCCGTCGACGCGACTATGCTCGAAAAAGCGGTTGACCAAATCGTCGATTATCAAGGCGCGGTCTATATTCGTTTGCAACGCAAAAAAGCCGAAAAAGTGTTTGACGATTCGTTGAACTTTGAACTCGGCAAGGCGATAAAAATCAAAGACGGCAAGGACGTGACGTTGATTGCAAGCGGCATTATGGTTGCAAGAGCAATCGAGGCGGCGGAACTTTTGAAAGAGGAAGGCATAAGCGCAAGAGTGGTGAATATCCATACTTGGAAGCCTATCGACAAAGACGCGATAATCGAATGTGCAAAGGAAACGGGCGCAATCGTCACTTGCGAAAACCACAACGTTTGCAACGGTTTGGGCAGCGCGGTTGCCGAAGTCGTATGTCAAAACTCGCCCGTGCCTATGCGTTTGGTCGGCGTGAAAGACGAGTTCGGACAGGTTGGTAAGAACGCATATTTGAGCGAGCAATACCACATCACGACGCAAGACGTCGTGGAAGCGGCACGAGAAGTCGTCAAGAACAAATAATCGTAATTATATCGAAAGACACAAAAACGAAAAACATCTAAACGTAACGAAAGCGACGGTTTATCCGTCGCTTTTGCATATATAAAACGTTTATTTTGTTGATTTTTGCTTTTTCGCGTGCGATTAATGAACAGAGAAAAGCAGGTCGCCGTAGGAAGGTACGGGCCAGTATTCTTTTGCGGTGAGCAATTCCATTTCGTCCACGACCTTGCGAAGATTTGCCATTGCGACGAGTACGTCGTCGTGATAGCAACGACCGCCGTTGACGTTTTCGCCGAGCGAGTGCGCTTTTTGAAGCGCGTCTTTGAGTGCTTTTACGCAAGCGGTTGCTTCTTTAAGGTGCGTTGCAAGGTCGTTGCAAATATCCTTTTCTTCGTCCGCTTCCACGCCGAGCGCAAGACTTTCGTTTGCCGCTTTTGCAACGTCGCCTTTATATTTGATGACAGACGGAATGATGTCCATAGTCGCCATATCCAGCATAGTCATCGCTTCGATGTTGAGCAGTTTGCAGTAGTTTTGGATATATATATCCTCTCTCGATTTGAGTTCCGCTTCGCTGAAAACGTGCATATGTTTGAACAAATCGACGTTCTTTTGGCTCGTGATGTAGGGAAGCGCGTCTATCGTAGAGGGAAGATTGAGCAGGCCTCTGCGCTGTGCTTCTTTCGTCCATTCTTCCGAATAGTTGTTCCCGTTGAAAATTATTTTGCCGTGCTCGGTCATCACTCGTTTGATGATGTCGGTGATGCCTTGATTGATGTCGGTTGCTTTTTCAAGTTCGTCCGCAAACAATTCGAATTGTTCCGCCATTATGGTGTTGAGCACGAGGTTTACGCTCGCAATGGATTGCGACGAACCCGGCATACGGAACTCGAATTTGTTGCCGGTGAACGCAAACGGGGAAGTACGGTTGCGGTCGGACGAGTCCATAGAGAATTTGGGCAAAACGTGTACGCCGATTTCCACTTCGCATTTTGCGCGTCTTGAATAAGTGCGGCCGTCTGCGATTGCTTGCATAATGCCCGTGAGTTCTTCGCCGAGGAACATACTCACGATTGCGGGCGGCGCTTCGTTTGCGCCGAGACGGTGATCGTTGGACGCCGAAGCGACTGCGATACGAAGAAGGTCTTGGTGACTGTCAACCGCCGCGATAACCGCCGCGAGTATGAGAAGGAATTGCGCGTTGTCTTGCGGACTCTTGCCGGGGTCGAGAAGATTGCCCGAATCCGTCGAGATTGACCAGTTGTTGTGCTTGCCGCTTCCGTTTACGCCGTCAAAAGGCTTTTCGTGAAGAAGGCAAGTCATATTATGCTTTGCCGCAACCTTTTTCATAATTTCCATCGTAAGTTGGTTTTGGTCGGTTGCGACGTTGACCGTCGTGTAGATAGGCGCAAATTCGTGTTGCGCGGGCGCGACTTCGTTGTGTTTGGTTTTTGCGAGAATACCCAGTTTCCAAAGTTCCTCGTCAAGTTCTTTCATATACTTGACCACGCGGGGTTTGATTGCGCCGAAATAGTGGTCGGAAAGTTCTTGTCCTTTGGGCGGACGCGCACCGAACAGGGTGCGACCCGTGTAGAACAAATCCTTTCTCTTTTCGTACATAGCGGTGTCGATGAGGAAGTATTCTTGTTCGGGTCCGACCGAAACGTTTATGCGTTCGGTCTTTTTGCCGAGAATGGAAAGAAGTCTCGTGCCTTGTCTGTTGATTGCTTCCATAGAGCGCAAAAGCGGCGTTTTTTTGTCGAGAGCGTCGCCGTTGTACGAGCAGAACGCCGTCGGAATGCAGAGTATGCCGTCCTTTATGAACGCATAGGAAGTGGGGTCCCAAGCGGTGTAGCCTCTTGCCTCGAACGTCGAGCGCAATCCGCCACTGGGGAAGGAACTTGCGTCGGGTTCGCCTTTTATCAACTCTTTGCCGCTAAGTTCCATAATAACGCCGCCGTTTTTGGTGGGGGCGATGAAGGAATCGTGCTTTTCGGCAGTGATTCCCGTGAGAGGTTGAAACCAGTGGGTGAAGTGGGTCACGCCTTTTTCGACCGCCCAGTCTTTCATTTCGTTTGCGACGATGTTTGCCGTTTCTCTTGAAAGAGGCAAATCGAGGGCGCAGCATCTTTTGAGTTCGCGATAGGTGTCTTTGGGCAATCTCTTGCTCATCACTCTGTCGTCGAAGACCATACTTCCGTACAAATCCGACATCAACATTATTGAGTACCTCTTGTTTTTTATAGATTCGATTATAGACATAATATTCCAAAAGTCAAAAGATTTCGCATAAAAAAATCGAGTATAAATAAAATGGATAAATATTCATTAAAATTGCAGTATTTATGCAATATATTTGGATATTTATAAATCTAAAATGCGAGATTATAAACGAAACGCAAAATTTATGCTTTTTGAAAAATGTGATTTTTCCGCATAAAACACGGGGTATTCGCAAGCAAAATCGTTACGCGCAACTTGCGATTTTAGGCGCGAATTATGTTGACATTACGGATATACGATGTTAATATATTTATAGAAAATAAATATGCAGACGGATAGTGTTCACAATTTTTTTTTAACCATTCGGTTGAAAAAAGGTTTGGACACTTTTTGTTTGTCAGAGGTTTGTATGGACTCTTACGTATCCCCGCTATGCCAAAGGTATGCGAGCAAAAGAATGCAATACGTTTTTTCGCCGGACTTCAAGTTCGGCACTTGGCGTAAGTTGTGGATTGCTCTTGCCGAGGCAGAAAAAGAGTTGGGCATCGACATCACCGACGAGCAAATCGAGGAAATGAAGGCGCACCAAACCGACATCGACTACGATATGGCGGCGAAAAAGGAAAGCGAGGTGCGACACGACGTTATGGCGCACGTCCTCACTTTCGGCGAGGCTTGCCCCAAAGCAAAACCCATCATTCATCTCGGCGCGACGAGTTGCTACGTCGGCGACAACACCGACATAATTCAAATGCGCGAGGGATTGCTCGTTTTGCGCGAGGGATTGCTTGCGTGCATAAAATCACTTCGCGATTTCGCAATGAAAAACAAGGGGCTCGCAACGCTTGCGTACACGCATTTTCAGGCGGCGCAACCCACGACCGTCGGAAAGCGCGCGACGCTTTATATTCAAGACCTCGTAAACGACCTCGACAATCTCGATTTTCAACTTTCTCGTTTGCGTTTGCTCGGCTGCAAGGGCACGACGGGTACGGCGGCAAGTTTTCTCGAACTGTTCGAGGGCGACGACGAAAAGGTGAAGGCTCTCGACAAAGCGATAGCGCAAAAAACCGGCTTCGAAGGAACGTACGCCGTGAGCGGTCAGACCTATTCGAGAAAGGTGGATTACAACGTGCTTTCCGTGCTTTGCTCGATTGCGCAGAGCGCAACGAAATTTTCGAACGACATTCGCCTTTTGTCACATCTCAAAGAGGTTGAAGAACCCTTTGAATCCAAACAAATCGGCTCGTCGGCAATGGCGTACAAGCGCAACCCGATGAGAAGCGAGCGTATGGCTTCGCTTGCAAGATACGTCATCTGCGACAGTATGAATCCCGCAATCACCGCTTCGGCGCAGTGGTTTGAAAGAACGCTCGACGACAGCGCGAACAGACGTATCGCAATCCCCGAAGCGTTTTTGGCCGTTGACGCAATACTGGCACTTTACAATAACATAATAAGCGGTTTAACACTCTATCCGCGCATTATCGCAAAACATTTGAACGACGAATTGCCGTTCATGGCAACCGAAAATATCCTTATGTATTGCGTGTCGAAAAAGGGCGGCGACAGACAAGTTTTGCACGAGGCGATAAGACAGCACTCGGTTGCGGCGGCGCAAGCGGTCAAGTGCGACGGCAAAGAAAACGACCTTTTGGAACGTATACTCGCCGACAAAACTTTCAACCTTACAAGAGAGGAACTCGATTCCGTCCTCGACGTAAAAGCGTTTACGGGCAGAGCGGAAAAACAGGTCGAGGAATACGTTTTTGAAACGATAGACCCGCTTCTTGAAAAGAACAAAAACCGTATAGGCAGTTCGATTGCAATCAACGTCTGACGGAAGATAAAACGAAATATTTTTTTTGAGGTATACGTATGCTTACATCAATTGTTGGTATCAACTGGGGCGACGAAGGCAAGGGCAGAATGGTCGATTTGCTTTCAAAGCAACAAGACGTCGTCGTTCGCTATCAAGGCGGAAACAACGCAGGTCACACCGTCATCAACGACAAGGGCAAATTTGTGCTTAACCTTTTGCCGTCGGCTATACTTCGCGAGGACAAAGTGAACGTTATGGGCAACGGTATGGTGGTTGACATCGAACACCTTTGCAAGGAAATCGCAAAGCTCAGAGAGGGCGGAATCGTCATCACTCCCGACAATCTCAAAATCAGCGACAAAGCGGTGGTTTGCTGTCCTTACGACGTGCAACAAGACTGCCTCGAAGAAGACAGACTCGGCGACAAAAAATTCGGTTCGACTCGCAGAGGTATCGCGCCTATTTACGCAGATAAGTATATGAAAAAAGCAATTCGTATGGGCGACATTCTTCACCCCGAATATTTGCGCTCTCGCCTCGAAACCATCGTTGAGTGGAAAAACCTCACGATTGAAGGCTCTTATCACGCAAAGGGTTACACCGTCGAAGAATTGCTCGACTGGTTCGACAAATACGGCACTCCGCTCAAAGATTACATTTGCGATACGGGCTATTATCTCGACAAAGCCCTCAAAAACGGCAAAAACGTTATGCTCGAAGCGCAACTCGGCGCATTGCGCGACATCGACTTCGGCATTTATCCCTACACGACGAGTTCGTCCACGATTACCGCGTACGGCCCTGTCGGCGCAGGTATTCCCAACCACAAAGTCGAAAAGGCAATCGGCGTTATGAAAGCGTATTCGACTTGCGTCGGCGAAGGTCCGTTCACTGCGGAAATGTTCGGCGAAGAAGCGGAAGAATTGCGCAAAGCGGGTGGCGAATACGGCGCGGCAACCGGTCGTCCTCGCAGAGTCGGCGGATTCGACGTCGTCGCATCAAAGTACGGCTGTATGGTTCAAGCGGCAACCGAAATCGCACTCACCAAACTCGACATTCTCGACACGATGGAAAAAATCCCCGTCTGCGTCAGTTACGACGTAAACGGCAAGACCGTCGACGAGTTCCCCTCGGGTGAAGCCCTCAATATCGCAACCCCCAACGTCGTCTATCTCGACGGTTGGAATTGCCCCACAACCTCTTGCCGTCGCTACGAGGACCTTCCCCTCAACGCACGCAAGTATATCGAGTTTATCGAAAAAGCGGTTGATTGCAAGATTAAGTATATATCGGTCGGCGCAGAGAGGGATTCAATCATTGTAAAATAAGCCATTATTGAGCGATTAACTACGGCAGAGGCACTTGTCCGGCATTAGTAAATTAGGGTTGCCGGACAAGTGCCTCTTTCTTGTTCTTTATCTCAATGGCGCATTATTTTACTTGCTGCCTTTGATGTGCAAGATGCTACTGTTTAGTGGCAAAATGCAAAAAAATCTCAATTCGACACACAATCGCTCTCGTGTGCGTCAAGAAAAAGGGTCAGAATTTTTCGACCTCGTAAATCCAGTTCAAAATGTCAATGTATTTCATTTCGCCCGAGGCAACGGCAAGACCAACTCGTGCGACTTCATCGTTGCTTACGTCGGTATGAATGCCGTTAGCTTCAAGGAATGTCAACATAACATACATTCCTATGCGTTTATTTCCATCGACGAAAGCGTGATTTGAAATCAAGTTGTATCCGAGACGTGCGGCTTTTTCTTCTTTTGTAGGGTATAATTCTGCTCCGTCAAATGTTGCATAAATGCTTTCGAGAGCAGAGTCTAATAATCCGATGTCACGCACACCTTCGCTTCCGCCTGTTGCTTGTGTTATAAGTTGGTGCAGTAAGAGTACTTTTTCATCATCAAATTTTATCATTTTGCCAACTCCTTGAATGCATCGAGATACTTTTCAAGTATTCTTTTCGATGCAATATCGATTTTTTCATCGTCACTCAATTCAAATATCGGATTTTCCTCAATATTGACTATCATATATTTTGGTTTATTGTTCTTGAAAACAACTGCGCTACCGTTTTTATCGGCGATTTTAACGACTTTTGAAAAGTTTTGATTTGCTTCGGTCATTGATACTATTTGATTTGTATTTATAGTCATAAATGTCACCTCTAATAATATTATAATCAATTATAGGATAAAATCAACCTATTTTTAAGAATAAAGAACAAAAAGCAAGAAAGCATTAGCCTTACGGCAGAATGTTAGCAAAAAATTTGTTGTTGCAGATGATTATTTTTGCTAAACATTATTAAAGATTGGGAATGCAATGACGGAATCTCGCAATTATTAACGGAATGTGTAAGTTAAATCTTTCAATCCCTATTAAATAGCGAATCCAACGATACGTCGAAAAAGTCGGCGAGGGCTATCAACGTGTCAAAATCGGGATTGACTGCGTTCGTTTCGTATCTCGTGTAATTTACCCGAGATATGTGCAATGCATTTGCAACTTGCTGTTGCGTTAAGTTTGCGCTCTTGCGCAATAGTTTCAAATTTTCGCCGATTTGATGTTTCATACTTGACATTGTACAAATTGTGTACTATGATAAGTAAAAATGTACATATTCTGTACAAGATATACATTGAAAGCAAAATAATCGGAAAACGATAAAAGGTCAATCTCTGCCAACGAGCGCGTCGAGGGTCAAATCGAGGGCGGTGGCAACAGAAACAAGGCTCGGAATGCTCGGCAAACTCACGCCTTTTCGCCAAGACGCGATTTTGCTGCGGGATATGCCCGTCTGTCTGACGAGGCGGTACTCGGTGATTTTCTTTTCGCAAAGGATTTTTTCAAAATGTTCCTTAAAAGACAAGAGGGGCGAGTGTGGCGTGTACTGTACGTCCAGTTCTTTGAGTCCGAAAAGATAGTCGAGCGAACAGCCGAAGCCGTTCGAAAGCACGATTGCGTTTTCAAAATTGGGTAAAGATACTTTCCTAAGCCACTTGTACACGGCAGAGGGGTTGAGGTTCAAATCGCGAGAAAGGCAACCGACGTCGGTTTTGTTTTCTTGCATAAGGTCGCAAAGTCGCTCCGCGAAACACTCAGTCAATTTTTCGTCATTTTCCGACATTTTGCGACAAACTCCTACATTTTTCTACAAAAATAGTATGCCCCCATTTGTCCTCAAAGACTTGAATTTGTACAAATGGGGTCATATAATAAACTTATCAAAACAAAGGAGAACGCCCTATGGAAGAACTGTTGACGAAAATCGGAGAGTTAATATCGATGGAAATCGACGAGGTTAAAGATGTGGAATATCTCGACAAAGAGATGGGGTATATGTTTTATATAAATCTCACCGACGGACGAAAGATTTTGCTCTCCTTGATTGACAGCAAACTGTAAAAAAGACCGCTAATGCGGCCTTTTCTATTTATATTCGCTTTCGTCTTGCGTTAAGCGCGATAACGTTTATTTTGTATATGCGGTTAAAACTTTTTACTTTAGGAAGTATAAATTAAATACTATCGTCTTACAAGATATTTCTTATTTGGGACAAGTCTGTGACGGCGTAGTTGCAATCGGCTTGCTTTTTCGTTAGGTATTTGTCGAACCAAATCGTATTTATGCCGTAGTTGTGCGCGCCGTTTATGTCGGCGGTCAGCGAGTCGCCTATCATATATACGTCTTGCGGTTTTGCGTTGAGCGCGGCAAAGCATGCGTCGAAAAACTCTTTGTTCGGTTTTAGATAGCCTATCTCTGCGGATACGAAATATCCTTTTATATATTTGTCGAATCCTGCCTTTTTCAATCGTTTGGTTTGTTGTCCGAGAGGGGCGTTGCTTGCGACGTATAGGTCGTATTTCGAGGAAAGGTATTCGAGCAAATCTTTTGCGCCGTCAACCGCAACCGCGCTTTCGGCAAGTCCTTCGTGAAAAGCGGTTTCAAACGCTATTCCGTCCGCCTTTACGCCCACTCTTTCAAAAAGGGAATTGAATCTCGTTTCGAGCAGTTTTTCCATAGTCAATTCGCCGCGTTCGAGTTGTTGCCAAAGCGAAAGGTTGAAAGGGTGGAATATCTCGCAAATTTCGTTTGCTTTGTTTATGCAAAAACGCGCGCAAGCGTTTTTTATGCTTTCGTTTGCGCACTTATCGAAATCGAGCAGGGTGTTGTCAACGTCTATAAGAATCGTCATAATATTCGTTTTGCCAAATTGAAATGGCGTGGGTTGAAAAAGAAAAACGCGGAAGCGTCCGCGTCGTCCTTTTAGGTTTTATCCGTTCACTTTGTCAGCGTACGCGCAGGCGTTGAACGCCGCAATCGAACCGTCCGAAGCCGCCGTAACGAGTTGGCGGATTTTCTTTGTTCTGCAATCGCCGGCAACGAATATGCCCTCGCAAGACGTCGTGCAGTTTTCGTCCGCAACGATGTAGCCCGCTTTGTCGAGTTCGACGAGGTTTGCAAAAGCGGTGTTGTTGGGCACTTGACCAATGCAGATAAACGCACATTTTGCTTGGACGGTTACGTCTTCGTGGGTTATTGTGTTTTCAAATCGAAGCGCTTCGAGTTGGTCTTGTCCGATAAACTCTTTCAAGGAAAGGTTGTGCGTGTATTTGACGTTGGGGCGGGCAAGCACGAGGTCCAAAAGAGCCTTGTCGCCGAAGAACTTGTCAAACAAAGTGCATATATGCACGCTCTTGCAATATCCGCTCAAAACAAGCGCGTATTGAAGGGCGGTGTTGGCGTCGCCTATAACGCAAACGTCTTCGCCCGAATAGAACGCGCCGTCGCAAAGCGCGCAGTAACTTACGCCGTTACCGACGAGTTCGTCCTCTCTTTCAACGCCGATTTTGCGGGGTTTAACGCCCGTTGCGAGAATGACGGATTTGCACTCGTATTTGTTGTAATCGGTGGTTAATTCAAACCCAACCGGCGTTTTAACTATCGATTGTGCTTTTTCAAGTTCGATTTGCGCACCCCATTCGGTTATTTGCTCATAGAGTTTGTCCATAAGTTCCGAACCCGAAATTTTTTGATAAGAAGGGAAGTTTTCCACTCTCGGCGAGTATGCGATTTGTCCGCCGAAACTGTCGCTTTCAAGCACCAAAACGCTCTTGCCCGCTCTGAGGCAGTTGAGTGCGGCGGTCATACCCGCAGGGCCTGCGCCTACGACGATTATATCAAATTTGTCCATGATTACCTCTTGCTTTTTCAAAAAGAAAAGCGGTATGGCCGTTGCCATACCGCTATCGTTTATTCATTATTTTCTCGATTCGATATAGCCTTTGATCTTGCTTGCGTTGTCGTAAACGTCGTAGCCGTTTCCGTTGGGAACGAGAAGCGTGGGGGCTTTCTTGACGCCGAACGCGAGCGTTTGATCTTTGTTGTCCTCTGCGTCGATAACAGTATAAGCGATACCTGCTTTGTCGAGCATTGCTTTTGCCATTTTGCAGTTTGGGCAAGTCTTCGTGGTGAAGATCAAAAGACCTTCGTCGCCGCCTTTTTGCTCGCAAGCGCATTGCTCGGTCGCTTCGGATTTTTGAGTCATCTTGACTTCGCTCTTTGCTTGGTCGTCGCACACGAATTCTTCGATATGTTTGCCGTGATATTGCGAGGTTGCGATGTCGTAAACTTTACGCTCTTTGAACTCTGCGCGTTTGCCGTCGTTCCAGTTTTGGACGGGGCGATAGTAACCCGTGATACGGCTGTAAACTTCCGTCTTCTTGCCGCAGATAGGGCAGGTGTATTGCTCGCCTTCGAGATAGCCGTGTTCTTGGCAGATGGAATACGTAGGCGAAAGCGTGTAGTAGGGAAGTTTGTAGTTTTCCGCAATCTTTCTTACGAGATTCGCCGCCGCTTGCCAACTGTCGAGGCGTTGACCGAGGAAGGCGTGGAATACCGTGCCCGACGTGTAGAGAGTTTGCAATTCGTCTTGAATGTCGAGTGCAGAGAAGATGTCGCTCGTGTAGCCGACGGGAAGGTGCGAACTGTTGGTGTAGTAGGGCACGTTGTCCATATTGCTTGCGCAAATGATGTCGGGGTATCTTTCTCTGTCGTGCTTTGCAAGGCGGTAGGAAGTGGATTCTGCGGGCGTTGCTTCGAGGTTGTACAAGTCGCCGTATTGCTCTTGATAGTCGCTGAGTTTTTCACGCATAAAGTTGAGCACTTTCTTGGTGAATTCTTGCGCTTCCTTGTGAGTCATATCCTTGCCGACCCAGTTTGCGTTGAGGCAAGCCTCGTTCATACCCACGAGACCGATTGTCGAGAAGTGGTTGCCGAACGTGCCGAGGTATCTCTTGGTGTAGGGATAAAGTCCTTCGTCGAGAAGTTTGGTGATAACGTTTCTCTTGATTTTGAGCGAGCGAGCGGACACGTTCATAAGGCGTTCGAGTTCTTTGAAGAATTCGTCTTCCGTCTTGCTCACGTACGCGATACGCGGCATATTGATGGTTACGACGCCGATAGAACCCGTGGATTCGCCGCTTCCGAAGAAGCCGCCCGATTTCTTGCGAAGTTCGCGAAGGTCGAGACGCAAGCGGCAGCACATACTGCGCACGTCGCTCGGTTCCATATCGCTGTTGATGTAGTTAGAGAAGTACGGCGTGCCGTATTTTGCCGTCATCGTGAACAACAAGCGGTTGTTTTCGGTGTTCGACCAGTCGAAATCTCTCGTGATAGAGTAGGTCGGGATAGGATATTGGAAGCCTCTGCCGTTGGCGTCGCCCTCGATCATAATCTCGATGAACGCCTTGTTGACCATAGCCATTTCCTTGACGCAATCCTTGTACTTGAAGTCCATCTCTTTGCCGCCGACGATTGCGGGAAGTTCCGCCAAGTCGTTGGGGACGACCCAGTCGAGCGTGATGTTGGTGAACGGTGCTTGCGTACCCCAACGAGAGGGGGTGTTTACGCCGTAAATGAAGGATTGTATGCATTGTTTGACCTCTTTGTACGAGAGGTTGTCAACCTTGACGAACGGCGCAAGATATGTGTCGAAAGAACTGAACGCTTGCGCGCCTGCCCATTCGTTTTGCATAATGCCGAGGAAGTTGACCATCTGGTTGCAGAGGGTAGAAAGGTGTCCTGCGGGCGACGACGTGATTTTGCCGGGGATTCCGCCGAGACCTTCTTTGATGAGTTGTTTGAGCGACCAACCTGCGCAGTAGCCCGTGAGCATCGACAAATCGTGAATGTGGATTTGCGCTTCGCGGTGTGCCTTTGCGATTTCTTCGTCGTAGATTTCGCTGAGCCAGTAGTTTGCCGTAACCGCGCCCGAGTTGGAAAGGATAAGTCCGCCGACGGAATACGTTACCGTCGAGTTTTCCTTGACGCGCCAGTCGTTGATTTTGAGATAATTGTTCACCGTGTTCTTGTAGTCGAGCATAGTGGAATTCATCTCGCGAAGTTTCTCGTGTTGTTTTCTGTAAAGGATGTACGCTTTTGCCACTTCGACGTAACCCGATTGAATGAGGACGACCTCGACAGAGTCCTGAATGTCCTCGACGCTGACCACGTCGCCCTTGACCTTATCGTTGAAGGTTGCGGTGACTCTGAGCGCAAGCATATCGATGATGTCGTCGCTGAAACTCTTGTTCACCGCGGTGAACGCCTTTTCGATTGCGACCTTAATTTTGTTTAGATTGAATGGAACTATACTTCCGTCTCTTTTTTTGATGTTCAACATATCTATTGAACCCCCTTGGAAAATGTGCCTCTTTATTATAGCAAGCACGCGTAATATGTCAAGGACAAATCACAAAATAAAGCGTGAAACTTTTTTGCGAAACACTACATATTGTGTTTTTGTCGCAAAATGCCGAAAATTGCAAATTCCACTTTTCGTGTATCGAAAAAGCCGGTTTTTAAGTATGTAACCGCATATGTAAAAAAGCAATCCGCATTCTAACACGTTCAAATATTTTTGCCGAAAATTGCGTTTACAACGTCCGCACCACAACATATAGTGGTAGGGGAAAACGACGGAAATCTTAGGAAATCCGAAAAATCAGCGAATGGGGAAAATTATCCAAACGAAAACCCGCAATTTTTCAAAAGGGGGCTCTGCCGAGCAAGTAGTCGGTGGATACGCCGAAGAAGGAAGCGAGTTTGCAAAGCATAACGACGTCGGGCAAGCGGTCGCCCGTTTCGTATTTGGCGATAGTGGAACAGTCCACGCCGAGTTCTTTTGCCAACCCGACCTGCGACAATCCCTTTTCCTTGCGCAATTCAACAATTCGTATACGCAACAATACTACGTTATGTTCGTTAACTTCTGTCCTCATAATTGACATTATGACATTATGCCAGTATAATTCTATTAATACTGGCGAACCGCCAGTGTGGCGTTTTATTTACAACATTGTTTGGGAGGCAAACATGAAAAGATTTGCAACGGCTGTTTTTTGCCTTGTCGCATTATTGGCAATATGTGTTTTTTTTGTCGCGTGCGACAAAAATTCGCAAGAAACAACGTACACGGTGACAATACATCAAGGCGAAGGACTTGAAGACATCGTATGGAACATCGATAGCGATATTCCCACGTTGACGAAAGACGGATTTATCGTCGAAGGATTGTATTTGGACGATAATTTTGAGGAAGAAGTTTCACTTTTGACATTAAAACGCACTGGGCTAACTCAAAACATCAATGTCTATGTCAAATGGCAAAAGAATCCGTGTAGCCATAATATAGTTGTTGACAGAGCTATTTTGCCGACTTGCACCGAATCGGGACTTACGGAAGGTTCGCATTGCAGTATTTGCAATGAAATATTCATAGCGCAACAAGAAATTGCAGCGTTGGGGCACGATTTTATATCCAGAATCACAAGAATGCCGACGACTGAAAAACAAGGGGCGAAATTGCTAAAATGCAAAACTTGCGGCTGGAAAAAGACCGAACTTTTGCCTACGCTTGAAGGTGCTAGGGTTGTATACTTAACATATGATATGTTTGGAATAATTCCCGACGAGTATTCGACCGCAGGTATGTGGATTTGGAAAAATATCGACAAAACGGCAGAACTCGAAAATTATTTCCTCGAACACGGTTACGAGACGAGCGGAAGAAGTACGAGTTCGCAGGCAATGAAGCAAAATCTTACGAGGATCGAGTATAGGGAAAGTAACAACGACTTTTCCGTTCAATATTTTGACGGAAACGGAAATTGCACAAGTGCGGTTTATCACAAGTCCAACGAAGGCCCTGATTTTGCCGAGATTTTTGCGGATATAGAGTCGAACGGAGATTTTAGATCGACAAAAACGTTTATTGCATGGGGGTGGGATTGCGTAAACAATCAGTTTGTCGACGATCTAAAAGCAAAGTTTGAAAACGCAGGCTATATTCTTGCAGAAGAACAAGAAGATCAAGCGTTTGCAAACGCAAACGTACAGGTCATTTTCGGAACGGATAACGGAAAACCGTTTTATGGCATAATTGTTTTGTCAAGCGAAGAGGGCAATTTATCGGCGGTGCAGTATAATTATAGCGTGCCGTCCGACAAAGAGGCGTTGTTCTTGGAAAAAGATGATTTTGCAAACGCAGATAATTTCATTGCCGATAGCGACAATCCGATTTCGCTTTCATATTACATCGATGACGACGCAAGATTGGATTTCGTTTACGCATTGGCAAAAGCAGGCTATTGCATCAATAGTGAAAACGTAGTCGATATGGAAGGCTCAAAATCGTCAACGTTCACGCAGTTTTCGGAAAATGGCGGATATTACTTTTTCTTGTCGTATTTCGACGGCAGTGGCAAATCGTGGCAAATAACGTTTAAAAAGAACATCACCGTCTATATCGAAGCCAGAACGTTTTCGATTAAATACGTTGCATCGGAAGGCGGACAGATAATCGGCGAAGCAGATCAATCGGTTAGGCAATCTCAAACCACGCAAACAGTCAAGGCAGTTGCGTACAACGGATATAAATTCGTCGGGTGGAGCGACGGTGTCAAAACGGCGGAGCGTAGCGATATCGCGCGTGAAGATATGACGGTTACCGCGCTTTTTGAAAAGAGAAACGATACCATTTTGCCAAACGGCTTTTATATAGGGAGTGGCTTTTCGGAAGAAACGGATTTAATGTTTTTCAAGGTTGACGGCTACGAAATTTTTGTGCTTGACGACAACGGGAACAAGACCGACGTTTTTTATTTGATAAGTCAAAGCAACGATTACACGATAGAAATTACCGTTAGAGAAAAGACGTATGCTTTGTTACAGTATTCAAAAACGGTGTATGCCAATGAAAATGCGGCATTATACAAATTATTCGAAGCGGATATAACCACGTCGTTTAATGCCGACAAGGTGGGAATATATGGCGACAGAGAGAATAACGAGACGGTCACCGTATCTGCAGACGGCAAAATCACTGCGTTTGGCGTAACGCAAAATGTCACCAAGATAGACGGCGTTTATGTAGGTTGCATAAGTTTGAGCGAGGCAGGCGTTCCCGATGTTCCAGATTACTATAAAAAATACTACTTTTCGGAAGGCGCAATCGATATTTCTTTCGGGCAAGATAGCAGTGTGATTTGTAGTAATATTGAAGTAAAATATAAGCTCTATAAAGAAGCGCAAACGCTGTCGCAGGGGTCAGGCAGCCGTATATCAGCGCCGTCAGGTAGTGTCGGCAAGTATAAGATGGCTGTAACGGACAGTTCTATTGAAATAAAAGAAGACGGCACTGTAATTATAACGGAACAAGGTACAAGCAACGAATGGCAACTGTACGAAAGCGAAGGCACGATTAGCATAATTGCACAACATATTGACGCGCGCATTGAGGTGCTAATTGAATTTGACGGTAACGATGTGATTGTTTATGAGGTAAATCAGTATTATAAAGCAGGTATGATTTACAGACGAATTTGAATGGGCAGACGTAAAAATACTAAATATCTATCGATTGCAAAACGCATATATAAAACGACGAACGGCCGTCCGATTGGATGGTCGTTTGTCGTGATAAGGGGAGTATTGTGAGGAATGTGTTGAAGTGTTCGTGCACGGTGAGCGACGAGTAGTTATGTGCACGCTCTGCGTGCGAGAAATTGCGCCTTTAACGCAGCGATATTTGCGCTTTGCGCAAGTGATATTGCGGCGTTGCCGCAGTTAAGGAAAATCAAATTACGCATTTTATGATGACACGGTTTCTTTTCGGGTGTGGGCGACGCCCACCCAAAATTATTAATTATTAATTATTCATTATTAATTAATCTAATTAATCCGTATCCTTGCTTTTCAAAAACAACACGTTTTTCGTGTGGACGTCGCTGTATGAAAAGGTGCGTTTTTCGCCGCCTTCGAGTTCGACGGTGAATATCGAGGGAAACAGCGCGGTCACCTTGCCGTGATAGAGCGAGGATTTGCCTCTGCCGCCGTTGATTTTGACAAGTACGGGTATGCCGACTATTTTTTGCACGCGGGCTTTTGCCTCTACGATGGATTGTCCTATTTCTCTCATACACCGATTGTTGCCGAAAATTCAAATTTTATTCGCATAAACGCAAAGAAGTTTGAATATGTTTTTGGTGAAACGGAGGAATGCTATGTTCGATTTTGAAAAAATAAGTGCCAGCAAATTTTACGTTGCGCCGACATCCGAGCGAGTTGTCGAGTTTTCGCCGACGGACGTGGATATGAGCAACATTGCAAAGGTATTGTCTTTGGCGGTAGACGCGCGAGCGACGAGCGTTGACGCGCAGGACGGATATGCGCAAGTGGGTGGCAGAGTGAATTTCCGCCTTGCGTATTTGGATAAAGACGGAACGCCGAAGGGCGTGGATTACAACGCCGATTTTACGGCGAGAGTGGACGGCGAGTTCGTCGAGGGCGACAGCGCTTGGTGCGACATCGTTATATCCGAATCCGACGTGGAAGCGGGGGATACGCTCACGCTGACGGCGGTGCTCGAGGTCAGCGTATCGGCAATCAAACGCGACGAAATCGAGGTGCTTGTCAATGCGGACGATTGCTACGTGCAAAAGCAAGAGATTTACGTTCCGTCCTTTATCGCGCAAAAATCGGTCGTCGTTCCCTTTGACGACGAAAAGAACGTGGGCGGCGAAATCGAATCCGTGCTCGGACTTTCTTCGACGGCCGTAACTCGCCAGTCCCTTGCGACGGACGGCGGCGCAACCGCAAAACTGGCGGTCTATTCGGTCGTAACCTACGTTGAGGGCGGCGAAATCAAGCAACACACTTTTGAAATTCCGCTCGAAGAAGAATTTAATCTCGACGGCGTGAAAGAGGGCGACGCAATCAAACTTTACACCGCTTTGAAATCGTCCAAAATCGTGCTTCAAGGTGTGACGGACGACAATACCATTCGCGTGGAAGGCGAAATTCAAATCAAGGTTCAAGCGTATAGATGCTCGAAAACCGAAATCGTGTCCGACTTGTTTATGCTGTCCAATCAAACGGAAATAGAACGCAAAACCGCAAAATACACTTGCTTTGACGGCTGCGGCTATTTCGTCAAGGGCGTGGGCGGAAGCGCAACGCTTTCGGACAACAAACCCGCGGCAATCGAGGTGTGCGCTCTGCCGTATGCAAGGTGCTATACGACTCGTGCGTACGTCAACGACGAAAACAGACTCATCGTCGAAGGCGTTGCAAATACGGATATAATCTATCGCGACGAAAACGGCTACAATTCCGTGCGTGCGGAACTTCCGTTTGCAATCTCGGCGGCAAGCGAAATCCCGTTCTCGAAAGAAGTGCGCGTAGATTGCAAGATTCAGCGCATAGACGCGGTCGTGCGCAGAGAACGCGAGTTTGACATCACTTTTGACGTTGCAATCGCGGTCTGCGGATTCTCGCCGCTCGAAGCGCCGTATATCTCGGCGGTGGAAGTCGGCGCGGAACGCGCGCAAAACACGTCCGCATTGTCCGTGTACGTCGCCTCGCCGTCCGACACTATGCTTGACGTATGCTCGGCTCTGTCCGCAATGCCCGAAGACATTTTGGCGCAGAATCCCGACCTTGCCGAACCGTTTGCGGAAGATACGAAAATCGTGTATTTCAGAGCGTTGAAGTGAATAGAATCTCGAAAAACCTAAAGAGAGAGAGGCTTTTTCCTCTCTCTTTTCAAATTCAAACTATCCGCAGGTATCGTTGTTGACCTGTGTTTTTTTGTCGGTTCTGTTATTGTTTTAGCAACTGCTCTTTTTTCTCATCAAACTCTTGCTGCGTTATAACGCCGCTGTCTAGCAGTTCTTTGAGTCCTTTTAGTTCGGCTATATAATCGGGGGCAGTGACTTTTTGAGGGTGAGAATCGTCGGACGGGGTATTTCTTAAATTAATCGCAATTTTTTCAAATGCGGAAGCTTGCTTTTCTTGCGCGCCGACTTTCGCCATTTCAATGTCGGTGTGTAAATCCTTGTCTGTTTTAACGTCGTTTATCATTTTTGAAATAGCGTTATAAACTTCATCATTATTGTCAATACAGTCAAGCGTGAAAGTATCATTTACGATATTGCCATTTTGCTTTTGCGGTTGAGCGTCTTTCCCTTGCGAAAAATAAATAACCAATTTTTTTAACCCTAAGTCATTTTTAATTTCGACATTATCTATCACATCGAGGCGATAACTAAAACTTGTTTTAGAGAAAAATAGTGCTTTAACGCTGTAAATGCGTTTATTTGTTACGGTACAAGTGTTTTGCTTAATTGAATAAATGTGTGATAAGCAAGAAAGAACATCAATGCACAATCCACCGATTCCAAATAGAAGTAGTGCAACACCAGAGGCAGAATTATTTTTTAATATGCCAAAAACAATCATCAAAACAAAAGCAATCATAAAAACAATATACTCAACAACAAGCACAACGGGCATTTTGCATTTAGCGTGTACGATTATGATTTCTTCTTCACGATTTTTTCTGATTTCGTTCATATGCGGCGTTCCTAAAAGATGATATAATATATTGTAGTTAGGCGTTGCCTAATTGTCAAGATAAAAATTAAGTAATGCCTAATAATATGATACGGATTAAGTCATATTATTAGGTGAAAAATGGGCGAACTCGAAACGAAAATTAGCAAAAGGTTGAAAGAAGAAATAGAATTGTCGGGGAAGTCGAAAAGTGATCTTGCAAAAGCAATAGGCGTATCTAAGCCGACGGTATCGCAATATCTTTCAGGACGAATTATGCCTTCTCTCGTTACGTTCGCAAAGATATGCGCATTTCTTGATTGTTCCGCTGATGATATTTTGAAATTATAAGTTTTTGTTGCGTTTATTTTTACGTTCCGCGTTTATGCGAGGCGGGCGGATTTCATTGAAAGAAGAAGGGCGCGGGCGTCGGATTTGGCTTTGTCAAGGGCTTCGTTCAGAGCGGTGCGAGCCGAGTCGATGGCTTTTACGGTTTCCGATTGAGCAAGCAGCGTTCGTATTGCGGCTTCGTCTTCTTGGGTGACTTTCATTTGCTCTTTGGCTTGCGAGGCTTGCGTTTCGAGGCGTTCGATTGCGCTTTCGACGGATTGTCTGCTTGCATAATCGTCGTCGCTCGGTATGCAGGTGGCAAGAGCCGAATCTACATCGAATTTGACAAACGGCAACGACGACATAACGCTGTCTGCGAGAGAAAGGGCGGATTTGATATAAGTTGCCACGCTTTGCATTGTTTCCTTTGCGACGGACAAGTCCGTTTCGTCCTCTTGTGCAAATTGCAAGAGGTATTCGACGGCGTTGCCGTATGCGGATTGTATTTCCGTGCGTGCGCTTTCGTTTGAGCGGTACACCGTGTTCACAAAGCAATCCAACTCGGTTTTGGTGAATCTAACCGTGCCGTTTGGGGCGGAATACTTGGTTTTGAAGTCGTCCGCACGAGTGCCGAGCAAACAAGCAATATCGTCAAATTGCTCTTGCGTAAGTTCGTACACGGGGTTTTGGTCGAAATAATCCGAGCAAGCGAGATAAAACTCAAGCGCGAGTTTGCTTGCGCTCGAAGCGGCGTATTTTGCGGTGTTGAGCGCTTGTTTTGCAACGTCTATCGCGTCGGACTTTGCCGTATCCAACAGTTTTTTCGCGAAATAGCGAGCGTATACGCCGTTTTCAACGGTTTGTTGTGCGCTGTCGAAGATATATTGCGCGCGGTTTATTGCAAGTCGGTATTCGTCGTCGAATTTTTGGTTCAAGTCCGATTGAAAGTCGTTTGCTTCGGCAATGAGTTTGTCGAGGGACAAAGAGAGGGAATCCTCGACGGATACGCCGTTTTGTTGCGCTATTTTCACGAGGCGATAGGTTGCGACGTCGAGGTTCTGAATGGTTAGATTGTCGGAATTTTTGGATTTGAGCGCGTCGAGTTCGGATTGAAGCACAAAGTCGCAAGAATGCGAAATCGAAACCGTGAGCGACGGATTTGCGTTTTTTATCGCGGAAGTGAATTTTGCGCTTATCTTTTCGAAAATATCGTTGTTTTCTTCAGTGGAAGTCACTTCGACGGACACGTTTGCGCCGTCCGAAATGTAGCCGTATTTGACGGACAGTGCAGCAACGTTGCCTATTGCGACGTCGAGGTCCGCGCCGACTATGCCGTCTTCCTCGAAAAGCAGGGCTTTGCCGTCCGTGTTTGCGCCGCACGCGCTCATGACCACGTTGTTTTGGTCAAGCACGAGTTCAACGGACGGATTGACGTCTACGCAAACGAAAGACGTTGCTTTTTGCGGCTCGGGGGTGCTTGGTGCGTTGGTGTAGACCGAATTGCACGCAATGAGAACGACCGCCGACAAGACGGTTGTCAAAAGGCATAACGCCAAACATATCGTTTGCGTGATTCTCTTGCGCATAGCAACCTCGAATATTACTCGTTCGTTTTCGGCAATCCGCGCGCATACGACGCGCATATTCTCGCGCATACGACGCGCATATTCTCGCGCATACGACGCGCATATTCTCGCGCATACGACGCGGATTTACCTTTACAATATAGATAATATACTCAAAATGTTAAGAAGCAATTAATTTTTCTTAAAGAAACATAAATTTTTCCTCAAAAATCCGCAAAATCGGGCAAATCGAACAAAATTTTCGAAAAATAATTATAAGTTGTTATATTTTTGCGCTTATGCTAAAATAAAAATATGACCAAACAGGAACTCGACAAATTGATGTTGCGCCTGCAACGAGGCGACGAAAGCGCGTTTGAGCAAATCTACAACGATACCAAACGCGGTCTTTTTGCGTTCATTATGTCGATATGCCGAAACTACCAGACCGCCGAAGATATGATGCAGACGGCGTACATTCGTTTGAGAACCACCATATCGAATTACAGGGCGGGGTCGAACGCGTATGCGTGGCTGTACACGATCGCCAAAAACGCCACGATAAACGAGTTGAATCGTTCAAAGCGCGAGCAGTCTACGGAATCGTTCGAGGACGACGCCAAGTACGGCACGTACTCGATTGACGAGGAACTCTCGCCCGTGACCAACGCTATGAACAAGGTTCTGGGCGACGAGGAAAGAGAAATCGTAACTCTGCACGCAATATCGGGATTCAAGCACCGAGAGATTGCGGAAATGACGGGCAGACCCGTCGGATCGGTGATATGGGCGTACAACAACGCTCTTGCAAAACTCAAAAAAGAACTGCAAAAGGAAGATGGATATGAGACTTAAAGACATTGAAGGAAAACTCAAAAGCGAGCATAATTCTCAAACGGTCCCCGACGTTTTGCAGAGAGCGAAAAAAGCACCGATAAACAAACTGCTCGACGGACAAACGCCGCTCAAAGCCTTCGACAAGCATACTGCGGTAAGGCTGCTTTGGTGCGTTATGCTTCTTTTGGTGACGGCGGTGCTTGCGACGTTTGCAATCGCAATGCTTCCCGACGGCGCAAAGGACGAAGTGGCGGTGTGCTACGTCAACGTAAAGGTGGAATCGGGCGGCGAAACCGTCGTGTACGGCATCGTTGTCGAGAATTACGAAACCGTTTCCGTGTTCGTCAAAGAAAAGCAAAATCAAACCGTTATCGCGCAAAATCTTCAAAAGAGAGGGTATTCGCTCGAAAGCGCGATAAATGACGTATGCGAGCAAAAAGAGGGCGATAGAATCACGATTTGCGTGCTCGGAAAAGACGTTTCAGCGGATTTTGCAAACGCAGTTAAAGATATGTTCTCGCCCTATGCGGCGAATACGTCCGTAAACGATTCGGCCGTGATTTTCGAACTTAAAGATTTTCTCGGTTCGGACAAAACCGACGTCGGCGCGCTAATCGACGAGTACGTCACGAAATTCCAACAATAACGCGATAAAGGTTAAAAGCGCGCGCAAGACAAAATAAGGTTGAAAAAAGCGCGCCCCGTGTGTATAATAGATTCATAAAATTTATTCATACTACGATTGTGCGCACCTGCGCACGCAAGGTGATTATGAAAAAAACGCTAATGACAATTTGCATCGTACTCGTTGCCACGCTCTTGTGCGCGGTGTTGATCGCATGCAATCCCACAACGCCGCCCGACGACGACAACAACGGCCACAATCAGTACGAACAAGCAAAGTACACCGTCACGTTCAACGTTGACAGCAACGACTTCAAACTTACCGACAACGTCGTAAAAGACGTGCTTTCGGGTACGTCCGTCGCTCGTCCCAAAAACAAGGACGGCTCCGACGTCGTGCCGATAAAAACAGGCTATACGTTCAAATACTGGTCGGCAGACGGTACGAACGAGTTTATCTTCGGTCAAACGCCCATAACAAAGAATACGACAATTACGGCACTTTACACGAACAATACCTATGAACTTACGCCGCACGTCGACAAGAAACTCGTCGCGCAAAAGGGCGAGGACGGCAAATATACCTATTCGATTATCGACAGCGACAACCAAGCGAGTCTCGGCGCGGATTCCAAACTTATCGTGACTTACAACGACACCGACAATCTCGATTGCCCCAAAACCGAAAAGGAAGGGGACGAGTTCTTGTTCTGGTTCTATCTCGACGGCGAAAACAAACCCGTCAGACTCACCGAATTCGCAACATCCTCGGACGCGGCGGTGAAACTCGAAAACAAGTGGAAGATCACAAGATCGATCGACGTGTACGCAATGTTCAAATCCACGCTTCCCAAAGTCGAGGTGGTTTATTGCGATTCTCTTTCGGCTGCCACTTACGAGTCTGTTTATTATCCCGTGACCGAGAGCATAACCCAAGAGGCGGCGGACAAAGTGCCTGCCGGCAAAGCGGGATATACGTTTGCAAAGTGGTATTATGAGCAAACCGTAACAGAAAACGACGAGGAAAAAGTCGTTCAAAAAGATTTCGTTTTCAAAACCGACGACACCACTGGCACGACGCTCTATCAAGCGTGCGGTCTTAGCGATTATTTCACGCCCGCAACATTGCGCCTCTACGCAAAGTGGACGAAGCAAATCACGATAGATTCCGTCGCGAGTTACAGAGAGGTCTACGATTTGCTCAGAAAGGAAGACCCGACGGAAGACGAGAAAAAGCAAATCGCGGAAATTCTCGAAGCGGAAATTACGTTCAAATCGATTGACTTCGTTTCAAGCGAGTTCGAGCCTTTGTTCGATTCCGATCACGTTTTCACGGGTACGATTGACGGCGGCGTGTACTCGGACGACAACAATCTCACCTCGCAAGCGGTGATAAGCGGAGGCAAATTCGGCTCGACGACGGACGCTTCCGTGTTCGGCTACGTTTCGGGTACGGTGAAGAATCTGACGTTCAACAACGTCGGTTTGGTCGTGAAAAAGACCGAAAACAAATATGCAAGCCTCGTTCGCATAGGCTACGTCGCAAGCGTACTCGAAGGCAAAATCGAGCATTGCAATATCACCGCAACGACAACTGCGTACGGCGAAGATTATACGGGTCAAAGTTGGCTCGATTACGGTATGAAAGCGGTGATTTTCGGCGGTATCGCGGCGGAAGTCAGCGGCGACAACCAAGTCAAAGATACGGGCATGGTGAGAGATTGCACCGTCGAGTTCGGCGCAAAATTCTTCTGTGAATCCTTAACTTTCGGCGGCGTGTGCGGCAGCAGCAATTCTGCGGCGACGCTCTCGGCAAACAAGGTCACCGTTACGCTTGAAAAAGCGCATTGCCACGACGACGGACAAACCTCGAACGGCAGATCCTTCGTCAAGATAGGCGGCATTGCAGGCGTCAACGGCGGCGCGATTTCGGCAAGTAAAGTCGCAATTTCGGTCGGCGATCTCGAAAGCCTTGACGAAACTTATTTTGGCGGCGTTTGCGCCGACAATACGGGCAGAGTGATAACCACGAGCGCAACCGCAAGTATCAACGCAAAAGTCGGCGGCGCGATTTCTCAAATCGTGTGCGTGGGCGGTATGATCGGCAGAAACGAAGGCTATATCCTCAACGGTTATTGCATTGTCGACATCAACGTCGTCGCGCAGAAAGAGAACGGCATCGTTGCGGTCGGCGGCATCGTGGGAAGCAATTTCAGCGATAAGACCGATTCGAGTTCGAGCACCAGAACGGGTGTGAGCGCAATCAACCTCGCATACAGCGTAGGCTCTATCAATGTTTCGACGGCTACCTTGCAAGAGGGCAAGAAAATCCAACTCTACGTCGGCGGAATCGCAGGCAGAAACAATCAAACCAAAAAGATTTCCAACTGCTTTACCGTCACGGACATCGTGGTTGAAAACAGCACCGACGGCGTGAACGACATCGGTCGTATGTTCGGCAAACACGAAAAGAAAGCGGAATTTGTAACCACTACGATGTACTTTGCGCGCGACAAGAAGTTTACGTTGAACGGCGAAACCGAGTTCGAGCACAACGAAGATACGCAAGGCAATTCCGAAGCGGCAGAGTGGTTCTTGTCAAGCGAGAACGTCAAAGGCAAGTTTGCCTTCGACTTCGGCGAGAACGGCGAATGGGAAATCACCGAAGGTCAATATCCAACGCTTAAATAATATCTTACACAAGCTTAAATAATGTAAAAGGTGCGCTTTCGGGCGCACCTTGTGCATTTGTATCGTTTGTACTTTGTTTATCTTTTGCAGGTCAAACATTTTCGATATTGTTAAGCATAGCGCAAAGCAAATGTAAAGTTTATGTAAAACATCCGTCGAAACCGTGCTCGTTATTGACAGTGAATATATACGATGATAAAATTTAGTAGACCTAAGAAATCTACAAAATTAATAGCAATAGACATTTTTGACTTATGGACGAAACGGCAAACTACTGTGCAATGTGCGATTCGCTGCACATAGCAAAAGAGAACTAAAGGAAAATGTTGCCTATATCTTATAAAGCAAAAACGAGCATTTGCTATTTAGGAAAATAATATATGAAAAACATCATTGAAATCGAACATCTGGATAAAAGTTTCCAAGACGTACACGCGGTAAACGATTTGTCGCTTTGCGTAAAAGAGGGCGAATTGTTTGCGTTTTTGGGCGTGAACGGCGCAGGCAAATCCACCACCATTTCCATAATGTGCGGCATGCTCGCAAAGGATTCGGGCAAGGTCTTTATCGACGGCAAAGACGTTGACAAGGATATGCGCGCAATCGCAAAGGAACTCGGCGTGGTGTTTCAAAACACCGTCCTTGACGAAAAACTCAGCGTAAAGGACAATCTTTTATCGCGTGCGAGTCTTTACGGGATCACGGGCAAAGAGGCAAAAGACAGAATCGCCGAACTTTCCGAACTTCTGGAATTCAAAGACCTTATGAATCGCACGTTCGGCAAGTTGTCGGGCGGACAAAAGAGAAGGGTGGACGTTGCTCGCGCGCTTCTGCACAAGCCCAAAATACTCATTCTCGACGAGCCGACCACGGGACTCGACCCCGAAGCGAGAAAAACGCTTTGGAAGGTTATCACTTCTTTAAGAAAAAACGAAAATATGACGGTGTTTTTGACCACGCACTATATGGAAGAAGCCGCAGACGCCGATTATGTCGTGATTCTCGACAGCGGCAAAATCGCCGCGAAAGGCACGCCACTCGAACTCAAAAACGAGTACACCGGCGATTTTGTGACAATCTACAATGCGGACGAGGACGCCGTAAAAGCACTCGGTTTGCCTTGCGAAAACATAAGAGACGCGGTTAGAATAGCGGTTAAGGACACGATAGAGGCTCGTGACCTCATACTCGCAAATCCCGAATTGTTCTCGGATTTTGAAATCACGAAGGGTAAAATGGACGACGTATTCCTTGCCGTCACGGGCAAGAAACTCGAAGGAGGCGCACAATGAAAACCTTTTTTGCGCTTACAAAGCGAAATATAAAAATATTTTTCAAAGATAAGGGTATGTTTTTCACATCGATGATAACGCCCGCGATCCTTTTGGTTTTGTATGTTACATTCCTTGCAAAAGTGTATAGAGAGTCGTTTTCGTCTTCGCTTCCCGAAGGATTAAGCATACCCGAAAAACTCATAAACGGCATGGTTGGTGCGGAACTTATATCGTCGCTTTTGGCGGTATGTTGCGTGACGGTGGCGTTTTGCTCGAATCTGTTGATGGTCAACGACAAAATAACGGGCGCGAGAAAGGACTTTCTCATTTCGCCTGCCAAAAAATCCACGATAGCGGCGGCGTATTTTGCGGGTTCGCTTCTCACGACGCTCATCGTGACGTACGTTGCGACTGCGGCTTGCCTCGTGTACGTTGCCGTTCAGGGATGGTATATGTCGGCGGGCGATGTATTCCTTTTGCTTCTCGACGTGTTTTTGATTACGTCTTTCGGCACGGCATTTTCGAGCATTGTAAACTCGTTTTTGACGACGCAAGGACAGGCTTCGGGCGTCGGCACGATCGTTTCGGCAGGCTACGGCTTCATATGCGGCGCGTATATGCCCATATCCTCGTTCGGCAAAGGACTTCAAAACTTTATGTCATTTTTGCCCGGTACGTACGGTACGGCTCTTATACGCAATCATGCGCTCAGTGGCGTATTCGAGGAAATGTCCGTTCAGGGATTCCCGAGCGAAGTGGTGGAAAAAATCAAGGACAGCGTTGACTGCAACCTCTATTTCTTCGACGATAAGGTTTCGACGGGCGCGATGTACGGCGTGCTTATCGGTGCAATCGTTGTGTTTGTTGCGGTATATGTCCTTATAAACTTCCTCGAAAGCAAAACGCACAAATCCATTGATGATTTAATGCGAAAAAACAAGCGCAAAAATAAAAAAACAAACAAAAACGGCATCTGATGCCGTTTTTATATTATAGTTCGCCGCTTAAAAGTTCGTCCGCCGTGACGGAAAGAACGTCGCACAATTTTCTAAGTGCCGTCACGCTCGGTTCGGTGCGGCCTTGTTCCCAGTTTGCATAGCAACTTTCTACGACGCCAAGTCGCAATGCGACTTGCTTTTGCGTCATTCCCGCTTGCGTGCGAGCGGCTTTTAAGTTTTTGCAAAATGTGATGTCCATAAACGTATTATGTATTGCAACTAGATATTTTGTCTTGGCACTAGACAATATATCTAGTAAAATAATGGAAAAGATTGCTGTTTCAACAATTCAAAACTACAAATAAAAAAGTGAAAATGTCGTCTTTCGACGGTGTTTTTAACATAGTAAAAAAGGAAAAGGTAAAAATGGAAGAACTATTAACAAAAATCGGGGAACTTGTTGCAACCGAAATGGAAGAAGTAAAAGACGTAAAATACGTCGATAAACAAATGGGATATATGTTTTATATCGTCCTTAATGACAATAGAAGGGTGTTGTTATCCCTGATTGAATCTACGAATAACGAATAATATTTGTGGTGTGGGGCGAAGCCCCGCCCGTAATTATTAATTATTCATTATTCATTATTAACTCAACACACAAAAACCCCTCGAATTTTCGAGGGGTTTCGTGGTTTCTTCGAATTGCAAAGCGTTTTAATTACTCTTTGTAATCTTCTGCTTTTTTCAGATAATATGCACGTTTGTTTTCGGCGTCTTTTTCGTTCTTTGCGAACAAAACTTTTGCCGCGTCCGGATTCATCTTCGCGAGCGAAGCGTATCTCGTTTCGTTCATAAGGAACGCTTGGTAGTCCCCGGTCGGTTCTTTGCTGTCGATGACAAGCGGTGCGCTATCCGTGCCGACGAGAGTCGGGTTGAAGCGGAACAATTGCCAGTAACCGCAGTCAACCGCTTTCTTCATTTCCATTTGCGAGTTGTCCATACCGCCTTTGATGCCGTGGTTGATGCACGGTGCGTATGCGATGATGATGGACGGTCCGTGATATGCTTCCGCCTCTGCGAACGCTTTGACGACTTGGTTCATATCCGCACCCATAGAAACTTGTGCGACGTAAACGTAGCCGTAGTCCATTGCCAAAAGCGCAAGGTCTTTTTTCTTGGTGCGTTTGCCGGTTGATGCGAATTTTGCGATTGCGCCCGTCGGGGTGGACTTGGACGCTTGTCCGCCGGTGTTGGAATAAACTTCGGTGTCGAGAACGAGGATGTTGACGTCTTCGCCGCTTGCGAGAACGTGGTCAACGCCGTTGTAACCGATGTCGTATGCCCATCCGTCGCCGCCGACGATCCAAACGGATTTCTTGATGAGGCAATCCTTTCTTGCTTCGATGCTTTCGAGAAGTTCGAGGCTCAAGCCGCTTGCGGTCTTCTTTTCTTCGGGAAGAAGTGCGATGATAGCGTCAGCCGCTTCTTCGCTCTTTTGAGCGTCTTCCTTGTCTTCGAGCCACGAATTGAGAGCGGCTTTCATATCTTCGGAAATAGCGTCGAGACCGATGAGGCTGGTGATGTTGTTTGCAAGCACGTTGCGACGCGTGTCGTATGCAAGGTGCATACCGTAGCCGAACTCTGCGTTGTCTTCAAACAAAGAGTTTGCCCACGCGGGACCGCGACCCTTGTCGTTCTTGGTGTAGGGGCAAGTCGGTGCGCTGCCGCCGTAGATGGACGAGCAGCCCGTTGCGTTTGCGATGAGCATTCTGTCGCCGAAAAGTTGCGTCATAAGTTTGACGTAAGGCGTTTCGCCGCAGCCTGCGCAAGCACCCGAGAACTCGAAGAGCGGTTTCTTGAACTGACTGTTCTTGACGTTGACGGATTTGAGTTCCGCAGTGGTTTCTTTGAGGTTTGCCGCATAGTCCCAGTTTTCTTCCTCTTTTGCGATTGCTTCGTCGAGGGGAACCATAGTGAGAGCCTTTTCTTTTGCGGGGCAAACAGCGACGCAGTTAGAGCAACCCGTGCAGTCGAAGGGGCTGACTTGCATACGGAATTCGTAGCCTTTCACGCCGATTGCGGGTTTGGTTTCAAACGTTGCGGGTTTGTCTGCGAGTTCCTCTGCGGTTGCGAGGGTCGGACGAATGGTTGCGTGCGGGCAGACGAGAGCGCAGCGGTTGCATTGGATGCACTTGTCTTTGTCCCACATAGGAACGGAAACCGCGATGCCGCGTTTTTCAAACTTGGTCGTGCCGGTGGGGACGTAGCCGTTGGGGGTGAATGCGGAAACGGGAAGTTTGTCGCCTTCTTGCGCCGTGATGGGAGCGATGAAGTTCTTGAAATACTCGTCGTTGGGTACGGGAAGCGGCGCAGCGCCGGTGGTCGTGGTTTCCCAACTTTGCGGATATTTGACCTCTTTGAGGTGTGCGATCGCGTTGTCTACGCAAGCGTTGTTCATTGCGACGACCGCGTCGCCTTTCTTGCCGTAGGATTTCTTGATCATTTCCTTCATATAACGCTCTGCGTCTTCGTAAGGAATGACGTTTGCGAGTTTGAAGAATGCCGCTTGCATAACGGTGTTGACGCCTTTCTTCGTGCCAATTTCTTGAATGACTTTAAGACCGTCGAGAGTGTAGAATTTGACGTGTTTTTTGGCAATCATATTCTTCATTGCGGCAGGAAGTTTCGCATCCATTTCTTCGGGTTCCCATTGAGAGTTGAGAAGGAACGTGCCGCCGTCCTTGAGGTCGGAAAGCATATCGTAACGAAGAACGTAGGATTCGTTGTGGCAAGCCACGAAGTCCGCTTGGTCGATGAGGTAGGTGCTTCTGATGGGCTTGTCGCTGAAACGCAAGTGCGAAATGGTGATGCCGCCCGATTTCTTGGAATCGTATGCGAAGTACGCTTGCGCGTATTTGTCGGTGTGGTCGCCGATGATCTTGATAGAGTTCTTGTTTGCGCCGACGGTGCCGTCAGAGCCGAGACCGTAGAACTTGCAAGAAATCGCGCTCGCGTCGGACGCGTCGATCTTTTCGGTGACGTTCAAAGAATGGAAGGTCACGTCGTCGTTGATACCGACGGTGAATCTGTCTTTCTTTTCGCCGCTCATATTCTCGTAGATTGCGTTGACCATAGAGGGGTTGAATTCCTTGCTGCCGAGGCCGTAACGACCGCAGAGCACTTCTTTCTTCACGCCTGCTTCGTTGAGTGCGGACACGACGTCGAGGTAGAGAGGTTCGCCTTGTGCGCCCGGCTCTTTGGTTCTGTCCATAACGGTGATGGTCTTGACGGTTTCGGGAATCGCTTTGACGAATGCGTCTTGGGGGAACGGACGATAAAGTCTGACTTTCAAAAGACCGACTTTGTGTCCTCTTGCGTTGAGGTAGTCGACGGTTTCTTCAACCGCTTCCGCACCTGAACCCATAATGACGATTACGCGGTCCGCGTCGGGTGCGCCGTAGTAGTCGACGAGGTTGTATTTTCTTCCGGTGAGCGCGCTGACTTTGTCCATTTCCGCTTGAACGATTGCGGGAACTGCGTCATAGTACTTGTTGCTTGCTTCTCTGTTTTGGAAGTAGATGTCGGGGTTTTGAGCCGTGCCTTGTTGATGGGGATGTTCGGGGTTGAGTGCGCGTGCGCGGAACTCGTCCACTTTCTTGAAGTTTACGAGGGGTTTGATCTCGTCGTATTCGATCACGTCGATCTTGTCAACTTCGTGAGAGGTGCGGAAACCGTCGAAGAAGTTGAGGAAAGGAACGCTGGATTCGATCGTGGAAAGGTAGGAAACCAAAGTAAGGTCCATAACCTCTTGAACGCTGTTTGCAGCGAGCATAGCAAAACCGGTTTGACGGCACGCCATAACGTCCGAGTGGTCGCCGAAGATGTTGAGCGCGTGACCTGCAACGCTTCTTGCGGAAACGTTGAATACGCAAGGAAGCAACTCGCCCGCAATCTTGTACATATTCGGGATCATAAGCAACAAGCCTTGACTTGCGGTGAACGTGCTTGTCAATGCGCCTGCCGCCAACGAGCCGTGTACTGCGCCTGCCGCGCCGGCTTCGGATTGCATTTCGGCAATTTTAAGCACGTTGCCAAAAATGTTCTTTCTGCCTTGACCCGCCCAGTCGTCGCAGTTCTCTGCCATAGGTGATGACGGAGTGATAGGGTAAATAGCCGCTACGTCGGAAAAAGCATACGCGATGTGTGCCGCAGCGGTATTGCCGTCAATGGTCATTTTTTTCATATCGGATAGTCCTCCAAATAAATATCTTTGAGTGTTTTGATTCATCACGCGCACACGCAAGAGCGCAACGCGTAATCAATTAGATATTATATATTGATAAATTTTAATAGTCAATAGAAAGGGCGGAATTTTGAATTAACAATTAATAATTAATAATTAATAATTGCGGGTGGGGTTTCGCCCCACACCCGAAACGAACACTTATTCGAAGACTACTCTTACACGGAATGTGCCATTTCGAAGATGGAACACGAGCCGCAAGGCGGCGAGAAAAGCGAGCGTCGAAGCTCGACGTTTTGTACCGTCCGACTGTGCCGTTTGGGTGCGTAGCTGGCACACAAAGGACGGTGGCA
>ERZ808262.57-NODE-57-length-99826-cov-3.974642_pt1 | contig 99826 bp, 74 predicted proteins | sample MGYA00520895_ERZ808262 | MGnify/ENA primary metagenome ERZ808262 (study PRJEB31516, sample SAMN03275588) | gut metagenome | biome: mammalia-associated habitat; material: feces | host: Papio cynocephalus | place: Kenya | collected 2012-08-02 ...
CTGAGAAGCCATCACCTTGAGCTGTTCTATGGCGGCCGGTCTGTATACGTCACATGCGGCAAGAAGAACCTTCATATTCTTCTTAGTCCTGCAAAGATTGGCCAACTTGGCCGTAAAAGTCGTCTTACCTGATCCCTGCAATCCGGCTATAAGTACAATTGCAGGATTGCCCTTGAGATTGATGTCGGAGGAACCGCTGCCCATGAAATCAGCCAACTCGTCATGGACGATCTTGACCATCATCTGCTGCGGCTTCACGGCAGTGAGCACATTCTGCCCTAAGGCTTTGGTCTTGACTCTGTCACAAAACTCCTTTGCTACCTTGTAGCTAACGTCTGCATCAAGGAGTGCTTTCCTTATATCTTTTACGGTCTCGGCGACATTGATCTCTGTGATCTTGCCTTCGCCCTTGAGTATCTTGAACGATCTTTCTAATCTTTCCGATAAATTCTCGAACATATTGAGTGGAGCATTTAGAATTGCAAAAGTACTCAAAAAATCATAAATTTGCACTCATTCCGTTTGGAACCAAACAAACAAGTGTTAACATAGTTGGAAATGGAAAAAGGACCTATTTCACAATTCATCACGCACAACTACCGCCACTTCAATTCGGCAAGTCTTGTCGATGCGGCAAAAGCTTACGAAGAGCTTCTTGACAAAGGCGGAAAGATGATGCTGGCAATGGCTGGAGCCATGAGTACCGCCGAACTCGGCATTTCTCTTGCCGAGATGATCCGAAAGGACAAATTCTCGATAGTTTGCTGCTCAGCCAACAACCTTGAGGAGGACATCATGAACCTTGTAGCTCATTCACACTACTACAGGGTACCGGGATACCGCAACCTTACGGCAGAGCAGGAGCAGGAGCTTCTCAACAACCACTACAACCGTGTCACAGATACCTGCATCCCCGAAGAAGAGGCATTCAGGCGTCTTGAAGGTGCTTTGGTCGATGTATGGAACCAGGCCAAGGCAAAGGGCGAGAGGTATCTGCCTTATGAGTATATCTACCAGATACTCAGAAGCGGAGTATTGGAGAAATACTACGAGATCGACCCCAAGGACAGTTGGGTTCTGGCAGCCTGCGAGAAAAATATCCCTATCATAGTACCTGCTTGGGAAGACTGCACTACAGGCAATATCTTCGCTGCTCACTGCATCAAAGGTGAATTTACTCCTGACCTTGTAAAGAACGGCATAGAGACCATGCTCTTCCTCGTTGACTGGTACAAGAAGAACGCTACAGGAGCAGGTGTCGGATTTTTCCAGATCGGTGGCGGTACAGCAGGAGACTTCCCTATCTGCGTCGTACCTATGATGGAGCAGGACCTTGAGTGGAAAGGCACTCCGCTATGGTCATATTTCTGCCAGATCTCTGACAGCACGACTTCTTACGGCTCTTATTCAGGTGCCGTTCCTAACGAGAAGATTACTTGGGGCAAGTTGGCACCCGAGACTCCGAAATTTATTGTCGAGTCTGATGCCACCATCGTAGCTCCCTTGATCTTCGCGTATGTTCTTGGCTGGTAAGCCAATCGGAAAGCGACATAAATGAAGGGAGGGACAACGAAAGCCCCTCCCTTTTTTCATTTTTAACCACATATAACCAACACCCTATGACTTACATATTCAGGCGCACCGCACGGGACGGACGGATTCACTGCAACTTAAAGCTTTTCTTCCTCTCCATTACAGACAAATCTATCATAGATAGAAGGACCTCGGGCAATATGAGGAGGATAGGACTTGTACCGATGCTATATGACTTATACAATGAGGACAAGACAGACTACCGCACTCTCGGTGCTATGATTGACAAGTGGGTCTGCTCATGTAGCGATCTCGGGGAGAACTTCAGCCTTGAAACAATCGCGACCGAGACTGGGAACAAGCTAGAGGATATCTTCCGATATTTCAACTCATACCTACGTCAGGATTTCAGGAAGTGGAGAAGCCATACCAGACTTGAGAAAGCCAAAGAACTTATGAAAAACGATGATATGCTCAATCTCGATGAGATAGCAGCTGCCACCGGCTTCAAGCACACATCGAGCTTTCACAGGCTGTTCAAGGCCTATACCGGCATGACTCCTTCAAAATGGAGAGACAGATAATACCACCTATGACTGATGCGCCGGACGCAACAGATCCAGCACGACCTTGACCGGGTTGAATGTCTCTGAAGGAACTTCCACAAAAAGCGTATTCCAGTCACTCATAGCCCCGTTCCACAGGCCTGGAAGTTCAAGAGCCTTGAGTTCTCTCCCATGATAGCTCTTGCTGCTGATGAATCCTGCATTGTGATCCACATACTCAAGAAGATCGAACTTCCGACCGTTGTGATCATGAATACAGCATACGATGTCAACCGGGTTGAAATGAGTAGATTCTGCGAGAAGGCCGGCAGTTGCAGGATCTGACTTATCGAGTTGCACACTCTCCAGAATCTGAAGATTGGTAGAGCCATCTCTTCCTTGGACGATAAAAGGACCTCCCCCAGGCTCTCCGCTATTGCGAACCATACCGCATACCCTAATCGGCCTGTCAAGTTTCGCTCGAAGCATCGCCATCCTCTCATGCGTGCTCTCGACAAGCGGCAGATGGACACATAGACGCCCGTCAAGGAATGACTCGATCATGTCACACAGCCTTACAGCCTCTTCAGAAGTGCTGTCTGTCATATCAAGAAGCCTTATATAGTCGAAGATCTGATCACGAAGCTGGAGACATTTGCCCATAAGAGCCTTCTTTGAGGCTGAGGTCAGCGGAAGAAGACGTTCATTGGCAACATTATCTATATTCTTGATGGAAATAAGTTCTTCACTTAGAGCGTTAAGATTGTATATCAGAGAGCCGTGACCGGCAGGGCGGAATAGAAGAGCACCGTCATCAGTCCTAAAAGGCTTATTGTCGGGAGTCACTGCAATCGTATCCGTAGAAGGATCCTGATATACGAATTCAATATTGTAATGCACTCCGTAACGGGATTCGAAAACAGCTAAGACCTCATCTTTGGCTTTATCGAACAGATCCCTGTACTCGGGTGATATTGTGAATACTATGCTTGCCCTGCCGTTTTTGTCTCTCATATAGTCCTGAGCTTCGACCAGATGCTCTGCAAATGCAGTCCTTTTCTCGCCAGAGGGATAACGGTGGAATCTGATCACTCCCTTTGGCTTGGCTCCGTAACCGAGAACTGGGCCAGACAGCACTTCTCTCGCCACTTTCGCCCTGTAGTCAGACGTATCCACGGGCTTGCCGAAAAGCCCCTCATCATAGAAAGCGAACTTTTCAATCTCGGCTGCAAGCTTTCCTACAGGAGACTCCTTGCCGGGATCATGTCCTTCATCAAGTTGGCTTAATCCTGCAAATATGTCCTTGAACATTCTTGACGCGGCACCTGAAGCAGGGACAAACTTGCATTTGCCTGCGATCTCAGCGTTCTTATAATATTCGGCTGCTTCTTTTACTGCATCATCATCCAACACTTCGATTCCTCTGTGCGGTGTAGCTGGAGCCACAATATTAAGCCAGGGAAATCCTTTCTTGAAACGCTCGATCTGCCCCTCGACTGTACTTTCCGCTATTCCGTGTGCACTGATCTGCTCTCTGTCATTCTTGTCAAACATGGTATTTCGTCTTATTCTATGTAAATTTCTCGTCTGTACTTGTATTCTGCCCTTAATGTATCGAAGTTATCTGGGTTAACCCTTAACATGAAATCATCTGTAAATATAGGATAATTGTACTGGAATACAGCGGCAATCTCTCCTTGATTCATTCCTCTGAGGTCTAACTTCACAGCCTCATTTTCTTGAAGATCCGTCTTCGGGAAGAACTCGTACAGGCCGGTAAAGCCGAAATAGTGGGCCAATGCTCTCACAGCCAATGCCGTACCGTTCTGCTTGCCCTGGTATGAGTATCCTGCTATATGTGGGGTTGCAATGGCAACCATATCAAGCAGCTCCCTGTCAATCTTAGGCTCGTTGTTCCACGTATCAATGATCACAGGACCGAGACGAGGTATGGCCTCTTTCAGAGCGGCATCATCCATCACCTCTCCCCTTGAAGTATTGATAAAGAAAGCACCATCCTGCATCTTGGAGAAGAAACGACTGCCTGCCATGCCCCTTGTACTCTCGTCTAGAGGAGTATGTATAGTCACTATCTGGGAATTGGCAAGCAGATAGTCAAGGTCACAGAAGCCGAATTTTCCTTCAACTGCCTCCCTTGGAGGATCACATCTAAGGATCTTGAAGCCGAGAGCACGTCCCATCCGCTCCACCATGCTTCCCACATGGCCAACCCCGATTATACCTATAGTGTCACCGGTAAGGTTGATTGCCCTTCGGGATGCCAATCCGTAAAGTGCCGAGAATACATATTCAGCGACCCCACCGGCATTACAGCCAGGCGCATTCCGCACAATTATATGATGAGTGTTGCAATAGTCAAAATCAATATGGTCCGTACCAATAGTCGCTGTCGCAATAAATTTAACCGGAGTGCCTTCAAGCAAAGACGCATTGCATTTTGTCCTCGTCCTTATCACCAAAGCCGATACTCCGGCAAGATCTTCTTTGGTAATCTTGCTACCGTTGATATACGTCACATCTGCATAAGGCTCAAGTACACCTTTGAGAAACGGTACGGCATCGTCAGCCACAATCTTTATCCTATCCTGCATTTCCTATCTCAATACTATTGATTTAAGTTTATACTTTTCTTTGACTTCCTTTGGTAGGACCGGATCGTCCTGCATACTCTTGTTGATCGCCTCAAGCATCTCGGCACGCCTGAAATAGAGTCTGTTACGTACTATGGAAGAAGAAATGTTACAATATAGAACCCCTCCCCTGACGTATTTCGAGAGAGTGTATGCCCCTGCACCCGACACTTTGTCCCAAAGGTCAAGCACTGATTGTGATGCCAATCCTGCAGAAAGGCCAAAATACTTTATCATAAGCGGGACGATGTCCGCAAGAGGAGCCGGATCTGTCCTCTCTAGAGATACCCTTTCCTTCTTCATTTCAATTCCTTGAATGTTCCTGAGACAGCCTCGAAATAGGCCCGGTCAGTAGTTATCCCGTCAACTATGGCAGACAAACGTACCTTGTTACTGTCTGTTATGAATATCTGACCGAACTCATTTCCTGCAACCATAGAGAGCAGATTGGATGTCCTTGCCATATCAAGCTTGTCAAACACATCATCGAGTAGGAGAATCGGCGATATACCGCTTCTGTAGCGCATCATTTCGCACTGGGCAAACTTGAGGGATACAAGATACGACTTCTGCTGTCCCTGCGAGCCACATTGCCTTACAGGATAGCCGTCCATAACAAGAAGCAGATCATCGCGCTGTATGCCGACAGAGGTATAGCCGAGACGGCGGTCTCTTGAGCGCGATTGCTGAAGAAGATCTTGAAGGGAAGCCTTGTCAAGGTCTGATCGGTACTCCATACTGACATTTTCCTTACCTCCTGACAACAAAGAATAATACTTGGATATGAGTGGGGCTATTCCCGAGACGAAATTCCTGCGTTTCTCATAGATCGATGCCCCGAGGGAATCCATCTTCATATCCACGACTTCAAGAAGCGACGAATCAAAGAAGTCAGCCTTGAGCATCTGGTTGCGCTGCGCGAGAAGACGGTTGTAGGCCACCATGGAAGACATGTATTCCTTGTCTACCTGAGATATGACCATATTCATGAAACGGCGTCTTTCTTCTCCCGAGTCGCTCACCAAAGATATGTCATACGGTGAGACCATGACAACAGGAAGCTCTCCAATATGGTCTGAAATACGGGTATAGGCTTTCGCGCCTTTCTTTAGTTTCTTCTCCCCATCTGCCGTTACCGATATAGAGAAACGAGACTCGGGCAACCCGTCCATGGCATAGTCCCCAGTTATGGAGAAAGCAGTCGCTCCGTGTCTTATACTGTCTTTGTCTGAGAAACGGAACGCGCTTTTTGTCATGGACAGATAGAAGATTGAGTCTACAAGATTGGTCTTGCCTTCCCCGTTACCACCGCAAATGCAGTTGACATTACGGGCAAATGCTAGCTCCGCCATCTCTATGTTGCGATAGTTGCAGACAGTTATTTTCTTGAGGACAGCCATCCGTCATTTGCCTTTGACAGCATCTCTGACAGCTTCAAACCCTTCTTTGAAGCCTTCTTTTAGCTTCTGTCCCGAAAGATAGAACTTCGAGGGGTTGATAAGAGGGAATGTACGGCTGAAAGCCCCTGCCCAGTAATTTCTCAAGCCTAATCCTATCGGCTTGGCCGTGTATGAGAGGACTGCCACTATCTTCCTTGTCTCAAGATCAAAGAATACATAGTTGAACTTACCCTCAGGGCGGGTCTTGTCAAGATATTCAGCAAAAACAACAAGGCCGAGCCCTGTCGCCTTCGGATAGTCAAGATCAAGAAGTGCAAACTCAATATCCTTATTGTCAAGCGGAGCGGGAGTTGCTTCCACCTTCAACTCATCAGGGTCAATATCCTTTATGTGGGCAAGAGTAGGAGCGATATTGACATAGGAAATATCCTTATTGAGACGTTTTGCTATGCCATCTACATATTTTTCAGGTTCTGTAACTATGAGGCTGTCAATCTTCTCGAATGCCGCAAGAAACTCGTAAGAAGATTCCGACGCACCTATTACTTTGGTCAATGAGAAATCCACACCATAGAAATTGACTGACTCGTAGTCATCAAGGAAAGTCTTCTCATTCTGAGCATTTAGACCAAAAACTGAAATGCACGATCCTATGACCGCTGCAATTGCAAATGCTTTTTTCATATCGTTATCTTTTATCTATGAATCAAGGCGACTTACGGCTCACTGAATTTATCTGTCATCACCGAATCTGGACAGTTGCTGGGATATACGCATCCTTCACCTGCGGTTTCATCTCTAAAGTTAAGGCTTTTTTCCAAAGGTTACAAGCATCAGTCTCATTTCCCATAGCCAGACGATAAGAGGTAACAATATCGTAAGTAAGTAACACAACAGATTTAGAATATCAGACGAATCCGTCTTACCGTCAGCCGATATGAAGTCATACTTTTATTGACAACTAATATCAGACGAAGAGCATGGCGGTAAATCCTACAGCAAGAGCAAGCACTGCCTTGATAGCCTTGGCAACGAAGAAACTCTCCTTATTCTCGGCAATAAGAGGCAAGCAGGAATGTCCGTCCTGCGCGATTGAACTTGCAAGCAGCACAGGAAAAGGAAGGAGGCCATGGGCAAACATTGTGACGAAAACCATATGAGGACCCGACTCGGGGATCATACCAATAAGCACTGCGAGAATTATCATGAGTGAGGAATTGCCTCTTACCCAACTTTCAATATCGACATATTGCCCAAGGACTCCAAAAATAGCAAGTACTCCAAATGACCATGCAAATATTGTGGGCAGATGACGTCTTATCACATGATGCCATACATGTTCGCGGAGGAAATGCTTGACTTTGCCCGTGTTTCTACCATGGGCATGGCCGTGGGAATGCTCGTGCTCCCTCTCCAGCGATTCGCAGTCACAGGCGTGGATCTCATAGTTGTCGTCAACATGCATATCTCCAGATAAAGGAAGAGGCTTCTTTCTACTCATTATCCTGTCTGTCACATATCCTGCAATCACTCCCAACACATATAAGCCTGCAATCATAGCGACAGCCGTGCCGGGAAATGAAGCCAGCATCAAGAAGGCCTCATCGCCTGTCGTCGTAACAAGCAGAGCGAGAAGTGCACCAAAACTCACTATCCTATGCGAATACAGTGACACTCCGGCAAACCCCCCAATGCAGCCCGGTATCAGTCCGAGAGCCGCAGTGATGGCTATCTGTCCAAACCTATGGCGGCCTATGTCGCGGAATAGCCGTCCCTTAGTCGTGACGTTGAAGAGCTCTATCAGAACCATCATCGTCATGGCCAGTAAGCAGATATAAAAACTCTCCTCCAATGCGGCTACTATAGCGTGAGGTACACCGCCTTCAGAGCCAGAGACCCCAACAACATGCAAGACAGGTATCATATTACGTTCCCGTTAATATACAGACTTATAACTGGCCTAATCGCCGAATTAGTCGTAAGAAGGATAACCACCTCAGCATCGCCTTCAGGAAGCATTCCTGTATCAATGCCAAAAGACAGACTGCCTTCTCCTCCAGAAGGAGTATCCTCAAGACGTCCCGACAGACTCACGGCTTTGCTGTCCGTATCTACTTTATATATATGGAAAGCACTTTCCCCGGTATTCCTGTAGTCAAATGTAGCGGTAGCCATGGTCCCACGTCTTACATTACCGATATCTACGGCTGACGAAGAAAATACCGGACAAGGAGCTGCTTCTTTCTGAGCCGGTGTCAGAGATGAGAAATCCTCTTTGGTAAAGGCTCGCACTTTCAACCTGCCGCAGGGTTTACCGTTTACAACTGGCACAGCCGTATAGAAATTCTCCCCCCACCTTGCACGATCTGCTGTAACAACATAAGACAAGAGTGATTCCCCACCTGCAGGTACGGGATTGGGCTCTATATGCATAGATAGGCCTGAGGTCACATCGTAGAAACTCACACGCACAGGGGCCGATGTCAGATTGGCCACCCTTACCGCATCGCCTCGCTGCCCACCTTGAGACAAGTTGCCGGCATTGAGATCCGTACTTCTAAACCCCAGCCCACCGAGATCTATCGGATACAATTCTCTAAGGCTGAGCTTCTTGTCATGAGCAACGCCTCTGAGGCGAAGCACCACCGGCTTGCGGAGACCTGAGATATAGGCCGTAAGGGTCTTGTCGAACGGATATGGGCCTTCATCATTGGTATAAGTCGCCTTTACAAAGCCTTTTGCTCCCGGTCTTATCGGTTCTCTTGTCCAGGTCACGTCCGTGCACCCGCAAGACGAGGCAACATTGTAGATCGCAATAGGAGCAGACGATATATTCTCTACTGTAAATGTGCAAGTAAGCGGACCCTGCTTCGTAACGACGTCTCCGAAATCATGCACAACCTCACTAAGACGTACTTTTCCGTCTATTTCCGCTCCGACTCCGTCTGTCTTTATCTGCCCGAAAGCCACAAGGGAGAAAGAAAACAAAGTATATAGAGCAAATATTCTTCTTGTCATCATAGATATTTATCTATCAAAATACTGTAATACAAACCATTGCAATATCCATCTTAACCCACATCATAAGACTAAAGCCTGGTGCAGGTTGTCAAGCCTGCACGCTTAAACTGCAGAATATGCAACATTGCGTCAATCATGCAAAAATACAAAAATCTTCCGGCTTATTTACGTCCGACTCCCTGCTACTTTGTGAGGCAAGAAGGAATAGGATCATATCGCAAGGAGCGATCTGGCTAGGCTGCTTCTAAAGTGTACCTACAAGCAGGAGGACAAGACTAAGGAGGACAAGCAGCAAGTCTGTTGCCTTGGATCTGGCATTCTTCTCATGTAAGATCAGGACTCCGAAACAGAATGAGACAAGTACGCTGCTTCTTCTTATCATTGACACAACAGATATCATCGCGTCAGGCAATGTAAGAGCATAAAGGTAGAAGAGATCAGCTGCTGTAAGCGAGATGGAGATAAGGGGAATGGACCATTTCCATGAGAATAACGTGCGTGGCTTCTCCGGAAGCCATATTGTGATCACGATAGCTCCCATCATGAGGCACTGGTACACATTGTACCACCCTTGGACGAAAAGTCTGTCAAGAGCCGCGCCCCGCGATGACATCAGAAATTTGTCATACAGGCCGCTCACCGCACCTAATACTGCAGCTACTATCAGAAGCAGAACCCATACATTTGACTTAAAATCAATACCTTCTTTCTTGCCGCTCCGGCTAAGAAGATAGAATGAAAGCACAGCTGTGCAGACTCCTGCCCATTGGAGAAGATTGAGCCTCTCCCCGAAAATAAGCATTCCTCCAATAAGGGTAAGTACCGGACGCGTAGCGTTGATAGGCCCTACAATGGTAAGAGGAAGCTTCTTGATGGCATAGTAGCCGCAGATCCACGAGCCAAGCACTATCACGGACTTGAGTATCACAAGAAGATGCCCGCGCAAACCTCCACTATGCACATACATAGAACTCCCCTCACCGAAAACTCCTATGGCAGAGCCAACGATAGAGGGAGTGAAAAGAAGGGAGCAGAACAGTGTATTGAGGAAGAGGACAGGTATTACGGCATTGTCCGTAAGAGCCTCCTTTTTGAATACGTCATACAGGCCAAGAAGACAGGCAGAAGCCAAGGCATAAGCCACCCACATGACTTACAGTATATTCATTGACTGTTCCCTTATCTTCTCGAGTTCATCCTTCATCCTAACGACTATCTGCTGGATAGGAGCGAAATTGGCCTTCGACCCAGTTGTATTGATCTCTCGGCCCATCTCTTGGATAATGAAGCCAAGCTTCTTGCCAGGATAGTCCTCTCCATCGATCGTATCCATGAAATATTTGCAATGCTGGCGAAGACGCACCTTCTCTTCGTTGATGTCGAGTTTCTCAAGATAATAGATCATCTCTTCCTCGAAGCGAGCCGGATCAGTCTTGACCTGCATGTCGGCAAGAGCTTTCTCTATACGAGACCTTACCGCTGCTATCCGCTCAGGCTCAAGAGCTTCAACTTCATCTTCCATGACCAGAATGCCGGCAACCCTCCTTGTCACGTCTTTGTATAGAGCAGCACCTTCTCTCTCCCTATAGTCGCATACGGCATCTATGGCAGCCGATATGGCCGATTCTACTTCAGACCAATTGTCATCTCCTATTATCTCCTGACGTCCTCCCTCGAATATATCTGGAAATCTCAGGACTGCTTCAAGACAAGACGCACCATTGTCTTTTACACCGAGCCTCTCGCTGATTTCCCTGATCCTTGTGAAATATTCTTCGACAACTGCAGTATTTATCGTCTTTGCAGCAGAGGCGGCATTGGCATCGTAATTCATATAGAAGTCAACCGTACCTCTCGTTAGTCTCTTGGAGAGCATCTGCCTGATTACCAACTCTTTATCCTTTGGCAGAAGCGGTGTCTTTATATTGATGTCCGCTGTCTTTCCGTTCAGAGTCCTTATCTCTATGGTAATGCTCCCGCCGGCAATGGCAACGGACGCCTTGCCGTATCCTGTCATTGATTTTATCATCTGCAAAACATTTTCATACTAACGGATGCAAAGGTAGCTAAATTCCATGTTAAGACGATGCAATGTTCCGTTTTTTTCCTACTTTTGCGCATTCACAGCCTGCTTCACGTGGCGGGGATCAGCTATAATATTAGGACATGGATTGGTTGACAGACGTCTTCACCCAGAAGACATTCGTACAGGCAATTGTAGTGCTCGCACTCATAAGTGCCTTGGGACTGGCGTGCAAGAAAATCAAGATAAAAGGAGTATCGCTCGGAGTCACATTCGTATTCTTCGCAGGAATTGTTGTAGGACATCTCGGCCTGCAGATTGATCCAGCAATGCTTGCCCTCGCACAGAATTTCGGACTCATACTGTTCATATATTCTCTTGGCGTTCAAGTGGGACCGAGTTTTTTCCCCTCGCTCAAAAAAGGAGGCATGAAACTCAACTTGCTTGCAATGGGCGTCATCCTGCTCGGAATCGGAATGACAATAGGAATATGGCAGTTATTCGGCATCTCGTTCCCCGTATCAATGGGGCTTCTTTCTGGCGCGGCCACAAACACTCCGATGCTCGGTGCCGCACAGCAGTCAATGCTTGAGATAGACCCGTCGGCAAGCGACATATCCAATACCATGGCCATGGCATGTGCTGTAGGCTATCCGTTCGGAATCATAGGAGTCATCATCTGCGTAGTGATTCTAAAGGCTCTGTTCCAATCGAAATCCAGTGGGAGCGATCCTCAGGAGAATCAGACATTCATCACGGAGTTCAGGGTGACTAATCCGGGATTATTTGGCAGAACCATTAGGGACATAATGAAGGACGAGCCGATACGCATTGTAGTATCCCGTGTATGGAAATACACCGGTAAGGAAGAAGGTGTCGGGCAAGTCATCATACCGAGTGGAGACACGATTCTAGAAGAGGGAGAGCATGTTCTTGTACTCACGAAAGAGAAAGACGTTGATGCCGCCACCAGAATCTTCGGAGAAAAAGCAGACAAGGATTGGAACAAACGAGACATAGACTGGAACACCATAGACGGCACCCTTGTATCCCGACATGTTCTTGTCACCAAGCCGAATATGGATGGGTACAAACTCGGGGAACTGCATCTTCGCAATGCATACGGCATCAACATAACCAGGGTTACCAGGGCCGGCATCGACATACTTCCGTCCAGCAACCTGAGGCTTCAGCTTGGAGACAGACTCACGATCGTAGGACAGGACCAGGCAATAAGGCGCGTGGCCGAAGTCCTCGGCAACCAGGCCAAAGAACTCCGCAATCCAAACCTGTTCTCCATCTTCGTGGGCATCATCGCCGGACTTCTTCTTGGAAGCATTCCGATAGCAATCCCTGGAATAAGCGTTCCTGTCAAACTCGGTATAGCAGGTGGACCTATAATCATTGGCATCCTTATGGGAGCTTACGGCCCGCGGCTTCACATCACCACATACACGACTCACAGCGCCAATCTTATGCTTCGCCAGTTCGGTATGACAGTTTATCTCGCAGGACTTGGACTAAGCGCAGGACCAGGATTTTTCGAGACTGTATTCAGACCTGAAGGTCTTGCATGGATAGGAATAAGCCTGCTAATGGCGATTATACCGGTAATCATCATAGGGCTCATAGCCGGAAAGTTTTCAAAAGTTAAATACGCCGCAAACACAGGTATGCTATGTGGTGCAATGGCCAATCCCATAGTACTTGACTATGTACTCGGCACAGTGGACAATGATGAGCCTTCAGTAGCCTACGCCACGGTATATCCGGTATGTATGTTCGTCCGTCTCATCACAGCCCAACTGCTGATGCTTATGTTCTGTGCCTAATTAAATTAAACTTCAATCTCTGCCTTCAGTGGAAGATCGGCTGACGAAGGTCTGGCCATGATCGTAAATTTGCTCGACAGTCGAATCCGAGTCCACGACCAAGCTCAAGAAGCAGCTATTACTTACTCACTACAGGGATTATATACTCAGAAGTTTTCAAGCCTTTGGCAGCCACTTTCAACACTATGTCACCGCTCTCTTTACCGGAGCGAAGAATGACAGTCAGACGTCCGCCAAATGCATGCATCCTCGGTTCATGGAACAAATCAAGACAGGTAGGGTCACCATTTGCCGCGGCCCTATACTCCCCTGCCCCTGAAACCTCGAAATGCATCAGCCTCCCGTCTGTCGGACAGAGATTACCGTCCTTATCAACCACAGTCACTGTAACATAGGCAAGCGACTCCCCATCCGCTGGCAAAGCATCGGCTTCAGCATAAGACCACTCAAACTCAACATGATGAGGTTTTCCTGCCGTACGTACCACTTTCTCCTGCACAGCATTGCCGAGACTGTCATAGGCCACGGCCTTAAGCTCGCCTGGTTCATATGAAACAGCCGGCCACATAAGTCTATATCTCGGCTCAAGCTCTTCCCTTACACCACCGAGAGTTGGCTTTTGGGCAGAGACCTTACGCACTCTTCCGAGACTTTTGCCATTGAGGAAAAGTTCAGCTTCAGGCCAGCTTGTATAGACGAATACAGGGATAGGGCTACCCTCACGTCCTTCCCAATTCCAATGCGGCAGAATATGAAGGGTAGATTCGGCCCTATTCCATACGCTGCGGAAAAGCCAGAAACGATCCTTAGGTATGGAGGCAAGGTCTATAATCCCGAACATTGAGCTATGGTTGGGCCAAGAGTCAGTGTCATAGGGACTCGGCTCACCGAGATAGTCAAACCCTGTCCATACGAACTGTCCGAGAGTCCATGGCCAGTCCTCCGCCAAGGCAAAATCTATGTCAGGGACATTTGACCACCCACAGGCATCAAGATCGTAGGAGGAGCATTGGTGATCAGGGTCAGTCTGTCCGAATCTCTTGACAGCAGGCAGTTTGTAGACACCTCTGGAGCTTACTGTAGAGCCGGTCTCACTGCCAAGGATAAATCCCTGCGGCAGATTCTCATAGGCTTCCAGATAGCGGAAAGTCCTATAATTGAGTCCAGGCACATCAATAACGCTGGCAAAGCCGTTGGCAAGCACGCAGCTTACTTGATCCATACCGCAAGTAACCATTCTCGATGGATCTTCCCTGTGACAGATCTCCTGGAGGAATCTTGCGACTTTGAAACCTTCAGGCATACACTGAGTCGGAACCTCATTGCCGATACTCCATAGTACTACAGAAGGACTGCTGCGGAACTGGCGTATCATATTGACCATATCCTTCTCGGCCCAATCAGCAAAGAAGCGGTGATAGCCGTTGGCGCACTTTGCCACATCCCACTCGTCGAAAGCTTCTACTATAACCATGAAGCCCATCTCGTCACACAGGCGAACTAACCCGGGAGCCGGCATGTTGTGCGTTGTACGTATGGCATCACAGCCCATATCCTTGAGCATAAGAAGCTGGTGACGTATCGCTGATTCGCTGACAGCAGCACCGAGAGGACCAAGATCGTGATGGTTGCACACGCCCTGAAATTTGCGAGGCTTACCGTTGAGAAAGAAACCTTTCTCCGGAATAAACTCAACACTCCTAATGCCAAACTTAGTGGAATACTCGTCACAAAGCCTTTCTCCCGCATATACCTTTGTAACAGCACTATATAAGGATGGAGACTCTGGAGACCACAGTGAAGGACAGTCTATCGTAAAACTCTGTTCAATTAGAGCACCATCTACCTTGACGGTCTTAAGGGTCTTCTCTGCTACAGGAGTCCCGTCAGAAGCCAAGATGGCTGTAACAACAGATAGAGGAGTCCCTTCCGGAGCCTCTACTTCCGTTCTTATCTTGATAGAAGAGAAATCCTCTCCGACATGAGGAGTCGTCACATAAGTGCCCCACACAGGTACATGCACCTCATCCGTAAAAATCAGATGCACATCGCGGTAAAGCCCGGCACCCGGATACCAGCGTGAAGAAGAAGGCCTGTTCTCAAGCCTTACTTCAAGCAGATTGTCCTCCTCTGACTTGACATACTTTGTGACATCGCAATGGAAAGCATTGTAGCCATTGGGCCAGAAGCAGACTTTCGAGCCGTTGACATATACCTCGGCTTCGCTCATGGCCCCATCAAAGAGAAGTTCAGCCCTCTTGCCAGAAGGCACTGAAAAGGTCCTGCGATATCTTCCTATCCCTATATAAGGCAAGCCACCAGTCCTACCTGTCTTGAGTGTAGGGACTGTCTCAAGATTTTGGGTTACGGTGACCGTCTGCAAGTCATTGGATATGTCGAAAGGACCGTAGATAGCCCAGTCATGCGGCACACTAACGCTCTCCCATCCGGACTTCGGCACGCTGTCCCCCTTGTGGAACTCCCATCCATCACGTAGCAATATATCTTGCCTCAACGGACAAGATCCTGTCTCCACACCAAAAGCTGGAGATCTCCCAGATAAAATAAAAAAGGATATCCCCACCACAAGGGAGGATATCCGTAAAGCTAACCTTAATGCTATGTCTGACATTGTTAGTTTGTTTATCATTGCTCAAGTCAATCAATAACTTCTATTGAGACATTCTGTCCTCCGACCGTAATCCTGTACTCGCCAGCATCGACATATTTCTCGCCAGTCTCGTTCACAAAACCAAGATCCCTCAGCGGCTCGATCTCAAACTCGAAAGTACGGCTTTCACCGGCAGGTATCATAAGTTTCTCGAAATGCTTGAGTTCGCTTACAGGACGGGTTATATGGCTGTACGGGTCACATACAAACCATAGTACGGCCTCTTTTCCGTCAACGCTACTTGTATTTGTGACAGTCACACTGGCCTTGATACTGCCATCCCTTTTCACTTTGGTCGCCGAAAGCGATATAGGAGAATACTCAAACGTCGAATAACTGAGTCCGTAGCCAAAAGGATACAAAGGAGTGCTGGGTATATCCTGGTACAGACCCTGGGTACCGCGCCTTCCACTGTTACGATGATTGTAATAGATTGGGATCTGTCCTGTAGTATAAGGGAATGTCATGGCAAGCTTTCCAGAAGGATTGTAACGGCCTGACAATATTCCAGCAACAGCCTTTCCGCCCATCGTGCCAGGCTGCCATATCTCAAGGATAGAAGTAGCGTGAGACTCCATTGCAGTAAGGTCAAGAGGCCTTCCACTCGTAAGAACAAGAACCACAGGCTTTCCGGTAGCAGCTACAGCTTCAAGCAGATGCTGTTGCACTGCCGGAAGGGCAATAGTAGAACGGGAAGCATTCTCTCCGCTCCATTTGCGCTTTTCTCCAAGACAGAGGACAACCACGTCAGAAGACGATGCAGCAGATACAGCCTCTGCAAATCCGCTTTCGTCATCTCCCTCAAAATCACAACCCTTGGCATAGACCACATCACAGCCAAACTCAGCCTTGATGCCAGTCATTATGCTTACTACTTCTGAAGGCTTTCCGCGTCCGGACCAGCTGCCGAGAAGAGGTTCTCCATCAGCAGCCACAGGGCCGATAATAGCCAATCTGCCTGAGAAATTCTTCAGAGGAAGGCAATTACCATTATTTTTGAGAAGAACCATTGATTCCTGAGCCATGCTCTCAACGAGAGACAGGCTCTTGGGAAGAAGGTAACGCTGCTCATCAGGAAGCTCCTCTGTGTAAGGATTATCGAAAAGACCGAGCCTGAATTTCACGCGAAGAATCCTTCTTACAGATTCATCCACAAGCTCATGAGAGACTTTTCCTTCTGCAATGAGTTCCGGAAGGTACTTGCGATACAGATCATCTTTCATGTCCATCTCAACGCCTGCATTGAAGGCAAGCATGGCAGCCTCCTTGCCATCAGCGGCCATCCCCTGGTTGATAAGCTGCTTCACGGCATCCCAGTCAGAGACAACGAAGCCGTCGTGGCCCCATTTCTCTTTAAGCACCTCTGTAAGAGTATAATGATTGGCTGATGCTGGTGTACCGCTTATAATATTGAAAGAGCTCATGAGAGTCGCTGCTCCAGCCTTGACACCAGCCTCGAATGAAGGGAGATATGTATCCCATAGTGTCTGACGGGAAATCTCGGTAGGCACATAGTCGCGCCCTGCCTCAGAAGCTCCATAGCCAACATAATGCTTCAGACAAGCAGCTATCGTACCCTTAGCAGATAGGTCATCTCCCTGATATCCTCTGACAGCAGCGGCCGAGAACACAGAGTTGACATAAGGGTCTTCTCCGTACCCTTCTGCAACCCTTCCCCAGCGAGGATCACGGGCAACGTCCACCATAGGGCTGAATGTCCAGTCTACTCCAGTATAGTAAGCCTCAAATGCCGCGAGTGCAGAGCCTGCCTCGGAAAGGGCAGTGTTGAAAGATGCCGCCTGAGCAAGAGGTATAGGATAAATGGTCCTGAAACCATGAATCACATCAAAGCCGAATAGAATCGGAATCCCGAGACGGGATTTTTCCATCGCGAAACGCTGCATACCATTGCGAAGCTTGGCATCATCACTGTAATAGATAAGGGAGCCGATTTCAGCGGGAACATTTTTTACAACTTCACCGAGATTGTTGATATTGTCATTGCGTCCAAGGACATACTGATTGAGTTGGTAGATCTTCTCCCTTAGAGTCATGCGGGACAGCAGATCCTCGACCCTAGCATCAACTGAAGCCGAAGCGTCTTTGTACACGACAGGAAGCTCCTGAACGTCTATTTCAGTCACCTGATATGGATGAGCTACAGCCTCTTTGGCAGAAAGTTGTGCAACACGTACCACATCGGGGGTCATGCCTTCCGGATAGTAAGAATTGCCGAGCACATGGCCGAAAAGCTTCTCATACCAGGTACAGGCAGCGGTGTAGCGTCCATAAAGCAGATCAAGATGATAACCATCCCTGCATAGCCTGTCGCCAAGGAAAGAAGTCCTTGCATTCTGAATTGCCGTGCCTGAAGGTATGACAGTCTTGATCTTCACAAGAGAGGAAGCCTTCTGTACCGCATCACAGATAGCCCTATACATAGTCATCTGATCCCTGCCATAGTTTGCAAAGCCAGAATGATCGCTGTCATAGGCATAAGCCCATGTCTGGTGAAGAAGAAACTTGGCCTTTACAGGCACAATGCCCCTTACATAAGCCACAAGAGCAGGAAGGTCCGCCTCATAAGTCTCGTATTTTCCGGCGAGCGAGCTTACCTGTTGGAAACTTACATAATCCCAGGCCTCGTCTTTCAGTATACTCTCTAAAGACCGGTTCTTGTATTCGGTCCTCTTGCCGTCTACGATCTTACGGTAAGCATAGGCATCTTTGCCTGTACGCGAATTGTCAAGATGCCGCTCTATCGAACAACCTCCAATATAGGCGTCACCGATGACAAGATCGATCCCGTCAGCTGCGGCAAGTTCATACAGATTCTGTTCGATTGCATCCTGCGAGAAACTGTTGCCGACAGCAAGGATCTTAACAGTCTTTCCATCACCCGTCGCCGCATTCCCAATGATGGGCCACAGGAGGACGGTCAATAAGAAAAATATGATTTTTTTCATATAAAAAATGTTATTCTCTATAAATATCTCCGGCATCATGCAACCGCCATGAAGCAGGACTCCCAGCAGTTAATAAATAATCGGTGTAATGCTCAAGACCCAAGACTTAGACGTAATGCCAGAGAATGGAAAATATCAGACTTAGAGGCTGAGGCTATATATTCATTGGGCAAACTGCCTGATGCAAATGAGCTATTGGAGAGCACGAATGCAGTCACTACTGCAGATATTATCGACTTCATCACGAATTGAGTCACCGGTGTTAATTATGCGGATTTTGTGCAATTACATATGCAAATCTTTCAAGAATGTTACTTAGACATTTCGAAAATGATAGAGAACTATCTAACCAAAGAAAAGTCTAACGAAACAGTCAGAAAAGAGCCATAAAAGAATGATTGAATAAATATCAAACAACTTCTCATTACAAAAATAGCTTCTTTTGTTGAGATATCAACAATTTTTGCCAATCTTGGGCCAATCTTGTAAGATAATCGTGGTTTCTCATGAAGCATACTCGTGGAAAGACCAAAGAGCCACGAGGCAAAATCCGCAGCTTCTTCAAAGAGGACGATGATGTCATCTTCCGCGAGAAGATCCCCTATTATAAGGAATATATTGAGAAATAGAAATAAAAATGCCCTCCGCTAAAAGAAATCTTTCAACGGAGGGCATAAGTTATTCCGGAACTACTCCGGCAGAGCCACTATTTCAAATTCTTAACAACAAGATTAGCCTTGATGCCTGACTTGACGGTATAGTCTGCCTTGGAGATCTGCCTCAATACACCGAATGACACTGTAGAAGCAGCCTTAGTATTAGTAGTAGAAGCATCTTTAGTCATAGTCATAGGGAAGCCGGGATAATCATCAGAGAAAATACCTACCTGACTATCATTATATGCGCTTATACCCATGTTTGCAAAGGTCATAGTTGATCCGTCCTTAAATTCTACCGTCTCAGCGGTAACTGTAGCAGAATTGCCACTGATCGTGGCAGTACCGATTGGATATGTAGAGCCTCCTGGGGTAAGGATAATATAACCTTTTTGTGTAGTATCATATTCCATACCAGTGAAAGCCAACATATAAGTAACATCTTTTATGCTGACATTATTAATATCATAACCGACGAATTGAAGGTTACCGCTTGTTTCATCAAATGCGGCTTGTATCTCTATCTCCAAATCCGGTTCCCAACCACTGATGATAAATGTCTTATTGACAGTACCTTTCTGCACGTCCAAGCTGAAACTTACTGTTTCTTTGGTCGCAGGTGAAACACCTGATATAGTCCACTTTCCAATCCATTTGGTATACCCTTCGACAGGCTCTGCTTCCGTTATAGTAAATTCCTCAGACTTTGCATATTTGTAAGTCTTTGTACCGTCAGATTCGACACCTATGGCATAAGCAACATAAGTACCGGCATCAATCAGACCAAATGACCAAGAATCTTCACCAGAAGTAACATAGTTAGCCCACGTCAAATTAAACTCAGGTAATAGATCTGAGATCTCTTCAATCGCAAGGTCACATACTTGAGCATCAGTTTTACCAGATATATTAGCTACAGAAAAAAGGCCAATAAAATAAGAATCTGACTCACCTGCCTTACATGAGATATAGTCAGATGTAGAGCCATCGACATCAGTTTTCTGTCCATCATAAGCTACAGTCCAGTCACTCTGGAGTGTCCATTCGGTAAGACCTTCAAAAGCAGCCTGAGTTACCTGTACTGTTACGGGATCTACTCCGTTGGCTGACAATGTGATGGTTGAAGTCCTCTCGGATGTGACAGTATTCTTGGCAGCAGTCACATTGAGGGTAGCATCGCCTGTCCCAGAAAGATTGTCCAAAGAGAGCCAACTGTCCTTTGCGGCAACGGTCCACCTTACACCAGCTGCCTTAACATTGAGCTGAAGAGTCTCACCCTCAGCAGTGAAAGAAAGGGAAGTAGGATCGGCAGAAAGGGATTTCTCTACAGGAGACTCACCCTTGCCCCCCTCATCATCACCGCAACCTGTAGCTGTAAACATGATACCTACAGCAGCGAAGCACCAAGGCAACGCATACAAAAACGTTCGTTTCATAATTAAATTGTTAATAATAGTTGTTAATCTTGTCTAACTTAAGTGAGATTTGCGCGTCCAATCCACTATAACTTGTCGGATAAAACTTAATGCGCAATCTCGCATACTATCTAAAAACTAAAGTTAGGTAAACTATCTGGCAAAAGCAAAATATATCGATATTTTCTAATATTATATATATCTTTCCTTTGAAACCTCGTTATCAGAAATAATTCCGCTCTGACTCTATTATTATCAGAAGAGTTTTGAAGCAGCCACTGCGCAGTTAATGCCGTCTATAGCCGATGACACTATACCTCCGGAATAGCCTGCTCCTTCTCCGCATGGTATGAGGCCGGGCACCTGAGGGCAGAAATATGTATCCTCAGACCTAAGGATTCTTACCGGAGACGAGGTACGTGACTCGACACCGAGAAGCAAGGCTTCAGAGGTATAATATCCCCTCATCTTCTCTCCTGCGAGAGGAAATGCCTTCTGCAGACGAGAAGACACACATTCCGGCAGCAATTCGTGAAGAGGAGCCGACACCACACCGGGATGATATGAGGTCTGCGGAAGATCAGCAGAGAGCTCCTCCTCGCAGAAATCAGTCATCCTCTGGGCCGGTGCACACAGTTTGTTGACGATCCCGTCTTCATCAACTACCGGGTGAGCAGCAGCATATTCATACATCTTCTTCTCCACATCATGTTGGAAATTGAGCAGGGAGAACACTCCGTATTGCTTGTATTCCTCAGGCACATCCTCCGGCTCTATGGACACCACAACACCAGAATTGGCCCATTTGGAGTTCCTCGCTGAGTTGGACATGCCGTTGAGCACGGTATAACCGTCTTCAGTCGATGACGGGACAAGTATGCCTCCCGGGCACATGCAGAATGAAAATACGCCCCTTCCGTCGACCTGTTCAACAAAAGAATATTCAGCCGCAGGCATACCTTCCTCCCATCTGCCCCTGTAACGTATGCGATTGATGAGAGATTGAGGATGCTCGACCCTTACACCGAGGGCAAATCCTTTCGCCTCAAGAGACCAGCCTTTCTTGTCAAACATATAATATATGTCCCTTGCGGAGTGTCCTGTTGCCAGTATGACAGCCTTGGCCCTATAAGTTGAGACCTTTCCATCAGGCCTACTATCATCAACGGCAGTCACTGTGATAATGGAATCCCCACCTCTCTCAATGTCTGTAACTCTTGTGGAGAAATGGTATTCCCCACCATGCTCGCAGATGCACTGCCTGATATTGGAGACTAGTTTGGGAAGCTTGTCCGTACCGATATGCGGATGAGCGTCTATAAGAATCGACGGATCTGCGCCGAAATTGACAAACTGATAGAGGACTTCCCTGTTGTCTCCGCGCTTGGAAGATCGGGTATAAAGCTTTCCGTCAGAAAATGTACCCGCACCGCCTTCGCCATAGCAGTAGTTGGAGTCCGGATTGACATTGCCTGTCCTCGAAAGCTTTGCTATATCCGGCTTACGTCCGCTGACATCTTTACCTCTCTCAAGTATCACCGGCCTGAGTCCGAGAGTAAGCAGCTTAAGGGCAGCGAACATACCAGCGGGCCCTGAGCCGATTATGATCACTGGCTCAGCGTCATGTACGTCCTTGTATGCAGGTAAAGTATAGTCCGCATGGGGCTCGTTCTTGAGATAGGCCTCAACCCTATACCTCATTGTCACATCTCCTCTTGCGTCAATTGACCTGTGCACTATATAGCACTCAGCGGCAGCGTTCTGAAGCCTCGGTTGATAAGGCTTGGTCGGATCAATGACATTGATAACAGCATTATCTTTGAGACGAAGAGCTTCAGCTGCAGCCTTCCTTATATCATCCTGCCTCGGCTCTCTGCCCATCCTGCAGGAAATCTCGAATTCTATCATATACTTTGTAAAACTTCTGCTAATAACATGCTCTGCCGCACGACAATCCTGTCTCGTTGTGAGGACTCACAACAGTCACAGGCGATACCCTCTACTAATAGTCGGCAGTCCTTGATACGGGGGCCACGTCAAGCGGAGTTCTCTCGCCTGCAAGATAATGGTAATAACCGGCGATTGCTATCATAGCCGCATTGTCCGTAGTAAACTTAAACTCAGGGAGATATGTATTCCAGCCTCGCTTACGCCCCTCTTCGGTAATCCTCTCTCTAAGACCGCTGTTAGCAGAGACGCCTCCCCCAATCGTTATCTCACGAATACCTGTCAAGGCGGCTGCCTTGACAAGCTTGTCCATCAAGATATCGATAAGTGTCTTCTGGAAACTCGCACAGATATCGGCCTTGTTCTCCTCCATAAAACGGGGATTGCGGGCGAGTTCGTCCCGCACAAAATACAGAAGCGACGTCTTGACTCCGCTGAAGCTATAATCAAGTCCTGGGATATGCGGTTTTGCGAATTTGAAGCGAAGCGGATCTCCTTCCTTGGCGAGACGATCTATCACAGGTCCGCCTGGATAGCCAAGTCCGAGCATCTTGGAACATTTGTCAAATGCCTCCCCTACTGCATCATCGATTGTCTGTCCGAGAATCTCGTAGTGAAGTCTGTCATCGACTTTGACTATCTGGGAGTTGCCACCAGAGACAAGAAGGCACAGGTAAGGGAATGAAGGGCAGGGCGTATCCTTGCCATATTGCTTCACAAAACCTGCAAGTATGTGTCCTTGAAGATGGTTCACCATGATGACTGGTATGTCAAGAGCCACACCAAGTGCCTTGGCGAAAGACGTCCCTACAAGAAGCGACCCGAGAAGTCCCGGACCACGGGTAAACGCTATGGCGGAAAGGTCCTCTTTCCTTACTCCAGCCTTGTCCAAAGCCTGGCTTACTACAGGCACGATGTTCTGCTCGTGTGCCCTTGAGGCCAACTCCGGTATCACTCCACCATAGTCCTTGTGTACCTGCTGGCTTGCTATCACATTCGACAGAAGATAGCCATCTTTGATGACTGCTGCAGATGTATCGTCACAAGAAGACTCGATCCCGAGAATTATATCCGACATTCCAAAAACTCAATTGTACGTTTGACAAAGGTACTAATTATTTAGTAAATTTGCAGGTATGTGGCCAATTAAGACAATAAGACTATAAAAAGGCTTTTAAGAATACTCTATATACTCTCAGTGATTGCCGTCTTGCTCATCATCTCGGCAATCATTGCCTTACAGTCTTCTTTCGTGCAGACACGCATTGCCGACCAGGTATTGTCCACACTTGAGAGTCATATAGACGGTACGGTAAGCATCGGGAAGATACATTTCGACCCTTTCAAGGCTCTTGTCATAAGGGACATCTCCATTATAGACCGTACTCCATATATAGACAGCGCATCACATGTGGCTCATATGTCACATATAGACGGTACTCCTCTTGCGGACTCTGCAGTGGCTGCCCCCGTAGACACAATGTTCCATGCCGAATACGTGACAGCCTCATTCAGTCTAAAGGATCTTATATCTGGCTTTCCCACTCGTCTTAAGTCCGTGGAGGTCACCGGCGGCTGGTTCACCCTCACCCTTGAACCTTATGAGGAAGGTGAAATCCCACCGTTCAATCTGAGAAGGATCTTCAGACTTGTCCCTAAGGACGGGAAGAAATCAAGGAGTAAGAAGGAAATATTCCATATCTCCGGTGTAAGTCTCGAGGACATGGCATTCAGACTGTACAACTATCGCAAGAGAATAGACAAGGAGTTCCCAGAAGGGAGCATCGACTGGACAGACCTTGAGATAGAGGACATTTCCCTGTCGGGACACAATCTGAGGATGAAGGGCCCAGTCATGTACGGAGTCTGTGACCATCTATCTTTCAGAGAGAAGAGCGGCTATACTTGCAGCAACATCTCCGGAAGTGTAAGAGCCGGAGACGGGAGCGTGCTGGTAGCGGGACTGACACTGCAGGACGGAATGTCTGACCTGAGCATTCCATCGTTTGAGATGACATACGCTGACTCTGACGCTTGGTCCGAGTTCATCACCGAAGTTCGGATGAAGGCTGACATATCAGAAAGCATAGTAAGCATGGAAAGTCTCGGCTATTTCGCCCCCTCTCTGAAGAAATTTTCAATGACTGCTTCAGTCGAAGGAGAGATGGAAGGATATGTGAACGATCTGCACTTCAAGGATATACATTTCAAGACCACTGACAAGACATCGCTTCCTATAGTTGAGAAAGACTGGTACAGAGGCATTAAGGGTACAGCAGACGGCTCTATCGTCGGCCTTCCCGACTCGAAAGCGATGCTGACTGATTTCCGTGTCAAGAATGCATCATTTACCTCATGGGGATTGGAGCGCTTTCTGAAATGTTGGAATCCGCACATAAAGCTCTCGCTCGGAGAGTATTGCAAAGGCGAAAGGCTGTATTTCACCGGACATGCAAGGGGGCCTCTCAATAGGCTTACGGCTCGTGGCATCCTACATGCAGCAGGAGGCGAGATCAAGACCGTGCTTGACATAAGGAATGTTGCAGACAAAAGGCGACCCATCGAGATGCGTGGTACACTTACAGGTAAAGGTGTAGACATAGCCAAAGCCTCAGGAAGAGACCTTCCTATCGGGCAGTGCGACATAAGGACAGGGCTGAGCGCAAAGTTGTCTGGCGGTGTCCCTGACATAGTCATTGATTCCCTTTTCATAGACCGACTCGGAGTACACGGATATGAATACACTGGCATAGCTGCAAACGGACGATACAGCGGCAATGCATTCGATGGACGCATTGTATGCAACGACCCCAACCTCAATCTTCTGTTTCAGGGAATCTTCACCCTGTCTTCCAAGACGAATAACTCTATATACAGATTCTATGCAAATGTCGGATATGCAGACCTTGGAGCTCTCGGACTTATGCACCGCAAGGAAATGGCAAAGGTAAGTTTCAGTACAAATGCTGATTTCACGAGAATACGCGGTAAGGAAATCCTGGGCAATATCGGGATTGGGAATATCCAACTTGAGGACGGCCAGGGCATCCACGATGTCGGGGACATACGCATTTCTTCCCATTCAGCCGACACTGTAAGCAGGATTAGTTTTATCTCGGGCTTTGCAGATGGGTCCTATACAGGATCCCGCTTTGTCAATTTCTTCGTAAAAGACTTGAATGCCGCTTCATCAGGACGGGCCTTGCCTTCGCTTGGGTGCACAGAAAATTCCGAATATAAGCGCAACAGATACAAAGTATCGCTCCGCTTTCATGACACTATGCGGTTGCTCTCCTTCTTTGCACCAGGCTCCTACATAGCCGACAGCACCTGTCTCGACATTAATCTCGACCGAGGAGGCCATCTGGATGCAACTCTCAAATCTTCAAGGCTGGCGTACAGGGACAGATATCTAAAAGATGTCTCTGTAAAGACTAAGAACGCAGGAGACAGCCTTAGACTTTCACTGACTGCCGGGGAAATATCGGTAGGTCCAGCCTTAACAAGAGCCAACAGACTCAAGATAGACATGCACAGAGACTCTATATTTCTGTCATACAAATATGACAATGACGATGGAGGCAAGAATATGGCTTCACTCTCCATAGATGGCAATATAGGAAGAGACAGCAGCGATTCCCTCTTCCTTGGCATGAGGATAGTTCCGTCTTACATCAATCTTGACTCGAAACGATGGGATATGGAATCAGATACGATCATGCTAAGACGCGGAGCAATAGATATAAGAAAATTCTCGATAAGGAGCAGAGATGAAGTCATATCCATGCACGGAGGTTGGGCCGCGTCAGCACCTGATACCATGCAAGTTAATTTGTCGGGATATGACATCTCCACTCTAAATGCCTTTATAGGAAAGAATTATGGAATTGCAGGCAGACTGACCGGACACGCAATGATAGTGTCCCCCACTGATAGCAGAGCCGGCATTTTGATGAATATGGTATGTGACTCAGCCGCATTTGGAGGACACGGGCTCGGGACACTCAAGATTGCAGGGGTTTGGGATGAAAGTAGGAAAGGATTCAACTACGTGCTCCGCAACTCCATGGACAACATTCAGAATATCTATGCCTTCGGCAATTATTTCCCTCAGACAAAATCCATTGAGGGAAAGCTCTCGCTCAATGCTCTTGATATGGGATATGCCACCCCATTTGTGAAGAGCATCTTCGATGAATTCGGAGGAAAACTATCAGGAGACATAGCTTTCATCGGGCCGGTGGACAATGTAGACATAGCCAGCCGCGGACTGCGCATTGACGGAGGCAGACTACGGATAGGATTTACCAATGTAGCCTACAATGTGGACGGGCCATTGGATATGAATGACTTAGGACTAAATTTTAACGGCCTTTCAATTACCGATAGGTTTGGCAATAAGGGCAGCGTCAATGGTAAAATAGGATGGAAAGGCTTCCGAGATATACGCTTCGACACTGGGATCACTTTCTCTTCCCTTGAAGTAATTAACTCCTCGGAGAGTCAGAGTCCCATGTTCTACGGCAATGTGTCAGCGACAGGAAGGCTTGACATAACTGGGCCGGTGCATGCTCTATCCCTCAATGCTTCCGCAATGACTGAGAACAGAGGTTCGCTTCACATCCCGATACGAAGGACGGCTTCCGCGGCAATTTCGGATCTACTGACTTTCAAAATGCAAGAGAAAAAAGTCGTGACAGATCCTTACGAGGAAATGATGGGAAAGTTGAAGGAGAAAGAGAAGCAGTCAAGCGATCTGGCCGTACATCTTGACATAGTGGCAACTCCGGGAGTGACAGCCACGATCGAGATCGATAAGTCCACAGGCAATATCCTCACAGGCAACGGCAATGGTGTCATAACCATGGACATAAGGCCGAGCAGGGGCATCTTCAACATCGGCGGCAACTACAACATCACTGACGGTATCTACCACTTCGTAGCACTTGGCATTGCCAAGAGGGACTTCAATATCAGGGAAGGAAGTTCCATCAGGTTCAACGGTGACATCATGGACAGCGACCTCAACATCAATGCCATATACAGGACAAAGGCTTCAGTGGGAGTACTCATTGCCGACACAACTTCCACCTCTACAAGGAGGACAGTGGAATGCGGCATCTCCATCACCGACAAGATACGCAATCCCCGACTCGGATTCTCAATCAATATACCTGACCTGGATCCTACAACTCAGTCAAGGGTAGAAAGCGCACTCTCTACACAAGACAAGATCCAAAGGCAGCTTCTTGCACTTCTTGTCACCAACAGTTTCTTGCCAGACGAGCAGTCAGGAGTCACAAATACCTCATCATCAATGCTTTTCTCTAGTGTCAGCGAGATAATGTCGGGACAGCTCAATAGTATATTGCAGAAACTCGACATCCCCCTCGACCTCGGACTCGACTACCAGCAGGACATGAGGGGCAGCGACATCTTTGACGTGGCTCTGTCCACTGCACTGTTCAACAACAGAGTCATTGTCAACGGTACCATAGGCAACAGTCAGTACAACTCTGGGACTACAAGTAGCGAGATGGTGGGAGACCTCGACATCGATGTCAAGCTTGACAAGCAGGGTGCACTAAGGCTCAATATGTTCTCGCACTCGGCCGACCAGTATTCCAGCTACCTCGACAACTCTCAGCGCAACGGACTTGGTCTTACTTTCCAGAAAGAATACAACACATTCGGAGAATTTGTGAGGAGGCTGTTCATGAGCCGTTCCAGAAAAAGAGAAGAGGCTCTGAAGGAAATATCAGACGATCGCAAGGTCAAAATCAAGATTTTGGCAGATGACAGAAGAAAATACAAGAAAGACAGAAGGGCAGAAGCCCGCAAAGAGAGATAAGGGAAGACTTTTCCTTATACCATCCCCACTTGGAGACACGGCTCCGGAAGAGGTAATACCGCAGGGGACTCTTGCCCTGCTTCCAGCCATACATAAATATGTGGTAGAGGAGCTCCGGACGGCACGACGCTACTTGTCGGCAGCAGGACTCAAGGGGCAGATCGATGGCATCGAGATGTACGAACTCAACGAACATTCCACTCAGGAAGATGCCATTAGGCTTCTGTCTCTGTTTGACGAAGGCAATGATGTAGGATTGATCTCAGAGGCAGGACTTCCAGCAGTGGCAGACCCGGGTGCATCTCTCGTCGCCCTATGCCACACGCATGGCATCGAGGTCGTGCCAAAGACCGGACCTTCTTCGCTGATGATGGCTCTTATGGCATCCGGCCTCAATGGACAGTCATTCGCGTTCTGCGGCTATCTTCCATCAAAGTCAGGAGAACGCTGCCAGGCAATACGCTCTATTGAGAAAGAATCTAAAGCAATGCTCAGGACCATGCTATTTATCGAGACGCCTTACCGCAACGATACCATGCTCGAGGACATTCTTGGTACATGCTCCGAAGATACTCTTCTGTGCATAGCGGCCAACATTACGGCAGAGGACGAATATATCTCCACACGAACAATAGCCGAGTGGAGAAGCGAGAAGGATTTCAGGATCGGGAAGAGGCCTTGCGTGTTTGCACTTTATGCTGGGCATTCTAGTAACACTGCATCAGGTTCTCGGCAGAGCCACTCCTCAAAGAAATCGAGACATACAGGGAGATAAGACATGGGACTGACAGCATCATACATCACATTGGGCTGCAAGCTCAACTATTCCGAGACATCCACATACGAGAGAGGTTTGGTAAAGAAAGGCTTCGAGTCTGTGCCCTGGACCGAGAAAGCCGACCTATATATCATCAATACATGTTCGGTAACCGAGCACTCAGACAGGAAATCACGAAACATAATAAGGAAAATTCACCGTACAGCCCCAAATGCCCACATTGTAGTGACAGGCTGCTATGCTGAGCTCAAACGGGATGAGATCGAGACCATTGAAGGAGTAAGCCTTGTCATAGGGGCAAATGAGAAAGCTTCCCTCGTAGGCAGAGCGGCCTCACTGTTCGACATTGCTGCCAATAAACCCGAGATTGGAGTCGCCAGCAAAGGTGACGATGATAACGTCCCCTCACATGAAGCCGCATCAGGGACTATAGTGGGAGGCAGGACAGAGAGACAGGACAGGGAGGCAGTTGCAGACAAGACAGAAGGAACTTTCGCAGCATATTCTGACGGAGGAGAGAGGACAAGAGCTTTTCTGAAAGTGCAGGACGGGTGCGATAATTTCTGTTCATACTGCACGGTACCTTTTGCAAGGGGAAGAAGCCGGAGCATCAGTATCGATACAGCCGTCAGTGAAGCCAGGAAGATCGCCTCGACAGGAGTCAAGGAGATAGTGCTTACAGGGGTCAACACCGGAGATTTCGGCCGCAAGAGTGGGGAAAGTTTCTTCGACCTTATGAAAGCACTTGACAAGATCCCTGGTATCGAGAGATACAGGATTTCTTCTATAGAGCCCTATCTTCTCACCGATGAGATGATAGACTGGATAAGCAGCGGCACAAAGTTCCTTCCGCATTTCCACATACCGCTGCAGAGTGGTTGCGATACACTTCTGCACGACACTGGAAGAAGGTACGACACGGAATTTTTCGCGGCTAAGATAGACTATATACGGAAACGCATGAATTCCTCTCCGTCCGATGTCAATCCTGACGGCACCAGAAAGCCAGATGTATTTTTGGGCATTGATGTGATTGTAGGACTTCCTGGAGAGAGCGAGGAGATGTTCATGCAGACATATGATTTTCTCAAAGAAAGGATCAAGCCTGCATTCATTCACATTTTCCCATATTCAAGGAGGTCGGGGACAAGGGCTGCGGCAAGGAAAGACCAGGTGGCGGAAAGCATCAAAAGCGAGAGGGTAGCAAGACTTGAAGAGCTTTGCCAGAGGCTGCATGAGGAGTTCATTACCTCTCAGAAAGGGGTAAGAGAGAATGTGCTCTTCGAGAGCAAATGCAGCGATGGAATGATCGGAGGATACACCGGTAATTATATAAGAGTAGAGAGGACATGGGAGGACGGTCTTGCCGGCACAATCCAGGAGGTAATACTATGAGTGATAGAACAATACTTACTTTTCTCGGTACAGGCACATCACAGGGAGTCCCGATTATCGGATGTAGTTGCCCTGTATGCAGAAGTACGGACAAGAGGGACAAGAGATTCCGGTCTTCTGCCTACGTGCAGTACGGGGGACTTAAAATTCTTGTTGATGCTGGACCGGACTTCCGGATGCAACTGCTCGGGCAAGGAATTTCACACCTTGACGCAATTCTTCTTACTCACAGTCACAGGGATCATACCGGAGGTCTTGATGACGTGCGCTCACTCAATTATATTGACAGACGAGCCGCCGAGATCTACTGCGAGCAGAGGGTACTTGACTCATTGGAAGAAAGCTACGACTATGTGTTTGCCGAGCACAAATATCCCGGAGCCCCGGAATGGAATGTACACCTTATCGATGAGAAACCTTTCTTCGTAGAGCCTTCTGACAGCGACAGGGAGCTTGTGTGGGTACATGACTCCGGATATTGCTACAAGAATGCCGATGGGACACTCAGTCCTACTGCTGACCGCAAGGCATCTGTAGCAGCCAAGGCAGATGATCCACACTTCAAGGGCGGTTTGACTTCTCCAAGCGGACGCGGTATAGAGATAATCCCTATAAGGGGGATGCATGACAAGATGCCCGTACTGGGATTCAGATTCGGAGCTATAGCGTACATTACGGACATGAGCTTTCTTCCTGACTCTGAACTGGACAAGCTACGCGGCCTTGAACATGTCTCTCTCAACACGGTGGGCTACAAACCTCACCATTCGCACTTCTCTCTATATCAAGCTATTGACCAAGCACGAAAAATAAATGCACGACATACTTGGCTGACGCATCTCTCTCACACTTTCCCCGTGTATCCGGATTTCTCGGAGCAGCTTAGAGAGATTGCCCCAGACATTGACATAAGGCCTGCCTATGACGGCCTCACAATAGAAGGATAGGATCAGATTCACTTGCGACACAGACATCGAGCGCACATACTATTTATTAGGATTCATACGGAGGAAGTTTGCCTTCGTCTATCATAGTCCTTAGGACTTGAAGCCAGGCCTTGTCGCTGCCTGATGCCGTATTTCCCATACGGGCGGAAAGTTCTGGAAGACTGTATCTGCCCCCGAGTTCGTCACAAACAATGCGTCGTAGTTCTTCTTCCATTGATGCAGGCAATTGTCGGCGTCTTCGGCAGATGTCACAACGTCCGCAGTCTTTGGAATTCTGTTGGCCGAAATACGAGAGCAGGTAACGGGAGCGGCACACCTCCTCTTCCTGAATGTAGCTTATCATGCTTTCCATCCTCTCTGACCAGGCCTCTTTAAGCGCAGCATAGGTAAGAGGCGAGAGGGCGACATTGCCCTTTGCTAGCCTCTCTCCTGGGAAGACAAGTATATCGCATACATTTCCCGGTATATACCGTATAATATGTTGGAGTGAAAGCCGATAAAGTTCTTGACGTAAGAGTCCCACACCCACTCCGCATGAAGCGGCCACCTTCGCCTCGTCAATATAGACAGGATAGGAGAATATCGCATCATAACTCCTCATCAGCCTCACAACAATCTCGAGCTGCCTTCTTTCTTCAAAATCAACCGAATACAAGGCTTCCCTGTCTACAAGTATCTGTACTCTGGTAGGGCTGTCCAATGCCTCTGCATATACCCAGTGCCCTTCTTTCTCGATATATTTTATTGCATTGTACGCCATCGCCCTGTTAAGGGAAAATCTCTTGCAGAATTCCATGAAGTCAAAACGTGCCTGCCTCCCCTCTCCTTGGCCATACGCAATGCCAAGAAATGCGAAAACCTTATGATAAATGTCTTCTACATATTCGAGAGAGGGGAAAGACACTGTCTCTATCTGTCGCAGACGCTTTATGTCAGTAGGATTCCAAAGCAATACGGCATAGGAGTCATGCCCATCCCTGCCAGCCCTTCCGGCTTCTTGGAAATAGGCCTCCGGAGACTCCGGCACATCCATATGTACTACAAACCTTACGTCTGGCTTGTCTATACCCATACCGAAAGCGTTGGTACAGACCATCACCCTGACTTCACCGCTCTTCCACTGCTCTTGCCGGATTGTCCTCTCAGAGGGAGTAAGACCGGCATGGTAGAATGATGCGCTCACTCCGGATGACAATAGAAGTGAAGCTATCTCCTCGGTACGTGCCCGGTTCCTGACATAAACAATGCCGGTACCCTGGACTCCGTTACAGACAGCAAGCAGCTGGCCTGACTTATCTTCGCATTTCCTTACTACATAGGAGAGATTTGGGCGCTCGAATCCGCTTCTCAAGAGATTTTTCTCCTTGAAACGGAGTCTTTCCATTATGTCCTGCGCCACTTTCTCCGTAGCTGTGGCCGTCAAGGCTATTATTGGCGCGGCCGTCTTGTCTCTCAGTTGTCCGATCTTAAGGTATGCAGGCCGGAAATCATAGCCCCACTGAGAGATACAGTGCGCTTCGTCCACCACGATGAAACTTATGTCAAGCTCGCCGAGATAGGCGTTGAATAGAGGGGAAGAAAGCCTCTCTGGAGATAGATACAGGAATTTCACATCTCCGTAGGCAGCATTGTTGAAAGCAGTATCCACCTCCCGGGCCGTCATCCCCGCATAAGCAGCCACAGCCTTGATCCCCCGATCACGAAGATTCTGCACTTGGTCTTTCATCAAGGCTATAAGAGGAGTAACTACCAAGGCGACGCCTTTCTTCATTAGCCCAGGTACCTGGAAACAGACAGATTTGCCGCCACCTGTCGGCAACAGGGCAAGTACGTCCCTTCCTTCAAGGGCGGACTCTACTATCTTCTCCTGCATCGGCCTGAAAGAACTGTATCCCCAGTATTTTTCAAGCACCTGGAGAGGAGTCATTCCGGCCGTCATATGGTCTTTTTCTAACGACATTTAGAAGCTGCTTTGAAATGATTCGTCTCTTCTCTTATGGTCCTTTCCTGCCATTTTCATCTTTATCAGTCGAGTACCACCAGTACACTCCTTCTTCCAAAATCGAGGCTGCCTCGAAAAATCCTCATAATAAAATTCGGAAACCATTTCAAAACAGCTTTTAGGCAAATTTAGTAAATTTGTCTTATGAAATTCGACAAAGCAGCCCTTGCCGCCGTGATTGTGACGGCGTTTTTCATGATTTGCTCGGTACAGTCCTGCCGTGATAGAAAAGTGCACGAAGCGGCAGACAGCACTGGGGTGAGAGACACGGTATATCCGCTCGGCTTCTGCACCGACTCCTTTGATGTGGAGGAGGGTACGGTAAGAGACGGGGAGATCTTCACTTACCTGCTAACGCGTCTGGGCATGGACAATGCAGGAGCACACCTTCTCACAGCAGCGTCAGACTCGATATTTGACCCGAAGAAACTCCGCTCTGGAAACAGATGGCAGGCATATTATGAGGCAGATACCTCGGGAAGAGGGTCTCTGAGGTATCTCGTATACAATGAAGACAAAACCGGGCTTTTCGTATTCAAATGCACACCGCCATACCGGGCTATCCGCACTGAACGTCCTGTCAGCCACACCATTAAGGCAACAGAAGTGACTATCTCTTCATCACTGTGGAACGACATGAAGGCAGTAGGGGCACCGCATCTTCTGATACTCAAGCTTGAAGACATCTATGCATGGACAGTTGACTTCTTTGCCCTACAAGAAGGGGATATATTCAGGGTGCTCTATGATGAGTCAGCCTGTGAAGGCGAGTTGGTGGATATCGACACTGTTTTCTATGCTGAGTTCGCCCATGGAGGAAAGACTATGCCTGCAATAAGGTATGATCAGGGAGACGGCAGCGGTATATACTGGAATGCAGAAGGAGAAAGCATGAGAAAAGCTTTCCTCAAGGCACCTCTCCGCTTCTCGAGGATAAGTTCCGGATTCTCATACCGAAGGAAGCATCCAGTCAGCGGCAAGGTAAGGCCACATACCGGTGTAGACTATGCAGCCCCCGCAGGGACACCAGTAATGAGCATAGGAGACGGTGTAGTCATAAGCAGAGGCTGGGCAGGAGGGGGTGGCAACACTGTGAAGATACGCCACAACTCAGTATATACCACGGCCTATCTGCATCTGTCGCGTTATGCGTCCGGTCTCAAGACCGGGGACAGGGTAAGTCAAGGACAAGTGATCGGCTATGTCGGCTCGACCGGTGTATCTACAGGGCCGCATCTTGATTTCCGGGTATGGAAAGGCGGCTCACCTATCAATCCGCTCACGATGGAATCTCCGAGTGTGGAGCCTTTGAGGAAAGAGAATCTCTGTGCTCTGGACTCGGCAAGGATTGCCAGCAAGCATACACTTGACAGCCTTCTGAGCCAGAAAAGGGACACGACATCAGTCTCAATACAGGAACAACCCGAATAATGGGAACTAAAGGAGTTGACTGGGTAATGGAAATTACAGAAACAGGCCAAACGAAAGAGATCTCTCCTATAGGAGTTTTCCACTCTCCTTTTCCAGAGAAATTCGGCATTCCGCGACAGAGCGGGATTATAGAGGAGCTTGAAGGGAGGATTGTTCTGTGCAAACATTTCCGCAAAAGAGAGGCAATAGAGGGGATCGAGGACTTCAGCTACCTCTGGATCGTGTGGGGTTTTTCCATGGCTGGCTTCAACGGTAGCCTTACAGTAAGGCCTCCGAGGCTTGGTGGCAACAGGAGCATAGGGGTATTTGCCACAAGGTCACCTTTCAGACCCAACGAGCTCGGTCTCTCATGCGTCAAGCTTGTCGGGGTCGACTACGAGGGAGAAGAAGCCCCCGTCATAAGGGTCAGCGGGGCTGATCTTATGGACGGGACTCCTGTATATGACATCAAGCCGTATATTGCCTATAGCGATGCGCATCCGGATGCTCGCAGCGGTTTCGTAGACAATACCACGTGGAAAGAGTGCAATGTAGTCTTCCCTCCAGAGCTTGAAAAAAAGTTCCGTCTCGAAATAGGCAAATGCCAACAGTGGCGTCATTCAGACCCCGACATGGCGGTAAAAGCACTTCGCAAAGTGCTTGCCCAGCGACCTGTCCCAGCCTACCGGCAAGCTGACGAGGAGAGGACATACGGCATGAAGTTCATGTGCTGTGATGTGCGCTTCACCCTCGGAGAAGAATGTATCACGGTCACGGGTATAGTCCCAGACACAATCCAGGACAGAAAGTAATGAGCCCTACAACAATTGCTGCAACGATCGTAGCTTATTTTGCGGTTGTCGTAATAATATCGGCATTTACCGGCAAGAGTGATGACAATGCCGGATTCTTCAACGGAGGAAGACGCCAGAAATGGTACTTCGTGGCTTTTGCAATGATAGGATCAGCCATGTCCGGGGTCACATTTGTCTCGGTGCCTGGGATGGTTGCCGGCTCTGGATTCAGCTATATGCAGATGACTTTGGGATTCATAGCCGGACAGGCCGTAATCGCCTTTGTACTTGTACCGCTGTTCTACAGGAAAAATCTTATCTCCATCTACGGCTATCTCCAGGACAGATTGGGAGTACGATCATGGAAGACCGGAGCATGGTTCTTCTTCATATCCAAGCTTCTCGGTGCTGGGGTAAGGCTGTATCTTCTGTGCATCAGCCTTCAGGTAATGCTATTCTCCCCCATGGGGCTTCCGTTCTGGGCCAATGCCGCAATCACTGTGTCCATCCTCTTTATCTATACTTTCAGGGGCGGAATCAAGTCTGTAATAGGAATTGACTCGCTCAAGACCCTGTTCATGCTTTCGGCTATAGGTGTCTGCACATGGTGCATATGCAAGGCAATGGGGATAGGACTGACAGAGCTTCCACAATACATTGCCGGAAGCGGGATATCTAAGGTTTTCTATTTCAGCGACCCAGCAAGTCCGCTATATTTCTTCAAGCAGTTCTTCGGTGGAATGTTCATACTTATAGCAATGACAGGGCTCGACCAGGATATGATGCAGAGAAATCTATCCTGCCGGAATGCAGCTGATTCGAGCAAGAATATAATGGTCTCTTCCCTGCTGCAGACTGTCGTGATCCTTGCATTTCTCGTACTCGGGGTATTGCTTTACGGATATGCGGGAGCTACCGGGGCAGGCGGAGATGCTACTGGGGATAAGCTTTTCCCGGCAGTTGCCACATCCGGAAGCCTTCCAGTTGCGGCCGGGATTCTTTTTATTCTCGGTCTTGTATCTTCTTCATTTGCAGCCGGAGGTTCGGCTCTTACAGCTCTTACGACCTCTTTTACAGTAGATATTCTCGGCAAAGAGACTGCCCGAGAGCAGAAGTTGAAAAAGACCAGACACATTGTCCACGCATGCATGGCTACCGCTCTCGGTGCAATTGTAATAGTGTTCGGGCTTCTGTCTGGAACATCTGCAATTGATGCCGTATACAGGATTGCGAGCTACACTTACGGTCCCATTCTCGGGATGTTCGCTTTCGGGATTCTTACAAACAGGCGCGCGCCAGACTTTGCCGTGCCCGCTATCGCAATCGCAGCCCCTCTTATATGCCTTGTTTTGCAGTCAAATTCGGAAAGATGGTTTGGAGGTTATACCTTTGGATATGAGATACTTGTTCTCAACGCTGGGATTACTTTCACAGCAATGCTATCCTTAAGCCGCAAAATACAGACGCCAGACGACAGCAAGCTCGATATCTGACTAAACCGATGACTAACTGAGCGCAGACCTGAGACGTAAAAGATCCATAAAAGAATTTATGAAAAATTTTTAAATATATTCTTATGGTTTTTTTGCTAAGTTTGCATATTTTGTAGACTATGGAATTATATGAATACGCCAGGCCGGATGTAATGGCTGGCAAGAAGATACTATATGTGCACGGTTTCGCTTCAAGTGGACAGAGCGGCACTGTAAGGACAATGAGGACTCTGCTTCCAAATGCGGAAGTAATCGCTCCGGACTTACCCGTAAGGCCACAGGAAGCGATGTCACTTCTTCACGCCATCTGTCAAGAGCAGAAGCCGGACCTTATAATAGGCACGTCAATGGGCGGCATGTACGCCGAGCAACTGCACGGTTTCCGTAGGATTCTTGTCAACCCGGCATTTACTCTTGCTGACACGATTCTAAAGAACAACGGACTCGGGCGTCAGGAGTTCCACAGTCCCAGGACAGACGGACAGACTTCTTTTCTCGTCAACAAGGGTCTGATAGAGGATTTCCGTGAGGTATCTTCGCTCTGTTTCGATGGAATGCAGCCTACGTCCACTCTCGCCTCCAGTCTCGGAGATAAGGAAGGTGACAAGGCAAATGTGTTCGGCATGTTTGGAAGACAGGACAATCTTGTGCATACCATGCCCCTTTTCGCCTCTTACTACCCAAATGTGATAAGTTTCGAGGGTGGGCACTATCTTGACGACAGCGTATTCCTGCACAGCGTACTTCCTATCATATCAAGGATTGACGACATGATTCAGGGACGTAGCAAACCGGTGGTCTTCATCACATTGGGAGATACTATAATGGATCTGAAAGGCGGAGAGGCACACTCTCTGTCCCTTAATGACATGCAACCCATAAACGGGGCAGCAAAAGCATTTGCAGATCTGAGCCGTCACTACAGACCATTTGTACTGATTGCTGCAGACTACAACAGGCCGGACGAAATCCCTGTAATGTGGGAATGGATAGAGAAGCATCTCGGTACTCCCGCATGGGAGAGAATCACGGTATGCGGAGATAAGTCAATGATCATAGGAGACTATCTCGTAGATGCGCACCCCAACAGACTCGGCTCCCAGGATTTCCTAGGGACTGTGATTCATTTCGGAGAGGAACCATTCAAGACCTGGGACGAGGTGAGCGAGTATTTTGGACGACTGGGCGGACAGTAACTTAACGATCTGTGGCTTACAGCCACTGCACTCAAAATGATAATAACAAAAGTTCTATAAATCAAGATGCAAAAGAAACATTATTCCGGGCTTTCTGACGCTGAGGTTCTCAAGAGCAGGGAACTTCACGGCATGAATGTTCTGACTCCTCCCAAGAAGGAGTCCATGTGGCGAAAATTCCTTGCCAGATTCCGTGACCCTATCATTAAGATACTTTTAGTCGCACTTGTGATGTCATTCGGAATATCGATATACGAATACGGCTGGTGTGGAGAAGGGGCGTCTGTATTCTTCGAGCCGAGTGGCATTTTGCTTGCCGTCCTGCTTGCCACAGTAGTCGGTTTCGTTCTTGAGATGAACAACGAGAAGACATTCCAAAGTCTTAATGAGGTAAATGACGATACTCAGGTCAAGACAATACGCAACGACAATATCTGCCTTGTTCCCCGTCGTGACATAGTTGTAGGTGACATAGTGATGATAGAGACAGGAGACGAAGTGCCGGCCGACTGCCAACTGCTCGACAGTCTCAATCTTCTTATGAATGAGTCGTCCCTTACAGGAGAGCCGCAATGCGCCAAGACAACGGATCCAGCCCATTTTGACAAAGATGCAACCTATCCATCGGATCAGATACTCAAAGGGACTACCGTAATTGAAGGATACGGCACTGCAAGAGTGATAAGGGTCGGCAACGAGACCGAGAGCGGAAAGGTCTTCCAAGCTGCTCAGGTAGAAGAAGGCGAGCCTACCCCGCTGAGTCGCAAGCTTGAGGCGCTGGCCGGTTTCATCACCAAGGCAAGCTATCTTTTTGCCGCCCTTATAATCATAGGAAGGGCTATAAAATATTTCGCTGACCCGTCCATCGCGGCCTCTGCCGACGGGACATGGATAGGAATCCTTGAATATGCCCTCAACACCGTGATGATAGCGGTTACCCTTATTGTCGTTGCCGTCCCTGAAGGACTTCCAATGAGTATCACACTCAGCCTTGCATTCAGCATGAAGAAACTGATGAAGGAGAACACCCTTCCCCGTACAATGCATGCTTGCGAGACTATGGGAGCTACTTCAGTCATCTGCACCGACAAGACCGGAACTCTTACACAGAACCAGATGACAGTGCACAAGACCGAGTTCACAGGCATCAGCGGACAGGTTCTTACAAATGACAAGGCCTCCGGTCTGATCAAGGAAGGGATAGCTGCCAATACTACGGCAAACCTTGACTTTTCGGATCCAGCCAAGATAAAAGCAATCGGCAACCCTACAGAGGGGGCCTTATTGCTGTGGCTACATAGCAACAACATCAACTACTTAACACTCAGAGAGAATGCAAGTATTATAGACAGAATCCCGTTCACGACAGAGCTCAAATACATGGCAACCGTCGTAAAGTCTGACATCACTGGAGGAAAAGTGCTGTACGTAAAGGGGGCCCCCGAGATAGTAATGGGACTTTGCGATATCTCTGAAGATGAGAAGAAAGATACGACCGAGAAGCTTCTCGGCTTCCAGTCAAAGGCTATGCGTACTCTTGGATTTGCATACAAGGAGCTGTCTGATGGCGAGATCTACGAAGAAGACGGCAAACTTACAGTTGGAGGACTTCATTTCCAGGGTATCGTGGCCATCTCCGATCCTGTACGAAAGGAGGTTCCATCTGCCATAAGGAGCTGCCTCGATGCCGGCATACAGGTCAAGATTGTAACAGGAGACACTCCCGGAACGGCAAAGGAGATAGGCCGCCAGGTTGGGCTTTGGAATGACAGCGACACTGACAGGAACATCCTTACCGGTGTAGAGTTCGCCTCAATGAGCGACGAGACCCTAAAGGAAAGGATTCCTGACATGAAGATAATGTCGAGAGCAAGGCCAAAGGACAAGGAGAGGCTTGTACGCCTGCTCAAGTCTGAAGGTATGGTTGTGGCTGTAACAGGAGACGGCACCAATGATGCTCCGGCCCTCAATGCGGCAGACGTTGGCCTGTCTATGGGTGACGGGACAGCCGTAGCCAAGGAGGCAAGCGACATGACTATCATGGACAACTCCTTCTCTACTATATCTCATGCCGTAATGTGGGGACGCTCCCTATACAAGAATATACAGAGATTCGTGATGTTCCAGATGACTATCAATGTCGTCGCCTGCATGATCGTGCTCTTCGGGGCATTCATCGGTACCACGTCCCCTCTTACAGTGACCCAGATGCTGTGGGTCAACCTTATTATGGACACATTCGCGGCTCTCGCCCTCGCTTCACTGCCACCCTCACCTGCTGTGATGAAAGAGAAACCGAGAAAGCTCGAAGACTCGATAATAAGCCGGGCAATGGCCGGGAATATATTCGGCGTCGGCGGCTTGTTCTTCGCAGGACTGATAGCTCTAGTAGTGTTCTTCCAGAGTGCAGACTTCACATCCTTGGCCCACTTCAGTTTCGAATGGAGCGGAGACAAGACTCTCTCTCCGTATGAGCTAAGCATTTTCTTCACGGTTTTTGTGATGCTTCAGTTCTGGAACATGTTCAACGCCAAGGCGTTCATGACTGGAAGGAGTGTATTCCATTCACTTGCGCACTGTGGAGGATTCCTTGCCATAGCAGCCCTTATTCTTGTGGGGCAGATACTGATAGTACAGTTTGCATATATGTTCTTCAATGTGACTCCACTGTGTCTGACCGACTGGCTTATCATCATAGGTGCAACTTCCGTTGTGCTCTGGGTCGGGGAGATAATGAGAGCCCTGACAAGAAATTTAAGGTAACTGAGAAAGCCGGCTTACTGACGCTAATTTGACAGCCTTTGACAGCCTCAAAGCCGGCTTTTGCCATATCGGATTTTATGGCTAAATTTGTAGGATTTAAAATTAAGAAAGAGATTCGAGGAGTTTGAACAATGCGCGATGGCATTGTATGATAGAGTATAACTTAAAAAATATACAACAGAATGAGTATCCAGCAGGATAATATCAAGAAGCTGGTAGAGCGCAGGGCCAAAGCGATGATGGGCGGCGGCCAGAAAAGAATAGACGCTCAGCACCAGAAAGGCAAGCTCACTGCTCGTGAGAGGATTGCTCTGCTTCTGGACGAGGGTAGTTTTGAGGAGTTCGACATGTTCGTACGCCACAGATGCACCAATTTCGGCATGGACAAGCAGCATTTCGATGGCGATGGAGTAGTTACCGGACAAGGAACAATAGACGGAAGATTAGTATATGTCTTCGCTCAAGACTTCACAGTATCGGGTGGCTCACTGTCCGAGATGATGTCAAAGAAAATCTGCAAAGTAATGGATTTGGCCTCAATGAACGGGGCGCCTTGCATAGGACTTAACGACTCTGGCGGAGCAAGAATCCAGGAAGGAATTAACTCACTTGCAGGCTTCGGAGAGATCTTCGAGAGGAATATTCTCTCTTCAGGTGTCGTACCGCAGATCTCTGGAATCTTCGGTCCATGTGCTGGAGGTGCAGTATATTCCCCTGCTCTGACTGACTTCACAGTGATGGTGAAGAACACTTCCTATATGTTCCTCACCGGACCGGCAGTCGTAAAGAGTGTTACCGGTGAGACAGTCAGCTCCGAAGACTTGGGTGGCGCAAGCGTACATGCGTCCAAGAGCGGAGTAGCGCATTTCGCTGCCGAGAATGACGAGGACGGCATAAGGATAATAAAGGAACTTCTCGGGTACATTCCTCAGAATAACATGGAAGAAGCCCCCGTTGTACCGACAAATGACCCTGTCGGCAGAGTTGACGACTCTCTCAACGAGATCATCCCCGACAATCCCAACAAGGCCTATGATATGTACAAAGTCATAGGAAGCATCGTAGACGACGGTAAATTCTTCGAGATCCATCAGGCATTTGCCAAGAACATAATAGTAGGCTTCGCCCACATGAACGGCCGAAGCGTCGGCATCGTGGCCAACCAACCCAAGTATCTGGCCGGAGTCCTCGACATCAACGCTTCACGCAAGGCTGCAAGATTCGTCCGTTTCTGTGACGCTTTCAACATCCCTCTTGTCACATTGGTAGACGTTCCGGGCTTCCTCTGCGGCACTCAGCAGGAATACGGAGCAATCATAAGCAACGGTGCCAAGTTGCTCTACGCTTACGGTGAAGCGACAGTGCCCAAAGTCACAGTATCACTCAGGAAGTCCTACGGCGGAGCACATATTGTCATGAGCTGCAAGCAGATACGAGGCGATATCAACTACGCCTGGCCTTCAGCCAACATCGCCGTAATGGGAGCCGATGGAGCTGTTGAGATCCTATACGGCAAAGAACTTAAGGCCGTCGAGAATCCCGAGGAGAAGGCAGCCCTCAAGGACGAGAAGAAAAAAGAATACGACGACCTTTTCAGCAACCCTTATCAGGCAGCACAGATGGGCTATATAGACGATGTCATCGAGCCGAGGAATACAAGATTCCGCGTGATCAGAGCTCTTGAGCAACTTTCAGGCAAGAAACAGACTTTGCCTGCCAAGAAGCACGACAACCTTCCCCTATAGAGCATGGACAACATGAAAAGATTTTCTATCATATCGGCTTTGGCCGCCTGCATGATTTCTTATGGAAATGCGGAAGCCCAGAATGTGAGCGACCTTATCATTTCCGAAATCATGGCAGACGGTGACAGCAGCGTGGTGGACGACTACGGCAACCGCGAAGGCTGGATAGAGTTGTTCAATACATCGCAGGGGACGGTCAACTACGGAGGATGCTATCTCTCGGATGACAGGTCAGACCTTAAGAAAAGCATGATCCCCAAGTCTGACGCAAGGACAAAGCTCGGACCGAGACAGGTTGTCCTTTTCCACGCAAGCGGAAAAGGCAGTCAAGGGACATATTATGCTGGATTCAAGATACGGAGAGGCTCCACGGTCTATCTTGTCAGCAATGACGGAAGGACTATAGTAGACTCGCTTGCTGTCCCAGCCAACCTACCATCTGGAAAATCGGTTGTCAAGATGGCTCATGACATCCGCGGAATGGAGTTCGTCACTGAATCCACTCCGGCAGAACCGACCCCAATGGCAGTCAACTCGGCAGGGGACGAAGAGACAGGTAGCCAGAAGATGGCTCGGGAAGACAGGTATGGCCTAGTTCTCACCGTGGTCTCAGTCGGAGTCGTATTCTCCGCCCTTATCATACTATGGTGGCTGTTCAGCCTCCTCGGACGCGTCTCACGTGAGAAATCTTCTAAGAGGAATGAGGCCAAGGGTATGAGTCCTGAGGTGGCGGCAGCCATAGGACTGGGACTCCAGAAAGAATGCTCCGATGGCACGTATGCCGCTATTGCGCTCGCTCTTGCAATGTACAATGAAGAAAGCGTACACGACAAGGAGAGTTTCGTTATAACCATAAAGCATCACGCGTCCCAATGGAACGAAAGGGAGCAGGGATTTAGGCGTCTCCCAAGATAATTTCTACACAGCTTCAAAAACAAGACAATCATGAAAGAGTATAAATTCAAAATCAACGGCAACGACTACAATGTTGCCATCAACTCGGTCAACGGAAAGACAGCCGACGTGACAGTCAATGGCACTGCATATACAGTGGAAATGGAAGGAGAGAACGCTCCAGTATCTGCACCTCAGCCCACACAAGCTTCTGTAGCAGCACCAGTTGCAGCACAGCCCCAGGCTTCAGCAGCACCCAAGGCTGCTCCTGCAGGCGCACCATCAGGAACAGGCAAGACTGTAAAGTCTCCGCTTCCGGGCGTTATAATCGAGGTCTCAGTAAAGGAAGGTGACACTGTTGCCGCCGGCCAGAAAGTAGCCGTTCTCGAAGCCATGAAGATGGAGAACGAGATCCAGGCCGAGAAAGGCGGTACCGTGACCAAGATACACGTATCCAAGGGCGACTCCGTACTCGAAGGCGCTGACATCGTAACTATCGCCTAATAGATGGAGCAGATAATCAGCAGTCTACAGCAATTCTGGGAATACACAGGATTCTGCAACATGACCTGGCAACATATAGTGATGATAGCCATAGGCATAGGCTTCATCACTATAGCCATCCTCAAGGAATGGGAGCCTCTGCTTCTTGTCCCGATCGGTTTCGGCATCATAATCGGCAATATCCCGATGTTCCCCGGACTAAATATCGGGGTTTACGAGGACGGATCTGTGCTTAACATCCTATATCAGGGAGTACGCCAGGGGTGGTATCCTCCGCTGATTTTCCTTGGTATCGGGGCAATGACTGACTTCTCTGCCCTCATATCGCAGCCAAGGCTCATACTCATCGGAGCTGCAGCGCAAATGGGAATTTTCGGAGCTTACCTTCTTGCCCTGTCAATGGGCTTCATGCCCAACGAAGCCGGTGCAATAGGCATCATCGGTGGAGCGGACGGTCCTACTGCCATCTTCCTCTCGTCGAAGCTTGCACCTGACTTTATGGGAGCTATTGCCGTATCGGCATATTCGTATATGGCACTCGTCCCGGTGATCCAGAAGCCCATAATGAAGCTTCTCACATCGCGCAAGGAAAGGCTCATCCGCATGTCCAAACCAAGAACAGTAAGCCAACGTGAGAAAATCATCTTCCCTATTGTAGGCTTCCTTACAACAGCTTTCATAGTCCCTTCAGGACTTCCTCTTCTGGGTATGCTATTCTTCGGTAATCTACTCAAGGAGAGTGGGGTTACAAGGCGTCTTGCAGAGACAGCAAGAGGACCGCTCATCGATGTGGTGACTACACTTATAGGCCTTACGGTAGGCTGCTCTACTCAGGCTGACAAGTTCCTTTCCGCAACTTCGATCAAGATCTTCGCCCTCGGTCTGCTGTCATTCATAATAGCAACGGCCTGTGGGGTTCTCTTTGTGAAGTTCATGAACCTGTTTTGCAAAGAGGGGCACAAGATCAATCCGCTCATTGGCAATGCCGGAGTGTCTGCCGTCCCTGACAGCGCAAGGGTATCGGAGATGGTAGGCCGAGAGGCAGACCCGTCCAACCACCTTCTCATGCACGCTATGGGACCGAACGTTGCCGGAGTGATCGGCTCTGCTGTTGCAGCTGGTATCCTGCTCGGTTTCTTAGGATAAACTGACAGGCTATCTGTTCTCCAGCAGTAAGGATTACTGACATTAAGAAATATCCAAATAAAAGGGGAGGCTCAAAAAACAAGAGCCACCCCTTTATTCTTATTCTGTGAGGTCAACCTCAACAGACACCAAGCTCACGACCTACCTTTATAAAGGCGTCTACACACTTGTCGATCTGGGCGTGGGTATGAGCCGCTGAAAGCTGCACCCTTATTCGAGCTTGATTCTTCGGTACTACCGGATAATAGAATCCCGTGACATATATGCCTTCATCTTGCATCTTAGCGGCAAACTCCTGTGACAGTCTGGCATCGTAGAGCATCACTGCACAGATTGCGCTTTGTGTCGGCTTTATATCAAACCCTGCTGACATCATCTTACTTCTGAAATACTCCACATTGTCCACAAGCCTGTCATGAAGCTCATTGCTCTCCCCGAGTATTCTGAAGACTTCAAGACTTGCACCTATAATGCAAGGTGCCAAAGAGTTGGAGAACAGATAAGGCCGGCTTCTCTGCCTAAGTAGTTCGATTATCTCGCGACGTCCCGTAGTGAATCCGCCCATTGCTCCTCCGAATGCCTTTCCAAGTGTCCCGGTATAAATGTCTACCCTTCCGTAAGTTCCCTTGAGTTCGCTTACCCCATGACCCGTCTTGCCTACTACTCCGGCCGAATGAGACTCGTCCACCATCACGAGAGCATCGTATTGCTCAGCAAGGTCACAGATCTTGTCAAGAGGAGCAACATTACCGTCCATAGAGAAGACTCCGTCAGTGGCTATGATCCTAAACCTCTGTGCCTGAGCCTCTTGCAGACATTTCTCAAGCTCACCCATATCGGCATTGGCATAACGGTATCTCTTTGCCTTACAGAGCCTTACTCCGTCTATGATGGAAGCGTGGTTGAGAGCATCTGATATTATGGCATCCTCTTCAGTCAGAAGAGGCTCGAACACTCCTCCGTTGGCATCGAAGCAGGCAGCATACAGGATAGTGTCCTCGGTATGGAAATATTGGCTGATTGCCGCCTCCAGCTGCTTGTGTATGTCCTGAGTACCGCAGATAAAGCGAACTGAAGCCATGCCATAGCCGCGGCGCTTCATCATCTCATACGAAGCCTTCACAAGTCTGGGATCATTTGCAAGGCCGAGATAGTTGTTGGCACAGAAATTAAGGACTTCCTTGCCTCCTACATTTATGGATGAGGACTGGCTACTTTCTATCAGTCTCTCTTCTTTATACAGACCCGCTTCACGGATCTCCGACAGTACACCTTGAAGGTGCTCTTTCATTTTACCGTACATGAGAATAGAAATTTATAGCGGAAATTTACTTATTATTCTGCAAAAACTGTCTATTTTTGCAACTTAAATGAAAGAAATACGGGCAATCCAAATCTCTTTCATGACGTCAATAAATCACATGCAATGAAAAACATTCTTATAATCGGTGCGACCGGACAGATCGGATCAGAACTTACAATGGAACTTCGCAGACGTTATGGCAATAGCCACGTTGTGGCTGGGTATATCCATGGCAGCGAGCCCAAGGGAGAACTTCTCGAATCAGGTCCTGCCGAACTTGCAGATGTTACAGACGGGCAGAGACTCTCCGAGGTTGTAAGGAAATACAATATCGACACCATATACAATCTTGCAGCCCTGCTCTCGGTTGTGGCTGAGTCCAAGCCGAGACTTGCATGGAAGATCGGAATTGACGGGCTTTGGAATGTACTTGAGACAGCGAGAGAGAACGGCTGCGCCGTATTCACGCCGAGTTCCATAGGATCTTTCGGACCCGAGACCCCTCACGTCCACACTCCTCAAGACACCATTCAGAGGCCAAGGACAATGTACGGGGTTACAAAGGTGACTACCGAGCTACTAAGCGACTATTATTTCCACAAATACGGGGTTGACACACGCGCGGTAAGATTCCCAGGACTTATCTCTTACGTGACCCTTCCGGGAGGAGGCACGACAGACTATGCGGTAGACATATACTACAGCGCGGTAAGGGGTGAGAAATTCATCTGCCCTCTTAAGAAAGGCACCCTCATGGACATGATGTATATGCCGGATGCCCTGTCAGGAGCGATACATCTTATGGAGGCTGACCCGTCAAGGCTCATCCACCGCAATGCATTTAATATTGCATCCATGAGCTTTGCACCCGAGACTATATATGAGGCTATACGCAAGGAGATCCCCAATTTCGAGATGGAATACCGCCCTGACCCTCTGAAGCAAAGTATTGCGGACAGCTGGCCGGACAGCATGGATGATTCCTGCGCACGCGAGGAATGGGACTGGAAGCCTTATTATGACCTTGAGTCCATGACTAAGGACATGATAGCGAGACTTCGCGCAAAGTTGCTCTAAACGGACATGATAGCGAGACTTCGCGCAAAGTTGCTCTAAACGGTTATAGATTTCTTTTGGGTGAGAGAGTGTGTGACCAAACAGTTTCTAATACTCTTACCCTGAAAATACAATCTTTGCAAATAACTCGCTATTAGCAGCCTCTGCCTCTGCTTCTGCTAATACTCTTACTCTGCAATTACAACCTCTGCAATTACAACCTCTGCAATTACAACCTCTGCAATTACAACACAAAGAATCATTTGCATAAAAAAAGGTGGTCGGACTTGCATTCGAACCACCTTTTATCATTAATATCTATACGGATTCCTACTCCCAGCCGAGTATTTTCTTGAAATCGTAATGCTCCGGATTGGCAACTAAAGCCTTGGCAGCTTCATAGTCCTCAGGAGTGATATAGTGCGCTATGTACTTGTAGTAATTCTGTGCAGTGCCGGCATTGATATCTACTACGCGCGGAGGGATCTTGCCTGTCTTGGGATCCTGAAGATCTGCAAGATACAGAGGAGATACATTGCCGAATGCGTCAACATATACCATACAGCCGGTCTTGCCCTCACTGAAGAGCTGGTATACACCCATTGCAAGCTCTGTGCAGTATGTAAGATCATATGCAACCGGATCCTGACAGCGGACATCATATCCGATCTCCACAGGACGGCTCTTCACCTTGAGGGAGAGTTTCTTGAACTCTTTCTCAAGAAGTTCGTTGAAGAGGACAGCTTTGGAGATCTTACCGAGCTCCGGGTGGCCGTGCTCGTCATATGTAAAATGCACACCGGCATCGGCAGCTTCCTTAGCCACTTCCTCATTGTGGAAGAGACCTTCGGCAGCTACGACTGTTCCGTAATTCACACCCATGATCTTTCTCTTGAGAATTGCAGATATAGAGAGTCTGATAATCTTGTCGAGAGTCATCTGGGTCTTGTTGAACATCTCAGGGATGATGGTCATAGGGCAATGCGTAGCCTCACCTATACCGAGAGCAAGAGAGCCGCATGTACGTCCCATAGCCGAGATCACTAGCCAATTGCCCGAAGTGCGTGCGTCCTCATAAATTGTCCTTGCGATATGCGCACCCTCGTTCTTGGCTGAGTTGTATCCAAATGTCGGAGTATTGGCCGGAAGCGGAAGGTCATTGTCGATTGTCTTGGGGCAATGTATGTTCGCGATATGGTAATTCTTGGCTGCAAGGAACTTGGAAATCCTGTTGGCTGTAGATGCCGTATCGTCACCTCCTACAGTTACAAGAAGTTTTATGTTGTTGTCCTTGAAGAGGTCAAGATTGAAGTTCTTCTCAAAATCCTCATCAGTCGGCTTGAAACGGCTCATCTCAAGATAGGAACCGCCTCTGTTGAAATAACGGTCAGCCTTGAAGAAATCCAGGTCCTCTATACGGGCATTCTTGGAGAAAAGTCCTGAATATCCGCCATGTAGGCCGATAACACGATAACCCTTTGAAAGAAAAGTCTTGGCAACGCTCATGGATACCGAATTCATACCCGGTGCCGGGCCGCCTCCGCAGAGGATGATTATTGCATCATTCTGTTTCATCTTATATAAGAAATTTAGGAATTAGCACAACTATTGTCTCCCGAGCTTCCCAAGCCAAGGCCGGCAGCTACGGAATACGCGCTGCAAAATTATCTATTTTCAAGGAATTATTCCACAAAAAAAGAACTAAATTTGTAGATTATGGATAGACAGCAAGCGGAAAAACGTATACATGAACTCAGGGAAATCCTCTGGGAGAACAGCCGTAAATACTATGTGGACAATGCACCCACGATGAGTGATTACGACTATGACCACTTGATGTACGAACTTGCCGACTTGGAAAGACAGTTCCCAGATCTAGTCACACCTGACTCCCCTACAAGGAAAGTCGGCAGCGACCTTGAGAACAGTGATCTTCAAGGACATACAATAGCTTCGGGGATAAAGGAATTTGCCCAGTATCCTCACAAATACCCGATGCTCTCCCTGGGCAACACGTACAACATCGGTGAAGTCGAAGACTTCGTGGCAAGAGCCTCCAGGCTCATAGACAAGCCATTCACGTATTCTTGCGAGCTTAAGTTCGATGGCACTGCAATCTGCCTTACCTACAGAGGCGGCAAGTTGTTCCGGGCTCTTACAAGAGGTGACGGCATCATTGGAGACGATGTTACGGCAAATGCTCTTGAGATCTCCAATATACCCCACGAGCTTCAAGGAAGCGGATATCCGGATGAATTCGAGATAAGGGGCGAGGTGCTCATGCCCTACAAGGCTTTTGATGAGCTGAACAGAATTCGGACTGACAACGAGGATCAACCATTCGCCAATCCGCGCAACGCTGCATCCGGGTCACTCAAGCTGACAGACCCCAAAGAAGTGGCAAAACGGGGGCTTTGGTGCACCCTTTACCACATACCCAGCCCTGATGCCAAATTCAGGACTCATTCCGAAGCCTTGGATGCAGCAGCGTCTTGGGGACTTCCGGTATCTGACAAGAGGAAGGTCTGCCACAATATCCAGGAGATAGAAGCTTATATCAACTATTGGGACAAAGAGAGGCACTCTCTGCCCTACCCTACTGACGGGATTGTGATCAAGATCAACGAGCTTGCCTATCAGACAGAGCTTGGATACACCGCAAAGTTCCCAAGATGGGCCGTCGCATACAAATTCAAGGCAGAACAGGCTCTTAGCGAAGTAATATCAATCGATTATCAGGTAGGAAGGACGGGAGCAGTGACACCTGTGGCCAACCTTTCACCTGTACTTCTTGCAGGCACTGTTGTCAAGAGAGCCACGCTGAACAACGCTGGCATGATGTCCCAGATGGATATAAGAGTAGGAGACTTCGTATTCGTAGAAAAAGGCGGAGAGATCATCCCCAAGATTACGGGAGTGGACCTTTCCAAGAGGCGTCCGGGATTGGTGAAGCCTGTATTTCCAAAGAACTGCCCTGACTGCGGCACCCCACTCGTAAAGGGGGAAGATGAGGCCAGATATTTCTGTCCCAATACCAAGAGCTGCCCCATGCAGGTAAAGGGAAGGCTTGTACACTTCCTCAGCCGCAAGGCAATGAACGTATTGGCTGGAGACGCGACGATAGACAAGCTGTTCAGCCTCGAACTTGTACGAGTCCCAGCTGATTTCTATGCTCTCGGACGCAACGATCTACTGCGCATAGACGGTTGGAAGGCAAAGTCTGCAGACAGATTCCTCGCCAGCCTGCATGCCAGTCTCAAGGTGACATTCGACCATGTGCTATTTGCACTTGGAATCAGGTATGTCGGAGAGTCAACAGCCAAGGCTTTGGCCATTTATTTTGGTGACATCGACAAAATTGCAGCGGCAGACAAGCAGGCTCTTCTTGCCGTACCGGACGTCGGAGATGTTATTGCAGATAGTATTTTGGACTATTTCTCCGATCCAGACAATCGGGACAATATACGTAGGCTCAAGGCCGCTGGGGTGAAGATGTCCATGGAAAGCCGTCCAGAAGCCGTATCAGACCTCTTGTCTGGTCTCAACATTGTGATTACAGGCAATTTCAGCATTTCACGTGAGGAGATGAAAGATCTCATTTCTTCCAACGGTGGCCGCAATGCAAGCAGCATCAGCAGCCGTACCTCATACCTGCTTGCCGGGACAAAGCCCGGTCCCGAGAAGATCAAGAAAGCGGGAGAACTCGGCATCAAGGTCATCGGAGAAGAGGATCTGAGGAAGATGCTACACCTTCCAGAGGAGAGGATGGAAGAAGTAGAGCCAAATCTTTTCAACAATCAGGAACAATAATATGAGGGAGCCCATTCAGAGATTGCGCACTTATCTCTCGGAAGACATCTGGAATGAGAATATCAGTAGTCTTTCGATGGTAAAGGCACGGCTTGTCAAGGATCTCCGCGTGCTGATAATTACGACCAAGACATTTTCCGCACAGAAGATAGGTTTTCAGGCTGTGGCTTTGAGCTTCTTCTGCACAATGGCAGCCGTGCCGTTCATGGCCGTTGCATTCTTCATTACCGGAGGTCTCGGACTGGAGGATACGCTAAAGCAGTTCCTTGTCGAGAACATAGCCGGGAAGCAGGCCGTCGAGACCCTGTTCGGATTTGCAGAGAACATAATCAACACAGCCCAGTCAAGTCCCGTAGGGCTTGTAAGCGCCATTCTCTTCGTGGGGCTTGTATTCTGGATGATGATGTGTGTGGAGACAGTATTCAATAACGTATGGAAGGTCAACAAGTCGAGGAATATTTTCAAGAGACTCTCATTCTATATACTCATCCTCGTACTGTCGCCTTTCGTTATATTGCTGTTCTTCTCCGGTTCGATCATATACTCCAACGTCTTGGACGTACTGCTTCCTCAGGGAATGGAGGTATCGGAGGACATTAAGTCATTTCTCGGATGGGTAATCTTCGGACTCATATCCATAATGACGTTTTCTGCCATGTACAAATTCATTCCGAACTATAAAGTATTGTACAGAGATGCTTTGAAGGCAGCGGTCCTATCAGGGACAGTCTTCACGCTGATGCAGTATCTTTTCCTTGAGACCCAGATCTTCGTGAGCAGGCTCAATACAATCTACGGGGCTGTGGCTGCAATACCGCTTTTCATGTTCTGGCTCAATTTCGGATGGTTCATAATACTGATAGGGGCAGAACTTTCGTATGCGTTCCAAAACGTGAACAATTATAATCTCGAAACTTAGTGTCATGGGCAATACTGTATTTACATCTAAAGACTACGAAGTTATTGCTCGCAACTATGCAGAGTTGAAAGAAGCGGCTAGAAAGAGATGTGCGGGAGAAGATGAACTTGAAGTAGTTCAGAAAGCTTTTGAATTCGCCAACGAAGCTCACAAGAATGTGCGGCGACGCTCCGGTGAACCATATATCCTGCACCCGATAGCTGTTGCAAAGATTGTCGTCAATGACATCGGGCTCGGATACAAGTCTATTGCAGCTGCCCTTCTGCATGACGTTGTAGAAGACACTTCCTATACTGTAGATGACATCCGAAGCGAGTTCGGGGACAAGATAGCATCCCTCGTGGAAGGGCTGACCAAGATCAAGAATGTCCTTGACAATCAAGACAAGAAGAACAAGGGCAGCGTGGAAAGTCTCCAGGCCGAGAATTTCAAGCGTATCCTCCTGACTCTTAACGATGATGTAAGAGTCGTGCTTATCAAGCTTGCCGACCGGCTGCACAACTGCCGCACGATCGAGTTCATGCCCGAATACAAAAGGGACAAGATCCTGAGCGAAACAATGTTCATCTTCATACCGCTTGCCCACAGGCTCGGACTGTACGAAGTGAAGTCAGAGATGGAGAATATCTGGCTTAGATACAAGGAACCGGACGCATACAACGAGATCAGCGCCAAGATCAACAGAGACTTGTCCGATAAGGAGAAAGTCATTGACGAATTCATAGGCCCCATACGAGATGCGCTCACCGGATCGGGATTTAATTTCGAGATCCGCAAAAGAGTCAAGACACCGTATTCCATATGGCAGAAAATGACTGCCAAGCATATTACATTCGAACAGGTTTACGATCTGTATGCAGTCAGGATAGTATTCAAGCCTGACCCCGAGACCAATGAGAGCGAGAGAGACCAGTGCTACCACGTATTCTCGATCATCACCGGTCTGTACAGATACAAGCCTGACAGAGTAAGGGACTGGGTAAAGCACCCCAAGAGCAATGGTTACGAAGCTCTGCACTGTACCTTGATGAGCAACGGCGGAATGTGGATTGAAGTACAGATACGCACAAGGCGCATGGATGATATTGCGGAGAAAGGGATTGCCGCACATTGGGCCTACAAGCAAGACGGATACATTGGGGAAAATGACAGCGAGATGGACAAATGGCTCGCAAAGGTCAAGGAGATTCTCGTTAGCCCGGATGTCAACGCCCTTGAGCTTCTCGACATAATACACAACGACCTCACCACCTCATCGATAATGGTATTTACCCCTAAAGGGGAACAGAAAAGCATCCAGAAAGGAGCCACCGCCCTGGACTTTGCATACCTCATCCATACCGAGATCGGTAACAAGGCCATAGCTGCCAAGGTCAACATGAGGCTTGTGCCTCTCTCATATGTACTTAGAACAGGGGATCAGGTCGAGATCATCTCCGCCGAAGACGGACATCCGAGACGTGAATGGCTTGACTTCCTGCAGACACGTCATGCAAGGAACATAGTTCATAATTATTTTAAGGACGGAGGAGAAGAGCAGCGATACACACATGCTGAAACCTCATCGAGAGAGTATACTGTCAATCCGGGAGACGGCCGCAAATATATAATAGCATCCTGCTGTCACCCTATTCCGGGAGACCCGATCGTCGGCTTTCTGTCTTCTGATGGCACGGTAACCGTACACAAGAAGAGTTGTCCTGTTGCCGAGGACGAGGCGACAAAGCACGGAGACACGATTGTCAAAACTCAGTGGGAGACCGCCTCTGATCAGGCTTTCCCTGTAAGGATCTCCTTAAAGGGTATTGACAAACTTGGTATGCTCAACGAGATCACAAGATATATTTCCCTTGAGATGGGAGTTAATATGAGAAGGCTCAACCTGAGCACAGAAGGAGGCATATTCGAGGGATTCATAGACCTGTATGTACACGACAGGGAGGGACTCGATACCCTGATCACCAAATTAAGGGGCATACAAGGTATCCAGAGTGTGATGAGGACAGAGATGTAGAGGACTTAAGATGAAACTTAATACATTGATTCCGGCCATACCGGCCGCATTGATACTCGGAGCAGTGATGTTTACGCACTCATGCGCAAATACCACCACACCGCCGAGCGGAGGCAAGAAAGACACCATACCTCCTGTCATTGTAGGCATCAGCCCACTTCCGGGCAGTGTCAACGTACCAGTGCACAATCCGAAGATAACGATTACTTTCAATGAATACGTTACCGTGAAGGATCCAAAGTCGATATTTCTCTCGCCTCCTCTCGAAAAGAGTCCGAGGTACAAGATAAAGGGGAAGTCGATAGTCGTATATTTCGAATCCGATCTGGACTCCAACACAACATATACTCTTGACCTTACAAATGCAATAGCCGACAACAACGAGGGCAATATGTATCCCGGTTACACCCTTATGTTCTCTACCGGTGAGAAGATTGACTCTATGGCAATGACAGGAACAGTCCTCGATTGCAACACTCTGCAGCCGATAAAGGGTGCGACTGTGATGCTGTACAAGGATCTGTCTGACTCGGCCGTATTCAAGCACAGGCCGGATGCTGCAGTAAAGACCGATGAGTGGGGATATTTCGCCATGAGGAACATCGCGGATACCCTGTACAGGCTTTATGCCGTGATGGATGAGAGTTCCAACAACATATATGACCCTGACAACGATAGGATTGCATTTTGGGACAGCGTTGTAAGGCCGACAATGAGAGCTGAGGACAACATTCCGGAGCTCATGAAATATGACATGGAAGACACCCTTCACTGCATGGCAAGAAAGGCACAGTATGAGATGGTTATGTTTCGTGAACGTCCTTCAAAGCAGTTGATAGCCAACAAAGTGCGCACAGCACCAAGGGCCGCCTATATAACCTTCATGGCTCCCGACGCCAAGATCGACTCACTATGGATAAGAGGCATAAGACAGGACAGACTCATTACTCAGTTCAATATCCGCAGGGACAGTCTCGAACTTTGGATCAATGACAGAAGGAAGATGCCGGATACCCTTCACGTATTCGTGGACTATCTCAAGACTGACAGCACGGGGACTCTTCTTCCGACTACAGAACATGTCCGCCTCGCCATGGAGAAATCGGGCTCACGCTCCAAGAGCTCTAGAAGAGACATAAAACACGAGGATACAACTTGCGTAATGACGATAACGGCCGAAGCCGAGACCATCGAGCAGAACGGGTTCGGTATAGAGTTCAAGTTCCCCATAATCAATGAGCAGTTTGATTCCATATCTCTGATATCCGTCAATCCGAGACAGCAGGAAAGCAAGATGAAATTCACCGTTGTAAGGGACAGCCTAAACTTGAGGAAATATACCCTTCGCCCGCAGCAGAAAATGCTCTCTGGCTATGAATACCGACTCAAAATACCTTACAGGAAGTTCCGGGACATAAACGGCTATTATAACGACAGCTCAGATGTGAAGGTTTCTCTGCCAAAGGACGAGAAACTCAGCAGCATCACTGTAAACGCTATAAGGGTGTCGCACAAATACATTGTGGACCTTCTCAACGACAAGAGAGACAAGGTACTCCGCTCCTATATAATAGAGAATGACGGAAGGTTGGATTTCCCCTATCTCAAAGCAGGAAAATACTCTATCCGAATAACAGAGGATCTCAACAAAAACGGGATCGTCGATACCGGAGACCTTCTCTCTCACAGGCAGCCAGAGAAAGTCGTATTCTACAAGCTCCGAGACGGGGCGTATGTGATAAATGTCAAGGAAGCCACTGATATAGAGCAGACGATAGATTTCCAGTCTCTATTCGGGGAGACGGCAACCTCAAGTGACAACAAACTTTTCTGAAAATGAAGCAACTGACAGCAATACTTGTATTCATGGCAGTCACCCTGCCCAGCCTCGGCCAGGAGAGAGACACTGTAGAGACTGTCATAGCGGACTCTACGGCCATTGTAGTCGGAGACTCGACTGCATTGAGCCTCAATAAGATATATACTGATGAATACCTCGACACTGTCCAGCTCAAGAAGAAGCTGATTATCAACGATTACTCCATGATAGGAGTCCAGTACGGAGTATCCCTCAGCCAGATGATGTTCAATCCGACAAAGAGACAGACCATGCTCTACAATCCTGTCAACTTCGGCATCGTCTACACGAAATACGGAAAACTGTTCTCATACCTGCCATATTTCGGATTCCAGACCGGAGTCTTCTTCGGAAAGGAAGGGTACAAATTCAAGAAAGACAAGAAGACAGGAGAATATACAGAGTCAGTTGACGGAGCCACACAGGCCACATATTCTTATATAGAAGTTCCTCTATTGGCTCATCTGCATGTGGACGTGTGGAAATTGAAACTAATTGTCAACGGTGGCCTCTTCGGTGGTTACAGACTTGACGTTGAGAGAGAGGGAGACAATGTACCAGAGACTTACAAGACCTCATTCTACGATTATGACAGAAGATTTGAGTACGGCTGTAAAGTCGGAGGAGGTATAGGCCTCATGCTTGATCCTGTGGAGTTCCACATACAGGCAACATACCGGATATCTCTCGGAAGCTTATACAAGCCCGATTATAGCAGCGAATATTATTACAGATTCGCCTACCCGTCTGACATTGTCATTTCTGCCGGAGTTCATATCCAGCTGACAAAGAGAAGCGGAAAGACAAGGGCAGAGTTAAGGCGCGAAGCAAAAGATTTGATTTATGGAAAGGAGACTGACAACGAGGCAAGTGCGGATAGGTAATGTCACTATCGGATACGGCTGCCCCATAGCAGTGCAGACGATGTGCAATACTCATACATGCGATGAAGAAGCTACGATAAGGCAATGCGAGGAGATGTACAAGGCAGGAGCCGACATCATCCGCATCACTGTACCCGGACTTAATGACGTCCAGCACATAAGGCACATACGGGAAAGTCTTCGCGCAGAGGGGATCGAGACCCCGATAGTGGCCGACATTCATTTCTCAGCGGAAACAGCCATAGCCGTGGCTCCATTTGTAGACAAAGTAAGGATAAATCCTGGAAATTTCCATAAAGACTTCGATACGGCAGCTGCCAAACTTAAGGAACTTACAGATGTCTGCAGACGCTCCGGCACCGCAATCCGTATAGGGCTCAATCATGGCTCTCTCGGAGAAAGAATAACCAATCTGTACGGCAATACCCCCCATGCCATGTCTCAAGCTGCTATGGAATGGCTCAGATTGTGCGTAAAGGAGAATTTCTTCGATGTTGTTGTATCCCTTAAGTCAAGTAATACCTATGTGATGGTAGAAGCATACCGTGACCTTGCCGCCTCAATGCGCGAGGAAGGCCACATCTTCCCGCTTCACGTAGGAGTAACCGAAGCCGGCAACGGCGACTCAGGACGAATGAAATCATGCACTGGCATCTCGGCTCTTCTCTCCGAAGGTATTGGTGATACACTCAGGGTATCTCTTACAGAAGACCCGGTAAATGAGATCCCGGTAGGAAAATATCTTGCTCAAAGATATGAGGGCAAGATTGTATCATCATTGAGATCGATGAAACTAGAGGGACGGAGGGCCGAAGCCATTTACGAGGCACCCTCAAGGGAAAAGCTGCTTCTCGACTTCTCCTGCGATTTCGGGAAAAGGCTACTAGACAAAGATATAGACGAAGTTCACATTTCAGGGACGTACAAGGACACAGAAGGAAATACCCTATCGATACAGAAGAGCGGACTCGGAGATTATCTCGAAGATGAGCTAATGCAGGCAGCAAGAAGACGATTCTACAGACCTGAATATATAGCCTGCCCAGGTTGCGGCCGAACAATGTACAACCTTCAGAAGACATTTGAGGAAGTAAAGGCCAAGACAGCCCACCTCAAAGGTACAGTAATCGCTGTCATGGGCTGCATTGTCAATGGCCCTGGCGAGATGGCAGATGCTGACTGGGGCTATGTGGGAGAAGGCAACGGAAAAGTATCCATCTACAAAGGTAAGAATCCTGTGATGAGACACGTAGATGAGAAAGACGCTGTAGGAATCCTTGTCGAAATGATTGAGAAAGACGAGGCTGGAAAAAATAGTCACTGACAAGTTATTGACGTAACGGCAACTGGCTTGGGCAATTTCTTGACTATAAGTTTGTCTATCTTGGGGCCGTCCATATCAGCCACCTCAAACGCGAAGCCATTCCACTCTATCTTCTCTCCTGAATGAGGCACATGTTCAAGTTTGTCCAAGACAAGACCGGCAACTGTGGAGAAATCATAATCCTCCATCGTGTCCTCAAGCCCGAAATGAGAGAGGAAATCATATATGGAGCATTGTCCGTCTACAAACCAGCCGTCATTGTCTTTACGAGCTATGATATCAGGCTCGGTATGATAGCTTTGGGTATTGAGATTACCGACAAGACCATCGAAAATGTCAGAAAGGGAGATAATACCTGAAAGCCCTCCGAACTCATTGCAGACCAAAGCCCTGTTGATCCTATTCTTCTTCATGAATTCCAAGACGGAATAGACACTCATGTTCTCATGCACATAATGAGCCTCAGTCATCATATTCCTAAGATCTATCTCCTTAGACTCTCTGAGAGAACGCACATAATCCTTGATGGAAAGAACTCCCACCACATGGTCAAGGTCACCGTCCACAACAGGATACTGCTCAAATATGGTGCTCTCTACAGTCTTTGTTATCTCTTCATTGCTCATATCAAGATCAAGATACACAATATCGTCCCTAAGCGTCATAATAGTGCTCACGCTCAGATCGCCCATTGTAAAGACCCTGTCTACAATATCCTTCTCCATCGGAGAGACCTCACCTTCGTCCTTTCCTTCTTCAATCATGGACATAATCTCATCTTCCGTCACCTTGGTCTCAGGCTCATTGAGTCTTAGTATCTTGGCACAGGAAGCCGAACTTTTGGAAAGAGCCCACACTATAGGAGAAGCTATCCAACCGACAAAGCGCATCAGCCCTGATACCTTCTTGGCAACCTTCTCCGGTGCAGACATGGCAATTCTCTTTGGCACCAACTCTCCAAAAAGGATAGAGAGGAACATCACGACAAGAACTATGATCGTCTTTGAGAGTAAATTGGCAGCCACTCGAGCCATACCCCAGGACTGAAGTTCCTCAGAAAAGTTGCGGGCAAGAGAATCTCCTGAGAAAATACCGGTAAGAATCCCCACAAGCGTTACTCCCATCTGCACTGTCGACAGGAACTTGTCAGGATTGGAGGTAATCTTCAAGGCAGTCTTTGCCTTCTTGTCACCGTGCTGTGCATCGGCATTGAGCTTGGTCTTGCGGGCTGATATCATAGCAATCTCCGACATGGAGAAGATCCCATTGACCAAGATAAGACATAATATAATAAAAGCTTCCATTTACTTGACAAGTTCGGCGATTACAGTCTCACCCGCCCTCGTATGGTCTCCAACCTTTACCTTAAGATCAGCATCGAGAGGAAGGAATATATCGAACCTGGAACCGAATTTAATAATGCCACACTGAGTACCTCTCACAGGATTGGCTCCCCGCTTGGAATAACACACGATTCTACGAGCAAAAGTTCCGGCAATCTGCTTGAAGAAAATCTCTCCATGGCCTGTATCTATAGCAGTGGATGCATGCTCATTCTCGTCAGCAGCCTTTGGCTTAAATGCAAGAAGATATTTGCCAGGATGGTATTTATAATACGTTATATCGCCTGTAGCAGGCCAGAAATTGGCGTGTACATTGAAGAAATTCATATAGACAGACACCTGCATGCACTCTCTGTTGAGATACTCCTTCTCGAAGGCTTTCTTGACTATCACCACCTTACCGTCTGCTCCCGATGTCACTATCCTCTCCCCTACTGGTGTATGCCTCACGGGGACGCGGTGAAAGAATGTGACAAACACCGCAAAAAGGAAAGCCAACGAGGACAATACGAAAGTAACCGGACGGAGACTTAAGAACTTAATGCTGATGTAGATGACAGCTATACTGAAAAGCCATGCAACAGCTATTGTTCCATATGAGTTTCTATCGATCTTCATAGAATAATATCATCGAAGTGCTATATATCTTGCGTAAAGATACGCAAATATATTCAATTAGACTCGGTTTTGCAGTGAAGTTTCTCTATACACCTCATAACCCGAGCAGCACCATTAGGAGAACTCCGGCCGGCATGGCAAAAAGCGTGCTGTCAAAGCGGTCCAATATACCTCCGTGGCCGGGAATGATATTGCCCGAATCCTTCACTTCATAGCAGCGCTTCCACTGAGACTCGAAAAGATCACCATATACGGCGGCTATATTCATCACAACTCCTAACAAGACTGCCTGCCACAAAGACAGAAAGTTCAACATATTGTACTTCAATATAATAGCAGCAGCCACTGCACAAGCAAGACCACCCCAAAAACCTGCCCAAGATTTCTTGGGAGATACATCCGGAAAAAGCTTCTTTGTGAAATATCTGCCCAACGTACTGCCGAAAACGAAACCTCCTACATCAGAACTCCAAATGATAATAAAAAAAGCCAGAAGCACATGCCCACAGAACTCCCCATCCCTAAATACTACTATACACGACATTGCTATAGGGATCGCAATATACAGAAGCCCAGTATAAAGGTCAGCAAATTTGCCGAAATCTTGCTTATCCTTTACATATAAGGAGTTGCACATTATCAGAATAACGGGTACAATCGAAAGTGTAATATATTCTGATTCAAGACGCCCAGCTTGGACAAAGAAAATAAGCATGAAAAATACAATCCCCGCCAGCATAGCAAGCAGGCGGGAAAACTTGTATCTTCCGTTCATCGTTATGGTATAGAACTCATGCATCATTGCCACCATGATGAAGAGCATAAGTATTGCAAAGGCATATCTGCCTACAAGAAGGCCAGCCAACATCACAAGGATGATGACTGCGCCTGAAATTGTACGTTTTACAGTATTGTTCATCACCTATGACAAACTCATTACTTCACCTGACCAACATGCCCTTGGTCTTCCTTCGAGGCGTCCCCGGCATCTCCATCGTGACTTGCTGCATCACTTTGCTTTGACGCAAGACTTGAATCATCATCTGTCTCATCCTCAGGTGTCATATTGTCTGCAGGCGGCTTTACTTTCGGCCCGAGAATCCTCTCTACATCATCAGCAAAGATAACTTCCTTCTCAAGCAGAAGCTCTGCCATCTGAAGAAAACCTTCTTTATGATCGGAAAGAATCTTCTTTGTCCTGTCGTGAATTGTAGTGACAAGATTCTTCACTTCCTGATCGATAAGTTCAGCTGTCTTCTCACTGAAAGGCTTGGTAAGGTCATATCCGCGGGCTCCTGTGGAATCATAGAAAGACACAGCACCTACAGACTCGCTCATACCATAATATTTGACCATCCCATAGGCCATCTGGGTAAGACGCTCAAGATCATTCTGGGCTCCAGTAGAAGGCTCGCCGTTGACAATCTCCTCAGCTACACGACCTCCAATCAGTGCGCACATCTCGTCTGTCATCTGAGACTTTGTCCAGAGCTTGCGCTCCTCGGGAAGATACCACGCAGCACCAAGAGCCTGCCCCCTAGGGATAAGAGTCACCTTAAAGAGTGGATTGGCATAGGGCAGCAACCAACTTACAGTGGCATGTCCCGCTTCATGATGGGCGATAGAGCGTTTCTCGGCTGGAGTTATGATAGCAGACTTACGCTCAAGACCACCTACAATCCTGTCAACAGCATCAAGGAAATCTTGTCTGTCTATGGATTTCTTATTCTTTCTGGCTGCTGTAAGGGCTGCCTCGTTGCACACATTGGCTATATCAGCTCCTGAAAAGCCAGGAGTATGCTTGGCCATGAAATCCACATCGAAGCCTGAAATCACTTTAAGCCCTTTCATATGCACCTTGAAGATCTCTTCCCTCTCCTTGAGTTCCGGGAGATCCACATGTATCTGCCGATCGAAACGACCTGCACGAAGCAGAGCCTTGTCCAGAATATCGGCCCTGTTGGTTGCGGCCAGAACAATGACCCCTGAATTGGAGTCAAAACCGTCCATCTCCGTAAGAAGCTGGTTGAGAGTATTTTCTCTCTCATCATTGGAAGAGAAGCCAACATTCCTGCCTCTTGCCCGTCCGACTGCATCGATCTCATCAATAAAGACTATGCATGGAGCCTTATCCTTTGCCTGACGAAACAGATCCCTCACCCTTGAAGCACCGACACCTACGAACATCTCCACGAAATCAGAACCTGATATGGAGAAGAATGGGACATTGGCCTCTCCTGCAACTGCCTTTGCAAGAAGTGTCTTGCCGGTACCTGGAGGGCCTACAAGAAGGGCACCCTTTGGTATCTTGCCACCCAAAGCGGTATATTTGCGCGGATTCCTGAGGAAATCAACTATCTCCATCACTTCCTCCTTTGCACCGTACATACCTGCTACGTCCTTGAAAGTGACCTTAACTGTGTTCCTGTCGGCCAATTTCCCAGTAGACCTTCCAACATTGAAGATTCCTCCTGGACCAGCACCACCGCCACCACCCATATTGCGGTTGAATCCGCGGAACATGAAGAACCACATAAATATGAAAAGCAACGGGAAAAGCAGCCAGTTAATAATCTGACCCCACATCTTGTCGTCATTCTCTATGATGACCTTGAACTGGGATTCAGGAGAGAGAGACGCGTTCAATGCTGCGAAATCTTCTTCAGGATTGAATTTGTCCGAGACATAGAACCAGAACTGGGGTGCAGAAGACGGGACTCTGTCCTTGAAGAATTCGGACTTGTACTTCTCTACTCTGTCCGGCCTTAGCGCAATCTCACCTTTGTAGTCATTGCGTACAAAAGCTATCTCCTTGACATCTCCGGCCTTTATCATGGTCTCGACCTGAGCCCACTCTATCTTCTTGGGAGAGGAGCCAGACTCGGAAAACAGCATCCAGATGATACCACAGACTATAAGTATATATATCCAGGAAAGTCCAAGATTGAAGGTTATTACCTTCTTTTTCTGTCTATTGCTCATCTTTGCCGACAATATCTGATTCGGGAGCACGACGTGCTATCCTTCGTGCGGAAGCTCTCACCTTTGAAGCAGCCTTGGGCTTTATCCTGCCATGAACAGGCTCGACTATCGGCTCATCATTGTATTCTGTCTTAGGTGCATCAGCCCACAGATCCTCTAACCGATAGAAGTCCCTATACTGAGTAAGGAATATATGGACTACGATATCTCCATAATCGAGGATAATCCACAAGTCATTCTCAAGACCCTGCATCCTCAGCACTTTACGGCCGCATTTCTCCTGCATCCTCACTATTACATTGTCGGCAATCGCCGCAACCGCTGTTGTTGAATCCGCATTGCAGACTACGAACCAGTCGGTAATCGCCGTACCTATCGGCTTAAGGTCAAGAGAGACAACATTCTGTCCCTTTTTCTCAAGCATTGCGTCAGCTACGACCTTTACTTCGTTTTTATCCATCTAATTTCTAAATTTGCGTTTTTTAGTACACAATTTACAAATATACATCAAAAATCAGTCCGATGAAAACCAACTACCCCATAACTTGGTTTGACAGCATTGATTCCACCAACGCGGAAGCCAGAAGAGAGCTTCCAGAACTTAACAAAATGTCAGTTATCGCTGCGCGCTTTCAGAGTGCTGGAAGAGGACAGAGAGGAAACACATGGCAAAGTGCTTCCGGAGAGAACCTTACATTCACCATAGTTCTTAAATACACTGACTCTCTCAGAGTCTCATCTCAGGAGCAGTTTGTAGTAAGCGAAGTCAGCGCTCTGTCTGTCAGGAAATATCTCAAGGACGCCCATGGAATAGACTCTAAGATCAAATGGCCCAATGACATCTATGTCGGTGATAGAAAGATATGCGGAATGCTTATAGAAAATGCCTCGACAGGGACATACTTGTCCTCATCAATAATAGGTATAGGTATCAATCTCAACCAGACCGACTTCCCAGCCGGACTCCTTAACCCTACTTCAGTTGCGCTTGTTAGAGGTGGAAGCTATTCAATCGAAAGAGAGTTGGAAAGATTTATTGAGACATTCACCTCCACACTTAGAGAACTGGAAGCGGGAAATCGTGATCATTTGCGCCATGACTATCTTGAAGGGCTGTACCGCAAGGATTCACCATGCCAATATAAGGACTACTTGTCTGATACCGAATTCACAGGTACGATAAAAGGCATCTCCGACACAGGACTGCTCCTTGTTGAGATGCCAGATGGAAAAGTCAAGAGTTTCTCATTCAAAGAGATCGGCTACATTCTATAAGTCTTTAATGCAAAGTCTCCAGCCGCAAGACCAGCAATGACAGCAGACACCCTAACAACTCCTTATGGCGGAAGCAGTTGCAGCGGGATCTGATGACTTGAAGACGGAACTACCCGCAACAAGTATGTCTGCCCCTGCTTGGGCAAGAATAGAAGCATTGGACGGGCCGATCCCTCCGTCTACCTCAATCCGGCAATCTATCTTACGTGCGAGAATCTCTTTCTTGAGAGCCTTAAGTCTGTCAATAGACTCAGGAATGAATTTCTGTCCGCCAAATCCTGCAAAGACAGACATAAGCACTACAAAATCAAAATCCCCGAGATAAGGAATCAACCTCTCTAAAGGCATATCGGGATTGACAGCAATTCCTGCCTGCATGCCTTCTGCCTTAACTGCGGCAGCAAGTGAAGAAGGATCAGAACCGTCTGCTATAGCTGCTTCAAGATGAAAACTCAGCATATCTGCCCCTGCCGATGCGAAACGGGCGAAATATTTCTCGGGATGAACTATCATCAAATGAGCATCCAAAGGCTTCCTTGCCTTTCTGGATATAGCCTCGACAACCGGAAATCCATAGGATATGTTGGGAACAAAACTCCCGTCCATGATATCCAAATGGAAGAGATCCGCATTTGCGTTTACAAACTCCACGTCTTTCTCCAGATGGAGGAAGTCAGCGGACAACATGGAAGGGGCAAGCTGTATCATTTGAAATTGGTGACTACGTCGGTAAGAAGTTCTACAAACTTAACATTGGAAGCAAGGTCAAGTCTCTCCCCAGGAGCATGTACACCCCTAAGCGTAGGACCGAAAGATATCATATCCAGATCAGGGAACTTTGTAAGGAACAGACCGCATTCCAGACCTGCATGAATAGCCCTAACTTCAGGCTTTGTACCGAAAAGTTTCTCATAAGAAGCCTCGCAGACCCGAAGTATATGGGAGTCAAGGTTTGGTTTCCATCCTGGATAAGGGTCAGAATGGCTCACCTGAGCACCTGCAAGAAGGAAAGCAGCCTCTACCTTATCTGCTATGAACTTCTTGCGAGACTCTACCGAACTCCTCTGGCTAGTCTTGACTACAATCTCTCCGAAACGACTCATATCCACGGCTGCAAGATTGCTTGAAGTCTCGACAAGTCCCTCTATGTCCTGACTCATAGCAAGCACACCATGATGAACGGCAAGAAGAGACATAACAAACGCTTTTGCAACATCATGCTCAACCGCCTTCTCTGTAAACTGATATTTACTGCACTCAAATGCAATCGAGGGATCGGATACTGCAAATTCGGCCTTCACATCTTTAGCAAAAGCCTCAAAACGAGAGCAAAACTCGCTGACCTTGTCCTTGCCTACTGCGATTATAGCCTCACACTCACGGGCGATTGCGTTGCGTTTGTTGCCTCCCATAAACAGAAGCAACTGATACCCGTGATTCAACTCCATATAGAGGAAACGTGCCATAAGCTGTACCGTATTGGCGCGTTCCTTATTGATATCGTCACCACTATGTCCACCTATTGCATTGAATATATGCAGCTTGACGGTCTCTTTGTCAGGCATTACAGTCTCACCTTTGTAACGGAAAACAGCAGTAGTGTCGATCCCGCCTGCACACCCAACAAAAAGTTGACCCTCATCTTCAGAATCCAGATTGATAAGAGTCTTGGCTGTGAAGAATCCCGGCTTAAGTGCTTGAGCCCCGTCCATCCCAGTCTCTTCAGAAATGGTGAAGAGGCACTCGATCTTGCCCATAGGAAGATCACTCTTCAGAAGTGCGAGAGAAGCAGCCACACCAATACCGTCATCGGCACCAAGAGTGGTCTGCTTGGCAATCATCCAGCCGTCTTCAACGACATAATCTATAGGATCCTTGGAGAAATCATGGACACATCCAGAAAGCTTCTCGCATACCATATCCTGATGACTCTGGAGTACTATCGCAGGCACATTCTCCTTGCCTTTGGAAGCTTCTTTAGTAATAAGCACATTACCAATCTCGTCTGTCTTGCATGCAAGTGAATGCTCTTTGGCAAATTGCTGGAGAAAGGCGGTCATCTTCTGCTCATGACCTGACTCGCGAGGAATCCTAGTGATCTCGCGGAAAATTTCTAGAACCGAATCTGAATTCATAATTTACAGTATTGTATTACCGTACAGCTGTCAGCATCTTCTCGATATCGGTCACATACTGGCGGAAAACTTTGTCAGTATCCATAAGATCAGCGACCGTATTGCATGCATGCATCACTGTAGCATGGTTCTTCCCTCCAAGTTCCGCGCCAATAGTGGACAAGGAGCAGCCAATATGGCTTCTGCCCATATACATTGCTATCTGGCGAGCCTGCACGATCTGCCTTTTGCGAGATTTGGACACAAGCATGTCTTTGGTAATGTTGAAATAATCGCAGACAGTCTTCTTGACAGAAGCAAGGGTAACCTCGGCCTTATTGTCTCCGGCAATCTTGCCGGCAATCTTCTCTGCGAGAGAAAGGTTCATCTCCTGATGAATCAAAGTAGCATGGGCAATAAGTGATATGAGTGCTCCCTCAAGCTCTCTGAAGTTGGAAGTAATCTTGCCTGCAAGATAAGAGAGGACATCATCACTTACCTTTACTCCTTCGCGGAAGCTACGCGACTTGAGCATCTCCACTCTTGTTGTAAATGACGGCCTCTGAAGTTCGATGGACAAGCCCCACTTCAGTCGAGAAAGAAGCCTCTCCTCAAAATTCTGCAAATCCACAGGGGCGCGGTCTGATGTGAAAATCAGCTGTTTGCCATTCTCGTGCAGATGATTGAATACATTGAAGAATGCATTCTGAGAACCAGGCCCTATAAGATCCTGTATATCATCCACAATAAGGACATCTATCCTCTGGTAGAAAGCCATGAAATCTGTCAGCTTGTTCCTTACGTTCACGGCATCCATATACTGGGTCTTAAACTCATTGCCTGTAACATACAGCACAGTAAGATCAGGATATTTCTCCTTGATCGAGATGCCTATAGCCTGACACAGATGTGTCTTGCCGAGCCCCGGACCTCCGAATAGAAACAGAGGATTGTATGGAGTATTGCCCGGAGCATCGGATATATTCTCACCGGCCGTTATACCCATCTTGTTACACTCACCCTCTACCATATTGCCGAAACAATATACCGGATTGAGCCTTGGGTTGACCTGTATCTTCCTCAGACCAGGGAAAACAAACGGCCCCGGATTGGAACCGGCAGGATATGTAGTGACAGATATAGGCTTGTTGACGGGTGTAGATGCACCAGCAGCAGGAAATGTCATCGGAGGCTGCACCCTTACAGGCGACACTGTATATACAAGCTTGGCCTCCGGACCTATAACCCTCTTGAGAGTCTTGCGTAAAACGTCAAGATACACTTCTTCAAGATATTTCCGGTAGAAGTCTGAAGGTACTTCTATTGTAATGGTTGAACCCTGCAGGGCAACGGGCTTTAGAGGCGTAAACCACTGCTTAAACTTGGACGGCTCCACTATTGAAGAGATCACGCCCAGGCATTTATCCCAAATCTCACTGTAAGTCAATTCCTTGCCCATATACCCGATAGAAAATTAGATACTTATTCAGAAGCCCTAATCATTCACCATCAAATTGTCAGATAAAATCAAACAGGCTTCAGAGTTAAAAATAGCACCGGACAGAGGTCAACCTCATTTCCGATGCTTTACAAAAGTAGATGAAAAATAGATCATAAAAAATCACAACTATTATTGCGATTTAGAAATATTTTACATCCCAATAAGTTATAAAAATCCAAAACTATAATTTCGTATCTCTTTATTAATTAAGCTATTATGAAATCAAAACTCTATTACAGACGCTCTAAACTGGGTATCGATTTTATAATAATTCCAAAATAATTAAAAATGTTTAAATAATGAATACTAACGCTTTTATGGCGCCTTTACAGAGTTCTCATCAGAAAACTTTTATACGTATATATTTTTTAGGATTTTCTTCGATTTTCTTGACAAGAGTATCCGCATCATCGAGCAGCTTGCGAAGAGAATTGTAGACATCACCCTCCGAAGCAAGGCGTGCGAATGTTCCATCCGACTCGGAGAGCATATCGGCAAGTCTGCGGAATGACAGAGCGACAGAATCAATCCTCGCCACCTTGACATCTGATACGATGACGCCTATGTCCGACATCACAGTATCTGCATGATCAGCAATCGAAGAGAAACGGGATGTTGCCTGCGAGAGATTAACCACAATATCGCCTATGTCGTCTCCATGTCTCTCTGCAACGTCCGTCAAGCTCCGTATATCATCAATGGAGGCTTTCAGAGAAGCAAGTGCCAATGCTACCGTATCTTCATTGACTGAAGCCAAGATCCTATTGACATGTCCTGATGATACGGTAATACTGTCAACAGCTGTTGTCAGGCGCGATATAAGCGGACTTATCTGACTTGTAAGTGACGCAACCATGTCCGGAGCGTGGAACGGCTGAAGTTCGGTGCCATTCTTGGCATACTCCGATGCTGCCCCAAGATCTATCCTAATGCCTTTCCCACCCATAAGGTCTACACTATATATAGTCATGCGGCTATCCACTGGGATACGGAACTTCTTGTTTATAGAACATGTAACCTCGAATGAGTCTGACTCGGGATCATAGTCCACATCTGACACAGAACCTATCTTATAGCCTTTGAGATATACAGGATTGGACGGGACAAGTCCTTCTACTGTCTTGTAATGTGAGACAATATCTATCTCACTGCCGAAAAGATCCTCATTCCTTAAATAATTGATAACAAAAAAAGATGCGGTCAGCACTGCGACCACGAATATTCCGATCTTTGTTTCTCTACTGATACTCATAACGTTTCTATCTGTACGGAGTGACCGCACCGTCGTCAATCACTACAATAAAAGAGCCAGAGAATTTGCGTGACAAGGTTCGGTAATCCTGTCGTACATTCTCAAGCGATCCGTCTATACATATTATATATTTATAAATATTCCCCGAACGGTAGCGCTCGCACTTGTATCCTTTGAAAAATGGATCATTGGTCTCCTTCCTGCGAGAAGATGCAAGTACCTGAATACCGTATCGTGGGGTAGATGTCAAAGATCCTGACGCTGCGGCATCACCTGACTCACTTCCTGAACCTTGAAAGTAACCGCCTTCTGTCTTCGCGGTTGAAGTTGTAGAGGAAGATCCCGAGACAGACTCCACTCCGCTTACACTGCCGTCATATCTCTTCTTGAACACGGTAAACGCTTTGAAGATCGCATCCGCAATAGACTGACGTCCTTGAGAGGTACGCAGCTTGGCCAGGTCGGAAGAATTGGACATGAATCCAACCTCAATCAAGGCTGATGGCATGGCTGTCTTCCAAAGGACATAAAAAGGGTCCTGCCATATACCCCTGCTGCGCTTGATCGGACCGGCAGACATTGATTTCTCCACATCCTGGGCAAAAAGCAAACTCTGCTCCAGAAAAGCATTATGCATCAAGTTAAAGAAGATGAAAGACTGCGGATCATCAGGGTCAAATCCCTGATACGTAGTCGAATAGTCTTCTTCAAGAAACATCACCGCATTTTCTCGCTTGCAGACATCCATATTATACGCAAAGAGGTCTCTGTTCTTGTTGGACGAGGGGCCGAGAACATGCACGGAATATCCTGAGGCTGATGTTGATGCCGCCGTATTTACATGTATGGATATAAAAAGATCAGCTCCCGCATCATTGGCTATCTGAGCCCTGCCAGCAAGAGTGACGAAAGTGTCGGTGCTTCTTGTCATCACTACCTTTATCTCTGGACAAGACTGCCTTATCCTTTCAGCTAACTTAGATGCTATATCAAGTACTATACGACTCTCGTACGTACGTCTGTCCTTGCTGACACAGCCAGGGTCCTTGCCTCCATGCCCAGCGTCAATGCACACGGTCTTCAGGACAGGACGATCATTTCCTGTCGTGGCAAGGACAGAGAACGGCATGACCAAGATGGCCAGCAAGACAAGGAGAGTTTGTTTTTGTCTCAAAATGGCTTTATATTTGTAATCTGCTAATTTACGAAATTTTGCAGAAATTTATTTAATTGCATATATTTGATGGGTTCTGGCAATAGGTTTCGAGACTTAAGCCGGGGAGGTCTGCTTGCATTCCTCCTACTTGTATTTTCCATAACGATATCATATACTGGCAGGTCCCAGGATAATGGCAGAAGGCAGCGTCGTCAACCAAAGACAACGTTCAGTCAGGCCGTTGCCTACAACAAGGACAGTATCCCACCGATGAGCGACTCTCTAAAGGCAGTAATGGATTCTATCCACAGGGCTGACTCTCTTTTCAAGATAGACTCTGCGGCTCTCCAGCAGAAGAGTTCTCTCAAGAGACCGGCATTCTCCACTGCGAAAGATTCGGTTGTAGAAGTATTTTCGGACGGACAGCGCAAGATCTACTATTACGGTGACGTCACCGTCAAATACGACAATATGGAGCTTAGTGCCGACTATATGGAGTACGATCTTAAGACAGGTACCGTATTTGCCAAAGGCACTTTGGACACGCTCACAGGAGAAGTCAAGGGACGTCCTGTAATGAAGGAAGGAGGGGCGTCATACTCCATGGATGAGGTACGGTACAACTTCAACACAAAGAAAGCCCGTATCACGAACATGACAACGCAGCAGGATGAGGGTCTTATGCACGGAAAGGACATCAAGATGCTTCCGGACCGTTCCATCAATATAAAGAAGGCACAATATACCGTGTGCGATCTTGAGCATCCGCATTATTACCTGCATCTCACATCGGCAAAAGTCATTACCAAGCCCTCGCGAAAGACGGTTTTCGGCCCTGCATATCCTGTAATCGAAGATGTTCCACTTCCTGTTGCCCTGCCTTTCGGCTTCATTCCCAAAAGGCCTGACCGGGCTACCGGACTTCTCATGCCTACTTTCGGAGAGGAGAATTCGAGGGGTTTCTATCTGAGAGACTTGGGAATGTATTTCGTATTCGGGGATTATCTGGATCTCTCTGTTACCGGTGATATATACACTTTAGGATCATGGGGCTTGGATGTAAACTCCAGATACAAAATCAATTATAAGGCCAACGGAATGTTCTCCATGAACATTTCCAATGACCAGACAGGAGAGAAGGGCAGCTCGGACTTCTTCCAGACAAGGAACTTCGGCCTCAAATGGTCACATTCTCAGGATTCCAAGGCGCATCCCGGAACGACATTCAGTGCTTCTGTCAATTTCTCAAGCCCGTCCAACAGTAAATACAATTCGTCATCGGTACAGGACGCGTTGCAGAATCAGGCGTCTTCATCCATCTCCTATTCCAAGAACTGGAACGGGAGATTCAACCTGTCGATCAATGCCCTGCACAGCCAGAATTCAAGGGACAGTTCGTATGCTTTTACCCTTCCTAACATAACATTCTCTGTGACAAGGTTCTATCCTTTCAAGCAGAAGAACAGGGTCGGCAAGGAGAAATTCTATGAGAAATTTTCTCTCGGATACAACACAACTTTGCAGAATAAGGTCAATTTCAAGGCTTCTGAATTCATGGAAGACGGCTTCATGGACAAGTTTCAGAACGGAATGACTCACAGTTTCCAGATAGGGCTGCCTAATTTCACCATAGCGAAATATCTCAATTTCACACCGAGCGTCAGCTACGGTCAGAACTGGTTCTTCAGGAAGACGGAATATGAGTACAACCCTGAGACTGACCGAGTTGAATCAGTCGATGCCGGACAGTTCAGCACATTCGGCATAAGCCAGAATTATTCGGGAAGCGTGTCCATGAGCACGAGGCTGTACGGTATGTTCAATTTCGGCAAGGCTCACAAAATACAGGCTATAAGACATGTCGTTTCCCCTTCACTGTCACTGTCACTAAGTCCTGAGAAAGGAACTTTTGCCAACGGATACAGAACTCTGTACTATACGGACAAGAACGGTGTCGGTCACGCATACGACTACAACATTTACAGCGGGCAGCTTTATTCACCTCCCGGAAAGGGAAAGTCCGCCACGATGAGTTTCAGCCTTGGCAACAATTTCGAGGCAAAAGTCCGTGACCTCAGAGACACTACTGGGGCAGGAGTCAAGAAAGTCAAGCTTATTGACCAGCTGAATCTCAGCACTGGCTACAATTTCCTTGCAGACTCCCTGAACTTGAACAATATAGGCCTTACAATGTCCACCTCGATATTTGAGAAAATAGGAATAAGTGCCAATGCCAATTTCGATCCTTACGCAATAGACGAGCGCGGACGCAAGATCAACAAATTCAATGTCCAGACCCAAGGATGGGGAAAGCCTTTGCGGCTTACCAATGCGAGCGCATCTCTCTCTTACTCTCTGTCCGGAGACGGAGCTGTCAAAGGCAATGACGGCTCCAACGCTGGAAGCAGCGAAGGCGGTAGCGGAGGACAGTCTGCCGCTGATTATTACAGGAGAATCTATTATCACCCAATCACAGGAGAATATATTCCAGGAGGCTGGCTGTATTATACCAACCCCAATGTTCCATGGTCGGTAAACATCAATTATTCATTCTCGTATAGCAAATCATACCAATACTCCAACAATACTCTAATAACGAACAACAGGTTCACCCAGACGCTCGGGCTTTCGGGCAATATCAAACTTACACCGAAGATGACACTCAACGCCACAACTGGATTTGACTTGATGGCGATGAAGATGACTACCACACAGCTCAGCGCCACCTACGACCTGCACTGCTTTAATATTCAGGTATCATGGGTACCTACAGGTACATGGCAATCATGGAGTTTCAGGATTGCCGCCAACGCATCTGCACTGTCTGACTTGCTGAAATTCAAGAAGACAACAAGTTGGTGGGACAGGTAAGGCAATATTTTCGTGTTCAATTTGTTATTTGACATAAATATTGTACATTTGCATCATCCAATCGGGCAGAGCCCGTTATGAGAGGTTTCGCCTTTCATACAGATTTTTTCATCAAACATCTAATATTCATTGTACCTGAGAGGTGCACAAATAGATTCTATATGCCACACACGCTCAAAGAGCTGACAGCAATGTCTGAAGAGCAGCTCAGGGATCTTGGGGTCGAGTTAAATATCAAGAAGGCCAAAGATTTGGATCTCATGGATTTAAGTTTTGCCATACTTGACGAAGAGGCCAAGATAGCTTCTAAGCAGCCCGATCCAGAACCTCAGATAAAGAAAAAGCGCGGCCGTCCTCGGAAGGATGTTCAGACAAAGAACACGGAGAAGGCTCAGGAGAAAGAGACGGAAAGCACTCTGGTAAAGAATAACAGCAATAATAGAGAATCTGAAGCAGCAGAGAGTACGGTGTCCAAAAAGAGAGGCCGGCCTGCAACGGCACAGAAACCTGCAACGACACAGAAACCTGCAACGACACCGGAGACTGCCGAATCCACTGTTCCCCAGCCCGAAAAGAAAAGACGCGGACGCAAACCCAAAGACAATGGCGGCAAGGCAGTCTCTGCGGAGAAGCAGGTAATGGACAATAACACTGAATCCAATCTGTTCCAAAATCCAAGCACAAGGGTTGAGAATACCCTTGAAACTAGAGTTGAGAATACTGGAGATACAGCAAAGAGTCAGCAAGACGCTCAGCCACAAGGCCTCTCCAAGAATGAAAGTCAGACAGAGCGTAATAATCGCACAGCAGAAGCCAACAATGAGGTACAATACACCGACAGGCACAAGATAGTACTGCCTCCTCTCCCCCCGAGGATCAAGAAGAACGGCTGGAAGCAGCAAAATCCTCAGCAGAACAACGGACAGCAGGGACAGGAAGGCCAGAAACAGGCTCCGCAACCTAAACCCAAGATAGAATTTGAAGGCACTGTAAGGGCTACCGGGGTACTTGAGATAATGCCTGACGGATACGGTTTCCTTCGTTCTTCTGACTACAACTATCTCAATTCACCCGACGATATATACGTATCGCAAGGACAGATAAAGAACAATGCGCTGAAGAACGGTGACACTGTTACCGGAGAGATAAGACCTCCCAAGGAAGGAGACAAATATTTCCCACTCGTCAAGATTGACTACATCAATGGAAGGACGCCCGAGTTTATACGCGACAGGGTTCCGTTCGATTTTCTCACTCCCTTATTCCCGGACGAGAAATTCAATCTCCTCGGACACGGGCATGAGCATGACCTCTCTTGCAGGATTGTAGACATGTTCACCCCTATAGGCAAAGGGCAGAGAGGACTCATAGTAGCCCAGCCAAAGACAGGTAAGACAGTGTTGCTCAAGTCAATAGCAAATGCCATAGCAGACAACCACCCGGAAGTATACGAGATTGTGCTTCTTATAGACGAGCGTCCGGAGGAGGTAACCGACATGACCAGAAGCGTAAAGGCCGAGGTTGTGGCATCCACATTCGACGAGCCGGCCGAAAGGCATGTAAAGGTGGCGAACATGGTACTTGAGAAAGCCAGGAGATTGGTAGAATGCGGCCATGACGTAGTGATCCTTCTTGACTCCATTACAAGGCTTGCAAGGGCATACAACACTGTACAACCTGCCTCTGGCAAAGTGCTTACAGGAGGTGTAGACGCCAATGCTTTGCAGAGGCCGAAGAGATTCTTCGGTGCTGCCCGCAACATCGAAGGCGGCGGCTCTCTCACAATCCTTGCCACAGCATTGACAGATACGGGTTCCAAGATGGACGATGTAATCTTCGAGGAGTTCAAAGGAACAGGCAACATGGAGCTGCAGCTTGACAGGACTCTTGCTAACAGGAGGATTTTCCCCGCCGTCAATGTGATACTGTCCAGCACAAGGCGCGATGACTTGCTCTACAGTCAGGATCAGGCTCAGCGAATATGGATACTCCGCAAGTTGCTTGCAGAGATGAATCCTACAGAGGCCATGAATTTCATGATACAGATAATGGACCAGTTCCAGACAAATGAAGATCTGTTGGAAAATATGAACAAGGTCAATCCTAAGGACGCAAAAAGCTACGACTATTAGGATCCCCTGATTGATTACGTCATACTGTGGCGGCACAAAGGTGCGCGATTCAACGCGATTCACAGTGCAACTTTTACCGAATAGAAAACTTCCAAATAAAGCCCTGAAAGTCAATAACTTTCAGGGCTTTATTTGGATACGCAACCTCGGTGATACTTACTCTTTCTCAATCAAATCAATATTCGTCCCAGGACTTTATCTGAATATCGTCGAGACTCAGTGAGCAGAAAGCTCTTATGAAGGCTACTGCAAGTCTTGCATTGGTAAAGAGCGGAATATTGAAGTCGATGGCAGCCCTGCGGATATGATAACCGTTGGAGAGTTCCTCTTCAGTGAAATTTTCAGGAATGTTTATCACCATATCGACTTGCTTGTTCCTGATCATGTCAAGAGCTGGTACAAAATCTGCTTTGAAGTTGCTACTATCTGTCTCAGAGGGCCAAAGAACGCGAGTACATGGAATACTGTTCTCAATGAAGTATTTGTAAGTGCCGCTTGTGGCATAGAGCTCATAGCCGTGCTCGGCAAGAAGTCTGCACGCAAGGAGCATGTCTGCTTTCTGCAGGGGATCTCCCGTCGAGAGAAGTATTCTCTTCTTGGGGATATTGTTTCCTACCGAGAGGACTGACTTCAGCAGAGCCTCATCCAGATCATCGCCTATACATCCTACTTCTCCGGTAGAAGACATGTCGACTCCGAGCATAGGGTCAGCTTCCTCAAGACGGGCGAAAGAGAACTGAGACGACTTCACTCCTACATAGTCAAGGTCAAAGGCACTCTTCTGCGGAGCTGCTGGATGAAGTCCGAGCATCACCTTCGTAGCCAATTCTATAAAATTGATCTTCAATATCTTGGATACAAACGGAAAGCTTCTTGAAGCCCTAAGATTGCATTCGATGACTTTGATCTTATTCTCCTTGGCAAGGAACTGTATGTTGAAAGGACCAGAGATATGCAGAGCACCGGCAATCTTCCTGGCGATTTTCTTGATCCGTCTTACAGTCTCGACATACAGCTTCTGAGGAGGGAACTGGATCGTTGCGTCTCCGGAGTGGACTCCAGCATACTCGATATGCTCCGAGATAGCGTATGCAAGGATCTCACCACCGTCCGCAACAGCATCGAATTCTATCTCCTTACATCTGTCCATAAACTTGCTTATGACAACAGGATGTTCCTGAGACACCTCGGCTGCAAGCGAAAGGAAATGAACCAGTTGGTCCTTGTCATAGCAGACATTCATAGCAGCACCGGAAAGGACATAAGACGGACGCACAAGGACTGGGAAACCAACCTTAGCAACGAACTTGTCCACATCCTCCATTGTTGTAAGCTCGCTCCACTCAGGCTGGTCAACCCCAAGTGCATCTACAATACTGGAGAACTTGTTCCTATCTTCGGCCTTATCAATATCCTTGGCCTTAGTTCCCAATATATTGACCTTTGCCTTATCAAGACGAAGTGCGAGATTGTTAGGAATCTGGCCGCCTACAGACACAACGACTCCGTGAGGATTCTCGAACTCTATGATATCCATCACTCTCTCGAAAGTGAGTTCATCGAAATAGAGTCTGTCACACATATCATAGTCCGTAGATACCGTCTCGGGGTTGTAGTTGATAAGCACTCCCCTATACCCCTCTTTCCTTATCGTCTCTATGCAATTAACTGAACACCAGTCAAATTCAACCGAACTTCCGATCCTATAGGCTCCTGAACCGAGCACTACTACAGAGCGGCCGTCATTCTCGTATCGGACATCATTGTGTGTCCCGTTGTATGTAAGATAGAGGTAATTGGTCGCTGCTGGAAATTCCGCTGCAAGGGTGTCTATCTGCTTGACAACTGGGATAATGCCGAGGCTCTTCCTGAAGATTCTCACCATCTCCTGGTTGGCAGAAGGAGAGCCGTTGTCCTTGAATACCGCCCTCTGGATCTGGAAATCGGAGAATCCCTGACACTTAGCCGTGCGTAGAAGCTCCTCAGGCATGGATTCCAGAGTATCGTACCCGGACATCTCGTTAAAGGTGGTGACTATATTCTGAAGTTTATTAAGGAACCATTTGTCAATCTTGGTAAGAGCATGTATCTGATCTACCGTGTAACCAGCTCTCATAGCCTTGGATATCACGAAGATACGCTTATCAGTAGGCTCCTTCAAGGCCTCATCCACATCTGCTACCTTGAACTCCTTGTTACCTACAAAGCCATGCGCTCCCTGGCCTATCATTCTGAGCCCCTTCTGGATAGCCTCTTCAAAAGAACGCCCTATTGCCATGACCTCTCCGACACTCTTCATGCTGGATCCGATCTTCCTCGACACTCCGTGGAACTTGGAAAGATCCCATCTCGGTATCTTGCAGACAATATAGTCAAGAGCCGGCTCGAAGAAGGCCGGTGTCGTCTTGGTGACGGAATTCTTCAGATCGAAGAGGCCGTATCCCAGACCGAGTTTGGCGGCTACGAAAGCAAGCGGATAACCTGTTGCCTTGGAAGCAAGTGCTGAAGAGCGAGAGAGACGTGCATTTACTTCGATCACCCTGTAGTCCATGGCATTAGGGTCGTATGCATACTGAACATTACACTCACCGATAATCCCTATATGGCGGACTATCCTGATGGAGAGTTCACGAAGGAAATAATAGTCCTTGTTGGTAAGGGTCTGAGATGGAGCCACAACGATACTCTCACCGGTATGAATACCGAGAGGGTCGAAATTCTCCATATTGCAGACAGTCAGGCAGTTGTCATACTTATCCCTGACAACCTCGTATTCTATCTCCTTCCAGCCTTTGAGGGATTTCTCAACCAATACCTGAGGGGAGAAAGAAAATGCCTTGTCACAAAGTTCCTCAAGAGCGCTGTCATCATCGCAGAAGCCAGACCCGAGACCTCCAAGAGCATAGGCGGCACGGACAATCAGCGGATAGCCAAGTTCGTGGGCCGCTTTACGTGCCTCGTCCATATTGGCAGCTGGGTGTGACTTGATGGTCTTCACTCCGATCTCGTCAAGCTTGCGGATAAACAGATCCCTGTCTTCAGTATCCATGATAGCCTGAACTGGGGTTCCGAGAACCTCAACTGCATATCTGTCAAGTACTCCATTTTCATAAAGTTCGACTCCGCAATTGAGAGCAGTCTGCCCTCCGAAAGAGAGAAGGATACCTTGTGGCTGCTCCTTTGCAATCACCTTCTCTACAAAGAATGGAGTTACCGGCAAGAAGTATATCTTGTCAGCCACGCCTTCTGATGTCTGTACCGTGGCTATGTTGGGATTGATCAAGACTGTCTCTATGCCTTCTTCTTTCAAGGCTTTGAGAGCTTGGGAACCGGAATAGTCAAATTCTCCGGCTTGTCCGATCTTCAATGCTCCCGACCCAAGGATCAGGACTTTGCGTATATTGGGATTTTTCATGCTTCTATCAGAGTTTTGCTATGAATTCATCGAAAAGGAACTCGGTGTCGGTAGGGCCACTCGAAGCTTCAGGATGGAACTGTACAGAGCAGAAAGGCAGTGACTTGTGGCGGATTCCCTCATTGGTCCCATCGTTCATATTGACAAACCATGGTTCCCAGTCAGAAGACAGCTTGGATGTATCAACGGCATATCCATGGTTCTGCGAAGTTATATAGCATCTGTTGGTACCTATCATCCTGACAGGCTGGTTGTGACTGCGGTGACCGTATTTGAGTTTGTATGTCGTGGCACCGGCCGCCTTGGCAAGCAACTGGTTACCCATGCAGATACCGAAGATCGGGGTATGCCTCTCCATTGCCTTGAGTAAATGTGAGACAGTGACATCGCAGAACTCGGGATTGCCGGGACCGTTGGATATAAAAAGGCCGTCATACTCCATATCCGTGAAATCATAGTCCCACGGCACTCTTACAAGGGTCACTCCCCTGTCAACAAAACAGCGAAGAATATTGTGTTTCACGCCACAGTCCACCAATACTACTTTCTTCTCTCCGCTACCGTATGTGATCGGGGATGGACAGCTGACGAGGGCAATCTGATTCTCTTTGTTGGGATCATAGGATTCTGCTGAAAGGTCATCATCAGTAATGATACGTCCAAGCATGGAACCATTGTCCCTTAGGACCTGAGTCAGATATCTCGTATCTATTCCATATATTCCTGGGATTTTCTGTTCTTTCATCCACTGATCGAGGCTCTTGACCGCGTCCCAATGACTATATGTAAACGAATACTCAGATATTACCAGTCCACGCACCCATATTTTCTCCGACTCGAAATTTTTTGATATGCCATCGGGTGCAACTCCTTCATCAGGAACTCCATAATTGCCTACCAAAGGATAAGTAACACAGAGGATCTGCCCTGAATACGATGGGTCTGTAAGGCTCTCAGGGTAGCCTACCATGGCTGTGGAGAACACTACTTCTCCGCTGCCTGCACAATCATACCCGAAAGACCAGCCGTGGAACTCCATGCCGTTGTCAAGACGCAACGTCGCTCTCAATCTTTTGTCCATCTATAATGTCGTTAGCTTGAAAAATAGACTCAATAATATAAAAAAAAACGACCCTCCCAGACGGGGACGGTCATCTGATTCTCTGAAAAAATATATATCTCTGCAGGATCGCATCTTTCTTAATAGGCCGAGCACTCCGGCCTCAATTTTTTCAGAATACAAATTTAGGCCATTTTTTGGTTCTTTGCAAGAATTTACCTTTGCTCCTTTTCATAAATGGAGTAAATTTGCCGCGATTTTACCGGATGTACAATCCCTGTTTGCGTGGAATGTACAATCCGGCATACATGTGCGAATTGGCCGCGTGAACGTGAGCCGGCAAAGTATGAACATGTAGTTGAGTTAGTAAAGTATGAGTGAATTTGTAAAAAGAAAGAAAGAGTCGTTCCTAAGGTGGCTTCCAGTAATAAGCCTTACATTTGCGGCCTTCATATTCAACACTTCTGAATTTATCCCGATAGGTCTGCTTACGGACATATCCAACGACTTCAATATCACAGAATCACATACCGGAATAATGATCACGGTATACGCCTGGGTTGTTGCATTGACTTCACTGCCCCTTATGTTGGCTTTCTCCAAGACAGAGAATAAGAAGCTGATGCTCGGAATCGTCGCGCTGTTCACCGCAAGCCACTTCCTTTCTGCTATTGCACAAGGGTTCAATATGCTGATGCTCTCACGTATCGGAGTAGCCTGCGCCCACGCAATATTTTGGTCCATTGTGACGCCTTTCGCTGTGCGCGTGGCTCCTGAGGGGAGACGTTCAACCGCGCTCGGTCTGATTATCACCGGGTCTTCGGTAGCGATGATCGTCGGCCTGCCTCTCGGAAGAGCCATAGGCATCTGGCTAGGTTGGAGGATAACTTTCCTACTGATAGGCGTGATCGCTGCAGTTATCTTCATCATACTTGCCGCTGTGCTACCTAAGACTCCGAGTGACAATAACATATCCTTCAAATCACTGCCTTCGCTGATAAAGACACCTGCACTGATGGGAATTTATATCCTTACATTGATATTCGTCACCGGACACTATACGGCTTACAGCTACATAGAGCCGTTTCTCGGCCAGATAGCAGGTTTGTCAAACGGTATGATTACTGCGGTGCTCTCTCTATTCGGGGTTGTCGGCATTGCGGGAAGTTTTGCTTTCGCCAAGTACTATGACAGGCATAGGACCGCATTCATGAAGTTTGCCGTTGTGGGGACCTGCATTTTCATATTTCTGCTGCATGCCGCCTCGTTCAGTCATGTCGCCATCATAGCCATCTGCATACTTTGGGGACTATCTATCAATAGCTACAATCTGACCTTTCAATCCGAGATAATACAGAACGCCCCTTACGGCACTGCCATAGCGATGTCTATCTATTCCGGCATATACAATATAGGCATAGGAGCGGGAGCCCTTGTCGGAGGGACGGTCTGCGCTGACCTCGGCCTTACTTACATAGGGTACGTCGGAGGAGCAATCGGAGTTGCGGCTGCCATATTCTGCTTGCGGAAATTCCTGCCTTCTCTCAGGAAAGATCAGGCTTAGTCAGCTCAGTATCCTTGCCCGTCGACCATAATCTCGTCCACGAAGATCCATGCAATTGATCCTCCGCCTGCTGCGTTACCGCGGCATTTCCTCATGATCTCGTCCACGAAGATCCATGCAATTGCTCCTGCCCGCTAGTTCCACATCGGGATCTGTGCTTTGTTTTTCGCAGCAATTTTGCGATAAATTACCCAAACCATATTGCGGTGTGAAAATTTTTTGTTAATTTTGTAACCTCAATGGTGCTATGGCCGAGTGGTTAGGCATTGGTCTGCAAAACCAAGTACAGCGGTTCAAATCCGCTTGGCACCTCCAACAAAACGGGAAGAAAACGAAATGGTTTTCTTCCCGTTTTGTTTTACGGCCTCTCTGACAGCAAGGTGACCGAAAGCGATTAGGCTTCTGCGAAGACACTCATCCAATTTCAGCAGCCTGAGCCATCGATCTTGCAGGAAGGAGCATCTCCGTGAGAATGAGACGATGCGGCCGAGCCAGACAAGGTATGACTTCTGGCGGACAAGACTTCAGAGTAGGAATGCAGCCCGACCTCGCTTGGCTCAAGAGTAACAGAACCATCTTCGCGCACAAAACACGGTATACCAAGATCGCCCTTCTTCTTGGCTTCTACCAGCACAGGCTCTTTGTCTCGAAGGGCGAGAAATTCTTTGAGAAGTTTCACGTGGCTGCCGATATCGACGATCTGGAAATTAGGATTACCCTCAACCTGCCTCTCCACATACATGCAATACGGGCACGTCGGCATACTGTATATCTTTATCATACTCTTTTGATTTAAAAGCTAACTGAGACTATCTTGATACCAGTCAAATAACCTTGAGACTCCGTCTTCTATCTCGACGCTGTGATGCCATCCGAGGGAGTGAAGCTTCGTCACGTCTATAAGCTTGCGCGGTGTCCCGTCCGGCTTCGTTGCATCGAACACAACATCGCCTGTGAAATGAACCGCCTTCACCACTAATTCCGACAACGCCTTGATCGTAAGCTCCTTACCCGTACCGACGTTGATGTGGCAGTTGCGGATCTCCCCGAGCGAAGGGATAGCCCCTCCTCTGCCCTCACTATTGTTCCTGTCCACTTTCCCGCCCGTCTTCGCTCCGTAGAATACGGAAGAGTATTTCTTGATACCTATGATGTCGCTGAAGTCCACATTCAGCAGAATGTGTACACTCGCGTCCGCCATGTCCTCGCTCCACAGGAACTCGCGAAGAGGTCGTCCTGTACCCCACAGCACGACTCGGTTGTCAGAGATACCATAGAAATCAAGGGCTTTCAGAATCCTCTCCCGTGGACTTGCCCCAACGACATTACCTTCTCCGATAATAGCGCGAAGTTTGTCGTCCGGATTGATCGGGCGTCTGTCCATGTCCGCGCAGATGGCATTCCAGTCACCCTCGTGGAGCAATTTCGCTAGATATACCTTGCGCATCATGGCAGGCATCACGTGGCTGTTCTCCAAGTGGAAGTTATCATTCGGACCGTACAGGTTTGTCGGCATCACCGCTATATAATTCGTACCATACTGTAGGTTGTAGCTCTCGCACATTTTCAGCCCTGCGATTTTCGCGATGGCATACTCCTCGTTGGTATATTCCAAAGGAGAGGTCAAGAGGGCATCCTCCTTCATAGGCTGAGGGGCATTCTTTGGATAAATACAGGTCGAGCCCAAGAAGAGGAGCTTTTTCACGCCATGAGAGTAGGCATTGCTGATGACGTTGCACTGCATCTTCATATTCTGCATGATGAAGTCTGCCCTGTATAGCGAATTGGCCATGATACCACCGACAAATGCTGCTGCCAAGACAACGGCATCTGGACGTTCTTCATCGAAGAAGCGCTGTACCGCGACTTGGTCTGTCAGGTCAAGCTCGCTGTGGCTTCGGCCTATGAGGTTAGTGTAGCCCCTTTTCTGCAGGTTATTCCATATGGCAGAGCCGACAAGACCATGGTGGCCCGCAACGTATATCTTTGAATTTCTATCTAACATGATTTTGTTTCTAAAAACAATTCGTGATCTTCGTAAAATTAGTGTTCAAGCCAAATGATCTCGAATGATGTATTCTGTTTTTAGACCACAATATTTTCGAAAACAAATAACTTGAATCTCACGAATAAAATTCCAATTCGTGAAATCTGTGAGAATCGCGTGAGAATTACTTCACGATTCCTTTCTCCAGATACTCTGCGAGGTTCGTGCGAACTTTCATACTAGCATCTTCGGCTGCAACCTTTGCCATATCGCTCTCTACCATAATCTTCACCAAATTCTCGAAGGAGGTGGCATTTGGATTCCAGCCTAACTTTGCCTTTGCCTTGGTTGGGTCACCCCAAAGGTTGACAACATCAGTTGGACGATAGAAATCAGGTGATACCTCTATGAGAGTTTTGCCAATCAATTCTTCAGGCCCCTCTACGCAGATTCCCTTTTCGTTCTCGCCTTTGCCTTCCCATTTCAGTTCGATGCCTACATCGTGGAATGCCAATTGGGCAAACTCACGTACTGAGTGCTGCTTACCTGTGGCGATGACGAAATCCTCTGGCTTCTCAGCCTGAAGGATGAGCCACATGCACTCCACGTAATCCTTGGCATATCCCCAGTCACGAAGAGAGTCGAGGTTGCCGAGATAGAGCTTGTCCTGCTTACCCTGTTTGATGCGAGCGGCAGCGAGGGTTATCTTGCGGGTTACGAAAGTCTCACCACGGCGCTCACTCTCATGGTTGAAGAGAATACCCGAACAGCAGAACATATCGTAAGCATCTCGATACTCTTTCACAATCCAAAAGCCGTACTGTTTGGCTACGGCGTATGGTGAATAAGGGTGGAAAGGGGTGTTCTCGTTCTGAGGCACTTCCTCAACCTTGCCATAAAGCTCAGAAGTGGACGCTTGGTACATTCGGCAAGTATGTGTCAATCCACATTGGCGGATAGCCTCCAAGATACGGAGAACACCAACGGCATCCACATCGGCAGTGAACTCAGGAGAGTCGAAACTCACCTGCACGTGGCTCTGTGCAGCGAGGTTATACACTTCTGTCGGTTTCACCTTGTTCATCACCTGTATAATACTCATTGAGTCACCGAGGTCGGCATAGTGAAGGTGAAAATTGGGCTTTCCCTCCAAGTGAGCGATACGCTCACGGTAGTCGGTGGATGAACGGCGTATTGTGCCATGTACATCATAACCTTTTTCCAACAACAACTCTGACAAATAAGAGCCATCTTGACCTGTTATGCCCGTAATGAGGGCTACTTTTCTTTTCTCCATAAGTAATAAGTGCAGAATTCAATTTGACAGTACAACACAATCGCGCGTAAAGTTATACAATTTTTTAATCAGAAGAACCGATTGCCAAGCGCAACAACCGAAAAAACTTGTCGTAAATATCAATCACCATATAAATGAATGTGAATTACTTCTCATATTTCTTGTAGATGTCCGCCACCTCATCAGCAATCTTATCCCAGTCATACTTGCTCATATCATAGTCGATATGCTGCAAAGGTTGCTCGATAATCTTTCCAAGTTTACGAGACAGTTCATCCACGTCGCCACAATGGAAGTAATCCTCCTTGGGCAAACCCACCTCCAAGTTGGCAGGAATATCGCTCACCACAACCTTTACGCCATAGCTCATCGCCTCCAACAAGGCAATCGGCAAGCCCTCATGTGAGGAAGGCAGACAATAACACTTGCAGTTCGTCAACAATGAGTGCAACTTCCTACCTTTGACAAAACCTGTTATTACCACGCCGTTTTTCCTTGCCATCTCTTTCAAACCTAGCGAATAGCTATCCTCGAAGTCCGTATCACCGGCTAACACCAACTTTATATCTGAAAAGGCATCTTGGGATTTACCATCACTGGCATCTGTAAAATCCGGGGAATCCGTGTGCGACTTCTTCCACTTTACGAAAGCCTCCACCAAATGATGCAGATTCTTCTCAGGCACGAATCGGCACATGCCTAAAATATACTTTCCTTTCTCTATCCCCAATTTCTCGAAATACGCAGGATAGTCGCAAATCTCTGGCTTCGACACTCCATTATAGATAAGGTGTACATTTTTCGTCCTGCCATACTTACGCGCAATGAGGTTCTTGATGACATTTGAGATGACAATGACATCATCCGCGAACATGCATCCCATCCTTTCGCCTAGCTTCAAGATAGTCTTGGCAGCAAATCCCCACTTGTCACGGTCATAGTCAGGTCCATGGTGCGTGAACACCACCTTCATGCCCAGCAATTTGGCGTATGGCACAAGCAAGGCAGGACCGATGGCATGGATATGCAGCACATCCGCTCCCAGTCGCTTCGCCTCATTAATGGCACGGAAAGTATGGATAATCGCCTCAAACGACTTGTTCTTAGGAGAAGGCAGAGTCACGAGCTTCACGCCTTTCCATTCCTTTAAATCATCCTGCACATAGTTTGAGCGGCGGACAACCGTCACATCAAAGCCACGAGACGCAATGCGAGGAAAAAGCTCCTCGCAATGCGTCTCCACGCCACCCATGATATTAGGAATACCACGGGTACCTGTAACAACTATTTTCATTAAAATGAGATTTACCAAGACTTTTCAGAATTTTTCTCTCAAGTCACCTTGACATGGGTCTTGTCCTACGTCACACCATTTTGGATCGATGCAAGGCTTGAGGCCTCTCAGTGAGCGGATCTTGTTCTTCAACGCCCATTCTAGCGGATACTTGATGTATTTGTGCATCACAGGGCTTGCCGTGCCGACCATCCAGCAGTTCTTCGGGCAGCGTCTCACCATCGAGCGCACTTTCTGTGCCTGCTCGCTTTCCCAAATCTCCATGAAGGGCTTATCATGAATGTTACCCATGCTTTCCTTCCAATAACGTTCCTCCAGACCATTGCAAGGCATCACCTCGCCCCAAGGGTCGATGAAGAAGTTGGCAGAGCCTGCCTCACACGGAAGCATGCGCCTACCACCCTCTATGTAATTAATCAATCCCATGTTGAACCATGCACGAAACCAGCTCTTTGGACTTTTCTCTTTCAACTGCCACTCAATGAGTTGTTTAAAATCGTTGCACACCTCTTCCTTGTTCGTTATCACATTGTCATACTTGTGGAAATAGTATGAATTGTGGAAAGCAGCCGTGGCGAACTCCATACCCATGGCGAGTGATAATTGGTATAGCGACAGCATATCTTTCGAATTATGATTAGAAACCGTACAGCCGAAGCCAATGTCTTTCAATCCCATATGCTTCAGGGTAAGCAACGTGCGCAATCCCTTGTCAAAGCCCCCTGCGCGTCCACGCAACTCGTCATTCTTCTGGCTCAATCCCTCGATCGAAATGCGGATACCGATATTCGGGAACTTCTTTGCCAGAGCCACAACACGATCCTCAAACCATCCTGAAGTGGAGATGACAATGCGGGGACTGTGCTTGTAGCACTCTTCCACGATGTCAGCCAGGTCTTCACGAATAAAAGGCTCGCCTCCCGTCAGGTTGATAAATTTAAGCCTAGGAAGGCATTTCAGGTCCTCTGCCTTTAGTTCCTCCTTACGGTTAGTCGGATTCTTCCAAATGTTACACATCTCGCAACGCATCGGACAGCGATACGTTAGGATAATACTTGCGTCTGTAGGACGCGGAATATTAATGTTCGCCATAATTATTTATTATATATGTTAATGATATCTTTGTAGTATTTTTCAGCGTTGTATCTTTCCGATGACTCAGTGGCAATGCCTTGGTAGTCGAAGGCCGTGTTCCACATATTTTCGATTTTTTCCTTAAGGTCAGCAATGTTACCGCTGCAGAATGTCATGCCTGTCTTGCCCTCTTCTATCAGTTCTGGGATTCCACCGATTCTCGCCCCTAATACAGGCGTGCCCAAACACTCTGCCTCAATCACCGACAGCGGATTGTTTTCGTACCATTCCGAAGGAATCACTGAGAAGCGAGCCTTTCCCACGAGTTGCTTGATATCATCCCACTGTTTGAATCCCACGAACTCGATGTTGTCATGGGCCGCAGCCTTCAGCTCGTCCATCAACGTACCACCGCCTATCACCACTAATTTGTGAGGCAACTGATTGGCAGCCTCTATCAACGTCTTCGCTCCCTTCTCATGGCTCAGTCGTCCAATGAAGCAATAGTAATCCTCCTTTTTCGGAAGAAAAACAGAATCATCTGTGTTATCGGTGCCATGCGTTGGAGCATACTTACATTTCTCCACATCGATGAAGTTACAGAGCGTGCGCATCTTCGTCTTCGAGAATCCTCCTTCCACCATCTTGTCAGCCATAAATTGGCTCGGACAGATGAATACATCCGTCGAAGCCTCCAACCGCTCACGATTCCAAATAACCGCCTCCCTATATCCGATGAAGGAAGCCAACTTCGAGCCTTTAATGCACTTGTTGTCCAAACAAGCCTTCTTATCGCCACGAAAACAAGTCTCGCAGATGGTATTTCCATTCTTCAGGCAGTCGTATCGAGGGCACAGTAACTTATAGTCATGCAACGTCCACACCACCTTGATTTCTCTTTGATGCGCCAGCTCCGCCATAACAGGAGAAAGCTGTGTATGCACATTGTTGAGATGAACCACATCTGGCTGGAAGTCGTCCAGCAACCTATTAAACTTGCTCTTCACATCAGCCGAACCGAATGGACGGGTAAAAGCCATCAACTTACCCATATTTTTAGGGAAGTACTTCTTCCACGGCGTATCCTGATTTTCCGGATAGTCCATAGCAAATACCGCCACCTCATGCCCATGAGCCTTCAGCAACTGCTCCAGATTGAGCATATAGATACAATCACCGCCTCGGCGATAATAGAACTTATTAGCTAATAAAATTTTCATATAGTGAATTTTCTAAATGCATTGTTACACTTTCAACCGATTTACAGTCGGCTTGTCAACGAGATGTATGCCCCAACTCAATAAGACCGTTGTAAAGACAGTAAGCAGAATAAAATATCCACAATGAAGTTCTGGCAGACAATATACCAAAAATCTCATGACCATACCATGACTTAGATAAACCTCATAAGAAATATTTCCAAAGGTACAAAAACCAACTTGCTCGTATCAACCCCAAACAGTTCCATATAATATGTACACTCCTCCTTGGAAAAGCAAAAGAATCGACCTATGTAGCGGCTGGTGACCACATAACACATGTATTTATGATAGAGCGATCCTGCCCATCCTGATTTCTTTTTTAAATAAAAGTCATTACAGTAAAATCATCCAACTTTCCCAACTCATCATTACAGTGGAAATAGTCTTTGGTCAAGAGTGTCTTATATTTTATACTCTTGTCCATCTCTTCAACCGATTCGATTAAGTTTGCCATCTATCAACATCCCATAGAATGTAGGCTTGCCATCTATCTCCTTGGCGAAACTTTGTTTCCAAGTCAACTTATAAAGCACGGTGTCCTTGCAAATCTGCCGCCAAAGATTCTCATCATAAGGCTGACCGAGAACCTTATACAGCTCATCACAATACTTGTTGTTGGGTTGTATCTGGGCAAAGGCATCAGCAATCTTGGCATTATGCTTCTGAGCCAAGACGACCGCATAATCCACCAAGAGATAATCAATCAACTTATCACACTCCTTCCAATAATAGAACAAGAAATCACGGATAACCTTGAACATCCATCGGTTCTCATATCCACACCCCAAGGAGTAGCCAGCGAAATACCCACTTGCAATGGAGCAATGCAGATAATCTGGACGCTTGATAGACCACAGAGGCATCTTCATGTAATTCTCAAAACTTCTGCCTGTGCAGAAGAAAGTCGAGTCTATCCAAATGCCACCATACTTGGCGAGTACACTCATTCTCAACAAATCCGAGTAATGAGTTCTGGAGAAGATTCCATTCTTTCGTTTCTCTTCCAACCAATCAGGGAATTGCACATAGTCATTGCAATTATCATCCGTAATGACAATCACTTCATATTCCCCTGCATTGCGCTTGATAGACTCCACGCAATCTTTGACTATTTCAGGAGCATTCTCGATTCCTTGCCACCAGCAAATCCAAATCTTATTGCGAAGTTTCTCATCACAATCTGGCATTGTCTCCTGAACCTGATAATGCGCCCAATAATCCTTAAACTTATCCTCCAAGAAGTCTATCATGATTTGGTGCTTCTTCATCAGTCGGTTCTTCACACTCTCAGGTTCCTTGAACCCATTGCGATTCATGATTTGAATATCAATCTTCGCCCAGAAGGTAATGACAGCCGCCTTCACGGAAATCACTCTCGCCACATCAAAAGATGCCTTCACCTCCTCCAGGCATCTGTGGAATATACGCTTAAAACTATTATGATTCATAGCTTCTGATACAACTTATAATACTTGTTGACACAAACTTCCATGGAATAATTATCACGATAATCCTTCATAATCTTTTCTCTATTAATAGTATCAACTTTATTTAAAGCTTCTTTAACCTTATTCAAGAACTCATTGTTATCAAAACCATGACAAATAAACCCGTTGACACCATCATGAATGACATCAACGATACCACCAGCTGGTGTACAAATCGGAATTACTCCCAACGACATAGCCTCTAATAATGTGAGAGGTAGTCCTTCAAAGTCAGAAGTCAAGACAAAGAAGTCAGACAGTGCCATATAATCAGCAACATTTTTACGCTCACCTAAGATATGAATTTGAGAATTATCTTTGTATAATGGCATCCAAGTCTCTTCAAATCCACTACCAATAACCATCAATTGGAATGATATCCCTTCATTTTGCAACTGATCAAAAACAGCAAACAATCGCTTTTGATTTTTTTGTGGATGACAACGAGCGACATGAATAAAGACAGGAAGTTTCTTATCACTCAAAAATGAGACATCTTTTGGTTTTACCCCTGAAGGTTTCATTGGCTCACGACCATTTGTAATACACTCTGCATTATGCAATTGAAATAAATCCTCATAGCTTTTCAAACAAGTTTTTGAAATAGTGACCGGTTGTATTCTATGAGTATAGAACCATTTATCAATAGGCTGTAACCTTTTATTTAAAAGGCACACACTAGCCAAATTATGGAGTGTATGAACAAATTTAACTTTTTTAAGTAATAATGAAGGCAAATATAGCCATTGGATACCACAATGTCCATGCACTATTTGTGGTTTTTCTTTCATTATAAATTTCAAAAAGCGCCAATGTGAAACCAAGGAAACTCCACTACGACAACCTATATTTACATATCGAACCTTATCAGAAATGTTATTTCGATAATGATTATTTCCTGATATCGTATCATCGTTAAGAGTTACAAGAACAATCTCTAACTGAGAATTTTCAGCCAGGCGATTAGACAAATCCACAACAAATCGTTCCGCCCCTCCAGAAGAAAGGCTCCATGAAACCTGCAATATTTTTATTCTTTGCATATTCCTCTGACTTTAATAATCTTAGCAGGACATCCAGCAACGACTGCATTTTTCGTAACATCATGAATCACTACAGCTCGTGCTCCTATAGTCGAATTATCACCAATCCTTACGTTTTCCTCAATACAGCTGTGTTTACTGCCTCTTTCATACAATAAGGACAATATTAAAGCTTTAAAACAACTTGCCTAAGCATATAACAAAAACTTTATCAATAAAGTTTGTCCAAAAATTTATAGTTTATTCAGAATCCTTCTTGTTTGATATTCGCAACTAAACTCTTTCTCCGTGAGTTTATGCCCACACTTACCAATTTTTTCCGCCTCTTCAGGATGACTAAAGGCATATATTATTTTCTCAGCAATCAACTCTGGTTTGTGAGGTTCCACAATAAAGGCGTTCACACTATCTTTCAGATAGGTGTTCGCTTCGCCTACAGTAGTCGTGATGACAGGACGGGAGAAAGACAGATATTCACTCAATTTTGTTGAAAAACAGTAGCGATTCTGCTGCGTGTCATACTTGTTGATAATGGTAAGAAAGCAATTCTTTTGATATTTGCGGAGAGTGGACAAGTCAAGATAGCCCACAAATTTCACTTTATCTGCAACGCCATATTTTTTAATAATAGTTTTCAATTCTTGAGCATGTGGAGAGTCCTCCAATTTACCGGTCAAGATGTATTCTATAGGAGTATTCAACTTTAGGCATGCCATTCCGAAAGCTTCCAACATTCCACAGATGCCATCCTTCTGTTCATACAATGTACCCGAATGAAAAATATATGGAATCTTTTGCTCTGGAAAATCAGCACCCTCCAATTGTCCCTCAACCATAATTGGTACTTTTATAATATTAGCATGCGATGCATATTGCTTTGCCAATTGATAAAGAGATTCTGATATTGCCCAAACGAAATCGAACTTTGGAAATATCTTTTCAAGCATGATTTTGCGATTCTTTTTCGTCACGGCTGTCTCAACACCCGTTCCGTAAGGCAACTCATTAAGTTCCATACCGCATTTTGCGCCAGCAAAACGAATTGCTCTCACACAGTTTTTAAACCATCTCGGACTACCTTCGTATATCACGACGTAATCATCCCGTTTGCATTTTGTCAACAGTCGGAACAGAGTGGCTGTGTATCCATACATATCCTGCAACTGCCTGATGAAAATATTCCTGTTGCGTTTACTGGCTCCTGAAACATATTCATATCTCACTCCATTTTCGTCTACCCCTTTTATTATAGGGTTTATGACTTCGGTATCCTGATATCGCTGGCGAGGAACTGGCATCCACACCAAAGTCTCTATGCCATTTGCCACAAATCCCTTCCCATATTCCCTGACACGAGCGGCAGAGGCTCTACCGTTGGGATATAAGTTGTCTAATATAAATATGATACGCATAAGGCTATTGATTTTTATAGTCTTTTAAAATGGAACTATATGTTTCAACTAACGTCTTGCCTATCCGTTTCGGATTATGTCTTTCAAAAGCTCTCATCCGAGCATTTTGCCCAAATGTTTTTGCCATGTCAAAGTGATGTGCGATATCTGATATAGCACCAGCCATGACATAAGGATCTCCGTCTTGTATCAGCAAGCCTTCTATTCCATGACTCAACATACTACATGTTCCTCCACCATTCGTAGCAACAACAGGCATTCCGAGCAGCATCGCTTCACATACGCTATTAGGGCTGTTTTCAATATGGCTCACATGACAATAAACATCACAGTCCAATAATATTCCAACCATTTCCTCAGCAGTTTTCCTGCCAAGGAGTTTCACATTGACCTCAGCACATGAAGTATTCTTATATTTTTCCGATAGAGACACCCATTTTTCATTCTCAGAATATCCTATCACATTCCACTCAAAATCAAAATCTGCATGGTCTTTCATGATAGATGCCGCACGAAGAAGTGTTTCAAAGCCTTTATAGGAAGGTCCTGATGATATTGTACTCACAACACGTACTTTGCTTTCAAATTTTGATTTGTTCCAAACTGAATTATAAAATGGGCTACGCAATATCTCGTCACCTACAAAATATCGAGCATTGGGATTAAAGAACAAAGAAATACTTTTATCCCAGAAGGTGCGTCCTATGATGTATTTGGCATATTTCAAATATTCTATTTCTCTTTTCGCCTTAATCTTCATCTTGTGATATTCCAAAGCGGAAGACAGCCCTCTTAATTTCACAAAAAGTGACTCATGGGAAGAAATAAATGAGGCTGGTATGCCTGAATAGAATTTCTCCACATAAGGAGCTATAAGACCTTGAATAGAAAATACAATTGGAACATCCTTTATATGATCTTGAATTAATCCGAATCGCTCCTCTGTTCCATGAATATGAATCAAATCTGGACGAACAGCCTTTACAACATCCAACATCACCGGGAGTAGCATTTCATCTTTTGAAACTAACGATTTATAGCGAGCCAACACTCTTCCAACCTTTGTCTTCGCCTTAGGCATATAAATGGGATGATAGGTCACTCCTTCAAATTTAAACGACTCTCTTTCGGAATTGGAAAAATATGCCACATGCAAATCTATGGCCTTGTTTTTCTTTATCTCATCCTCAAGTGAAATCATCCATCCCTGTATGACTCGTTGCTCCCCGCTTCGACGAACACTGCCGCAAGGAGACAATGAATACCATAAAATCCTCATAGTTATTTTACTTAAATATTTTTGCAATAATCTGACTATCAGTCAATTCTCTAAGTTGCTTATTGTTGCACACCCATGCACCCACCCACAAAATAAAATGGAAGAAATTGAAAGCTGGCCAACCAAACGGATACAGACTTATAATCTGCATCAGACACATGATGCCAAAGGACTTGCAGAACAGGTTCCTCGACTTGAAATAGCCATTAAAGACGGTAAAAGCCAATACCGAAACATAAGGAATTAGATATAGAAGTCCGCCACGAAGAATCAAAGCCAAATATCCTGTCTCTATGTATGAGCGAAAAGTCCTAATCATTGGCTCATAATACTGTCCGAACCACCCTCGTCCAAATATCCAGTCGGAGAGCGACTTCATGTCGGCATAGAAACTTTCCTCCACACCACTTCGGGTATCTTCATATCCACGCTCCATCAGGGTCGAAAATAAAGAGTCTGACATATTGGTGAACAAGACAATGACCAACCCGACAACCATTGCTGCCAAAAGTATCATCTTGAGCTTTGACGTCTTTCTGTCGTTCATAGCATACATACCCCAGGCAAGAACCAAATAAAGTATGGACATGACCAAACCCCCTCGACGGGCAAGGAACGACTGAATAAGGATACTGCCCACATATGCTATCAAGAACCAGTTCCAGTGTTTTGTGGTTAAATACTTCTTGAAAAACACCATAATGACTACCGGTGCAAGGGCGGAGATGCCAATTGTACTGTTGGAGATGAAGTCTCCATACGTTCCCTTGTCACCCCATTCGGTGCCCGCCGCTTGGTCGAATGACCAGGAATAATGCGTCATATTCCAAAAGGCGAAAGGGTAATAGCATAGATACAGAATGCACAGCAGCCACATCACTCGCCATAGGTAACGGAAATCAAACTGATAGTTTCTCGGAAATGCCAATATAACAAACGGTATCAAGTTGGGCAGAAACATCGACGAACCAAAGTATGCCAAGAGCCAAGTAGTCAGACCATGGTATTCCTCAAAGGTTCTCCTGACGTCGGCAATGAAAAACATGTGAAATGTCAGGCACAGGCTCCACATGATAAGGATAGCATAAAAAAATCCTGTAAGCCCTTTCAGATGAAATCCGCTGGCATGTCTGCACACAACGATGATGAATGTAAACGCACTCACCATCATAATGGCATTGCACAACGCACTCGGCAGATAATACTTCAGCACACCAACGAGTGAATATACCAGTATCGACAGCATTATCCAGTGCTCCCTGCGATGCGGCATCAGGGATTTTATCAAAGTTGTGATATACATGACTAAATTCTGCTTGCCAACTTGTCCCAATACTTTTCCTTGAAATATGGAGGATTCATTCTCAATGTTTTTTTTGCCAATATTGCCTGTGCCTTTTGATAGGCATCGTCCAAGTCTTTAGCAAACTGGACATTATCCCCAAACACATCTTTTGGGAACCATTTCACACCACTACTCAATTTGTGGTCGGCAGAACCGATGACTACAACGGGGGTATTGGCAATGGCGGAGAAAATAGTGCCATGATAACGGTCGGTGATGACAACCTGATAAGTAGAGAACTTTTCAATCATGTCATCGATAAGTTTGTCCCTGTTGCTTTTCATCATCTTTGCTGATATCTTCAAAGTAGTGTCCACCTTCTCTTTTCTCACATTTCCAAAACGCTTCATAAGTGCATCTATTTCAGATGGCTTATAGAAAGCCTCAATGTCATCGCGCATACAGAAGAGAACACCGTCACGAGTATTGTCATAAGTCCTTGTACCTATCAAGCTCGTCACAATATCTGGATATAACAATAATTTGGTTGAACCAAACATTTCCTTTGCCTTTTGGTAAGACACCTCGTCCCGGCAAAGCAATGTCAAGTTTTTCCTGTTGCCGAAAATGCGTGAAGCTCTCTGTATAACCATAGGTGTATAGAAATTCACCGTCTGAGGCAAGATGACAAACTTGTTGTTCCAGTGCTGGAGCAAGAAATCGTAAGAGAACCATCCACCATGATGATCGACAAAGAAATAACCGCTATGTCCGATAAAGATGTCACTCTTTCTGATTATCAGTTTTAGCACGATGTATTGAAACAACTGTGTATTGAATATCAGTGTCTTCGGATTGCCATTGTCAAAAGGTGAACACAGATGTTCCATCTCTATCAAAAGATAATCCGGGAAATTGTCTTTAATCCATTTTTCCGTACACATCAACTGGGCTTGGTCACCAAGGTTGGGATGAGTTGGGATACTGAACAAGAATATTTTTTTCTTTAAGGTGAAGAAACCTCGAAAGAAAGTCACCAGCAACTGAAATAGTTTTATAATTTCATGTTTCATATTTTACGTAATATTTTTGAAAATAAATAAGACAACAACACAATGACAGCAAGCGACAACAACAATGTCTTATACCCTATATACCACCATTCTATGGTTAGCACCTTTATGTGTATCAAGTAAACCATATAGGATATGCCTGCCAACATGGTTATAAAGTTCCCTTTTCTCAATGAGAAACGACAGAATAGCCTATTGTTCAACCACAAAAAAACGAATGCCACATTGTCAAAGAAAAGCAAAAGAGTAAACATTACCAATATGATAAGATATTCCATTATGTTTTTCTGATGATTAAATATTTAGGATTCTTCGTATCTTGGCTATTGCCCTTTGTGGAAGCATCAACAGATTTATTAAAAATAGCATGGAATCCGTATTTCTGTAGTGTTGACGCATGTTAACCGACCACGATACTTTTTCTGGCATCATATACTTTTTTACCATCTCATTAAATGGTAAGACATTATAATCTTTCCAAAAATCCACACGATTATCTTTCATTGGAAATGGATGCGAAAGGCTTATATTTGTCTTTTTAGCTTCATCTATTGTACGCTTCCTTAGTGTCATATTCAAACGAGGAAGTAATTCCACTGCCTTGGAAGAGTTAGCCATTAACAGACTCACGCCCTTGCAAGCATAATCCTTATCCTCCTCTATTGTTTTATGATACCCCCACCAATCGGCTATTGTAAAATCAGCACATCTTTTGGTCGACGTAAAGTGACACTGATGACAAGATGGTCTCAAGAAATAATCCCTTAAAAATCCCCTTATATAAGGATCTTCATAATAATTGCCTATATACGTTTTCAAAGCGGAGCTTTTTTCAACATGACCCTGTAGGGTCATGTTGAAAAAAATCCAAGAGGATTTTTTACAACGGAAACTTACCTTCGTAAGTTTCATATTTTCATGCTTTTGCATGAAATTTTTATAATCCTCGAAGAGCATAGGAGAAGGAACGCCATGACAAATCAAATCTATTGTCAGCAGATTGTCATAGTCCTTTCTCAGATAATTTTTCAACCCCGCTATTTGGCAAGGTGTACCACTAAAGAGGACTATTCTACCTTGCTTTAAGAAAGCTTTTGCTTGCTTATAACTGTCACCGATATGACTTTGGACATATTTACTTCCGGTAAGTCTTTCTAACAACTCATCCAATGTCTCAACATAGATATGTTCAGCTTTCAGCTCCTTATTCAGAGCACATCCAAAGACAATTCCACCCTTTGACAAGACAATCTTTGCTATCTCTGTAAAAGCTCCTCCAGAAGAACTTTCCAAACGTATATTCTCGTCTTTTGACCATCCGCTGAATACTTGCTGGGCATCATGAACAATTGGATGACTGTTAATTGGACAAGTTTTTTGGCAAAGTCCGCAATCCACACATAAATCACCATCGATTTCAGGTCGTTCAAAACCCTCTTTATCAATTGTTATATGTATCGCTTGTTTGGAACACACATTAAGACATGCCATACAACCCGTACACTTGTCATAATCACATATTTCCTTTATCATCTTTTCAAAAATGGTATTTTCTTTATTATTACACTATTCAACATCTTCCTTTCTGAAGAACTAAGTCCTATGAAATAAATATCCAAGACAGATACTATAAAAGATATTGCCAAAACGGCAACCAAATTCAACCAAAAGCCATGTAGCAAGAATTTTACTGCCAAAGGTATTGGTATAGCAACAAGAGTAACAAAAAATATCTTCAATATGACTTTTTGAACATAATCCCCCAAAGGAAACTCCATATACTTTTTTATATACCAACATCGTGTGACAAATACCAACAAAGTGACACATATCTTGACATACCAAACGGAATATACAGGCAAGCCACAAGCTAAAACTACATAAGCAAAAGGAAAGTTTAATATAATGACCGAAGACATCAATATTTGGTAATTCCTAATATTCCCTCTTGCCTCAACAGACATCCAAAGAGGTGACGCTACGGCTTCTATTATCATAATTACCAAAATTAGTTGGCAAAATATATTTGTATAAAGTGGAACTTTTACCAACCAAATGGATAATATAGAGTCTATCGTCAACATGATGGGAAAAGCCAAAACAAACATCATGTAAAAAGAAAACTTCGAGGCACTAAATATCAAATTATAGAACTTGTCGTATTCTCCCGCAGCAAAATCTTTTATTATCTGCGGTCGAAATGCAGTTTGAAAATTCCCCACAAATTGATTTACAGCTGCACATACTTGATTGGCAACACCAACTGCCGCATTTACAGTTACTCCACAAAAAATATTTATCAAAATATTTAAGCCTTGCTGTGCTGACATGGTTGCAACACTACCAAACAAAGACCATCCGGTAAAGCCAAACAAGTTTTTGAATATTTCTTTATTCCACCCTCTCTTATAACGACAGATTTCAAAATTCTTAGTACAGAAAAATTTATATATAATTGTGATAAGCAATGGAACTATCGTATACAGAAAGGCATACACAATAAGTTTGTCAAACGAAGAAACGTATAGTACATATACCACTAATAGTTTTAACACGACCTCGCCTAAACTGGTATAGGCATAGAAATCCATTCTTTCGAATGCCAAAATTGATGCATTATAAGGTATTCGTATTAAACTGATTATGAATGTAACTATAGTAAATTGGTAAACCCAATTTGCTGCGTTCATTCTGGAAACAGGAATATTCAGTTGCGTATTGACAAACCATAGACCAACAGTTTCAGCCAACACCATTATAATAAGACTAAGGATTAGATAGACATTCATGCTCATGCAAAACACTCCACTTGCCTGTGCATAGTCCCTTTTTCCTAAATTAAAATTCAAAAATCGTTGTGTTGCAGCACTTAATGCTGAGTTCAAGAAAGAAAATAATACAATTACACCTCCTATGATATTATATATACCATAATCCTGTGCTCCTAATACTGCTAAAACGACTCGTGATGTAAATAGTGAAACCACCATCATCACGAACATACGCAGATATAAGAATAACGTATTCTTCGCTATTCGCTTGTTATTATCTGATGTTTGAGTTGACATAACTTTTAGTACAAATATAATATCCGGTGGTCATCATGAATCATTACTCCATGTGTACTAATAATCATAAGATGCCATAATCACGGATTTACTGATTCAGTTTACAATGCCATCTTTAGCAAGAGCTTTGCTCTTAGTCTGTTGGCAACTATCTGCCAATAGCTTCGGGCCAAAGATAGATACTCTTTCCGATTCTTCGTCACTCCCTGCCCGTTTTTTTTCAATACCGCCACTGA
>ERZ808262.59-NODE-59-length-98054-cov-37.770141_pt1 | contig 98054 bp, 129 predicted proteins | sample MGYA00520895_ERZ808262 | MGnify/ENA primary metagenome ERZ808262 (study PRJEB31516, sample SAMN03275588) | gut metagenome | biome: mammalia-associated habitat; material: feces | host: Papio cynocephalus | place: Kenya | collected 2012-08-02 ...
CCGGTGTTCCAGTTACCGGTGTTCTCGTTGCCGGTGTTCCAGTTACCGGTGTTCTCGTTGCCGGTGTTCTCGTTGCCGGTGTTGAACAATCCGGTGTTTCCGTTTACCATACCATTCATGGCAGCTAATTCATCGCCCTTAATCTCGCGAACGATTTTTATGTGATCGCTTCCACATTTCTGACCGTTAGTCACTTCTTCGCCTAAAACCTCGATTTCGAAGAATCTGTTTAGTTCTTTTTCGTTGCATGAATAATGCGCATGTACTTTCTGTAAGCTGTCGCAGTAATGGAAAACTGTATCGCTACATAATTCAATTTCCCCCTCATGTTCAATCTTGTACTCTTTGCCAATCTCAAACTGAAAGCCTCGGCATTTCATGTCCTTGTCCATTCCTTTAATTTTCATCTTTTATCCTCCTTGATTTATTTTTCTTTATTATAACTTGTATAATGCGAGTTGTCAAGGGGTAAAATAAAAAATCTCCTAAAATTTTTAGGAGAAATTAAATATAGATTAAACACAGAAGCCGAAGCACCCGCCCGACGTTTTCTTCGCCGTCCCGCTCCGCGCGCCCGATCCGCCTTCATTGTTCCATCTCCCAGCCGGAAGGGAAAGCGTTCGTTAAACCTCTCATATATAAACCTCCTAAAATCAATGGGAGGGATAACCCTCCCTTATGTTAAAAATTAAATGTTAATACCACGTTGAGTACAAAAATCTACAAATGTTGAATATAATGCACCAAGTTCCGCGACTTGTTCATCGGTAGCTTCGGTAAGTTTCTTACCAACACCAAGTTGCGACTCAATTTGTTCTGCAACATAGTCTGGATACATAGAAAATAATTTAGCAACGTATGGTTGTAAAAGTTGAATGTAATCTTCTTTAGTATAATCCCCAACTACATTTTTTTCTTTAAAACTTACAAGACCTGCGCCTTCGTCTTCGGCTGTCTTAGCAATTGCTGTCTCAATTGCTTCGGTAAGATTTTCTGCAGTAAACTCTTTAATATAAGTTTGCATCATCGGATAACGAGATCGAGCAAATACCTTGTCGGTTTCTTTGCAAATAGCAGAAGAGTAAATTGTTTGTCCTGTCTCTTCATCAACTCCGTTTGCGTAAGTATAAATTACAAAGTCGCAAAGGTCACGGATGAATTTTGTGGAACCCTTTTCTTTATTTGATCCGTAAGGAATAATTTTACCGTAAGTTGGTGAGTTCTTTGAATCGTCCACCATTTCATGGGAGATGAATACTACAGTGTATCCTTGTCTAGCTAGACGGTTAATTTGGTTCTTAAACCGGACTCTGGAAAATGCATACCCATTAGGGTTCTTGTCATCGGCATCTTGTACCATACCAACTTCTGCTACGCCATACATTTTGGCAACATTGTCTTCATTGATAGCAACCAGAGCTTCATCTGTGTCGATTACAATAGTTTGGAATGACTCTTTGGCTTTATCGTAATTCTTAACTAATTGGTCTACAATTTGTGTGAAATCATTCCATTCATTAATTGCGAACTTCGTAACAGCACGAGCATTGCCCCCTGCTTCAGCCATAAGGAGCATAGGTTTTAATAGCCTAGTACTTTGGTAGGTTTTTCCAGTATCATTCCCACCGTACAGCAGAATCTTTTGTCCTTCCAGCCCTTTAACCATACTCGTATCTTGTTTCGCAAAAATATCAATCTTAGCCATCTACTCACCCCCTACAGAAACGGATTCTTTTCAACTTCAAATGGGTTATTGTTACTCGGAGTTGTAGCCATTGCCTTTAAGCTCTGCTTACCACCTTTTGCTTTAGGGATTTTGTTCTTAGATTCTTTCAAAATCTGCTCAAGTTCAACCTTACGCTCTTCGAGTAAGTTCTTAACATCTTTAAGGTCAATATATAACTTTTCACCCTTATTATTTACTTGCTCTTCATTGACTGGATCTTCTCCACCAATCACCATCCATTCAACTCTTGTGAATCCTGTGTTAATATCAGCTTTTCTACCAAAGCCACCAGTAGTAGTAGTTTTCTTCTCGCCATATTCCGTGCTCTTAATTTCGACATAGAACGTTGCCAAAGAGCCAAGTCCATAATTTTCCTTAAATCCATCGGCAAGTTCCTCATCAACAATTAATGCATGTGGAAGTGCTTTTTCACCATAACCTACGCCAGTAACTTCAACGAGTAATCTACCTGTCTCTTCTTCATTTCTGTACTCAGGTACAATTTTTGTAACCATACCTTCAATTGCGCCTTCAAACTTTTCCTCTTCTGCCGGTTCGTTAAGGATCTTAACACGATTTACATTAAAGCAATCAACACTTGCGATCTTGCCACTCTTTCCAACATAGTCATTAAATCTATTCGTTCGGATTTGCACCTCAATAGGAGTATCCGTACCACAAACTTGTAATTCTTTTACCATATCAAAGTCGCTATTGGATTTATGGTCTTCTCCTGCAAATTTATCTCTCATATAAACCTCGCAGGTATATTCTCCATTTTCGACTCCAATTACAAATCGACCACGCACTGTGTTAAATTCTACGCCATCGTCAAATCTACCATCTACAATCTCTAACTTCTTATCTTTTAATCTACCTACTGCTTTAAACTTACTAAATGTTTCTCTAATAGCCATATTCTACCCTTTCTTTAATAAAAAAAATTCAATAAATCATTTACAATATTTGCATATTCTGTTAATTTTATGGTTTTATTATCTATGATTTGCTTGCCAATTAAACCATAATCTTTTTCATATTCATGCTTAAGATTCATATATTTGTTAGCAGCATCACAAACTTCATCTAACCGTTCTTTTTTCTTTTGCTCCTTTTCGATACGCTCTTGTTCTTTGCGCTCAAGTTCAAGTTCATAATCACTTGCTTCTTCCTGAGTATTAAACTCTTTGCCATTTACTCTGTAAATTACTTCCATATTCTCTCCTATTTAAGTTGTAAGTTTTCCTTTTCAATAACTTGCACACCATCAATTACAACACCCTGTTTCAAAATTGCATCTTTAAGCTTTGTTTTATTTGGATTTTCTTCGACCTTAATTGTCATATACTCTTGTGGGATTTTAGCTCCTTCAGCAATTTCAACCTGTTTTGACTTTCGGAATGAAAGGGCGACTCTTGGAGTTTCAAATTTCCTATCTCCGAATAAGAACATCGAGTTTGCAAGATAAGCTTTAAGTCGTTCGACTTTTTTTTCTTTAGTTTGCCTGCGCTCCTTAAGTGACTTTTCTTCAGCTTTGAGTTGGTCAATATCAGAAAGCAAATTCTTAATATAACAACCTGTATTTTCAAGCTTTTGGTCGCGAGATAAGAGCAAATTGTCAATATCTGATTCTTCAAATAGAATCTCGCCCGTTTCCTCATCTACTACCATATCATTCTCTAAGAGTTGATATAGGTCTTTGTCGATTTCATATAATGTGCTCATAGATTACCTCCTTTACTATATTATATCCATAAATTACAATAAATTCAATAAAGTTTTTATGTCCAAGGAGCAACAGATGTTGCCTCATAGTTGCTACCAACGACAATAATATTAGTTGCAAGCTGTCTATTTCCATTTGTATCTGATATAATCACATCTTTATAATTTGTAGTTTGAGCAGCATATCTTTTTCCATCATAATCAGTTCCTATAAAAAATTTATAAGAAGTACTATCTGCAACACCAATATTATATTTACTATTTATCCAATTCTCCCATGTCATATTCTCATCAGCATAATAAGAACAGTTGTTTACACGAAATGCCCCCCCGAAACACTATTTTTCGATACCATATTTGTCATTCCTATCATTTTAATTCCTCCGTATTTAAACTTATTTTTAATCTTGGATAATACTCTTCCAGAACATATTTAGCTATAATTTTAATATTTGGTAATACTTGCTGATAACAATCAATTTTTTGCCAATTGTCACCATCAGCAAATAAACTATTAACAGCGATTTCATATTCACATCTCGACCATTCTTGCCACTGAATAATGCGCCTAAGTTCTTCTGTAAAATCCTCAAAAGTCATTTTGTCTCGTTTGTATTTAACACATAACTCATTCGTCCGTTCACTGACACGAATGTTGTTAAAGATGTTATATGGTACGATTTCTCGATTACGGTTGATATTTTCGTTGAGAACATACCATTCAAAATTTAATTGTTTCATTCTCCAGACCGCTCCCATTCCTTACAAGTGCTGCTTAAATCTGTATAAGAATTGTACTTGCAACAATACATTTTATTACAAGACCAAGCATAATTTGACCAAGCACAATTCGTACACGTTTTATCTTTTAAATCTACATGAGCATGTAACTTTGCATCCATTTGTTGCAAACACTTTCTAATCTTGTCACATGCATCTTCCGCAGAAATATGACGCTTATCTACATCTACAAGTATTTCGCCGATAAGAAAGGTAACATGTTTATAAATCTTCTCTTTATTCGTCATTCTTCCTCACTCCAATCTATAGCCTGTCCACATTTGTAGCAGTATTTATGCGGCAACCTTATGTAATGTTCGCAGTTAGGACACTCGCCCTCGCCCCAAAGCGGCTCTTTCGCTCCAAGCATATCGGCTGCACCTTTCGTAGGTAGCGGTTTCTTCGGAATCTGCTTCTCTATAGCAATATCTATTAACTCCTGTAATTCTCTGATGTTGGGATGGTCTATTTGCCCATTGTTTCTTATCTTTTTCACTTCTTCGTATGTCATTCGTCTTCCTCTTCCTTTCCCCACTTGTCAAATAAAAATTCTATATCACACATAAAATCCAATATAGTTCTTTTTTCTATGTTTGTAAGATTGTCAAATTCTGTGGCTAACCCCTGCATAATACAATCGTTTATGATACTTATTACTTTACTTGTCTTCATTCCTGCTCACCTGCCCTTGTATTCCATTCGTTAATGACCTCTTTTAAGTTGTGACCGCTTGGATACCCATCATGTGACACGTGGCAATCAGGATTGTTACATTTTGCCATATACATCATCCCACCGCTACTCCAATGTGCTATAATTGCTCTTTTGCCACATACAGGGCATGGTTTCAATTTGTTCATTCCTGCTCACGCTCCTTTTGTACGTCTTTACTTTTTTTGAACTCCATGTGGTCACAATAATCAGGTTTCAATGATTTCTTCTTATTCCAGTTTGTGCATCCGCTGTAGGAAAATCTGCACCGATTGCATATTTTATAGTTGCTTTGCTTCATCCTTCTTTGTGCCCTTCAGTCCACTTCCGGACGATTTCAGTTGCTTCAAGGGGATGACAAATTTCAAAAACACTACAAGCAATACCCACACCATTGTTGCAATTTGCCAATGGACATATGAAGCAGTCCACCTCTGTGCATTGTTCGCCTGTTCGCCCTAAGCTATCCAACATCCGTCTCTTTTCAACTAAATAATTAAATTCCATTGTCCACCTCCGCTAGTTTTGCATAAAACCACCACTCTGTCTTGTCACCAGTATATGAAGTTTGTCCGTTAGCCCATGCATAGACATGATCGTTATCGTATTTAGCAAAATGCATTTTGTGCCATTCATCGTCTACTATGTCGCGTCTTACCAGAATCGGCGTATCAACCGGTACTTTCGACCATTTAACGCTCAGCTCGATGTATTCAGCATCAGCCCACTTCAATGTTTTTTCGCCGCAAACGGAACTAGATCCAAATTTGCATCTATGGCACGCAAATCCGTTACATGTACAAATTTCATTTGTATCTTTGTCAATTGCAATTCGTAGCCCTACTCTTGTAAGTTTTTCAATCCGTTCTTTATAATGTTTATAATTAGTCATACCTGTACCTCCCAAGGTTTATCATCTTCCCATTTGATAAAATCAAATTTGCATTGAGGGAAAGTAATGTCTATAAATATATATTCTAAGTCTCGCTCTATCCACTCTATATCAGTTTTATTTGGCTTATTGGGATACCAATACAAAGTACCATTTTCATCTCTTGCAATCCAACCTCTGCCAAGCAACTTACATAACGCTTTTTCGTCGTCGGTTAAAACAACAGGCTCTTTATAATCTTGATATAAAAAATCTAATCTTTTCTCCCAACATAAACCATCGTCATTATCAAAAACACATCTCGGACACGAATCATTAGTGCAACTTATTACTTCGCCATCAACAACAGCAAATCTACCATCGTATGCTTTAATTTCTTCTTCATAAAATTCCCAATTCTTCATCTTATTCCATGCACCACCTTTGCCACCACATTTACATTTATTCTTATGCGGTACATATTCTTTCTTTTTAGTTAGGTTATACCCCATTTTATTAGCTTCGGTTTTTAATTCCTCATATGTCATCACCAATTCTCCTCCATTCTTAACACAGCAACAATCTTACTATCCCATTCCTTAAATACCTTATTTACAAGTCCGTGCTTAGTCATACCTACTTGTTTCATCGGAGCAGATGTGCTATCAATCAAAAATTCTAACACATGACCATCACTTGCATGAGCATAGTTAAGTTTGTCGGTATGTCTATTGGACTTAATATCGCCAATAATTACAGGTATTAACTCACCATTGTCTAAATGAATAATAAATTTGTCGCCTATATCGCCCCAATAACTGCCCATAGCCACAACATACCAGTTGCTCCGATATATTAAAAACCCTTGTTCATCTACACATACATATGGGTCTTGTTGGAGTTTGTATTGCTTGCTTGCAGTGTTTGTAATGGCTCTATAATCCATATAAGTCATCTTTTGTGAGTTACCAGTTTCATGTGTCCACATTTCGTAAAGTTCACATGAATACTCTGTTACCTTTTGGTTTGTATCGATTTCTGCATAAACCTGTGGGGCAAGAATTACTAAGAAAAAGATTAAAGTTATAGCAACAAGAATCAATGTGAATCGTTTATAAAACTTATCCTTCATATTCACCCTCCTTAAAAATAATTGGCATAACTAATCCCACAATAATTTCTTGTTCGTATATATATATTGGAGATGCATCCCTATTCATTTGAGTTTTAAAAGTCGGATTGTCAAAATTCTTCAAAAACTTTTCATTAACATACTTATTCCCAATTTTTACACAAGATATTTCTTTTTTTTGTCGTTCAACTTTACGATATTCATTTGACTTTTGTACCTCAGGCAAATTAATAGATGCTTGAAAATTTTCAAGATTGCTCATTTCCCTATTGCCAAGCATTTTTTCTACATCGAGTAAAAATGTATTTTTAGGGATGAAATACATAACATACCCATCTGTAGATATACCCACAGTTTCTTCATCATAATACCCCATAAAAAGCTTTTCATCCTTTAATCTCGCCTTAATTACCTCGTTATAAATCTTCGCTAGTTTCATTTTATACCTCCTAAAAATTCAATCCCATAACCGCATATCTTGCTGCTGTTGGGTTATTATCAATATATCTCTTTGTTGTTCTAATGTCTGCATGACCTGCAATTTCTTGTAAAACTGGTAATGTTACGCCCTTTTCGGCTAATATACTAATCGTTGTATGTCTTGTTGAGTGGCAGCTAAAGTTTAAAGCTTCAACATTAATTCCTGCACGCTTGGCAAGAAGCTTAATTGTTTTATTGAAATTTTGCTCTTGCATTGGCTTGCCTTGATTACCGATGAAGAGGTTATCATATTCGCTTGACTTGCGGGTTTTAAGGTACTCGTTTACCGCAACTTTTGCGTCATCATTAAGATAACAATATCTAAACTTATTGCCTTTACCTATAACCTTGATTACACCCTCAGAGTTAAGGTCGTTGAGCTTAATATTTAACAATTCTCCAATACGCATACCTGTATGAAAAAGCACCATAAGCATTGCTTTTTCTCTTGGTGTACGAGATTGACGGACGATTGCTTTAACTTGTTCTGTGTCAAGTGGGAGCTTCTTTTCGTTATTGACCTTTGGGGTCTTTTGCTTCTTGATTCTCATATAAGTTTCACTATCAATGTCGCCAAGGTCGAACAAAAATCCGATAAATCCACGAACTGCCATGATTTTCTGATATTGTGTAGCTCCTGCTTCACCTGCGATTGTAGACGTCCACGATAAGTAGGATTCAAGCGTGATAGTGGCACAAGTTGATAAGTAGGATTCAATGTTTCTACGATATGCTTTTTTGGTGTTTTCAGATTGTAATGTGCTAATGTATAAATTTAATTTGTTTTCCATTGTTTTGACCTCCTGTTGATATACTAAGTATAGCAGATAAGCTTTGGGATGTCAAGATATTTTTTTAATTTTTATAATAATTCATATTCGGCATCTTCGTATGATGTAAAAAAATCATTATAGTAATCTGACACATATACATCTTTAAGTTCTTCACTATATTTTTTAATAATACTAAGTGTTATATAATCTTCATCGTCATAAAGTGCCTTATATAGTCCTACAACCTTACCTTCAACCACTTCGCTATTGTCAATAAAATACACAATATCACCGACAGCACATGGAAACTCAATTAAGTGTCTTGATTCCTCTAAATCTTCGTAATGTTTAATTTTGTAGTATATATCATGCCATCTGGTTGGATTGTCCTCTGTCAAAGTAAAAAATTCATTAATTTCTTTTGATGTAATGATTACATCACCCTTCGTTAATCTTTGCATCCTTACTCTTACCTCCACATATTACAACTTTCTAACATTGTTCTTCACCTCCTAATGTATCCATAATTTCAAGCCCAACCGGGAGCCAACATGTTCTATCTAATAGCTTTTCCCCATCTGTATATGAATAAATTTCATAGTCATATCGCTTGAGCAATGCAATTAATTCGCCATTTAACATAACAGACTCATAAATCTCATTTTGATATTTGTGAGTTCTTTCTGTATAGAAATTATCATAATCAGATTCATCAATCTTACTTAGTATCTCTCCATAGTGCTGAATATCCCACCAAAGCTGCTTAATTTTATCGTTCATTTAATACGCCCCATTTCTTAATTATCTCGTTCAATTCAATCGGTTTGTATCCAATCCGCTCTACACTCACACAAGCAGCATTCATTGTTAAATCCTCGTATCGTAAATCATCATGCACATGACCATAGATGTTAAAGAACGGACAATTTCTGTTCATAAACTCAAGCGGTGCATGAGATAATACGACAAAATCATGTATAATAATTGGATATGGTGATACAAACTCAAATCCTGCCTCTCGATACCACTCTTGCCTATACCTATCGTGATTGCCCAAAATGAGCCTTTTTCGACCTCTAAGCGATTTAATTATAGATTTGGTATAATCCTTTGATTCAAGTGCAAAATCGCCTAAAACCCAAACTATGTCATCATTACCCACTGTCATGTTCCAATGATTGATAAGCGCATCGTCCATCTCTTCAACATTTTCAAATGGACGATTGCAATATTGAATTATATTTTTGTGACCGAAGTGGGGATCTGCTATTACGAACGTTTTCATGTTATCCTTTCTAAAATCGACTTAATGAAGTTTTAAGCGATTTTTATTCCTTTCTCGACTAATTTATTCACTTTTATATTTTCGTGGCTTAGAGAGTCGTTTCCCTATGATTATCTCCTTTATTTTAGGTAAGCGTGTGGAAACGTGTGGAAAGTCGAGTGATCATTACACATATCCACAACACCTGCTTCGTTTGAGATTTTGGAAATCAATTTTAGTGTTTGTCGATAATGCGCTATATCGTAATCTGTTCTTTGTGGTCATTTAAGATGTAGCCTTGTAAATCTTTAAGAGCTTCAGGAACTTTACGATTAGCAATGAGCCACAAAATTACAGTTTGGTAATTCAATTCCAAATCCGAATTTTCAATTTTAATTTTCGAGTCTGCATTTTAGTTTTCGTTTTTCAAATTTAATTTTGAATTTTCATTTTCAATTTTCATTTTCGATTTTGATTTTCATTTTTGAATTTCATCTCCATCTCTCCATTTCCATTCTAAAGTTGCAATTTTTTTTGCTATTTTACTTGCTTCTTTATAATCTCTATTTGTACGAGATGCCTCCCATTTGTTATATAATAGATTAAGACACCCATTATTCTTTGATTTATTACACAATGGACAATTATCGCAAACACTATTTAATTCCACCTCATCCGCATCTCTGCTTAAGTTAAGTACATCATTATAAAAACAAGCGAAACAAAAATTATGGTCATTCATCATAGTTACATATCCGCTATGTTTTTGCCCAATGATTCTCGACTCTAAAAATTCATATTTATGTTTATCGGGATGTTCTGCAAGCCATTTCCACATTTCTTTGTGCCAATCCGAAATAAGTTTACGCCTAAACATAACTTTACCATCATATGTTACTTGAATATCAGTGCCATATTCAGCTTTTGCCCATTTGGCATATTTACGTAGTTTTTGCATGTTGGTTAATGCTTTCATTTTATTTGTCTCCTCCTTATTGATTTTGCTATATTATAACCGATATTGGTATGTATGTCAATAGAAAAATAAAAAAATTAATGGTAAGTATGATGACTGATTGATTATTATATTATATTTTAGACTAAATGATACTTACCGATTATACTTCTGGGCAAATGTTTGTTTCGTTAATGGGAAATTTTTTATCTCCTATTTTTCCCAAAATTTGAAAATCAAACCATGTAAGACAATTTATTGTATTATTTACAGTAATTTACATAAATGGAAATAGCTTATAAAATTGTTGCTTCCTCACATTTTTACCAACAATTTACAATGGTAATTTTTACCTGCAAAATCCTAACAAAAAAGGAAGCGATTTCCACTCGCTCCCGTTGGTAAAATTTTACTGTAATTTTTTTGCAAGGTGAGTGTTTGCGCCAAAGCTCCCATTTTTTGGCATTCCTATAAACTACCTGCGCATTTACAGTATAATTTCGTCTTATTATTTTTTCTTACGTCAATTATAGTATAGCACAAAATTTAAAAAATGCAAGCATTTTTTTTCATACAATTTATAGGTATTGATCTGGATGCAGCAATTACCACTGTAATAATTTTACTTGTAATATTTGATACTTAAAAGCATATATAATACCAAAAAATAGGAGCTTTATTTTGCGTTTTAAGCGACTTTTTTTGAAGTTTGATATAATTATACCTAGTAATCATGTAATTTTATACATAATTTATTATATAAAAATATTGATCTTTCAATGTTTTAGGTTATAATTATACAAAAAATTGTATAATACACGCAATATAAAAGAAAATATATATAAAAAAAATAGGTGCGCATTGTATTAAAATAAAAACATTAAAAGTCAACTAAAATTTTAAAAAAGTAATTGACTTTTTTCAAAAACTATATTACTATTATAATAACAAAAAACAAAATATATAAAACAAATTGAGGAGGTACAACATGACATTATCAACTATTAAAAAACAAATTATTGCCGAAAATAAAAATCGGTGTAAAACGACCCTGGAGGCAATCGAAACTAGGGAGGAAATACTGCAACGCGAAAGTACAGCAACACGCTGGAAACAATATCAGCAACATTATATTACGTATCCAGAAATAATGCGATATACCACTGAACGCATCGAACGGAAATATCAAAAAATATTAGATACACAATTAAAACAATTAGCAGAAATCGAAAACGCCGAAAGCCCAGAAGAAATTGTAATCCGGGTTGACTGGATAAAATCCAAAACATGGGGCTATAACCCGCATGCAGAAATAACCGATGGTAAAAATAAATATTTCAGTAATGCTAGTGGCTGCGGCTATGACAAACGGACAGCGGCGATTGCGCAAGCTGCTAACCAGTCAAACAGGATTTTGCATATTTTAGCAGAAAAAAAAGAGTTCGAGCTGAAGAACGGGGAAACAGGTTCTAATCATAATTTAATCGGATACGGTTCTGGGTACAATGCAATTCCGAATTTAGAGGGCGGTGTAGGCATTTCCAGTTTTAGGAATATATTTGAACGTTGCGGCTATGTTTGGCACGAATATAGCGGCACAACATATGATTTATATATTTTGACAAAAAAAGAAAGTGAGGCATAAAAAAAATGAAAAGTAAAACATTAAAACAATATATTGAAACTGCAATAGACAACAATAATTTTTATTCACGTGGTATTTGTAGTACAGTGTCAATCTGTATTGCGTTTCCGGAAACTAATTTCCACGGTGATATTATTGATCAAAAAATCTGGGATATGCAATGTGACACATGCGGCGCGAATGTAGTATATACATGGGTATATACGGGCAAAATTTTAAAAGCAAGACGCCAAGTAGTAAAATATGGGAAGAAACAGGGCACGTGTGATGGAGGAGACTTGGTACCATATATTACAAAATGTGGCAGAAAATATTGGTTAGATGAGTTTATTATGAGCGTGTAAGCAGGAGGGAACAAAGCATGAAACGGCAGCAAGTAACCATGATGCAAATTGTAAAAAGTTTACAAACGATAAAAGCCGAAAGCCTATTAAATGACGGCGTAAAACTACAGATTGAATATATACCCAAAACGGCAGAAATTAAACTGTTTACGGTTAGGACGAAAAAAATCCATGCAGGAAATGGAAATATTACAGAATAGGAGAGAAAAATGAGTAACGATAAATTATTATTTACAAGAAAATACAATGGGGAAACATATAAATTCTATTTGTGTACTATGCTTTCATGGATTGATGGGCAACCGAAAAAATATCTGTCAATTGAAACGCCTGCAAACTGTTTCGGCTATCCGGATCATGTACATTTCGATAATAACGGGAGCCCCTATACGCTGCATCGTTATTTACAACCGTGGATTTTAAAAAAAATCAAAGAGGCAGTTATTAAAATGGGCTATGAGGAATATATGTTTTAAGAGAATAGAAGCAGTTAAAAAGTATTTTTATTAAAAAGAGGTGTAGAAAAAATGGTAAAATATAATAATAAAATTTATAAAAAAGAATGGCAAGCAATAACTATTGCATGTATCCAAATTGCAGGAGGAGCAGTCTTGTTAGGCGTTGGAATGTTTGGCACAATGTTTCTGCTCTGGATAATGGGGTAAAATATAAATGAATGGAATCGGTGAAATGAGCCGAAATATAAGAATGTGTCAGATTGAATATATACCAAAACAACTTATGATTGTTCTGGGCAGATGGTATTAGTTGTAGGAACGGCGGTATGTATGTTTGTCGTTGCGTACGGGATGCAGTAAAAGGGAAAACGCTTGCAAGTGCAGGCGTTTTTTTATTGGAGAAAATTAAAAAAGTTTGAAAAGGGGATTGACAAAAGCAAATGTTTATGATAAAATAAGAATATAAATTGAAGGAGGGGAAAATGATATATTATTTATGTAAAGAAGCGTTTTTAACGCTTGAAAGAAAGCATAGAAGAGAAGCAGGGCTTAAAATTTTAACGCCTGCGGAAGAAAACAAAAGATATGAAATGTTTTTTGTCGGAGAAACGTATCCATTGACAGAAAGTGACGCGATTTTAGTAGATAACAGTATTTACCAGACAATGCAATACCTTCAAAACGAAGGTTTTGACACTTGTAATTCTGAGATTTGCAAAAGGGAAATTGCTTAGAAGAGGCGCAAGCCTCTTTTTTTTTATGCGTCAAATAGTATTGAAAACTAGATAGTGTGGTTAGGGATATTATATGTAGTGGTATGTATTATAATATAATATAATATATATAATTATATATATAACAGATAGCTGGGCGTTGCTATAAATGACAAGCTTTAAAATCGTTCGTGCTTTGGGGTATGGGGTGAATGGGTGATAATGTTTGGGAGGGGTCGAACATTACGCCTCGTTAACGTATGCCGCTTTGATTTTTAACACATTCCGTAATGGTTGAAAATTCAACTTTTGTAAGAATCTGACAGCCAAATTTAGGGCGAACTATACAGTTACCATACACTTTTAAACATAAAATCATACATAATGCATATTATATATGATATTAATTTACATATACTACCAAACGGGGGGTGGTTTCCAAAAATGGAAAATGCTAACTTTTAATATTGAGGTGTAGCACCCCCAACCCACACACCTTAAAGCCAATTCACCCTAACCCCATCCTCGCACCCATTCAAATTTCAACCTTTTCCCCACCACCACTTATTTCTTTTCCCACTTTTCCCCATTTTTCACCCAAATTTTCACATTTTCCCACCACTATTTCACAAAATCTTGCGCTACTATATATTATATATATCTATTTTATATGATCATTTATTTTAATAATCACTACCACTTTACATAGTTATCAAAACTACATAAAATTCACCCTGCACAAAAAATATAAAGCTCACTTTACAAATTATAAATTCTGCTCCCTATCAAAATTCTTGTGTGTTAGCCAAATCAATACAACTTCCCCTTTTTCATATGCAGAATAATTAAATTAAATTAGTAATTTGAGCGTAGCGAAAATAACGAAGCCCGATAGGGCGAAGTGGTACTAATTTAATTTAATTATAAAAATAGGTAGTTCGCCGTTAGGCAACTACCGTGTAAGATTGGCGCAAGCCAAACTTACGAATGCAGATGGCGCAAGCCACCAAAGATATATATTCTATTTATATTAATATAATAATATAAACGATAAGCCAAAATCAATTAGTTAAAATAATCAAACTGTCATAAAGGGAATTAACATTAAGAAAAATTAAGAAAACTAAAGTTTAGAAACCAAGTGGCTAAAAAGCAAGCATAGCGCAAAGACTGCGTAGCAGGATTTAAGTGGAGCGTAGCTCATAACAACCCTTTTCAAGTAAAGGACAAGCATAAGCGAAGGGCGCTTGAAAAGCATTATGTAACTTTGGAAAAATACTCGATAGAGGCGCAAGATATAATTTTTTGTACATTGTTGTCACAAATATAATTATATATAAGATATGTAGGACAAAGATGTACAAAAAATTTTTAAAAAATGCCTATACTTATTGATATTTCAATGGCTACAGGCGTTTATATAAAAATGAGCATATGTACAAAAAATATTTTAGAAGATGTATTTTAATTTATTGTTGATATTTCAATAATATTCGAGTATAATGTTATAGTGAAAGGAGATTTAAAATGAAATTATGTCAATGTAGAAGCTGTGGAAAAGAATTTGATATGCCATTGCCAACAATGATAAGTTGGCTTGAGTCAGATAGTTTATCGGTTCCTGTTACGGTAGAGGTTTGTCCTTATTGCTTCAGTACAGATTTTGATATTATGATTCCAGATGAAACCCTATTAATGTTTCTTGCAAGCGGACTTAGTGAAGAAGAATTAAAATATGAAATTTGGTATCAATTAGAACAAGCAAGACTAATTAAAGTAACTCCAAATGGAATTATAAATTTATGCAAAAAGGATATGCAATGAATGAAAACAAGAATATAGAACATTTATATAATTTGAATATTGAAGGGTTAGTAAACTTAATTAAGCAAGAAAAAGAAATTTCATATTCTAAATTTTGTCCTCTGATTGGATTAGAACCTATGAAGGGAAATAGTAAAAAAAGTCAGCTTAAAGCCCTTGAGCAAATTTGTGAATATGAGAAGGTTGGAACTAAATTTAAGTTTATTAGACTTAGAGATGAAGGCGAATTATCTTTGGGAAGCTCGAACACAAAATATTCAGGGCTTATTGAGGATATACTTGCAACCTACTTAATCAATCAAGACCAAGACATTGTATTTTTTACAACTCTGGAGCTTATAGACTTTTTGGGGCTTGCTAATAAAAATTATTTATTCATTAAAAATGAACATGATAAGTGGTATAAGCGAAATGCAATAAGGGAATCTTGTAAAGACGATTTTAGCATGAAAGAATTAAATACCTTTTTAAATAATGCTTATCATGTTATTTTGAAGCCAATTATCCGTAATGCAATTAAATCTATGGATAATAAGCGGTCAGTAAGAATCCAAAATGCATACAAGGGCTTCATAATTGACGATAAAGAGAATCGAAAGTATTATAATATTTTATCCTCACAAGAAGACGGGATGAAATTTACATCTATTACCGCCAAGATACTTAAGGATTGTGGTTATGATAATATTCAACAAGTTCATTTGAGGGGCAAAGATACAATAAACGAATTTTATAAAATGTGCAATATTCTTTGCAAGGAGACTACAAATTATGATGGATATTATGATTGTTATGCTATAATCTTAAATCGTGAGGGGCTTGGCTATTATCGAAATCAAAATATAGACAGTCTAAAGTATGAGTTAAATAAGAGAATCGTAAAAAGATTTTTAATTCAGAAGGATATGCGTAAAACTATTGCTGCGGAAAGTCAAGAAAATTTAATTGAGGCTTTTATTAGGACAGATTCCAAATATAATTTTCAACAAGATTATGAAGATTATAAAACTTATATTTGGAATAATTGGAATCACAGGAGGAAAAAATGATAAAATATCTTTATTTGACAATACCACGAGTGATAATAATCATCTTAGAGATTATAGCTTGTATTTATATAGTAACACAGTCTCCAATCAGTAATACTATTTCAAGGATTTTCTTTCTGATTTCATTATCATTTATTATTATTATGTTAATAAATTTAACTATACATTGGCTATCAATGCCATCATTCAATATGAATATGCAACATGTTGTATATGGCAATGAAGTTTTAAACTTAAAAGATATTTTTGATGTTAAAGTATATGATAACAAAGACAGAGAGCTTGGCTTTTGTCGAGGAATATATTTTACAAAAGATTATAGTAGTATTATGGTAAAAAGTGCAGAAGATGATATGCAATTATATGATGTAAAAAATGTTTATTTTCAAGATGAACAAGATGAAGAGGGGGAAATGGATGAAAGATAGAATTTTAATGATAACTATGCTAAAAGATGTTATGACAATGTTAGAGAGTGAATTACAAGAATATGAAAATAATTATTTAAGAGCAACTTTAAATTATGTGGGATGTGCTATCAATCAACTTGAAATTTGTAAAAGAGTAGAAGATAGTATAAGAGATGTAAAATAAAATATCATACAAAAGGAGAAAACTTATGCTTGGTAAGACAAATGTAAAAATTATTAAAGCGAAACCTACTTTAGGTTCAAAATGGCAAAAATCAGTTACAACGCCAACAATGTATAAATGCATCGACATTATGAATAATAGAATGACAGCTGTTGGATGGGGGGGGGCATATTATTCAGATGATGGTGGCATAACCTTTCTACAAGCAAGTAGTACAGGGTTTGATGATGTAGAATATAATGATGGATTATTATTAAGTGTTTCTAGCTATTTGCCTGCAGGCGGTGGAATTTGGCAGTCAACGAATGGAGAATCTTTTAATTTAGTAGAGGATTCTACAATATGGGGCTATAATGATTTTATTCGAGGAGCAGGCAATCAATGGCTTATAGGATTATTTAGGGGAGGCGCTGACAGCACTTACGAAGCAACTACAAGTGAAATGAAGGATATTCCCCCAGATTTAAGTTCAACAGAACAATCTATAGACCATTTTATCAAAGCTTTAAACACAGACCCAACAATTTGGGCTTATGATGCTGGTGATTATCTTGTTTTTTCTTCGCCGACAATATTTCATGATACATACTTTCGCGTTAAGGCAAGAGGATCTATTACGGACGAAATATTGTCTTATGATGTTGTAAAATTTAATCATCTTTATATAGTTGGTACTTCAGAAGGGATACATTATACAGCTGATGAACTGAATTTTTCAACTTATGCCGACTTATCTTTTACACAATCTAATATCTCGAGTGGCACTATTTACAATATCCATGCATCCGATAAAACTTGTATTGCAGTTGGAACGGATATATGGCGGTCAACCGATGGTAAAACTTGGACTGCTTTGGGTATTTCGGGTTCAACATTTAAAAAGATTTGTTCTGATGACAATGGTATTTGGGTTGCAGGTGGAAATAAGGGTGCATTGTACTATTCAAATGATGACGGTGTCACATTTACAAAAGTTGAAGATTTGACAACGGCTAACATCTACTGGATTCATTATAATAAAAAATTTAAAACTTTTGTAATTTGTACAGCAGATGGTATTTATTATAGTAAATAAGGAGGATTTTATGAAGGGATTTAGTAATATTATAGAGAAAGTTAGTAGTAGTGGAGGGGGTGGCAATTCTTCCAGAAGAGATTATTGAGATAAAGAAATTTGAAGCGACGACAAATTCTACAGGTCAATTAAATATACAATTCGATAATGGAAAAGACACATCGGAAGACAATATATATACGATTGCTTTTATTGAATTAGATGGAACAGAAAATAATTTAATAGGTAATAGAGTTTTTATAGGAGCGTCGTGGGAAAGTTTGAATGTACTTCAAGTATATTTACTAAATGTTTTAATTGCGGTGCCCAATTAACCGCAAATGGCAAAATAAATATATACATTGAAGATTTGAATATTAATACAACTTATAATTATATAGGATTTTATTAAAAACAAAATAACAAAAGGAGTTTTTATGGCAGGATATTTAAGAAAATATGTTGGAACTTATGAAGTTCGAGCAGATTATGATGAAGACACAAAAGATTTTCCACGGTTACTCGATGGAACAATTGACCCAAGTTTCGATGATTATTATATTAATTGTTCAAACGGAATAAAAATTCGTCATGCAACAGGGTCAATCCTCAGTTGTTATATTCCAAGTTTGCAAAGAGGTAATAATATTATTAAGCAATTAAATGATATTGGAAGTATTGTTATTGAGTCCGATATTCTCGATAGTGAAGTGTATTTTACTTTTCTCGCAAACGATATTGATGTAGTGGCAAAGTTGTGTAAGGTAAAGACAAAAGGAAAAAATATTCAGCCACTTTCACCTAAGACTTTACCAAAGAAGAAAAATATTATTCCAGACAATGAAATGCAACGATATAAAAAAGTTTGTTCTAAGTTGGCTGAAAAACCACTTGATAGAGCGCAAATTATTATGAGAACTAATAAAGAATATGAAAAAAGACTTAATGATAATTATAAGCAAGAAATGAAGCGATTAATATTAGATTTTCGGAGCTATATTTGGCATATTGGTAAGTGGGATGAATATTTAGAGTTTTTGAGCGATTATAATAATAGTCAAGAATAGAGATAAACTGGGGTAAATCGCTCCAGTTTCGTTTTTTTATATAGATTTTGATAAATATATCGACCAAAGAAATAAAATCGCTTAAAATTTCTTACAATGTGGTTTAAGTAATGTTTATAATTGTAAACATAAACACCATTTTTGTTTATAATTATAGACTTATTTATCATAAGCAAAATTATATAATTCTCTAAGTTGTGCATTATCGTCATAAATATTATCGTTCATTTCTATATCAATTCCAAATTCATCTTTAAGGATTTGTTGAAGCTTGTCTAAGTCGACTTCAAAGAATTCTTTGTGAGTATTTTCTTTATTGACTCTACAATAGGCAAATCTTTTATGTAATTGAGCTTCTAACGCAAAACAATCTTCCGAATAGATAAATGCATGGACTTTAAACTTAAAAGCGTGGCTTGCGTCTGATAATTCATCAATTCTAACTAATGGATTGACTCTGCGAGTTGTTCCAATTTTATAATATCCATATAACATATCTTCGTTGCTAATAATATAAATCCACCCTGCTTTTCTATCTCTGAGTAAGTGTCGAGTTTTTTCAATTTCTTGTTGTAACTCATTAGTTTGTTCGGTATCGCCGTTAAAAACACTTACAGATAATTGTTCTTCTAATTCTCGAAGCCTATCAAACCATTCTTTGTCGGCTTTTCGCTGCTCGGCGATTTTGCGAGCTTGCTCTTGTTTCTTCCATTTTTCTTCGGCTTGAAATAGAATGTAGTCATTTTCAAGTTCGGCTTGTTCGATTTTCAGACAGAATAATCTTTGAGTCTTAATGGTAATTTCTTGTTCATTACACACAGAAATTAGTTTGTTAGCGTAGTTTTTAATTTTTAAACGCACACTTTCTAAGTTGTATCCATTTAACTTTTTTATTAGTTCTGAACATTCAAAATTAAAGTGTTGAATTAATATACTTGGAATATTCCCCTTTACATCAAATAGATTTTTAGCATGAGAATAATATCTTTGCTCCTTCAAATTTTCTCGGATGGCTTTTCTAAATTCAGATTTAGTATTTAAGATATGTTTAGGTGTGTATATTCCAACCTCTTCAAGTTTGTATTGCTCTAATTGTTTTTCGAGTTTTTTTATTTTTTCTCTTAATTCAAATTCATTCATAACATTTCCCTCCTTGTGAAATTATAATAGAATTTTATTATTCTGTCAAGTGTAAATTTATGTAACTATTGAAAATTTTTACTTTATAGGGTATAATGTTATAGGAAGGAGGTATATATGTGTATTTAGAAAATAAAGAATATTATTGGATTGAAATGAGTTATCATGTCTATAAAGCTCTATTACAAAAAGAACGATTAAAATACGAATATGAAGATGAGCAATATGAAATTTTAAATAGATGGATAGAACAAGAAGTATGCGAAAAATTTAGCTATAGGGAGGAGTGATTAAATGGGGCAAGAATACGGAGTGCGTATTAAAAATTTCTCTGCTGGACAATTGTATGAATATGGTTTAGGTGTTAGAGATTATTTACCCTACACAAATGCAATGCTTACTAATAGTTTATTTTTGGACTTTTTATTACAGAATGGTTTAAAAGTATCAAAGAATGGTTATACAAGAGATGTAATTTGTATTAACTTTGATATGGGGGCAAAGGGATATGAAAAAACGCGAAAAAATATAGAAAATAAAATTAAAAAAGTAGATAATGAAACAAAAGAACGATTACAATATTTGTTGGACAATGTAAATGATCGCGCAGATTTATATGTAAAAAAGTCAAAAGAAGATATTAGGATAGAATATTACGAAAATGGAGTAGATATTAAATATATTACAAAAGACAAAAGTGGGCATGTAAAAAAAGAGGAAATTGTTCATTATAAAATGCTTTATCGTTCGGCGGGAAAAGCAAAACAAGGGTCAGTAATGTTTATTTGTAAACGACTCTATAAAATTGCCCATGACTTTATATATATGGGAATTGAGTTACCTAAGCAAAATTCTCCGATTATAGAGGCAAGTGCTTATGTGTCGCTTGTAGCAAGTACGATTGTAGGACGAATAAAAATTGAACCCGAAAATATTTTAATTCTTAAAGATGTGGATAGTTTTTTTCGACGAGAAGTTATAAGTATAAATATTGACGAGAACAAACATTGTCGGGCTACAAGAATACAGGATTACGAACTAAAAAACACTTTATTCGATGGTCAAGCATTGATTGATGATTCAATTTTTCCCGAGTGGGGAGAAGGATATATTCTTTTGAGACATCACATGACCAAATGTGCAGCATTTCATACAAATATACAACAATTCTTTAGGGATTGGTTCGGTGACGAGTATGAAAGTGCTGTAGTTGTAGATATGTGGGGTAATAAACATTATGCAAAAGATGTTAAGATGATAACCACAGACAACGCTATAAAGTGGGTGAAGTTCGGAGTATCATATGAATATTGGTGCCAGAAAGTTCACGAGAATGGTTGCCAATTTGGTATTGTTAAAACAGCACACAAAAGTAAATATGGCGATGTTCAGCGTATGAGTTATCAGATGATTAACACTCTTAATATAAATATTATGGATGGAGTACTTGAGAAAAGTAAGGTTTATGTTGAAAGTCTAAAAGGTGATAATAAAGTTTTTATAAATTATCTTCGAGATAATGCAAATTTTTCTAATGATTATGAAGTATTAGTGGCGTTGTGTGAACAAGACGATGAATTTACTCGGAGCGAATATTTTAGGAGTAGAAAGAAAAAAATAATTGATGGATATGTAAAAAATTTAAAATTTGGCAAGGTGTTACAAGAAGGAGATAATTTAGTAATGGTTGGTTCGCCTTATGCTATGTTGCTACATAGCGTGGGTGAAGATGTTGAAAAAGATGAAACATTTGAAGGTGAACAAGGTTGTATTCAATGCTATACGAAAAGGTTTGGTGTAGGGGAGTATTTGGCAGGATTTAGAAGTCCACATAATAGTAAGTCGAATATATTGTCATTGCATAATGTGGGAAGTGATATTTTAGATAAATATTTGCATATTGGAGAACAATGCATTGCGATGAACTGTAAACATACAGATGTCCAAGATCGTTTAAATGGCTGCGACTGGGATTCTGACCAAGTGTTTGTAACGAATCAAGATGATATAGCTGATTATGCTAAATGGTGTTATATTAATCATCCAACTATTGTAAATAATATTCCAAAAGAAAAGAATCATTACGATTTGTCTACGTATAATCATGCTGTGATTGATAACAACCTTGCTAAAGCACAAATGGCAATTGGAGAATCAAGTAATCTTGCACAACTTGCATTGACATATGGATATAGTTTCATGGATAAAAATTACGATGATTATGTTTGTATTTTAAGTGTAGTGGCTTAATAAATGGGTCGGCTAAGTGGAAACACTTAGTAAAAAGTATTCAGTGAATAGTGGAAAGCTACGTATGGTATTATTAAAAAAAATGAAAGGAGGTGAAGCAATGATGGATTATAAAATCTATTTATTAACATTTCCGAATGGAAAAAAATATGTTGGTATGACAAAGCAAAGATTAGAATCCAGATGGAAGAATGGACATGGATACGATTTTAACAAAGAGATGGACGATGATATTAAAAAGTTCGGTTGGGATAATATTAAAAAAGATGTTCTTGAAACAGGATTAACCGAACAAGAAGCCTTTGAAGCAGAAATGTATTATATCAAAGAAATGAAAACTAGAGAATTTGGATATAATAAAGGAGAAGGAGGTAAAATTAGTTGTCCTAATCGGATTATTGTAGAATATAATGGGCAAGAATGCACATCGTTAGATTTGGAAAAAATGGCACAAGATGGAATTACATATCATGATATAACAACGCGATTAAGTAGAGGGTGGGATATTGATAGAGCTATTACGCAGAAGAAACATGAAAAAGTTTATGAATATGAGTACAATGGTAAAATGTATACAATAGATGAGTTGTATGCAATGTGTAAGGTAGATATTGATAGAACGGCATTTATTAATAGACTAAGAACAGGTTGGACTATCGAAAGAGCGTTAACTTGGGAACAAGGTCGTAAATTGCAACCTTATATTAACACTTATAAATATAAGGGGAATGTTTATAATATTGGTGAACTTATACAAATAAGCAATGTTGAAGGTTTAACAGATGCGATTCTTAGAGACAGAATCAATAATAGACATTGGAGTATTGAAAAAGCAATAACGCAACCATTAAAAAAGCAAAATCAACTTTTTGAATATAAAGGGGAGTTATATAATTCTAAGCAATTAGCAAGTCTTAGTCCATATGAAATGACACATCATCATGTTATGGATAGAATTAGGGCAGGTTGGTCAATAGAAAAGACAATTAATACTCCAATTAATAAAAAATAATACCATATACGCTAACCATATGCCAAGCCTATTGAAGTTCTTTGGTAGATAGGAAGGCTCAGAGACTAGGGGGTGAGCAGAACGAGCAATAATCCTCCCACGAGTGCTGAACACCTAAACACAAAAGTGCATGGTGAAGATATAGTCCGATACTTTAAGGAAACTTAAAGAAGCTCTGGATAAAGAGCCAGAGATATAACAAATGCAGGCAGCTATCGACAATGCAAAGCGCACTTACGATATTGACCTTAACTCAGAAATACGACGCATAAAATTAGAGCTTGACATTAGAACTCATGGTTATCCACGATTTTGGCTTTATGTCAATTATACAACGCCAAAAGAAAAAATCAATCATTCGCTTCAATGTCCAATGAATGTGTTATTTGATTATAAACCACCCAAGATTCGTTCTAATGAATCAACTTTGCCGATGTGTTATTTTTATAATTATTATCCGCTTAAAGATGATAGGCGTAAATCGAAAAAAGTTGAAGCACTTATTGAGGATTTTGGATTAAAACTCTATCAAAATGTTATGGATGATATAAATGATGATTTAATATTAAGAGATGATTTTGATAAAATGATTGATTCCATTAGACAAATTTATATATCAAAAGAATATTTAGGATTGTTTAGTTGGTTAATAAATAGGGCTTTTCATATGAGAATAAATATCGATGGTAAAACAAAAAAACAAAGGGCTAAAACTGAAAAAAATAAAGCTCTTTTACTAAAAACATTATACACTATTAATCCAGTAAATTTACTTAAAATTTTCCAAAAAACTACATAAAATGTGTACATTTTCACTTTTGTAAGAATATGTAAGTATTGAAATTTCAACGATTATAAGGGTTTAAGTTAAGTTCTTATGTGATAGAAAGTGATTTTTTGTCACATAATTGTTCAGAAATGGCATTTTTGCAAAAGTAGAACGAGCGTTATTTATGCCAATACGCTATATAAATATGGCGATTGCAATTTATATTTTTTCGTGTCTCGTGCTTCCGTCTTGGAGGTGCGAGACTTTGAAAAGGAAGAAAGGATTTAAGGTATGGGAGATACAGCACCAAGATTAAGTAAACCTGAAATCATAAGGCTTGTATCTGAATTATCTGGTGTGCCAAAATCAAGGTGTCAAGATGTTATTAATGCTTATTTAAATGTTGTTCGAGATAGTTTAACAATTGGACAAGAAGTATATTTAGACCGTATTGGTATTTTGACTCTTAAATACAGAAAGTTTAAAAAAGGTAGAATGATGCCGAATGTCAATCATCATGGCGAAATGGTTATGACGAAAGACATTCAAGAACATAATTTACCAATTTTTAAAGTATCAAAACAACTTAAAGATGAGATTAGAGAATTATCGTGGGGAAATCCATTGTGGCAACCAGATAATGTAGAAGAAGAGGAGGATTAAAGGTATGAAGGATACTTATAGTCGTAAAACGACAATTAAAGTAATTGGATATTTAACGAAAGATGATATGGGGGATTATATCATTGAAGTTTATGACAAAAAAGACGCATCGCCAATTGTTGTTCGAGTTGATGAATTGCTTCACGATATGAAAGGTATGCAAGTTGCATTTGTTTCGGAAAGGTGTTGTAATGCGTGATTATCAATCAGAACTTGATATTTTAATTGATAAGGTAGAAGGTGTTACAGATAAGAATTGGGTGGAGGTTGTGGACGAACTTGGACTTGAGGTTCATCCAGATTCTCTTCGTAAATCTTTTACTGGTGGTCGATATTGTGGATACCAAGTTTATAAATATTTTCAAGAAAAACTTGAAAAGGGATATACAGAAGAAGAGTCGATTCGGCTCGAATCTTTAAGACAAGAATTATATAAAGAAAAATGTAAACTTCAAGATCAAAAACGCGAATATAGGAAACTTTTGCGTGAGCAAGCAAGATATGAACATCTTATTGATAAAATGGAAAAGGCTATTGGTGCAGTTGAACCTTTAAAGTTAGGTAGTTGTTACGAACCAAATCCATCCGACATCGAGGCTGTTTTAATTTTATCCGATTTTCATTATGGACTTGAAGTTGATAATGTGCTTAATGAATATAATACAGAAATTGCAAAAGAACGATTAGATATTTTACTTGATAAAACGATTTATTATTGTAATATTCATAGAGTGCAAAAGTTGCATCTTGGTTTAGCAGGTGATTTAATTTGTGGAGCAATCCATTTACAATCTCGTGTTGCCGCAGAAGAAGATTTAATAAGTCAAGTTATTAATGTAAGTGAGTTGCTTGCTAACTTTATTAATTCGCTCAAGTCGAATATTCCAGAAGTTAAAGTATGGGGCGTTGTTGGCAATCATTCAAGAGTAAATGCTGATAAAAAATCTAATATGCCAGCCGAAAATTTTGAACGACTTATTTTTAAGTATATCGAGGTGAGATTGCCGAGTGTGACAATTGCCACAAACGGATTAGAAGATTGGATTACTTTTAGAGTAAACGATAAATTAGCGTTTATGACACATGGCGACAAAGATAGTTTAGGTAATATTAAACTTCATGCCGTAAATCTGCTTGGTGAAGTTCCAGATAGGATTTACTTTGGACATATTCATCATTTAAACATTAAAGATGATAATGGCACAGAGATTGTGGTAAATGGATCTATTGTGTCTACAGATGAGTATGCTATGGGATTGAGAGTACATACTGAACCTTATCAAATATTGCAAATATTCGATAAGGATGTTTGCACCTATAAATTAGAGCTTTAAAAAAATATAAAAAAAATTACATTTACTATTGACTTTTATAGAAAATGAGGTATAATGATAATATAAAGAGCAAAACCCATTAAGTTTTGATAGTGGCTCACCTACCTCTTTATATGATAACATTTTGACTTTGTGTTCTGTTCTTCTTTTCGATTTGTTGTACATTTTTTTAAAGGTGAGCCACAAGATATTGCGGGGTAGACCAGTAGTTAAGTCGCAAGCCTCATAAGCTTGAAATCGTGAGTGCAAATCTCACCCCACGCAACCAAGTTTCTGTTTGAGTCATTGGTTAATATATTATCTAAAATATCGAATTCAATAACGAAATAGATAATATATTAACCACATATAGTGGTATAGTGTAATGGTAGCACAGCAGATTTTGATTCTGCTAGTTGTGGTTCAAATCCACGTACCACCGCCAGTACAATATCTATTTATTAGATATTAAAAGTTTCCGAATCAAGCCAGAGCCTAAGTCTTTATGATATGGTAGGCAAGAGCTAAAAACAACGCTATTACCCAATAAGGAAACACCTTAACCAAATCCTTGGATATTGGAAGGATAACATGGGGTAAAACCCCGTGGAAAGTGCAGGGTATAAAATACAGACAATTTCATAACGTATATCATAACTCGGTGTAGACCAAGAGCATGGTGCCGAGAGCGTGTCCATCCTACGGGTGAGAATAGCCTATCCAGAACGATAGCTTTGGAGACGGTTAAAGACTTACATTGCGAGGTGTAAGATGCCACCTATGAATAGAATGGTTCCGGATACGTGTGCTTATGCAGTCCTTATCAAAGACACTGTTCCTATCGGTTCCATAATAGAAGCCGAGCGTTAAAAGCGTGGGCTGAACCCAGAAACGGCGTTACTGTGGCAAGTAACGTGAAATGAAGCAGTCTGGGAATGCCAATAAGGGATTTTGCTGATGATACTGGTAAAAGCCAGAGTATAAGATAGGGTCAAGGTACGAGTAGCTAAAGGCAATGACAGTAAGACATTCTTTAATTGAATTAAAAAAAATTCTATACAAGATGCTGAATGTGTAGTGAAAGTTATGGGTAGAAAAATTCCCATGTAGAGTTTGATGGATTTTCCATCTTGACAAGATGTTGTAGGGTAGCTCCCTATGGCACAGCCTTGTCAATCTAGTGGTCGAATATGATGATGCCTGCAGTTAGTAGGGCGAAAGTCCATGGTATGCGTTATGAAGTTGTCTGTAAAAACATTTGAGAGAATTAGAGAATAATAGGATATTTAATATTGAGGTTGTTGTATGGAATATGTAGAACGAAAAAACTATAATAAAGTAATCACGATTAAACTTGTAATCCCAAATGGTTGTAATGCAAAATGTCCATTTTGTTATAATAAGGACAAGAGTGCATCATATGATAAACAACAATTTTTAGATAATTTTATTAATTCTCTTGATAATCTTATTAATGAAATAGGAGATAAAAATCCAATATCTGTAGACATAACGGGTGGAGAGCCAACATTAGATTTAGATTTTTTAACACGGGTATTAATAAAGTTAAAAGATTATAATATACTGAAAAGGGCGCGGGTTCGAGTCTCGCCGTTTCCATCCTGCGGAACTTGTTATTCGATATAGTATGAATAAGTTGAACGAGCTTGCCAAGCTTCTTCTTAGCTCAAATTGGCAAGACTTTTATGAATTGGGGTATGTGTTTTCGGATGCATACTTAGCGAGCTAGGGAAACTTGACTCGCTTTATTATGGAGAGTACCCGAATGGTTAGGAACAAGATTTGAAATCTTGGGTGGCGTAACAGCCTATAGGGTTCGATTCCCTAACTCTCCTCCAAACAGTCGATTGATCTTACCACTAGGACATCGATAGTTGCTGGACGAAGGTAAGTGTCACGAGCAACCGTTCCTGAAACTCGAGATGAACAGGTGAGCTTTATGTGTCCGTGTACCGGGTAAATAATTCTCAAGCATAAGGTAATCCCCTACGCAAAGGGGGTATTTTTTTTAATAGGATACCAGGAAGAGAGGATAGAATGTGAAGATTAAAGGATTTGAAGCATTAAGAAATAAGTTAGGTCTTAAACCATTAGAGCCTAAACAAGAAAAAGATATAATTTGTCGCAAGTGTGGTGCTGTAATGCACAAGACAGGTGAAAATGTTTATACTTGTGATGGTGTTATAAAAGATAAAGAGGGCAATGTAATTAAGAATAAAGATGGTTCTAATAAGCGTTGTGGTAATTTTTATATTAAATCCTCTTTTGTAAATACATATAAATAGCAAATATATGTTATACAGATAAATTTAACCTTGCCGATGGTCGGTGGGGTTAAATTTATTTTAAGGAGAAAATTATGAAAAATTATGAGATAAATGGCACTTTTAAGTTTGAGTTACCAATAGAAGATAATACTTCTAACTCTATTCCAACATTGACCAAAACTCAAAAACAAGAAATGAAACAGCTAATTGAAGATTATTTGTCTAATAAGAATAAATTCGTGTATGATGGTAGTTTTCGCAGAGAAAGTTATGCTTATCCAAAATCCGTAATATCTCTTAATGGTGATACTAATGGTTGTATGTATAAGGGTAAATATATTATGAATTGTGGCATCTTTGCACAAATGATTTGGCTGGGCAGAAGTATTGAAGATTTTAAACCAGTGCCAACCACAGATATTACAACAGTCTTTGATTAGGGTTATTATTTTAAGTTTTTAGCTGCTCAAGTAGCATATGGCATTAAAAAAAATTCTACAACTTACTATAAAGATAACACTTATGAAAATGATTATGGTGACAGAGCATTTATTACATTTGACAATGCAGCAGCTATGGCTCAAGAACTTTATAAAATGGGTTGTGAAATTTCATATAGTCAAGCTGACATTGGCGATTTAGTGTTTTACCGCAGTACAAATGTAAGTGATGGAGATATAGATGGTTTAGAACAATCTTCATTTAGATATATTACTCATGTAGGTATTGTATGCGATATATTCGAAGAAGGTGAATTGACTATCGCAGAAAGTTCAAGTGCATATAAGGCTTGTCTTGGTAAAAGTGGACTTGGAAGTAATGTTACAGCGTTTGGTAATGTTCGTGGCGCAGGTCAAGAACAAAGAGTTGTAATGTGTGCAAGACATCCTGTGGCGTTTGGGTTCGAGGGTAATGTGCCACATATATTTACTACATATCGTAGAGAGGATTAGAAAGGAAGTGGTTAAATGGCTGCAACTGTAAAAATTACAAAGTTGACAAAACATTTTTCAATAGATGAATATACGGTTAATCAGACCGGACAATGTATATTAAATGCAAGTGCTATTTTACAGGCAATTTGTTTAGAAGAATTTAGACAATGGCTTGGAAAAGCGATGAGGGTAAACGCATGGTATAGAACTGTAGCGTATAATAAATCTGTTGGTGGAAGTTCTTCTTCTTCCCATCTTCGTGGTTGCGCTACAGATTGGAGCGTGCCAAATGTTTCCAAAGCAGATTTTATTAAATATGCCAAAAAGTGGAGGAGTATTTGTAAGGCTCATGGTGTAGTTGGCGAAGCAGGATTATACAAATGGGGAATTCATTTAGGTAGTTCTATCAAGTATTCTAAAACATTTTATCATTGGGATAGTAGAAGTGGCAAACAAATTAATATGCCGTTTAAAGCATTAAAGTAGGTGGCTCTATGAGGGAGTTATTTAAAAATAAACCATGGAAGAAATGGAAGACAAGAAAAGCTTCATTTATTGGAGTTCTTGTCTTTTTAATTTTATATACAATATTTAGCTTTATTATGTCATGGCACGACCATACGATTGATACTACAGTTACAACAGAAGTATTTAAGACTGGTAGATGGGTTATTATGACAGGAACGAGTATTGTGCTTGCCGATTCGGTATCAAAATTGATAAAAAGGAAGGAAGAGGATTCTGATGATGAATGAATTTTTTAATGAATTATTAACGAATTTGATATATGTAGCAATTGGAGCAGGGTTATTCCTTGTGTCATATTTAAGCAATATGTCTTTTTCGTTATATTATAACATTAAAATTTTAATGCAGAAATTTGACAAAAACAAAATAATTAATTCTGCCCTTAGAGTTGCTTCTATAACTGTTGGACTTGCATTGTTATGTATTGCAATTACTACCATTCCACAATTTGCAACTTATGTAGGTTTAGAAATACCAGCAGAATATATTAACGTTTTTAGTAATTTAGCAATTTTAACATTGTTTGTAACATCTGCTTATAAATATGTTGCCGAGGCATATGGTAAGTTTAAGAAGATTTTAGAAACAAGTAAAGATTTAACAGAGATATAGGGAGTCATTAGACCTCCCTTATAGATTGGGGTGTGCCTTTGTGCCACCCCTTAAAGGAATAAAAGGAGGATAAGGAATGGCTACTCAAAAAAAGACATTTGCATATTGTCTTAATCACGAGAAGCAATTACCTGTGACTAAGTTTTACCCAAGTAAAAATCCGAATCATCATGGATATATGCCATTTTGCAAAGATTGTTGTACTCAAATCTATCAGAGACACTATGAAGAATTTCAAGATTTAGAATCTGCTATTTGGTTTACTTGTGCAGATGTGGGAATTCCATTCATTAAGAGTTGTTTTGCGACTGTTAAGCGTAAAGTATCTGGTGAGCAATTAAGTAGAGAAAAGGCATTTGATGGATATATTTCGGCAATGAAAAATTCTAAAGCATCTAATAGCAATAAATGGAAAGAATTTTCAGATACCGATGCTACATTTGGCGAAATTCGTACTGCTGTCAATCTCGACGAAGAAAGACAAGAAGAAATTGAAAAACTTCGTATGGCATGGGGTGATGATGCGACAGTTGATGATTTGGGATTTTTAGAGTGGAGATTTTTAACTTATACGGCAGGAATTGAAACAACAGAATATCAAGCAAGTAGGTATCGTGACCTTTGCATGTGTGAATTGAGGATTAAGAAAAATATTGATGCTCAGACAAATATGAAATTAAAATCTTCTATAGCAAAAGAACTTGGTATAGATAGATTTGAAATAGACAGAGAAAAGACAGCGGCTGAAAAATATATTGAGCATGATATATATATGATGGAAAAATATGAGCCTGCTGAATACTATAAAGATAAAAATTTATATAAGGATTTTTTAGGCATTCATAAGTATTGGATTGATTGGGTGCTTAGACCTGTGAGAAATTTAATTGTTGGTTCTAAAGATTATGATGTCGATGCGAATAGTAAGTATGGTGATAAGTGATGACAAAAGAAGAATTATTAAAAGAGAGTTCGTATTATCCACTTATCACACAAGTAAGACGGAAGCGTTGGAAACAAGATAAGAAATTAACAAAAGAAGAAAAAGATATTCGTACTAAACAATGGACTACTTTTTATCGAAGGAATTTGAATATATATATTGAGGAAAGACTTAGGATTAAACTAAGACCGTTTCAACATATCATGATATATTTAATGTCTATAAGTGAAACATTTTGGTCTATATGTAGTAGAGGGTTAAGTAAAACCTTTTCATGTGCAGCGTTCGCCGTTGGTTGGGCAATGTTGTTTCCAAAGTCTGAAATAATCATAGTTTCATCTGTAATTAAACAAGCGAACCTTATTATTACTGAAAAAATAGAAGGGGAACTTATGAGTATATCTCCTGTTCTAAAACAAATGTACGAAGATAAACTTATTGAGTTTAAAGATGAAAACGATTGTAGATGTATGTATTTTAGGATTAATGATTCAAGTATAAAGGTTCTTCCTGAGGCTGAGAGTTCCAGAGGTAATCGTAGTACAATGCTTATTGCAGAAGAAGCACGACTTTTGACCAAAACAAAATATGATTCAATTTTTAGAGAAATGCTTCGACCACGAAATGCAGAATATAGGAATATGACAGAATATCAAGGTGATGAATATGCCGATAAAGCAAAAGAAATATTCTTAACATCTGCTTATTTTAAATCAAGTTGGATTTGGCGAGCATTTAAACAATGTGTTAAGTCTTGTTTTAATGATAGGTTCGATAATTATAATTTCTTTGCAGGTGATATTTATGTTGCAATTTATCACGGTATTAAAACATGGACAGAATTTAGAAAGTCTAAGACCAATTCTGATGAATTAAGTTTCCGCATGGAAACACTTAATGAAATGATTGGTGAAGCAGATGGAGCTTACTATACTCTTGAAATGTTTCAACGCAATCAAATTCTTAAAAAAGCTTTACATCCACCAACTAATGAAGAATTTGAAGCTCGTGTTGATAAAAAGAATCGTAAAAAACAAAACAACGAATATCGTATTCTTTCTGTTGACTTGGCATTTTCAGAAGATGCAGTTGGTAAAAAAGAAGAAGCTGATAGGTGTGCTTTAGAGATTCTTTCAGTCGTTTGTCGAAAGGATGGTAGGGTAGAACGACGGCTTGAATATATTGAATCGATGGGTGGAGGAGATGAACAAGCTGTTCACCAAAGAATTAGAGAATTGTATTGGGATTTAAGTTGTGACTACTGTTTGGTTGATGTAAATGGGGGAGGAAATTTGTATTACGGTATGCTTTCTTCGCCATGGCAACACCCAACACGGCAAGACTGGAATTCTCATGGTTTTGGTATATGTGAAGAGCCAAATATGCAAGTGTTATCTGAAGGTGTATTAAATGAACTTAGACAGCGTACAGTTGACCCAGAATATATTCCATGTATGATACCAATGAAAGCAACAGCGGAGATGAACTCTAATATGTGGAAATCTTTATGGAAGTCCTTAAATAATAGTAGTTTACTTTTGCTTGAAGATGAGCTTCAAATAACAAAAGAATTTGATGAAGATGTAAGTTCATTAAAAGTTACATCAGAAGAAAGAGTAAGATATTTGTTACCATATGTTCAAACAAGTTTGCTTATCAACGAAGGTATCAACTTATCAGCAACGTGGAAAGATAATGGTATGTTATCATTGTCTCAACCTCGTACTGGGCACAAAGACCGCATGAGTTCGCTCCAATATGCTAATTGGATAGCAGACAAAATAGAAAATAATTATGCAATCTCTCAAAATCAAGAAGAATTTAATCTTGATGATTTTGAGGGAGTATTGATATAAATTTATAAGAAAGGAGGAGATAATTTGAAGGATTCAATTAAAAACGAATTAACCAAAGAACAAGTATTTAGCGTTGTGGAATTTGCACAAGGCTTGATTGATGGTGGTGGATTTTATACACCCGATTTATTAAATTACAACTTAATTGCTTTAATTGGTGATACAAAAGCACCAGATTATAAAAAGGTTCTTGAAGCTCTTAGCAAAGCAAGAGCGCAAGCAAAAGATTTGCAAGAATATTCAGCTTGGGTTGAATATAACAACATGCTTTATGCACGGTTAGTTCGATATTATGCAAATATGCTCTCCTTCGATTTAAAAGTTACTTGTATTAATGCAAGTGGCGAAGATTATAAAAGTCAAGAGTATTTAGATGATAAAAAACGAGTATGGAAGTTCTTTGATAACTTTGATTATAAGCGTGAATTTGCTAAGGTTGTAGATATTTGCGCAAGACAGCAAGTCGATTTCACATGGTTTCGTACAACTCGTGGAACTTTCGACCCAACACCTGAAGATGTAAATAACGAAAAGGTTACTAAATTACCGAAATATACACTACAAGCCATGCCTCAAGATTATTGTAAAATTACAGGATATTTTGAGCAAGGTTTATTGTATGATTTTGATATGATGTATTTCTTAAAGCCGGGAGTTGACATTGAAGCTTTTGACCCTGTATTTAAGAAAAAGGCAAGAGAAATTTTTGATGAAAATAGTTTCATAAATTATGTTCCGACCAATCCGCTTAATCGGCGTGATGGGTCTTTTTCATATTGGGTACAAACATCACCTGACATGGGAGCATGGTGTTTTTGCCTTGACGAATTTAAGTTTGATGCAGTTCCATTCTTGGCACCAACTTTACCAAATATGATTACTGATAGAGAACTTCAAGCGTTGCAGAAGGACAAAGATATTTCTGCTGCTTATGGGTTGCTTATGGGTGAGTTGGAACTTTTAGACAAGCAAAAGTCAGGTAATGTTAAGGATGCATTTGCAATTAATCCTAAAACACTTGGTCGATTAATGGGGCTTGTAAGAAAAGGGCTTGATAAACATATTAAGGTTGGAGGACTGCCAGTTAAAAATCTCGACTTTTATCAATATGAAGACAAAAATCCAGACAGTTATAAGACTCAAGTAGAAACTTCGAGTGCTATTGGTGCAAGTGCAGGAAATATGCTCTTTAGCACAAGTAAATTGAGTCAAGAAGAAGCAAGAAATGCAATTATTAATGATAGTAATATTATCAAACGAATGTATGCTCAATTCAATGCTTTCTTAAATTTCTATGTAAATAAAAAGACAAGAAAATACAAGTTCTCATTTGAATTTGAAGGTATTAACTTTCCATTTGAGCAGGAATACCGACAAAAGAAAGTTATGGAGCTTGCTAATGTTGGTATTGTTCTTCCAAGTGCAATCGGAGCCGCTTATGGTTACAAACCGCAAGATTTTGAACGCATGATGGAAGAGGCGAAGTATAGCGGATTTACTGATAATTTAGTTCAGCTCATGTCAATCCACACATCAAGTGACAAAGGTGGTAGACCAGCACAAAGTGAAGTTAAGACTGAGGCTCGTGAATATGATGATTCAGAAAGTTAAGGAAGGAGGTATAAAATGCTAATCTCTAAAAAGACAAGTGAAGCGTTGGATATTCTATACGGACAATTCTTTAACTTAAATTCGTTGTTGGACAACGCAGTTAGTTATATGCTCAACGAATGGGCTATGGTACAAGCAAGTGAAATTATTCATTTGCGCCTTGCGCATTTAATGGGTGTCATGGCAGATTTTATAAGTGAAATAAAAGATGATTATGATGAACGGTCAATTAGACCTGAAGTTCCAAAACACGATGAAACATATTCGTCTTTAAAAGAAATGTTTGATTATATTTATGATGAGTTTGAAGCAACTTATCGTATGATTGTGCTTACAAATAAAATCGCTCTTGAAGAAGGTGATATTAATGTTCATGCAGGGCTTATGGACTTTATGCGTAAGTTCAATAAAGTAATTGGACAGATTATTACACTTAAAAATAAAGCAGACCAAGGACTTGATTTTGATACATTTGATTTTAGGATTAAGGATTGGGGTATTGTTGGATTGGATGGTGAGGCGTAATGATTTTACGACAAGAGCCACAAAATCCAAGCCTGTATTATATTGTAGACGAACAAACTCATCTAAAATGGTCGGCTTTAGGACTTTTCCCTACTCATTTATGGCAAGGAAAATTTTATTATAGAATAACAAAAGAATTAAATGAAACAATCAAGAAAGGTGGTGATTGCAATTAAAGAGCAAAAGGTAAAATTTTCTATCGAAGATTTAAAATTAGAAGATTACAACGATGACGAATTTGCGATTGCAAATGTTACTTTCCTTTCCACAAGTAAAAATCAACATAAACTTATTATTACAGAAGAGGTGTTAAGAGAAAATGCGAAAAGTGTTCTTGGCAAATGGCTCGTAGGTGAATATGATAAGTTTTATAATGATGTAACAACTCATACAGATAACCAACAAATTTTTGGGTATTTTCCACCAAATCAAGAAGTTGTGTTTATGGAAGATAGAGACATTGTAAAAGCTTCGGCTAATGCAATTATTTCTAAAATTTATTCAAAACAACTTTGTGATTTATTTGCAGATGAGAAAACTCGAAAAGATGTATCTGTAGAAATGTTGGTAAATGGCGATGAACATGATGATGGTAGTACGGATGTTGATAGTTTTAGAATTGTAGGCGTTACAGTTCTTGGAAAAGCTCTTGGACGAGAAGTACATGGTTCATGTCCTGATGCCGAAATGAATATGGTTAGATTCTCAATGGAGGATGCTAATAGATTTTATGAGAGCCACAATAACTCTCTTGCTGAATTACAGCGATTTTCAGAGGAAAGGAGGAAAAATATGGCTGATAAGTACAAAATCAATAAGACAGAATTAAAAGATACTCCATGGGGCGATGTTGATAAAACTGAAATGAGAAATAAAATCATGGAAGCTAGTAACAGAGCTATATTGGTAAATTTTGTATATATGCTTGTTGAGGATGGTTGGAAAGATGCTCCTTCTGAACATTTAAAATATCCAGTTGCACAGCTTGTTGATGATACTTTCTATTATAACCGCTATGGTCTTGCCTCTGCACTCGCTTATGCAAAACAAGAGGGTGAAGATGAAGTGGTTTCTAAAATAGAAAAGATTTATGACAAGTTTAACTTGGATGTTGAAAAGAAGGAGGATATGGCAATGAAAGAGATTGAATTTGCTGCTGTCAACCTTAATGATATGTGGGAAAAGGTTTATGCTGCCTTAAATAAGAAAGACGCTTATAGGTTCTATATTGTTGGACTTTATGAAGAAGACAATAAAAAATTCGCTGTTATTAAAGATAGTGATGCTAATATTTATAAAGTAGACTATTCTTATACAGAGGAAGGACTTATTCTTGCGGACGAATATCAAAAGGTTGAGGTTGAATTTGTTCCGACTGATGATATGAAAAAGTTTGCGGAACCCGAAAATGCTGAAAAATATACAAAGTTTGCAGACGATGAAGAGCATGATGATGATAGCGACGATGAAGAAGATGAAGAGATAGAAATGTCTGACACTGAGAAACTTGCAGATGTTATCGCTCAATGTGAAGAACTCAAAAAAGCTTTAGAAGATAAAGAAAATATCATTATGGAACAAACAGCAGAGCTTGAAGAACTTAGAAAATTCAAGACTGAAGCTGAAAATAAAGAAAAAATGACAAAAATTGATGAAGTCATGTGCGATGTAGAAAAGTTCTTAACAAATGACCAGTTTAATGAATTCAAGGTTGATGGAATGGCTTGCGAACTTTCTGCTATTAAAAATTGGGAAAATAAAGTTAAAGCTTTTTGTTTCTCATCCGTAGCTAATCAAGATGATAATTTAACACTCAGAATTACTAACCCTATGAATTTAGAAGATAAGAAAAATTCTGTATGGGATAGATTATAATTAAAGAAAGGAAGATTTTATTATGGCAACAAATACACATGGTGTAGTAAATACTACTCATTGCTCCTGTTGGGATAACGACGCTCTTAATTATAGCGGCATTGCGGCAACAGATATTGATAATGGTACATTTGTAGCACTTGGAGATTTACAGAAAACTGATGAATTTATTGATGAATATACTTTTACAGTAACTGCAAATGCTAATGGTGCTGCTTCTGATATTATGTATATCGTAGATACTCCGATTGTTGGTAAGACTATTGATATGCAAATTTATAATGATCCAAGATATTTCTACAATATTGCAGGTCAAGCTATGAGTATCAAACAACTTCAGAAGGGCAACTGTATTGAAGTTAATGCAGAAGCTATGGAAGCAAATGCAACCCCTGTCGATCAACCAACTTATACTCTTGCATCAATTGGTGCAACTGGTAAATTACAAATGGTTCAGCAAGGTGGTTCTTTTAGATACCTCGGTGTAGTTGAAAGAGGTATTGGTCAAGAAGTTGTTCCGCATTATGTATTCCAGCTTATGGCTTAATAATTTTATAGAAAGGAAAAGATGCAATGATTACAAATGAATTAAAGAAATTTGCAGCAGGCAATACCGATTTTTATGTTGCATTTGATGAATATTATGGTTGTATGAATGATTCTAAGAGAACTCCGTCTATTCCGATGATGGAAATGTCTGAAAAGATTCATTCTGGACTTATCAAGGAAATGGAAAGACTGTCTGGCGTTCCACAGGCTACAATGCCAAATGCCTGGACTTCTCATCCGTCAGTCCAATGGTCATATTTTGCAATTCAGAACGAGATTATTAACTCGCTCATTCCGCAGTACATGACTAATTCTCTTAGCCCGTTCGTAGATTTTAGAACAGTTGACTATGGAGATGTTGTTAAGTTTAAGATTACGCCGAAAACTTTATTTATCGTTTCGCGCGGGGGTACGGGCGAAAGAACTAGCTTCCGTCAGAAACAATATGCAGGTGATGCAGTGCTTGCACCGGAAGAACATCTTGTAACAGTATTCTCTGATTGGCTTGCTGTAGTTGCGGGTAAAGAAGATTTTGCTGAAGCAGTAAGACTCGCTGTGGTTTCTATTGAAAGAAGCATGACAGCTGAAGCTGTTCAAGCTCTTAATGATGGACTTAATGTAGCTAATAACTATCCAACTCGGTTCATCGAAACTGGCGCATTCAGCTCTCAAACTGCGATTAAGCTAGCGCAAAAAGTACAAGCTTACAACTTTGGTGCAAAACCTGTATTCTTGGGAACTGCTGCTGCATTATCTAAGGTTCTTCCAGATTACTCCGCAGGCTTTAGAATGAATGTTGCAGGTGCTGATGGTTCTGTAAGAATTATGAAGGACTTCTATGGATTTGACTTAGTTGAACTTCCGCAGATTCCGTCTGGTAAGAATTTCGGTATGATGTTAGATGACGATACTCTGTATGTTGTTCCAACATCTGTTGACAGGGTTGTTAAGGGTGTAATGTGTCCGACTATGACGAACACGAACCAGTTCTTTGATAACGCTGATATTACTACCAACTATACACTTAGAAGATGGTATAATTTCGGTTTCATCTCAGCGGGGTATGCAGGTCTTTATAAGATTACTGCTTAATTAAAGTTAAAATATAATGGAGAGCCATCCATTTGGCTCTCCTATTTTATAAGGAAAGAAAGGAATAAAAGGAAATGGCAAGACCTAAGAAAGAAACTGTTAATGTTACAAATGAAGCTGTTATCGATGAAATAAAAGTAGAAAATACTGATACACAAGCTAAAAAAAATATTAACTTAGAATTTGATTCACAAGATCAGCTTAAAGCACAAGCTGAACAAATTGCAAACTTACAAGCTCAACTTGAACTTATGATGAGAGCGCAAGCAAACACTCAATCCGTTCCAACTCAATTTGAAGCGACCAAGAAGCGTAAAATGATTAAGATTATTAATTTATCAGCAGGTGGTTTGACCCTCCAGGGTTCTCGTGTTATTCGTATTGAGAAGCAATTTGATAGTGTGACAGTTACAGAAAATGAAGCACGCTTGATTATTTCTAATATGCCAAATTCTGCTCGTAGTGGCATATTTTATATTGCTGATGCGGATTTTGTCGAAGAGAATAATTTAGATGACTCATATCAGGCAATGCTTGATGAAAAGCAGTTAAAAACTTTGCTGTCTAAGAATGTTAAAGAAGTTTTTGACATTTATCGTAATGCACCAGATGCTCAAAAGAAAATTATTAACGATATGATTGTTGATGGTAGATTGATGGGTGTTTCGATTGACGCAAATATCTTAGTGGAGCTTGGTAAATTAAGTGGCATTGACTACTTAAACATCGAAGAAATGGAACAGGATGCAACACAGTAGTAAGATAGAGAGGTAATGATGGGAACGCTATTTGAAAAAGTTTATGATAGAGCCTTAATAGTTATTGAGGATTACAAACTTAACAAATTGGCTGAACAAGATTATGAAGCCTTTTTGCTTTACTTACAAGGAACTTTGGAACGGTCGATTCCAGATTTCACTTCTTGTAATACCGATTTGTCTTATAATGAAGTTGAGGATGAAAATGGCAATATGGTGATGGCATTTGATAATGAACTTAGTAATAAAGAAATCAATATTTTATCATCTATTATGGTGTATAATTGGTTTAGTCGCAAAGTTCAAGATGTTACACAATTTCAAGGACACCTCAGCAATAAAGAATTTAAAGCCCACTCTGAGGCTAATAATTTAAAAGAAAAGTCTGAATATCTTGATAGACTCAGAGAGAAATACAATCAAGATATTGTAGATTATCAAGTTGAAGCTATGGACTCCTATTTAAACATTATTATATAGGGGTGATAGTAATGAGAAAAACAAAGAAAAAAATTTTAATCGATATGGTTTTTAAAGTTTTGTGTGCATATGAGGGATATGAAGATAAGCGAGATAGTTTAGAATCATATCAATCTTGCATACGAACTGCAATTGTGGCTCTTTCGAGTCAACAAGATTCTGATTCAGTGCTTAATAGCATTATTTTACTCAATGGATTGTTTAATATGGGAGCAAAAGCAAAACACGAAGATGTTAAGCGAGTGGTATTCCATGTTACAAATGAAATTGAGCGAAAGGTTGAGGAGGTGTTGTAATGGCTTTGAAATTTTTTCAAAATTACATGAACACCAATATGGCTCAATCACCAGATGAAGAATATAGAGAACTTTTACAGGCTTGTGTGGATGACCAATGGGATAATACTACACAAGTGGTGCAAGTTTTAGAACAAAGTTGTATTGGTGGCACTTGTTGGAATCAGATAGATGTTCGAGTAGATTATGCAATTGAAATGGGAACAGGGTTTAAACAAGATGATGATTTTAAGGTATTTGCATTTAAAGACCTTAATCGAAAAGTTCCAAAAGGACTTATGTATCAATATGATGATGATTATTGGCTTGTAATAAATGCAGGAGAACTTGGTTCGGTTACAAGTGAGATTACTGTTCGTAGATGCAATAATGTTATGCGTTGGGTTGATAAGTATACAGGTTACATTTATGAATATCCATGCATAATTGAATATGTGCTTGAATCACCACAACAACTTAAAGATAAAGATGTGATTACAGCCAATGGACACATTAGTGTTTTATGTCAAGGCGATGAACTTACAAGATGCTTAGATAAGAATTTGCGGTTTTTATTTAATGGTCAACCATATAAATTGCTCGCTTACCAAAATATGCTCAATGAGGGTGTTAAGGACAATATGGCAAGTAATTTACTCTATCTTGATATGTATTTAGATATGATTGAACCCGATGATTGCTTAGAGCGCAATGTGGCTAATTTGAATTCGTATTTATATACAATAGAATTTGTTAATCCACCAACCACAGTTTCAGTTGGGTCAAAAGGTCAATTACATTCAGTTGTAATGTTAAATGGTCAAGTTGTAGAACGTGGTATTGAATTTTGTTGTAATCAAAATATTACAATAGAAGATAACGGGACATTTACAATTATAGGCAACAGTGGTCATAAAGCATATGTTGAGGCTCGAATGGCAGGAAATCCGAATATAAAAGCAAGTGTAAGCATGGATATTGTAGAAGAACAAGAAGATGTATACTCACTTGTATTTTCTCCATTTATTGACTCATTGAGAGTAGATAAAAATATTGAATTTGATGTATTGATTTATAAGAAGGGTGTTAAGTATAGCGATTTTATCGAACTCACATCTGAAGGTTTAGATAGTAATGCTTATACACTTACTCGAATAGGCAAAAGTAATCGGTTCAACTTAGAAGCAAAAGAGATTAGCTCGACACCGCTTATAATAATAGCAAGTTACCACGAGACAACAGCTAAGATGAATATTGTATTTACGAGTATGTTTTAGGAGGTGGAATTATGGCAAGTTTTAACAAATTTACAAGTTTACCATTTGTTCCATATCGAATCGTGGTTAAACTCACAGAGAACGATAACTTCTTTAAATTATTAAAGTATAATACATATGATGCTTTGTCGATGCCTAATTTAACTGAAGATGAAAAACTTGAGTTGATTTGTAAGGATTTTGATGATATGCATAATTTTAATATTTTCCTTACGAATATTGAACCAAATGAACTCGTTAGTTCTAAAACAATTTTAAAACTATATCGTTATGATACATTGCCAGATAATTATGTTATCTCGACAATTTCTTATAAATTTGATATTCTATACGGCACAAAAAATGCTTTAGTAGATTATCAAGGAGTTCCATGTCCAAGAGTTGATGTAATGGAAATGGAACTAATGAAAACATTAAATGGAGCAGATGTTGCAGGAGTTGGTAAATTACAATTCAACCATGACCTATCTCGTCTTTGTCGCTCAACACTTAATATTGGAAACAACTATACTTTTACAGGAACTTCTATAGTTATGGCTACACAACTATCTGATACTGGAGGAGATGGAGTTTGTGGATAATATTGAAACTTATGTTGAGAAATATCGAACATTTGATGAACCCGTTCCATTTAAAGATGTTTTGATTTATCCTGTAAAGGTAAAAGATTATTATAGATTTATGTCAAATATTGACATTTTAAAAATAGATAAAGATAAGATTCCAGATGTCAGAGTAATGCAAATGAGTTATTTAACATTTATACTTGGAATTATAATAGAAAGTGAAGAATATAGAGATATGTTTATTAATATATTAGAGCTTTGTCTGCATATAACGCAAGATGATGAATGTTATAATCAGAAATTCCCTTATAAGGAGATTTTATATGGAACTATTGATAATAAAGAAATTTATTTTATCAATGGTTATGATGTAAATATTGAATTTGATGGGAAAAGTTCCATATTAAATATTGGAACAACTAGGCTCTATGCACAAGATTTAGATGATATTATTGATATTATTTGTTATCAGAATTTTAACGATTATGATAATGATGAAATGTCAGAAGATTTTAAAAAATTACTTGAAGAATATTGTCATTTAAAAAATAAGAATATTAAGCCGCCAACTTTAGAGGAACAGCTTATTGCGATTATGGCGCAAAATGGTATGACTAAGCGTGAATTGATAGATGAAACAATGTATACTGTAAGAGGTATGATTGATTCCATTGTTGGTTGTGTGGATTATCAGATACAGCATAATTATCGTGCTAATGCCATGACTGATAAGAAGTTACCAGATATTGAACATTGGCTTATTAAGTCTAACAAGGGTAAATATGACGATATGTTCTCTGACTTGGATTCGTTTAAGAAAAACTTTGAACTTTAAATAAATTAAGGAGGAAAAGTATGAAAAAGTTTGTTTTAGCGGGCGTTGGAACTGTAACGGGTTTTGACGGTGATGCTTTACTTTTTAATGCAAAGACTTTAACTGAATCTTCGATTTCATTAGAAGTTACGGAAGAAGAAATCCGAGGTGGATTGGCAAATCCTTTAATTGCTAAATATTTCCATGATGCAATTTTGAATGCAACTATTACTGATGCATTATTTGACATGCAATATCTGGCTCTTAATGCAGGTGGCGAAATTACAATCGGTGGAGATTCTATTGTAGATGAACAAGTAACTATTACTACTGAAAATCAGATTACTGTAACGGGAACTCCTGTCGCTTTTGGTAATGCAGGTATTGTTGGTTGGTATAGCAAACCAAATGAAGACAATTGGAGTCCAATTACATTTGTGGGTCAAACTGCACAAGCTACTATTGCTGTTGGCGAGACGGTTTGTGTAAAGTATAATGCAATTGATGATGCTTTGAGTCAATTTATTATTCCATCTAATGTAATTCCGTCTGAAATTAGATTAGAAATGAAATTCCCAGTATTTTCCGCAGGAACGGATAAATTGACCCGTTCATCTCAAGTTGGCGAATTTATTGTATCTATTCCAAGATATATACTTAGTGGCTCATTTGAACTTTCCATGACTTCAACAGGTGCAGCTACATCTGACCTTTCTGGCTCTGCTCTCGTAGCTTATGAAGGAACTGGATGTAATGACTTGGGTCAATTCGCAACTGTAAAGTTAAGAGAATATGGTAAAAAATGGTATGACGGTTTAACGGCTATCGCTGTTTATAATGCAGATATGAGACTTGAAACTGGTAAAACTTTGACATTAAAGCTCCGTGGTCTTTACGACAATGGTTCTGCGATGTCTACAGATTTATTGGATAATACCAAGATGACTTATAGTGTAAATCCGTCAAATATTGCTTCTGTATCGGCAGCAGGTGTAGTTACTGCAAATAATGCAGGCACTGCTGAAATTAAGATTGTGGCAACAGATACCGCAACTCTTGCTGACCCGATTGAGGCATATGCAAGCATCACAGTATCTTAATTAAAATTTAATCGGACAGGCATCTATTTGCCTGTCCATTTTTAGTTAGGAGTGATTTATATGTTTTGTAAATATTGTAATATTGCTGAATATAATAAATTTTGCACTTGTGCAAAAAATGGTGAAATTTGTCCATTTGTACGAAGATGTACGAATGAAAGGCGTTGGAAACCATTAGATACAATGAGTAAATGTAAATTAGGAAAGGATGAAGTAGTAGTGCCAAAAGGACAGAATAAGGTACGCTTTGCACTTCATGGAGAACTTTATGTCGAGGATGGAGAATTTGTGTATAGTATAAAAAATCCATATGACTATGTTCCTGAATTTGTAGAAATTGTGGACATAGATGGGATTAAATACATTAAGGGTTTTGAACCTCAAATAAAGTCATCTAAAAAGAAGAAGAAAGACGAGGAGGATGCAGAATGTTAGTAAAAGGTAACTGTGGGGGCATGATTCCTGTCAATGATAGTACATTTGGAGTTAATACTAAAGGTGAATTAACTATGAATGTTGGTGAACAAAATGCTGTTCCATTTAAAAATATTGATGTTGAGGGCGATGCTACAATTAATCATCTTGATGTTGTAGATAGTATTGTAGTTCCAGACCCAACTGACCTTAAAGAAGCTACAAATAAAAAATATGTAGATGCTCACTATATTACATCTCCTAATGGAACGCAGTATAAGATTGTAGTAGATGACAATGGTGAATTATCTACTACGAGTGTTTAATAGGAGGTAGCTATGGAAAGTGTAGAAGTTACCTTACAAGGTTTAAAAAAAGATGTCAAGGGTTTAGAATATCGGATGAGTCATGTAGAACAACTTAGTGAAAATGTAAATCGTTTGGCAACTTCTATTGAGGTTATGGCTACCAATATGGAAGCGATGACATATGAACAGCGTAGATTAGCTGACGCTCAAGAAAAAGCAGATGAACGCATTCACACACTTGAAATGCAACCTGTGGAAGCATGGGATAGCGTAAAAAAGACATTGGTTACTTGTATAGTGTCTGCTATTGGTGGGGCAATTATCGGAGGTTTACTTCCAATTCAATGAAAAAGTTCGTCAATCAATGGGGTGTGTATGTTGTGGATTTGGGTAACAAGGACGGGTCTGTGCAAAGTGGGATTCGTCCTTGTGTAATTTTACAAGGGATGATAGGTAATTCATGCAGCCCCACAACGATATGTTTACCTATTACCAGTAAAGTAAAAAAGTCGAATATACCACCCCATTATATGTTACATAAAAAAGATTATCCATTTTTTGATTGCGAAGAGAATGTTGTGCTTTGCGAACAAGTTTGTACTATCGATGTAAATAAACAAGTTCAGAAGTGGCTCGGAACATTAAAAGAAAAGGATAAAAAAGAATTATTTGAGGCTTTTTTAAGCAATTTTCAACTCATAAAGGAGGAATAAAAGGAATGAAGGAATTAAAACGACCAGAGACAATTTATATAGGTGAATATGATATAAATTTAAGACCATATTTAACCCTTCAAGAGCAAGAAGCAATTGTATCCTTAATGTTAAATTCAGATAATTTAGTTGAAAGAGAAGTAAAATTGATTACAGGTGTGGTCGAATTTTGTACCGATATTCCAACTGATAGTGATGTTGATATAAATGATATTATTATTAGTGGCTTATGGGATGAGATTCAAGATAAAATGGGTGATTATATTTGGAATGTTGAACATATGGTATCAAAATATGATTCTATGGATTTTACATTTTCAAAACTTGTTAATCTTCTCGCTGAAAAGTTAGATTCTCTTGCTAATGCGCTCCCTAATGAAAATCAATTGGTAGAGATAGCTAAGGGGTTATTAGAAAAAGATGTTGATAAATAATTCATTAGAATTACAAAATAGAGCAAATCAAGCTTTGATGACTGTGGTAGATAATACTATACAAATTGCACTTGATAAACTTTTGGACATTATTGAACAGACCGTATATTCATATGGTGCTACTTGGACAAATGGTCAAGGTGGTGACTTTGGTCGAACCCATGAGTTCTATGACACATGGGGTAAAACAAAGGCAAGGTTCACAAGTTCATTTTTTGGTTCAGCAGTAGAAGCTTCGATTTTACAAACATTACCATTAAGTTACCACGAACCATTTAGCCATGGTTCTATTGTAAGTGGTGGTGCTATTAGTAAAAATGATTTAAGCAATATTATAAATGAAGGTCTAAGTGAATCAAATCTTAACTTTCCGGCTATTGAGGCTCGATCATTCTGGGATGAATTTGAAAGATGGTGCGACAAAAATTTGATTAATATATTTACATCAGAATGTAAAAGGATGGGATTGAATATTGGAGCGAGTGCAACTTATTCAATCGGATGAAAGGATTAAAGGATGTTTATTTTAGGATTAGATATGAGTACACAGAAAACAGGTTATGCTGTGTTTGAAATATCAGATAACAAAAAGGAACTTATTGATTATGGCTGTTTTGAAATGTTGAGTTCAATTGAAAAAGATTGGAGAGTTCGTATTAAATATATGGCAAATCAACTTGGTGAATTGATGGGTCAATACGAATTTAGCAAGGTTTATATTGAGGATGTTCCACCAATTGTGAACAACTCACAGACGGTCAAGACACTTGGAGCCTTGCAGGGTATTGTGCTTGGGGTTACGGGAGTATACGCTGTACCAACTGAGTTTACCCCAGTTGAAACATGGAAAACCCAATTGAATATCAACCTTTCACATAGCAAGGAATACAATAGGGTTAAAAAGGATTTAAAAGGTGATAAAAAGAGTTTGGAATCTCTTAAAGGTAAAGTTAAGGCTTATGAGAAAAAAATGAGTATAGACCTTGTTAATCGTTATTTTGGGCTTGAGTTAAGGTGGAAAAGCTTTGGGTCTAAACAAAATGACGATGATATTGCAGACGCAATTAATATTGTGGCAAGTAAATTATTTGAAGGTTATAAATATGTTTTAAGAGATTTTGAAGATATTATGAATGAAATAAAATAACCTCTGTAGAAAGGGGGAATATATATGGCTGTTGACCTTTTTCAACTTGATTTAAAGGCTAAAGTTGATGTTGCTGATATAAAAAAGCAATTAAGAGAGGTTAGCAAAACCACTGAAATTAAATTAAATGCCGATAATACACGAAGAGCAACAAAAAATATAACTGAATTTAAAGATGCTACAGGGCAAGCTTATACGGCAACTGAAAAATTCAATAAAGAAGGAAAGCTTTTAAGCACAACATTAAAGACAACTGCGAAAGAATCAGAAACATTAGGAACAAAACTTTCTAATATGGGGTCGAAAATACAATCAATAAATGGTATATTTCAAGCCCTTAAAAATGTTGCCGTTAGTTTTGGTCAAGCATTACAACCATTATTAGAATTTGAAGATTCGTTGACGGAACTGAAGAAAGTTAGTGATTTATCGGGTACATCTTTAGATAATTATACTGATAAGCTTGCTCAAATGGGTCAAGAGGTAGGTAAATCTCGTTCTCAAATGGTAGAAGCGGCAACTGAATTTGTTAAGTCTGGGTTCAGTGAATCTGATTCTGCTGAATTGGCAAGAGTTGCAAATTTATATATGAATATTGCCGACGAAGAATTAAATGCAGGAGATGCGGCTAATTTTATTATTAGCCAAATGAAAGCATTTAATCTTGAGGCTCAAGATGCCGAACATATTATCGACAGTTTAAATAATGTGTCAAATAATACAGCTGTTAGTTCAGCCGACTTAGCAACTAACATTGGAAAAGCATCTGCTGCATTGGCAGTAGGTGGAAACACATATGAAGATGTTCTTAGTTTAATGACGGCAGGCGTTGAGATTACCCGTTCTGGCGCAAAAGTTTCAAGAGCATTGGTATCAGTACAATCTCGTTACAATCAAACTATAGACGAAACATCTTCAACAGGTCAAAAACTTATTGAATGGTATAATAAACATAATATCGCAATTAAAGACCAAGAAGGACAACAAAGAAAGCTTTATGACACATTAAGTGATGTATCAAAGATATGGAATGACCTTAGTAAAGATGAACAACTTTACTATCTTAATATCCAAGCGGGTGAATTGCGCCCCTTCAAGGTGAATTGCTGGAAGCCTTAAAGTTTTATTTACTACAACATAAGCATGAAATAAAGCTAAGTGTGAATGTTATAAAAAACAATAAAAATATATAGGTAATCAGCAGCCAAGCTCCGAACAGGAGAAGGTTCAGAGACTATTCCAATGGCGAGGTAAATGCTCGCAATAGAAGTACGACCACAAAGCTAGTGGTGGGTGAGATTCCCTTAAATGGAAGTGCCTTGACACGAAAGTGAAGATATAGTCCGAACTTATAGGAAACTATAAGGAAGAAAGTTTTATAAATAAAACTTTCTTTGGCTAATGTAGCGAATTAGCTTAACAATTGGCAAATCAAACACAAAATTTGAGTGCCATTCTTCAAAATTTTGACCAAGTTTTAAATGCACATGATTTAGCATTGAATGCATCGGGTTCGGCTGTGACAGAAAATGCTCGTGCAATGGAGAATCTTAACAAAAAGATTGATAACTTAAAAGCGTCTTGGTCTGAAATAGTTCTTGCATTTGTAAATTCTGAGGCAATTGGCAACATTCTTGATAAAGTTAGTTCTGCACTTCGTGATATTGCAAATAATGAAGCAGCAATTAACACAATTGTAACTCTTGTTAAAACTTTACTTCTTTTAGCAGGTTCTAAAGCTATAGTAGACTTTTTTAGTGGAGTAAAAGCATCAGTAGTACAGTTGCTTCCTAAGATTACAGAATTTATCACAAAATTGACCGCAGTGAAGGCTGTTTTGATAGGTGCTGAAACAGCAACAGGTACATTAGGTACAGCATTTTTGGGTTTAGTTACACCTCTTGGGGTAGTTATAGGTTTACTTTCTGTTCTTGCTATAGGTATTGCTGCTTATAACAAGGTTCAAAAAGCACCATCAGAACGCCTTGAAAAAGATAAAAAGACCCTTGAAGATACTAAGGAAAAATATACTGAAATCAAGAAAGAATACGACGAACTTCTTAGCCGTCAAAAGACTCTAAACTCTCAAGGTAAAGACCTTAATGACGCAGAAAAAAAGCGTTTGGAATTACTCGAACAACAAACAAAGGAACTCGAAGAACAAGAAAAGCAACAGATGGCAAATGTTGCCGCAAGTACCGTTGGCACATTACAATATACCCAAACAGGAACTAAGACTGTTAGAAAAGGGCAAGAATTTGCTGTTGTTGATACAGAAGAAGTTTATAAAGGTCAAAAGGCATTTGATGCAATGGCTAATGCGATTGCCGAAGCCACGGAGCAATACGAAAAAGGCGAAATTACACTTAATGATTATAATGGTCGGACAGGCGAATTAAAAGAACAACTTGATACAGTTTATGATTCGTATTTGGAAGTTATTCGTTCGGGTGGCGAGCTTAATGAACAAGACCAACTTAACTATGTCACACTTGTTAATTTAAAGGCGGCATGGGTTGATGCCGAAGGTGCATCAAGCGCTTATGCTCAAGCATTAGCTAAAGTTTCGCCCAATACAAATGAAGCAATACAATTAACTGACTTATATAGTGATTCTTTGGTGCGTGTAGGGAATCAATATTATTTCGTTACACAAGCCGCAAAAGATGCTGCAATAAAGCAGCTCTCAACAGAAATTTCTTTAACAAAGAATGTGCTCGAACAAGTACAAACAAGGATTGCAGCTCGTGCATTAGAATATGATTCGATTGTGCAATTTAATAAAGAGGCTTTAAAACACGCTTCTCCAACTAGTGCGGGGCAATTTTACGAGAGCAATCAAGGGCAAGCAGTTCAAAAATATTATAAATTAAAACGAAACCTTGAAAAGCTGAAAAATATTAAAGTTAAAAGTAACAGTATAGATGACACAAAGTCTCCGAACAAAGATACGACAAAAGGCAGGGGTAGCTCATCGGGTGGCGGTAGTTCCTCATCTGACACTTCTCAAAAATCCCGTGAACTTCTTGAAAAATATAAAAAAGAATTAGAGGAATATCAAGAAGCACAAGAAGATGCTTATAAAAAAGGTGAAATCTCAGCTTCTAAATATTATTCTAATATTCAAAAGAAGGGTAAAGCCCTTTGGCAAGATCTAAAAAAGCGTGGCAAAGATTATGCAGATTCGGCTCAATCTATGTTTGACGCTTATGTGAGTGCTAATTCTAATTCAGTTAAAGAGATTTTCTCCGAGCTAGATTATCGTTACAAAGAAGGCGATCTTACAGGTAGACAATACTACAATAATCTTTGGAAATATGCTAATAAGTTCTACAAGAATGGAAAGCTTTCTTTTGATGAATATAGAGATTATGTATCTAAGGGCTATGACGCTTTATTTGACCAACTTGAAGATAATTATAATGATGGTACAATTAGTGCTGAAAAATATCAAGAACAAGTAAAAAAGGCTCAATCTGACGCAAGTGAAGCAATTCGTAACGCAACTAAAAAGGGTTTAATTGATAAATCTGTAGCCAGTGAAGTTTACAATCTTTTAGTTAAGCGTGGGGCAGAAGCGGCAAATAGTGTTGCTAAGGCACTTCATGATTCTATGGTTAAGGCTGCAAAAGAGGCTGTTGCGGAAGCTGAAGCTGAACTTGAAAAGGCTCAAAAGAGACAAACTCAAGCCGAAACCTATATTAGTGCTTTGCAATTTTGGTCTGACGAAGAGCAAGAACGAATTGACAAGGTTATTGATGGTTACAATGACGAGATTGATAAACTTCAAGAACAACTTGATTTACTTGATGAACAAAATGATGCATTAGACAAGCAAGCAGAGCGGGTAGAACTTGTGAATGCTTTAGAAAATGCGAAAAAGAAAAAAGTTCGTATATATGATGCAAAATATGGCTGGGCATGGGGTGAAGATAAAAAGGCTGTATCTGAGGCTCAAACCGCTCTTGATGAGTTCGATAAAGAGCAAGCACGACAAAAAGAAAAAGACGCTATCAATGCCGAAATTAAAGCTCTTGAGGAACTGATTAAGAAAAAAGAAGCTGAAAAGCAAGCATATCAAGATGTAATTGATGAACAAACAAAAGCCCTTAATCGTTATAATATAGAAGCTCAACTTGGTGTCACTATTGAAGAAGCCATATTCCAAGATAGAATTGAAAATTTTGATAATTGGAAAAATTCGTATATTAGTGGCATACATGAAGTTATTTCTGCTATTGAGGCTGTTAATGACGCTCAAAGTAGAGTTGATTTTTCGCAGTCTGAACTTGATAGAATTGAAGCTGAAGAAGCCCCAGAGATTAAAACAGGTAAAACTTCAACCACTGGTGCAGGATATCAATATACTGACGATATGTCGAAGCAAGAAAAGCGTAACGCTGCTGTTCGTGCTAATATTGAAATGCGTAAAGCACAAGGGTATGAAGTTACTGAATGGTATGATTCAAATGGTGATTTGCACTATAAAGCTTCAAGTACGAAAACTTCCAAGAGTAATGTTAAATCTGGTGATGCAACCAATCTAAAGAAGAACAAACGTGCCTCTGGCGATGTTTCAATTCCTAAATCTGGAGTTTATAATGTAAACGAACTTGGAGACGAGCTTATCGTACCACCAAAAGGTAATTTCGATTATCTTAAAAAGGGTACTGGGGTAGTTCCTGCTAACTTAACAAGAAATCTCATGGATTGGGGTAAGTTTAATCCTAAAAATTTACTTGGTAAACAAATGTCAAGCGTTACGAACGACCATTCGATTACAATTCAAAATCTTACAGTGCAATCGGATAACGCAAAAGATTTCGTAAGACAATTACAAAATCTTGCAATTGTTAAACAATAATTATACCCCCTTATTGGGGGTATAAATTTTTATAGAAAGGGGAAATTAGATATGCTTTTTCAACCTTCATATCCACAGCCCTATTTTTCCGATGTAGATGGCACAAAAGAATCTACATTTTCATGTTACATAAACGCAGATAGTAATACTCAAGTATCTGCTTATCAATTAAAAATTAATAATTTGGGTGGCGATGAGGTTTATAGTTCGGGGCGTATTATTTTGCCGACATCCCTATATGGCAATCAGCAATTAAACATTAATTTGCCAATAGACCAATTGTCTAATGGGGAAGATTATACTTGGAGTGTAGATTTATATGAAGACGATGCCGATATATGGATAACAAGTGGAATTATGACATCATTTCCTGTTACGGGCACATCGTCAACTATGGATTTAAGAATTAACTCACTTATTGAAGTTGGAATGGTCGTTGCCAATAACAATCAAAGAGCAATTATTACGGGTATCGATACAACTAGCAATGACTATATGAAAGTCACGATTAGTCCAACTATTGTGCTTAATTCTTCAAATCCGTCATATACAATTTATGACAATAAGATTCAATCAAATGATTATTATTTTCGAGCAAGAACGACTCCAACTTTAACTTTAGAAGCAGTTCCACATCAAATTGCTTCAAAAGCGTATACTTTTAAGGCTAATTATTCTCAGCTTGAAAATGTGGGATATAAATATTTCGAGTGGACAATTTATGATTCGGTCGGAAACGCCCTAAATCAAAGTGGGCAAATCAATGTGGGTGAAATTATTTACACATTCGATGGTTTTTTAAATAATACAACTTATGGTATTGGTTTAACAGTAGAAAATCAAGATGGTACGGTAATGACATTGCAGCCGATATATTTTGATGTATTATATGATTTACCATCTCTTGAAAATACACCGAAAGCAGAGGTTGTTTGCAATAAAGATGCAATTATGTTAACATGGAATCCGTTGCTTATTAACAACGGGGTGGCAACAAATACAAATGGTGATATATCACCATGGTATGACTTTGTAAATAATGAACCATACACAGGAGGCTCAAGTGTTAATATTCATCAAAATAGTTCTGTTTCGTGGGCAATAGGTTCTGAAAGTTCACCCGTTCTTATTCCTTATGAATCCACAACTTATTTTTATTGGCACACAGCGGACATCAATTTTCGAGGGCTTGTATATGAACAAAAGGGCGAATATGTAAATTTATTAGCTATGAATACAATTGCCCCTACTAGTGCAAGCAAAGGGGATAAATATTATAATCTCAAGGATATGCTGATATATACGGCTGTTGATACTAATATTTGGGGTATTACAGGTGAAAATCCGAAAAGTGAATTAATTTATTACTTATCTTCTAACAAGACAAAATATGTGTGGAATGGTGTCGATATGATAAATACCGATTATTCTGAACCCACTTATACAATAAGATACAATGCAGGTATTTTTACTTATACAATCCATAATGGAGATGTTAATAAGACAGGACAAATTAAAGTTGCAGATGTTGGCGAACAATGGTTGTTACAACCAAGAGACACACTTAAGACCGCAATGTATATATGGGACAGCAACAAAAAATGGGATGACACACTTTATTGGACGGAAACGACACAATCAACTTTAACCGATAATTGGTTCAAAATAACTTTATTGCCGACAGAGATACAAATCAAAACTCTTGTCTCTAATACAATTACTTTTTATATCCGTGATAAATCGAGTCCATTTTACGCAGATAGGGGAATGACTTGGGATACATGGGTTGAGAGTACATATAGTCAAGCCTATCTGGGAGATATAGAGTTTTCTGTTGATAAGATTAAAAATAAAGTTATAGCTACAACTCCAGCCGACGTTTGGTATATACAATATAATGACAATGATGTTACTCCATCTGATATCATTATTGATAAGGCTTTTTATAGTTAGAACTAAGGAGGTATTTTATGACATTTTCATATAATAAAGCAACTTTATATGGACAGAGTTATGTTGATTACCTCTGGATTAAAAATAAAGTTGACACACAAACAGAAATAGATTCTACATTATCGTATACTTATAAACCCGCATGGGATAATGATACTTTGTTATTGGCAAATTTTGACAATACGTTAGGTGGAGGAAATATTCCATCTTTGACTGATAATATTCTTTATTGGCAAATCTACCGTAAACAACCGGAAGATACAACCTTAACTTTTGTGTGTAAAGTACCTGCATCACAATATCGATTAATAGATTTTAATGTTTTAAATAATGCTGAATATCAATATACTATCTTTGCTGAAACCGAAACGACTATTTCTGCGCCATTTGAGCAAGTAGGTTATATTACAACAAATTGGTGGAATTGGTCGCTCGTGGGTTTGCAAGAAAGCGAGACAACAGGTTTATATTATGCCGACAATGATAATATTTGGTTGTTTGATACCGAATTAGCTAGCTCGGGTTTAGATCAAAATATTGCAAAATATGTTATGGATAATTTTACGCGTTATCCATCAATCTCAAGTGGTGTAAAAAATTATATGACAGGTTCGCTAACAGCATTTCTTAGTAATGTAGATGTAAAAGTTGGTAAATATGAAGATACGGTTGCTCAATACAATGCCTTTGTTACATTTATTGCGCAGCCTACCCTAAAATTATTACGGGATAGAAAAGGTAATGGATGGATTGTTTCGACAACTGATGCTAATGCACAATACATTGATGAATCACCACAACAAATTACGAGAGTGTCTTTTGGTTTTACACAATTAAATGATATAGATAGTATTAATATAATAGGAGGATAAGAATGGCTGATATTAGCTTTAATCAAATTAATCCCCAAAGATATATTACACTTGTAAAAGACCAAGCGATACGTCCACGTTTTCGCTTAAATTTACTATATCAAGATGAAAGTATTAGAGAAGATATTACTCCTTATATTATTGATGGGTCGGGTAGCTTGCAAATTCAATATGCGCAAGGCAAACGCAGAAGTTTAAATTTTACCTTAAATAACGAAACAGGGCAATTTACTCCTGTGGATATGAATAGCAAAATATGGGTTAATACAAAATTTAAGCTTGAACTTGGTATGGAATTTGCAAATGGTGATATTGTATGGAATAACGCAGGAATTTTTGTTGTTGGTAATCCAAGCGCAATAAGACAAGGTGGACAAACAACAATGGATATACAATGTTATGATAAATTTGCTTTGCTTGATGGAACACTCGGGGGCACTCTTGAAGCGACCTATGAAATTGATGCAGATGAAAAAATTTATAATATTGTAGTTGATACATTGACTCAAGATAATGGCAATGGTTATCCGATTGATTTAAAACCTGTTTTGTTTGATAATTCACTTATTGACGAAAAAACAGTTTACGCCTTATCTAAAGCTGCGAATGAATCGCTTGGGGCAATTTTGATTGAACTTGCAGATATGATTGCTTGTGATATTTACTATAACGAAGAAGGAAATCTTGTAATTGATTCGGGAATCAAGGATATTGCTCAAGTGAATAAACCTACACTTTGGACTTTTTCCGACGAAGAGTTTTCTTATATTTCTAATACCGTGACGTATGACTTTACGAAACTCCGCAATAGGGTAACGGTTGTAGGGTCAAATGTGAATGGTGATAATATATATGTAGCAACATCTGAGAATACCAACCCTCGTTCGTCAAGTAGAATTGAGGTTGTGGGGATTAGAAATTATTATTTAGAAGATGCAAATATATATTCAGACTACTTGGCTCAATCAAGGGCTGATTATGAGCTTAACAAACTTTCAATATTGCAACAAACAATACAAATATCAAGTACTTTTATGATACATTTAGATGTAAATAATTGTATTGCTCTTGAGGACAATTTCTTTAATTATTACGACTCAAGATTTATTATTCAATCAATTTCAATTCCTTTATCAACAAGGTCACAAATTTCGATTGAATGTACGAATATTGCAAGTTTACCATATTATCCAAGCTAAAGGAGGATAACATGAATAATGAAGAAATGCAAACACTCATAGATATTATGAAGCAAGTTGCAAGAACAGAATGTAAAAAAATTCTAAAAGAAAATAATATAGAAACAATTATGTATGGAAAAGTTATCGCCTCCACAAGTAAAGGATATACAATTCAAATTGCAGGAGGCGATAAGCCATACACTGGTCTTAAAAATAAAAGCAATAGTTCTATTTCTATTGGAGATTCCGTTATTGTAAAAGCAATTAATGGAAACGCAGGAAATGGTTATATTGCAGTCAAAATGGGATAGAAAGGAGGATTTATATGGCATGGACAAATATTGCTAATGGCGATAATACAGGCGATATACTTAATAAGATTAATGGTATTGGGGCATACTTAGCAAGTGCAACAGAGATAATAGAAAATTATCAAATTCCAACTTCTGCGTGGGTTAATGATTCAACTTATACAGATTTTCCATATAAAGCCGATATCCCATTTAGTGCTTGTACTCCTAATCATATCCCATATGTTCATTTTGGAATTGACCAAGAGATAAGTGGAAGTTATATTGGTGCTACAAGCGGAGATGGAAAGGTGAGTATATGGAGTGATAAGAAAGAATCTTTTATAATTCCATATATATTACTTTTTGAAGGGAGTGATAATATATGAGTTTAGATTGGAAAAATATTGCAGATGGTGACATTGCAAGTTCGGTTAGAACGAAATTAAATAACTTAGGGCAATATGCAAGTGATTTAATCTCAATTATTGAAAATACAACTATTCCAACTTCAACATGGGTTAGTGATACTACACATTCACCTTTAGCTTTTAAGGCAACGATTCGTATAAGTGACATAAGTAATACCGATATTGCAGTTATTCTTTTTTCACAAGTTGACCAATCAACCTACAATTATGCAGGAGGCGAAACAGGGAATGGAATTCTTACGATTTACGCGCTTACAAAACCAACTGAAACAATTACAATTCCGCAAATCCTAGTATTTAAGGGGGTGTCATAATGGCGAATGGTTGGACAAATGCAAATAATTTTAAACCATGGACGCAATATGAATTTACTCCAGGAACAGAGGATATTATAATTCCGAAAGGTAGTTATTTAAGTCAGACTATTAAAGTACATGGTGATTCAAATTATGCATCGTGTAATATTGTACAAGGTGAAAGTGTGGGCGATATTCCATATGGATCTGCAAATACACCTGTGCGCAATTTTCCATGTGGAGAATTTTATTCTAAAAACTCTTCTTTCCCATGTGGATGTATTGATATACAATATAATCAGTCGTTTCTTTCAACAAAAGAGGCTACCTTTAACAACCATGTCATAAAATGCGATGAAACGGGGGTTTATTGGATATTTATCGTCAACAGCAAAACAACAATCAATGATAAAAATGCATATAGAAGTGAAGATTCTGGAGCTACTTGGACTCCTATTCGGACACAGCTGGATGATCTTACTAAGAGTGCATTAGATTATGTAATAATTAATAATATAAATTATTGGCTTGTCTCTGGTGTTGATTGGATAGATGAAGATCCAACCGATACTGTATGCTCGTATTCAACTGATTACGGCAACACATGGGAAGTAGGTCGCTATGATAAAAATGTAAAAGCATCATATTTTATAATAGGATGTCCCGGAAAAACAGATGAATTTCCATTTATGGGCATTATTAAGACTGTCGATAATCAAATCGATATTATACAATCCAGAGATTGCGAACAATGGACAAAAGTACAAACATTAACTGTTTCTGATACAACACAGCCATTAGACATGATATGGGATAAAAACCAAAAATGTTATTATATTTTAATGGCAGGCAACTTATATAAGAATGGTCAACTTATGAATATATCAATACCCGAATCCGATTTGGTAACACAAATAGTTTTGGGAAGAGAAACCGATCATTTGTATGCAGTAATACCCAATGGTTTATATGATATAAATACTACAACAAATGCAATTTCTGTGTCAAAAACTTTACAAGAGTATTTGAGTAATATTGCTACACTCGGTATAAATCATACAGAATGGATAACTAGAGTGGAATATTTTAATTCGGTATTCTTTTTAATAGGAAGTTCTGAAACGCCTTACATACTAGAATATTGGGTAGAAGGTAGTTCGATAGGGCTTGTGTCAACATCGTTTGCATCTAATTGCTGTTGGATGCACGCGTCCAGCAACAAAATATATACTTCATATCGGGTATTGGTGCAGTCAATTTATGAAAGCGGTCGTTATCACTATCCGAGCAAATTTCCTATGTTAACACAGTGCGACATTACCATAAAAGGAGAGATATAAATGATAAGTAAATGTAATCTTAATCAATGTGCAAAAAAAATTTCAGGTATATCTTTTTATCCTACAAGAGAGACAACTTATGTGCCAGCTCGTTCTTCATATTTACAAGATAATGGTATAGTCAAAAAAGTTATTAATTTAAACACATTGAGTATTATTAAGAATAAAACAATTTTTGGTGTTTCAGGGAGTGTTCAGACTTATCAGTATAAAATTGCTTCTCACTCTTCATATGTAGGTGGTGTAACTGTCGCAGATTATAGCGTAATTCACAAGGGAGGAGATACAGAATATAGGAGTATTACCCCTATATCTCGTCAACCCCAACAAATATCTTTTTCTACAGCACCATGTTACCCCACAAAAATGGGGTGTGTTTTTTCTGATTATATTACAAAGAACTTACAGCTTTTAGGAGTCAAAAATAATTATATATATATGCTCAATGATAATCAATGGATTATTTGTCAAATAAGAAATACAGAAACTTATACGTGGCAAAAAAACATAAACATAATTGATACTTCTACCATTAGAGCATACTGCGATGATACAGGTCTTTATTTGTATGCTGATAATATTTTAAGGAAATACGCCGTTGATGATGGTAATGTAACATGGACAAAACAAATGGCTATAGATTATTTCAAAGTTACTCAGGATAGTATCGTTATTGCTTTATCTGCTAATAATGTGTATTATATTGATTCAAATTCGGGCAATATATTACATACCTACAAACAATCCTTTTTTTCTGTTGGTAGAGATAACATATCCATTGATTGGATTTCGGGTTATGTGGTCATGCATAATATCTCTAACAACAATCAAGCATATAGAGTCATTGTCCTTAATAAAGATGGTGAGGTTTTGTATAATTTAACAAGTGGGTTTCCATTTCTCTATGATAACATACAAACAATTGCGATTTTATCAAATCAAAAACTGGTTGTCGTTTATAAAGCTATAGATACATATGGTAATATAACACACACGATGGGGGCATTAATAACCTTGTCAACATTAACATATACTCTTTTAGACTATGATTATACGCCTTATCAAACGATTTGTAGCGACGACATTCAGGAAGTGGTTTCTCCAAATGGTAATGGCATATATACTGTTTTGTCTACAGGTTCGGCTACTGGTTTGGAAAATAAAATTATAGTTACGAGAATGCAAATTACAAACGGTAGAGCAGGATTCAATCAAATATTAGAGAATAAGGTTACACAAAATCTACCTTTTATGCCTTCTTGCTGTTTTGATAACAACAAAATATATTATATTGCAAATGACGAAGCTAATTCACAAACAAATCGAATTATGGGGATGTGTGATAATTATGGCTGTGCAACATATTTTATAGATACTGTTTATATATTAGATAGATATGATTAAATAGCAAGGGGGTAAATATATGATTGGATTCTAGTTTGTTGTCTACGGCTCTGCCACTAAACAGTGAAACTGTAGAACTACCTGCGTATGACGCGGATATCAAACCGAATACCTTTGTGTCGATTGCAGATACGCAAGCAGATTCTTGGATTACAGAGCTTCAAGACAACACAATAGTAGAAGACAGTAGCTCTAATGATGCAACGCAAGCACAATTTTTCAGTATAGACACAACGCATTTTGCATTGATGTATTTCACAAACAGTTATACATTGTAAAAATTGCAAAGGTCAATACAGACGGAACATGTGAAATTATACACACCTTCTCTGACAACAGTAGTTATAATTACACAAACAAAATAGATGAAGTAGAATAGGAGGAAAAAATGTCATGCGTAAATTTACTTATTAGCCACAATATAATCATTCAAGGTTCAACCCCAACTCTCTGTCTTCACCTTGATTATGATATATCAGACCCACAGACAGAGGAAGAGGCAGAATATAAAGATTATTATGACACGACCGTAATTATCAAATATAGCCTTACTGATTATCTTTATTATACATCTCAAAACGACCTCACAATTCTGCCCGATGTTATTGATGAAGAATCATGTTCGTGTGAGTGTCAACAAGGATGCACGATTTTTCTTGATTTATCTCAAGAAGATACAATTAAATTCAAGAAGCAAATTTATATACAAGTTATTGCCAAGAATAAAAATAGCGGAGCTGTGTTGGAAACATTTGAAGTTCCGATTAATATATGTAGAAAATTAGATAGGAAGGTGATATAGTGGGAAATTGTAATTGTGGGTCAAATACAACGAATATGTGTATTCCCAATAAGCCTCTAAATGATTCATACAATTATAATAATTTACGAAATAAACCCGAAATCAATGGTGTTTCCCTTATGGGAAAACAGACATCGGTTGATTTAGGGCTTTATGGGGAAGGAAATCCCGAAACATATGCATTTGAACAGAAAGTTGCAAGTGCGCTCTGGCACATTGAACATAATTTGAAAAAGTTTCCAAGTGTAACTGTTGCTGATTCCGCAGGTAATATTGTAGTCGGTGAAGTTATATATATAGATGAGGGAGCTTTAGAGATTGCTTTTAGTGGTGCTTTTAGTGGCATTTGTTATTTAAACTAATTTTTATTTAGGAGGAAACCCCTTATGAAATTTTTAACATCTATTAACTTATTACAGAACGAATTACAAAATGCAGTTATTCAACCTTTAGCTGTTGCACCAGAAAACCCAGTTGAGGGTCAAATTTATTATAATTCTACAAAGAAAACTCTCGAACAGTATGATGGAGCTAATTGGAATGTAGTAGGTAAAGAATATACATTACCGACAGCAAGTGCTGACGTTCTTGGTGGTATCAAAGTTGGTGCAGGATTACAGATTTCTGACCAAGGCACTCTTTCCACAACTGGTGGCGGTGTTGCTGATTCCGTTGAATGGACAGGCGTACTTGATACACCGACCGATTTAGCAGGATATGGAATTACTGACGCTAAGATTGAAAATGGTGTAATCACATTAGGTAAAACCACAATTACACCTGTAACAACTGTAAATGGTAAGACTGGCAATACAGTTACACTTACAGCTGCGGATGTTAAGGCACTTGCTGATGATACTACTTATGTGGAATCTGTTGACGGACAAAGTGGAGTAGTTACGACAAATGCTGTTAAGTATACAACTCAAACTTTAACTGATGAACAGAAGCAACAGGCAAGAACAAATATCGGAGCAGGAACTTCGAGCTTTGATGGCGATTATAATAGCTTATCTAACACGCCAACTATCGATACAGCTTTAAGTGCAACTTCTACGAACGCTGTTGAAAACAAAGCTGTGACAGCTGAACTTAACAAGAAATATGATGAAACTAATCAACCACCATATCCTGTAACAAGTGTAGCTGGTAAGACTGGTGCAGTTACGCTTGCTAAAGGCGATGTTGGTTTAGGTAATGTTGCAAATGTTCTCCAATATTCTGCTGATAACGAACCGCCTTATCCTGTAACAAGTGTTGATGGTGAAACGGGTGCGGTTGTACTGAGCGATGTTAAGTATACAGAACAGACTTTAAGTGAAGCTCAGAAGACTCAAGCAAGAACTAATATTGGTGCAGGCACAAGCTCCTTCTCTGGCAGTTATAATGACTTAGATGATAAGCCAACTGTTGATACTGCTATGAGTGCAGACTCCACAAATGCAGTTCAGAACAAGGTTATCAAAGCTTATGTTGATGGTATTGTAGCAGCAAGCCAAGGTATTGTTTATAAGGGAACAATTAATAAGACGGATGATATTCCTACAACTTATAATGTTGGCGACCTCTATATGATTGCAACCGCAGGTACTTATGTAGGACAAGTATGTGAAGTTGGAGATTTGATGATTGCTGTTGTAGAAAGGAAAGGTACAGGTAACCAAAATTCTGACTGGGATGTTATTCAGACGAATATTGATGGTGCAATCACTGAAATTACTGGTGACGCTCCGATTTCTGTAACTGGAACAGGTGCAAGTAGAGAAATTGCTCTTGCTGATTCTGGTGTAACAACTGGTGGATATGGTGATACTGCTAATCAAACTCCTGCATTTGGTGCAACATTCAAAGTTCCAAGCTTTACAGTTGACCAATATGGTAGATTGACAGCAGCAGGTGAACACACAGTAACCATTCCGGCAACTGTTGCAACAGATACGGTAGCAGGTATTATGAGTGCCGCAGACCACAAGAAATTAACTAATGGTCTTGCTGATATTGGAACATTAAAAACTGATGTAGAGACACTTAAGGGCAAAGATGTAACTAAATATGTTGTTACTATTCCAACAGGACAAACAACTGCAACTGCTACGATTGCGGAAAGTGTTGATGTTCTTTCTGTGATCGCTACAAATAATACAACAGGTGAAGAAGTAATGATTGATAGTTCTGTAAGTGGCACAACATTTACAGCTTCTATTGCTAAATCTGTTGGTTATGCTGTAAAGGTAGTTGTTACTGTATTATAATATGACTTAAAAAGGAGGGTCTTTGACCATGAAAAATTTAGGGGCAATTTCAGACCCGAAAGACATAATTACAAAAGAATATTTAGATGAGGGTATTGGCAAAACTGTCAATACCCTTGAAGATAATGTACAAATGGCTGAAAGTGATATTGAGTCACTTCAGACTGATGTTGGCACATTACAAACAGATAATACTGCAACAAAGGCAGCTGTTAAAACCTTACAAGATACATATGTGCCGAATACCAGGAAGGTGAATGGTAAGGCGCTTGATGTCGATATAGAATTAACTGCTTTCGATGTAGGTACTCAACCCGCTGAATGGGAGTGGAAGGGCGACCGTGCTTATGGCTTGGTTATCGGCACAGGAAGCGGACACGACGTTGAAATAGGTCAAATGACAGTGGAAACGACCGAAGATAGTTATGTTGCTTATTATTATGGTCGTTATGTGGATAATTCTTATATTAAGACATCTTTTGATTCTGCATCAAGTTATCGAGCTGTTGAAGTATCAATCGAGCCGACTACTGATATGGGGATTGTTAATAAAAAGTTTTTAGAAACTCAACTTGCGAATATATCTATTCCAACAAAAACCTCACAGCTCACTAATGATAGTGGGTTCCTTACTTCTGCCCCAGTCACTAGTGTAAACAGTAAGACAGGGGCTGTGAAACTTACGGCTTCTGATGTGGGGGCATTATCGTTAAATGACGGTGGTTCAGTTGGTGGTGGCGTTACCTTCAATGGTAGCGTTATTATAAATGGTGGTGTTAGTCTTAATGGTGTTTTAAAGACAGATATAGATTTGGCAAATGCTCATATGTTAAAAAATGGAACAATAGAAAATGTTACCTTTAAAGAATGTACACTAAGTAGCGATTTTAATACAGGCGGTTATTCCATTGCAGGTCTTCCAACTCCTACATCCAGTTCTGAAGCTACCAATAAAGAATATGTTGATGGTCTTGCTATTCACACAGTTTTATCCACATCCGTTCCGACTACAGCATGGGTAACTAACACTAACTCTCAAGCCACAACTCAAGAAAAAACGGATTTTCCATTTATGGCAACCATATCCATTTCGGGTATGACTACGAATTTTGGTGTTGATGTGTTATTGACTTATGATGACCAAATAAGTGGTAATTTCTGTTCATGTGTATATTCTACATCTGGTGGCGTTATTATTGAGGCTAAGGAAAAACCAACTACTACAATCACAATTCCTGTGATTCGTTATTGGAAATCTTGATAAAAACAACAAAAAAAAGGAGTACATGATTATGATAGGACGGGCTAATATATTAAATAATGTTTCGGGGGGGGGGGGGGGGGGGGGGGGGGGGGATCATTGTTGATATCAAAAAGGATATAGACCTTCCAATCAAAGTTGATTTTATACCAACATTTGTTGGTATAAATGATAAAACATATAGTGGGTAACTCTTTCGAGATTTATATTAGGTTGTAGTGATGTATACATTATAAATACTGATTTACCTCAAAGTATTTTGTCGGAAGATGTTCATATATCTTATAAATTTACTGACGCGTTAGATTATAGAACTAAAATGATTTGGGTGTATTCAACCACATCTCAAATGTTGAATAGGTATATCGATAACGGATCTATATATTCAATATCGCCTATGTCTGATATAGATTTCTTACTTATATGTCAAACGAATTAAATTAATAAAAGGAGGTATTAAATGGCTAAATTTTGCGGAGGCTTCAAGTTTAACCCAACAAGCCTCAAGTTGATAAAGGGGATTCTTTGCCTTTCCGATGCTCAAGATGCCGATATAACAAAAGCCGTGACTGGCTGCGGGCAGATGTGGGATGGAGAGACATTTAAAATTGTAAAAGTCGATGGTTATAAACCATGCATTACATTGAAAACAAATGGTCATCCTGTTCAAAATATACTTATAGGAAATTGCGGTATTAGTTTGGATGGTGAATTCTTTATGAAGGACTCATCCACACAAGCCGTTAGTGTAGTCAACGGTTATATTTTGAAGATTACAGTTATTCCATCATCTGCACAAGTTGTAGTAATGAACGAAGCTCAAGAGGTCATTCAGCCAACAGGCATTAATACATACACTTTGAGTGACATTGATGCAAAATATAGTGTGACTGTCAGTGAAAAAGGATATATTGGACAAAGTAGAACAATTGTGAATAATCAAAACCAGAGTTTGATTTTGATGTTAAGTAATGTTCTGTCACTTTACAATGGTAGCATTGATATTCAAAACAAGGCGACTTATGGCGATGTAGACCAATATGTAGTATCGTTCCCTACTCCAATTGCATTTGAAACAGGTCAACAATATCAAGTAACCTTTGATCATAAAAAATATATTGTGACAGCGCAAAGTGCAGCAAACACTGATGTAACAGGTTCTTATACGCTTGTATATTTAGGTACTACAAATGGTGATATTAAAATTGGTACAGCTGGAACAATTGAGAATCCATCCTTCACTGATTATCCATTTATGTTGAAAACTAAGATAGATGATAAAGGTGAATTAGAATCTACATCGATTTCTGCTACTAAAGCAGGTAATTATGAACTTAAAATTATTCCATGGGAATAAAAAGACAGAGAATCAACTCTGTCTTTTTTCGGATTCATTTAGATTCTATAATTGTTACATCTTTTATAGCATTTTCCTCTTTGGTCTTATGCCCCCATCATGCGATTATTTCGCCCTAATACAATATGGACTATTATCTGCAAAAGCAAATAATGCAACATCTGGTTTACATAAACGGCATGTTTTACATACGCACGCATTGTTATGAATGCTAATGGAGTTTTTTATCTGTTGGCAGTTTGACACCATTAGTACTACCGAATCCCCCATCTTTTCGTTCGCTATCAATCGTCATAATTTCTTCTTCTGTATATTCTTCAATCACTTTTTTTGGATTCGGAATAAGTACCCCTTGTGCAATTGCTTGAGTCAGATCAAGATTATAAGGTTTGTCTGTTGTGTTCTCTAAGCACACAATTATTTCCCCTCTATACCCACTATCAATAACGCCTGCTCTAAGTGCAATACCTTGTGAACCAAGTGAACTACGTTCCTTGAGAATCATGCTATATTCTTTATCCATAGCCATAATAATACCAGTCGACAACTTTGCCACCATATGTGGTTCGAGCGTATATTGTAATTGAGACTGATTAAAATAGTAAAAATCTAATCCTAAATCTTCTTCCCTCCCTGTTGGAATTGTTGCTGTAGGTAAGCACTTAGCGAACTTAATTGTAGTAACATCTCTCATAAAATTCGTTATCCTCCTGTTCTTTCTTTATTTCTCGAATTGTATCAGCGTAAGCTTCGGCTGCATTAATACAAAATCTTACCAAACCATCATTAAATTCATTCCATGTGTAGTCACATATTGTTGTGGTATTCCATGGTTGTAAAATTTTAATAACGGCAAATGGTGGATTTTGCTTTAGCATAAACTTTTCTAGCGTTTCTGGTTTATCATCAATGACGATATCTGCATCAAGCCTCCACTTTTCTTTCATGCAGATAATTTGGCTTGGTTTGATAAACGGAAACAACTCAAAAAAGCGGTTTAATTTAGCTGTAGCCGTTTTATAATGGGTATCCGTACAAATTATTAAGTCGATATTTTTGTGGGCATTGAGTGTATTTAACGCAGTTTTGATGGTTGGTGAAACAGTAATATTCTGCCAAAAGATATCATCAGCTAAAACATCCCAGAATAATTTTTTATTACTCGGATTAAGACGCTCTTCAATATCCCAAGAAGTTACCATTGATTTATTGAGTGACTTATCGTGTTCATCGTCTAAAATAGCGTACTTATAACTTTGTGCCCGTCGTTTTTTATAAGTTGTAATCCAGTTTTCCACTAAATCCCATATACAATCATCAATATCTATCATTATGGTAATTTTGTCATACATTTTTTTTCTCCTTGATAATAATGGTCTAATTCTGCCATGCTCATAAGATGGTAAATTTGAAGCCCGGCCTTTTCAATAGTGTCATTTAAATTGTTAGTAACTGCAAATGTATATTGCAAATTATCAAATTTTTTAACATCGTTTGTAATTCTAGCTCCGATAGTTTCGTCATCATCTCCTCTTATCTCCATACGTGCAGCACGAACATAAACACTTGCATAAAGATATATAGTTAAAAGCTCTTTATTTAACCCATATTTTTCTTTATATTGTTTCAGAGTTTCAATTCCATCAGGGTCAATAATATAAATGTCTGAATTTTCAACTTGTTCTTTTGTTGCACAATATTTATATCCGTCAAATTCTGTATAGGCAACCTTATCCTCGAGAGCCTCAAATTCCTCTTCTGATATAAAAATATGTCCTTTTTCACCCTCAAATCTTGGTGGACGTGTGGTATAAGATTCTAAAACCTTCATATCAAAATTTTGTGCTACAAAGTTTGCAATCGATGTTTTACCACATCCCGATTCTCCGACAAGTAATGTCAATACTTTTTTATCATGATTTCTCATAATAATATTAACCATTTTTTGACTAATCATAATTCCTCCTTAATCTTCCCATTCTTCCACTAAAATTAAGATTGTATTGTATTCATCATCATTTGTAGCAGGGTTAAAATAAATTCCAACAATATCTTTGAAGGTAATTGCTCCTAAAAAATCCCTTTCTTTATTGCATATTGTTATGCCTTCAGTTTTTAAAACAGTTAAATATGATTCAATCATATCTTTATGAATACGAGTGGCGAAATAATACTCTTTAAATTCAACATCATTTGCATTAATATATTTAACTAAATAATAATTATCTACATTCATCATCTTTTCCACCTTCTTTCTTGCGATAATGTTCAAGCCATGCTTTTTCTTGAATTGTGTGTTCCATTCCATAGAAAGCTTTATAATTCAACCAATAATAGTGTTGCAAATCATATTCATCTTGACTTAAAGTAATGAAATTTACATTTCTTTGTGCGCAAAATTCCTCAAAAGTCTTAGCAATCTTAGCTTTGAATTGTTTGTTGTTTTTCTTGCGTTTATTGTGACTGTAGCTCATATTGTACCTCCTTTATTTTGTCACGAATATTAATAATAAACGAGACAATTTGTCAAGGGAAAGATTATTTATCTTTCCCTTTTTTCTTATGCGCTTTACGGACATCTTTAAGTTCAACCCAATGATTCTTGTCGTTGCGATAATCCTTAAGTTCCCAGTCATTGAACAACTTAGCCACTTCATCATTGCTCATGAGCTTCTTCAGTACACAAAACGCCAAGCCTGCATCTGGGTTGTAAAGGGTATCCTTTGGGCATACATTACGAGTTTCTGTACCATCGCTCCAAAAGACGATTGTGGCAGGATTATTGTAAAGAATTCTTTCAATATAAACTTTGTTACCTAATACTCCATATACATCTTTTACATAAATTGGTGATAAAGTGCCTCCATATTCTGCTTTTTCTAATGGTTTAGTGTAAATAATTTCATCCTTCATTTTGTTCTCCTTTCTTCTTATCCCATTTATCATATAACCATGTATTATATATTTTATACCGCTCTTGGATATTTGTCAAGTCAATTTTTACAAATGGCAACCACTTTTCTACCATTTTGCAGCAATTCATCTCACAACATCCACACCGATACACACAATTGGGAATCATCATATCGGCAATCAACGGTTCAATTTTATGCAACTCATACTTAAACTCTTCCCAAAGTTCCCTTGTTTCTTTACTCGCTTGGAAACACAATCTTTTTCTGCTCGTGTCAATTAAGTGTTGCACATTTAACTCACAACGCATAGATACAGGGGAATCTTGGGGTAGAGTATGTCTATCTACCCCTGTCCGATCAGTGCGCTGTGTCTGTACGAACTTTTCCCATTTGTGTCGAACAAGATGTGTCGCTACCCATGTTGGAATATTCTCAAAGTCTACGCGAATGATTAAATCACGAATTGGAGAATGTTCGGCGGTCAAGATTGATTGCTTAAATTTATCACTTGGTTCTTTGGTAAGAGGCGGTTTGCTGACTGTAAATCGACAATCATTAAGTACCTCATTCCATGAGCCTTTTAAGTTAATATTAGTTATTTTCATATCAATACCTCGCCCTTATGTTCAGACTTATCGTTCTTTTCAAAATGTAAGGTAATATCTATACTACCATCATCATTTTTTACAATGTCGTGGTCTGTGATAGTATATAACTTTGACACTCGTTCTGGAATATATTCTTTTGCCCACGAGTAAACTTTAGCAGTACTTGGATTGAGGTCATGGGTTACAAGAACATAGCCAAGAATAAGAGCAAGGATGATGATAATAATTATTAAGATTTTTTTCATTTAGACCTCCTTAATCGCATTTACTATAGCCACATGCTTTGCAAAGATTACATCCGCCCTCGAACACTAATGGTTCGCCACATTCTGGGCATATAGGTTTAAGTGGTTTGATGTGTCCTTCTTCGTTGCCATCAACATATTTATCTTCTTCTTGTGTTACAGGGGAACTAATTGTCAATGGTTTTTCTTCGTATTCTTCTAAATCGAAATCTGCAAAACAGCGTTCTTTAATCTTGTCACATAAGTCCTCTAATGCATATCCAATAGCACTTGGACAACTTGAGCCTTTGCTTGTGTCATGTTTTTTATTAGTACGAGATACATAAGCCGTGCAAGGTTTAATTGATTTACATTGGTCAATAATATCCTCAACAGACACTCCTGCTCTAAGTGCTAATGACATAAGACGAGAAATAAGTTGAAGATTTCTTTCGCATGAGCCGCTAGACCCTACATTGATAAATGTTTCCATTGGCTCACCTGTTAATTCATCAAAATATGTTTCAAAATGAATTGAGCCACAACCTGTTTGCAGCTTACGCTTCGCACCAATAAGGTCATCAGATACAGATAAAATCGTACCACGAGAAAGTTTTGTCTTGGGTTTTTCGTTTTGTTCTGTTTCTTTGTCATCTTGAGTTGTCAAAATCCCAAGTCTCTTACATCCATCTCGAAAAATTGTTACACCTTTTAAGCCACAGCTCCAAGCATACAAGTATAGTTCTTCAATCTCTTCTTGAGTGGTTTCCTTTGGAAGATTTACAGTAGAGCTAATTGCAGTATCAATATGTTTTTGAATAACTGCTTGTGTCTTAATTCTATCTCTCCAATGGATATCAGCACTCGACACAAAATAATCTGGGAGTTCACCCATGTTGCCTGTAATTCTGCGATATTCTTTTACAATATTTGAAGCAATTTTATATGATTCATTCAAATTGTCAGTTCTACGAGTGTAAGATAAAGCGAACTCAGGCTCTATCCCGCCCGAGCCACCGACCATTGTACTAATACTCCCGTTGGGAGCGATAGATAAAAGAGTACAATTCCTAAAATATAATGCACCTCTTTCTTTTAAATTTTGGGGTGCGTGATTCTGAAATATTCTTGAATTTTGAACTAAATAACCATTAAATCTAGGATAGTTACCATTTTTTTCTCCTCTATCATTATTCGATACAATTGCTTCAGCCATCATAAACATGAATAAATCATCTGTAAATCGGATAGCATCCTCACTGCCATATTTTAAACCTAATGCCATGAGCATATGTGCGTAATTAAATACGCCAAGCCCAATATTTCGCCAATCATAAGCATTTGCCTTATACGTATCTAATTCTTTTGGTAATCTTGGAGCATTTTCTTCAATAATGTCATCAAGAGCATTTGAAGCAATATTAATGGCTTTTTTAAACTCTACAAAATCAAAGTAAGCATTAGGTGTAAATTTTTCTTTAACAAATTCATATAGATTCAATGAACCTAAATTACAGCAAGTCTTTGCTTTAAGTGGTTGTTCTCCCAAGTACAACCATAAACTTTAGACTATATCTTATCCCTCAACTTTACTTGCTAGGGCAATCGCACTTATAGAGTTTTGAAACTTCCAATCTTCTTCATTCATCCATTTTGGTCGTTTCTCGTATCCCAGATATAACTTATAAATCATACTTGGAACAATATATGGTTTGATTAAATTTATGAATTTACAATAATCTTTTGTTCTTAATCTGATTCTATAACTATTGTTTCTTTTTATTGGACAAAATTCTATATCAAACTTTCTATGTATTTCCTTACATATCATATTTATATTTTCTAAAGAATATCTATCTGTGCAAATATCAACTCTTCTATTTTTGATATGTCCACTTTGAATACCTACCAAACAAATATATCCATCTGACATATACCAATTCGCTATTCCGTTTGGAGTCAACCAATTTATCGCATTTTTTGTTATTATTCTGTGTTTATAGTCATCATAAAAATTATGATATTTTTTTGCGAAATATGGGTGTGCGCTAATAACAAACTCCCAACTCTCTTTATGGGTGATATTATGCATGTCAGTATAAGATTTATAGTGTTTAATATAGCTATTAAATGTATTACATGAATTAATATCCTCATATAATTTATAAATAAAATCTCTATAAATAGATTTTATCCTAAATGCTCTTTTAGTGACACCAGAATCAATATGTCCATCTCCAATAATCAAACCTGTTAAATATCCTTTTAACTCACTTGTATTCATTTGCGTTATAACCTCCTATAACTTTGCTATTTAAACTCTAACTTAGTCGTTGAACCTTATTCTGTATTTCAACAGAATCTTGGCTGCTGATTAGCTGTCGCTTTCCAGCAATTCACGATTGATTATTTCATAAAATTACTTTTATGCCGTGCAGATTGGTTTACACGGATTGCAAGTTTCTATGCTATATTCGTCATCAAACTCTAAGAAATTATGGTTTCTAAATTCATCAACAAAGATACACCCTGGCTCTCCATAATCCCATACAACTTTCATCATAAGTTTGTATAAGTCAATAGGCACAATATCATATTCTACAATGTGTCCATTGTAATCGTATTTTTTATGGAATGTTTTTACCGTTCCATCATAATAATATTCTTGAACAGCTGTCATAAACTCATCATCAATTTCCATAGAAAGATTCGCTTTTGTGACAGCATCTAAATCTGTTTTAAGCTTGATAAAGCTTTCAGCCTCTTTATGGTTGATGTCTAAGCTAATCATCAATGCACCTTTTCTTGCGCCACCTTGTGAAGTTCCCTTTGTCACAGTATTGAACATTTCAATAAATGGGATAATACCATCAGATTCATAATTATCACCGATTTTAGTTCCTTTTGGTCTAAGTTTCGACATTGAGATGCCTTGCCCGCCTTGATATTTAAAAGTAATGCCAACTTCTTTTAGGACATCCATAATTCCTGCATAGTCATCTGGAACGTATCCTGCACTGAAGCAATTATAAAAATTTCCACTGTTAGGAATGCCACGATTTGCAAGAACTCTTCCTCCAAATAAAAATTTTTTATCCTTGATTAATTGTCTAAGTTTTTCATTGTTACCACTTACCCTATCAAGCCATTTATCGAATGTCTCATTGTTATATTGATATTTTTTATGCCAAATATCTTGTCCAATTTGGTTATCTTCTCCTAGCCATTCTTCTATTCTCATCTACATCCCTCCAATTCTCTCGCCACTACTGGGCGAATTTGTGTTTTAATTTTATATGAAACTGCTTGAACGGATATTCCTTTCATTGCAGCAATTTCAACGCAATTATATCCTTGTCTAAGGAGCTGAAATAATTCTAAGTGAGTGATTTTGCTATTAGAATTATAGACTTTATTGCTTAGCTTCTTTTCGATATTATTAAATGCTTGACTAAGCTCTAACTGATTATATTGTTTTTCTTCTTCACCATATAATTCTTGCAGTTCAAATTCATCTCCACCTTCGTTCCGCAAAAGTTTATCAAAAGACACTATCTGGATGTCTTTAGGAGTGGTTTTACGCTTTTGGCTACGAATATATTTATATTTCCCATTATCAAGAGCCTTGCGAACTAATGTAGATAATGCCCCTCTGTTTGAATCCCATGCACACACAGCATAACAATAATATTCGAGCAAAATATCAAGCCACTCATCTTCATTCAATCCATTATCATATAGATATTTATATACTAATTTTATATTATCTTCTGCAATTTTGCGTTGTTCGTCGGTCATTTTTGTTCGCATTATTTCACCTCCTCTGTCAATAATTCTTTAAGCCAAGTATCTCTAAGTCTTGTTTCATTTACCTTAAGAGCATTGCTAATCGTTGCAACATCACCAATCTCAACCAACATTTCTTTGGCTCTTGTGAGCGACATATAGCATAAATTCTTTGATAGCATCCGCTGATGACTTGGATGAGTTAAGAAAATAACCCCTTTAGCCTCACATCCTTGACTTGCGTGACTGGTACAAGCATATGAAAGAAGTAAATTTTCAAGGTCGGATTTACGATATACAATCATTTCTTCGTCAAATTGCACCCATACGTTACCTTTGTTATCAATATCTCGGATAAAGCCAATATCTCCATTGTAAATTGTTGCTTCTTCAGGCTGTTGATTGTTTAAGGTTATAAGTTTATCTTCTGCTTCTAAGACTCTTTTATCATTAGCACCAAATTCGACTTTAAGTCTATCGATATCACCTTGCATTTGAACCGATGTTATCCAATGTCTAAACCCTTCTTCAGTTAAAGCATGATAGTTGTTCTTTTTGTTAATTACTTTGTCTCCTATATGATAGTTAAGCACCTCCATTGGAACTCCAAGTGACTTTGGCAATTTACGGCTTGCAATATCGTCAATTGGGTCTGCCGGATTATACTTTTTTTGAATCGCTTGATTGATAGCATAAGTACCGAACTCACCTTTGTTATATGGCGTAAGGATTAGAATATCCTTAGCACGATACTTTTTTCTAAGTTTATCATACTCTTCCAAGACTTGTTCAAGTGGGCTATCATTTACTTGAACAAACTTATAATCTTTAATTTTACTTGCATTTTCGCAATTTAACTCGCCTGTACTTGTAAGGTATTCTTTCCCATTCCGAGCATCTGAGCCAACTGTAGCAATACCCCCAACACCATAACGGAATACCTTTGTGAGTTGCGCACATGGCACAATATGTGAATCCATAAGGTCTTGAACTAGATTGCCACATTGAATTGAGGCAAGTTGTGCAGAATCAAATACAAGGATGATTTTACTGCAATCTTCAATATTATTAAGTAGTGTTGAAAATAAGTTTACATCTACCATTGACACCTCATCAATTACAACTACATCTGTATCGATCATTACACCACTTGCTAATTTGCGGTGAATTGTATTTGCTGCTCGACCTGTTGTTTCGCGAAGACGCTTAGCTGCAATCCCACTTGGAGCAAGAAGAGTGTAAGATTTGTCATTATCTTCAAGTAAGTCAATAAGGGCTTTAACAGAACTTGATTTCCCACTACCTGAACTGCCAATCAACATGCTAAAATCATATTTACATATCAGTTCCAAAATACCCATTTGCTCATTAGTAAGTGTAATACTATCATTGGAACGATACTTTTCAATATCAACACTCCAAATTTGAGCATTGTTGTTTCTATTTTTTATCGTCTGTGCAATATTACATTCTGATAAATATGTTGCCATGAGCGACAACTTTTTTGCACCTTCATCATAGTAAATTTTAGCACTTTTTTGCACCAAATCTACAATATATTCATTGAGTTTTGGATTATATTGATTAATTACACTTGCAATATCGGCAGCATCAATTCTTGTGTTACCATCCTCTTCATTACACTCAAGTAGATAACAAGTTAGATACAGACATCTCGCTTCAGAATCTTCCCACTTCTCATCGTGTTCACATATTGCCCTATCTGTATTTTGAAAATCTCGCCCAAGTACATCTATCAGTACCTCGTATGGCTTGTTATCAATCATGTATTGAGCATTTTTAAGCGTTGAATAAGCCGAGCAAAGTTCCCCACATTCCGAAAATGAAAGTGCATAATCGAGGTTATCAAGGTGGAGTTTATAATATTTAAACCGCTCATTGACCTTATTGATATACCCTTTTAATCGAATCTCGGCTACATTATGGATATTCTTGTAGTCAATTTTATCCTGTTCACCCATAAGCACTAAACGAATAAAGTTCGGATATGCCTCATGCACATATTGGGCTTGGCTATTAGTCATAAAAGATTTAAGCATTTCAGCTTCTTGTTCATCGGTCATTTCCTCGATGTCATCTATGTTAAAATCTTCTATCTCTGGGAAGCCTATTAACCAATATTCATAGCCATATGAACCCGTCTTCTCTTCGATTTCAATAGTGTATTCCTCTCCCACCTCAAGCAGGCTCAAATCACCTTTTAACGTAAAATTCCCATACTTATTGAGGTGTATCTTATCCATATCTGTATTAGCTGGCACACACCCATAGATAGAGAATGTACCATCTGCATTTGTAAATACATTGCGTACTACTTTACAACGGATTTTTATTTTCATGTCTACTCCTTTCTCCATCTATGGGTAGTATAACATAGGTCTAAGAGTGTGTCAAGTGTTATTTTTCAAAATCTACTCTTTCTAATGCTTTTTCAAAGGCACCGATTCCACTAAATAAACTTATGACATTCATCCCTGTTATAAAGTCATTAGGATAAGCATCGTGTAAACATTTGTATATCTCTTCAAGCACATTTACGACAATAGAGTTACCTGCTTGTTTGTAGAGCTGTGAATTACTATTAACCTTTTTGGCTCTCTCAAAGTCCTCATCGCTAAATACCATAAGTCTATAACATTCTTTTGGAGTAAGTTTACGGATTCGGAAATCTTTTGGCGTTAATACTTTGGGTTGTCTATTTCCACCTTCCATTGTGTTAAGTGTTGGGGATAAACCATCTGAACCATAAACCCTACGAATCTGCTCATTTCCCTTTATATCTAATAATCCAAGCATTTGAATTTTATTATGCTCATTTTCACATAATTCACTCACACTAAATGCTGACTTATTTGTATCTATCTGTGGTGTATTGATAAAAAACTGGTCTACTTTATCTTGTTTAATGTAGTACCTCTCTTCAACCTCATTTTCAAGAAAATCTCTTAATCTTAATCCATTATCAAAAGGTTTCGGGAATAAACTCGTATCATTTCTATCATAATACTTATTATGTGTGATGTGTCCTGTATAATTTTGGTTATTATCAACATCTTCACGCACAGAAATAGCATAAATACGCTCTCTATTCTGTGGAATATCATAATTTTTCGCATTTAACACTTGATAATAAGTATTATACCCCATATTTTTCATCTCATCAACATAAGTATCAAATACAGGTTTGTGTTTTTTAGATAAGACATTTTTAACGTTCTCCCAAATAACGAATTTTGGTTTACAATGTCTGATAATCTCGACCGAATTCCATAAGAGGCTTGAACGAGTTCCAGAACTCTTTACTCCACCATGCTGCTTACCGGAAATTGAAAAACTTTGACAAGGCGATCCGTGTGTAATCAAGTCAATATTGGTTGGCAGTTTATCAATATCAATCTGTGTAATATCACCAAGATTTAATCTTTCATCTACTCCATGTATAGCACAATAACTCTTTACCGCATACTTATCAAATTCACAAAAATTCACTAAATTATAATTCATTTTATACTCCTTATATTCTTTTTTATTATCTTTGCCATTTGTATGACTATCTTTTAGGAGTACCCCCCCCCCCCGAGCAGCATATCCACCACAGTTTGCTGTAGTTAGTGTAGTACAAATACCATGAGATAAATCAATTAAATCATATGGCGCAAACACACTTGGAATTTTGCCATACTTATCTATCATTTCTTTCATCTTTCTTTCAATCCATATTTATTCTTCCTCCACATCTACATAAGCACTAAGTATATATTCAAACTCCCCACTTAGCACCCATTTGTCATTAACTTTTTTTCTTTTTTCCTTCGGCTTAAACACGCACTTCATAATACCGCCCATCACATATTTGCCGATATTATCTTTTGGTAACGGATGCTCTTCAAAGTATTTCTTATCCATCTTACATTCAATCACACCACCATCATAGAGCCGATAAAGTTTAACAAATGGTGTGCCATACTTATTGACTTCGACCCCTTGTAGCGCAAAATAATTCATCGGTGCGCTAAGTGTAGTGAGCATTGTATATCCCATAATCTCGATTTGGTTTTGGATAAGGGCATATTCACTATCTGGTGGAATGGCATGTTGAGCGAATATCTTGCGACAAAGTGCAAGGTTGTCAAGCTGCGAATATTGTTTTGCGGTTTCTTTATCGAAACAACCTTCAACATCAAAGTCGCATGGCTTCTTGAGCGTCTTCTTTGTACCATAGGTGTTGTAGATTTCCTTAGCTATGGTGAGCTGGTTAATTGTGCCAAATTGGGCAAAGTAGCCGATACGGATAAGTTTGTCAAGTTGTGTTTTGTTAATGCTTAAAGATTTAGCATTAGTCAAGATATCAAAGAAATCTTGCGGTTGTTCATTTTGTGCATACTCGTATAAGTTGTCACCAATTTGAATATTCATGTCTTTAATTGAGCCAATGCCTTTATAAATTGAATTTTCGCTTTTATCCATCCAAAAGTCGCCTTTTGATTTACCAAATACAGGAGGTAAAATCTTGAATCCTTGTTTAATTGCATAATTTGTAATCGCTTGGCTTTTAAGTTTGTCTGTTTGGTAAATATTAAAAGCAACAGTCAAGAACTCCAATGGATGATAATATCTTAACCATCCAACCGCATATCCAATCATCGAGTATGGCAAAGCATGGTTTTCTGAAAATAGATACGAGCTTGCGTCTTCAATAACTTGTATAAAGTTTACAATAAGTCGTTCGGATTCTTCTTTGCTAACGCCATACTTTTCAAGCATCGTTTTTATGAAACCTTCTTTGATTTGTGGAATAAACTTGTCAGTGCCGGTCTTCTTCGCGAAGCCACGTCTGACTACGTCTGCCATACCCATTGTATATCCACAAAATTGATGTAGAAAGTTGATAATTTGCTCTTGGTATACTAAGTACCCAAGTGTAGGTGCAAGCAATTTATTCAATGCTTCATGTCCATTATCTCTATATATTCCTTGTGCCAACTCGTCACGATAACTTGCTCCTGCGGGTCGAATTGCACCATTACCTACCGACATAAGGTCAAGGTATGAAAAGTTTGAGTTAAGTTTTTTAATCTTTTCAACTGTTTCATCAGAAAAGAGCTGTTTTAAGTACGCTTGTGATGAATCACTCTCCCACTGGAATATACAAGTTGTATCTTCTCTAATACTATCCCATACTTTTTTATCATTAAAGTCAATGTTTTCTGGTAACAGTCTATCAATACCAAGCAAATCACATGTTTGATTGATTAAACCCACCGCATCCAATCCCAAACAATCCAGCTTAACATAGTTTAACGAATCAATCTCTTTCATATTAAGCTGCGATACTGGTCGACTATTATTAGCTACCGAACACAACCCCACACTGTCATCGAGTGGTATTGGCGATACAATACAAGCACTTGGGTGAGTACCGATTGATACGATTGTTCCTTGAATAAGATCTACATAACGGAAGATTTCTGGATATTGCTGGCGATATTTTTCTTCATTGATCTCAATGTTATTGGTGATTTCGTTGGCTTCTTGTGGTGTCATATCAAAAGCTCTAGCCACATCTTTGAACGCACCTTTGAGGGCTACGGTATTAAAGGTAATGATTTCTGAACAATACAACCCTTGTTTTGCATAAAGCAAATCTCGAACCTTATCTCTATCAGTGTCAAACCAATCAGTATCAATATCAGCAAGCGAAACTCTTTCCACATTCATAAAACGATCGAAGTTAAGATGCCATTCAATCGGATCTACGTGTGTAATGCCAAGTAAATAACATATCAACGATCCAGAACACGACCCCCTTGAATAACCATACCCAACACCTTGTTTGCGTAATTCACCCTTATACATTTCTTCAAGCAAGAAAAAGTTTTGAGATTTGTTATGTCGAATAGCTTTTAATTCGTATTCGATCTCGTCTTTATACTTTTGTGGGTTCGGCTTAGAGTCTATGCCTCTCCACTTCCACCCTTCAGCAATCTTTTCAAGTAACACTTTATCTGAATCTTCGTACAACTTAGGATACTTAAAGCCTCTATCAAGCTCAAACGATTCAACCATATTTGCTACTTTATTCGTATTTTCTAAGGCTTGCAACACAACTTCTCGTGGTATGACACCTTGTTCCTCAAACATCTTTACAAGTTCATCATAAGTACGCCATACCATATCGAACTCACCTTCGTTATCAAAGAACACCTTTTTTGAGCGTTGTAATAACAATCTAGCGTCCGCATGTTCTTCGTTAAGTGCATGGGTGTCTGTGCCTACAAGCAGTTGTAAGTTATACTTTTGCGACAAATCATAAAGTAATTTGTTATACTCTGTTTGTCTTGGACTTGGATGTTGTGCAATCTCTAAGAAACAGCGTTCTCGATTTGTTATATAAAACTGTAATAATGCAAATTTCAATTCTGGGTCATTCGATGCAAAGATGCCCCCTAAACACCCAGACGAAACAATAACATTGTCACTTGTGTTTGTAAGTTCTGCAAACGTGATTCTTGGAGCGAAGTAATAATGCCCGTCGGTTCGATTAAACGATATACTTGAGAGTTTATTAAGCTCTTTTACACCATCATAGTTTTTAGCAATAAGCAAACAATGGTAGTTGTCTCTAACTTTTTCTTCGAGTGACTTAGTGATATAAAATTCAGCTGCGTGTATATATTTTAATCCTGCTTTTTCGCATGCTTCTTTTTTGTGGAGCCATTCAAAGAACGATCCGTGTTCGCTGAATGCCAATGCTGTCATACCACACTCTTTGGCTTTGTCGATATAATTGGTGTATTTAGTAACAGAATCAATATTAGTTACTCCATTTGACAACATTGTATGACAATGTAATACTGTATAATTTTTACTGCAACCAATCATCATACCATTCTACCTCAACCAATCCTTGATTTAATAAACTCTCTACATATACAAGTGTGTAAATTCGTTGCTTTTCGTGCCAAAATACATTATTTTTTTGAATAACATAAGCATTAAACAAATTATTTATAATAGCATCAATATCACGATTACTTAATGTTGAATGATACTGAATAATACTTCTTAAAATGTCAACAATATCTTCCTCGGTTTCTGTCCATTCGCACACGACAAATTCTTCGTCTTTTGGAATTACTTGACCGCATCTATAATGTGACATACAAGCCAGCTTACTCGTATTAACAAAATCACGGTTTACCTTAACAACGATTCTGGCGTTACGCTTTCCCACGATTCTCCCTCCTCAAGCTCTAAATAATAGAAACAACTGTAATCTCCCACATCAAACTTTATTCTACCGTCTTCTACCCAATATCGAATATAATAAGATGTAAAATGAGGATAATGTTGTTTTATATCTTTTTTAATAGCCCTAAAAATTTCTTTCTCGTCATTAAAGCTCAACCCACTCTTTACATCTCGCCAACCTTTCGACCCTTTAAATCTTAATCGCATACTTCCTCCATAAAATAGATACTATTTTGTGTAGTAATTATTTTTTCGTGAATATTTTTATTAGTATATTCTTCACAAGATACAATTTTACTTGTTACAAACCCCGTATAACCATCATCATTTGCAACAAATATCATACACGAAGCATTTTCACTTATGGTACAAAATTGTAAATATCCTATTTTACCCATACAATTAACGCTACTTTTATCAGTTTTTAATTCACCTGTCAATGTGCGAATAGATGCAATTTTATATTTTGTCATTTCTTCCTCCTATAAATTAAAATTTTCGTTTTTTACAAATTTTGTCTCTTTTTCCGCTTCCATCTTAGCTTTTTCTTCTGCTTGCTTTTTCCTGATTTCTTGTTGAGTAGCCTTCACATTGTCAACATCTATGAATGCTTTGCATATCATTACCAGAAACCAAAATACCATTGTTGCGATTATTACCCATCCATATTCCATTTGACTGATTAAGGCATAATCTAAAAATAATGGAGGTAAAACTAATAAACAAAAATAGCCAATAAACATTTTAATCCTCCTTGTAGTCATTATATATATAAAAATAATGGTCGCCTTTCACTTCGGTTTCTTGTGAAATTTTGTCAAATATATGCTCTTGACCACAAAGTACGAGTAAAGCACATACACTCATTAATAAGCTAAAAATCCACCATACATTTTCTTCTCCAAACACAAAGTAAAATATTGGAAAAATCCATATACAACCGATTAAACCTCCAAATATTTTAGCCATTTTATTTACCTCTCTTTCTTGGTTGTTTTTGTTATAAGTATATTAACACATCATTCCCCATATGTCAATAGGGAAGTTACAAAAAACTCCCCTATTTTTTTATATATCATCTGGATATACATATAAAGTTATTAAGGCTATAATTATCCCACAAGCAAATCCAATGCCGAACATATGAACCTCCTATGAAAAATAGGCTTTTGTATCACTTTGAGTGCAAATTACTCTTGAGGTACGATTATTTTTTTCGAGTTTGACTTTTAGGTCTTTAGCAAACTTAATCTTACCCTCTTGCTCACCATGTACAAGATAAAGCTTGTTATAATTAATTGCGGTATAATATTTAAGTAATTCATTATAGTCACAATGAGAACTTAATGAAGTCCAAACTTTAGGTAAAGCTAAATATTGAATCTTTTTACCATCAATTTTCACCTCTTTAAACCTACCTTGTCTAAGCTGTCCTGCAATAGAGTTTGGTGTAGCATATCCTGTAAAAATAATTGCATTATGAGCATTACCCATACACTCTTTACACCAAAACCTTGCACGACCTCCACTAAGCATACCGCCACCTGCAATTACAATCATTGGCTCTTGGATTTTGCTGAAATGAATACTGTCCTTAAAATCTGTGATAAAATATACATCTTCCCAATTTTTTATTTTTTTCCAAAGCTCAAAGTCTTTTTTAATTAATTTATCCCATATTTGATTAATAGAAATACCTAATGGGGTATCAACTAAAATCTTGACAGGAGCACGACCATCAAAATGTTCATATAACATAGCCAAAACATCTTGTAATCGATTAAGTGAAAAGGTTGGTAAGATAATCTTAGATTTTTTCTCAATAATAAAGCTTAAGGAGCTATCTAATTTATCTAAGTCCTTTTGTCTGCTTGTTGAATAATATTCTCTACTTGAGTTAGCATAAGTACACTCGCCCACTACCATATCACATCGTGGCAGCATATCTAAATCATCGAGCCAATAACGAGATTTATAGTTGCTAATATCACCAGTAAATCCAATTCGATACATACGAACTTTGTCATAATATTCCATGAACACTTGTCTTGCACCCACAATATGCTGGGCGTTGATATAGGTAAAATTAACATTATCATTGAGCCTAATTCTATCATATAGCTCACATTCAACAATGTGCTTCAAAGCCACACCTGCATCATCCTGTGTGTATAATGGTGTCCAACCAAATCGTTCTTGTTCTTGATTGAATATTTTTACACTATCCTGCCACATAAGAGTCAATAAACCTTTTGTTCCCATCGGTATATAGGTCGGACAATCTGCACCTTCGGCATAAAGCTTGGGAATTAACCCACAATGGTCAATGTGACAATGAGTCAGAATAATTCCGTCAAGTTTTTTAGGTTTAATAGACTTATGTCGTTTCATATTAAAAGCGTGATCTTCTTCGTCTTTGCCTGTCTGCCTCATACCATAGTCAATAAGAAAATGATACTGTAAGAATCGAACCAAGTTTGCAGACCCCGTAACTTCTGTAGCATTATAACCACAAAACTCAATATATCCATTTTTTAGGACTTTTGTATCCATAAAAATTCTCCTATTTGTTTTCTGTTAAAATATCCCATAGTTTTTCAAGTGTTAATTCATCGTCGGCTTCACCAAAATCTTTTGACCAACAAAAATATGGGAGCAAATTATCTTTGTCATTAAGCAAATCTGCTAACATTAACAACATATCGGTTGATAAATCACGAAATTGTCTGCCATCGAGCGACACGCCATATTCAGATAACCCTTGTGTTGTCCTCCACATTGCTTCAATATTGCCCATAATGCGTGAAAATTCACTAAATCCAAGCTCTTTTGATGTATTTATATATTCTTTCATGATTACTCCTTTACTTCATTATATAGTGTAAAAATATAATCTTCTTCGTTTTTATTGATAGAAATATATCTACCACTTACATAAATTGTTATGAGGCTATCCGTCATCTCTTCGACACTATAGATATTACCTGTTTTTAATACGGTATCTTGGTCGATAAGAAAATTTTTCAACATAACAATTTTCTTTTGATTAGCGTCTTGTTTAATTAAATCCCATAACTTCTTTGTTGAATCTATTTTATACTTCTTGCCATTTACCTCAACAATATTCAGCCCATCCTTATCTTTTCTACCAAAATCAACTTCCCAACAGTACCAACTAATCCATCCTTCTTTATCGTTTATCAATAAGGCTAACAATTTAACGATTTCATCTGCGATATCTGAAGCTGCGGTATAACAAATATCAATACCATATTCTGACATGGTATCTTCAAAATCAGAAAATTCTTTTATTTTTTCGATAATTCCATCAAATTTTTTAAATGTTACCATATATCTTCCCACCTCTCTTCTACAATTTCAAATTTATCTATTTTAACTTGAAGCTTTTCTTTGCCATTATAGCGATTAACCCCAAGAGAGCCAAGTAAATCTATGATTAACGGCTTTTTAGAGCCGATTGATAGTAATTCCTTATCTCGATTAGAGGCAAAGAATTTTACATATTCCACATCCTTATAAACAAATTTAAGTGTAGTGCCATTGCCAAGAGGCTTAATATCAGAACTGCCGATTCTGATTCGTGGAATATAAAATTTTGGCGACTCGACCCCTGTTCCCCAACAACGAGCATATTCTTCCGTAATCCTAAACAACCATGTTGGAATATGGGATGGATCAAGAGTAGATGCTACGGTAATTTCTTGGCTGTAATTAAGTTCAAGGGACTCCAAGTAATCAACTAATACCTTAGTATCACTTTTCTTCCAACATACACCAAATGCATGTTCATGACCTTGAGCAAATACAATGTGTGGCGACGCTGCTATTTGTTCACGAATTGGAATAGGACTACGGCATGAACCTGTGCACAAGTCTCCATCTGTATGAACAAGTAGCACTGGCTTATTGTAATATTCCATAAGCTTATTAGCGATTAATCCTGTGTATGGAGTATTGTCACAGAAAATAATAACGACTTTCCCGTAGTTATTTCCCGAGTTTGGCTCAAATATGAGCTTTTCATACATTTTCTTACAGGTTTCTCGTTGATAACGGTAACATCGTTCAATAGCCTTAATTACATTATCATAGTCGTCACGTATCTCACAAAATGCTTCAAATACCATTGCTTTAGTTTCTTGATCTTCGGAACGGCACACAGCATTAAGTTTTGGTGCAATATTCCATGCAATATCTTCAGGTGTAATACCATTAGTCTTTTTACAATATTTTTCGCACAAAACTCGTAAGAACGGGTTTGCTACATCTTTCCATAAACCCCATTTATTGAACACAATGTTCTCTAAATTACGCATATCCATGACATCAGCTATATTGGCAAGGGCTACAAGGTCAAGATAGTAAGAATACTCAATATCATCGAAACTCATACACAATGCTTGCCAAAACTTGAACACAACACCTGTCCCACATAAATCTTTATTGGTTCTATTTTCGAGTTGGTTATTAACAATGATAAAGCCCGGAGACCTTTGCAAAATATCTAGCCATAACAAATACCCCTTATTCACTTCATGATGGTCAAGTATAACAACATTGATTTTAATATCAAGAAGAAAACTTATTTGTTTCAAATCGTTACTTCCTGCATCCGGAACAATCACCATAGATATATCATTTCGTGCAACGATTTGTTGCATAATTTCATCTGTTAAGCCATGGGTTTTATCAGAGTGATATAGGAACACAACATCTTCTGGCTGAAACCCAAACCTTTTTAGAATAAAGAAAGTCATGGTTGCAGAACATATTCCGTCAACATCACAATCTTGCACAATAGCTATCTTGGATTGAGTTTCCATTACTTTGTTTAAATACTCTTCAAACAACTTAACCTTTCTCCCGATGGCACTATATTCTTCTACATTCCCAATATATCTACCAATCGGTTGCTTAAACTCCTCAACATCTTTAATCCCACAAGACAGAAAATAATCGTCAACAAATGTATCTTTATTCAGTTGTGGCACTAACTGCTTTACTTTCATGTCCTCTCCCTTCCATCACTTCTTTGTACCATTCGTCAAATTCCCTTACATTTCCATCGTTAAACAATCCATCAAGAATCCGCACTCTATAAGTATGGCATGACTCCATAAACTCGTCAATTTCTTTCTTTACATCTTTACCACTAAGCTCTTCAATCAGTCTATCGACAAAGAACAACCTTTCTTTACATTCTCTGCGTTTCTGTAATACGCCAACCTCGAACTTGTACATTCGACAAATGTTCACCGCTGACATTTTAGGATGTTGCTCCTTGTAATGGTACAAATCTACCATAGCACGAGAAAGAATAACAAGTTGATTATTGAGTAAAACTTTTTCGTTTTCAAGGTTTTTAAGCATACTTTGATGATTGATTGCAGTATCCACTACATCGAATCCAAGCTCTCTCTCCCAATCACATTCCATTAAACGAGTATCTGTTCTTTTTTCAATTGTATCAATCGCAGTTCGCAAGTTTTCTTTAGGGCAATCCCCAACGAATTCAATTATTTTATAATCGCTAATGGGTTTTACAAGACAATTATTGATTACATTTTGCGCCTTTTGCTCCTCGTAACGATTAGCTTTAGACTTACTTGTAGTCCATGTGAATTTACCATTCTGGTCGAGTGTAATAAATTTTGTTTCGTCTAAATTTGATATAATAAACATCATAAAAATCTCCTTTCTACGTGTTTATTATATCAAATTCGATAAACGATGTCAAGAATTATTTATAATTTACACCAATAAAATCTAATACGTGACCGATGCCAAGTCCATCTTTGCTTGGCTGCCATACACCATCTTCGTTATATTCGCCACCGTTAATACAATAATCGTACAATTTTGGGTGGGTTTCTTTTAATCCCTGAAACCTGTTTGGCTCTTTTTCAAGATGGCAACCAAACATACAAAAGACACACCCTGTTCTATTACGCCCTGTTGTATAATATGAATTGTTTTCGTCTGATTGAATATCTCCATATACGGAACAAATTTCTATATTATTTTCTTTGATATATTGTAATATATCTTGTTCTGTCCAAAACGACAATGGAGCAGATTTTTTTGTTGTATTAAACGCATTACATCCTGTTCGCATCCATGCTTGTCTTCGTTGAAAAGATTCATCTGCCATGGTTCCAACCATAGGTTTTCTTTTTGTTTGAGTATCATAGTGATGAGCAGGTGCTTTTTTCATATTATAACAACATCTATTACTAATCAAAAAATCCGCATCTAAAAGATATTTATACTTACTACAGTCAAATACTGATTTATTTTTCTGATCTGTCGGGAGTTTTCGTTTTCTATCGTTTGTCTCAATTCCTAATACTTTGCGCAAACACCCATAATCAAATACATAATCGTTTAATTGTTCTTTTTGTGTAATTGGAGCCAATGCTCTTTTTCTTTCGCACTCTGTCAAAGAGTTAAGATATTTCTTAGCATATTCAATTTTTAATGCAACATCTTTTGATATAACTGGATAACCAACATCTGTTAAAATCTCTTTAAAACTTTTTTTTGGTCTAAGAATTTCCGTTGCATATCGTTTAGCGAATTCTTTAATCTCTGGAAATTCTAGCCCGGTATCAATAAACACAATAGGAACATCTTTTAATCCACATTGATTCCTTACTAAATCCATCAGCACTGTACTGTCTTTTCCACCACTAAAACTTACATATACATCTCCTTCCCAATAATCATACCATTCTTGGATACGCCTACAAGACATTCTGATTTTGATGTCAAGTGGTAAACTCTGCATCTGTTTTAATTCATTTGCTGTGTGTCTTAGCTCTGCCATACAATTCCTCCCATACTTCTTTACCTTTATCGCTTGGCGAATCTTTCCAATCCAGTTCACCAGTATCTTCTACAACAATAACTTCACCATAAGGCTTACACATTTTTACAATTTTATCTATATCCTTTTGCCATCTTGCTTTATCTTCTTCGCTGCCCCACTTATCTAAGCATACCACATATCGTTCAACCTCAAGTTCGATAAGTTGTCGAAGCTGCATTTTACTTAGATTACATCCAAACATAGCAACCGCATTATTTTTCTCAAGTATGTTATCCAGCTGCATCACAGACTTTTCGCCCTCGAATAGCTTCACCTCATGCGTCTCCCGAATCGTATCTTGGTTTTGATACAAGCCATATAGCAAGTTGCCAGTTGGTAGCCTGTATTCTCGTTCTAGCGTCCATATTGGTCGATACTTTCCAAGTTCAATGTCTTCTTCTCTCCAAAACCTGCCCCTTATACCTAACAATTCACCCTCTTTGTCTAAGATTGGGATAGTAGTGCAGTCAAGGAGTGGATAGTAACCAATATGATATTTACGCATTGTATCGACACTTATACCCTCTTTTATCCATGAGTAGGGGTATTTATCCACAAACCGATTTAAGTCGCTTAGGGGGTAGATTTGTGCATGTTTAGCCATAGTTTTAGTGTTGGTGAATAGCCGTAGATCATCTCTCCATGACAAGTTTTTCTTTGGATTGAACTCTGTTTTAGAAATGCCAAGTGTGCCTGTGATGTAATTAACAATTTCACCAAAATAAAACTCGATATCTCGTAAGTTCCAGACTTCTTCAATAAGAGAGTATATATCGGCGTGCATTCCACAGCTATAACAATGAAACATGCTATCATTGATATAATAATACAACTTAGCCTTGTGTTCATCAGCATTTAAGTGGTGACAAATTGATGTAAAAATCAAGTGGTCGTTATGTTCTTCTCGGAGTTCTGCACCTAAAGCCTCAAGCAGGGTTATAATGTCATCTGTATTTAATTGTTCCTTGATGGCTTTTGTGTTCATTGGTTCTCCTTATTAAAATAACAAAATTACACTATCTCCATCGTAATTTTCCGTTCATTCAACGACACAGTCATTTGCACGATAATCAAACCAAATTGATAAATCACCGTCAAATTTTGAGAGTTCTTTAATTGGCTCTTTAACTGTCATAATTAACTACCTCCCATTTATTTCTTTAGTTTTATTACCGAAATTTAACATTTCATCTTTTGCTCTTTGATAAAAGTTGCGATCAATTTCAAATCCGTATGCATTCCGGTTGAGTTCGATTGCCGCCCGAAGTGTTGAACCGCTTCCACAGCACGGATCAATTACAACATCGCCCTCATCAGTAAATGTTTCAATCAGCTTTTTTAATAGCTTTACCGGCTTTTGTGCCGGATGTATTTTCGGTATATCCTTGCCGTCTTTCTCCCAAGTGAACCAGTTGAATACCATATGCCCCGTTCCGCGAATGTTTTTCCCGTTTTCGTCAATTTGTAAGCCGTTTCTGAACTTCGGCAACTTGTCGCGGTACAAAAGCAATGCATATTCTGTTGCACCGACTACGCGCATATTTGCCTTTAACACTTGCGGGCTGTAATTCTTGATAAACACAAGGGGGATGTAGTTATTAAATCCATGCTTTCTTGCCGCGTCTATCAGGATTGATTGCTGTTCAAAGGAACAAAATACAATCATGCATGGGCTGTTGCTACTTCGCCCTCTTCCCTGTTTTGATGTGTCCTCTTTTTTCATCATTTTGTGGCAAAAATGAAAATATTCGTAAAGGTTAAAATTGAAATCGGAATTGAATGCTGCTTTCTTTGCAAATTTGCTTTCGCCGTTTTTGTTGTCGCCGCCGTTGTACCACATCGGATTACTGCCGTAAAAGTTATTGCCGACATTGTACGGCACATCCGCAATAATTAACTGTGCGGGCGGTATTGCATATTTCTTATAATTCTGCATAGAATCTCTAATTATCTCACATTTTGCTTTATTCATTTTTACTATCCTTTCCACTTAAATAATTTCTCAACAATTTTAAAATTATTATTTTTGTTCACATCTAATTTTCTTTGTATCTCTTGTTCCCATATAACTTCAAAGTCATCAGGTGCAACTTGTTCGCTTATCAGCACAATATGATCTTTTGATAATTCGCGCATATATTCCCAAAATTCTTTGCTGTCGAATTTACCAAGCGAATAGCCTGTTGTATTTGCATAGGGTGGATCTGCATAGATTACTGCACCTTTCGGTATCTCTACATCTTTATAATCCAAACAAGTAAATTTTGCATTTTTAACCCCTTCAAAATCTTTAAGCAGGCTCCTGTTTGCTCTTGCACAGTAGTTATTACCCTTTTTATTTCTTGCTAATCCACCAAACCACTTGCCTCCAAAACTACATCCGAATCCCACAAATCCGGTCAATGCAGGATTCTCGTCCTTGTGTTCGCGAATGTGCTTATATTCATCTTCTGTAATAACATCTGGTGGAGTCCAGCCATCTTGCAAACCTTGCCACATTGCAATTAAATATGGATGTTTATCATTGCAAATTTTGTTAGGAATATTTACTTTTGATTCAATAGAACAAGAGCCACAAAATAAACTAACTAATGTGTCACAGTTACTCTCTCTCTCTCTCTCGATGACCGCAACTATTTGTTTCGCTATTCTGCTCTTTCCACCTAAGTACCTCATTTTCAATTACCTCCGCTATGCTTTTTGAAATTCTTGATTTTCCACCTTGATATTGCATTGTTCCTCCACTTAAACAATTTTTCAACTCTGTCTGTTCGACTATTTTTATCTAACGTACATTTTAGTGTCTTGCTCCATATACATTCAAAATCGTCTGGCATCCAATACTCACTTACAAGAACGATATTATCCTTACTCATTTCTCTAGCCCAATCATAAAATCGTTCATACGGAAAATCTTCAGTTGCGTATTTTGTTGATGAACGATATGGTATATCACAATAAATAACAAAATTTAAAACCTTTGCACTTTGCTCAAATGAACAACAATCAAATTTTATGTCTGTTAAGTTTGGTGCTTGCTTGATAAGGTTACGAATTGCTTCGTTGCATAGATCTCTAGGTGTTACCCCATCTGCCTTATATCCTCTTGGATATCCACCCCACCATTTGCCACCGAACGAACAAAAACCAACTAATCCTACATACCAATCTGGGTAACTTTGCGGATTTGCTCGAACCGCTTTGTACTCTTTCTCACTAATAGTAGCAGGGAATATAGATGTGTCATTTTGTGCTTGTTTGAGCAAAGCAATAAGGTATGGATGGATATCACTACCAAATTTATGAGAACATTGGATTTTGTCAATCATGTTAGCACCGCCGCACATCGGTTCCCAATAGTGAGTTATACCATTATCGTCTATGAACTTTTGTATAATCAGAGCAAGGTCTTTAGATAAACGGTTCTTGCTTCCTACATACCTCATTACACATCCCCCATTTCTTGTATTTCTCTTATAACACTATTATAACAACATTATTCCCATTCTCCACATTCATCCGTGTTTGCTTGGCAATATTGACAAACTCTAACTTCTTTATCGGTATCTCTTTTTAAATCTTCATCTGGAATATCAATCCAACCGTTTAAAAACTTCATTTTTACTCCTCCGTTACAATATTGTCTAAGTGGAATGACAATAAGTCTAATAACTCTTTTGTGGACATCACGTCGATATTTTTTCCGTATCGCCTGCATAATTTTTCTTGTTGTTGTGGAGTAAATATGTATGGTAAAGGAACGAGTTCTGCATTCGGTTCAGCATACAGTTCAATTTCATCCCCTTTGATTATATAACCACGATAGTTTGTTTTTTCAACTTTGATTAATCTTTCAGGGATATATGATTCATCATTTTCTTCTAATAATCCAACAACCGTATATACATAACCTATATCGTCTTGGTCTGTGCGACCATATTCTCTACTATATCGGTCTGAAACTATTCTTATCTTATCACCCTTTTTATACTCGCGTCCGTTGTAAGTAAATTGTTCTTTCATTATTTTCACCTTCTCGTGTTGTTATCACTATCTTACACTATGTTGATAGGTTTGTCAAGAAATATTTATTACATAATTCTTGATGCGTCTCGCAAAATTTTTCTAATGCAATCCATGTAGCGTTTTTCTTTCCACCATCTTGTAAATACCTTTCTATATCTCGTTTATATTTAGAATAGTCATTTCCCATGGCTCTGCATTTAACAAATGTAATAAAATCAAAAGTATTAAATAAAGACGGTTGGTTAGTCCATGCAGCAAGTTGAATATAAAGCCATTTATATGGTGAATTGATATAATTCTCGTGCCTCATGACATACGAAAAACACTTTTTATCTTTTAGAATATAGATTCTTTCTAATACTTCCTCTATATCACGTTCCCAAAAATTGCTATCATATTTACCATCTCTATCAAACCCACAAAATACATAGAACTTCTTGTTGTGTCGTTTTCCTATAGATTCATTAAGAATGCCTAATTTTTTAACAATTTCATCTTTGTCTTTTATATTATCAAATGCAAAAATAAAGTCTCCGTCATATTTCCAACTAGCCATTTCTTGAGCTTTTTCTTGTGTAATCAAACGTTCATCTAATCCTTGCTTGAATTGAAATGGCTTATTACTAGTTTTAACATAATCTATAATATTATTCCAATTATTACAAGCAAAGAAGTTGTCATCTAAAAAGCACAATTTCTTTCTGTTGGGATCTAAAAATTCTGACAAAGGAGAATGTTCAATACAACGATCATATTTACGATTCACACAAAACTCACATTTTCTAAAACATCCTCTTGTCAAAAATCCAATCGAGTAATTCTTATAATATTTAAACTCACTTGCCTTAACCCCTTGCTGAATACATTGCTCAATCCATTCATTGTACAAATCATAATCCGGCATAATATGTTCAATTTCATATGGGAGATTTGGAGCATCTGCATAATAAAATCCAGTACCACCATATTCAACATTAGGCAAATTAAGAATTGGATGATCTTTATAAAACTCCATGCAATTTTGTTCTGTTTTATTTCCATTTTGCTCCTTGGGAAGTGTTGTTTTTATAAACACTTTTGATATGTACACTTTATCATATTTATCAAGATTGTCATAAGACAGCAATAATGTGACCTTATCTCCTTTTGTTTTGTGGTAAGAAGATATTTTCATAGAGCACAAATTTGGAAATCTATGTTTTGATTTTCCGACGATCTCCGCATCAATAATACCTATATTCACACTAACTCAACTCCCTCTAAAACTGTTCTATCAACTTGTATCGGCTCATTATCAGCATCCGTACAAAAATAATCTGTCAACCTACCTGTATTCCTATCTAAATGCTGCCATATCTTAATTGTAGCTCCATACATATTGTACCTGCCCTTATACACGCTTGTAACCATGTTAATGTTTATCTTGCCACCAAAGGGTGAATTGTCAATAAGTGGTGCGATAAGCTCAAGTTCTGACTTCTTTGGGAATAAACTCACAACACCTGTGTCTAGCTTATTTTTCATTTGTGTGCTACCAAAGACACAACTTTCATCAGCAGCTCCATTGCCAATCAGTTTTTCCTTGCCGTTGGTCTGCGTCATTGACATTAAACCAATATTGTATTCTTCAGCCATTTCTTTTAAGTCGGTTGCAATAGCCAAGAACATCATATCTTGTCTTCCGCTATTTCCAACCTTTTGCCTATATTCTTGCATGCAATTAGTATTATCAAAGATATAATCGAATATCCCATAAGTGCAACCATATTGTAGCACCATGTTTTTAATCGTATCTCTTATCGACCGCATTGTAAATTGTGGTAAGTTTATTAACCTTATACCACTATCTTTAAGTATTTCGCCTGCTTCTTCAACTTTTTGCTCTTCGTATTCTGTAAGTTGTCCACGCATAATACGATAACACTCAACATTTGAGATGTACGATAAAAACCTTGGCATTACCTCTTCCCATTGTTTCTGCTCTGTGTGTATATAGAATCCACGTCCTTGATATTGCGGATTATCAACATACTTATTTTTCTTGACATCCCATATCTTCTTACAACACACCAAACACAAATCTCCAATCGCTTGAGCGGTTTTGCCTGTGCCACTTGGCATAGTACGCAAGATTAAATGTCCTCTCTGCCACCCTGCGGAAATTGTGGATAGATAAGGTGAATTAAGCACGCAACCTGTAGCAGGAGCTTGTTTAAATAATTCAAGTAGTTCATGCGTATTTTCACCGACCCAACTTTCTTCAACCGGCGCTTGTTTACTATACTCTGCTTTCATATGTACTTGAATTATGTCAAAGTGATTTAGTATTTCATCAATTGTCATTGAGTTGAGTTTCTGTTTTTGTTCAGCTTCATCTTGCCCCTCATCATAGATGTTATCCACATTAAACCCTTGAGTCTTATAATCTCGTACAAGAGAGTATTTTTTTACTTGGTCATAGTAATAATCAAAACTCTGTTTTCCATCGCTTACTGCTTCTTTAATGGCTTGAATAAATTCTCCGTAACTATTTTCTTTTAGAGTTTTAAGCATTGGTTTATATTTATCACTACTAAGCAAAAAAGCCGTGATAGTGTTTTCGTCAATTTCCTCACAACCACTTTCAGCAATAATTTCAATAGCCGAAAATAAGTAATAATGCCATAGAATTGGTTTAAAGTCAGCAGGTGATAATTTATATCGTGTATTGTAAAGAATTGATACATTATTCATTATCATACCAAGAGCCATTTGTGCAGCTATACGATTATAAATCATCTTCCCACCTTATCAATCGACCAATTAACACTTGGTATTTTACTAAGCTAATACACAAATATGTTGTTGCCCACTCATGAGCAATAGATACACTTATATCCCAACAACTATCTGGAAGCCTATCTATCCTTGCTCCAAAATATGGTTTATACATTTTTACCACCTCTCCTCATCATATATTTTAGCACCTCTACACTACTTTTGCAAGCACTTTTTTGCACCACGTTGTCTTGCTTCATATTGTAAGATGCTTTTATAATTCGTTGCTTATCTTGCCAAAACCTTTCAGCATCATCATACACATACTCCACAATGCCAATCCCTGTATCCCCATCGAATGAATTCCCAAGTGTGTCAACCCAATAACGCAACGAAAGTTCCATGCCTTTGTAGGTCAATGGCTTTTGTTTCCGTGTTGCAAAGTCTTTGATTTGCTTAAAGACAAATGCGGGAATGTTCTTGTCATATAACAAGTAAACATAATCAATTAGCTCCAACCTCGCACGTTCTTTTGGGTCTGGTTGCATAGAAACTTGTGAGTTAATGGACTTTTGAGCGACTTTTTTACCATACTCGATAAAGTGTTCACTATTGCAAAAATAAAAGCCCCTACGATCTTTATCTTGGTACGAAGAGTCTCTATCAATCATTGCCCCACATAGTCTACACTTCACTTGCGATTTCATATGGAATCTCTCTTTCGTACAAGTATTGGTAGGAATAGTTAAATGGATAAAGCCAATAAACCTTAAAGGACTCTGCGATCTTTGCATATTTAAGACAAAGTTCCTTGAACTCTTTGCTAAGCTCCCCATTAAAATCTTCGTCTGTAAACCAATCGTAAAACCCATGTGGTCGTTCACAATCGTCATCCACAACATAAATGATCTCATAATCATTATATGCACCATAGTCAAAAATGCGAGCTTTGCCATGAATAGGTTTATCATCGACTTGGGCATATTCGTTAATATATGGAATGATGTGTTGCTTGACCCAATGAAGGCTTAACTTGTCGAAAAATTTCTTAATTACCTTGTCTTTGAATCTTCTGAACTTGTACTTTAACCATTGAAAAAAAATCTCACATCCAGGTACATAAATGCAATTATTCATGTATCCATAATAATCTTCTGCCCATGCTCGAATAGGATGTTTATGAATAAATTCGATTGAATTTAAAACATAAGTTATATCACAGATATAAAATCCATCATGGTCAAATCCATCTTCGTCATATACGTGCAACTCTTTTTTAATGTAACTCCAAGATGGCTTGAACTTATTAATCTTTTGTTCGTGTTGGCAAAAATAATTCACATCCACTCTATTTTTTTCGCCTCCCATATAGCTCCATAACCCAAACCGCCAACCCGGACACTCTTTGATATGAAAATCATTCCACGTATCATCAAGTTCACCATCAAATTCAATCGTGTATTTTTCGCCAATCTTATCCAAAATACTCTGGGTCGCTGTCACACTCGTTAGTTTTGGTAACGGTTTCGACATACTCATCATCTCCAATCCACTCTAATGTATAACCACTTAAATCTACATCTGCGTGGTTGTACTCTAAAATCATTATACTATCCATTTCTTGGCGAACAATTACAACATATCCATTCTTAACAAGTGTATCAATCATGTCAATAATCGCCATTTTATACCCAGCGTAACTGTTATAGTTCTTCTCGCAAATAACCATTGTTTCACATCTCTTGTTCATATTTGTTCCTTTTGTACCATACACAATTAGAATTTTCAACAATCGCAGCATCGTCATTAAAGTAGAATTTTTCTATATTTCTTGCCCCGACCCAATAGGCAAATTGATCGTCATGATAATCGTCATCCTTAGCTTCTTTTGGTATGACGATGATACAAGGCACAACACCATTTTTCATATCTTCTTTAGCATAGTCGCTATTATCACGCCAATCATCCTGTGGCTCAAGCACAACGGAATCGAATGGAAAACATACATCAATGTACTCCTTGATATATCTATCATACACTTCTCCTGCGTTGTGTTCATATGGAGCATCATTCCAATCATCACCCCAATAATCATTACAAAGGTCATCGCCAAAGTAAAAGCGAACAAGATTACCTTTCTTTTCAAAATCAATAATTTTCATTTTTTCACCTACCATTCATATATTAAATATTCTCCGATGCGATCTATGCCAATTTCTTTACAGGCTTGTAATGCGACATTTCTTGAAGAAAACCAAACTTGTTTAATTTTGTAGCTTATATTAGAATGGACTGCTTGTGTTTTTATACAATCACCCCATCTATCAGATTCATCAGCAAAGTATAAACAATATTTTACATCATCTTCAAACTCCTCATTATGTTGATCTGCATACTTCTTTAACAACATCTCCGTCTCGAGCACACGAGCATAAGTTTCAGCTTCTTCCATAGTTTGAAAATAATTGTGAGAATAATACTTAAAGTTATTAGCCACTGGACATATGCCTTCCACTTCAAAACTAGGTGTACCTTCGCTTTTGACAAACCAATAATAATCTCCTATATCAGCCCTCCATCTCTTTCTCTTTTTGACTTTAATCCCAAGCTGCTTCAACTGTTCTTCTGTCAATTCGGCTTTCTGACCATTGATTACAATATAGTTCTCACTCATTTTTACTCCTCCTAATCTATCGTAGCTACATCAACTGGAATCCACATCTTAGGATTGAAGTTCAATGTGTACTTATACTTCTCAACTTTCCCGGACGAAACGTCCTCAACTACATAGGTTACATTGTCGCTCAACCCAATGAAATGCTTACTATATTCTCCGTTCTCATCTTCGACGATGACCTCTAATTGATTATCAGTTGTGTCGGCAGTGATCGACATCTTGCCTGTCATCTGAAATAAAACATCGCCTTGAATACAATTAATAACTGTAATCTGACGTACGTCATTAAATGCATCTGCTTCTTTTGATAAATTATACGAAACTCTATCAGATTCACGACATCCTGTAAACCCTAAAGTCATGGTCATTATCAATATTAATAAAATCATTTTTTTCTTCATTTCAACCCTCCATCTTATCTAAGTTTTCTCTTTCTAAGCATTTCTTACAAAACTCCAATGTATCCTTTTTCGTGTGACTTTTAAGATAATCATACATAGTCCGCATTGCCACTTCATATCCTTGCACCATATGCTTGATATAGGTTTTGCGAACGTTATCTTTGTAAGCGTTCAAAATCATGTTTTCAACCTCGCCTTTTGTGTTCATTATGTACCTCAATTCCCGTAATCTCTTTGAATATTTTTGCGTCAAAATTCGGAATTTCTTGAACAGTCTTTCGGTCTTTTTCCGACATTTCTTGCCACCAATTCGCCCATGCTTCTTGCATGGTATATTTTTTCAGATAACCGCCAATCATTTCTTTTTCTGGATCCGCTTTCTTTTCTTCATCGGTGTATGGAATCCATTCTGTAAGAAGGAACGGAGCGTTGCATAGTGCGCTATAATATCTGCTTCTATGGAAATCACGCAGGCTCATGCCGGACGGCTTGTTGAAAATTCTGATATTCATATCCGGTTCGGTGCAGAATACACCATTAGAGCCGTCTATTGTGTTCCCGTGACCGGTGTTCCAGTTACCGGTGTTCCAGTTACCGGTGTTCCAGTTACCGGTGTTCCAGTTACCGGTGTTGAACAATCCGGTGTTCCAGTTACCGGTGTTCTCGTTGCCGGTGTTCTCGTTGCCGGTGTTCCAGTTACCGGTGTTCTCGTTGCCGGTGTTCCAGTTACCGGTGTTCCAGTTACCGGTGTTCTCGTTGCCGGTGTTCCAGTTACCGGTGTTCT
>ERZ808262.60-NODE-60-length-97392-cov-8.743900_pt1 | contig 97392 bp, 89 predicted proteins | sample MGYA00520895_ERZ808262 | MGnify/ENA primary metagenome ERZ808262 (study PRJEB31516, sample SAMN03275588) | gut metagenome | biome: mammalia-associated habitat; material: feces | host: Papio cynocephalus | place: Kenya | collected 2012-08-02 ...
ATGTCTAATAGAGACTTTTCTCCACAACTTTATCACCCGAAATGTCTACTTGGCCAACAATTTAAAGATTTCTTTTCACCGACCAAATACAGAACGATACTTCTTTTGAACCTGAAAAACACCTTTGAAGTCAATGTGCCTTATAGGATATTCTATGAAGTGTAACAGGCAAAGGTGAACATTTTTTGCTATCACCTTTAGACCTTATCCCTTCTGGAAATGCGTAAAATGAGGGTCACGCCTAAAGGTGAATTTCGGGTTAGAATAAATATCCTTACGCGATATGACTCACCCCAAGTTGTCAAGCAAATGTAACCCTCCGGAGAGGCATGTATTGCGATTTTGTGTGATTGGACCTTTCTGTGCACAGAATTGAAATCAAAATTTTCATCATCGTGCTAATCTTATAAAACGAACAAGGGGAGGCCGATACGGGCTCCCCTCTATTAAAATCAAGTACCGATTCAACTATTATTTATCTACGGCATTACGCTTTTTCCACTGAGCAAGAGCCAATTGCTGCATATCCCTTACAGAGTCACGCTCGTCGACAATCTCACTTCCCATGATAGTCTCTATGACATCCTCAAGAGTTAGGATACCCTGAAAACTACCATACTCATCGATAATTATCGATATCTGCTCATTATGTTCGAGCATCTCATCCCACACCTTATCCATAGGTGTATCCTTGTCAAAACTTGCGATTGGCCTTTTTATCTCCGATAATGTCTTGTCAAATTTATCCTCCGCCACTAATTGCAAGACATCCATACGAAGAACATAACCAGTAATGTATTCGTCGTTATCCGTATAAACGGGAATACGGGAATGCGTCTTAAAATGCTTATCCTTAAAAAAGTTACGTAATGTCATAAATTCAGAGGCAGTTGCGCATACGACACGTGGCGTCATAACATCGCTCGCCTTAATTTCATCTAAATTAATAACGTTTTGAATAATTTCATTCTCGTCTTCCTCCAAATCGCCAGCCTCTTCCGCCACATTTGCCATAGCAGACACTTCGTCTCTGGAAACTGCATTCTCGTTTTCTTTAGGCGTTATCAGCTTTTGAAGCTTCTCTATAAGCCACACACATGGGAACATGATGACTATTAAAATACTAATAGTGGTCGTAGCAAATCCCATAAGAGAGCGCCAACCATGAGTTCCTATCGTTTTAGGCACTATCTCAGAAAATATCAAAATGAGAATCGTCGTTATTGCGCTCACCAGGCCGAACCACTCACTTCCAAAAACAAGCGTTGCCTGACGGCCAACACCTGCCGCACCAATCGTATTGGCAATAGTATTAAGTGAAAGAATAGCCGCAATGGGCCGCGACGAATTCTGCTTAAAATCCTTCATCTTCTTCGCAGGACCATAGCCTTCCTCCTCTCGCATAGTAATGTAAGATATTGGAGTAGACATCAATACCGCTTCCAGTACTGAACACATGAAGGACACGGTCATCGCGCCTAAAAGGAAAACGATTAATTCAACCATAATTTATAAACCCCACTCCGATGCCGAGAAACTTGTTTTAGGAGCATTCGGGACATTTTCAAAATACTTAATTCCTGTAATTTTTTCCAAATCGGAGATTGACATCATCTCTCGAGAAGTAACCTTTTGACCCTTTAAATCATTTGTATGCGAACGCACAAATGCAGCACACTTCATTTCAGAAGCGGAGCAATTCTTTAATGATTTTTTAGTATTACCTTTCTTGGTCCTAAGAAGAGCATAATAGAACATAGTAGGCATGTCTACATCGTTACGACCGCCAAAGGAAATAGTTTTAGGCGATACCGTGTTGCCGTAGCCGTCTGTAAACTTCTCGAAATAACAGCCTACAACTATGTAAAGAGTGTCAGAACATACCTGACCATCAACATATTCCTCCAATGTATTCCATCCGCCACCTCCAGTATTAAAGCCACTCTGTAGTTGAGGTGCTATGTTTGTATAATAAAACACCTGTTCATTAGTTTTTCTTGAGGCCAATCTCTCAGCAGAGCCTAGCATATGACCTTTATTGCATCCTCCACCCGTAGTTTTGCTATGATATTGGACATCTGATGGGATTTTAGGATCTACTTTATATGCATTTGTCCTATCGGTACCCTTATTTTGATACATACTATGCCGCGGAGCAGCTACCCATATAGGACAATGATGCTCACCGCTAAAGCATACAGTATAATTACGAGCATCTCCACCGCTAGGCGATTTCAAATCGGTAAAATGCGTAGCATAATAAATATTAGAATCATTATCGTGCACCCCATTATTATCCTCATCATACATCAAAGGCAACTCCGCCCAAGAATAGCGATTTGATGATGGGCCCGGATTCGGATCCGGATCTGGATTAGGTTCTGGATCTGGGTCTGGATCAGGATCAGGATCTACAATCTCCGATGGGACATACTTTGTAATTACGAAATTAACATTATCGTATTTAGACGCATATCCTATGGTATAACCATATATCGTCACATCCCCATCTGGAACTGCGATATTAGAATAAGTATATAATACTTCTGCGCCTACACTTACTTTATACCCATTCTTAGTCCCGACCGCCTTACCATAAGTTATCGTCGCTTTTGAAGCTTGACTTCTTATGAAAGCCTCTGTGATTTCTTCAGGTTCAGTATAATTAAACTTACGATCGGACGACACGAGCTCCATACTTGGTTTATTCCACTCCGGCACTCCGTTAAATTCCTTAACTTCACCATCTAAAGAAAGTTCATCGCCAAGCGAAATCGTCTTATCTGGATCATATAACAGCATATACGCCGTACCATCCGTCACCACGAAATTAAAAGAACCTGCAGCCACAACTACAGCAGACTTCACTTCATAATTGCCTGATCCTTTTTCTATTATCTCTGAAAATGTAATAGACGACGGATGAGGCTTTATGGGATCTATATCAGGTTCAGGATCCGGGTTCGGTTCTGGGTCCAGACCGGGATCGGGAGGAACTATAGTACCCGGATTTTCCGGATCATTAACCGGCTCACAGGAGGTAAAACTCAAAGAGAGAGCCGCAATAATTAAACATAACTTTGGTATTAGTTTCATAAATATTTAGTATTGATTAGTTTTTTCATCCCGGATTAGATCTTTACCATTCCAGAAAAACCGAAAAAGGCCATAGCCATAATACTCACCGTAATTAAAGCTATAGGAAGGCCTTTAAATGCCTTAGGCACGTTATTGCCACTAAGATGCTCTCTAAGACCCGCAAATAAAATCATCGCAAGTCCATAGCCCAGTGAAGTAGCTAAAGCATACACAGTGGCTTGCCCCAAATTCAGCAATTGCGCCTTATCACCATTAAGGGTAAACTCTTTAGTAACTACTGTAATCGCCACGCCCAACACTGCACAATTAGTAGTAATCAAAGGAAGAAATATTCCTAAAGCCTGATACAATGATGGGCTTATTTTCTTAAGAACTATCTCCACCATCTGCACCAAAGCAGCAATTACTAGAATAAAGGCTATAGTTTGAAGGAACTCCAAATTAAATCTCAACAGCAAATACTTATTTATAAGGTAAGTAACCACAGTGGCTAGCGTTATTACAAAGCATACCGCACCTGACATTCCTGTCGCTGTGCTTAGTTTATTGGACACTCCCAAAAACGGGCAAATTCCCAAAAACTGCGACAAAAGAATGTTATTTACAAATATCGCCGATATTATAATTAATATGTATTCCATACCCTATTTCTTGAAGAATTTATTAAACAACACCATAAGATAGCCTAAAACCATAAAAGCACCGGGAGCCAGAACGAAAGCAAGAATTCCATCACCCGGAATAAACTTCAGTCCAAAAGCCGAACCGCTTCCCAAAATCTCCCTTATTAGTCCTATTATCGTAAGAGATAATGTAAATCCTATACCTATTCCAAGGCCATCAAGAGCCGAAGCCCAAGGCCCATTCTTACAAGCGAAAGCCTCCGCTCTTCCGAGTACGATGCAATTCACAACGATAAGAGGAATAAACAATCCCAATGTCTGATATATACTTGGGACATACGCCTGCATCGCTAATTGTAAAACAGTCACAAAAGTAGCGATAACTACAATATAAACTGGAATATGAACTTTATCAGGCACTATAGGCGCTATTAAAGAAATAACTATATTAGAGAGAATAAGCACGAACATGGTAGCCAATCCCATCTCCAATCCATTCATAGCAGAAGTAGTAGTGGCAAGTGTAGGACACATACCCAAAACGAGCACAAAAGTAGGATTCTCTTTAATAATCCCCTTTGCTACAAGTGATAAATTTTTTCCCATTTCTACCTTTCTTCTAATAATTTGACAACTTTAACTGCATCATTAACAGCCTTAATATATGCTCTTGAGGTGATAGTGGACCCAGTAATTGCATCTATCTCTCCCCCATCCTTCTTTACTGCGAATGGTGAAGATGAAGCACGATTTCTAAATTGGCCGGCAAAACTTGGATCCGAACTACACTTGGCCCCTAAACCTGGCGTTTCGCTATGAGATAACACCGATGTATCATAAACAGTTCCATCGGATAAAACACCCACCATTAGAACCAATTTACCTCCAAAGCCATTAGCGCTGCTCTTAACAGCATAACCCACTATGTCATTGTTATTTGAAAGAGTATAATACTCATACTCTACACCATCCACGGAGATACTACTCGAAGTGGACAACTCTCCACCCTCTGGCAAGACTTTTTTTATCGAATCATCTACTGCCTTTTGGTTGGCTTGAGCTATTGGCTTCTCCGTAACGACATACACTGTACCAAGGATCGCCGAACAAAACAAGCACACCCCGGTAAGGCATAGAACCATATTTTTCAAATTTGAAACTGCTGCCATAACTATGACCTCCCATATTTTTTCTGATGACACCAATTATTCAATAGTGGCACCGTCATATTCATTATAAGTATTGCGAAACTCATTCCCTCCGGATAAGCGCCGAAATAACGTATCAACATAAGCAGCAGGCCAATACCTACACCATATATAATGCCACCCTTTGTGCTCATAGGAGAAGTCACATAGTCGGTAGCCATAAAGCAGGCGCCTAAAACGACACCACCTGTCAGTAGGTTAAAAAGAGGATCAGTATAAGTAGATGGATCTATCAGCCAAAATATAGCACTAAATACAGCCACAGTCGCAAAAATACTTAGCGTTATCCACGGCTTTATCACTTTTCTAATAAGCAGATATACAAAACCCAACAATAGCGCAAATGTACTGATTTCACCTGCCGAACCGCCTATATTCAAAAACAAAGTATTCAAATAATCTGTCCCCGCCACTGCATCTACTCCACCTTCGGCAAATCTTCCTAAAAGAGTAGCACCGGAAACTGCATCACTAGAATGAATAAATCCAGAAGGAATTGTCCAATCTGTCATATATGTAGGAAACGATATCAGCAAAAACACACGACCCGTTATGGCAGGATTAAATGGATTCTGGCCAATTCCGCCGAAAGTCATCTTTGCCACCCCTATGGAAACCACTGCCCCTATAAAGACAACCCACCATGGTGTAGTACAAGGCAGATTCATAGCAAGCAGCAATCCTGTCACCACAGCAGATAAATCGCCTATAGTGCTGGGAGCCTTTAACATATATTTAGTAATGGCCCACTCTAATAGCACACAAGAGACCACACTAACGGCCAACACCAACAATTCGCTCCATCCATAAAACAAAATCGACACTATAATCGCCGGAGTAAGAGCGATTATCACATCACGCATAAGTGATCTAGTACTTACTGCTGCGTGGATATGTGGTGATGGTGATACTAGTAAAGTATTTTTCATAATGAACACTTCTATTTTTTTGCGGCAGCCGCGCGTGCTCGCATAATACCCATAACCTGTCCTTTATACTGACGAATATAGTCAAGAAGCGGGATATTTGCAGGACAACTATACAAACAACATCCGCATTCAATACAATCCTGAACTGCATTCTTCTCCAAACCCTCTGTATCGCTTACAGCACCCAACCTCTTCAAGAGGAATGGCTCCAAGCCCATAGGGCAAGCCTCGGCACAACGCCCACACCTTATACAAGCAGATTCCGGCTTACGAAGCGTAGCCTCTCTACTGAGATATAGTATAGACGACGACCCTTTTACACAAGCCGCATCAATATTGGATATAGCTTTTCCCATCATAGGGCCTCCACTTATTATCTTAGCTGCTCCTTCAGGAATTCCACCAGCATATTCAGCGATATAACTTAACGGAGTTCCTATTCTAAATAGATAATTATGCTGCTTTTCTACAGGTAAACAATCCCCCGTAACAGTAAGCGTATTAGTTACGAGTGGCTTATTTTTCTGAACAGCTTCATATACGGCCAATGCTGTCGCTACATTCTGTACTACAGCCCCCACACTTATAGGCAGCCCGCCAGATTTAACCTGACGATGCATTACTGCATCTATTAGCTGTTTCTCACCACCTTGCGGATACCTTTTTTTCAATGTAAGCACCTCTATTCCGTCATAAGAAAGTTCTGCCAATGCGCGCGTCATCGCCTCTATAGCCTCTGGTTTATTTTCCTCTATTCCTATCACGGTTCTACACCCACCTAAGACCTTTTGCATTATGGCCGCGCCTACAATTATCTCCTTTGTGCGCTCCAACATTATGCGAAAATCGCTAGTTAGATAAGGCTCACACTCTGCTCCATTTAAGATAAGACATTCTGCCTTACTTCCTGGTGCAGGATTAAGTTTTACGTGTGTAGGGAAAGTAGCACCACCTAAGCCCACTACTCCGTTATTTTTTACGCGTGAAAGTATAAAATCTCTATCCTGTGGAATATCCGTTTTTAACTCGGGAGTAAGATCTATCCCTTCTGCCCATTCATCGCCTTCTACTGCTATTTCTATGTGTGCGACCATTTTCCCGGCCAAATCGGCACGCGCAGATATAGACTTCACTGTGCCACTTACTGGAGAATGAACAAAAGCTGATATAAATCCTGATGGTTCTGCAATTACCTGTCCTGCTTTAACCTTGTCTCCGACAGAAACTATAGGAGTAGCTGGAGCGCCAAGATGCTGCGACATAGACACATACATCGTTTGAGGCAAAGGCAAAACTTCTATGGCGCAATTCCTGGAAAATTTCGAATCTGCAGGATGCACACCACCGATACTAAATGTAACTTTACGCATTATTTTCCTCCTTTTTCTCTGCTACTGGTTTTACATTGGCCTTTTCAGCGGCAGCAGCTTCACGTGCTTTCTTTGCCCGTTCCGCAATTCTAGCTTTCAATGCCTCCTTATCTAAAGGCTTAGGAAATCCAACACCATGGATGGCACCCGTCGGGCAAACTGCCTCGCACTCACGACATAATTTACATTTATTAAAGTCGATATATGCCAAATTATTTTCAATACTTATAGCCCCATGCGTACAAGTTTTTGCACACATTCCGCACCCTATACATGCAACGCTACAGGCCTTCCTCGCTACCGGGCCCTTATCCTTATTTACACAAGAAACATAGACACGCATCGAACGAGGACCCTTGTTACGCAATTCTATAATCGACTTAGGACAAGCCTTAACACAAGCTCCACACGCTGTACACTTGTTTTCATCCACTTCAGGAAGACCTGTCGTAGGATTCATAACAATAGCCCCGAACATACAGGCCGAAACGCAATCGCCACAGCCCAAACAACCATAAGCACATCCAGTATCTCCACTATATAAAGCGGCTTTTACCTTACACGATTTCGCTCCATCATAAACATTAAGGCGTGCACGGGCAGAACAACTTCCATTGCAACGCACAACCGCTACCATAGGAGCTTGTTCTTTAACCGTATAACCCAAAATTCCGGCCACTTTCTTCATTACTTCATTACCACCGACCGGACAATAATTATTATCCAAATTGCCGGCCTCCACAGCAGCTTGGGCAAACGCTCTACATCCTGCATAACCACAGCCGCCACAATTGGCCCCTGGCATAACCTTCTCAACCTCATCGATTCGAGGGTCTTCTTCCACCTTGAACTTCTTCGCTACCAGAAACAAGACCAGCGCAAGCACCAATCCTAACACTGATAAAACGACAATAGTTAAGATAATCGTATTAGTCATTTCTTCTTAATATAAAAAGTATATTCGTTTTTCAACACGTTACGCAGCAAGTATACAACTAAATAATAACAAGCCACTATTCCTATAGCACCCAATCCGCAAATAACCTCGCTGACGCTCAATGCGTTTAGTATCAGCAACACTGCTGTCATCAAAATCAAAGGAAATATATATGCTACCCACACCGCCTTCATGCCTAATGAACGTTTCATATTCACCCAAACCTCTTCTCCCACTTCATATCCTGGCACCAAAGGAACATCTATCTGTTTTTTCTTCAATTCAGACATTCCACATAACGAAGCGGCATGACAAGAAGCACAAGCATCCTCTGCAATAATCTCCACAATTATTCCTTGAGGAGTAATATCCACAATTCTGCCTATATGTTTGATTTCTTCTACCATGGCTGTGGATCTGGCTGTATATCATAGTCCGAAGCAACATTCATTTTCGACTCATACTCCGGAGTGTCTTGATAAAGGGCATCGCTTACTTCTACAAACTTCAAACGCTCTCCCTTATACAACATATCTATGTCCTTTGTCTCCCCGTTACGGTGCTTTGCTATTATAATCTGTGTTTTTTCCTTATCCTGAGGGCCCTCGGAAAGTCCGAGAAAATCCGGCCTGTGAATAAAGATGACCATATCTGCATCCTGCTCGATACTTCCCGACTCTCGCAAATCCGATAGGATAGGCTTTCCACCACCACCCTGTCGCTGAACAGAATTTCTTGACAACTGTGATAATGCTATAATAGCCACATTCAATTCCTTCGCTGTCCCTTTCAACATTCGAGATATAGCGGCGACCTCCTGTTCACGCATCCCTTTGGTATCACTTGGACCCTGCATAAGCTGAAGATAATCGACTATTATCAGCCTTACACCTTTTTGTTTCACGAGAGCCTTAGCCTTAGAACGGAATTCCATAATAGGAAGCCCCGGTGTCTCATCCACATATAAAGGGGCTTTTCTTAGACGACTTAAACTTTGTTCAAGTAAATTCCACTCGTCGTTCTCAAGTTTTACTCCACCCTTTATTTTATCGGCACTTAACCCTGATTCCGAAGTCATAAGACGCATGGCTAGCGAAATCGAAGACATCTCCAAAGAGAAGAATGCCACTGGAATATTATTATCCACGGCCGCATTCCTTGCAACATTAAGGGAAAAAGCAGTTTTACCTACTGAAGGACGGGCCGCCAATATTATCAAATCCGATGGCTGCCATCCGTTAGTAACCTTATCAAGAGAAGGAAAGCCTGACGGGACACCACTAAGTCCTTCCTTACTCTGCATATCATCAAGGCGATCGAGAGCTTGATTAATAATAGAGCCGATATCTTGAACACCCTGTTTATCACTACTCTGCGTAGCCTTGAAAACATCTGTAAGCGACCTATCAACAAGGTCATCCACATTCAACTCTTCATCATACGAATTCTTGAGAATATCGTGAGCCGCCGTAATCAAATCCCTTTGAATGGCCTTCTGTTTCAAAATAGAAATATACGACTCAATATGAGCCGCTGACCCTATCTTGCCAGCCAAATCGGCAAGTTCGGAAGGCCCTCCTATCGCTTCAAGTTTTCCCTGTTGTATTAATTTACTTGCTACCGTTATAGCATCAATTGGCTGATGTTCATTTGCCAAGGCGGACATAGCCTCAAATATGAAGCGATGCCTTTCCGAATAGAAACAATTCGGCTTAAGAGAATCTATAGCATCATCAATACAAGCCGGTTCCAATAGCATCGCACCGAGCACGGCCTCTTCAACATCGAGTGCTTGAGGAGGAGTCATCCCCATCAAGCGTCCGATTTCATCGACTACTACTGTATCAGATATAGATTTTCTTTTCCGCTCAGCCATCTTTATTCTGCGTCAGCAAGAGGATTCACTAAAATACGCCCACAATGCTCGCAAATAACCAATTTGTCTCCAGAAGCGATATCCACAAGCTTTTGTGGAGTAATGGCGTTAAAGCACCCGCCACACGAATTCTCATACACCGGAACAACTGCAAGATGATTATGTACACTAGCACGTATGCGATTATATGCACTAAGTGTTCTCTCATCTAATTTTTCTGTATATGATTTTCTTTTAGCCTCTAGAGCAGCCTCATCTTTAGCGGTGGATTCTACGATATTATCAAGTTCTGACTTTTTAGCGGCCAAGTCCTCTTCCCTGATAGTAATACGATCATTAATAGCCTCTATCGCATCCTTTTTCTCCGAAATAGACATGCGGGCCTCATTTATATGCTTCTGAGCAATCTCACGAAGCAATCCAAGGTTCTCAAGTTCCTTATTTATAGAATCGAACTCACGACTGTTCGTAACCTTACCTAACTGCTCGTGATACCTGGCGATATCGTTATCAAGATCTCCGATATCGTTCTTATTCTTTTCTATCGTAGCCTCAAAACCTGAGATAAGTTCCTTATTAGCAGCTATCTTCGATTTAAGTGAAGCCAACTCCTGCTCTATAGCCTCAACTTCCTGTGGAAGTGCACCTCGAAGAGAGACAATCCTGTCTATCTCTGTATCGGTCTGTTGAAGCGCGTATAGTACACGAAGCTTCTCTGCTACTGAAAGTGTTCCATCTGAAAAGTTCTTCGAGAGAGAAACGAAAGTCTCACGCTGATCGATAGGCGTCTCAACTTTGTTGATTTTAACTTTTTCTGACATATCTTTTATTATTATTTTCGCGGGTCGCAAAGTTATAAAAAAGTTCGCTATTTTCCCATAAATCGCTTGATTTCGAGCAAACGACTTTTTATATCCTTCAAAGTTCGCAATACTTTAACACTTTTTTCTATCCTAGATCGCTCCTCCGACATCTTTTTCTTAGCCCCTTCTATTGTAAGACCCTCCACTTTCAATAAGTATTGTATTAGCCGAAGTGTTTCAAGGTCCTCCTGCCTAAATAGTCTATTTCCCTTTGCATTTCTGTGAGGGTTAACATCTTTAGAGAAAGATTCGCACCAGAAACGGATGCAACTCACACTTTCACCTAATTCCGACGCCACCTCACTCATCGTATAAAAGATCTTTTCCATAGGCTGTCAATCCATTGACTGCTCCGTATTTGAAGCTATATAAAACATATTGGCATACTCATAAAAATCCACCGAAGCGAAAAAGAAATTCACCGGATCAAGATAAACGCCGTCTTTTAGGACCTCATAATGAAGGTGTGGAGCATACGTGGAGCCACTCATCCCCGTAGTGCCTATTTTCTGACCTGCGTGAATGGTACTCCCCCTCTTTACGGTGATAGTGGAAAGATGTGCATAACGGGTTATATAGCCCGAATTATGAGCGATAGTTATAGTATTACCCATTCCCTTATTACTCTTTTCTATTCCCACCACTTTTCCATCTCCCGCGGCCAGGACAGAAGTACCAGTAGGCACTATTATATCTATACCATTGTGTGGAACCCTTGCTTTTAGAATAGGGTTAGTTCTATTACCTATCGAAGCTCCTATCTGGGTAAACGATATATCAGAAAGTGGCAAATGCATAGGTGGAAGACTGCTCTGTGGCGTTGAAGCCACCTTAACCAAGGCTTCGCGAAGATTGGCCTCCACTGAAAACATTTTGATATACATAGAATCCGATTTCTCGGCGGCGTATGATATAAGACTGGTATTCACTATATTATCATCCGGAAAAGCAGTGAGCGACTGAATCGGATCCACAGAAGGGGCGTGGGTTTGAAAAACATCACCATATATCTTTTCATCCTTTAACTCCAAGCCGGATATGACATCCTCAAGAAGCTGCTGCTGAGGAAGTAATTGTGGATATAGTTTTTCATACATCTTGTTCTCTCTTTTGAGTCTGCCTTCCACATCGGTATTAATGGTCAATGCAAATATAGCATAGACTATAAGCGTGACGACAAAAGCACACGCAGCTGCCAGTCCCAAGAATCGCAGCACTCGCTGAAGCGGCTTGTCCGACTCCTTGAATAGAAAATCAGACCCTATCTTATATCGATGATCACCCATTGTCGGAATGTTCTGATTCTTCCTTCACTTTATCAGTCATAGCTTTATATTCATCTGCGCCCATAGTCAAATCCATAAAGGACATAGGATCAACCTGTCTATTTCTATAAAGCACCTCATAATGAAGATGAGGCCCGGTCGAAGCACCGGTATTACCAACCGTACCTATCATTTGTCCGCGCTTTACCGTCTCCCCTCTATTTACCATAATCTTCTGCATATGAGCATAGCGTGTCTTATAACCAAATCCGTGATTTATAACCACTTCATTACCATAACCGAAAAAATTATACTTAACTTTCTCTACCACGCCATCTCCAGTACAGAAAATTTCCGGTCCCACTTTCCCTGTGGCAAAATCTACTCCTTCGTGGAAGATTCTCACTTTTCTTATCGGATGCACCCTATACCCAAAAGGACTTGATATACGATAACTTCCACTCAAAGGAACAATAGGCGGAACAGACGGCATACAAGACGTTAGTTTATCAGCATGCTCCGAAACTAGAGCGACCTCATCGAGAGCCTTGCTTTGAATATACGAGCGTTTGGTTAGCACATCCATTCTCTTTACCATCTGTTTCAGCAGAGACGAACCGCCAAGTTCATCAAGATAGGCGTAGCGATTGACTCCACCGAAACCGGCTCTTTTCACATCTTCGGGTATCTCATCAAGACCGAATATTGAACGATAAACATCATCATCTCGTTTTTCGATACCATCCAACGCTGTTTCCGCCAAGTCCATCTCGTGATCTATCATCCGGAACTTCGCCACCCACTCAGCATTCTCCTTTTTCAGGCGCGCCGTTTTAGGCAGATCCAAACGGAGAACCTTAGTGTATATCACAATATACAAAGCCATAAAGACTACTATTACAGCGATAAAGGCGAGTACCTTTAGAGCCACTGTACCCTTTGAGTCCTCGTGGACCTCGTACATCAAGGTCTTCTCATTATAGACGTATCTGCTGAATTTTTTCATCTACTTGTTTCTTAATCGGGCCAATTCCGCCTTCGATGTTCCACAAAGAGCCCGCCACTGTTGTGGATTACGGAACCCATTTAGAAAATCCTCAACCTTCATCCGTTTCTTACCGCTTAACTGCAAATCATCTACGCTAATCGCTCCATCTAAGGTAGCTATGGCCAAATATGTTTTACCATCGGAAATTATAGTACCAGGAACAACTCCATCCTCTTTTTCTATGATATGTGAAGCGTATATCTTTAGAGAAATAGGACTTTCCTCTTCCTTTTGAATCATAGTGTAAGCACAAGGGTATGGACTTAGACCCCTTATTAGATTGTGTATCTGTACAGATGAATCATTCCAATCTATATTTTGGAGTTCAGGTGTGAGTTTAGGAGCAGGCTTAAGAACTTCGCTTCCTTGAACGAAACTGCGCTGAACACGCGTCTCCACACTATGTTCTATTATCCCCTCTACTGTCTGAAGCACAAGTGCCGAACCTGCCTCCATCAACTTATCGTGAATAGTCCCGGCATCATCTTGTGGCGTAATCCTACACTCTTGACGCAAAATAATGCCTCCCGTGTCTATATTCTGATCAATCATAAATGTAGTCACACCTGTTATTTTCTCACCATTTATGACTGCCCAATTGATAGGAGCAGCACCTCTATATTGAGGTAATAGCGCAGCATGAAGATTAAAAGTACCTAATTTAGGCATTTTCCATACTTCCTCAGGCAACATTCTAAATGCCACGACAACAAATAGATCAGCCTTCAAGGCTTTTAATTGAGCCAGGAATTCAGGGTCTTTCAATTTAATAGGCTGAAGCACAGGTATATTATGCTCTACGGCATACTTTTTAACTGCGCTCTCATTAACCTTAAGACCTCTTCCACTCGGCTTATCCGCCACAGTCACTACTCCCACTACCTTATATCCGTGTTTTATAAGGTTGTCAAGCGGAGCCACGGCGAACTCCGGAGTACCCATATAAACAATACGTGTCTTATGAAGCATATTCGAAATTTTACTACTTAACTTTTTGAATTGTAACTTTAAACTTCCCGTTTTCAGTGAAGAATCATGAACTGCTTTCCACGATAGGAACAGCCCTATAGGGAAAAGCACAAGTGCCGAAACAAACGCACCCCAAAATGGAGGGACAGCGCCATCATTGGCCAATTTTGTTCCCGAAATATCTATTACCCAATACAAGACAAAGAAGAGCACAGAGATTATCGCACTCGTTCCCAGTCCGCCTTTTCCGATCAAAGCACCCAAAGGAGCTCCTATGAAAAATAATATGAAACAAGCCAATGCCTGAGCAAAACGCTTCAGTATCTCTACATCTGTTCTTCTAAGATAGAAATGATCGACATAATTCTCACTACTGAAATTATTTAACTCAGAAGCCATATAATTGGCCTTATCCCTTGCTCTTTCAAGTGCGTTTATCTTTGCTCTACGGCTCTTCCACTTACCAAAATCGGCAGATTCAAAATTCTGTCGGCCTTTGTTCAAATAAGAGGTATCCAACTGACCTTTAAAAGTGAAAAAATTATCCTTTGACAGCTTCTCATAATGTTTTTTATACGAAGCCTGTGTTACCATATTCAAGGAATCGTGCTCGACTACAAGAGAGTTCAATCTCTGCGCCTTTATCTGATTACCATATCTCGCATCGTCTGATTTCTCAAAGGCATAATTTGACAAAGGAATCACCAGCTGTTGCTTGTCAAAGGCTATACGCTGAAGTTGATGCTCTTGCGTGCCATTCTTACGATTATTATCTTCTTGATAATTAACGCCATTATACAAAGTGAAAATCAGATAATCCTTTGCCTTAGAAAGTCGCATAGTTGCAGAATCCGCAATGGTTACTGACACATTACCTTTTTTCTTCGTGTGGTCATAAACCATAACCGAATGCATCATGCCATCTTCGCCTTGGTCTTCTACACGTATTACATAATTTTCTATGCCATCATAAAAGGTTCCTGACGGAATTTTAATTTCAGATTTTGTCTTTCCGATATCGTCTCGAAGTGTATAAATCTCATTATAGGCCTTAGGGACAAGATTATTTCCAATGAAAAAAGCTGCTACTGCTATAATGGCCGACACTATAGTCAGTGGCGTCATAACCCTAACTAAAGATATGCCACTGGCCTTTATAGCCATAAGCTCATTATTTTCCGTCATCTGCCCCATAACCATCATGGAAGACAGAAGTGTAGACAAAGGAAGCGCCATCGGAAGGATGGTACAAGTCCCCCACATCAAAAATTCGAGTATAACCTTAAGCCCAAGCCCTTTTCCTACGAGTTCATCGATATATACCCAAAGGAACTGCATAACGAGGATGAACACCACGACAAGCAGAACCGCGATAAACGGTCCCACAAAAGCCTTTAGTACAAATCGGTCCAGCCTCTTCATTCTCTAAATTCAAGACTTTGCAGCTTCCACTAAGGCATCAAAGGCACTAGCCAATCCATCCACATCCTTTCCTCCCGCTGTTGCAAATCCGGGCTGTCCGCCGCCACCACCAGATATAAATTTAGCTGCTGTCCGTATGTCCTTACCTGCATTTTTTCCAGCCTGCACAAGATCGGAAGTGTACATAAGGGCTAGTTGAGGCTTTCCATCTACTTTATACGCAGCGACAAGAGCCGTCCCCTTCTCCTTTTTTTGTAGATAATTGGCAGCTTCTCGCAATAAAACTGGATCTTCACACTCGGTGAGTTTGATCAATTTCAAATTACCTTCAAATTCGACATTTCCGGCCAAATCATCAGCATACAACTGTGCCTTTTGACGAGCATACTCCTCTGCCTGCTTCTTATATAGAGCATTTTCGTCCTGAAGCCTTTGAATAGCACCCATTAAATCCTGAGTATTATTAAAAGCCGCACGTGCTTTTTTTACAGTATCTTGTAAATCTACTACATACTTTTCTGCATCCTCCCCAGTTATAGCCTCAATCCTTCTAACACCGGCGGCTATTGCAGACTCTCCAAGGATTTTAAATAGGCCAATCTTTCCTGTAGATGATGTGTGACACCCACCACAAAGTTCCACGCTCGGGCCGAATTTCACTACGCGAACCTTATCCCCATATTTCTCTCCAAAGAGAGCGATAGCTCCCATAAGTTTAGCCTCCTGCATAGTGGCGTCACGTTTTTCTTCAAGATGGATATCGGCTCTTATCATCTCATTTACACGATTTTCCACAGCCCTTATCTGCTCTTCAGAAAGCTTTTCAAAATGTGAAAAATCGAAACGAAGACCATTTTCATTGACAAAAGATCCCTTCTGCTCTACGTGCGTTCCCAAAATCTCCCTAAGAGCATAATCCATAAGGTGTGTACAAGAGTGATTATTAGCTATCTTCTGCCTTCTATGTGCATCGACACACAATGTGAAATCTCCCTCACAGTTCATAGGTAAGCGATCAGCAATATGAACTATCAGATTATTATCATATATCGTATTTAATATCTGTATTTTCTCTCCATCAGAGGCTATCGCATAGCCGGTATCCCCTACTTCACCTCCCATCTCTGCATAAAACGGCGTTCTATCGAAAACTAACTGAAGCATGGTCTTATTCTTTTGTACCACAGTACGCTGTTTCAGTAATTTCACTCCAGAGAGAGTAGTGTTATCATAACCTTCGAATTTGCTTTGCCCGCTATGGTATTCCTGCCAATCCCCAAACTCATTGGCCGTCGCGTTACGCGCACGCTCCTTTTGCTTTTGAAGTTCTGCTGCGAACCCATCCAAATCGACTTCATATCCGTGCTCTGCAGCAATAAGTTCTGTAAGATCTATCGGGAAACCATAGGTATCATAAAGAACGAAAGCGTCAACTCCAGGTATCACTTTTGTCGCAGAAGACTTACCCATATATTCATCGAGAAGTTTTATCCCCCTGTCCAATGTCCTCAAAAAGGCCAATTCTTCCTCTCTAATGACAGATTCTATCAGCCTTTGCTGACTAATCAACTCTGGATAAGCCTCACCCATATCTGAAACCAACTGAGGGATAAGGCGGCAAAGGAAAGGCTCCGAGAAACCTAAAAATGTGTAACCATAACGCACGGCACGGCGAAGTATACGACGTATCACATAACCTGCCTTTACATTAGAAGGCAACTGCCCATCCGCTATAGAAAAAGCTATCGCTCTTATATGATCCGCGATTACACGCATAGCGACATCTGTCTTTTCTGACTCTCCGTAATGGTGACCACTCAGCTCTCCTATTTTATTCAACATACCAGTGAATACATCAGAGTCATAACTACTATTTTTCCCTTGAAGAACAGCGCACAGGCGCTCAAATCCCATTCCTGTATCAATGTTTTTCGCAGGTAGATTCTCCAGATGCCCATCTGCCATACGCATATACTGCATAAACACTATATTCCATATTTCGATAACGTGTGGATCTGATTTATTTACAAGATCTTTCCCCTCAATTCCAGAAGCTTTTTCTTCCGGTGTACGTATATCGATGTGTATCTCCGAGCATGGTCCACAAGGACCGGTATCACCCATTTCCCAGAAATTATCATGCTTGTTACCCAGTATAATATGATCCTCCGGAAGATATTTAAGCCAAGCATTCTTCGCCTCAATATCCATCTCAGTTCCATCATCTGCGCTACCCTCAAATACAGTGGCGTATAGCAAATTTTTATCTATGCCATAGACACTTGTCAGAAGTTCCCACGCCATATCGATAGCCTCTTTCTTGAAATAATCGCCAAAGCTCCAGTTTCCAAGCATCTCGAACATCGTGTGATGGTAGGTGTCATGCCCCACTTCTTCCAAGTCATTGTGCTTTCCACTCACTCTCAAACATTTCTGACTATCTGCAGCCCGCTTATATGGCGCCTTCATATTTCCAAGGAAGATATCCTTAAACTGGTTCATCCCGGCATTGGTAAACATCAATGTGGGATCTCCCTTTATTACCATCGGCGCAGAGGGAACGATGGTGTGTCCTTTTGAAGCATAAAAATCGAGGAATTTCTGCCTGATTTCTTTAGATGTCATCATATATTCATTATCTTTTAAATTACTACCTAAAGCCTCTATTTTTTCCATATTTCTATACCTATCCGGTATTAGAATATAGCACTTTTCCCTTGAGGCATAATCGCGCAAATATAACTAAAATTTAGCAAGAAACCTTAAGACACTGTTTTGAAATGCTTACGAAAAATCAACAAGGCACCATTATTGCTAAAATTACTATCCTTGTTATACTTAAAATCACTAAAAATAATTTCTATGGAAAGAAACAGATTAAGCAGTGCGATCGTTTTAAGCATCGCCATTATAACAGCCAGCATAATGCTACCAAAGGCTGTAAAAGACTACAAATCCTATGACAGAATCGTTACAGTCAAAGGATTGTGCGAAAGAGAAGTAAAAGCGGATAAAGTAATTTGGCCCATTGCTTATAAAGTATCCAGTGATAACCTTACAGATCTTACAAATAACATGGAGTCCAAACGTAAAGCTATAATATCCTTTCTCGAAGAAGGCGGCATCGACGCTTCAGAGATAACGCTGTCAGCACCCTTCATTTCGGATAAATACTCCCAGGATTATGGAGCAGAACGTAAATTTCGCTATGTGAGCCAGAATACCATTACAGTGTGCACGAATAAAGTAGACAAGATTCTCGCTCTCTCCTCTAAGATGCAAAACCTTCTTAAAGCTGGAGTATTGGTCAGCAAAGAAAACTACTGGGATAGCAACATACAATACATCTTCGAGGGTCTAAATGATATTAAGCCAGAAATGATTCACGAAGCCATGGCGAATGCACGCGTGGCCGCCGAACAGTTTGCCACAGATTCGAACAGCAAACTCGGCAAGCTAAAAACAGCCTCTCAAGGAACGTTCAGCATAGAAGACAGGGACTCCACCACGCCTCAGATTAAACGCGTGAGAGTAGTGACTTCACTTACATATTATCTTAACTGATAAAACATACTACAAATAAATGGAGCGCCCCTATAAAAGGACGCTCCATTTATATAACTTCCAAAAGACTTTGCCTACTCAGCCTTAGTCTCTTCTGCTTTAGCCTTTGCTACTTTTTCCAAACTGATATTGAAAATCAATGTTTCAGCAGGACCGATGGCACCTCTTGTACCCTGCTCACCATAAGCAAGTTTATAAGGAACATATATTTCAATTTCGCCGCCCTCGCCGATAAGAGGGAGTGCTTCATTCCACCCTTCTATAACTTGTCCTAAGGTGAACTTGACAGCATCGCTTCCTTCTTTAGTCTCATCAAACACAGTTCCATCCAAAAGGGTTCCTCTATATTTTACCCATACTGTGTCGCTGAGCGCAGGATGAATATCGTTTCCTTCTGAGATAATCTTATACTGAAGACCTGAAGCGGCTACATTTACACCCGGTTTCTTCGCATTCTTATTGAGGAATTTCTCTTCTCTTTCCTTATTTGAATACAGTGTGTATTCACGACGATTCATTAAATAATTATTAAACAAATCGTTCATATCATTGGGATCAACGCGGAATTGAGCAGCGAACTCTTTCGGATCGTCTGTCTGCTTGGCCTTAAGAAAGTCCTCGATACCCTTACGAACCTCAGACATATTCAAATCGCCAAAATTATATCCCTTAATGAAAGAGCCGAAATTCACACCTACAAGATAACTTACATCGTTAAGTTCTTTTCTTGAAGGAAGAAAATCCTTTGCCACCTTTTCCTTAGGAACAACCTCAGAGGTAGCCTCATCTGCAGGTGTTGTAGCTTCTTCAGACTTCTTTTCCTGGCAAGCCACAACTAGCACTCCCATAGAAAGTGCCAATAACAATTTACTAATTTTCATATATTTAACATTTAAAGTTCCCAAGCTAGAGCTGAAGCTCCCAATATGGCAGCATCCGACTCTTTAAGTTGTGAGAATAGAAGCTCCACTTTATCTCTCCATAAAGGAAGCACATTCTCGTTCATCGCCTTGAAAGTAGGCTCATAGATAAACTCTTTCGCTCTTGCGAGTCCACCGAAAAGCACAATCGCCTCTGGAGCGGAGAATTCTATGAAGTCTGCCAATTTCTCACCAAGGATACGTCCTGTATAATCGAAAACATGCTTTGCAAGAGCATCACCTTCCTTAGCGGCATCATAAACATCCTTAGAAGTAATCTTGTCCACTGACCGAAGAAGAGATGGTTCATCCGACATCTCAAGCCACTCACGGGCCGTGCGTGCTACTCCAATGGCTGAACAATATGCCTCCAGACACCCCTGTTTTCCACAGCCACACTGACGTCCATTGTGACGTATTGCGCAAGTATGTCCCAATTCTCCGGCAAATCCATCGCTTCCATAAAGCACTTCACCATTAATTACTATACCACTACCGACACCGGTTCCGAGTGTAATCATTATGAAGTGTTTCATTCCCTTAGCCACGCCATAAGTCATTTCACCCACAGCTGCCGCATTAGCATCGTTTGTAAGTGCCACCGGAATTCCTTCAAGAGCACCGGTTAACATATTGGCAAATGGCACTCTCTGCTTAGCCGCCCACACAAGATTCGGGGCAAATGCTATCTCGCCTGTGTAATAATTACCATTCGGAGCGCCTACGCCAATACCTCTTATTTGTCCCTCCTTTCCTGACTTAATAATAAGTTCCTTTATAGCCTTTGCCAATTCATCGACAAATACCTGTGCATCTTCGTGCCTGTCGGTGCGTATTACGCTTTGAATCAAGACATCACCGCGAGCATCCACTATTCCTATTTTAGCAGTCTGACCACCTACGTCTACTCCTACTACATATTGCTTTTCCATAATTTACTTTTTTTAATGATTAATCTACCGGAATATCTCTATTCACATTCTTGCTACCGGTAAGGGCATAGAAAATCAAATATCCCAAGCATACTATCAGCAGTGTGTAACTAGGAAGAGATCCGACCTTATCGGCAATTGCATTCTGAACAAATGGAATTATACCACCACCGCAAACAAGAGCCATAAAAATGCCTGACGCTGCAGCCGTGTACTTTCCAAGTCCCTCTGCTGCCAGATTAAATATAGCGCCCCACATAATGGATGTACAAAGACCACACGCAACGATAAAGAATAGAGCCACTGGAATACCATCAACAACCACAGTTTCAGGAACCATGATTACGCCAAGTAACAAAAGTGCTGCTAAACTTGATGTAATAAGAAGCATATTCCTACTGCTTACCTTTGCTCCTATTGCTCCTCCAATCAAACGGCCTATAAGCATACAGAACCAATATGCTGCCACAAATGAACCGGCGACAGCTGGACCTATCTCTTTAACTCCGGAAAAATACACATTGGCAGTATTAGGAATACCCACCTCAATACCTACATAGAAGAAAATAGCTATAGCGCCAAGAACGAAATGACGGAAAGAAAGAGGGGAATATTGAGATTTTTTAGCAACGCCATTCTCTCTATCTGCTCTCTCCTCAGCAGTTTCCATGTGAGGTTCAGGAATTTCGGTAAATGAAATCACCACAAAGGCAATGGCAAATATAGCCATAGCCAATATCATAACCGGAGCGGCTTTCGCCACTGTGGCATTCTCAATAGAACCACCTACAAGCCAGCCCACAAGCATAGGAGCAAGTGTACCACCTATAGAATTGCATGCACCTCCGAACTGTACTAACTGATTACCCTTATTTCCGCCACCTCCCAGAGTGTTAAGCATAGGGTTAACACAGATATTAAGAAGGCACATTGAAAAACCGGCGACGAATGCACCTGCGATATATACCCCGAAAGACTCTGCATAACCAGATGCGAACTGGATAGCGACACCTAATAATCCGATTACGACTGCAAGCCTCGAAGTGAATTTATATCCTCTTCTCTTTAAAATAATACCTCCTGGAATACCCATACATGCATAAGCTATAAAATTAGCTAGGGTTCCCAACTGTGAAAGTGCTTTACTAGCACCGAACTGATTTGTTACAACCACACCCATGGAACCAGCAAGGTTCGTCACGAATGCAATCATAAAAAAGAGCGCAAACATCACCACAATAGCTGGTGTGTAGTTTTGTTTTTTTACGTTTACTGACATTTCTATATCTTAATGTTATTAAATATCTTAATGCTTACTAAGCGATGTGGCCAATTAATCGAGAGCGGCAAGATTCTGTGGATTGATCAGTTTCTTACCCTCTGGAGTGTATGCATATTCTATGCGCTTAGCAAAATGCTTTTCTACCTTTCCTCGTACCACCTTTCCGGTAGAATTAACTAAGCCATTCTTTTCCGTAAATGGTTCCTCACATACTACGATAGCAGTAGGAAGCCATTTCTCCGGGAACTGGCCTGCACGTGAACCGCCTTTCCTATAACTATCCACATCGGCCTGAATAAGACGAAGCTGCGCCTCTTTGTCACCGGGGGCATCTGCCTTTAAAGCCTCCTTGTTAGGAACGACCAGAACTATCGTGTACGGGCACTGATTATTATGCAATATTACATTATCTATGTATTTAGATACCACAGCCAGATTATCTTCATATCCTTCTGGAGAATATTTTTCACCATCTGATGATATAAGAAGGCTCTTAAATCGACCTGTAACATATAGATAACGTGGATCTTCTTTACAAATGTAGCCACGATCTCCCGTATGAAGCCATCCATCTACTATAGTTTCAGCCGTAGCCTCAGGATTCTTCCAATATCCGGCCATTACATTCTCCCCTTTTATGACGATCTCGCCGGTCTGCCCATTAGGAAGAATACGATTCTCATCATCACGTATTGTGCATTCCATAGGACTCACAATTCTACCGGATGATCCGAATCGTGCGTACCCTGGAGCATTTGAACAAATTATAGGAGTGGCTTCTGACAAGCCATAACCCTGGAAAGTAGGCATCCCGATAGCACAGAAATACCTCTGCAATTCTATGTCTAGAAGAGCACCTCCACCCACGCAGAATTTCATCTTACCACCGAAAGTCTCGCGAATTTTCGAGAAAACAAGTTTATCGAAAAGCTTTACGAATGGCTTTCTCCAAAACTGCCAACCGCCCTGGTTATAATAGTCCTTATAGTAGGCCTTGGCATTCTTAAGAGCTATATTGTACAATTTTTCTGTAGTCTTCCCCTTAGCCTTAACTCCATTTTCGATAGCTTTCTTAAAACTACGGCTTATAGCAGGCACCGTAAGCATCACCTGTGGCTTAACCTCCTTCATGGTAGGTAGGATATTACGCAACTGTGCCTGTGGTGTTTTCCCCGGAACCGTCGCTATGCTTCCACCATAACTCATCATAGTGTAAAGTCCGGCTACATGAGCAAAGCAGTGATCCATAGGTAAGATTATAAGCATAATATCTCCGTGGTCAATATTAATGACAGAAGCACCTTGTGCAACATTGGCCGTATAATTTCTGTGAGTAAGCAAAATACCCTTCGGATCGGCTGTCGTTCCAGAGGTATAGCTTATGTTAGCATAATCATCCGGGCCAACGGAAGCCATACGCTCCTCAAGCGCTCCCGGGTGCTCTTTAATAAACTCCTCACCCATCTTACGAATATCGCTTAGATATATTTCGCCCTCTTTCAAAGGGATATCATCCATAACTATAACTTTCTCTATTTCAGGGCATTTATCTATCACTCTGCGCACCTTTTCGATCTCCATCTCCGATGCGACGATAAAACGAGAATCGGAATGATTAATTCGGAAAGTCAGATCATAGTCTGATTCAAGTTTATAAGAAAGAGGAACATCTACGCCTCCTGCGAAAAGAATTCCGAATTCTGTAATCACCCACATAGGACGGGCCTCAGCTAAAAGTGAAACCTTATCCCCTTTCTTAAGGCCTAATGCCATAAAACCGGCAGCCAGCAGCCTTGCCTCTTCTCGTGTTTTATTAAATGATGTTTCCGTCCAGACTCCGTTAACTTTCTCTCGTAGATAAGTTTCGTCTTTGTACTTATCCACATACTCATTCACGAAATCGATAATGGTAGTTCTTTTAGTCATATTGAAACATTATTAATTGTTTGAAAATAATCCATAAAGTTGAGCATCAATCATATCCGTAACTTTTGAGAAGTCCTCGGGATTGTTCCCAAACTTTATATGATCAGCATCTATGACAAGCAGATTACCATCATAGCTGTTGATCCAATTCTCATATTTTTCATTAAGTCCTGTAAGATAATCTATTCGAATACCTTTCTCATACTCTCTTCCTCTCTTTTGAATCTGAGAAACCAGATTAGGTATGCTGGAGCGCAAATATATAAGCAAATCAGGATTTCCTACCAGGGACATCATAAGATTAAACAAATCGGAATAATTCTCAAAATCCCGCGTGCTCATCAAACCCATATCGTGCAGATTAGGAGCAAAAATACGGGCATCCTCGTATATGGTCCTGTCCTGTATTATGACATCGTCAGTCTTTGAGATGTCCACTACATCCTTAAAACGCTTATTTAGAAAATAGATCTGTAAATTAAATGACCACCTGGCCATGTCCTCATAGAAATCGGCCAAGTACGGATTGTAATCGACAGATTCGAATTTCGGGATCCATCCATAATGTGCGGCCAACATCTTTGTAAGCGTGGTTTTTCCGCTTCCTATATTACCTGCAATCGCGATATGCATAGCGTATTATATTTATATCCTACAAATTTAGTGAATTATTTGAATAATCCGTAAAGAGCGGCATCAATCCTATCCGTGACATAAGAAAAATCCTTCGGATTTTTTTCAAAATTCAACTCATCCCCATCTATAACAATGAGTTTACCCTGATATCTACTAATCCATTCTTCATACAAATCATTCAATCCAGATAAATATTCTATGCTTATAGACTGTTCATAATCCCGACCTCTCTTTTGAATTTGCGAAACCAAGTGCGGTATACTAGAGCGAATATATATAAGCAGATCAGGTTGCTTTACTAAAGACATCATAAGGTTGAACAAATCCATATAAGTGCCATAATCTCTGTCAGAAAGATTTCCCATTTTATGGTTATTCGCAACGAATATTTCCACGCCCTCCATTATAGTTCTATCCTGAATTATGACATCACGACTTTTCGCAATCTCCAGAACATCCTTAAAGCGTTGTGCTAAAAAATACACCTCCAAATTAAAAGACCAGCGTGGGATATCCGAATAATAATCCTCAAGATAAGGATTATATGTTACAGACTCATAACGTGGAGTCCATTTATAATACTCAGCAAGCATTCTCGTAAGCGTGGTCTTACCACAGCCTATATTTCCTGCGACACCTATATGCATTCCGTGAATAGACTTATTTTTACAAATTTACAATAAAGTTTCTTATTTTTGCCGAGCAAATGAGAAACATTAAGAAATTGGAAGATTTCTAAATAGTTCACAACACAGAGTCGAAGTGTCACCGAAAGAACAGGATTCTGTATAATAAATATAGTTTATAATGCTGAATATTAAAGTGTTCGTGTGTAATTCCTACGAGGAGAACACGATGATTGTCAACAAAACAGGCTCTAAAGAAGCCATCATTATAGATCCAGGCTGCACCCCCGGAAAGGAAACGGATAAAATTATCTCCTACATCGAAAGCAACGAACTAACCCCTGTAGCCATATTACTTACCCACGCCCACTCCGACCACACCATCGGGGCCGCAACGCTACAAAATAAGTATAACATTCCTATTTATATGGATCACAGGGAAAGGCCAAGCTTTTCATTTAAAAGCACTGACATCAAAGACGGGCAGATCCTACGATTGGCAGGAATAGAACTGGAAGTGATCAGCACCCCAGGGCATACGCCGGGAGGAGTGTGCTACTTGGATAGAAAAGACAAAATTCTCTTCTCCGGAGACACGCTGTTTGCAGGCACGATTGGCAGAAGCGATCTCGAAGGTGGCGACTATGATAAACTCATCGTTTCCGTTATGGAGAAACTTATGGGCTTAGATTCCGACATAACAGTCCTGCCAGGGCATTATGGAAGCACGACGATAGGAGAAGAAAGAACTTCAAACCCCTTCCTCCAGCCATTCAATGAACCAGAAGAAGAGGTCGACGAAAAGGATATAACTCCTATAACTATTTCCCGCTGACGCAGTTAACAATTACACTCTGATCTCCACAGGCGAATCTGAATTCTCCTGCTTCAAGAACCCAATTCAAATCTTCTCCAACATAAGACAAATCATCTGCGTTAATGCGAAATTCTATGGTTTGGCTTTGACCTGGAGCAAGTTCTATTTTCTTATAATCACGAAGACGGCGTACATCCGGAGTCAAAGACGCATAAAGATCTGAACAGAAAAGTAAAACAGGCTCTTTTCCCGCTACATTTCCTGTATTGCGAACATCTACACTTATGGTGATGACATCGCCTGTACGAAACTCTTGTTTATCGGTGCGCATATTGGAATACTCAAAAGTAGTATAGCTAAGTCCGTGTGCGAAAGGCCATTGGCTTTCTATATTGGCATCATAATTATAAAGTCCACCCATAGTAGCGCGGTTCTCGCAAAGTTTATAATCGTATGTATTAAGCCTATTGACATACTTAGGATAAGTGTATGGTAACTTAGCACTGAAATTCTCCTCTCCACATAGAAGTGCAGAAAGGGCATCTGCGCCATAGTTCCCCGGCAATAAAATATTTACTATAGACATAGCAAGTGGCTCTATCCGATTTATAACTCTAGGTCTTCCTTCATTAAGGATAAGCACTATCGGCTTACCTGTAGAGGCCAATTCCTCCACGAGCTCTAACTGATTAATAGAAAGGGTTAAATCATTTATATTACCCACTGTCTCGCAATAAGAGTTTTCTCCTATGGCAGCCACTATAACATCCGCTCTTTTAGCGGCTTGTACTGCCTTTTTATAGTCCATGCGAACTTCTGCCTGGAAATATCCATTCGGAGCATATTCGAGAACTGGAAGATATTCCACTTTCTTGAATTTATTCTTTAGTGCTTCGTATATAGTATTATACTTTCCGGTAAATTCTTCTTTATCAGCAGCTTCTCCTTGCCAAGAGTAATTCCATCCGCCACCAAGAGTACGCATCGAGTTTGCATTAGGTCCTACCAGCAATATACGGGTATCTTTAGATAGAGGGAGCAAAGAATCTTCATTTTTCAAAAGAACCTCACTTTCCAGAGCAGTTCTATAAGCTGTTTGCTCAAACTCAGGACATGCAAATTTCTCATATTTCGAGCCATTACCGTACGGATTATCAAATAGGCCAAGCCTAAATTTAAGCCTAAGGATACGGCGAACCGCATCGTCCACACGCTCCATTGGCAATTTCTTTTCTTCTACAAGTTCGATAAGATAGTCGCACACTTCCGTACTATAAGGCTCCATAATCATATCCACTCCAGCAGAAATAGACTGACATACAGCATCTTTATATGTAGCTGCAGTGTGATCGCGCTCATAGACGTTTCTAATATCGGCCCAGTCCGTAACTATCATTCCATCCCAGTTCAAGCCTTCTTTAAGCCACCCTGTAAGCAACTCTTTATTGGTATGGAAAGGAACGCCATCATTATTCGATGAATTAACCATAACAGAAAGAGCACCTGCCTCTATACACGCCTTAAAAGGAGCAAAAAACTTTTCCTTTAATTCTCTACGGCTAACCATTGACGGGGTGCGATCTTGTCCGGAAACAGCTGCGCCATATGCCAAATAATGCTTAAGGCAAGCTGCCACATTTTCTGGCCCTATGTGATTAGGATCCAAACCCTGCAAGCCCCTAGTCAATGCTACGCCCATACGGCTCTGTACAAGAGGATCCTCCCCGAAACTTTCCCACATACGCGGCCAACACTGATTTCTGCTTAAATCCAGCGTAGGAGTAAACACCCATGGGACATCACAAAAACGTGTTTCATAAGCAGATATAACACCCATTTCATAGGCCAATTCATTATTAAAAGAAGCTGCTACGCCTATTTCTTGTGGAAAAAGCACTGCCCCCACCGTATACGATGCTCCATGTATTTGGTCCAGCCCATATAAACATGGGATACCCATCTCGTCCATAGAAATATCTTGAATCTGACGAATAAACTCTCTATATGCAGAAGCAGAATCAGCAACATCATCCATTGTATTAAGGATTGAGCCTATTTTATATTTTCTAATAATGCTTTCCCCCTCTTTAGAAACATTATGAGTTCCACTTTGGAGCACGGCCGCTGAGGTAAGTTGTGTCATCTGGCCCACCTTCTCCTCGATCGTCATACGAGAAAGAAGTTTTTCGATCTTCTCTTCGATTTCTTTGTCCGCAGGGATGGCAGGAGTTCGTTTTTCACCTCCACACGAAACTACAGCTAAGAGAAAAGTTAAAATTGGCAAAAAGTTTCTTTTCATATTAATAGTATTAGTTTATAATATTTCTTTCAAATACTTACCCGTTACAGATGCCGGGTTGTTCGCCACGGACTCCGGCGTTCCCACCGCCATAACGCGACCTCCGCCCGAACCTCCAGAAGGCCCCATATCTATCAAATAATCAACCGATTTTAAAACATCTAAGTTATGCTCCACTACTATAACCGTGTTCCCCTGATCTACAAGTTTTTGTAGCACTGATAATAGCACTTTCACATCCTCCGAGTGTAGTCCAGTCGTGGGTTCATCAAGCATATAGAGTGTCTTTCCTGTTGCTTTACGGGAAAGCTCGGAAGAAAGTTTCATTCTCTGACTCTCTCCTCCAGAAAGAGTTACACTTGATTGGCCCAAATGAACATAACCCAGGCCCACATCCACAAGGGCCTTTAGTTTAGGGGCTATCTTAGGATTGGCTTTAAAAAATTCATAAGCCTCACTAATTGGCATTTCCAAAATATCATCTATGTTTTTCCCCTTATATAACACGCTAAGAGTATCTTCTTTATACCGCTTCCCCGCACACGAAGGGCACACGATATTCACGGAAGGCAGAAAATTCATCTCTATCTGCTTAATACCGGCACCTTTACACTCCTCACAGCGTCCACCTTCGACATTGAAAGAAAACCGCCCGGCTTTAAATCCGCGCACCTTGGCATCTGGTGTTTGTTCATAAAGCGCACGAATATCCGACCACACCCCCGTAAAAGTAGCTGGATTTGAACGTGGGCTGCGCCCTATCGGACTTTGATCTATCTCTATCACCTTATCGATATTCTCCACACCTTCTATAGCGGAATAGGCCAATGGTTTCTGCTTTATATGATAAAACTTCCCTTTCAAGATGGGCATCAATGTTTCATTTATTAGGGTGGATTTACCAGAGCCGGACACTCCACTTATACCAATCAGCACACCTAGCGGAAAAGTAACATCTATGTTTTTTAAATTATTTCCGCAAGCCCCACGGAGTGTCATAAAATTCCCGTTCCCCTTTCTTCTCATGGTAGGAGTTTCGACTGAAGTGTGAATATCCTTTACGGGGCCACTATAACATATATAGCCGCCATTTACTCCAGCTCCAGGCCCTACATTAACTATCCAGTCCGCTGAGCGCATTGTTTCTTCGTCGTGTTCTACAACGATTACCGTATTCCCTTCATCGCGCAAACGCTTAAGTGAATTTATCAGTTTCCGATTATCCTTTTGATGTAACCCTATCGAAGGCTCGTCCAGTATATATATTACATTGACAAGCTTTGACCCAATCTGAGTAGCAAGTCGGATTCTCTGGCTTTCGCCTCCCGAGAGCGAGGCTGTAGCCCTATTTAAAGTCAAATAATCAAGGCCTACATCAAGCAAAAACTCTACTCTTTCCAAAAGCTCTTTTAATACCTCTTGAGAGATAGCCTTAGCCTTTCCGGTAAGTTTGGCCGAAAGTCCTTGTAACCAAGGCTTCAATTCGCTGATTTCCAGTGCACCTACCTCCGATATAGTCTTCCCGTCTATTTTAAAGCAATTTGTTTCAGGTTTAAGTCGAGTCCCCTTGCACACAGGGCATACAATCTTATCCTCCACATCGCCTACAACTCCACTCCAAGTTTCCATCTGCGAAAAGCCACCTTCTCCTACTCTGAAATATTCATCCGAGCCATAAACCAATAAAGACACCACCTCATCAGGAAGCGTTGAAATAGGATCATAGAGAGAAAAACCATATTTTCTGGCAATAGAGTGCACTATTTCGAATTTTTTATTGGCCCGTATTTTCCCAAGAGGAACTATCCCTCCATCGGCAACGCTTATTTCCCTATCAGGTATTATCTTCTCTATTTCAATATCTTGAATAACACCAAGCCCTTTGCAATGAGGACAATATCCTTCCGGAGAATTAAAAGAAAATGTATGAGGCGCTGGTTCCTGAAGTGATACTCCACTTACAGGGTCTATGAAATGCTTTGAATAATAATACACCTTTTCCGTTTCCATTTCCCAAATGGATACACTGCCTTTTCCCATCTCTAGAGCAAGCTGGACGGAATTTCTTACCCTGTTTAAATCCCCCTCTGCAGGCTTTAGCTTATCTACCACGAGTTCGATAAAATGGGCTTTATACCTGTCCAATGCATCAATATCGGCTAAATCGCGAATCTGGCCATCTACCCTTACCTGACTATATCCTTTTCTTGCAAGGCTTTCAAAAAGATCCCTGTAATGACCTTTTCTTCCTCTTACAAGAGGAGCGAGCAAGATACATTTTTTCCCTGCGAAATTAGAAATAATAAGATCAACTATTTGAGAGTCAGTATATCTTACCATTTCTTCACCGGTAACTGGAGAATACGCAGTTGAAGCCTTGGCATATAAGAGACGCAAAAAATCCGAAATTTCTGTTATTGTACCCACCGTTGACCGCGGGTTTGAACCTGTCGTCTTCTGTTCAATGGCTATTATCGGACTTAGGCCCTCAATACTCTCCACATCTGGTTTTTCGAGAACGCCAATAAACTGCTTAGCGTAAGGAGATAAGGTATTAAGGTACCTTCGCTGCCCTTCAGCATATATAGTGTCAAAAGCCAGGGATGACTTTCCCGACCCACTTAATCCCGTTATTACAGTCAATTTTCCACGAGGAATATCGACATCCACATTTTTCAGATTATGCGCCCTCGCCCCTCTGATTTTTATATAGTCTTTCTTTTCAATCATAAAACTAGTAAACGAGAGCGGGACTCCACTCCGCTCCCGTTTACAAAATTAAACAAAACTACTTGTAAATCGGATTTTACTCCATTTTTTGTTATTCCTAACAATAACATTATACTCTATGAAAGAGCCATAGTTTTTAGGTTAAATCGTTATTGCAAATTTATATATTATAAAATTCCATTGCTCACACTTCGAAAAAGCATATAGTAAAAAAGTAGATATTTTTCATAAAAAACATCTACTAATCAAGCGATTAACTATTTAAAAAAGTGGATTATTTATAGATTTTTGGGTTGTTTAACTGCTCTTCAAAAGGTACTTTTTGATTAATTGCCGCTGTTCTTATCTGCGTTCTATAGTTGTAAATGGTGTTAACCGAGTATCTCAAAAGAGAAGCTATGTGACTAGACTTATCCACACCTAACCTAATCAAAGCAAAAATTCTCAATTCCGTATTCAATAATTCACCCTTCTTCAAGGTGACCCTTGCCTCCGGGACTAGTAAAGAATTGAATTCCTCTAAAAAATTAGGATATAACTGGACAAATGCTGAGTCAAAAGAATTATAGAAATTCTTGAATTCAGCATCCATCTGTGAACGAGTTAAAAAAGGTTTAAGTTTATCAAGCGATGACGAGCTCATCGAAAGGAACAATCCGAGGAAAGCCTCCTTCGCATCACTGGCCTCGTTCAATGCCCTTATAGCTTTTTTCAATCTTTTGTTTGAATAATTGAACATTATTACGAATATGCCTAAAGCTAACATTAGACACACTCCTATGGCTAAAATAATTGAAAGAGTATGCTCTGTTTTATCCCTCTGCGACGAATAGGCATCTTCAATGTAAGGCAATGTACTTACTATTTGCTTAAGCCTTAAACTTGAATTATAAAAGAGAGCATCATCCAAAGCAATTTGCGTATATTTAAAAGCTCTCTCTATTTCCATATTTTGGGAAATAAGATTCATCGCTATACTATGCAGCGATGCATTGTCTTTCACCGCACAACTTACGTCGGCCTCTGCTGACTGACAATACCAATGCAATTCTGCACGTAGATTTCCCAACCGGCCGTATGCCATTCCAATATAAAACGCTATCTTGGCATATTCGTGAGAATTCGATGGATATAGAACGATTAATTTATGCCCAAGTTCTAAGGTCGCCTTATAGTCTTCCTCTCCCATATAACGAAGTAGACACATATAATCCCTATCAAAAGAACCTTCTGGGGCTATTTCAATATATCGACTTCTATAATATTGAGCCAATGAGGATTTGCCTACAGATTTGGAAAGAAAATCATAACAGTATCGCTGACGAAAATCGCACCATAACAAGTTGCTAGTCTGGGAGAAAGAAAGCGTATCAACTCCAATAATCATTCTCTCGGCATCTTTATAGAACCCACCAACACAGTAAAGCATAGCTTTCCTGAGTTTAGTCTGGGTCAAATAATCCTTGTCTCTAAGTCTATTTGCAATAGTTTCCTGCTCATTTAAAGCAGAAAGCGCCTTATCAAACTGATATGGAAGATACTCCTCAAATAAAGTTGTATAAAGTCCGTATTTTTTAAAATCGTCAATATTACATTCCGCATCCAGTTCCAATTCTATGCGTTGAATACGGTTATTCAGTATCACTTCAAAGTTACTGCTATTAGAAAGCACCTTGTCTAGCGTACTTAAATCGTCTTTCACATCGAACGCGAATAAATAGTGACTAGATATCATCATTAACGATATCCATAAAATCACAATATGCCGAACACCTCTCATTCTAATATAAACCTTTTGGCAGTTTTAAATATAATGTTTGCTCTTGGGGGTTAGCACTCTCTATAAAATCCTCGTGAAGTGGCACCATAACTTCGCCTTCAAAGCCCTTGACATAAAGGCACATATTCCCAGGTATAGGTTCTACACCGCTTACTTCGCCCAAAAAGCTACCTGAATCATATACTTTCCATCCGATGTAATCGAATGATTCTTCAAGGTCTTCTATGTCTTCGGCATCTATCATTATATCTCGTCCCACCATTTCCTGGGCATCGGACAGGGAACAAACATCATTTAACTTTATGATATATTTTCCAATTCCCCGTGGAGAAGAGTCCTCGATAAAAAAAGGGACCGGCAATCCATCGAAATCGATGAACACCGGACCCGTAATTTCTAGGAGATCAAAGTCCGGCGAGCTTACAAGCACCGCCCCTTCAACTCCATTAGATTTTAAAATTCTCGCGACCTTAAGCATTAAGCCTCAGATGGAGTTTCCTCTGATGCTTCAGTAGCTTCAGTCTCTTTAGCAGCAGCGGCAGCCGCAAGTTCAGCGGCACGCTTAGCAATAGCCTCAGCTCTTGCTGCATTAACTTTTATCTCCTCTGCAAGAGCAGCATTTGCCTTTGCTGCTGCATCGACACGAAGACCATTAACTTTAGCAGCGATCTTAGCGTCACGCTGTAACTTCCAATCAGCAAATTTCTTATCGGCAGCTTCCTGTGTAAGAGCGCCTTTTGCTATACCACCATCGAGGTGATGACGAAGAAGTACACCTTCGTAAGAAAGAATCCTACGGCAAACCAATGAAGGCTGCGCGCCGACTTTTATCCAAGCAAGTGCTCTATTAAAATCAAGATTAATAGTAGCCGGATTAGTGTTAGGATTGTATGAGCCGATCTGCTCAATGTAACGACCATCACGTGGAGCACGTGTGTCTGCCACTACAATGTGGAAGAATGCGAAATTCTTCTTACCGTGGCGCTGTAAACGAATTTTAACAGCCATTGTGAATCTGTTTAATTAATTAATACTTTAAAAAATCGCTCTACCCGAGAGCGGACGCAAATATAATAATATTTTTCTTACCTACAAGGTGATATCACCATAAACTTTATCGACATAAGCTTGTGGCAAATCGGCTACTACAGGAGATAAAAAGGAAATTATTTGCAGGCGTCGTGCCTGACTAAGCGAAATCCCCCTTGAACGCATGTAGAACTGCTCTTCTTCATCAAGAGATCCTACTGTGGCACCATGAGAGCAAATAACATCATCGGCATATATTTCGAGTTGTGGCTGGCTTTGAACCAAAGCTCCTTCTGAAAGCAAAAGGCTATGATTCTCTTGAAGAGCCTCCGTTTTCTCCGCCCCAGAGGCTACATAAACAAGCCCCTCAAAATTCACTTTAGCCTTATCAAGTGCTATTCCTTTAAATAATTGATGCGAAACGCAGTTACCACATAAATGCTTCACAGTAATGCGAATATCCACATCCTGATCCCCTCTGCACACATATATCCCTTTCACATCTAAACTTGCCCCCTCGCCGATAAGTTCATAGGTAACATCCATACAGCCATTGACACCGCCAGGCACCATAAAGATATCGCTTCTTTCTCGTCCGGAATCCAGAACTATCGAAGATGGAATTTCGGAGGATCCTAAAATGTAAATGTTCTTATCCATTGATATTCTCAAATCCATTTTCCTCTATTTGTGCTACGAGTTCACGACCGGCCGTTTTAACTATTCTTCCATTCTTTAGCACGTGCACCACATCTGGAACTATATACTCCAATAACTTATGATAGTGCGTGATAATAATCGAAGAATTTTGTGGACTGCGAAGCGTATTTACTCCATCTGCCACTATTCTTAAAGCATCTACATCAAGCCCGCTATCAGTTTCATCCAATATTGATAGCACCGGATCGAGCATAGCCATCTGGAAAATCTCACAACGCTTTTTTTCTCCTCCGGAGAAGCCCACATTTACATCCCTTTTTGCCAAATCACTTCGCATCTGGACTAGAGACATCTTATCCTTCAGTAATTTAAGAAATTCTGATGGGCTCAACTCCGGGAGCCCCAAAGCCTGACGTTTAGAAGACAAAGCTGCTTTCATAAAATTAACTAGGCTCACACCCGGAATTTCTATCGGATATTGGAAACTTAAGAAAATGCCGGCCCATGCACGCTGCTCCGGGCTCATCTTCAAAAGATCTTCTCCATTATACATTATCGTTCCTTCTGTCACTTCATAATGAGGCTTACCTGTAAGTACAGCTCCTAATGTGGACTTACCGGCACCATTAGGCCCCATAATGGCATGTACTTCACCTCGCCTTATCGTAAGATCGACTCCGTGAAGAATCTCTTTTCCATCTATGCCTGCCTTAAGACCATGTATTTCTAAAAGTATATCTCCCATAAATTATTCTCCTTTTTTATAAGTCTTTATCCAACTGCTCAAAGACCACACTCCATTTATAAGATATAATCCACACACTATAGGCATAAAGATATGACCCACCTTAATGTGCAAAATTATCTGAGTTACATTAACAACTAACCACGCCACCCAGCAATCCCACTTCTTCAGTGCAGAAAGCAACTGCGCTAACAAAATCAAAGAAGTAACGCAAGCATCCAGATACGGAACAGGATCACCTAATTTAGTCCTTTCCAATAACCACCCCCACGCCCAAGCCAAAACAAATACCGATACCACTACCAGTATTCTTTGTGGCCAGGTAAGCGCTGTTACTTTAAGATCATTATGATTTTTTTTAGACTCCTCGTTCTTAGCAGGATGCGTCCAGCGCCAATGCCCTAAAATATTGATGCACAATGAAACAGGCTGCAGAAACAGACTGGCGTACAAGTGTTTATTCCAAAACAACAGAGCTAAAGCAAAAGTATATAAATACCCTACCCAGAAATTATACTTACTGTTTCTTCCTGCAAGAAAGACACAAGTCAAGCCCAAAACAGATGATATTATATCCAAATAGTTCATCTCAGTACTACCCTATAGTTCCCTCTAAAGAAATCGAAAGTAACTTCTGTGCTTCCACGGCAAACTCCATAGGAAGCCTTTGAAGCACTTCTTTAGCATATCCATTAACTATCAACCCGACTGCCTCCTCCTGTCCAATTCCGCGCTGCGCGCAGTAGTATAATTTATCCTCACTTATTTTCGATGTAGTGGCCTCGTGCTCTACTATTGCAGTAGGGTTCATACTTTTGATTACAGGGAAAGTATGCGCCCCGCAATTGGCCCCGATAAGAAGGGAATCACACTGCGAATAATTACGCGCTCCTTCAGCGCCACGCCCCATCTGCACTAAACCACGGTACGAATTCTCGCTATGCCCTGCACTTATACCTTTAGACACTATCCTACTTTTAGTGTTCTTCCCCAGGTGAATCATCTTAGTACCAGTATCAGCCATCTGGTAATTATTGGTAAGTGCCACACTATAAAATTCCGATGAACTATCATCGCCTTTAAGAATCGTGGAAGGGTACTTCCAAGTTATAGCAGAACCGGTTTCCACCTGTGTCCAGCTTAGATGCGATCCTTTTCCTTTGCAAATGCCTCTTTTCGTAACTAAATTTAAAATGCCACCGCGCCCTTGAGCATCTCCCGGGTACCAATTCTGTACTGTGCTATACTTTACATCAGCGCCAGCCTCGACAATTATCTCCACAACGGCTGCATGAAGCTGATTTTCATCTCTTTGCGGAGCCGTACAACCCTCCATATAACTCAATGTCGAGCCCTCATCCGCAACGATAAGGGTACGTTCGAATTGGCCCGTACCACTGGCATTAATTCTAAAATAGCTCGAAAGGTCCATAGGGCACTTCACCCCTTTAGGAATGTAGCAAAACGATCCGTCTGAAAACACAGCACTATTGAGCGCCGCATAGAAATTATCCCCAACTGGCACCACGCTCGCCAAATATTTGCGAACCAATTCCGGATAGTCGCGTACTGCCTCAGAAAAAGAACAGAAAATTATGCCCTTCTCTGCCAATGTCTTCCTAAAAGTAGTAGCCACACTGACAGAATCGAAAACAGCATCCACTGCCACATTAGAATATGCCTTTCCTGCGAGAAAATCCCTTTCCTTAAGCGGAATGCCAAGTTTATCAAATGTTTTTTCAAGTTCAGGATCTATCTCACGAGAATCTTTCTTTTTAGGTGCAGCGTAATAGACAATATCCTGAAAATCTATTTTCGGCAACTTTACATGCCCCCACGTGGGTGGCGTCATCTTCTGCCAGCGTCTATATGCATCCAAGCGGAAAGAAAGGAGCCAATCCGGCTCCCCTTTCCGCTCGGAAATCATACGGATAATGTCTTCGGAAAGGCCTTTCGGCACATATTCCTGCTCTATATCCGTAACAAAACCTTCTTTATATTCTTTAGAAGTTAATTCTTTTAACTCTTCATTCATTTACGCGCAAATATACGCAAATTTACTGAACATAGGCACTTCCGTCTTCTATGGCAGCATCGAAACCCTTCTTAATGCTGGACCAATATCCATTGTTTTCAATATGGCAAAGTTCGAATACCATAACTCCATCTGTATTTTTCAAGCACCAATGTGCAGCTTCACCAGGGTCGAAATTAATCCCCGAGACCGAATACGAACCATACATCTGACAATCGCCTTTAATATAATTCTTTCCATTATTTAACTGACCAGCCACTGAACTACTATCATACTCGGGAAATAACTTACTCATATAAGCGCCATTTTGAAAAACATCAAGATATTTGGCAAATCCTGTCTTGTAATAATCGGCAGTAGCCCACCAATAAGAACCGGTAATATTCTTCTTATCGGAAATCCAATTCTGCCCTGTACTCCATAGCGGCCACCAGGATGCTGCCCAGTATTCGAACTTTACATCTGGTTTGATGGCTTTAATCCTTTGGCCAATTTCCTCCACATAAGAAGTGATTACACTTGTGCGCCACTCTATGAATTCTTTATAGTGCTCACCAAAATACTCCTTTCCTTCACCATCTATCCTAAAAATGTCATCTGGCCAATTAGATATTATCACTCCCATATCTTTTTGGAAGGCCTGATGTGTCGTTTCCGAAAAATCGGAATGATAGTTCTGATAACGACAATAATCCAGGGTAAAAGAGTCTATATCGTACTTAGAGACAATTTCTTCGACCACTTCCATAACAAACTGCCTTACAAAAGGATCTGCAGGATTAAGGAAAGGGAAAATACCATCTGTAGAATTATCCCTTATATCCGTTACCCCAGCTGACGACAAGATTTCCTGGCAATACCTTCCCTCAAAATCCGAATCCTTATACTTTGCCGTTTCCCCAAGTCCATAAGTGGGAAAAACCGTCATCGCAGCACCTATCTTTATGTCATTGGCACGGCACTGATCTATAAAATACTGCAGATAATCGTAATTACGTGTAATTCCATTGTATTCCGTGCGCATAGGAAGAATCTGCGATTCGTAAAGAACCCCGCCCTCCATGAGTTTAACTTCCAGAATTATCTCATTAAAGCCGTAATTCTTAATTTTTTTAACCCAAGTCTTAATGTCCCCCTTTGTACGAAGCCGAGACCAATTCACCGTAGCACTTACCCATAAAGACCTGTCCTTTTCGACTTTAGGAGTAGGCTCTGGATCCGGATCTGGTTTCGGGTCCACTGGAGTTACAGGTACATCTGGTTCAACCACAGGAGCCTTAGTCTTGTCACAAGAAGAAAAAAGCACACAAGCGGACAATAGAATAATTAAAAATCGCTTCATTTGCATTCACTTTTATAGCGGTCTATCCCACTTTTAATCTTATCCCAAAGATTATTGCTAACTATCTGGCAAAGGTCAAATACCATAAGTCCTTGCGTGTCACGAAGACACAGATAGCAAGCATCGTCGAACTGATCGAGGTGATTTATAGCATAGATAGAACCCTCTACTTTACAAGCATCACATACATCACGATTCGTGCGCATTAGGCCATACTCAATCGATTCGTTATCTTCCAGATTCCACACTCTTTCAAGATATGTTCCGGTGATGAACACATCGAGCTGGTCTGCAAATGCTGCCTTATAGTAGTTTTCATCTGCCCAACTTTGACCCTCATACCATTTGATATCAGGAGAGCCCCAATTCTGCCCATTACGATAAATAGCGTGAAGCCATGACGCAGCCCAATACTCGAGTTTACAATCTGGACGCACCTCGTTACGAAGAAGTTTTACCTGCTCGATAAAATCACGAATAACTATGCCACGCCAAGTCCACCATTGTTTATAGTATTTGCCAGGAATTTCCTCTCCATTTGGCCCATAAGTAAAAATCTCCTCTGGAAATGCTTCCAAAGTATGTCCCAAATACTTTTCGAAAGCCACACGGGAACTATCTGAAAAGTCAGTGCGACCTCCAGGGTAACGACAATAATCCAGACAAAGCGCATCTACATCGTATTTAGAAAGCACTTCACGAAGTGTACGCAGCCCATAATCCTGACTAAACTTAAGACAAGGATTTAGATTTACGCCTATCTCGCTCAAGTCATCCTCGAGTTTTATCATTCCATCAGGAGTGTACTCTACACATGTGTACTGACGAAGTTCAGGACGCTTATACACCGCACCGAACTGCTTGCATGCTATTCCTACAGAAAAAGGTGCAACAGAAGTCATCACTTTAAGTCCGCGCTTATGAGCCTGCTCTATAAAGTAACCCAGATAATCCCACCCTCTATTTTCAAGAATAAATCCATTATCTTCAATGAATTGAGGAAGAAAATCACTATCATAAAGCACCTGCCCATCAGCCCCCTTGACATCCACACACACTTGATTAAATCCAGTGGCTTTAATTTTATCCAAGTACCAATCCACAGAATCCTTTGTGGCAAACCTCTGAAAATTAGCATCGGAGCATATCCATGCTGTAATAGTCTTCCCTTTAGAAGAATTTTCTCTGCCGCAGCCGGCAAAAACCATGACCGCGACAGAGAAAATAACTATTATAGAAGCAAGACGATTAAATAAATTCGCGTGAAATTTCATATCTTGCTATTACCAAATTTCCTCCTAAAAGAAGTACCTGTCCCTTGTCATTGGCAGCATCATATACATAAGCAGCTGAAGGTACTTGCGCTGCTGCGGCAAAGTACTGAGTCTGTAGCAAGTAATGATTCTCCTCATCTGATGGATCGTTAGTCTGGATAGTGATGTAAACCTCAGGCCATCCAGTTGTGGCTGCAATAACATAAGGAGTACCATTGAATGAGAATGCCTTAATATTACCACATGAGTAATTTCCATATTGAGCATTTCCTTCTGGAATTCCATTAGCTTGAACACCAGGGACAGTTGTCATGGTGGTTCCTGTTAAAGCTACATCTTCTCCAGTATTTTCCGTTCCCTGACGAGTATAGACGTGGTATCCCTTATTATCTCCCATAGAATCACCAATAAAGAAAGTACCATTCACATTCCCAGATGCAGGAGAAATGGTAGCACCCCAGTTTCCATCATCACCCACATAATCTGTAGCAAAGTGATGCCATGTTGAAGTAGAGAAATCGCCATTGTGGAATTCCCATACATGGTGACTCTGTGTAGCATTACGTCCACCGAAAATAGCACAAAGAAGGAAATCGCCATTTACATCGCCACCACAATTCATATATCCAAAACTATTACCTCTATTCGCCGGCTCATTATTAGCATTAGTATAAACTAAAGTAGGGGCTTTATCATAACCATCTTTCCAGCAATAAACATAGCCATAATTGATATCGTCATTCACCGTAGTAGGATTACCATCTTTATCGAATCCGAAAGACGCCACAACTACGCCATTAACATCATTATTCATATTTAGTATCTTAGCTCCTTCTGGAACACCCTCCATGCTTAGATCACCTACTTTGCTAGCATTGAAATCGTACACTTCTCCATTTATAGTAGCGATTTTATCTGTTCCACAGAAAGCAACAGATGCGCCGGCAACAGAAACTGCATTAATACCAAATTTACCAGGAACATTCTCATCTACTTTTTCACAAGAAAGAATAGCTTTTGCAAGTGTAATTTCCACTTTCCATGTAGCAGTGTGTTCTCCGTCTTCTGCAGTAATAGTAAATTCTGGAACTTCGGTAGTAAGATCATATACCTTTCCTTCTTCGAGATTAGTTGTTGCTTTTGGTGAAACCTCCACCTTTAATGTCGCATTCTTCAGCCCCTCGAATTGTTCTCCTAGGTAACTAATTTCCGCAACCTTTTCGTTTGAATAAAGCCCAGCTTCTAATTCACCATCTGAAGTAACAGCAACCAACTTTATAAGTTTACATTCTGTTGACTTCTCCTCTGGCTGAGGATCTGGTTTAACAGGATCGGTCTTCTCCGGATTACAAGAAAAAACGCATATGGCAGACATAGCCATAAATGCCAATAATTTGTTAGTTTTCATTTTATTAACTGATTTAGTTTCTACTTTTATAAGCTTTTAACGTGTATATCTTTTTTTCTCCCGTTAGCGGAGTATATATAGTAATATCCTCGGTTTTATCATCAAGATCATGTATTCCACCTAGCGAAGGAGTTACATAAACATCATAATCCAAATTAACCTTAATTTTCAATCTCGTAAGATCATAATACTTTGCATCCCCATTCTTAGGAATTACAAACTCCACCAAATACTTCCCATCTGCATCTGGAGTATCACTTACATTCCCTATTATCTGAGTAGATTTAGGAGACTCGGCAGGAGAACAATATGCTGCCACAATAGAACAATTAACTGGATACTTTTCCATATCATATGCAGGGTCAATATCGGCCTTAGCACATGAGAAGAGCATAATCACTCCCATTATAATTATTAACAATATTCTTTTCATTTCTACCACCCTGGATTATTTTCACCAAATTCTTTGTTATTAGTCTCTTCCGCTATAGGAACAGCAAAAAGATAATATCTTTCAGGGAAAACACGAGTTCCCTCCGCTTCGTTATCCACATCTATTGTGGTATAAGAGAACGTGCCATCTGCATTTTTCGTCACATTAACACCATGAACGACTTGGCCATTAATTACAGATTCAGCAAGTCTCCATCTACGAAGATCCCAATATCTAAATCCTTCACCAGCGAGTTCTACTATACGCTCATGCCTTAAATAGCCCATAAATTCTTCGAGAGATGATGCGCTAGCACGTCCTGGAAGCCCCACACGAGAACGAACTTTATTAAGTTCTATAGTTGCATTCTTCAAATCTCCTGATTGAGCAAGTGCTTCCGCTTTGTTTAAAAGCACCTCAGCATAGCGAAGGAAAATACCAAAATGACTACTTCCATTCTTTTCCCAACCAGTTTGATTTTCAGTAAGGAATTTTTTGAAGAAATACCCTGTGGTTGTAGATTGAACAGCACTAGTACGCTTAAAATTTAACCTAGCATCTGTTCCCCCTGAATATGTTTGAATACGACGTCCTTCCCACAAAGCATTATTATAAAGCACCGTAGCATAGAAACGCTGTTCTCTTCCCGTATACGGATCACTTCCGTTTACAGACCAATCGAACTTGCTACCATCTGCCATCTCATATTCATCTACCATCTCAGATGTTGGGCCAAATGCGCTATATAAAGTAGCATTTCCATGATGTGGTCCATCACCTATAGGGCGGAAGAATTGGTCGTGACGATGTGTAAGGTTGCTTTGACCAGAACTACTAAAAGTGACAGTTATAAGATTTTCTGAATTATTCTGCTCTGAAAAAACTGTAGCATAATTTGAAATCAAAGCACCACCAAATCTTTCACATGAATCAGCAGCAGTTACAGCCAATTCCCAATCTTTTGCCCACAATGCAGCACGACTAAGATAACCATACGCTCCAGCTTTAGTGATTCTACCTTTCTGCTCATCTTCCCATGTCTTAGGAAGAGTCTCAGCCGCGAACTTTAAGTCCGATAACACAAAATCCCAACTCTCTTTTTCAGAAGAACGCTTTTTATTATTTGCATCATTAGGATTTCCCTCCTCTGCGTAACCCTGATCAAGCCCGCCTTCTTCTGTCCGTAGAACGACCCCACCATAAAGCCTAATCAGCTGAAAATAGTTCATTGCTCTAAAGAAACGAACCTCGGCCTCTCTAACTTTAAGCCAATCTTCACCAAAGTCCTCATAATGTTTGGGAGATTCGACTAAAAATTCATTACATCTCTTTATCCTTGTATAATTCGTAGTCCAGCATTCAAATGGACCAGCTCCAGACTCCTTTGAGAACATAGCCGCTTGAAGCAAAACCTGATTAAAAGAATGATTATATTGATTCCATGAGCTACTCTTTACCAGATCAGAATAGGCATCTGTAAAATTAGCTGGATCAGAGATTTCCGTAGCATACTTCAAATATGCATAAAAGTTATATACATTGTACTCAAGTGACTTCTGACTGCCCCACACTACACTATCAATAAACTTGTCTTCTGGGGTTTTATCCAAAAATCCTTCGCAACTTGAGATCACCATGCCAAGGCCCAAAAGAACGACGATATGTTTAACTATTTTTTTCATCTTCTGCAATCACGATTAGAATGTTAGATTCATACCTATAGAAAAAGTCTTCTGCTGTGGATAATAACCATTTGAAATACCAGGATTCTCCGGATCAAGATATTTGAATGCACTGAAAGTCAAAAGATTAGTTCCAGCTAAATATACAGTAACTCTTTGAAGAAAACCTAACTTTTTAAGAGTTTCCATAGGAATTGTATAAGAAAGTTGCATGTTCTTAAGTCGAAGGTACGACCCATCGACAATCCAAAAATCGGAAGCCCAAGCATTACTTGCGTTTGTTGTTGAAGAAAGACGAGGATACTTTCCGCTTGTATTATCTGGTCTCCACGCATCTTGAACAAGATACAAAACAGAATTGCCACCACCATAAAAGGCTCTTGTAAACATGGTATTATCTGTAGTATTATTGTAAGCACCAGAAAGCATATAGTTGCATAAAGTTGCTCCCTGAAGGAGGGCCGACAAAGTAAACCCTTTATAACTTATCTCTGTATTTAAAGAAAATGTCATTTCTGGAATTTGACTTCGTCCTATCTTTACATAATCAGCACCTGAGGTAATCTGTCCATCCCCATTCACATCCTGATACTTGATAGAACCTGCTTCATTTTTTCCAGTAGGAGCTACTGGCCAATCAGCGGCCTCCTCATCGCTTTGAAAAAGCCCAAGAGAATGAAATCCATAAAAAGAATTAAGTGGTTGGCCTAACTGTGCCCGATAAGTAGGATGATTGTCTGAAAGTCTTTTTGAAAGAAGCTTATTCCTAGACCAAGACATAATACCCGTAATATTATAACTTAAGCCATTAGAGAACCAATTGTCATGTCGTATGGTAAGTTCAAAGCCTCTATTATCCATACTCCCTGAATTCATCCATGTAGGATAATTTCCACCTAACGAAGGAGAATACGTACCAGTGGCATCATATTCGAGAATACGTGATGTATATTTATAGAAGACATCAGCATCGACAGAGAGCTTACTATCAAAGAATTTCGACTCTACTCCGACATTGTAAACATTCGTTCTGGACCATGTAAGATCACTATGCACATATCCTGTAGAATAAAATGATGCTTGCGGCTGACCACCTATTATAAAAGTATTAGATGCTATACCATATGTTCTATAATACAGGTCTTTTGAAGTGTCATCAGAACCAAGAACACCGTATGAAGCCTTTAACTTCAAGAAATCAACAGTTTCTGCTAGCGAAGCGAAGAAATCTTCCTTACTCATAATCCATCCAGCAGCCACAGAAGGGAAAAATCCCCATCTATGACCCGGCGCAAACTTAGATGAACCATCTGCACGCGCGGTAACCCCAAAAAGATATTTTTCACTAAAAGAATAATCTATCCTTGTAGCAAAAGATTCCAACGAAGTGCTCCAAGCATGAGAGCCCGTCGGCTGTGAATTACCTTCTGATACACCCAAACTTATATCAACTGGGAATTCAGTAAAATACCCTTTTTTATAACTAGTCATCGTGTCAGAATAACCAGTAGATTGCTCATAGAAAAGAACAGCTGATATACTGTGTTTTCCAAAAGTCCTGTTATACTCTATTTGCGGACGAAGCAGATAATTGTATCCGTATGACGCACTCTTATTGTAATTATTTTCTGGTATTCCTTGAGATATCTGAGTATCGATAGTTTTTGTTTCCACAGTAAAACGATAAACTTCATGCGAATGCATAAAATTCATATTCTGCGTAAACCCGAAGTCATACCCGAAGAAAATATGTGCTTTCAGCCCCCTTAACGCATCTGTTTTTCCGAAATCGTACTCTAATTTAGCCTGCGTGTTGAGATTATACCTGCGTGTCGTTTGATATCCAGAATCTGTAAGAGAAGAAAGCGGAGAACGATAGTATGTTCCGTGATTAAAAGTCAATGGTTTTCCCTTATATTCCGTAGCAAGTATAGGCAACGCATAATATGCAGCCGTAATAGGACTAAACTCAGCCACTGGAGAAATGTTGTAACCAGGCAAATTTTGCTCTGATGTGTTACCTGCTATATTAAGTGTAAGACTTAAGCCATCTGCCAACTTTGCTTCTATGTTAGAACGAATGTTAAATCTATTATAATCAGTATTTTTTAATATACCCTCTTGATCGAAAAAGCCTAGTGATGTATAATGTTTAAGTCTATCCGTTCCTCCGGTAGCAGAGAGATTATGCTGTTGCTGAAATCCAAAATTATTATAAATAACCTTCTGCCAATCTGTTTCCGCATATATTCCCTGTTCCTTCATCCAACTGATCGTATCCTCTGTCCAGTATGGATCATATCCATCCAGCGTACGCGCAAGATTGTGATAATAAATATACTGCTCTGCATTACAAAATTCTGGCATAGCTGTATTATTTGTGAATGTAGCGGAGCCATCATACGAAATCTTGGTTGCTCCTTCTCCTCCACTTTTTGTAGTTACGAGAATAACTCCGTTAGCTCCACGCACTCCATAGATTGCTGCCGTCGCTGCATCCTTTAATACTGTTACAGAGGCGACATCATTTGGATTTACATAATTAATTTGTCCTTCTACACCATCGATTATAACAAGTGGAGTGGAATCGTTGAATGTTGAAAGACCTCGTACCAAAAGTGTAGCACCATCAGCACCTGGGGTTCCGGTATTTTGAATGGTCGTCATACCAGCAAGTCTTCCAGCTAGTAGTCCAGAGACATTCGTTGCAGGAGCTTTCATAAGGTCTTTACTAGTCACCTGTGAAACTGAACCTATCAACATCTCTTTTTTCTGTTGACCATATCCGATCACTACAGCATCCTCCAAGAAAGTAGAGTCGAGTTCAAGAACCACATCGATTCTCGAGCCACTCCCCACCTTTACTTCCTTATCTTTATACCCCACCATACTGAATACAAGTACAGCATCAGAGCCTATAATCTCAATGGAATAAACTCCATCCATATCGGTCATTACAGCTCCACTTTCTTGCCCTTTTTGGAACACATACACTCCTGGTTCGACACCTTCTGGTCCACTGACCACCCCTGTTATGGTACGTGATTGTGCAAAAGATTGAGTGCCAATACCAAAGCACATTAAGATTGTAAGAAATTGAATTACAATTTTACGCATTATTAAAATTTATTTGGCTTATGGACGCCAAAATTAGTAAAAGTTTCGATAATTATACGCATATTTGCTATATATAATTAAAGAATTTTAAGAATATGCGAAAATTTTATTTGATAATCACTGCATTAACTATTAATTTATTTTTCTTCGCCTGCACACCTAAAAACTCAGCTCCTCAAACACCGGATGTACCTGATGTTCCACAAGAGGATTGGACTTGGGAGAATGGTTATCCTAAAGGTGTTATAGTGGAAGAATTTGAAGAGACTTTCTCCGACGGAAAGAAATGCCTCGGGTTCGTAGCTACAATTGACTTCAAGGCCAATCCAAACCTCACTTTCAATTGTATGCTTTCACAAAAAAAGAAAAAGCCAAGTGATTTTTTCGCAGATTTTTCAGATAAGACCACAACAGCATGCCTTGCAGTAAATGCAGGCTATTTCGCGGGATACACTTCAGTAAGCATGTGCATCCATCAAGGAAAAGTTAGGCAAAGAGCTTGGCCAAGTTTTAATTGGCCTAACGACGAGAATCCACAGACAGTGATATATCCCATACGATCTGCGATTGGCCAAAATAAAGACGGCAGTTTCGAAATCCATTGGACATACTGCACTAAGCCATCCATGGCAGAGCACACTGCCTTTCCATCAGCACTTGACAATAACGAAAAGACGCAGACTTTCATGAGTGAACCACCAAGCGCGGACTATTGCCCAGGTACATTTACTTGGGAGCCATACGAAGCAGTAGGAGGAGGCCCTCGATTAGTTCAAGGTGGCAAGGACGTGGCAGTAGAAAATTATTGGGCAGAGTGCCTCGATGCTGGCGGAACCTCGGGTCTTATTAGAGTAAATCGCACTGCAGCAGGCATTACCGAGGATGGCAAGCTTATCCTTATCGTAGCGGATGGTAGAGGGTCAAGAGGTAGTGCCGGCTATACGCTATCGGAATTGGCACAAAAATTCATCTCACTCGGATGTACGGACGCCATTAACCTCGATGGAGGCGGGTCTTCTTGTATGGTAGGCGCAGAAGGAAAAATTCTTAACCTGCCAAGCGATAAAGCTGGAGAAAGAAGCGTGTCCACAGCCATCGTGATAGCCGAGACACGCAGACGCTCTTAAAACAGTCTATCTAAGATCTCTTTAAGGCTGTCGGGATTATCGGTAGTGATATAATCAACTCCGAGACCGATGGCCTTTTTCATATCGTTATCGCTATTTACAGTCCAAGCATTCACTACCATCCCGATGCTATGAGCCGTAGTGAAAATAGACTTATTATTAAACAGATACTCGTATCCAAAATCCGCACATAGTATTCCACTATCCTTAAGCCCCTGAAGATCGTCAGTGCTCCTCAAATAACCCACTATAGCTCCTTTTTGAGAAGAAGCAATCTGCTTGCAGACAGGAAGAGAGAAACTAATATACTCGGCATAAGGGGCATAACCCATATCGTTTACCATCTTGAGCATTTTCGATGTGCATTCTTCATCTTTTCCCGCAGAAGAATGTTCCTTAATTTCGATAACAAGCTTAGTGTCAGTATGCTTCAAAGCCTCATTAATGAAATTTTCAAGGGTCGGTATTCCATTAAGTTCAGCATAAGAGCTGCTTTGCACAGTCTTTCCATTCCACTTTCCATCGTGATTCACCACCAGACGCCCATCGGCTGTAAGCCAAACATCAAGTTCCACAGCATCGAAGCCTGCTTGTTGTGCAGCCTGCAAAGCAGCGATGGAATTTTCGTCATATTGTTTATGGAATCCTCGGTGAGCCACTATTATAGGACGGGAAAGAAGCTTGGCATTATCTGAAAAGAAGAACTCGCTGTTTCCAATCGGAGAGCTTTGAGAACCTCGAATTAAAGAGATTTTATAAGATCCATCCACAAGTTCCTTAGGAAGATTCACTACTATTTTACCTGCGCCAACTTTAGTATCCGCCTCTACAGCAAAAGCACTTTTCATGGATTTGAACCTTATTTTGTCGCCGTGTCGAAAGCCGTCTCCACAAATTGTATATTCACTTTCGGGACGAAGAATACACGAAGGCAGATACATAAGATTCTTGAGATCAATAGCTTTTTCAGAAAAATCATGATCCGCATTCTGCCATAGGCTCTGAATATCACTCTCGCGCAAGACAGCGTCATAGATCCTCGCTACCACGACATCACCATTCCACGAACTTTCCGCATAATCGCCCGTGGAACTATCGCCTCCTATACAGAACCATTGTGCAGTTCTTTGTGTTGGGAAGACAAATTCTCCATCGGCATCCACTTCATTTTTCAATTCACCATTCACATAGACTCGAGCCTTGCCTGCCGTTTTATCCCATACGCCTACTACGTGGTAGTATTTTCCCACCTCCGGAACCACTCCACTCTGCGCCCAACACCAGTTGCTAGTACCATCCTTGCTTACATTTGGAAGGAAAGTAATATCGCGGCCTTGCGAAGGAGATGACAGCAAAAACCCTGTACCACCATCTTGCATAGAAGAAAACATCTTCACTTCACCCTCTACATTGTTTTGTTCGGAGAGCATGAATTGCACCTCAAGAGTATGCCCATCACTAAGAGCATCTTTAATAGTTCTTCCTGAAGAATAATCTATTTTATAATATCCATCTTGGCAATTCTCCCCCAAACTACCTAAAAAACGAGCTACATTACGCCCGGCATCACTATTATAATAAACCACAGACCCATCTCCTTCTATATACTTAATAAACACGCTATTGGATGAAGCATCCTTAGCACTCCCATCATCTTCGAATACTGCATCAAATGCAAGTGCCGACTTAACTGTCACGCTGAGCTCCTTATATACCTCCGGCGCTTGCGTAGCATATATTTTTATGCCAATCTTCCTGTCACCCTCATAAGAAAGTTTGTCTAACGAAAGGACCAATTCCGTCTCGGATCTAGACACCTCCACAAAAGACTCTACGCTAAGCGTATAATCCCATTTAGAGTTACAATCCACAGACACCACTACCTCTGAGCCAGGGTCTGTCACAGTTTTAGTCCGAGTAGAAACAACTATATATACATCCTCCTTCGGAATATCTGGCGTAGGGGTCGGCGTTACTGGCTGACTTTCTGGCTTACAAGCCACCACACTTAGTGCCAATGCACAAACGCAAAAGCAACTACTCAACTTCTTGTGGTAAAATAATTTCCGGAATAATGAGCTCTTCATTGTTATTTTCTTTTAAAAACATTACATAATAAATAGGCATATAATCTACTCCATTTTCTTTAAACACATCCCGCTCATTACTAAAAACGATTGCATTATTTACATGATATTCAGCGGTCGAAAGAAAATAATCAAGTGCACTATGAATTTTATAATCTTTGCCAGATTTCACTTCTATCGGAAGAATAGATAGTGAAGTATAATCATCTATAAGATAATCGACTTCACCATGCTTTTTGTTATCATAGTAGTGCAAATCGAAACCATGGGCATGAAGTTCTTGTGCTACAACAGATTCATAAACGGAGCCAAGATTAACACTATTCTCTTCCCCAAGTATAGCATTTATGTTTGTTTTATACAGAATATTTGTAAGAATACCCACATCACTGAGATATAACTTTAACAAATTCTTACTTTCAGATTCCTTCAATGGAAATTTAGGATTACTTATCGACTGAACAGACAATACTACTCCCGAATTTATCAAATACTCAAATTCGTCTGCATAATCACTAAATTGCTTATGACTGGATGTCCGTTCTATATTCTTTACGACAATTCTTTTCTTTTTGTTCTCCATGTTAGACGGGACCATGTCATATATTTTACGGATAACTAATTTATTTTCATTATCGTATTGCGAAGCATCTATCTTGTACAAATCATATATATCTTGCTGAATATTACGAACTACCACTATATTGCGAGTATCTATAAACTTGTTTACCGAATCTGGCATCCCCCCGACAATAAGATATAGTTTGAATTGTCTCAACATATAGTTATGCAGAGCATCATTTAAAGGCTTTTTTTCAATAAAGTGCTCTCTAACACCATCAATAGTACTTTGACCACATCCCATTGCTAAAAGAAACTCTTCAAAATCTAACGGATACATCTGTTCTATAGCGATACTGCCAAGCGGAACAGAAGGTGTTCGAGATAAAGCCACGCCTAATTCAGAGCCACTCGCAATATATCTATATTTACCATCTTCATTAAGAAATTTTAAGATGGTCATAAGGTGCGGGTAACTTTGAATTTCGTCCAAAAATACAAGTGTATCCTCGAAGGTCCCTAGATGCATTCCCGCCATGACGCCAAGTTGCAAATAAAAGTCATCTACACTATGAACATCAGCAAATATCCTGGCACCCTCCTTATCTTCCTTAAGGTTTATCTCTACGAAATTCGTAAAAAGACGACTTCCCACATATCTAATTAGATATGATTTTCCCACCTGCCTAGCACCATTAACTAAAAGAATTTTATGAGATTCCGTCTTAAGAAAACGCTCAATGAATGATGTAAATTTCCTATATAGCATTTCATTAAATAATCAACAACGCAAATATACTATAAATCAGTAGATAAACAATAACAAAGGGACTTTTTCGCACTTTTAGACTATTAAAATTGGGACTTTTTCCGAATTTTTAGGAGTGATTTTAAGGACTTTTTCTGAATTTCATTACCATTTTATGGTAACCACTTTATGGTAATGAGGAAAATTGCTATATTTGCAAAAAAAATCATGCGAAATCCTTTCATTACAAATGGTTATGCTGGAGCAGAATACTTCTGTGACAGAATAGAAGAAACTTCATACTTAAGAAGTCTTCTATACAATGAACACAATATTGCTCTAATTTCACCACGAAGAATAGGAAAGACGGAACTAATAAACCATGTCTTTGACAATGATACATTCAAAGAGGATTATTATTGCTTTGTCGTAGATATCTATGCTACAAAAACACTAAGTGATTTCGTAAACATATTAGGCAAAACCATTCTCAATACACTGAAACCAAAAGGGAAATCAGTATGGGAAAAGTTCGTATCAACGCTTAAATCTCTTCATTCTGAAATAACTTTCGACATAAATGGGCTGCCATCATGGAATGTATCCATAGGAGAAATAAATAATCCCAATGTCTCCCTTGATGAAATATTTTCCTATTTGCAAAATACTAACAAGCCCTGCATAGTAGCAATAGATGAATTTCAGCAAATCACTAAATATAACGATCCCAACATTGAAGCTACAATAAGGACCTATGTACAAAGAACCACTAATGCCCATTTTATATTTTCAGGAAGTCAAAGGCATATCATGAATGGGATGTTCACTTCTCCGTCACGCCCTTTTTACCAAGGTGTAACAATCATGAATCTTCAACCTATTCCACTTGATAAGTATACAGAATTCACCATTAAGAAATTTAAAGAATATGAAAAGAATATCGAACCAGAAGTGATTCAAATCCTTTACACAAAATTTAATGCCATAACAAGTTACATTCATAGAGTACTTAACATTCTATTTTCTAGAACAGAAAAGCACTCGACTTGTACGGACAAAATGATCGATGATGCCATAAACCTTATAATCCGATTATCTTCAGATACTTATGAAGCATTACTTTATCAAATGCCAGTAAAACAGAGGGATGTATTTTTAGCTATCGCATCAGAGAAAAAAGCAAAAGAAGTCACAAGTAGTGCTTTCATAAAAAAATATGGACTTGTATCATCAAGTAGTGTATCTTCCGCATTAAATGGACTTCTCGAAAAGGATTTCATCACTAACGATCTCGGAAGCTACTCCGTATATGACCAATTTTTCTCTTTATGGTTAGAAAGCAAAGGATTATTAAAAAACAGATAACACTTTCGTACAAGCATATAAAGATAACTTTATGACACTACTTATTTATTTTGCATCATATAGTATGTATTTATCCTCAAATAAACATCAATATCCGAATCATATTCAACTTTAGTAACCCAATTTTTGTCATTTTGAAAAGAATTCAAAAAATCGTGTGTAATAGACCTATTATCTTCTACATAAAACTGAGCCGACCTAATGCCTACCCCAATCCAATTCATGTGCAAATTTTGAGGATAAAGGTAATAATGCTTTCGTAGGTCATGCATATTAATATAATCACCTATTACATACCCAATCATTTCACTCTTTCCAAAAATAACATTTGAAGTATATTCTATGCCATTTAATTCCTTATTAAAAGCCAAAGAAGACATCTCATAATCAACAAAAACAAGCCATTTAGAAAAATGCCTTACGACCTTATTTTCAAATAAATACTCATTAATATTCCACGACTTTGAATCATACTCCTGTATTACATTTTGGAAAAAAGAATCCATATCAACAGTCCACTTTGTCAAACAATCAAATACTTGTTTTCGAGTTAAATTAATCACTCCAGACGGATTTATAAGATAATAAATTGCAGATATGGATTTATCCATCCACGACGATGATCCTGCACTATATTCTCCAAAATACCGAGAATTAGCATATGCCTAAGCTTCTCCCAATTCACATTTTCTTTGAGCCTCATCTCTTCGCAAGCCATTTCCATAACAATCTTGTCCACTTATTACTGATGACACTATATACCCTATAAAATCCAACCAATACTCATCTCCGACAACAGAATAATGGCTTGCATGACTTAATTCATGAAAAACACTTATTCTAATACTATCATATGTATCCCCTTCTACGCCTAAGAACAAATCAGGTAAAGAAATAAAAGTTAAAGCCTTACATAAAGACGACCTCAAAAAACTCGGAAGTATGTAGGAACAATACTTTTCAATTATTTGAGAGACCCGATTTTTCTTAATTTGACCAAGCATAGGAGCACTTGAATAGTTTGAATTTCCAAAAATATTTACGCTTAAATCAGATGGTGGTAGTGCTATCCCATCCATTCTACACATTTCATAATACTCATGAACACACGATGCCGTTTGAGCCCACCCTCTCGATATAGGTGAATTCTCATTAAATACAATTTTACGATTAAATGAATTATTTGATGACGAGCACTTGTATGATGCTGTCAATAAATAATTGAACTTATTCCATATTCGATAGTCATCTCTTTCACTTTCAAATTTTACACATACATTAGGGGCAAAAGTAAAATACTGTGATGAAGAATAATATCCAGTATCATCCGTGTATGTAACATCCCACTTCATAAAAAACTGATTAATTACTTTAATTCGTGGTAAAGGATTTTCTACTGATTCCGATTCTACTTTAGTAAACATCACACGCCCAGTTGCTTTTCTCGATACGGCTTTTGTTATTACTTCTTTATCAATATTCAACCTCGCCTGCATAATAGCATTTTCTTCTAATAATTCATGAGACACACTACCGGACTTAGTACTCATATCATGATGTGGAATATAACAATCTTCTATAATCCTACCCTTTATACCAAATTCACTGTTATATGTAAATTCCAATTCTTTTTGATATGATTTCGCCTCCCTAATCATATCATGAGTAATTTCCTCTTTAACCATATTTACAGGTATTACAGTATAAACTTTTGCCCCCAAAATTAACTGGGTGGAATCCACTTCAGTTAAGGGCTGGATTTGCTTAACTTCAGCATCTAAAGGATAATCAAATAATTCAAGACCTTGCTCAAATAACGCTCGATATTCAGAAGTGTCCGCTGGAGAAAAACTGACATAATAATCCGTCGCTTCAAGTTGTGAAGATTCTGACTTTGTTCCAATTAGAGAAGCATATGCTTTACGCATATTATCTAAAGAATACGGATTACAAGAAAACTCAATTTTATCAATAATTTCATCATTCGTTTTTCTATAAACACCATGGTCTAACTCCTTCAAACAAGCGCATAACGACAAAGCGCAAATAACAGTTAACAATACTTTTTTCATAAGCAAAAAAAATAAGGGTTGAGGGAAAAAATCCCCACAACCCTTAATCTAATCAATTTATTATACTAAAGAGAATTAACAAGCATCTTTGAGATAGTGCGGAAAGACTGATCCACAACATAAATTGCAAGTTTTCCATCTTCTTCCTCTGCCGCAATAGCCGCATTTGTATAAGCACCAAATTCTTTGTCTTCCTCAATATTAAAGGTACTCAACAAAATAGGATTTTCAATATCATCTATGTTAACTACTGACAAAGACGTCCTTGTATATGAGAAATAAGCTACATTTATAAGTACGCAATACTTATGTCCATTAATCTCAACAATATCCATATCAAGAGTACCATTATTCCCATCTATTCCCAACGCACAAACTTTCTTCCAAGAAGCATCGTCCATCGTAGGGTTGTAACACAGATTTTGGTGAGCATCATATCCTGCATACAACATTCCTTTCTCAATGTTTGTCGTAAGATGCCTGCAAACACCTCCATTAGAACTCCACATCGGACTACCCTCCATAGGCAATGTTGTGTATTTAGAATAATTCTCATCTGCACATGCACCATCATTCAACTGCCAGCTTACGCCATATGCTCCACTTTCACCAGCTCCAGATACAAGACAAAGAGCAGCTTCACCCTTAAGAGCATTTCCTGTCACCTTTATCCCAAAATAACCATATCCCCAGAACTGATTCTTGCATGAAATTACCTGCTTATAAGTCTTTGAATCAAGCAAAGATTCTGCAGGAGCGACGATAACATTAAAATCCTCACCAGTAGCACCTGACCCAGTAGCAATACATACATTATGAACATCATCTGAAGTCACACCTATCACATTAACGCCCATATCAAGAGTCTGTATAAAAGCACCTGTTCCCTTATTGAAAACATGAACTGTTTTTTTATCTCCAATAATAAGATAATCACCTGATACCGCTGCAGAGTAAACGCCATCTACTGGAAGTGCTTCCGGCATATCTACAGAAAAGGCAGTATTCAAGTTCCCCTCTTGCGTAAAGGTCACCTCCACGGTCTTTGCGACTGTCTTTCCTGGCTCTTCACTAGGCACCTGTATAGCTTCAACCGTGAAAACTATAGTTTCAACTCTAGGAGCAATCTCTTTCGATGCAGGCATAGTATATTCAGCCTTTTCACCATCGATCTTAAGTGTTCCGATAGTGGTCTCGCTAACAGTATATTCTACGTTAGTAGAAATGGTGAATGTCTTAGTACCACCTTCTGTACCGAATTCAAAAGCGGTTTCAGAAACCTCAAAGAAAGGAACATAAGGTCCATTCTGGGTAAAAACGACCTTTACCGGATCGCCACCTTCCGGGGTAAGAGTAAGGTTAATTACACGCTGCGCATTATCTTCCTTAAGCGGCATAACGGTAACCTTAACTTTTCCTTCATCCTTTGTACCGGACTTGACATTTAAACTTGCCACTTCCTTCTCCACATCAATAGCAGCCGTCCAATCAACATTAGAAGTAAATTCTACATTAAAGATATTACCATCTGTAGGAACTGTAATAGCAGCTTCAGTGGTGAGTTTTAACTCCGGTTTTACTTTCGGAGTCTCTTCTGGGTCGCATCCAGCGAGCACAAGAGTGAGCGCACAAAGCGCAAATAATGTTTTTTTCATAATAAATTATTAATTCAGTGTTTCTAAATAATTATCAAATGCCGTTTTTATATCAGGCCAATAGTCGTACATCTTAATATGGCAGAGGTCAAAGAAGAACATACCCTCCGTGCTATTATTAATACACACATTCACGATATCTCCCATCTTGTCACCCTGTCCACCATTTTCAAACCCGGAAGAGTTTCCTATGTCAGGACCACCACTATAAGGTACATTCTTAAGCAATTCGCCTGCCTGCTTGCAGAATCCTTCCATGTACCATTCCCCGCTGCCATATATGCTATCTACTCCAGCATAAGCACCTATGAACATAAAATCGCAATGATCAGCATAACCATAATTCTTATAATTCGACCCTGCCCAATAATACCCGTCAGCCTTAGGGTCATAATCTGGATGAGCCCAATTCACTCCAGAATAGTAATAGCTTGAATACCATCCCCCTACATAAGCCCCGAAGCGTATGTCAGGATTAACGCCATGCACGGTCTTTTCGGCTTTTTCCACAAAATCATGTATAACCTTGGCCCGGAACTCAAGCCACTGCTTTTGAATCGCCGTTGTAGACCAGCCGTTAAAAGAAGCCTGCCCCGCATCCATAATATCTGTAGGCCAATTAGTCACCGACTTCCCTATATACTTCTCGAACTGCTTTCGAGACTCATCTGAAAAATCACTTTGAAGGCTGTAATCATCGTAACGACACCTATCGAGTATAATCCCATCCAAGTCATACTTGGCCAAATCCTCAATAATGCTTAAAACATAGGATTGAGCGTCCGGATTGGCCGGATTAAAAAAGCGTGCTCCCCAATCCGTAGAATAATCTGTAAGATCCATAACATTTACAAGACCATCCGAAGTATTGATAACGGAAGCCCACGAGCGCATATTCAAATCCGTGAAAATAGGCCCATCACTCCCGAGCCCGTAAGGGCAGAGATATCCACCTACCATAGTGTTAATGCTGGCATTAACTCGAAGTCCGTTATCCCGCGCCGCATCGATGAAAGCTTGCAGATAATCAAAATCGGCAGTCCTTTCAAGCCAAACATAATTTCCATTCACCCACGAGTCTATCTTTTTAAGTGGTGTCCCCTGACGAGAAGAGAACAGAACAGTTCCATTAGTCGGACGCACATCCACTATAATGTCAGTGAAGCCGGTTTCCTTAATACGCTTTACATCGGATGCTATCTTAGCACTATTGTTAGCATAGTCCTTGAAATTACCGCCGGCATCTATCCAAACATATCTGGATTTTCCCTTCTGATCTGGATCCGGTGTAGGATCGGGCTTCTCCTCTCCTCCAGGAATAGGAGGAAGATGATTAGTTCCTTTCTTATCACACGAGGCTACTACAAGAGAAAAACTCAAAAAGCAGCATAGAATTTTTAAAAAATTTCCTTTCATTATTTTATATACACACAACTTCCCACACTTCTCTGATGACCATCAGATGGTTTTAACATCTCTTTCCCATTAACCAGCATAAGGGTAGAGCCGCCTCCGTCAAGATTAAGTGCATCGATACAGCCATATTCGAGCAGAATCTGAGCCACCTCTCCTGTTGTATATCCAGGAACACCCTCTGTCATGTCACGTCCCTCGCATACAAAAAGAACAAGCTTTTTATCCTTTGTTATGCCAATCGCCGTGCGTGGGTGCCGCTCATCTGCCATGATATCTATTAGCTCCTCTTTATAGGTATTCTTGATAGCACCATTTTTAATCAATACCGGGGCTCCACCTATGGCATTCTCAGCCTCGAAGACTTTACCCTTTGATGGGAATGATTCATTTGGCACTTGCAAAGGCTTGGCATCCCAAGAGTTTTGCGCTGGGACATCGTAAATATAATGCGCCTTATCGCTCCAATAAGTCCAGCCTACTTCGTATGTTCCATCTTTATGCTCTATGAATGCGCCACGAGTAGGGTAATACATTGTAACCCAGTCCTTCGATGCATAATTAATGTTAGGGCTTAAGAGTTTACCATTACTAACCTCCAGACTAGAGGAATATGACTTTCCTGAAGCTGTATAAAAATACCCCGCATTTATTACTATAGATGGTTTACCCTGCGCTTCATATACCTGAGATGGCGTCTGAAGAGGCTCATCTGAACCATTAAGTGTAGGAGCATCAAGGCCCCACACCTCAAAACCTTGTTTTGTCAAATCAACCTGTGCGATATAAGCTACCGCATCAACATCTAAAAGTTTACTTGGCGCTTTAAAAATCTGGATATACTCCGGGAGCCCTGCATAATCCTTAGTTACATCTGTCCAATCTGTTGCAGGCTCATCTGGCTTTTCCCAAGGCCAATCAGGAATACCATTATCTTTTTGCTTCTTGTCGCAAGCAGATGTTGCGACAAGAGCAAGAAGAGTAAATGTTAATAGCGTGAATTTCTTCATGCTTATTTTTTAATACAATCCGCTACATACGCTCCTAATGACTGAGCCATATGGTCGTAGTAGTAAAGGAATAGACGGAATCCATCCTTTGAAGGACATAGACATACATCTCCAGATGCACCATCAGCTGGATAATCGCCCTTTTGATACCATTCTGGAGCAACCGTAACCATCATTGCAGGAGCACTTGGATCTGTGATATCATAGAATCTCATTCCAGGACCTATTCCCCAGTTAGGGAAGTGACTGACAGCGAAAAGAGCCATAAATGTAGACTTGTTGAATCTCTTAGAATCCAAGCAATTAGGATTCATAGCCCATGTTCCGTAATGATCTACGAAATTATCCTTTCCATTCTTGTCAAAGTAATGAAGTACGTATGGGTCAGACTCATCTTTAACAGCCGGGTCAGTATTATTAGAATAAAAATCTAAGAACCATCCACTATTAGCAGGATCAATTCCGGCAGGCACAACCGTAGCCATCAAATCTGGTGCTTTGTCCCAGCCGGCCACATTACTCATTTTGAATGTAACGACTTGAGGATCTCCCTCCACCTTGCCATTAAGAACATGAAGATAAACAGCGCGGTTAGCCGTAGTAGTCCCACTAACGCCCTCTGCAGTAAATGTAATTATGGCTTCTGTATCCAGATTACCTATAATCTTCATTCTATGTCCGATTCCGTTTCCGGAAGAAGCATCAAGAGGATTAACAAAACTATGGAACAAGACAGGGTCTTTCGATGTATCATCACTACGATAGATATTCACAGTCTCATCCGTGCTTGCATAATTGGCTAAGAGAACATGCTCAGCTTCATCGCCTGCGATGACATCTGCTACGGCAGCACCGAGTTTCATTTCTCCTGCTTTAGAACCATCGAAACGGTTCACAAGAAGAGGAGCACGGCCACCTCCGACATTAACTATCATATAATTTCCTATACCAGCAAGAGATACACACGTTGGCTCGCTTGCTGCAGGCAACCCAAGCACTGAAACAGGATCAACATTAAATAGTTCCTTGAACGAAGAAGTGTTTATACCACTATCGATAAGCTCTGGACTACCCTTGCGGACTTTATACACACCTTTGCTTTCTCCATCTTCAGCCAAAACCGTGATGGTCTGCTCTTCATTAAAATTATATGTTCCGTTTTCAGTCCATTTCTTATCACCTATCATAGATATAGTGGCATGAGGTGATACTTGACCTTCAACATGAACTGCAGAAAGATCTCCCGAATAAGGAATAATAACTTCTTTTTTATCAGCATATACTACGCCATCCACCATAACATCAGGAATACTGAATGTGACGAGGTCACATAAATCAGGCAAACGACGATCGCCAGTGATTATAATATCTTTAGAGTAACCATCCGGACCCTTGAGAGTGAACTTGTTCTCTTCTGTAAGGTCTAATTTACTAAGACCGGGCTCAAGATAATAATTAGGAGCCAACTTAGCTACTATTCTTAAATCGGTGACATATACAAGCGTCTGGTCATCGGAAGTAATAGGATAATACCAAGGAATAGGAATCGCATATCGATCCATATCCGGGTCTGTCACATTCAAGGTAGCCAGCACCTGGTCGGCATATTTCCCATCTGGGAAAATGGCTTTTATGCTGATTATGCCTCTTGTAGCATTCTCATCTGGCTGTACATACTCTGGCTCGTGACAAGCAGTTAAGCCCAAAGCCATAGCAGCAGCCCAAAAATATTTAACTATATATTTCATAAATAAACTTTCCTTTAGTTCCAAGCCGGATCTGGCTGAGTGTGATTAAATGATGGATTATTTTCTAGTTCCGACTGAGGAATAGGGAATCTATACATCTTCTCCTCGAAATTTCTTACATTATCGTCTATCATTACATAAGAATATGTAAATGTTCCGTCCTCATTCTTTTCAATTTTCAATCCATGGTTTTGATAATTAGAAAGGCCAGTAGGGTAATCCTCGTGGGCTATTTCCCAACGGCGAAGATCCCAATACCTCAAGCCCTCAAACGCGAGCTCCACTTTACGTTCCTGTCTAATGGCTGACATAAGATCAGCTCCGAATTTGTTCGTATAAGGAAGCCCTACTCTACCGCGAACTTCGCGAAGAATATCATTTGCCATGCTTTCATTAGGAGTCGATGCCAATGCACAAGCTTCAGCCTTGTTCAATAGAACTTCTGCGTAACGCAAGAAAGTGAATGGCTGGCTGCTTCCCGAAGTAGTGACATCGTAAGACTCATCTATAAGTTTACGTAGATAGTATCCGGTCACTGTCTTCCCCTTTGGCTCTTTATCTGTTTTCCAAGTAGCCCAACCATCTGTTCCACCTACGTATGGTTCTATCTTACGACCCTTCCAGTCAGACCCATTATAAAGAATGGTAGCATGGAAACGAGGCTCAAGCTGTGCGTATGGAGGTGTTTCTGTAGTAGTTCCGTGCCATTTGCTCCAGTTAGGGTATCCACCCGTTGCAAGTTCATAACTTTCCACTATTTCCTGTGTCGGAACACCATACGCTCCACCATTTTGACCTACTATAGCATAATCACCGCCAGGTGTATAAAGGAAATTAAACTCGTGCGTAACACCATCCTTTTGACTGAAAAGATACTGAAGAATGGCTTCTTTACTACCTTGTTTGAAAGCGTCAGAGTAATTTTCCTCGAGAGAATATCCGAGTTCTTTTACTTTGTCTGCCGCTGTAATTACAGCGTCGTAGCGCTTAGCATAAAGCATGGCGCGAGTGGTAAATGCATACGCCGTTCCTTTATTAAGACGACCATTTGATGATGCAGGAGCAGGTAAGTTCTCACTTGCAAAGGCCAAATCTTCCTGGATAAGGTCCCAAGCCTGTTCTTCTGTTCCAAGAGGAGCATCTTTACGGATTTCCGACAATTCTTTATATACTATCACATCCTTATAGCGCTTTACAAGCTCAAAATAAAGGAATGCACGCATAAACCGAATTTCAGCTTCAAGACGTGGCTTGTCAGTGTCTGGCATGCTGCCATATTTGGCCATATCAGAAAGAGATTCATTACATTTTCTAATAGCTGTATACAGTGTAACCCAGTATCCGAAATAAGAATCTACATAACTAGCCGTAAGAACCTGCCCACCATAAGAAGCCTCTGATGGAATGTAGCAATACTGATTATAATTACATGAAGTATACTTCATCTCATCTGTAAGAGATTCTGTTAGGCCTAGTCCAGTAGGGACAGAATTCAAATCCCATATATAACTATATAAATAGTTTATCTCATATTCGGCATTTGCAGTTGTGCTCCACATTACCTGTGGGGAAACCCTATCCGTAGGGGTCATATCCAAAAAACCGTTACAAGAGCATAGAGCAAATGCGCTCAAAACAAAAATTGCTATCTTTTTCATAACCTTTCTCCTAGAATGTTAAAGTGATTCCACCCATTACAAGTCTCTGCTGCGGGTAATAACCATTGTTGACTCCTGGAGACTCAGGGTCAATTCCCTCTGGAAGTCCATCCCAAGTGAAGAGATTCTGACCTTCAACGAATAATCTTAATGAACTGATACCTACAAGGTCCGTAACTTTCTTAGGAAGAGTATAACCAAGCTGTGCAGTCTTTAAACGAAGGTATTTTCCATCCCTAATCCAGAAAGTAGAACCTACACCATTATCTCCACCATGTGTAGTGGTAGAAAGGGTAAGACGAGGATATGTTCCTTCCTTATTGTACTCAGAATATGCACCCTGAACAAGATATAAAGGAGAGTTACCACCTTCTTTAAATGTCTGTGTCCAGATAGTATTGTCATCATATCCATTGTAATATGTTCCAGTAAGAGAAACATCAAAGAGAGCACCACCTGTGAACTGGGCGTTGAAATCAAACCCATTCCATGTGAAATTAAGGTTAAGACCATAAGTTAAATGAGGGCGATTGCTAAGTCCGAAATATCCACGGTCGTCAGCATCAATAACTCCGTCACCATTAACATCAACATACTTGATGTCACCTACATTTGGTCTTGTTCCGTACCAAGCGCTATTGTCGATCTCCTCTTCACTACGGAAAAGCCCATCTGCCTTCCAACAATACAAACTGCCATACTCCGTCCCTACTACTCTCTGGTAATCAGCAATATTAGGCGAGTCCTGGTACTTTATCCAGCGAGTGCTTGAATAAGTAAGGCTGGCGCTTACATCGTACCAGAATGGTTTTCCTAAAAGATCAAAATGGTTACGATGTGTCAAGAGAATATCCACACCTTTGGAATCTATGGCATTATAATTGGCCCAAGTCGAATAGTAACCGCCCATTGAAGGAGGATAACCAGAACCCTGATATGTTAGCATATCATAGGTGTAATTATAGAATCCGTCGATTTCTGCTCCCAACAGACCATCCCACATAGTAAGGTCGAAGCCGACATTGTAACTAAGCGTCTTCTCCCAAGTAAGGTTTGTGTTCGCGATACCGGAAGTGGTATATGAAGGGAACATTCCATTAGGATAAATTACATTAATTGATTTACTATATGTACTTAAGAACATATATTCGCTCACGGAGTCGTTACCTAACAATCCGACCGAAGCACGAAGTTTCAAGTCATCTACGGCATCTTGGTTTTGCATAAATGGCTCCTTGGAGATTCTCCAGCCAAGTGATGCAGACGGGAAGAAACCCCAACGATTCTTCGCCATTCCGGCAAACTTATAAGATCCATCGTAACGTCCTGTGAACTCAGCAAGATATTTCTCATCATAGTCATAACGAAGACGGCCTACATAACCCGCACTACGAGAAGCACTGCTCCATCCACTTACAGGGCTGTTTGTAGGAATACCATTTGAGAGTTCCGGAAGTTCAGTAAAAGGAAGACTCTTCACATAAGCAGAAAGACCATTACCTTTATATTGACGAGCTTCAGCAAGAAGAAGTGCATCGACATTATGCTTTCCAAAGCTTCTTACAAAACTTGTACTCACCTGCCCCACAGCAGATTGAGAGAAAGAAGTACCCTCTCCGAGATTATTCACATTATCGCTGATATGAGGATTATCCGTTCTCTTAGACCATACCCATTCCCCTTGAGAGTCCTTGCTATGCCACATCATTGTATATGGCTTACTCAAGTTCTTATTATAACTCAAAGAATAGTCAAATGATCCGGAAGCCTTAAAGCTCAATCCCTTAATAAAAGGAACTCGGTAGTTAAGGGAAGCATTGGCAGACATTCCGGCGCCACGTGTTTCCTTATAACCGGATTCATAAATAGCCGCAAGAGGGCTCACAAGCATACTCTGGTTATTTTGTTTAGCACCAGTGTAATATCCTTCATATTTAACAGGAAGATATGGGTGCATCTGTACCGCTTGACGGCCAATTGAGAACCAACCGACTTCGTAACCAGCATCGCTATCGGAACCTCCTGAAAGGAAAGCCGGAGTATGACGATTAGACATCACACCACTCACACCGAGTTTGAAATCGAGATTTTTAGCGATTTCACTTTCGAGATTTGCTCTGATATTATATCTCTTATAGTAGAAATTGTCAATGTTACCTTGCTGGTCCATATAACCAAATGAAGCAAAATAACGATGCTTATCTGTTCCTCCCTGAACGGTAACATTGTGCTTCTGGTTAGAACCTGTCCCGAAAACGAGATCTATATAATTCACATTGTCCCATCCATCATCAGGATCTCCATTGGTAATCAAGTCTATTACCTCTTTCGAGAAATAAGGAGTATAATCCTCCGGACTTGAAATTTCACCATTGGCCATTAAATCCATCATTTCAGCCACGTTATAGTAGCGTGCAAATTCCTCACCATTCATAAACTGTGGGAAATTGGCATTCATCGAAGCACCAAATGAGGCATTGTAAGTGATTTTCGCATCTCCTTTTTCTCCCTTCTTTGTGGTAATGATTATGACACCACCTGCAGCAGAGAGTCCATAGACAGCAGCGGATGCACCATCCTTTAGAACAGAGACGCTCTCAATATCGGCTGGATCTATATCATTAATATTATCCACCGGGAAGCCATCTACGACGTAACTAACACCATAAACCGAACCACGAATACGCAGACTCGCCTGGTCAAGGCCAGGTTCTCCAGACTCCTGAACAGAAGATATACCAGGAAGGCGTCCTGCAAGTACTTGGCTGACATTAGTAGCCGGGGCTTTCAAAAGTTCTTCTCCTTTTATGGCAGATACGGCACTGGTTATGGAAGATTTTTTCTGTTGTCCATAACCCACGATGACAGCGTCCTCGAGGAAAAGATTATCTTCTTCGAGCATGATGTCAAGACGTTTCTGTCCATTGTAAACTTTTGACACTTTAGTGTAACCCAAAAAATAGAATTCGATGGTCTCGCCTTTCACGACAGAAATTTTATAATTTCCATCCCCATCCGAAATGTCTCCACCTTTAATCTGTCCATTTTCAAGAACAGAAATAGTGACGCCCGGAAGTGGCTGACCATTCGTGTCGGAAATAGTTCCCGTCAAATTCGACTGTGCGAATACTGTGACGCAAGAGACTAAAAGAGCCACGAAGGCATAATAGAATCGCATATAATTTTTAGTGTTAAATATTTATATAGCGAAAATATACAAAAAAGTGGACTTTACAAAAATAAAGTCCACTTTAATGACACAATTGTATAATTTTTTATTACTCTGCTTTTTCAGCTTCTGGCGCCTGCTCTACTGCAGGAATTTCTGCGGTAGTCGTTTCTGCCTTTTTAGTACTTCTACGTGTAGTCTTCTTAGCAGCTTTCTTAGTAGTTCCACCAAGTGCAGCTTCATTGAAATCTACAAGCTCGATAAGGGCCATTTCAGCTGCATCACCAGGGCGAAAACCTACGTGCAAAACACGAGTGTATCCTCCCGGGCGCTGCTCAATCTTAGGTGCAACGACACGGAAAAGTTCACTAACTGCTTCTTTGTTCTTTAGATAACTGAAAACAATACGACGCGAGTGTGTTGTATCCTCCTTTGATTTAGTAATAAGAGGCTCAACATAGCTCTGAAGTGCTTTCGCCTTGGCAACAGTCGTAGTGATTCTCTTTTTGAGAATAAGCGAACAAGCCAAATTTGAAAGAAGAGCCTTGCGATGTCCGCTCTGGCGTCCCAGATGATTTATTGATTTATTATGTCTCATCTTTTATACGTTCTTTTTCTTTGGTTCAATATTATATGCTGTAACATCCATCCCGAACGAAAGTTTATTCTGCGATACAAGCATATCAATTTCATTTAATGATTTACGCCCAAAATTACGGAACTTCATAAGTTCAGCGCGACTATATGATACAAGATCTGCAAAAGTATCTATATCTGCCGCTTTTAGGCAATTGAATGCTCTTACTGAAAGTCCGACATCTGAAAGTTTCGTTAAAAGCAGGTGTCTTATACGAAGGCTTTCCTCGTCAAGTTCCTTGCTGTTTGACTCAACTACATTATCTACAGAGACTTTCTTATCGTCCGTGAATAATCTAAAATGATATATAAGGATGTTCGCAGCATCCTGAAGAGCTTCATCTGGAGAAATGGATCCGTCGGTAACCACTTCGAGATTTAATTTCTCGTAGTCTGTCTTCTGCTCTACACGCCAGTTTTCAACTGTCCAGTTTACTTTACGGATAGGAGTATAGATTGCATCTACAGGAATGGTACCGATAGGAGCATTGTCATCTCTCATCTCATCAGCAGGAACGAACCCGCGACCTTTTGTGATTACAAGTGAAATTTCCAACTTCACTGATGGTTCGAGAGAGCAGATGTGCTGCTGAGGATTCAACACCACGAAAGAAGACAATCCCTTGGAGATATCCTCTGCCGTAAACTCATGCTTACCGCTAATGACGATATTTGCTGTCTCAGTCTCGACACCTTCAACCATTCTTTTGAAGCGTACTTGTTTAAGATTCAGGATTATATCCTGCATGCCCTCTATAACGCCAGGAATAGTCTGGAACTCCTGCGACACACCGGAGATTTTTATCTGACTGATTGCAAAACCCTCCAAAGAAGCGAGCAAGATGCGACGAAGGGCGTTACCTATAGTCTGACCGTATCCTGGCTCAAGAGGACAGAATTCGAAACGACCAGTGGTATCAGTGCCTTCGAGCATGATCACCTTGTCAGGTTTTTGAAATGCTAAGATTGCCATATTCTATAAGGTGTTAAATGTTCTACTTAGAGTACAGATCGACGATTAACTGCTCGTTGATGTTTTCTGGGACCTCAGCACGAACAGGAACATTAAGGAATCTTCCGGTCAATGCCTTATTATCGAACTCAATCCAAGAATACTTTGTGGTACTAGCCACTGCAGCTTGGATTACTTCAAGGCTCTTTGATCTCTCACGAACAGCGATAACATCGCCTGCCTTAACTTGAACAGAAGGAATATTGCATACTGTTCCGTTAAGAGTAATGTGCTGATGGCTAACAAGCTGACGAGCAGCTGCCCTGGTAGGAGCTATGCCCATACGATAAACCACATTGTCAAGGCGGCTTTCGAGAAGTAATATAAGGTTCTCACCCTTCTGCCCACTTAAACGACAAGCCTTTAAATAGGTGTTATGGAACTGACGTTCGAGAACGCCGTACATGTACTTAACCTTCTGCTTCTCTTTTAGCTGGTTACCATACTCTTTCGATTTTTTACGTTTAGCGGCTAACCCATGCTGTCCTGGAGGGAAATTTCTCTTTTCAAAATACTTATCACCACCATAGATAGGTTCACCGAATTTACGTGCAATTTTGGTACTAGGACCGGTATATCTTGCCATAATACTTAACCTTTAAAAATTAAACTTTACGACGACCTTTAGGACGACATCCGTTATGAGGCATAGGAGTAACGTCAATAATCTCCGTAACTGTTATACCTGCATTGTTGATGGTGCGGATAGCAGACTCACGACCTGCTCCCGGTCCTTTTACATATACCTTTACCTTGCGAAGACCTGCGTCGAATGCTGTCTTTGCGGCATCCTCAGCTGCCATTTGTGCAGCATAAGGAGTATTCTTTTTGCTTCCTCTGAAGCCACATTTGCCTGCTGAACCCCAGCTTATAACCTGACCCTGGGCATTTGTAAGCGAAACGATGACATTGTTGAAGGTTGATGAAACATGGGCCTCGCCATTAGCTTCAACCTTGACAACTCGTTTAGATGTTGTAGTTTTCTTTGCCATAATTCATCAATCTTTATTTGGTTGCTTTCTTCTTGTTTGCAACTGTCTTCTTCTTACCCTTTCTTGTGCGGGCATTGTTCTTGGTACTTTGACCACGGACAGGTAGGCCACTACGATGGCGGATTCCGCGGTAGCATCCTATATCCATAAGACGCTTGATGTCCATCTGAATAGATGAACGAAGTTCACCCTCGATCCTATATTCTGCTGCGATTTCTGCACGGATTGCAGCCACTTGGGCATCATCCCAATCGCCCACCTTAATTGATGGATCGATACCGCACTTGTTCAGAATCTTCTTGGCAGAAGAACGACCGATTCCGAAGATATAGGTAAGACCTATCTCTCCTTGTTTGTTGTTTGGTAAATCAACACCGGCTATACGTGCCATAATTATAATTAAATTTTTAGTTTATACTTTTAAACTATTATCCTTGACGCATCTTGAACTTAGGGTTCTTCTTGCAGATCACGTAAAGACGACCTTTACGACGAACGATCTTGCAATCCTCGCTGCGCTTCTTGATGGATGTCTTGACTTTCATATTACTGAATTTTATTTATATCTGAAAGATATTCTACCTTTGGTCAAATCGTAAGGAGAGATTTCAACTCTCACCTTGTCTCCCAGAAGGATATGGATAAAGTTCATTCTCATCTTTCCAGAGATGTTGCATAGAAGAACATGTCCATTCTCCAGTTCGACTTTGAACATTGCATTAGGAAGTGTCTCTATAACTCTTCCGTCTTGCTCTATTGCTACTTGTTTCGACATTGAAATATCACTTTAAAAATTGATCTTAGGATCTTTCTCTATAAAATCATAGGTTGATAGTTGCTCAGCTTTACCGCGACGGACAACAACCGTTAATTCGTAATGAGCAGATTTAGAGCGGTCTGAAGTGTGCACTGCCCAGCCATTTCTGTCCAAGTATACACCTCGCCCACCAGCATTAATCATAGGCTCAATACATATAACCATCCCATCTACCAAGTGAGTACCTCGTCCAGGACGACCATAGTTAGGGACACCGGGCTGCTCATGCATTTCCCTTCCTAAGCCGTGGCCCTCCAGTTCACGAACCACTGAAAAACCGAATGATTCCACATACGACTGCACCGCGTATCCGATGTCGCCGGTTCTGTTGCCTGCTACAGCTGCTCCTATACCTCTATAGAGGGATTCCTTTGTAACATCAAGCAAACGGCGTGTCTTCGCATCCACCTCCCCGACTGGGAAAGTGTATGCGGAGTCGCCATTATACCCTTTGTATAGAGTTCCACAATCTACAGAAACTATATCTCCCTCCTTTAAGACATAGTCTGATGGAAATCCATGAACGACCACGTCATTTACGGAGAGGCAAAGCGCTGCAGGAAAACCTTCATATCCAAGGAAAGAAGGAATAGCTCCATTATCGCGAATAAAAGTCTCAGCTACCCTATTCAACTCAAGAGTTGTCACACCTGGGGCAACTATCTTCCCGACTTCTGCCAATGTCTTAGAGACGAGTATGGCATTCTCTCTTAATAGCTCTATCTCTTCCTCAGTTTTAGGCTTAACCATCTTCCTAAAAATTTTCAAAGAACTACATACCTGAGCGTCCACTTATACGACCGGTCTTCATCAACCCATCGTAATGACGCATAAGCAAATAACTTTCTACCTGCTGGAGTGTATCCAACACTACACCTACGAGAATAAGCAATGAAGTACCTCCAAAGAAACTTGCAAAAGCGTTAGAAACGCCGAGCTTCATAGCTATGGCAGGTAGTATTGCGATAAACGCAAGTGCGAATGAACCAGGAAGAGTAACCTTGTCTAGAATATTATCAAGATACTCCACTGTATTCTTTCCAGGCTTCACTCCAGGTATAAATCCACCATTTCTCTTCATCTCCTCTGCCATCATTTGCGGATTAACCGTAACAGCAGTATAGAAGAATGTGAAGGCAATCACGAAGGCTGCGAACAAGAAATTGTACCAAAATCCTGTGTAATTACCTAATGTGGCAGCAAGTCCTCGAGTTGCATCCCAGCGAGAGAAAAGTATAGGGAAAAGCATCAACGCCTGAGCGAAAATGATAGGCATTACGCCGGCAGCATTAATCTTTAGTGGAAGATACTGACGCACTCCACCATATTGACGATTTCCTATAACTCTTTTAGCATACTGCACCGGAACCTTACGAACAGCCTGCACTAGTGCTATCGCTGCTACTATAACTAAGAACCATATCACAAGTTCGATAGTAAGAAGGATAGGACCACCATTGGTCGTCGCCATTTTTTCAGAGAACTCAGCTACTAATGCGTGAGGTAGACGAGCTACGATACCGATCATAATGATAAGGGAAACTCCATTTCCCAATCCACGATCAGTTATGCGCTCTCCTAACCACATCACGAACATAGAGCCTGCCATAAGAATTAGTGTGGATACTAGATTGAATACAAACGAACTCCATCCAAGGTTACGCATAGCCACGAAAGCCTCTGCAGGAATCTGGCTATGAACTGAAGCCATATAGGCTGGAGCTTGAATGCAAATGACTAAAATAGTTAGAACCCTAGTCATCTGGTTCATCTTCTTACGTCCGCTTTCGCCCTCCATTTGGAGTTTACGGAAGTAAGGGACGAACACTCCCAGCAACTGGATGACGATGGATGCGGAAATGTACGGCATCACACCCAGAGCGAAGATAGAGGCATTACCGAAGGCACCACCGGAAAACATATTCAAAAGGCCGACTAGACCTTCGTTAGATTTTGTCTGGAGGTTAGCCAACATCGATGCATCGATACCCGGAAGCACAATAAAGCATCCGAGTCGATACACCAATATCAAGAGAACTGTATATACAATTCTCTTGCGTAATTCCTCAATCCTGAAGATGTTCTTGATTGTCTCTATAAACTTCTTCATCGGGATTATTCATTTACGACTGCCTTTCCACCTGCAGCCTCGATTTTTTCTTTTGCTGAAGAAGAGAAAGCGTCTGCGGTAATAGTAAGAGCTGTTTTAATCTCTCCGTTTCCAAGCACCTTTATAAGGTCATTCTTAGAAGCGAGACCCGCAGTTCTAATATCTTCAACGCTTATTGAAGTTAGATTCAATTTTGCTGCGAGAGCATCGATGAGCGAAACGTTAACTGCCTTATACTCTACGCGAGTAGGATTCTTGAATCCGAACTTAGGCATACGTCTCTGGATAGGCATCTGACCACCCTCGAAACCAATCTTGTGTGAATAACCTGAACGCTGTCCAGCACCGTTCATACCACGTGTGGCTGTTCCACCATGTCCTGAACCTTCGCCGCGACCGATTCTTTTCCTTGCTTTGGTAGCACCTTTTGCAGGTGCAAGATTTTCAAGTTTCATATATACGGTCCTCCTTATTTAACTTCTTCTACATTAACCAGATGAGCGATCTTTGCGATCTGACCTCTTGCAACAGGGGTATCCTCAATCTCTACAGTCTGGTTGAGTTTACGAATACCGAGACAACGTAGATTAGCTATCTGCCGCTTTGTCTCACCATTCTTACTTATAACTTGTGTTACTTTAAGTTTTGCCATATTCTATATCCTCCCTGATTAACCATTAAACACTTTAGACATAGGAATACCGCGAAGTCCAGCTACAGTGTATGCATCCCTCATCTCTGTAAGAGCCAATACTGTCGCCTTCACAAGGTTGTGAGGGTTAGATGAACCTTTAGACTTTGCCAACACATTCTGGATACCGGCAGACTCGAACACTGCACGCATAGCACCACCAGCCTTAACACCAGTACCAGGAGCTGCAGGCTTCATAAATACTTTTGCGCCACCGAAATGTGTCTCTTGCTCATGAGGAATTGTGGTATTGATGACAGGAACCTTAACAAGATTCTTCTTTGCATCTTCAACCGCCTTAGAAATAGCTACCGTAACCTCGTTTGCCTTTCCTAGACCATAACCAACAACACCATTTTCATCACCTACAACCACAATAGCTGCAAAACGGAAATGGCGACCACCCTTCGTTACTTTGGTAACTCTTTGAATGGCGACAAGTCTGTCTTTTAATTCAAGATCAGATGTCCTTACTCTTTTAACATTTGTATTTGCCATAGTCTTTTCCTTTAGAATACGAGGCCGCCTTCACGAGCAGCATCTGCCAAACTTTTAACTCTTCCGTGATAGAGATAACCTCCACGGTCGAAACTGATAGTGGTGATACCTGCTGCAAGAGCACGCTCTGCTACGGCTTTACCGACAAGAGCAGCTGCTTCGATACCGTTCTTTCCCTTGCATTCTGCAGCAAGAGCTTTATCATTTGAAGATGCAGCGACAAGTGTTCTGCCCTGCTCATCATCTATTACCTGAGCGTAAATAGCTTTGTTGCTTCTGAAAACAGCCAGACGAGGTCTCTGTGCTGTGCCGCTGACATGCTTACGAATACGGTAATGAATTCTTTTTCTTCTTTCTATTCTATTCAATGCCATAATCTTATCTCCTATTATTTAGCTGCTGCAGTCTTACCGGCCTTGCGACGAAGCTGCTCACCGACAAACTTGATACCCTTGCCCTTATATGGCTCTGGTGCACGGAGTGAACGAATCTTTGCTGCTACTTGACCTACGAGCTGCTTATCGCTACTCTTTAGAACAAGTACTGGATTTTCACCTTTGCGAACATCTGGAACTTCTGCAGTAATTTCATCTGGAAGTAGCAGATATACGTCGTGAGAGAAACCAAGCGAAAAGATAAGAAGGTGCTTTCCCTGAAGAGAAACACGATAACCTACACCGACGAGCTCTTGCTTGATAGTGAACTGCTCGCTTACACCTACTACCATATTATGTACAAGTGCACGATAAAGTCCGTGCATTGAACGATGACGTGGCTGATCCGTAGGACGAGCAAACTTGATGTGATTGTCCTCAATGGTGACAGTTATGTCCGGGTCAACTTTCTGAGTCAACTCACCATGAGGTCCTTTAACCTTCACAACGTTGCCAGGAAGGAGCTCAGCGCTCACTCCGGTCGGAAGGCTTACAGGCAATTTACCAATTCTTGACATTTATCTGTTCTGTTTTTAAATTAATATACATAGCATATAACCTCACCACCGACTCCAAGCTCTTTAGCCTCTTTATCTGTGATGACACCCTTCGATGTTGAAAGAATAGCTATTCCCAATCCGTTTAGGACACGTGGCATATTTTCCACATCTGTATACTGCCTAAGACCTGGAGTAGAGATACGCTCTATGCATTTGATTGCCGGCACCTTAGTCTGAGGATGATACTTCAGAGCGATTTTGATGGTATTCTGTGGCTGTGACTCAACTACCTTGTAGCTGAGAATATAACCTTTCTCGCATAGGATTTGTGTGAGTGCAACTTTCATCTTAGATGAAGGAACCTCCACTACTTTCTTTCCTGCCAAGTAGGCATTGCGAATCCTTGTGAGATAATCTGCAATTGGATCTGTCATATCTTGTTAACTTTTTTAATTTTCTACCAGCTTGCTTTCTTTACTCCTGGGATGAGACCATTTGAAGCCATCTCACGGAACTGGATACGGCTTATGCCGAATGCTCTCATATATCCCTTAGGACGACCTGTAAGAGAGCAACGATTATGCATACGTACAGGTGATGAGTTCTTAGGAAGTTTATCAAGAGCAACCCAATCTCCGGCCTCTTTAAGCTCCTTCCTTTTCTCGGCGTACTTAGCAACTAATTTAGCGCGCTTTACTTCGCGGGCTTTCATTGATTCTTTTGCCATATTCTTTAGTTATTATGTTTTTTGAAAGGAACACCGAATGCTGCGAGAAGTGCACGACACTCTTCGTCAGACTTCGCACTAGTAACGAATGTTATTTCCAGTCCATGAATTCTTGGGTTCTTATCTACATCTACTTCAGGGAAGATAATCTGCTCTTTGATACCCAATGTGTAGTTACCCTGTCCGTCCATGTTCTCAGCAACTCCGTTAAAATCGCGGATACGAGGAAGTGAAACGCGAATAAGCTTCTCTAGGAACTCGTACATCTTCACGTCGCGAAGAGTTACCTTACAACCAACTGGCATACCCTTACGAAGTTTGAAGTTTGAGATATCCTTCCTAGAAACAGTAACGAGCGCTTTCTGACCTGTAATCAGCGAAAGTTCAGCTGCTGCCTCTTCAACAATCTTCTTATCCTGAGTTCCCTCGCCAAGACCTTCATTAATGGTAATCTTTACAAGTTTCGGAACCTGCATAACGGTAGTGTAGTTGAACTGCTTCATAAGAGCGTCAACTATCTGCTCCTTATAAGCTTTCTTTAATGTAGGAACATATCCTGCTGGAGCTGCCTGCTGTCCTGCTGCGGTTTTATTTGTCTTTGCCATAATTACTTAATCTCCTCCCCAGATTTCTTAGCGTAACGAACTTTCTTTCCATCCTCCATCTTATATCCTACACGTGTAGCCTTACCAGATTTAGGATCAATAAGCGAAAGGTTTGATACATTAACAGGGGCCTCCTGTTTAATGATACCACCCTGAGGCGCCTTCGTATTAGGTTTTGTGTGCTTACTAACGAGATTCACACCTTCAACGATAGCACGATTTTCTGCAGGCGCAACTGAAAGCACTTTACCGACCTTTCCTTTGTCGTTTCCTGCTATGACGATCACATTATCGCCTTTTTTTATGCGTAATTTATTCATAACTGCCAAATGTTAAAGGACCTCTGGTGCCAGTGAAACAATTTTCATATAATTCTCACGGAGCTCTCTAGCGACAGGGCCAAAGATACGGGTTCCTCTAAGTTCACCTGCGTTATTGAGAAGCACACAAGCGTTCTCGTCAAAACGAATATATGAACCATCTGCTCTGCGAATTTCCTTCTTAGTGCGTACTACAACAGCCTTAGAAACTGTCCCCTTCTTAGCGTCGCCGCCAGGGATAGCACTCTTGATAGATACGACAATCTTATCACCAACTGTCGCATAACGGTGGTTTGTACCGCCAAGTACACGGATGCAAAGGACTTCCTTAGCTCCGCTGTTGTCGGCCACCTGTAAACGTGATTCTTGCTGTATCATAATTACTACTTAGCTTTTTCTACGATTTCAACTAATCTCCAGTTCTTTGTCTTGCTAAGATGACGTGTTTCCATAATGAGTACGGTATCTCCTACACCGCATTCATTCTTTTCATCTTGAGCGACAAACTTGGTGGTCTTCTTGACGAATTTTCCGTACAAAGGATGTTTCTCTTTACGTTCAACGGCAACTATGATGGTCTTGTCCATCTTATTGCTGACCACTACTCCCGTTCTTTCCTTACGAAGATTTCTTTCCATAAGTCTGCTCTACTTTTAGTTTTGTTTTTCTTTTTCAGCAAGGATAGTGATCATAAGAGCGATATCCCTTCTGGTCTTCTGAAATTTCGACGTATCCTCCAGCGGAGAAATAGCGTGATTGATCTTCATGGTGTCAAGATTAGACTTCTCGACCTCGATACGATCGCGAAGATCTGCTATAGACATTTCACGTGCTTCTGATGCTTTCATTTTCTTCTTCTCCGTTTATTATTCAACATAATCTCTACGAACGACAAACTTGGTAGCTACTGGAAGCTTGTTTGCCGCAAGTCTCATAGCCTCTTTTGCAACCGCGAGCGATACGCCCTCAGCCTCAAAAAGAATACGGCCTGGTGTAATAGGAGCTACGAACCCATAAGGATCACCTTTACCTTTACCCATACGGGTATCGAGAGGCTTCTTTGTTACAGGCTTAACAGGGAAAACCCTAATCCAAACCTGGCCTTCACGGTTCATAAAACGCGACATAGCCTGACGGGCAGCCTCAATCTGCTGGGCTGTCAGCCAACAATTCTCAAGGGTTTTAATGCCGAAAGAGCCGAATGCCAACTGGTTACCCCTCTGGGCCATACCCTTCATGCGGTTCTTTTGCTCCCTTCTAAATTTGGTTCTTTTTGGTTGTAACATTGCTATATTACTTTAATTAATTTGTACACAATTATTACCCTTCCGGAAGGACACACCTCTCCTAAAAGGGCTGCAAATTTAAGATTAATTTTTGAAAATACAAAATTTTTTACGCTATTTTCGACACGAAATCTTAATAGCCATTTTCAAGACTATCAGCCTTTTACTAACTCGGCATAAAAAAAGTCTTTAATGTTTTCGACAGAGAGTGCGCAGATTATTAATCACGCTCCATCTCCCGACGGATGTCTTTTTCGCGGATAGAGGCGCGTTTGTCGTATTCCTTCTTACCACGAGCTAGAGCTATATGCAATTTAGCATATCCGTTCTCTGCGATATAACACCTCACCGCAACTATAGTAAGTCCCTTATTTTTAACTTCTTGTCTAAGATGCCTCAATTCCCTTTTGGTTAACAGTAGCTTTCTGTCGCGTTGTGGATCATGCCCTCCCCATGAAGCCCAGAAATATGGCGCGATATTCATTCCCTTCACATAAAGTTCTCCGTTTACGAAATAGCAGAAAGCATCTTGTAATGAAGCCTTCCCGGCGCGAAGCGATTTTATCTCCGTGCCCACCAAAACAATACCCGCATCATATTGCTCTAAAAATTCATAATCATACGATGCCCTTTTATTATTTATTTGAACTTTACTTTTCGCCTTTGCCATAATTGGCACAAATTTAACAAAATATTGACACTTTTTAGTAAATTTGTCTGTATTATAGAAACATGAAGACAAAATTGGCCCCGCTACCAGATGCAGAAACGATAGACCCGACAGAAATCAGAAGATCATGGGATGAAGGCAAAATTGAGCTTGTATGCGTACTTGGCCCGACCGCTTCGGGGAAAACAAAGTACGCTGTAAGATTGGCCCATGACATCGGAGGAGAAATTATCTCAGCAGACTCTCGGCAAGTTTACCGAAGGATGGATATAGGTACAGGGAAAGACCTTCTTGAATATGGAGATATACCTTCCCACCTCATAGATATCCGTAATGCAGGAGAACAATATAACGTTCACGATTTCCAGGAAGACTTTTCAAAAGCATTTGAACTGATTCGTGCACATAATAAAATTCCAATACTATGCGGAGGTACCGGACTTTATATTTCCGCTGTAACCAGTGGTTATAATTGGGATGGAGAAAGTCGTCCACTTAGTAGCGCTAAATCTGATACATCATTAAACACCTATTTTATAGGAACTTTAGTTGATAGAGAGGAGCGTAACAGGCGCATTGACCATAGGCTGGATACCAGACTAAAAGAAGGTATGGTGGATGAAATCCGTGGTCTTTTGGAAAGTGGGATTCCTGCAGAGAAATTAATTTCGTATGGACTTGAATATAAATACGTAACCGAGTTTATTCTCGGTCAGAGGGACTACCTCGATATGAGAGAAAAATTGGCAATCGCCATACATCAATTTGCTAAAAGACAGATGACTTGGTTTCGCGGGATGGAACGCTCGGGCATTAAAATCCATTGGACAGAAGTATGAAACTAGTCTGCGATGATAAAATTCCCTTTTTAAAAGGAGTATTTGAGCCCTACGCGAATGTTTTATACCTCCCAGGTGCTGATATTTCGCATTCTGACCTAATGGATGCCGATGCCCTAATCGTGCGAACCAGAACTCGTTGCGATCGGTCTCTTCTTGAAGGCACAAAGCTTAGAATCGTTGCTAGTGCCACTATTGGAATTGACCATATAGAAACCGCTTGGTGCGAAAAAAATGGTATACTTTGGGCCAATGCTCCCGGTTGCAACGCCGGCTCTGTATGCCAATGGGTCGGGTCAACACTCTTCGCACTTAGTCACCGATTGGGCCTTGACCTTCGTGGGCAAACGCTGGGCATCGTGGGCGTGGGCAATGTGGGAAGCAAAGTGGCGCGATTGGCAAATACCTTAGGGATGGAAACCATGCTTTGTGACCCGCCAAGAGCCGAAATCGAAGGTCTGGAAGACTATGTCAGCCTTGATGAGCTCATAATAAAAAGTGATATCATTACTATTCACACGCCTCTCTCGGTTCAGACCTTTCATCTTTTCGATTCAAAGCGTCTGTCGACTATGAACAACTCACAAATTCTTATCAATAGTGCCCGTGGAGAAATCGTGGATGGTGCCGCGCTAAAATATGCTTTGCTCGAAGGACATCTTCGTGCTGCAGCGCTCGATGTGTGGGAAAACGAGCCGTGGATTGATAAGGGATTGCTTGAACGCGTGACTATTGGCACGCCACATATAGCAGGATATAGTGCTGATGGAAAGGCAAATGGGACGAGCGCTGCCGTTCGCGCCGTAAGCCATGCACTTGGCATTGAAGAATTATATGATTGGAAAGTAACTCCTATTCCGCAAAGCGGTGAGGCCATTTACGATGTTCTAAAAGACGATGCGGCGCTTCGTGCTCATCCTGAAGATTTTGAAAAACTGCGATCTAATTACTACATAAGAAGAGAACCTTATTTTAAACGCTACTAGTTTTATGTCAAGATAAGCTACTCCGCCAAGACACTATAATTGAGATACATAAATAATGGATTGTTTTGAAAGACCTTTCTTATTATATTTAGAACATGAGATTAGCGATATTAGCCGCTGGGGATTATCCACGCAAAGACTACCCAAGGTATTTATTAAAAAGTGCCGATGTTTTAGTGTGCTGTGATTCAGCATTGGAAAGTGCTCTTAGGTATGGGCTTAAAGTCGATGTGGTTGTCGGTGATATGGATTCCATAAAACCTGCCATTTTAAACAAATTTGACGGGATTAAAGTTCACGAAAGCGAGCAGGATTATAATGACCTGACTAAGGCCATGCGATATGTTATGGAAAAATATCCTGACATTGAGGAAATTAGCATACTCGGAGCAACGGGAAAGCACGAAGCACATACCATAGGTAATCTTTCCCTTCTTATGACCTACGAAAAGTGGTGGAGATTCTGGGAGAAAGGCATTACTGTACAGATAGTTTCGGATTATTGCACAGCTTTTGCCGTAGGGCAAAGTTGCAAACTCGAAGTGGGAGAAGGACGCAAGGTATCGTTTTTCTGCTGTGATCCTACACTTAGAATCCACACCTCTGGGCTACAATGGCCTCTTGACAACGTAGAATTCGGGGCATGGTGGAAAGCGACACTTAACCGAGCGAGCGCAGATGAAATTTCACTTGAATTCAATCACCCAGCCGAAGTCCTGATTGTTCTGGAATAACTCCTTTATAGATGGCGTGTCCAATTATTTTGGGGGGCACATTATTTGACACCTTCTTGCAAAGTCGGAACCACCTCGAGAATCCGCTACAAATCTTCACCAACTTATTTTTAACGCTTACTAATTGCATATTAGATGGGATTTTGCTAAATTCGCAGCGATTTCGGGCGGATTCGGACGCTTTGCCAAAAAATGGAAGTCCAATTGTCCAGAAAACGGACAAAATGTGAGTGACTTTACATAAAATGTAGCAATGTGGATGGAGTTATATTTCTTTTCTAAGAAGAAGCGTGCAGATGGCACATGACTGATGGGAAAATGAATATAGACTCCAAATAGGTTAAAAAGTATTTACCGAAGAATGGCTAATAGTCGGAAAATAGATTAGGAAAAAGAATTTTACATCTAATTTTTATAAAAAATGAGAATCGTTCAAATTACAGGTAGAGAGATCCTCGATTCAAGAGGAAATCCTACAGTTGAAGTTGAGGTTACCCTCGAGTCTGGTATCAAAGGCGTAGCAGCTGTTCCTTCCGGAGCATCTACAGGAGAAAATGAGGCTCTTGAGCTTCGCGACGGAGATAAAAAGCGCTACCTTGGGAAAGGTGTCCTAAAGGCTGTTACTAATGTCAACGACGTTATCGCACCTGCACTTATCGGTATGTCTGCACTTGAACAAAGGGCTATCGATAAAACCATGATCGAACTTGATGGCACTCCTACCAAGAGCAAACTTGGAGCAAACGCCATTCTGGGCGTTAGCCTTGCCGTAGCACATGCTGCAGCTAACTATCTTGACCTTCCTCTTTATCGTTATATCGGAGGCACAAACACATACGTACTTCCTGTTCCTATGATGAACATTATCAATGGTGGTGCACACTCAGATGCTCCTATTGCATTCCAGGAGTTCATGATTCGCCCAGTAGGTGCAGAAAACGAGGCTGAAGCAGTACGTATGGGTGCTGAGGTTTTCCACGCTCTTAAGAAGGTCCTTAAAGATCGCGGATGCTCTACAGCAGTAGGTGATGAAGGTGGATTTGCTCCAGCACTTAAGGGTATCGATGATGCTCTTGACTGCATTATCGAGGCTATCAAGGCTGCTGGATATGAACCTGGTAAGGATGTAACTATCGCCATGGACTGCGCTGCATCTGAATTCTGCTTTAAAGATGAAGATGGTAAGTTCTACTATGATTACAAGCAGCTTAAGGATGGCAAGAAGAAAGATCCTAAGGGAAAGAAACTTTCTACTGAGCAGCAGATCAAGTATCTTGAGAAACTTATTGAGAAATACCCTATCGACTCTATCGAAGATGGTCTTTCTGAGGAAGACTGGGAAGGATGGGTTAAACTTACAAAGGCTATCGGTTCACGCTGCCAGCTTGTAGGAGATGACCTATTCGTAACTAACGTTAAATACCTCCAGAAAGGTATCGAAATGGGAGCAGCTAACTCTATCCTTATCAAAGTTAACCAGATAGGTTCGCTTACCGAAACCCTTGATGCTATCGAGATGGCTCATCGTCATGGTTACACCACAGTAACATCGCACCGTTCAGGCGAAACAGAAGATACTACTATCGCCGATATCGCAGTAGCGACTAACAGTGGTCAGATTAAGACTGGTTCGCTTAGCCGTACAGACCGTATCTGCAAGTACAATCGTCTAATGAAGATCGAAATAGAGCTTGGAGATACTGCCCAATATGGTTATAAGAAACTTAGATAATCATTTTCACAAAACACATAAATAAAAAAGAGTTCGGGGCCAATAACTCCGAACTCTTTTTTATTCATTAGAGATTTCCTTATGAAAAGTCCCAAAAGTGAAATCTCAAAATCTTACTACAATCTAAAAGCTATAACCTATATTAAGCACTAAAGTCCCAGACAATTGCCCACCGAAAAGGCAAGCAAAATCCAATTTAATTCCCTTTACAGCGGCTCCCAAGCCTACTGAAGCATACGAAGGTATAATACAATTTTCCGTGCCCAAGTGATATCCGGCTCTTAAACAAGCCATATCACTATAACCTACACTCAGCCCGGCAGAAACACCCACTGCCTTACTGCTTAAAAAATAATCTGCGTCAAGATAAGCCCCGTAAGACAGTATTCCCAGCGAGCATCCTTCGTATCCTAGGGCCAATTTAGCCGAAGCAGGCAAAGAAAACTCCTTCCCGCCTGCCGACTTCACTTTCGTACCAATGGACTCAACACCGGCAACGACCTTAACTCCGGCGAATTCTCCACTTGCAAGAACATCAGCAGAAAAAGCACTATATGAATTTTTCTCGGCCAAGGTCTGACTAGCGCGATGAACATTCACACCCAAAGCCAAAAAAGGAGCCACTTCATACGCCACGCCTAGATTAAGAAGCATCGAAGTAGGAGTAAATGTCCCATTCTTCCTTCCATTTGAAGAATATACATCGTATGGTTTATCCGACCCATAGGTAAATCCAGCACATATAGCCAATCTATCTATTACTCGCCACGACGCACTGGCATTATAGAACGAACTTTGTGATGCTGCCCAACTCTGCCATCCAGCCCCGACATTAAAGTCCATCTCGGAATATAACGGTGCTGTAGGATTATCATACGATGCCCATGCGACCGATCTGCCGGATGCCATTCCGGCACCAGCCAAGCCGGAGCGAGAAGCATCTTGGGAGAATCTACCAAAACCCAAAGCCTCACTTGACGACTGTGCTGACACTCCGAAAAGGGGCATCAGCACAAACGCAAATGATATAATCTGTCTTTTAAAATTCATTACTTACAGAAAAATGAACAAACTTTCTTTACCGGGAATTCAGGATGCATCAAATCCTTCTTCTCCTTAACTGCTGAAGTAGTCGTATTAGCTACACGGGTAATATCCGTACTTCCATTGAATTCATATAAAGAATAAGTACCTTTTGGCTCAATATTCTCACCATTGACAACACATACTAAACTTCTCCAATAAAGCTTATTATCGCCAATTTCAGTTCCAGACAAAATTAACTTATTATAATCTGAAGACCATTTATAATACAAATATTCTAACGCTGTTGCATTCTCAAACTTTCTCGTTTCATAATTATATTTTCCGACTAAAGAAGAAAATGCGACACCAGCATCTTGAATCTGCCCATTATTAAAACTCCAAGTAAATCCCTCAGTTCCAACTTGGCCACATGGAAGAATAACTTGTTTATTAGATGAATCATAACCAAGAATAAACGAGTCTACATATGTCACGCCGTTATCTTCATCTACGTAAACCGGGCTAAAATCACTATTAGGGAAAGTCATATAATATGTTTCATTAATATACTGCTCAGAGATAGTAAATTGAACTTCTGCCGGTTTACCGTCAAAAGCATAAGTTACATTAACAGAATAAGTTCCTAAAAGCGAAGCATAATCTTTTTCAGCAGCAGGGGCACTCGCTGTAGTAAATTCCACATCTGTAGGAAGAGTGGTAGCTACGAATACTTCATTAGCCTCGTCATACTTAACACCGATAGCGGTAAACTGATAATGAGTTTTTTCATCAAGCCCAGTAAGAGATAATTCTGCTTCTGAATTACTTAGTAGGCCAGAAATTATGGCACTTGGCTTGTATTGTTCAAGGAATGAATTAACATACATTATAATATAATCCCCTGCCGTAAGGCCTTTCCCTTTTAGATATGCTATATCCTCATCATTAAAATATAGTGCCTTCCACATAATTCCCTCATCTGGAACAACCTTGAAATCAACATCGCAATATGGATGCTTAGTCTCTACAAGAGTAACATTTACCTTGTCAGCCTTAGCCTGTTTTACTAGAACAACAAGGTCATCTACGCCCTCACCTGCAAATCTAATTTCACCTTCGCGAGCGGCGTCAGTTTCATTGGATGCGATGGTAAGCTTTACTGTAATATTCTGATTTTCGCCATCAAAAGTGTTAGCTGAAGGATCGATTGTTATCCAATCTGAGCAAGTCGCTTTCCATGAAACATTAGAATGAATGACTATAGATCCTTCTGCTGCTGAAAATGGTACGCTTATGGCTGGATCTTTTACTGCCTCGAACTTATCCATATCCCATACACAAAGAACCTTTTCCTCTACAGCCGGAGCGCTTTGATTAATCTTAACGACCACTGCATCTACACCATCTGCTCCGATAGTCAAGTTTGCAGAACGCTCTTCTTCTCCTTCATTTTTCTTAATAAGCACTGAAACCTTCGTTGAAGTTTCTTTGTTATCTGAAATTTCCGCAGAAGACGGGTCGACTTCAACCCACTCGGCATCACACGATGCTGTCCAAGAAACATTTGACTTAACAGTCAATTTAACAGTTTTTCCCTCATCTGTTACAGAAATGGTGTTATCCTTAACACCTGAAACTGTAAGAGAAGCCTCTACTGCAGGAGTATCCTGAGTAGGATTACAAGCTGCAAAAACACTTAATGCAGCAAGAGCAAAAAATAAACTACGTGCTCTCATAATAAAAACATTATTAAATCGTAATACAATATTAACTATTTATAACTTAACTACTCTGCGCTCTGTCTCCACACCATTTATGTTTACTTTTACTACATAAACGCCCGGAGCCAAATCGGACATATCTATGGTAGCCGGTTCAAAAACACTGGTAGTCAATACACTTTCATATACTAAGCCACCTGTAGACGAATATATCTTAATCGATGTCTGAGCTGCATCGCCACCATTTACACTCAATATATCGGTAACTTGAGAAGGATATATGTCTGCTTCTGCTTTAGGGTCGCGCACACTCACCTTAAAGGAAAGTGTTGTCTGTGCCTTTCTCGCATCCGATGCTGTTACTGTAATCTCATCCAAGCCATATCCAAGGGTCGTTAGAGTGAATTCATCACCAAGCGGATTCAAATGCGCTACTTTGGCGTTAGTATGGCTCACTTCGAAAGTAAGGACATCGCCATCGGGATCCTCAAAATAATCGCTAATGTTTAATGTTACACTCTGGCCTGCCTTCTCGAACACCATATTGCTAAACTCTTTCTTTGATACAGGCGCTCTATTCTCAAGAACGGTAATTTCAAATGTTTTTACCGTTTCTTTGCCAAACACATCAGAAACATTATAAGTTACAGTATAAACACCCGGGTCCTCTTGAAGGCCATTGACACTCAAAGTATAATTACCATCTGTCCCAATTGAACTCTTGGCTGTCTTAAGTTTTGAATCCGGCGTGAAAATCACATTAATATCGTGATTATCCGGATCATATATATGAATCTTAGCGGTAAAGGTCTTACTTGCCGGCACCTCCCAAGGAAGCGGTGTAAGTTCCTCTATTACAGGAGGATTATTTTCACTAGTAGTAACTTCCTTAACATCGGATAGCTCAGAAAAAGCTTTCCCATAATCATACCCGGCCAATGCCACATAATACTTGGTGTCAAAATTCAAAAAATCTACATATCCACTTATGTCGTCACCTTTCTTCAAATCGCCGACCAGTACCGTAGAAGACTTCATCGTAGATGGAAGCTTGCGGAGATTTAAATTTTCAAAATCTGATTTATTCTCAGAGGCTAAGAGCAGATACCCATAAGCTGGTTTATCTTTTTGATCAACTCCCACCTTCCAGTGAAACTCGACACTTCCGCCCTTGCCTTCTGCTTCATAATCGGAAACCTTCTCAGGCGGATTAGAACTACCGTAAGCAAAAGCGCCGTATGCATCCAGCATAGGGCCAATCCTATCACTTGATGAAAGGAATTCTGAATTAGCACCATTCAAAAGCCTTTCTTTAAGCATCTCATTTGTAAATCCCGGACCTCCGAAGTATGAAACTAACAAGGCAGCCACACCTGATACGTGGGGACAAGCCATAGACGTACCTTGCATCTCAGCATACCCACCAGGGACAGTGCTAAGCACCATTGGCGTCACATTAGCATCTCCACCGGGAGCAGCGATATCCACCCAATCACCGTAATTAGAATAATATGCGCGGCGTCCAGTAGAGCTAATTGCACCGACGGCGATTACTTTTTCATAAGCAGCAGGCCAGCCTATAGACCAAGCATCGTTACCGGCAGCAAAAATCACTACACCGCCCTTCATAGGGCCTGTTTGATTACCCTGCTTATCTGTACCGGCATATTTTATAAAATAATCTACCGCAGCTTTTGTCGATGCATCAATATTTCCGTTCTTTGCCTGACTTTCTGACTTATACTCATATCCCCAACTATTTTGAGATATGACAGCGCCGTGGTCTGCTCCCCATATTATGGCTTGAGCGCTATTTCCACCCTCATCCTCTCCTGTATTGGGATTATATTTGAAAATCTGCGATGACAATATCTTCACTCCGCCTTTCCCGTCTTCTCCACCGGCAATGCCACACACGCCTTTGCCATTGTTATTAATAGCAGCAATTGTACCGGCAACGTGTGTACCATGGTCGTGAGCGACTATGGTATAACTTCCGTCCACAAAATTCTTACTTCCATTATTACCTCCTTCTATAACAATACCCTTCAAGTCTTCGTGAGTGAGGTCAACGCCACCATCGACAACATTTACTATAACATCCGAAGAACCTGTCGTATATTCTTTCCATACCGGAAGTACATTTATGTCTGCACCAGATTTATAATTTACCCCCTTTCCGGGATTAATATAATGCCATTGGCGAGAAAGATACGGATCATTGAAATAATTATCATCAAGCGGCTTAATCCTTCGAACAGGTTCTGCGACAACTATGCCTTCGACATTTGAAAGAAGTTTTCCCGCCTTCGTCTGAACTGACTTCGATTCGTCGTATTTTACATAATAAAATGTGTGTAGCCCTGCCTCTCGGTGTCTCTCCTCCCACTCTCCTGCATCTGGAAACACCCTTTCAAGAGAATAGGCCGAAAGTGAGGACAAAGCATTGTCAACTGAAAGTACGCCAGTCTTTGTCAAAAGTGCGCCTTTTGTTATAGGCTGCTTTTCCAAACTATTAATGGTAGGTTCGTCAAATTGAACAAGGATAGTCCCCGGCACGAAAGACGATTCCAACTGAACTTCCTTTTGCCCTTCCTTCTTAACAACATTCTGTGCTTCCTTTTGACAAGAAGCACAGAGTATCATTATAATTACTAATAAACTATTAGCAAATCTCTTCATTAAAATTAATTTTTAACTATTTTTCCGCCAGCACTTATATTACCACAAGTATAGCCGGAAAAATCACTTCCATCAGAATCAGAATATAGTGCAAAATAAACATCATCTGCCAATGTCATAGACCCATCTTCTACATATAATACCACATCAGTATCCGTACCCTGCAAAGTAGCACGTACATCTAATGCCACATACAACACACCCACATCATCTCCAAAATTACCACCACCAAAACACTGATGAGGGAAAATATGCAATTCGCTTGATTCTTCATCAAAATAAGCATAAAGATCTAAATCTGTTGTCCAAGCATTTCCAATAGGATCCGTCATTTTAGAACCCTTCAAAATCTTTAAATTGGCCGTTGGATAAACCTTTAATGCTTCATCTCCCTCTTCTACCACATCAAATGTCCAATCAATAGATGCAGGATTCTTACTTGACTCCAAGTCTGATCCGGTCCAATTACCAACGATTAGGTTAACACCACCATCTACGTCAATTATCTTAACTGTACAGGTGGAAGTACTACCCTTGTAAAGACCATCTTCTGTGACTTCTCCTAAAACAATCTCTATACTTTTGTTCCCCTGAAGTTCGCCGACCTTTGATACTGGAACGATTACAATACTATCACTAACTTCCCCTTTAGCATTTGTGATATTCAAAACACCCGTACCTTCTATTGTGTAATCCTCGCCTGGCTTTGCAAACTTATCTCCGGTAGTAACAGTATAAGTGACCGTCGTATGTATGGCTTTATCGGCAATAATGTCCACAGGTATCTTTATCTTTCCTGCATCCTCCTTCACAGAATACCGCGAATTAGAAAAAGTCACGTAATTTACCGATTTGTACTCCATCTTTTGGGAACAAGAAACTGCACCCCAAAAGCATAAAGACAAAATTAAAAATATACTTTTATTCTTCATACCAATACTCTTTAATTAAAAACTATTTCCACAAATCGTTCTGAACAAGGTTAGTATTACACCTAAGCTCATAAGCAGGAACCGGCCATACTAAAGCCTTATCATCAGCATCCATCTTCTTGCTCAAATAGGAATCACTGCCACTAGGATTAGTAAGAAGTTCTGCGCTAATGGCTGTTGCCTGACCCTCTCTACCATCAAAGCCCTCGCCCCATCTTTTTAGACAACTCATATACAGCCCCTCTCCTATAGTTTCACGGAACCACTCCTTATTGATAGTAGCATCGCTTACCGATTTTACGCTGGCACCTCTTTTTGTTTGAAGTTGGCCAAGGAATTTATCGGCCTTTGTCTTATTGCCTGCATTAAAATAGCCTTCAGCTGCTATTAAATACAACTCACCTATGAGGAAAGGTTTCGCAGCCACTTGTCCAGAAGGGATGCCACCTGAATTATAAGCAGCGTTACCTTTATATTTAGCAAATATGTTAACATTTGAAACATATTTACCATTAATTAAATTCTTAACTGGCGTAAGCGATCCTGAAGTACCACTCAATTCAAACCAAGACTCCCTTCGAAGATCGCCGCTATCATAATTATCAAGCAAAACCTTACTTGGCAAGAAATCAGGTGAATAAGAATACCCTGTTGCACTTGACTTATCCTTTTCATATCCAGTAAATACAGCATAGCTACTTGAGGCCTCGTCTTTAGATGAGAAGCACTGCATTATGGCTTCCGTACCCTTATCCTCGGTATTAAGAGCGGTAAGTTCCTTAGCCGTTGCACTCAAAGCATATTTTCCACGACCGATTATAGCAGCAGCCGTATCTGCAGCTGCCTCGTATTCACCTGTATCAAGCAGCACACGCGCTTCCAGAAAACTAATGACATCTGAAGTGAAATAGTTCACTGCCGGTGCATTTGCTACAAGATAAGACTCCGACTCCGGCGCTTCAAAAATCTCACGTGCTTCAATAAGATCTTCAGATATCTGTGCATAGACATCTCTGTTAGTAGCGCGTGAAGGTCTAGCATTCTGATCGTACTTTAAAACCAGCGGCACACAAAGAGCGTCTTCGTTGCCCACATAAGTAGGAGCAAACAACCTAGCCAACTGCAAGTAAGAATATGCACGAGCTATAAGAGCTTCTGCTTTTACATAATTTGCATATTGCTCAAAATCCTCACCTTCTGAATTTCCCGCTGCCTCTATAAAAACATTATATTTTGATATCGCGGTGTAATAAGCACCCCACGCGGATTCAACATACTCGTCGCTCGTGGTAAATGTGGCATCTGTACGGTGGATAGATCCCCTTCTATTACCAAAGCCAGATACAGCATTGAATCCCTGAAACATCAAATCCGTATTATAGTAAAGCGCCCCACCACAAGTATTACGAAAATAAGTATAAACAGCATCGTGAGCTCCTTTTACGTCCTCTGTCTTATAATAAAACGGCTCCTTAGGGTCATACACTCGTGTAGCCTCTGGAAATAAATCAAGATTACATGAGCTAAACACAGAAACCCCGGACAGGACAAGAATTACAACCTTTGTTATTATCTTTTTCATCTGCTAATTCTCCTCTAATTAAAATTTAAGTTCTAAACCACCAAGCACCTGAAGGGTATTTCCCGGAATACCAACCGTAAGATTAGAATCTACCTCTGGGTCTATACCAGAATACTTAGTAAATGTAAGAAGATTACGCCCAGTAATTGTAAGCATTATGCTCTTGAATACTTTCTGGTTCTTAAGCCAACTCTGTGGTACAGAATATCCTACAACCAAAGATTTCAATCTCAGGAAAGATGCATCCTCTAGCATATGAGTATCGAACTGCATTGCATATCCTTTACTCCAGTCCGGATATTTCGCATCCGTATTATATGGCGTCCAGAAATCAGACACATCCTTTATCTGGTTTGATCCAACATTCTCAACAGGGTTAGCATAGAAATATGCATCATTATTATACAGATACTTTCCTAATACATAAGCAAAATCTGCCCTCACCTGAAGATTCTTATATCGTCCGGTAAACCCGAAACCACCATTAATAGGCTCGTTGCGACGAATACCGGTATTTTGAGTTAATTGTTCCTCATTATATGTTTTAGTAACACGACTTGGATCCTTAGTGGTAATATCCTTTAAAATTGTTACCTCTGTGGTCTCCTTACCAGTAACAGGATCAATAACAGTTTTCGTCTCCTCTGCAGGTAAATACCACATAGGTGCACCATCCTCAGGATCAACACCAGCATAGATAGGTCCATAATAATACACCGGACTTCCAACTACATAAGCAAGGAAAGTATTTGCAATCTCCCAACGATCCAGCCCATTGAACAACTTCGTAACTTTCTCGTTATTGTATGCAAATGTAGCACGCGCACTTAAAGAAGCATCCCTTGTATTAAGGATATCAAAATTAAGGCTAAGGTCTATACCATTATTGCGCATCGCACCTACATTGGCACTTACTGAAGTAAAGCCTGATGTATATGGCTGAGGAACAGACATAAGCATATCAGTGGTCCGACGATCATAATAAGACAGATTTACATCTACCTTATCGAACAACCTAGTATCCACACCTATGGTTAACAATGACTGGTTTTCCCAAGTGATATCCTCATTACTTGGACTAGACAAAACTATACCATAGCCACCATTATATGCCGTGGATAATTTTGATATTTTTCCTAAATGAGTATAGTTTCCGACATTAGCATTACCTTGAGTACCATAACTTGCCTTAAGGTTAAGCCTATTAATCCACGAAACATTATCCTTTAAGAAGTCTTCATTATAAGCCTTCCACATCAAACCAGTTGCCCAGAAAGTACCATTTCGTTTATTCTTACCGAAACGAGAAGATGCATCATTACGAATCGTAAAATCTAGAAAATACTTATCCGCATGGCTATAATCTGCATGTGCGAAGAAAGATAGAAAACGATACTGTGTCTTATTTTGTTTTACCTGACGGCTTTCCACATCAGTGTTGTCCAACGACAAATATCGATCATCGGTCAAGCCGGTACCGAATGCAGCTACACTCTTATACCCATAATCCAAATATTCTTGACCTAAGAGCAAACTAAGATCGTCCCTATTGTCATTAAAAGAAAACTTGTATTCCAAGGTATTGTTAATAGTAGTCTTTGCAGCATAATATGTGCTCTTCTGCACCATTCCAGTAGAACTGATTTGCGAAGACGGAGTCAAATACCTATCCATAAACTCCACATAAGCATCTGTTCCTACCCTTGCAGTATATATGAGATTCTTCACTGGCTCCAACTCGGCAAATGCAGAAGCTATAGCACGATAAGTAGTATACTTATTTACATAGTTTTCTGTATAAAAATACTGGTCGTACAAGCCATTAGGATACTTGCCATCATCTCCAACTACAGGCGGAATCAAAGGATTAATCAAATATGACAAACCACCTGAAGTATACGCTGCGCCATCTGAAGAATCGCCCCAGTTTTCGTTAGCCATATCCTGCGAAACAGAACCATTCACATTAACGCCTACTTTCAGCCAATCCTTAGGACGAGCTTGAAGATTCGAACGCATAGTATATCTGTCGTAGAAGTTACCGATAGTATTACCATCCTGATGGAACTGCGAAGCAGTTATCAAATAAGCGGTTTTATCACTACCGCCCTCAATAGTAATATCATTTTGATACTGAGGGTTATTCAACCTCTGGAAGTATTTATACCATTTAGTATCTGCATCGTAACCATGATCTGTGTATGTTTTCTTTATGGCTTCTTCTGTCATAAGGCCTGAACGAATCCAGAAATCCTTAAGTTCAGGGCCAGTCATCATATTCTTATAGAACTGCTCATTAGCTAAAGTAGAGATACCGTAAAGAGAAGTTACAGTGATGGTTGCATCTGAATTATAAGAACCGGACTTCGTGGTAACCACAACCACACCATTTGCACCCTGCGAACCATAAATGGAAGTAGCCGATGCATCCGAAAGTACGGTTATATTCAGAATGTCGTTAGGGTTCATAGCCATAACTGCTGAACTCGATGACTGAATACCATCAACTATGAATAGCGGCTCCGAAGAAGATGACAATGAACCCACACCATGAATTTTCATAGAAATGTTATTGTCTCCAGCTACACCACCTGTGGTAAGAACCTGCATACCGGCCACCTGTCCCTGAAGGAAATCAAGAGCTGATGGGGTAGGAGCGTTCTTTACCGCGTCTGCCTTTACCGTGGTTACATTTCCTACAATATTACCCACCTTTTTAGCAGAACCATATCCCACTGATACAGCGCTTTCAAGCATAATAGCGTCATCCTTCAAAACTACATCTATGGAGTTTCTGCCTTCTACAGGAACCTCCACTGTTTGATATCCCATTGCAGAAAATACCAAAACAGCATTTGCAGGTACGCTAATTGAATAATTTCCTAAATCGTCTGTTATAGTACGATTCAAAACATTGCCTTTCTCTGAAATAGCAACTCCAGGCACTTCAAAAGCAGTGCTTTCTTCTGTTACTATACCCGTAACCTTAATGGCTGTCTGTGCAAAAGCACTTAACCCACCAAGGAAGAGCGCAAAGGCTGTAAATAAAAGTCTGAATTTCTTCATAAGCTTAGACTTTGTTTTAATAATACACTATAATATAACTACTCGTCTCTAATACGTCGATTAAGGACAAAACTAAACATTTATTTTATCAATTACAAATTTTTAGAAATAAAAAACTCGTTTACAAATATGCATAACAGCATTTTGCGAAATGCGGTGGAAAAACATATCCCCGTTTCACTTTATTAATAAAAGTAAAACGGGGACAAAAATTTATAATCTTAAATAATTCTATCCCGAAATTTAAAATTCTAATTTTTTAAGAAATTACTAAAAAATTTCATTTTTCCCCTCTTCTAGATTCGCTTCAGAAGAGGCATCCCGATGTTCCTTTTTGAAGGTACGTTTAGGTCCACGTTCTGCGCCTTCACGACGTGCGGGCCTGTCACCATCGCGACGAGGAGCACGAGAATCACCATCACGACGTGGGCCCCTTTCAGGACGAGGACGACGCTCTGGTTCTACATATCCTTCCGGCTTATCTGTAAGGGCACGCATAGAAAGACGCATCTTTCCAGTCTTAGGATCTATTTCAAGTAGTTTAACATCTACTTCATCTCCGACTTTAAGCACATCCTCAACTTTATCTGTCTTGTTCCAAGCTATTTCGCTTATATGAAGAAGTCCTTCTTTTCCTGGAAGAATCTCTACAAAGGCACCAAAATCGAGTATGCTCACGACTTTACCATGATATGTTTTTCCTACTTCAGGAACTGCACAGATACCTTTTATCCAGTCAAGAGCCTTCTGCATAGCCTCTTTATCATTAGAAGCTATATCCACAACACCTTCTGTGCCTCCGTTTGGAAGAGGTTCTTCAGTAATGGTAATAGTAGCCCCAGTTTCTTTTTGTATCTTCTGTATGGTCTCTCCTCCTTTTCCGATAACTGCACCTATAAATTCAGCAGGGATTCGAAGCTGCTCAATGCGAGGAACAAATGGCTTATAGTCTGCACGTGGCTCACTTATGGTCTTAAGCATCTCTCCCATAATATATAGGCGTCCCTGGCGAGCCTGTTCAAGAGCTTTCTCAAGCACATCATACGAAAGTCCATTTACCTTAATATCCATCTGGGTAGCAGTAACACCATCCTTAGTACCTGTTACCTTAAAGTCCATATCTCCTAAATGGTCTTCATCTCCCAAAATATCAGTCAAGATGGCATAACGATCATTAGGACACGATGCATCTGTTATTAGACCCATAGCCACTCCGGCAACAGGTTTTTTAATCTTCACACCTGCATCCATAAGAGCAAGACACCCACCACACACCGATGCCATAGAAGAAGAACCATTTGATTCCAAGATATCCGAAACCACACGGATAGCATACGGATTTTCAGGAGCTAGTGGAACTACAGGTTTGAGAGCACGCATAGCAAGATTCCCATGGCCAATCTCTCTACGACCTACGCCACGCTGACTTTTCGCTTCGCCCGTTGCGAATGGAGGGAAATTATAATGAAGCACAAACTGCTGATCTTCTTGAATAAGTACCTCGTCCGTCTCTTTCATATCCATCTTGGTGCCAAGCGTTACAGTGGCTAAAGACTGTGTCTCTCCACGCGTGAAAATGGCACTACCATGTACACACGGCAAATAATCCACCTCGCACCATATTGGCCTGACTTCGTTACAAACGCGGCCATCGAGTCTTACTCCCTCGTCAAGTATAAGATTACGCATAGCGTCTTTTTCTACATCGTGATAGTATCTTTCGATGAGGAAAAGCTTCTGTGCATACTCTTCTTTCTCTGCTTCGCTAGTAGGTTCTGGAAGAGTAGCTATAAAATCATTCTTTATAGCTTCAAAACCTTCATTTCTCTCCTGCTTAGGCTTTGCCGCTTTTGCAAGATCATAGCATTTGTTGTAGCAAAAATCTCTTACAGCTACTTTTAGTGCTTCATCCTCTACATCGTGAGGATAATCTCTCTTATGAATATCGGTTCCCAACTCGTGCATAAGTTCCTTTTGTACACGACAATGTTTCTTAATCTCCTCGTGTGCAAATTTAATAGCATCAAGCATGGTTTTTTCGCTAACCTCATTCATCTCGCCCTCAACCATCATGATATTCTCCTCTGTAGCAGCAACCATAAGCTCAAGCTGAGCCTTCTTCATCTCCGAAAAAGTAGGATTAATTACAAATTTGTCGTCAATTAGACAAACTCTGACTTCACCTATAGGCCCTTGGAAAGGAAGATCAGAAGTAGCAAGAGCACAAGAAGCTGCCAATCCGGCAAGAGCATCCGGCTGTATATCCTTTTCTGCTGAAATTAACGTGACATTCACGAATACTTCAAGATGAAAATCTTCTGGCCACAAAGGACGGATAGGACGATCTATTAGACGAGATACTAAAATCTCATAATCTGAAGATTTACCCTCTCTTTTCATAAAACCGCCTGGAAAACGACCTGCGGCATAGAATTTTTCTTTATAATCTACAGTAAGAGGCATAAAATCAGTACCTTCTTTAACTTCTGTAGCGGCTGTCACGGTGGCGAGCAACATAGTACCACCCATCTTTACGACAGCAGAACCGGCTGCCTGTTTAGCCAACTTACCGGTTTCAATTTCAATCACGCGGCCATCCGCGAGTTCGATCTGCTTTCTAATTACGTTCATTATTATTTTTCTTAAACTGCTTTCATCAAAAAAGGGGCGGCGCCAAATAGCCCACCCCTATGTTCTATCTTCTCGCTTACCTACGAAGACCAAGGTCTTTGATAAGCTTTCTGTATCTCTCAATGTCAACCTTCTGGAGATAATCCAAAACCTGACGGCGCTTACCGACAAGACGAAGAAGACTACGACGGGTAACCACATCCTTCTTATTCTTCTTTACATGCTCGGTAAGATGAGCGATACGGTAGGAAAATAGTGCAACTTGACTCTCAGGAGAGCCGGTGTCCTTATTAGACTTCCCGTACTTCGCGAAAATCTCTTGCTTTTTCTCTGGCATAAGATATTCAGCCATAGTGCAAAAAATTTATAAAATTATATCAGGCCACCATAGCCCGAATGGAGTGCAAAGTTAAGAAAAAAATCTAAAATCCCAACAAAATTAATACTGAGTATGTTCCAAAGACAAATAGTACTTAAATAACTCCAAACAAGCTTCCCTGTCTATCTGTTTTAACAGGTATGCAAGTTTATCCCTTCCCCCGAATATTCCATCGAACTTCCCGTCCCTGAATCCTATAATACTATTGTCTTCTATAGAACATCCATAATAGATTTTATCTATATTGGCCCACATACAGGCACACAAACACATGTGGCACGGCTCTCCGGTAGTGTAAATTTCGCATCCGCTGAGATCGAACGTGCCTAATTTAGAGCAAGCATCTCCTATTGCCACTATCTCACCATGAAGCGTAGGATTATTATCCTTTATTACTTCATTATGTCCTACTCCGACGACCACTCCGTCTTTTACTATAACCGAGCCAAATGGCCCTCCATCCCCAGACTCAATTCCTTTTAGAGCCTGTTCAATGGCCATCTGCATAAATTTATTCTTTGCTTTTATCATAAAATCTGTAAATCATATATGTTTTCAGAAGTTGTTTTTAAATGGTTCCCGAATTTTATTATGAGGATTTTTCGAGGATAAATTTAGTTCGATTCGTGATTATACTTAACTTATAATCAGAACGAATAACTAAGTCTTATGCCTATAGTTTGAAGTTTATTGCAAGCTTCCACAAAAGTGCCGGCACTCAAAGAGTTCTGATGTGACGATAGTCTATATCTTGCTCCCATACCAGTCGAATAATAGAACGATCCATCTAGAGCATCTACGCCCAAATCCACGTCGATATATGGTGCAACGGCATGCGAGCCGATAGTTATTTCTGTTTTTAAATAAACAGGCAAGATATCCTTAGTATTCTCCGTTCTTTTAAAATAGATGTTGTACGAAGTACCTATACCCATAAATAGGTGTTTATTAAAATTATATCCCACCGCAATCTTAGGACACACAGAATCCGTATATCCGGTTGATATGTCCAATAATACTCCAAGTCCTCTTTTATCTTCATGGGCATAATTGACCGGAACTTTTCCATTACTTCGTAAAACGATTTCTCCTGGTGTCCACACCGACATTCCGCATAAGGCCGCGATTCCGCCATAAGCAAATCCTGCAATTCCAACAATAGCGGCTAATCCATAAACTGGATCTATGCGATGATCATAAGAAAGCATTAGAAGATATGCAGCTCCGGCATAAGCCATTCCACCACCTATGTAAGTAATGGATTTCCCGACATCTGTAAGTACACGATATGCGATAAAAGCATCTTTCGTGTTTGATTTGGAAGCCACTTCCGTTTCGCTATTGGGCTCAATCACAGAATTCATAAACTCGCTGTTCAAATCTAATGATACTGAGGCTGCTTTTTGAGCCTTAATAGAAACAGCAAAAATTAAAAATGTGGTTATAAAACAAAATAAGCGTTTCATAACCACAAATTTAGAAAATAATTTTATAATTATTCAAATAAAGCACATTTTCGCCCGGCAAGAGACAAACCCTGGTACTCTTCAAGTCGAAAAGTAATCGACTGCATTCCGGAATTAACTGTTTTAATCTTGACATTTACCATCTTCTTATCAAGCATTAAAGAAGTAAATTCCGCCCTTGGCAGTGAAATCCAATGCCAATATGAATACCCGGCATCATCTCCATTAGTATCATGAGTATCATGGCAAAGTGTAAGGTTAAGAGTCTGCGAATCGCCCGGATCATTCTGATTATAGGCTAAGGTGAATTTATGCTTGAATGGATCCGAACCAGTGGCATAAATATATAGATTAAAGTATTTTGGTGTAAGATTAGGATAATTCGGGCTAATATTAACATCTAAAGGATACTCTCCATAAGAGCGAAGTTGCTCGTCCGTCTCTACAAATGCACTTGAGCCTACAAGAACACAGGTATCAATCTGGGCAAGACGAATGGTCAAAGGAGAATTATCCTCTATAGATCCACTTTCCACATCAAAATAAATCACCGCACGCTGTCCAGGACGTACCTTCTTATTAAGGCCATCATTATTAACAACATTTAGAATTTTATCAGCATCATTCAGGAAAGAAACCACTTGCTTTGAGGCTCCTTCTTCTTGAGAAAAAACTGCGGTTACAAAACTATAATACTGAGGATACTCTTCTGGATCGTCAGAAGAAAGGCAAGAACTTATGCCAAATGTACTGAGAATAACAGCACATAAAGAAAACATTCTAAATTTCATATTGCAAATATACAAAAAAAGATGCCCGGGTGAAACAAATCACTCGGGCATCCGAAAAGCGGCAGCGG